>OJQW01000002.1_pt1 | contig 387309 bp, 273 predicted proteins | sample 1599041 | NCBI WGS metagenome assembly OJQW01 (sample SAMN03922518, study PRJEB24848) | human gut metagenome | isolation source: stool sample | host: Homo sapiens | place: Germany | collected 2010-02
CCAAAATGTTTATCTTTAATTATCAATCACTGTAAACCTTTTTCAGGACGGGACATTTGTTTCTTTCATATGTTCCCAGCACAGTAATTTAGAATTTTGTGCGTTCAATTTGTCTATGAAATCTGTTGTTTTCATTTCTTGGCAAAACGAATTTAATAAAAAAATCGTTCACTTTCGAGAGTTTGTTTATTACTTCGACCACCAAGCAGCCAAGACAAAAAGGTGGGAAAATTTGAAGATGCAAACAATTTGCAGACAAAATCAGACACTGAAAAGCGCAAATAGCCTTAATGGCTATTTGCGCTTTAATAATGTGGTACCACCAGGAATCGAACCGGGGACACAAGGATTTTCAGTCCTTTGCTCTACCAACTGAGCTATGGCACCATTCTATATGAATAGTGCTATATATCAATGATTTACGCATAGCCCGTTCGTCCCTTGTTTCTGTCTTTTCGTTGCGGTTTAACTGGCGGTTTAACTCTAAATTTAACCGAGGAAATTAGTAAATGGTTGATTATTTGATGAATAAATTGAATTGCAGTTTCATCAGTATAGGCCACGAACTATGGCCGTAACTCGTGGAGAAAAACGTGCGGGAAAATTTTCCCCTGCTCCCTGCTCTCTCCTTTTAAGAATGTTGTGTTGCTTTTGTTAATATATTTATTCAATATTGTTTTTTGAATGTATTGAGTTTGATAAAACAATCTCAATATAAGTTGGGTCATTCAATAGTATATCATCAATACACCAATCTTTATAAAACTTCACGTTTGTCAGTTTTGCAGTGTCTTTAACGAATTGAGATGGACGTAAAATTTCAAATATGATCGAAGTAAATTCTCTTTGTAATTTATCTATGTGTGGAATGTAGGGTTCAATATCATCTCGTTTATATAAATCATAACTGAACACTAAAAAGTCTAAAACAATATTTCTAAAACCTTGATATGCCAAAGGTTTTTCATTGCCATAACCATTCTTTTTATTAGGGAAATAAAATCTGCCTATTTCAATTTGTGTAGATAACATGGGTAAAAGTTGATCTCGTTTTTCTGCAAATTTCGCATGTGAGTTCTTCAAACAATAATTCAAATTTGATAGAATTGAAATGGTTTTTGAATACCATTCCAATACCTCACAATAATAAGCTCTTTTTATCTCATGCTTCCTAAATCTGGATTGAAGATACGAGAAAATGAGTGCAGATACAGCAACAACGAAAGAGCCAATAGTTGCTATTTTTGCTAATATTTCAGCATTTTGAGTAATATACGTATTATCCATTGTTTAGGGTATTAGAAAACAAATTTATATGAACTGCTCTAAATATTTCTCGTTAAAACCCGTGAGTGGGAATTTGAAAACGTTCTGTTTACCCTCCGTTGTCGTATAATCAAATATGACCGTATCACTCTTTATATGGGCATCAAAGAGATTAAGGGTGTGGTTGGACTTGGGAAATGTTATAAGATTAGATAACGGAAGTACAAAAATGCCTGTCTTTCAATCTTGCGGGTCTAACTGAAAGGAGAAACCTGCTATATCCTGCCCTCGTTTGCAGAATCGAATCGCCATATCCTTTTCAGGGTCGATGTCAAGTTCAAAATAATAAGTGAATTTCAATGGTGTAGGTTCTGCTGTTTTGCGTCCTACGAATAGACAGACATTGCAATCCCGTGCGTAAGTTACGGATTTGGCAACATAGGAATACTGAATATCATCGACAGTCTCGGTCTTTGCCTCTCATTCAATTTTTGGTGTTTTTCTTTTCATTTTAGCTAAAATTTATATTGTTATTAAATGTTTGATTATGATGTAAATATAGTAAAAATTTGTGAAATATGCAAGTGAAATATACACAAAACACCTCTCGATTAAATCAAGAGGTGTTTATAATTCTATCTTTTATCGTTCACAATCTTTACAAGGACATTTTGCACACCTTTTACAAGTTTCGCTCGTTTTGTTGGATTTCTTATTTTCATAATCCAATTGATGTCTCTTGCCTTTATACCATTTCTTTTTCCAGTATTCTATTGCATAGACGACCATCGAACTTATTACCGATAGAGTACATATAAAGAATAGAATCGAACAAAGACTGCCGATAAAACTTACAAGACAATACAGAGCGCTGTTATCGACATCGAGCCGTGCAATATACACCACGCCGATATAACTAATGACTAAACCAATGATATTTTGATTGATAGACAGCTTGTCTAAAATCTTTATATCTCCACTTGCCATATTATTTTCCATTTAATCATTCTCTCCTGCCATGCCGTAACACGGCAGGAGAGGAGGTTGGATTCTAATTATTCAGTAAAATTATATCCAACAATTTGATTTGCATATTTTTCCCAGCCAGTTGCGGCTTTGTAAGCATCTACCGATTCTAATGGAACATAAAATCTTGCAGCAGATGAAATATTAGTAAATGTTCCTGAGCTCCCTGTCTTAATAGTTGGCGGAGTTAAAGCAGTACAATACACATCTATCAATTTGCGGCAATTGCTAAATGCAACGCTATTTATGGCGGTTAGACTTGCTGGCAATTCAATATTTGTCAAGGCCTCGCAATCGGCAAATGCCCCATAATGTTTAGTGCCAACTTCTGATGACCAATTCCCATCACAATACCCATCTATTGTTTTTAATTTAGAATTGGGTTCAAAAGTTACAGATGATAGTTGTGAGCAATTCTTAAATGTGCCAACGCCAATCTTCTCTACATTAGCAGGAATTTGAATCGATTTTAAGGCGGTACAATTTGCGAAAGCTCCTGTTACAAAGGGATGATATGCCGTTTTCGCATACCCATCTCCAAATTCTTTTAATTTCGAACCTTGTTCAAAAGTAACAACTGAAAGATTTATGCAATCTTGAAATACACAAGCATCGATAGTTTCAACATTTGCAGGTATTTCTATTGATGATAATGTAGAACATTTAGCAAAAACACCAAAAATCATTTTTGACGCATTTTCAATAGAAGTTCCATACCCTTTGGAAATGTATCCTCCACTTAATGTCGTGATTAATGATCCTTTTTGAAAAGTAACGGATTGTAATTGAGAGCATCCTTGAAATGCGCATACCCCTATTTCTTTTACACTATTGGGAATTTCTATTGATGTCAATGATGTGCAGCCCGCAAAAGCACCAAAAATACCAAAATCATAACTACCATAGTCACCTCTATAACATGTATATCCCCCTCCAATTGTTTGGAGATTTGAATCATCCTCAAATGTTACACTTGATAGACTTGTACAATTTTGAAATGCACACGCCTTTATTTCCGTAACACTCGCTGGAATTCGTATGGTTTTGAGAGCTCTACAATCTGCAAATACGCCATTATAAGAACCCCCGTTTTCATTATAACTTCCTTCAAATGTAGTAATGCGCGAATTTTTATCGAATGTAACTTGCATTAGTTGGGAGCAACCTTTGAATGACGACACATCAATTGTCGCAACATTAGCTGGAATGGCAATGTTGCATAAATTAGAACAACCACTAAATGCATTGGCTTCAAGAGCCGTCAATCCACTAAAATGTTTTAATTCATTGAAGAATTCAATGTCTGTATTATTTTGGAATACAGTTCCAATTGTGGTTACGGCAGCCACTTCCTCATGCGATAATTCACCATCTCCGTTTGTATCCCACAATCCGACACACCGCTTTTTTACGTCTTTGTCTGCAAATATAATGATGTTGGAACTTTGACTTCCCGTCTTTGAAATGGTGATTATAGTTCCGTCTACCAGTTCGAAATAGACATTGTTCTCGTCCTGCGTGATTTTGATGCTATCTGCATCCTTGCCGTCCTCTCCCGTAGCTTTGCCTAATTGCGTCCAATTCGTTCCGTTATCATAGGAAATCCACCAATAGCCCTCTCGAATTTCGAGTTTGGGCGTAACTCCGTCTGAACCATCCGTGCCATTATTACCGTCTGTTCCCTGTGCTTTTATCTTCTGTCCGTCCACAACGATAAACTCACCGTCCAGCGTCCAATAATAGATGCCGTCCGCATCTTTCTTCACACCGATAACGGGAGTGTTTCCATCAACACCATCTGCGCCGTCCTTGCCGTTGTAAATCACAATCGGGTTACTCTTGGCGAACTTAATCGTGTAGCCTACCACCTTGCCGTTCTCGGTCAGCGGGTCTACACTCGTGATATAATCGTTGTTTTGGAGTGCTGTCACAATCGTTTGTAATGCCGAAAGGTTGGTATTCGTTTCGTTGCAAAGACGCTGTAAGGCTTCAAAAGCAGACCATGTAGGCAGTTTTATTTGCGTACCGTCAGCCAATGTAAAGATTACATAGTCGGTGCTGGTTTTATAATCCACGCCCGAAAACATGGAATCCCCACCAACACCATCTTCTCCATCTTTGCCGTCCTCGCCAGTCGCTTTACCTAACTGCGTCCAATTTGTTCCATTATTGTAGGAAATAAACCAATAATCGTTTTCGATTTTGAATTGCGGGGTCGTACCGTTGGTTCCGTTTATGCCGTCTTTACCCTCGGCTTGGATTTTTCCACCATCGACCATGATAAATTCACCGTTCAACGTCCAATAATAGACACCATCAGTATCTTTCTTTACGCCGATAGTGGGTGTTGTCCCATCTTCACCGTCTTGTCCGTCTTTACCGTGATAGATGGTAATAGGATTGCCTTTGCTGAAAGTAATTGTATAGCCGATTTCGTTGCCGTCTTTCATAAGAGGTGTAGTCCCCGTAACATAGACGTTGTTTTGTAATGCAGTTACGATAGTCTGCAACGATGAAATATTCGTGTTCATCTGCTTGCAGAGTTCCTCTAATTTTGCGACACGGTTTTCCAATCCGTGAACGCTGTTCCAAAGGTCATCATCATCGTATTTACACGATGTGAGCGCAACCACCGCAAATAATGCGGCAAAGGCCAATAGTTTTTTCATAATGAGATTATTTAAGTAAAACAAGTGACGCACGTTTTACCGTACAACTCCTATGCGGTGGATTAATACAAAAAAGAAAGTGTGGAGTTGTTCGTTATCTGTACCGAGGTTCTGACAAAACCCAAAGACGAATAAGAAACAATACCCCACACCGAATAGAATATATCAGATGATATATGCCTATATGCGGTGATGAGCGTTGTCGTTATCCTCGTCTTTGTAGAAACTGTCAGATTTCGGTACAAGGATTAGCGAAACACTTTCACTAAACTAATATGTTACCGCCCATTGGGACGATGCCACAAAGTTAGAAAATGTTTCTCAATACGCAACACTCTTGGGGTATTGTAGTTACAAAGTTCTCTAAAACAAAGCATCTTTCCAATAGTACACCTTATGGAATCAAAACTTTGTTCTTTATAAATTGGAGTAGAAGATTTTGTTGTTACGCCTGCATAACCTCTGTAATTATGAGTTGCAGATAGTTCAGATACTCAATTATCGACCTTATGCCAGCATAAAAGCAGAAATTAGAGGTTGCAAAATCTTCTCGGAATTGCAAAGCCCCTAATCTCTGTAATTTACAAACTTGCTATGTCGATATGCAAGCCGAGTTTCACTCTCCTGCAATCTTCTGTATCACGCTATCCATATAAACAGCCTGCCCGCTTGCTAACCTGCCCCACCAACAGCAACCGTATTCCTCAATGATTACTTGGTTCTCTCGTTTCAGTCGTTCTGCCAACCAGCTATCAATCAACCACCATTCCATCACATCACCCACGAATGGATAGATATATTCTTCTGGTAGCAAATTCTTATTCAGCATTTCATCCACGACTGCGGTTTGATTCGTCAGTACGCAGTTCTCCACTAATCGCCGTGCTGTCATAATAGGTGCTGTTGTGTGGCTATATTGCGTAACCATTGGTTAGCGAATGTCGTGTGGTCTGCCTGTAAACGACGATTCAGTAAAACACCCTCGTCCGTCCATCTTGCGCTATACTGTTCCATACCCATATAATCGTTACGGTAGTAGTACGGAACGAATTGCTGTGATTCTTTGTGCAGGGCGATAATCATTTCAGGGTCACGCATGGCATCTCCATTCTGCCGTCCGTAATGAGCCAGCGAAATGTGGTTGTACTTGTCTGTTCGGTCGATGATTTCGATATGAACAGGCATATACACTCCGTCTGTGTTGTCAATCTTTGTGGTTTGTAGGGCCAATAATCCTCGTAAGATTTCTGACGCCTTTTTGTCTAATGTTTTCATGGTTTTGATTTAATTTTCACATTCAATAAGGGGGAGGGGCTTTGATCTGTTACTCTGTTCGTGGGCAGTATATATGCAATTTTTATAATCTTGGGCTTATTGAGTGAGTGCCTACGGCACGCCATATAAAGATGAATAACACAATCAATAAGGTCTATATAAATCGAATATCCGCAAAATATATCATTCTCTTATTAAATGGGGAAAGCCCTGCATGCGTAAGCATGAGGGCTGTATATGAATGATTTATTTGCTGACTATCTAAAACTCAAAACCATTAAAATCTTCCTTATCGAGTTTGTTTTGCTCTGCCTGTTCTATAACGGCATTATATGGTTCCTGCATATCAAGCACCTTTATAAAGTAAGGCAACGATACCTTTTCTGGTAAGTTCCTGCATCGTTTATTGAGTTGATAGGTAATTGTTATCGGTTCCGATGCAGGCAAATTTATCGAATTGTATTTTGTAAGCAGTACGGACATAGCCCGTTTATCCCACTTGGGAACGGCAACACCTTTCATCTTGCAGAACTCGCATATCTCCTTATAAATCCCTGCATCAGTCTTTCTAACTGCTGAATTGATAAAACATCCTGCTGTCAGTTCATAGCTCTTTGCAATTCGCTTTATAAGCCCTAATTGCTGACATTCATTCAATAATGCAGTAGTGGTATTGCGGGATAATCCGATACTCTTTGCAATTTGGGATATACTTCATTGAATGGTATCCGTATTATTAAGGCAGATTGCCTTTAATAAGAGCAGAAACCCTGCAATCTTGGCGGGATAGTTCCTCTTAAAGTAACTGTTATCGAGGAAGAAATAGTTGCTCTTTTCTGGCTTTATATAGTAGGAATTTCGCTTTATAAATCCTCAGTCTGCATCTTCTTTAATGGTAGTCTGCACGGTCAGATAACCTGCATCCTTTAGCCGTTTAATGCTCCGTCGTATGGTTCGTTCATCCAATCCCGTCAGTAAGGATAGTTTTTCCTCTGTTATATGGGATATGTTCGTCTTGTGATTGGAGCAATATTTAATGGTCGCTCACACGTAAATATCAATAGGCTTACTGTTGCCCGTCTGAAAGTTTACGATTGATTTGGGGATTACTGTATAATTCATCGTTAGCAATGGAATTTGGATTGTTCGTAAATATAATCTCTTTTAAGTATAGCAATTTGCGAAAGCAGGCAACGCCGTAATGGTCTTTGGCTTGTTTGCGGTTATCGAATCACTTGCGGTCTTTGATGTGGTAGTACATGGTCGGTACGACTTTAATAGGTAGTGTATAAGTAGGTAATGTATATATAAGACACTTTTGAGCAGTTTGCATAGGACAGATTTGAGCAACTCTCTATTCCGTCATTCAAAAACCTACTATCTCTTTAATTGGAATCTTCCACATTTTCTGATTCTGAAATACATTCTTTATAGGAAATCTTCATTTCGTACTCAAAAAATGTGGTAACCGATAAATGGAGAACAGTTTTAATCACGAAAAATAGATTCATCAACCAAGTAAGATGAATATTTTTTTAGCGATATTTTTTTACACGCAAAAATGCGTGAATAAAAAAACAGGCAAAAAAAGTTTTTCATCACACGAGTTGTGAGAAAAAAATTATCGCAAAAAATCGTGCATCGTTTTTTCGATGAAAAGTTTTTTGCACAAATAAATTGTTCTCACTCTTACATGATGTGTCATTAAAAGTGGCTGTTTTTAGTGAATGCACTTTTTAATGATTCCATATTTTTTGATTCTGAAACTATCTTATTAAAGGAAATATTCATTTCGCACTCAAAAAATGTGGTAATACAACGCAAAGAAAAGGCAGACGAATCTGCCTTAACAAGAATGAACACAATTTGTATCGAGTGGAAGATAGTATCTCGGAATTGCTCTGCAAAGATATAAAATATTTAACCAAAAGTCAAGTAATTTGATAAATATTTTAATCTGTCTTGCATTTTTATTTTGCACTCTGCTTACTGAATCTGTTTCCACCTGCATATATGGTTATTGGATTCTATTTTCTATCAAAAATCATGTTTTCATAGATAATTAAGTATTAAAATCATGTTGCACGTTAAAATATAGAATTAAAATCGCGCTTTCAGTTATTATTAGTAATAAAAAATTATGTTTTAAGTTAAATATTACAAGTAAAACCATGTAATCAAGTAAATAATGATGTCGAAAGCCTTGTTTTTACACTTAAAAAATCGTCAATCACTCTTTTGAATTTCAGAAAAAATTGCTAATTTTATTGTCAGAAATACAACGGGGTTATATGCCCCTTAAACACGTTCTTTGACTTGCTGGCATAAAACCTTTACAATCATGAAAAACATCAATGTAATGCCTGCAAATGCTAATAACAACAACGAAATGCAGGAACCCAAACTTGTTGCTCGCAAAAGAAAGGTCAATCCTTTTTCTACTGTCATCCGAAAGGCTAATAGCCTTTACTCAAAACAAGTCAGTAAGAACACCGCAGTTAAACAGGCTTGTATCATGGCGTGTATTTTGCCCCTGTATCCTGACCTTAACCATTTTTGGATGGAATATCAGTATATGGTTGATAGAATCCTCGATAGCAGACGATTTGAAAAGATTTGTAATGAGTGTGGATTAAATCCACAGATTATTGCCCAGCATCTCGTTTTCGAGGGCAAAGCAATGGTAGAACAGGTTTTGGCAGAGGGTTTTGCCCCCTTGAGAGGACGGGAACGGTCATATACCGAAGCCCTGCTTGAATAAGTTTCTCAAAGCGAACAACAATGTTTAGGGATGTTACCACGGAGGAATAAATAAGTTGAGTTTCATATCGAAAAAATTTTAATTAGTAAATTCGTTCATTAGCACCACAATAACTCAATTCATTTTTATTTCACCCGCCAGCAGGATAAGAACGAGGGGACTGTCGTGAGACAGCCCCCGTTTTCTTTATAGTAAATGTTGCATAGCAGCGTCGATTTGGCTGTTTTCAAATGAATCAAGGTAAATTTGCGTTACCTTTTCAGAACTATGTCCCAGCGATTCACAAATTATTGACGTGCTAACTCCCTCACGTTTCAATACGGTAGCAAAGCTATGCCGTGAAACATAGGTTGTTAAGTCGATAGGTATTTCCAATTCTTTCCCTACCTCTTTCAATCGTTCATTCACTTTGGAAATGACTTTATGAACTCGATTGCGTTGTTGTTGCTCGGTCTTATGAAAAGCAGAAAGGATTGGAAACAAAAAGAGCGCACCATCTTGTAGGTAACGCTCTATAATCTCCTGCGCTTTGGGCTGTAAAGGTAGCCTTATCAACTTGTGCGTTTTTCGCCGTGTGTAAATCAGCCGTCCATCCACGATATTATCCGTTTTAAGGTAGGCTATGTCCACGAAATTAATGCCACCCATAAAGTACCCGAACGCAAACAAATCGACTGCAAATTGCTTGTAGAAATCATTGCTGCGGTATTCGATAATCCGCATGATGTCCGCCTTACTTATGGCTCGCTTTGCCGTCGCTTGGTGCAGTTTGGAAACCTTGTAGGATTTGAACGGGTAATAATCCGCTTTCACACACTTTTCCTCAATGGCTACATTATAGACTGCCCGTAAAGTGCGGAATCGGCGGCCTATTGTATTTTCTGAAAAACCTTGTCCCCGCAACCATGTTTCATAGCGTTTCAGCCAAACGGTATCAATTTCTGAAAAGTAGATATTCAGATGTCCGTTGAATTTCAACAAGGAATTGTAGACCTCTTGGTGCGACAGCGCATAGCCCGTTCGCCCCGCTTGTTTCAAGTCCTCAATTTGAAATTGGAACACCTCGCCTACCGTGCGTCTTGCGCGTGTGCTCTCTGTCAACCGTTCAGTCAGCGTTGTAGCCGTAAATTCTTTCTTCTCTGCTTTCAGTTCGATGATGCGCTCAGCAAACTCGCTACTCTTGTCCGCAATAATCTTTTCGATATATGTCTTGTTGGGACAATTCTTTTTCGGCTGGTTCTTCGTAAAATCCCAAAACTGCGGTAAAACAGACACGCCGAGGCTGACATATTTCTTTTTCCCGTCTTTACAGACACGAATCATCAGCGGATGTGCGCCGTTGGCAAGAGTTTTTGATTTGTAACAGAGAATGTTAACACCTGCATCCATAGTGATTTTGGTTTAACTCTCGGTTTAACTCAAAGCCTCAAACCACCGTAAAACCGCTACGAAAAAGACAAAAGAAAAACGACCTACATTGCTGTAAGTCGTTGATTTTCTTTGTGGTACCAGCGGGAATCGAACCAGCGACACAAGGATTTTCAGTCCTTTGCTCTACCAACTGAGCTATGGCACCATCCCGATATCGGGGTCAGGAATACTCCTTTCCGTATTATCGTGGTGCAAAGGTAAAAATTCTTTTTCAAATCTGCAAATGCCCGCTGCATTTTTTCTGCTTTTTTCAGTTGCGGAAGCATCTTGCGCCCATCCCCGGCTTCACAAAAAAAGGGAGGAGCCGTCGATGCTCCTCCCTCCCCTTGATCAATAATGCAAGCGATCTTAGTTGAGCATCACTGCATTTGCATTAACGGCACGCCGTTCGAACGACGGCGCCGAAGTCAATTGCGGGACGGCCGGCTTCATATTCCGGTCCGCAACCGCTGCAAATTTCCCTGCCAGCATGGCTTTCCCCTTAACGGGAGCCGCGGCCGGAGATTTTTTCACCAGTGTAAACGGTCCGACCGGATAGTCGTCGGCAGTAAATCCGGAGTCGGCCGTCGGATTATACTTGCCCAGATAATTGGACCCATTGTAAACGAACTGGTCCATCATAACCACCTCGGCCTCCACATCGCCCGTAAGAGTGAGTTCATTGCCGATAACCTTGCCCTTTCCGTCAGACATTATGGCTCCGATCAGGCCCACATAGGAACCGCCTACCGGATAATAATATTTACCGCCTACATTCTTGTCGCGGCAAAGAGCGACATAGCGAAGGGTACCGTCTCCGGTAGTTCCGATCTCCTGATAGCTCTGGATCATAACGTAGCCGGTTTCCTTGTCGAAGGTGGCAATTGCGGGGAATCGGTCCCGATAAGCCGAAATGGCCCATCCGGTAAGCGCGAAGTTGGTATTGGCGACCTTCGTGGAGAAAGTGACGTCGAACGAGATCGGTTTGGCAGACTTCATCGAGGTCGTACTCGTCACGGTCCACGTACCGAGCCAAGCGGCATAAGCCTCATCGAGTTCGGGAGCCTTCTCCGTAGTGAATTCCTTCCTGAAAAGATCCGTCGTAGCCAGAACCACATTCTCCGTAGCGACGATGCCGAATCCGATGACCACATGATCCGTTTCCGAAGAGAGGTCCTCGAAGATTTCGCTCGCCGCGCCCTTCTTGCCGAGAGCGGAGACGACGAAATCGGCCGTATAAGTTCCGACCAAGGAGTTCATCTCGGAGATCAGCGACTTGATGATCGCCATGTCGCTCTCGCCTTCGAGATCCGCCTTTTCATAAACGTCGAAATAGTAATAATCGGTGGCGACGCTCGGCGTCACATTGACGGTCGCGCTGCTGAAGGTAATGTCCGCAGGAGTGATCGTAAGCCTGTTATTCGAGCGGACAGGCTTGGGCGAATAGATCTTGACGCTTCCGTCTTCATTCTCGAAATAATAGTCCTCCTTGAAAGTCATCTCCGAAACCGCAACGTTTCCGATCTTCAGGGGCGAATAGAATTTAAGACCCGTTTCGGTAAAGACAAAAGGAGCCTTGATGACCTCGCCCGTGGAGACCGAACCGTCGTCTCCGGGAGCCGGCGTGTAGGAGATCCTGAAAACGCGGGAAGAGAAGTTGTTGAGCGTCATCTCCCAGTCAATCGGATAGGTCACGCCGTCAACCACGCAACGGGTATAGATCAGGTCCATCTTGGCAGCCGCATCCTGATAGCTCTGCAATTCGGTCTTCCAGTTCACACCCGCCTCGATCGGATAGAGGTAGGCGTAATTGTTGGTTTTGCGGCCCTTGAGCTTCACGAAATCGGCGGAAGCCTCCATGACGATGAAGTCGGAATCGCCCTCCAGTCCCCCGTTGCTCGTACCGATGCCGAGTTCAGCGCCCGTCGTCGGCGAGGAGTAGAAATGGATGATGTCGTTATTGGTGTCGAACGCGAGTACGGGACCGCTCTCCGCAACCACCGAATAGTAGGACGATTCGGTTTTGCCCGCAGCGAAATTCTCACTGGAAGCGACGACCGTATTGTCGGTATTGAATTTCAGGAAAAGCGTGTAGCCGCCGTAAATGCGCTCGCCTTCGGGATACAACTCCATCCGCCAGCCGTTTTCTGCGCCCTGAAGTACAGTGATGGCTTCCTTGACCGCCTCTTCAATGCGTTCCGTCGCCGATTTCGAGAATTTATCCTCATCGTCCTTCAGGCAGGAATTGAAAAGCAGGGGCAGAGCCAGTAATATCAATATTTTTTTCATAAACATCCTTTTTTACTTAATTAGTGGCATCTAAATCGAGGTTCGGAAGTTCTTTCTGGCGGCGTAAAACGACTTTGCGCAATTCGTCCAGATCGATTCCCCAATCGTTCTTCATGTATTTGTCCACGATCTCGAATTTGGCTTCGAGCATCGGACGGCCCACCTCGCCGGCCGTTTCGAGCATCTCCTCCCAAGTGGCAGCCGTGTTGGTGACGTAGATGGAGCTTACCTCCACGAACTCCTCCTCGGCCGAAGTCGAAGCGTAACGGCTGATAAAACCGTCCTTAAGCGCCAAGTCCTCCGAAGGATAGACGTCCCAGCAGGCGTTGCCGACATAGCGGATGCCCGTGGCCAAACCGGTGATCTGATTGAAATCCGTCGAGAAGGGCTTCTTCTGGTTGAGGATATGAGCGAATTCGTGGTGGATCGTCTTGAAATACCACTCGTTCAGCAGGTCCACATTGGTCGGGTCCATATTGTTGACGGCATAGAGCGTAATCTTGGTTCCGCCTTCGGCCGTACCCAGCACGACCTCGCCGTTGTTGTTATAGGCGGGACTGCCGACCAGAAAAACCATCTTCGGGAAGTAGCTGGTGATGAAGTCGCGGCTTCCGGTCACCTCGTCGTAAGCCTGCAGGCAGAGGTGCTTGACCAGCTTGGCCATCTGAACCGACTTCTCGTAGTTCGCGGGAGTCAGATCGTAGATCATGTCGCTCTCCATATCCTCATAACGGTAGCGGAACTCGATGTTATAAGGCTCGATATAGTTTTTGTAAAGCCACGCGTCCAAAGGCGTCTCCGTCGTCTGCTCCGGTTTGATGACACTCGTGCCGCTCAGATCGTCTTCGGAACACGAGCTGCCCGAAAAAGCGCAGACGAATGCGAATAATCCTAATATTGTTTTTTTCATAACGTTCAACTTTTATATATAGATCAGCGAATTATCATTATCTTGGATTAGGAGTCATGTCGGCCGCGAGCACATCGGCGGGCAGCTGAACGGCACGGCGGTTGTCCCGGACCTCCAGCGTATCGTCCACGCTCTTGATTCCCAAATCGTTGCTGGTCAGGGTGCGGCGGTAAATCTCGATGCCGAAGCGCTTCACGTCGAACCAGCGCAGGCCGTAATGCAGCGTCTCGTAGCGGCGCAGCAACAGCAGCGTATGAATCATGCCTTCCTGCGTCCGGTCGATTTCGAAAGCCGGGTTGAGCGGCTTCTTCGGAGTCGGATTCTTGGGATCGTAATCCGCAACCGATGCGGCCCAGCTCGAAATATTGGCCTCGGTCAACGTCTTGTATTTACTGCATGAATTCGAAAGATAGAGATTCATGTCGTTCAGGGCCGCCGTGTATTCCTTCTGCATGATATAGGCCTCGGCGCGGGTCAGCAGGGTCTCTTCGGCCGTGAAGAGCGGATAGACGGTATGCCTGTAGCCTGTTCCCGCCACCGGGTCGAGGTACTCGATCAGATAGGGAACACGGGGCAGCAGAATTTTGTCGATTCCGCTGACAAAGCGAAGCGGTTCGCACTTCCACGTGTAGGGAGCGAAGGGAGTATTCGTGCAGTCTATGCCCTCGTTATCGGCAATCATCTGTCCGTGATTGTACTGCATTCCGACACCGTATCCGCCGAATACGCGGCCGGCATACGAATAGGCGGTGGCCATCATGAAATTACACGTCAGATCCGCACTGACATAGTAGGTAGCCGCCGTATTCAGTGTAGCGCCGTTGTTCATCGGGTATTCCAGCAGCTCCTCATAATTGCGGAGCGAACCGGCAGGCGAATTGGTCAGCGCCACCGTAGCGTATTTTACCGCCTCGTCCCATTTCTGGTAGTAGAGGTAAAAACGGGCCGCGAACGCATTGGCCGCACGCTTGTTGAAATGGTACTTGGGCACCGAATAGATGACGTCGTTTATCAGCGGCAGTCCCTCTTCGATATCCTTCTCGATCTTGGCGTAGACCTCGGCGACGGTTCCGCGCTCGTATTTGGGATCGAGTTCCGTCTCGGCCTTCTCCATATAGGGAATACCGAGATCGTCGGGATGCGCAGGATCGTAATGCTGGCAGAAAACGTTCACCAGCACGAAGTGGGCGTAGGCACGGCAGATAAGCGCTTCGCCTTTTGCGGCGCTCAGCTTGTCGGTCATCTCCATCTTGTCGATGGCCTTGAGCACCTCGTTGGCGTTGGCGATAGCCATGTAGTGGGCTTCCCACGTGTGAGCGGCGTCTTCGTTGTCGGTTTCGGTCGGATCGCTCCATTCATAGCTCTCCTGCCAGAAACGGCTCCAGCCATCGTAATTGGCGCCGTGGTTATCGGTATTGTCGGAAGCCATTTCGAGGAAAAGCCACGGCTGGCTGTCCGCATAAGCCGATACCAGCATCTTGATAGCCTTCTCTTCCGAATCGATAATCGTCCGGTTGTCAGGCTGCTCGTCGAGGAAATCGTTACAGGAGGAGAGTCCCGCAACAAGAAGTCCCGCAAGCAGGAAATATATCAATTTGTTCGTTTTCATATGCTTTAAACTAAATTATAAACCGATTTTGAGCGTTAAGGTAAACTGCTTCGGCACGGGAGTGGCCACACCACCCGAATTGAAGAATTCCGGATCCTGACCGTTGAGCTTCTTGTCCGCATAGATCAGGAAGAGGTTCGTCGCCTGAATCTTGAGCGCGAGGTTGGACATTCTCAGCTTCTTGATCCAGCGCTTCGGGAAGTCGTAGGTCAGCGAAATTTCCTTCATGCGGATAAAGTCGCCTTTGGCGATTCGGGCCGTAGAATAGTTGTAGGCATTGTAGGCGTACGACAGCTTGCTGTCATTCCGCACCTGACGGCTCGACACGATAGCCGGAACATCGGTGTATCTTTCGTCTCCGGGCGTCATCCAGCGGTTGCGGAACTCGCGCGGCATGGCGTCGAGGTCGTTATAGATACTGGAGAAGACCGGATCGAGACGAACGACGTTGCCGAACGAATAGGTGATGAAGACGTTCAGACGCAGACCTTTGTACTGGAAGATGTTGCCGAAGCTTCCGACGTCCGTCGGCTCCGAGGGACCCGAATAAACCAGATTGTCGAAACGCTCGGTCTCTTGGAAGTTGATATCGGTCGAAGTCAGCACGCCTGCTTCGTTGATGAATGTCGGAACGCCGTCTTCGTTCAGCCCCCGGAAATCGTAGGAGAAAAGCGAATTCACCGGGTAGCCCTCACGCGAGAAACCGATACCGGAAACGAGGTTGAAGGCACGGGTGGAAGTATTGAACTTGGTCACCTCATTCTTCATGTGCGAATAGATGAAATCGGTGGTCCAGCTGAAATCCTTCGTCTTGATGTTCTTCGTCGAAAGCGAGAACTCGATACCCCGCGACTTCATCGTCGCGACGTTGCCGTACTTCTGGATCTGACCGCCGATACCCTGCGTCATCACCCGACCGATCAGGTCGAAGTTGTCGCGCTTGTACCAGTCAACGGTCAGGTTGATGCGGTTGTCCAGAAAGCCCAAATCCGCACCGATATTCAGCTCGTGCTTCTTCTCGTAGGTCAGATCGCTGTTCTCCAGATCCTTGATCGTCAGACCCGACTCGGTAACGCCGGCCGAGGGGCGCCACGGCGAATAGCTCTGGATGACGGCGAGCGCATTGGTCACCGAGGGGCGGTCGGCCGTCAGCGAATAGGAGGCCTTGAGCGACAGGTGCGAAACGGCCTTGCTGATCGAATTGAAGAAATTTTCCTCGTGGACGTTCCATGCGCCCGAAACGTTCCACGTAGGCAGCCAGCGCGAACGGGTCGTCAGGCCCAGCGCGTTGTTACCTTCGTAACGCAGCGTGCCGTTAAGCGTATAGCGGCCCTTGTAGGAGTAGGTTCCGTTGAAGAAGAAAGCGACGTTGCGGTAGTGGGTATTGCCCATTTCGTAATAGGGCGAGTTATCCTCCTTGCCTTTCTTGAAGACGAGATAGTCGTAGAACGGAATTTCACCCGAATCGTACTGCAGGCCCCAGCCACGGAACCACGTTTTCTGACGATCGCTCTGGTTGGTCTCCATACCCAGATAGGCATTGACGATATGGGTATTGTTGATCGTCGTATTATAGGTCGCGGAGAAACGGAAGTCATAGGACAGCAGCCGGTTGTCCGTACGGGTGTAGATACCGCCGGCGGGCAGGATCGATACGGGAACGGCGTAAATATCATCCGGATCCTTGTACAGCAACGGGTTGTTGTCGCGAATCGTCGTCGTACCCATGGCCCGGTAGGCGTTCGCCTGATTGGAAGCCTCGCGTACGTTATGCTCCTGCGAAGTTCCGGTATAGCGCACCGACGCCAGCGCCGAAGCCTCGAATCCCTTGAAAGCCTTCCACTTCAGTTCGCCTTGGAATTTCACATCGGCGACGTTCAGGTCGATATAGTTGTTCGCCAGTTCATGGAGAATATTGAAATCCGCATAGTTACGGACATAATACTCCTTCGGATCGAGCACGCGCGAAGTATTCAGGGCATACGAATAGGGGTTGATGTCGAAATCGCGCTTCACCTCGCCCGTTACATAGTCGGTCGTGGCGCCGAGCGTTCCGGGCGCTTTCTGCTTACGGTATGAACCGTTGGTAATCAGGTTGAGCGTAAGGGCGTCCGAGATATTATACGTCGCATTGAGATTGGCCGTATAACGGGAAATCTCGCTGGTCTTCGTCCATCCCGGATCGAAAAGGGCGCTGATCGACGCATAGTAGGCGGACTTCTCGGTACCCGACGTGATACTTACCGAATGCGAGTGCATGACCGTATTCTGGAAAAGCTCCTTGAACCAGTCCGTGTTGCGGTACTCGGCCTTGCGCAGGTAGCGGTTGCGCGTCTCCACGGTGTTTTCCAGCAGTCCGGCATTGATCAGCGAATACATCTTGCCGTAAACACCGCTCGCCGACGCGTTGGTGACACGCGAATTGCCCAGCCAGCCCTTGTTGTACAACTCCTGATAGACGGACATCTGGTCCTGAGAATTCATGATGTTGAAATCGGCGTAGGAGGGAGTCATACGATACGTGAACTCGCCCGTATAATTGATATGGCTGACGCCGGCACGTCCCTTTTTGGTCGTAATGACGATCACGCCGGCCATAGCGCGCGCACCGTAGATCGAGGTGGCCGAACCGTCCTTCAGGATATTGAAACTCTCGATATCCTCGGCGTTCAGACCCGCGATGGCGGAACCGATCAGCGTCGTGGCGTCACCCGAAGAGAGGTCCTCGGCCGAAATATCGGCGACATCCTCCATAATGACGCCGTCCACGACCCAAAGCGGCTTCGAGCTGCCGTGAATCGACGTCGCACCGCGGACGCGGATCTTGGGAGCGGTACCGAACGTACCCGATACGTTCTGCACCGAGACACCGGCCGAACGGCCTTCCAGACCGCGGCTGATATCGGCCAGACCCGATAGTTTCACATCGTCGGCAACCAACTGGTCGGATGCACCGGTGAACAGTCGTTTATCCGTTTTGGTCATACCCGTAACCACGACCGTCTCCACGGTCTGAGAATCCGGCTCGAGCGTGACCTTCACCTCAGGCGCAACGGCTACCGTAGCAGTCTTGTACCCCAAATAGGAGATTTGCAGTTCCTCGGATTTCGCCGGAACATTGTTCATAACGAAAAATCCCTGCTGATCGGTGGATACACCGATGGTCGTACCTTTGACGATAACCGAAGCGCCGATCACGGCCGCTCCGTTTTCATCAACGACACTACCGCGCACTTGTTTGGCTTGGGCGAATGCCCCCGCTGCAAACACAAGTACTCCAATTAACGATAGTAGGATTTTTTTTACCATAAGCGTTAATCTATTAGTTAATTTTTTTAAAATAGAAAGCCAGCATCCTCTATTCGGGTTTGCAGATATTCCCAATGGTTTGACCTTCAGTACCGTTTTCGATTTTCGATGCCGGAAAAAGGCGCGAACGCAGGCACCTTTGCAACTATACGGTCACCTGAAAACACCAAACAACTCACTCAAGATCAACTGATTGAAAATAACCGAACAGGTAAGAACGTTACCAGAGCATAACCGCTTCGAGCTGCCTGAGGACTGAAACCGGAGCCGGAAACCGGGTGGAAAGTGCATAAAAAATGTGCGGCATCTAACGATGCCGCACATGGCGCCAGAGGGGAGCGATCCCGCCTGCGATATTCTACAAAAGCCGGATCGGAACCGTCCGGGAACTCTTCATTACGGCCGCTCCGTTTTTGACCCCGTCGGGAATCGCGGCGCGCACGTAAACGCCCGTCTCGGCGATGCCCGTGGCGCTGGTCAGCGTCAGCGTATTGCCCGACTCGTCGAAAGCGATGTCGTAAGTGCTGCCGAACGGCTTGCCGTCGCTGTATACGCCGCCGAGCATCCCGTTTCTGATCTCGTATTTTCCCGAATACTTCTGGTAGCCCACCTGCTCGATCCGCTGGTATATTTCGAACGAACGGTCCGCGCCGAAGGAGACATAGGCATCGAAATCCCGCGGAGCTTCGCCGTTCCACGTTTTGAGCTGCCATTCGCCGGCAAGCTGTTTTACCAGCGGCGACACCTTCTCCTTGTCCGACGATCCGCAGCCGGCGAACAGACACAAGCCCAGTGCGGCCAGTACGATATAGATAGTCTTTCTCATAATCTTCATGCGTTTATATTACAACCAACCTCCGTTTTCGGTCTGTACCGCGCGGGCGATGACGGCGAACTCCTTGGCGATCTCCATGCCGCCCATCGATGTCCCCGTGCCGAGACCGCTGCCTCCGGCAACCGCCCTGACCGTTATTCGGGCCACGCCCGGCTTGGTGCAGTGCAGCCTCAGTTTCCCGGACACGAAGGTCGGCTCCGCCGAAATACCGAGCTTGGTCCTGTCAGCCTGCGAGATCTCGACGCCGAGATAGGTCAGGTTCGCCGAAGCCTTGCCGAAGTACTTGTCGAGCGAAAGCTGCTGCTGTACGCCGACTTTCGCTTTCAGGCAGGGTGTGCCCTCGATCTGCATGAGCAGTTGGTAGGCGTCGATCGCTCCCGTACCCATCTGCTTGCGGTAATTGCGCAGCTGCATGGTGGTCAGGGATTGTTTGGTGCCGTCGAGGTAGGTGTCGATGTCGTTCACCGAAGTCAGAAGCATCGATTTGAATTCGGCCACCGTATATTGCTTCCCTTTGGCCAGCGCGTAGGAAAGTCCCAGCGCGGCGACGCCCGATACGTGCGGGCAGGCCATCGAGGTACCCTGCATATAGCCGTAATCCGACTGGTAAAGCTCGGACGGAAGCGTCGAAAGCACCTGCGCGGCGCTGCTTCCCGAAGGCGAGATATAGGCGTCGCCGCCCGGAGCCGCAACGTTGCAGCCCGGACCGTAGTTCGTGTAGTAGGCCGGCAGATAGTCGGGCGAGAAGGCGGTGACCGAAATGTAATCGCGGTAAGCGCCCGGATAACCGGACATGGCCTTGGCGTCGTTGCCCGCAGCGAAAATCACAAGCCCGCCGTCGAGAACGGCGTTGTTTTTCGTCGCGATGAAGTAGTCGATCGCCTGCTTTTCGATCCGCGCCCCGCTGGCGTAGGCGTTGTCGGTCGTGACCGCTCCGGCCGGGTAGCCCCACGAACACTGGAGAATCGACGCCCCGTTGTCGGCGGCGTATTTGATCGCTTCGGCGGAAACGGCGGCCGAACCGCCCTCACCGCCCGAAAATATCTGGCACGACATGAGTTTCACGCCGTCGTTCCTGCCCGTGCCTCCCGCGATGCCCGACACGCCGACGCCGTTGTTGCTGACGGCGGCCACCGTACCAGCGACGTGGGTGCCGTGGCCCGAATCGCCGACGTTCTTGCCTTTGTCGTCATAAGCTTCGACGTCCCATGTCAGCCGGCTCGTGCCCAGCGCGAAGTTGTAGCCGTAAACGTCGTCGGCATAGCCGTTGCCGTCGTCGTCGCGGCCCGTCGTACCGCTCTGCTCGGCCTTGTTGATCCACATGTTGGCCGCCAGATCGGGATGCGAGTACTTGATGCCCTGATCGACGATCGCCACGGTCAGCGACGGATCGCCCGCGGCGAGTTTCCACGCCTCCTCCACGTTGATATCCGCTCCGGCGCGCGTCGTTTCGGCAAATACCCTATCGCCGTTGTTGCTGTAGTGCCACTGGTCCTTGTAGCCGGGGTCGTTGAAACCTCCGGCGGCGGCGCGCGTCGCCGCCGAACCGCCCCTGTAGGGACAGGCCCTGTTGTCCGAAGCCAGCTGCAGTTTGGTGTTGAACTGCACGAAGCTCACCTCCGAAACGGCGGCGAGCCGCCGTGCCGCTGCGTCCAGATCGACTTCCTCGTCGAACGTCACGATATACCATTTATGCAGTCCCGCCGCGCGGGTGCGCTCTTCGGCGACCGGATTGCAGGGAAATACGCGGCGCAGCGAAGCGACGCCCAGTTGTGTGAAGATGTCGTCCACGGGCGCTATCCCGGAGCGCGTCGCCGCCGTACGCGTAACGGCCGCCGCAGCGGCGGTCTGTTCGACGTCCCCGACGGCATCGCCGTCGAAATAGATCAGCAGTTCGCCCCGCGCGGCATTCGCGGGAGCATTGACGATCTTGCGCATGGCGGTCGCCGGCGCCTCCTTGCCGCCGCTCTCTTCCATCGGGTCCGAGGCACAGCCCGCAAGGAACAGCAGCGCGAGCAGTAAAATTTTCTTGTCAGTCATGGTAGGTGAATTTAAAAAGGGAACCGGCCTCGCGGGCCGGCTCCCCGGTGATAGTCGTACTGTCCGAACGACAGTTTTTTATTCGGTTATTTTCGCGCCGGTCCTGCGGATGAAGTCCGCACTCCGGGCGGCGATTCCCTGACGGAATTCCACCTTGGCCTTGGCGGCGCCCAAAGCGGGCATGCCGACGATTTCGCACTCACGGCCGCGGTCGGCGGGCATTCTGTTTTCGCCGACAATTACTTTCGCAAGCTCCGGCCCGCGGAGTTCCACGTAATTGCCGGGCTGCACGGAGAGCGCCTTTACCACGGAAGCCATATCGGCGGCCGGATACAAATCCGGGTCTGCGAGCAGCAGCCATTCATGGAAGACGATGCCTCCTTCGCCGCCGGAGAATTTGTTCGTCGCAGGATCGTAGTCCGCATAGATTCCGAACCACATACCCGTGAACGTCAGATTGTTCGACGCCTGAAGCTGGGGATTCGGCACGAAAGCCACCAGTCCGTCGGCCACCGGCGCGCCCAGAAGCAGGCCGCGTCCGCTGTAAACTCCGTCGTCACCCTCGGCCGTATAAGCCACGTTCACGAAGTAATCCGTTCCCTGAAGCGTCACGTTGCCGATCAGCTGCGGAGCGAGTACGTAGAGAAGGCCGCCGCTCCACGCCATATACTGCGATTCGCCGGCATTGAACGCCTGAGGAGCACCCGTAAGTCCGGACACCTTCACGTAGTCGCTGAATACGTTGTCGAAATCCGCATATCCGGAAGTCGTTCCTCCGTCTTCGACGACTACCTGTCCGAAGTACTGACGGGAGGTGTTGCCGGTCTTGTCATAGGCATCGACCGCATAATAATCCCACGTTCCGCAGTAGCCCGCCTTGGTCAGGCCGTTTTCGACATCGTCGTACGTATAGTGGATCTGCAGCGGATCCGGTTTGCCTGCCGTAGTCTGTTGCACGCTGTACAGTTTGCCGTAATAGCCGTTGTAAGCCCACACCAGCAGCACGTAATCCGTACCGGCGTTCAAGCCTTTATGAAGCAGCGAGAGACCCGTGTCGTTGATCTTGTCAATTTCTTCAGCCGTAATTGCCTTGCCGGACGTTTTGGCTATTTCAATCAGGTCCTCGCTGCTTTTACCGGTCAGGTCGGCACTCTTGAAGAGTCCCATGTAGCCCGATTCGATATTTTCACCGAATATAATGGAGCGGATAGAGTTTTCGGGAGTGTGTCCCTGCGCTTCGAACTCCCACGTAAGCTCCGTACGGACGCTCAGCACGACGGGTTTGTCGTCGCCGGCCTTGACGTAGCCGAATGACAGGAATTCGTAGCCCTGAAGCTCGCCCGCCTCATCGTAAATGTTGGCAACGACGGTGTATTTGCCGGTCTCTTCGAATTGGGCCACGATGGTTCCGTCCGCCGTGATCTCCTTCGACTCGACCGTTCCCGCGTCGATGCCCGCCGAATTCGCCTTGGCGATGGCGTCGCCGAAGACTCCTTCGAAGAAGGCGTATTTCACCTTGGCGACGTCGGCGCCCAGTTTGGCTGCGATCTCGACCTTGCCGTCGGCCGGTTCGCTGTCGGTCAGGGCGAGCGAGTAGTCGTACTCCTCTGCTCCCGGCAGCATCAGACGCTGCATGCCGCCGGCGTTGCCGACATACCAGCCGTCGTCGCCGAACATCAGCAGTACGCTTTTGGCCGGGAATGTAATGACTCCGTTCACGTTGGTGCCGTACCCGCTGCCATTGAATCCGTTTTCCGGCACCTGCGAGGCAAAGCTGACGATACCGTCGCCGCTGTTGAGGAACACGCCCGTAGACTGTTCGGGCAGCCAGACCTTATCCGGATTCGTCGCGTCGATATAGGTAATGACGTCCGAACGGTTGCCCGACACTTCGGACGGAGACATGTTCAGCAGCGAAGCCAGATACTCCGCCGAGTAGACGTTGCTGATGCGGTAGTAGCCGGGGTTGTCGTCGCGTTCGTAGATCTCCACCTCGCCTTCGCCGTAACGGTTGGGAATTCCGTAGGCGGAACTGAGAATGTCGTCGCGCCATTTGCCCTTGGTCTCGCCTTTCGGCCCGGTCACGAGGTTCCATTTCACGCGGGTGACGGAGAAGCTTACGCCCGAAGCCTTTTCACCGTAGATGAAGGCGTATTTCTTGTCTTCGATCTGGATGTTGCAGGAATAGGTCGTACCGATTTCGGCGTCGGGAAAAGAGACCTGAAAGGTCGTTTCCGTCGCCCCGTCGTCGAACGAGATTTCCGAAGCGGAGAAGATCGCGTCCTCGCTGCCCGTAACGGTCACGGGAACCGTAATGGCGTCGGCGTCGTTGGTACGCATGGCCGTGAAGGTCAGTACCGTCGGATCGGCCGGATCGAGTTCGAGGTCCGCGGCGTTGTCCTGCGAGGGGAAGTAAACCCCGTAGCAGCCGTCGGCCTCGGATTCGCCGCGGGTGTAGGTCGGATCGTCGGAACACCCTGCGAACACGAAAGTCGCAATAAGCGCGTATAAGAAATATTTGATTGCTTTCATATGTTTTTCGGTTTTAAATCATCCATGAAAACTTACGTTACTGCACCCACGGATCGATGATTCCCACGGGATTGGGGTTGTTCTGCGATTCGAGCGCGGTGTTCTGCTGGGTCTCCGTTTCGGGGATACAGAAGTTCCACCACGGTGCGCGGCCGTCGGTCGAGAAGCGGCAGTCCGAAGGTACGTTCGTGCCGACGTAGCCGGTTTTCAGGCTGTAATTCAGACGCTTGAAGTCGTAGAATACGACGCCTTCGCCCCATAGTTCGATACGCTTGTTCCAGATAATCTCCTCCACGACGTCGGCAGACGACACGGCCGAGGTGCTGAATTCCGGGTCGCGCTTGGCCATGAAGGTTTTGAGCAGCTGGAGACCTGCGGAGGCGTCGGCGTGCGCCGTAGCCTCGGCTTCGATCAGGTACATCTCCTCGACGCGCATCATCGGAATATCGGTAACGTTGCCGACGGAATAGGTCGCCGTCTCGCCTTCGGCGGGATGGAACTTCAGGTTCGCATAGGCCGGGAGGTTGGCGAACTGCGCCGCCGTCAGGTTGGTAATGTCGCTGTAATCGGCATATTTGGCATCGGGTCCCACGAACGCGCGCTTGCGCCAGTCGGTGTCGGATATTTCGTTGTAGAAATTGCTGGTAACGCCTTCGAAAACGTATTTGCCGCCATACCCCCACGTAGCCTCGCTCGAACGCCATGCCGCGAAATTCACAAGGTTGGCGATGCCTTCGGTAGACTGCGGAAGGTACCACATCCACGAATTGTTGGCTTTGTTGAAGCCCGTTTTGGGGTTCAGCCACTCCGCTTCGGTCATGATCGTGCATTTCGAGGCGTCGATGGCCTTGCGGGCATACGTCGCGGCGTCGGCATACTTCGACGAATCGAAGCCGCCCAACCAGAGGTAAGCGCGCGCCTTGATGCCGTAGACCACGGCCAGACTCGGATTGGTCTTCGACGAAGAGGTGTAGTTGGCCAGCAGCGCCTCGGCGTCGTCGAGGTCCCTGAGGATGAATTCGAACATCGCCTCGCGCGTCACGCGCGGATTGTTGCGGGCCATATCCTCGGTGGTGTTCTCGTCCACGATCGGGACGGTCAACCCCTTGACGCCCGAAACGTCGGTGTACTTGTTGTCGAGCGGATCGTACAGTCGGGCCAGATCCAGATAGAGCTGGGCGCGATAAGCTTTGGCGAAGCCCAGATAGCTTTTCTGCGCTTCGGAAAGTTCCACGCCCGCCAGCAGGCCGACCACGTCGTTGCTCGATTTGATGAACGTATAGTAGCAGTTCCACGGGAAGCGGCATACGGTCTGCGTCGGACCGATCAGAATGCCCGACTGCCAGTAGGTGAACCAGTCATACCCCGAACCTTCGTCGCCGGAGGAGCATATCACGTCGCCCGTGGCGGCGTCCGTAGCGCACATCATGCCCGGATAGCCGAAGTCGAAGCCGTAGTTGTTCGTCCTGCCGTACACCGAATAGGGGTAGGTCATGTTGACGGGGATGGCATTGACGATGGCCTCCACCGCAGTCGGCGAATCGCTGACCTGTCCGGAAGTCGCGCTGTCGGTGGGGAAGGTCTCTTTGATACAGCCCGTGAGCGCCATGGAGCAGACAAGGGCGAGTGTCGTTGTTTTCAATATGTTTTTCATTTCAATCCCTGTTTTATCCGTTAGATTAGAACTGTACGGTTACACCGCCCGAAATAGTGCGGATCGGCGAGTAGTTGGAGAAGTTGGTCGCTCCCGTGAACGAATAACGCGGGTCGAGTCCCTGACGCTTCGACCAGTAGACCACGTTGTCGCAGGCCAGATAGACGCGCAGTTTCTGTACGCCGAATTTCTGGGTGATCTTCGACGGCAGCGTATAGCCGACGTTGATGTTCGAGATGTTCAGGTAGCTCGCGTCGGTCAGGAAACGGTCGGAGACGCTCGTCGTATACTGGTCGCCGTATTGCAGACGGGGAATGTCCGAGCCTTTGTTTTCGGGCGTCCACGCCTTGAGGATGTCCTTGTGGTAGTTGGTGCCGACGGTGGTTCCGTAGGGCGACGACATGAAGCTGGCGTAACCCGAATCGTAGACCTTGCCGCCGATCTGGTAGTTGAACGAGATCGAGAAATCGACGCCGTAGGCCGAAACCGAGGTCGAGAAACCGCCGTATACCGAAGGAATCGCGCTGTCGTGCAGGTAGCGGGTCGCGGAGGTGTAGTCCGAAGTCTTGGTCCGGGTGATCTTGCCGTCGTCGCCCTTCACGTCCTTGTACCAGAGCGAAGCGCCCGTTTCGGGATCGACGCCGGCGTAGGAACGCAGGTAATAGGTGTAGAGCGGCAGCCCTTCGCCAACGAAATAACTGCCGTCGATATAGCCTTTGTAGCCCTCCACGGTCGTGGATTTGTGTTCGGGAGCCAGATAGGTGACCTCATTCTTCACATGGGTCAGGTTCAGGTTGAAGCTCCACAACACGTTTTTCGTGCGGATCAGGTCGGCGTTCAGCTCCACCTCGACGCCGCGGTTGACCATGTCGCCCACGTTGGCGTAATAGGACGAGTAACCCAGCGACGAAGGAACCGAGAATGCGAAGAGCATGTCCGAAGTCTTGCGGTTGAAGAAATCGACGCTTCCGCTCAGGCGGTTGTTCCAGAAACCGAATTCCGTACCGATGTTCAGGTTGGTGTTGGTCTCCCACGTAATGTTGGGATTGCCTTTCTGCCCGAAGAGCACGGCGATTTCGCCGTTGTTGTTCTCGATCGAATAGGTGTCGGTGTAGAGGTAGTAGCCGATGGTGCTGTTGCCGATGTTGTCGTTGCCCTGCGAACCGTAAGATGCCTTGAGTTTCAGCATGTTCACCCAAGGAGCGTCGAACCAGTTCTCCTGATTGAGGAGCCACGCGGCGCCTACCGACCAGAAGTTGCCCCAGCGGTGGTCGGGGTGGAAGCGCGACGATGCGTCGCGGCGGTACGAACCGCTCACGAAGTAGCGGCCCGCATAGTCGTACTGGGCGCGCATGAAGTAACCCTCCGAGTTGTAGTCGTCGATGTAGGAGTGGGCGCCCGCGCCGTCAACGACGGCTCCGCCGAGCTCCTCGTTGTCATAGGAGAAGAGTTTCGACTTGGTGCCGCTCAGGTAGTAATATTTTTTCTGATAGTACTCGTGACCGACCATCAGCCCCACGTTGTGCTTGCCGAAGGTCTCGTTGTAGTTCAGAATCTGCTGAAGGTTGTAGGCGATGTCGCGGGTGTGGTACTTCGAAATCGTACCGCCCGCCTCGGCGAACTGACCGTAATACTGGTTGTTGAGATAGGTCGTGCGGGTTTCGTCGATGTTGGTGCTGCCGTTTACCGTCAGCTTCAGCCCCTTGTAAAGCGAGATGTCCACGAAGCCGCTGCCCGAAAAGGCGTTGCCCTCGGCCTTTTTCTTGTTGAGCCAGCTGGTCTGCAGTCCGTTGGCGCCGGGCAGCAGCGGACGGGTCAGACCCGCATTGCCCTTGTCGCCGTAGTCGTACATCTGATAGCCGTTGTCGTCCACCATGATGCGGCCCGAACCGTCGCGGATGTATACCGGGTAGATCGGGGGCATCTGTGCAGAGAACGCGAAGATGTTGGCCGTCGAGGAAGCCGATCCTTCGTTCGAGTTGCCGTTGCTGTTGCTGAAGTGCGCATACGACATGTTGCCGCCCACCTTCAGCCACTTCTTGGCCTGATAATCGGCCTTCAGACGCGCGGTATAGCGCTCCAGCGCCGAACTTTTGATAATACCCGTATTGTCCAGATAACCGAGCGAAGCGTAGAACGAGCTGCGCTCCGTCGCACCGGAGATGTTCACGTTGTATTCCTGACGGAACGCCGACTGGTAAGCCTCGTCGATCCAGTCGTCGGGCGTCAGCCAATACTCCTGTCCGTTGTAGATGATCTTGCGGCCCAGCGTCGCGTTCGGATTCAGCTTGCCGTTGGTGCCGATCAGCGCCTGCCCTTCGGGAACCGTATAGACGTTGTATCCCAGACCGCCCGTGCCGTTGGAAGTCAGGCCGCTGCTGGCCAGCGCATAGGCCTTCGCCGCCGGATTGGTCTGCGCATAATAGCCGTAGAGCGCCTTGAAATGCGTCTCGTAATACTGCGCGGGCGAGGTGATCACGTCGTACTCCTCCAGCGCTTTCGAGTTGACGCCCCACTTGGCGTCGATCGTCACGACGGCGTCGCCCGACTTCGCCTTTTTGGTGGTGACCATAATCACGCCGTTGGCGCCGCGGGCGCCGTACAGAGCGTTCGAAGCGGCGTCCTTGAGGACGGTCATCGACTCGATGTCGTTCGTGTTCAGGTTGTTCAGGTCGCCTTCATAGGGCATGCCGTCCACAATCCAGAGCGGCTCCTTGCCGGCGTTGATCGAACTGAAACCGCGGACGCGGATCGAGGGGGTCTTGCCGAGATCTCCCGACGTGCTGGAGGTCTGCACACCGGCCACGCGGCCGACCAGAGCCGTCGCCACGTTGGAGGTCTGCACCTTGGCAATCTCATCCGATTTTATGACGGCAGCCGAACCGGTGAAAGCCTCTTTCTTTGCCGTACCGAAGGCCACGACGATCACATCGTCGATCGCTTGCGCATCCTCCTTCATCGTGACGTTGATCCGGGTTTTTCCGGCGATAGGCAGCTGCTGCGGCTCAAAACCGACAAACGTCACCACGAGCGTGCCGTTCACCGGAGCCGAAAGCGTATACTCGCCGGCCGTGTTGGTCGTGGTCCCCAGAGAGGTCCCATCTACAATGACGGTCGCGCCTGCAACCGGATGTCCGTTTGCATCGGAAACTGTACCGGAGATCTGCCTATTCTGGGCCGTGGCATATGCCAAGAACACGAATACGGCAATTAACGATAGTACAATTTTTCTTACCATAAGCGTTAATTTTAATTAATTTTAAAATAAAAAGTTCACTAGCAAAGATAAACGTTTGGCGATTCATATACAAATAAATTTTTAAAATAATTTACTACTATTACACATATTCTGCGGATTAACGTCCGCCACTTACAGTTTTCCCGGCAAAGTGTCGGGCTGGTTACAGATTGTAACCGCCGGTTTTCGGTCTTTTCGGTGATTTCCGGTGATTTTCCCTCCGGGAAGGGGCGCAAGGGGCGGATGACGGCGCTTAGATGAGCTTTGTGCCGGCTTCGGGTGCATCCGGAGGAAGCAAATTGCGGTAAAGGGAGTTGATTCGCTTCGACAGACGTTCCATTTCGCCGTCGAGCTGCGAGTGCGTAATGGTGGCATAAATCTGCGTAGTTCGTATGTTTCTATGTCCCAGCAGCTTGCTGATCGTCTCGATAGCTACGCCCTGCGACAGGGTGATCGTCGTGGCGAAGGTATGGCGGGCCGAATGGAATGTAATCTGTTTCATAATGCCTATTTCGGACATGATTTTGTCGAGACAGGCATTGCACCAGCCGTTGCTCGGAAGGTCGAAGATTCGCTTGGTCCGGGTCATCGGCCTGTGCTTGAGCAGAATGTTGTAAGGCACTTCGAACAGCCGGACGTTTACTTCGGAACCCGTTTTGCGGCGCGTCGTACTGATCCACAACTGTTTATTCACCTGCTGGATATTTTCCAGCGTAAGGTCCTTCATGTCGATATAAGACAAGCCGGTGAAACAGCTGAACAGAAAGGCATCCCGGATAAGTTGTAAGGTGGGAGTGTCGCCCTCGTACTGCATCAGTTTGTTGATCTCGCTCATGGAGAGGTAATTGCGCGTTACGAATTCGCTTTGTAATTTGTAATTTGCAAACAGATCCTTGTTCATATAGCCTTTGCTGCGGGCCAGCATCAGGATGTGTTTGAGGGCGATCATGTAGATCCACGTGGTATTTTTCTTATGGGCGCACTCCTGCGCTATGTAGGAATGAAAGCCCGTAAGGAATTCGCGGTTGAGTTCCTTGAACATTAAATCCTTCCGGTTGTACTTGTCCCAGACGAAATCCGCCAGATGCCGGCATACACACCTATATTTATAATATGTGGTCATGCTGCGGCTGACACCGACCATGCGTTTGAATTCGTCGTTGTGCTGCTTGAAGAAGGCGACCACGGTCTCCTGCTTGTGATTGCCGCCGAAATACATCTCTTTGACCATCACCGGAGTAACGAAGGCCTGCTCGTAAAAGAGCTTGTTGTAGCATCTCTCGATGTGAAATCGGATATTGGCCAGCTTTTCGTTGATTTGGACGGCCATGTTGCTCCGTCCGCAGACCCGCCCCTGTGCGGTGTCCCAACTGGCGGGAGTGACCGAGAGCCGTGTGGAAAATTGCGTCCGCTGTCCGTTGATCGTGATGCGTCCCATGATCGGGGCCCAACCGTTCCGCAGAGGCGCATTCTTCTTGATGTAGAATAGAACCTTGAACGTGTTTCTCATTGTTTTTAACAACCTTTTTCATTAACCTATACAATACACAAACCGCTTTAAAGGTAATGATTAAGTAACAACCATATGACGCAGGATTGAGTCTAAATAGCTTATTTTCCCCTTGTTGTCGTATTCGGAAGGGTTACGCTGTAGTAACAGATGTGCAACCGATACAACGTCCTGTTGTGAGACAGACGTTTGGTTATCAATTAATTAGACTGCAATTGGCAGATTTGGCCGGAGACGGGCCTCGCATATTGATTATGAACAATTTACATTATACTAACGCGGGCAGTTGACTTTTTATTTTAAAAAATTAACTAATAGATTAACGCTTATGGTAAAAAAAATCCTACTATCGTTAATTGGAGTACTTGTGTTTGCAGCGGGGGCATTCGCCCAAGCCAAACAAGTGCGCGGTAGTGTCGTTGATGAAAACGGAGCGGCCGTGATCGGCGCTTCGGTTATCGTCAAAGGTACGACCATCGGTGTATCCACCGATCAGCAGGGATTTTTCGTTATGAACAATGTTCCGGCGAAATCCGAGGAACTGCAAATCTCCTATTTGGGGTACAAGACTGCTACGGTAGCCGTTGCGCCTGAGGTGAAGGTCACGCTCGAGCCGGATTCTCAGACCGTGGAGACGGTCGTGGTTACGGGTATGACCAAAACGGATAAACGACTGTTCACCGGTGCATCCGACCAGTTGGTTGCCGACGATGTGAAACTATCGGGTCTGGCCGATATCAGCCGCGGTCTGGAAGGCCGTTCGGCCGGTGTCTCGGTGCAGAACGTATCGGGTACGTTCGGTACCGCTCCCAAGATCCGCGTCCGCGGTGCGACGTCGATCTTCGGCAGCTCGAAGCCCCTCTGGGTTGTGGACGGTGTCATTATGGAGGATGTGATCGACATCGACGCCGACGCACTCTCTTCGGGTGACGCCACGACGCTGATCAGCTCCGCCATCGCAGGTCTCAACGCCGACGACATCGAGAGCTTCAGCATTCTGAAAGACGGTTCCGCAACTTCCATATACGGTGCGCGCGCTATGGCCGGCGTGATCGTCGTTACGACCAAGAAAGGCCGCGCAGGCGAAAGCCGCATCAGCTATACCGGCGACTATACGTTCCGCATGACGCCGCGCTATGCCGATTTCAACATCATGAATTCTCAGGATCAGATGTCGGTATATCAGGAAATGGCCGCTAAGGGCTGGCTCAACAACTCGACTATCGCAAACGCCTCTTCGAGCGGTGTTTACGGCAAAATGTGGGAGCTGGTAAATACGGGCAAACTCGAAAATACGGAGGCTGCGCGCAACCGCTACCTGCGTAAGGCCGAGTACCGCAACACGGACTGGTTCAAGGAACTTTTCCGGAGTTCGCTGATGCACACGCACTCGATCAGCCTCAGCTCCGGTACCGAGAAGTCGCAGTACTACGCTTCGATGAGCGCCATGTTCGATCCGGGATGGACCAAGGCCAGCGAGGTGGAGCGTTATACGGCGAACCTCAACGCTACCTACAATATTTTCGACAATCTGACGCTGAACCTCATTTCGAGCGGCTCTTACCGTAAGCAAACGGCTCCGGGTACGTTGGCCGCGACGACCGACGTGGTATTCGGCGAGGTAAAGCGCGATTTCGACATCAACCCCTACTCGTATGCGATGAATTCGTCCCGGACGCTCGATCCCGATGAATTCTACACGCGCAACTACGCTCCGTTCAACATTCTCGACGAACTTGGGAAGAACTACATCGATCTCAACGTCGTGGATACGAAGTTCCAAGCAGAACTGCGTTACAAACCCGTCACGGGTCTCGAACTGAGCGCACTGGCCGCCATCAAATATTCGGCTACGACGCAGGAGCACAACATTACGGACTATTCGAATCAGGCCCGCGCCTACCGTGCAATGGCTACTACGGTGATCCGTGACAACAACCCGTTCCTGTATACCGATCCCGACAATGCGTATGCAGTGCCTATTTCGATCCTGCCCAAGGGCGGTATCTACAAGCGCCGCGACAACAACATGCTGTCGTACGACTTCCGTTTTGCCGCTTCGTACAATACGGAGATCAACAACCAGCACATTATCAACCTCTACGGAGGTATGGAGGTCAACCAGAGCGACCGTCACGAATCTTGGTTCAACGGCTGGGGTATGCAGTACTCGATGGGCCTGATCCCCTTCTACGCCTACGAGGTATTCAAGAAAGGCAAGGAGGAGAACACCGACTACTTCGGTCTGGCCGACACCCATTACCGCAACGTCGCTTTCTTCTTCAACGGCACCTATTCGTGGAACGGCCGCTACACCCTCAACGGAACCTTCCGTTACGAAGGAACGAACCGCATGGGTAAGAGCCGCAGCGCCCGCTGGCTGCCGACATGGAACGTCGCCGGTGCATGGAACGTACACGAAGAGAATTTCTTCGAGGCGCTGCGTCCCGCACTGTCGCACTTGTCGCTGAAGGCTTCCTACTCGCTGACCGCAGACCGCGGCCCCAGCTTCGTGACCAACTCGCGCGTCGTCATTACGAGCAATACCCCGTGGCGTCCTTCGGCCGGTGTTACCGAGTCGGGTCTGACGATTTACGACTTGGAGAACAGCGAGCTGACTTACGAGAAGAAGAACGAGGTGAACGTCGGTATCGACATGGGCTTCCTGAACAACCGCATCAGCCTCGCAGCCGACTGGTACAAGCGTGACAACCACGACCTGATCGGTGTGATCAACACGCAGGGTATCGGCGGTCAGGTGATGAAATACGGTAACGTCGCCGGTCTGAAATCTTCGGGTGTCGAGCTGACTCTTTCGACCCGCAACATCGAAACCAAGAATTTCAGCTGGTCTACGGACTTCATCTATTCGCACCTGAAAGAGGAGGTGACCGACCTGATGTCGTACAAGCGTGCCATCGACCTCGTATCGGGCACCGGTTTCGGTATGGAAGGCTATCCTTCGCGTTCGATCTTCTCGTTCGACTTCCAAGGCCTGAACGACGAGGGTATCCCGCAGTTCATCAACGAGAAAGGCCAGCTCACGACCACCTCGATCAACTTCCAAGAGCGTAACAACCTCGGACATCTGAAGTATTCGGGTACGGCCGATCCGACGGATTTCGGTAGCTTCGGCAACATGTTCCGTCTCTATGGCTTCAAGCTCAATGTCTTCATCACCTACTCGTTCGGCAATGTGATCCGTCTGGATCCGGTCTTCTCCGAATCCTACAGCGACCTGCTCTCCATGCCGCGCGAGTTCCGCAACCGCTGGATGCGTCCGGGCGATGAGAACCATACGGATATTCCGGTTATCGCCAACAAGCGTCAGGTCAAGAAGGACAACTACCTTTCGCGCGCTTACAATGCCTACAACTATTCGACGGCACGTATCGCCAAGGGCGACTTCATCCGCATGAAGGAGATTTCGCTGACCTACGACTTCCCGAAGCGCTGGATCAAGAAACTCCGTTTCTCGAACATGTCGCTTAAACTTCAGGCTACGAACCTCTTCCTGATCTATGCCGACAAGAAGCTCAACGGTCAGGATCCCGAATTCTTCAATACCGGCGGTGTTGCGGTTCCGGTGCCCAAGCAATTTACGCTGACGCTGAAAATCGGTTTATAACAGACGCTAAAGATGAAAAATATGAATACGAAAAAAATAACCACGCTAATTGTACTCGCGGCTGCCCTCGTGGCGCTTCCCGCTTGTAACGACTTTCTGGATGAGATGCCGGACAACCGAACCGAACTCGATTCGAGCGACAAGATCACCAGTCTGCTGGTTTCGGCATATTCCGAACATACCTACCCCGTAACCTGCGAATACGCATCGGACAATGTCGATGAAACGGCATTGGTTTCACCGAACTTCGAACCCGAACAGGAAGAGTACTACCGCTGGCAGGACGTTACGGCGGCCGTTACCAACGAAGCGCCTCAGGCCGTATGGAGTCAGTATTACATGGCGATTGCCGCTGCCAACCAAGCGCTCGACGCCATCAAGGAGCTGGGCGGCGCCGACACCCCGCAGCTGAAGGCCGCCAAGGGCGAAGCGCTCATTTGCCGTGCATACGCTCATTTCTGTCTGGCCAATATGTTCTGTCAGGCTTACAATCCGCAGTATGCGTCGGAAGACCTTGGCATCCCCTACATGGAGAAGGCCGAAACAATACTCAACCCCAAATACACCCGCGGTACGCTGGCCGATGTCTATTCCAAGATCGACGCCGACCTGATCGAGGGTCTGCCGCTGATCACCGACGAGTTCTACTCGGTGCCGAAGTACCATTTCAACCAGAAGGCCGCCTATGCCTTTGCAGCCCGTTTCTACCTCTTCTATCAGAAGTGGGACGAGTGTATCGCCGCCGCGAAGGTAGTGCTGGGAAGCGCTCCCGAAACGATGATGCGCGACCTCGAAGCGAACGGCAAGCTGGGACTGCAGTCGGCCGACGGACAGACCCTGCTCCGCACGATGGACTATATCGACTACTCGCACAAGTGCAATCTGCTGCTGCAGACCTCGATAACCGATGCTCCCGGCATTTCGTTCGGTCCTTACAATGCCTACACCGGGTTCTCCCACGGTAACTGGCTGGATCAGACCGAAACCTTCCGCGCTCCGACGGCTCCGTGGGGCAGCAGCTATACGCTCTACTCTGCGCCGTATTCAATGAATACCGGTAAAGCCGACAAGTGTTTCGCATGGCGTGCGCCCTATCTCTTCGAGATCAAGGACCCGGTGATGCAGACGGGACTCGCGCATACGGTTTTCCCCGCATTTACGGCCGAAGAGACGCTGCTCTGCCGCGCCGAGGCTTACATCATGAAGAAGGAATACGGACCGGCTCTGAACGACATGAACCTCTGGATCAGCAAATATGTGAAATCCGGCGCCCAGACGCTCACCGAAGCCAACGTCAACCAGTGGGCGCAGAACACGAAGGAGTATACCCCGGCCAATCCCACGGTGAAGAAACCTTTCGGCGAGACGGCTTTCCCGCTCGAAGCCGGCACGCAGACCAACATGTGCTATGCGCTGCTGCATCTGCGCCGTGTGGAGACCGTACACCTCGGTTTGCGCTGGTTCGACATAAAACGTTACGGCATTACGATCTATCGTCGCAAGCTGGCCAGCTACAACACGCTCGGAAGCGTTACCGACGAACTGCACGCCCGCGACCCGCGCTGCGCGATGCAGCTGCCGATGGATGTCGTTGCCGCAGGCCTGACTCCTAACCCGAGATAATCAGATGCTAACGATAAAACAGGATATACGATGAAAAAGAATATTATATTACTTATGACGGCAGTGTTCGGAGTGTTCGTTTTGGCGGGCTGCTCCGAGGACGACCTGAAAAAGACGAGTGCTGTCCTCGACTCGCCTACCGTCGAGAACGATTTCGACAGATGGCTTGCCAAGAACTATATGGAACCCTACAACATCGATTTCAAATATCGTTTCAAAGATGTTCTGGGCGACATGGACTACAACCTGACTCCCGCGGATTACGGACAGGCGATCAAACTGGCCAAGCTGACGCTGCACCTGACGCTGCAGGTTTACGACGAAGTGACGGGCAACAGGCAGTTCATCAGCGAGAACTTCCCGAAGATCGTCCATGTTATCGGTTCGCCGGCCTATAACGAAAACAACAACATCGTACTCGGTGTGGCCGAAGGCGGTAAGATGATGACCCTTTATCAGGTAAACATCATCGACTATCTGCTGAGCACGAAGAATATTGCCCAGCTCAACGAGCTATTCTTCAAGACCATGCACCATGAGTTCGGTCACATCCTCCACCAGACGCGGCCCTACTCGACCGACTTCAACGCCGTGACGCCTTCGAGCTACGTCGGCGACGCATGCTTCGACACCTATCGGACGGATGCAGCGGCTCGTCAGGCCGGGTTTATCACGCGTTATTCGTCGAAGGCTCCCGATGAGGATTTCGTGGAACAGCTCTCGCTCTACGTAACCTCGACGGCTGCCGAATGGGAAGCCATTCTCGCACAAGGCGGCAGCGCCGGACGTCCGCTTCTCGAACAGAAGAACGATATCATGCGTGCCTACATGCTCAGCACATGGGATATCAATATCGATGAACTGCGAAAAGTGGTATTACGTCGGCAGAATGAGATTTGGTCGCTCGATTATAACATTTAATTCGTAAAAGAGATGAAAAAACTTATCATATTATTAGCGGTTTTGCCGCTTGTCCTCTCTTCGTGCCTCAAAGACGACAAGGACGCTTTCGGCAAAACGGCCAGTGAGCGAATCCGCGAGGTGCAGGAGGGCACCGAAAAGGCGCTGACCGGAGCTGCCAACGGCTGGCTGATGGAGTACTATCCCAGTGCGACGCAGGAGTACGGAGGCATTGCGATCTACATGAAGTTCCAGAACGGAACGGTTACCGTAACTTCCGAAGCGGGAGGCGCCGGCAAGACCGCCGAGAGTCTCTACTCGTACGATCAGGATTACGGTCCCACGATCAATTTCGACACTTACAATCCGTACTTCCATATCTATTCGGAGCCGAACTCCGGTGTCGGCCCGACCAATACGGGTATGGGAGGCGACAGCGAGTTCATCATCATGAGCTACGCGGCCGACAAAGTCGTTCTGCGCGGCAAGAAGACCCAGAACACCATCGTGCTGACTCCCCTGCCGGAAACCGCATGGAACACGATGTTCGGCAAATATTCTGCGGATGTGACCAAGATGGACAATTTCCGGTCCTACGAACTCGTTCTCAACGGCAAGACCTACGACATTTCGCGCGAGGTGGCGGCCGGTTATAACTCCCGTTATTTTTCGGTTGTGACTGAAAACGGAACGATTCCCGCAAGCTTCATCTACACGCAGGATACCGGACTCAAGTTCTATGAGCCGCTGGTTGTCGACGGAGTGTCGATCGAGGAGATGACTTGGAGCGGCGGCATGTTCACCGACGAGGTAAGCGGCGCCCGGATTCAGGAAACGGTATCCAACAATAAGTTTACCTTCGCCGTATCGGGAATCAAGGCAACTTCGGTCGACGTAGAAACGACGCCGACTGTTGCAAACGAGTACTACTATTTCGACGTCGTGCCGTCGAGTGCATTCGCAAGTGCATCGGATGAGGAGATTCTGTACGAACTGATGGACGGAATCACGTCGATGAACCAATTGTCGCTCGGCAAAATGATGAAAACGCTGACGGTAGATTCCGACACGGAGTACATACCCTGCGCATTCGGTCTTAAAATCGTAAACGGCTGGATCTATCCGATCACGGAACTGGCAAAGGGCACCGCTTTCGTGAGCGGTCAGGGCGATCCGATGTCGCCGGAATACCAAGCATGGCTCGGTACATGGACCGTCACCAGTACGTCGTCCGAAAAGAGCAAGCAGCCGATTACATTCGACATCACGCTTGCCAAGAAGGTCGCCAACACCTCTTATTCGCTGACCGGCTGGGATATTTCGGTCCGCCGACTGACTTGGGCGGGAACTGCCGACTTCAAAGCAACCAACAATTCGTTCGAGATCATAAACGGGCAAGAACTCCCGTATTCGGATCCCAACGGTACGCCGTATCTTATCGCCCGCGGAATCGCAGCATCGGGCACCTATATCGTCTCTGGCAGCTACCCGGCTCTGACCGGCGTTATGAATTCCGACGGAACAGCTTCCGTTTCCTGCTATAAGGGCAAGTTCTCGGACGGCGAAGAGTTTACCGTAGGTACGGTAGGATATTTCATAGATACCGGAGGCAGCTACGGATCTTATGGTCCCGCAGCAGGATTTACATCGGGAGATCATCCGGTCGGACCGTTCAAGATGGTTAAGAAATCGGCTGCCGGCGCCCCCGCCAAAGCCGCTGCTCTGACGAACGTCAATACTGTAATCCGGTACCACAAATTATCGGATATTCCGCAGATGAATTTATCGTCGTTTCAGATCGGCATCAATGTAAAAGCTGCAAAGCTCGAATAAGAGCCCTTGCATTATTGATCAATAGGGGTGGGAGGAGTCATTATCGAATGACTCCTCCCAAATTTTAGAGGGATTACCATCGTTTCATCTGCATGAGTTCGGTATTGCACCGGACTCATGTTTGTCAATGGACTCTTAGGCGCGCAGGCAGGCGCAGCCGACTGCCGGAGAGGTCTTCAAGCGGAATGCAGGCTGGGACGGTTCGTCTCCATAAAATAATAAATAGGATAATAATTTGCATAAATCCGCACAAAATCGCATATTTGTATCTTAATCTTCCGTTACGAACCATTTATGGAATCTTTTTTGAACCATACGCCGGCGGCATATACACACTGCAAATCCGCTCCGGAAGATCTGCCGCTCCTATCCTTTGTCAACTATTCAAAATCATAGTTATGAACAACAGAAAATTACTCATTTTTGCGTCATTCCTGCTGTTGGCGGGCTGTACGACCGATCCGGATATGGATAATAACGTGGGGGGGGGTACTTCCGCGCAGACTCCGTCGGCCAAGATCGTCAACACCTCCGCCGATGCGGCGGCCGAAACGCTTCTGGTCTATTTCAACGACCGTGCGGTCGAAAGCATCGAAAGCACCGCTGCCGCAACCCGCACTGCGGCGACCCGTTCGGGAGTCGCCTCCGTAGACGACGTTCTGAGCCGTCTGGAGATCGTTTCGTTGGAACGTCTTTTCACTTACGACGCCCGGAGCGAAGAACAGACCCGCGCCGCAGGGCTGCATAAATGGTACATACTCACCTTCGGCCAAGGCGCGGATCTGGAAAAAGCCGCAAGGGAGCTGGCCGGAGTGGCCGAAGTGAGCCGCATACAATTCGACACGAAACTGCAAAAGGCATCGGTCGGCAATCCCATGCCGTTCAGAATCGACGAGACGGGGACGACCCGCGCCGATTTCTCCGGCAGCGGCTTCAATGATCCCGGACTTCCGAACCAATGGCACTACAGCAACAACGGCGACAAAATGTTCGCGGCTACGACGGCCGCAGGCGCCGACATCAATGTTCCGGAGGCATGGAAACTGACCGGCGGCAGCCCTTCGATCATCGTCGCCATCGTCGATGAAGGCGTCAAATACACCCATCCCGATCTGGCCGACAACATGTGGGTAAATAAGGCCGAACTGAACGGTGCGGCAGACACCGACAATGATGGGAACGGCTATAAGAACGACGTACATGGCTACAACTTCGCTACAAACTCCTCCGATCTGACATGGAGTGTATCGCATTATGACAATAAAGGCAAATACGACGGCGATTCGGGCCACGGCACCCACGTCGCAGGTACGGTAGCCGCCGTAAACAACAACGGCAAAGGCGTCTGCGGCGTAGCGGGCGGCACGGGCAGCAACGACGGCGTGAAACTCATGTCGTGCCAGATTTTTTCGGGCGGAAACGGCGGCACCATCTCGACTTCGGTCCGCGCGATCAAATACGCCGCCGACAACGGCGCCTCGATCATCCAGTGTTCGTGGGGCTACCCCACTCAGTCGCCGTTCACGTCGGACAGCTTTTATGAAAGGAATTACGCTGCGGAAAAAGAGGCGATCGACTACTTCGTTTCGAAAAAGAACAACGACGTACTCGACGGAGGCCTTGCGATCTTCGCCGCAGGCAACGACGCCACCAACTTCGCAAGTTATCCGGGCGGCTACCGCAGCTACGTTTCGGTCACCTCGTTCGGCCCGGACTACCTGCCGGCCTACTACACGAATTACGGTCCCGGCTGCAACGTCGCGGCTCCGGGCGGCGACGCCAGCATCTCGCCCGCAGGAACCAGCGCCGCGCAGGTGCTTTCGACACTGCCTTCCGAGCTGCCCGCAGAACTCGGCACCGACGGAGCCGACTACGGCTACATGCAGGGCACCTCGATGGCCTGCCCCCACGTATCGGGCGTCGCTGCGCTGGGACTCTCCTACGCGCTGGCCAAAGGCAGGCATTACACGGTGGACGAGTTCAAATCGATGCTCCTGACCGCCGTAAACGACATCGACTCCTATATCATCGGCGGCACCAAAAACGGCATGGTACTCCGCAACTACCGCAAGAATATGGGCACCGGATCGATCGATGCCTACCAGCTGCTGATGCAGATCGAAGGCACGCCCTGCCTGCCGGCTAAAGTCGGCGTACAGCAGGTGCTCTCGCTCGACAAGTTCTTCGGGCAGGCTTCGGCGAACCTGACCTACAAGAGCGCCGAAATGTCGCAGGCCGACATGGACAAGCTGGGGATCACCGCCGCGCCTGCGTTCTCGTACGGAAAACTGCAGATCAAATGCACCAAACCGGGCGTCGCCAAGATCAAAATCAAGGCCATGGCCGGAAGTTCCTCGGCAAACGGAGAGATGAGCGGCATGGAGATCACCAAGGAGTTCGCGATCATCGCCCGCGCGGTACAAGCCGGCAACGGGGGTTGGTTATAATATAAACGTATGAAAACTATGAGAAAGACTATCTATATCGTACTGGCCGCATTGGGCCTGTGTCTGTTCGCCGGCTGCGGATCGTCGGACAAGGAGAAGGTGTCGCCCACGGCAAAACAGCTCGTCGGCGAGTGGCAGCTCAAGACATGGACGGGCGAGACTCCGCAGGATTTCGATATTTACCTCTCGTTCGGAGCGGACAATACTTTCGAGATATACCAAAGGCTCGCCGAGGTAAAATACCAGAAATTCACCGGCAGTTATCAGGTGCAGAACGACGTGCTCAGCGGAAAATACAGCGGCGGCAAGAACTTCGGAAGCACCTACGACATTTCATTCAACGAATCGGGCAGCACGCTGACGCTGACCAGCGCCACGAACGTTACGGAAGTGAGCGTATACGAGCGCAGCACGATTCCGAATTCGGTCAAGGAGGGCGCCGCCGTGATGAAATCCACCCGTTCGGCGGTACGGCTGGCGCTGTAGGCCGTCCGCCGCAAAGGTCAAAACAGAGAATCTCCGGTCTTACGACCGGAGATTTTTTCATGCCGGAGTCATTCACACCCCACCGGCGGCCGATTTCCGGACGCAAACGCCGTTCATGTCCGAAAAACTGTTATATTTGCCCTCCGGAAGAGAAATTATATTTACAGAAACATCAGACGGACAGCCGGATAGCTCCCGATTTCCGTTTTGGCACATTTTTCACTATCTTTGGACAAAATACGTTACATATTATGAACATCACCGAAATTCTGCCCGGCATTCATTACGTCGGGGTCAATGATCGCACGACAACCCGTTTCGAAGGCCTCTGGTCGCTTCCCCACGGAGTTTCATACAACGCATATCTGGTCGCAGACGAGAAGGTCGCCCTGATCGACACCGTCGAAGAGGCTTTCGGAAGCCGTTTGTTCGAAAATATCCGCGAGACGATCGGCGACCGCCCGATCGACTACCTCGTGGTCAATCACATGGAGCCGGACCACTCGTCGTCCATCCGCGCCCTGCGCCTGCTCTACCCCGACATCCGGATCGTCGGCAATGCCAAGACGCTGCAAATGATCCAAGGCTTCTACGGCATCGACACCGGGACGCTCGAAGTCAAGGAGGGCGACACGATTTCGCTCGGCGCGAAGACGCTCTCGTTCTACATGGCGCCGATGGTACACTGGCCCGAAACGATGGTCACGTGGTGCGCCGAAGCCGGGACGCTCTTCTCTGGCGACGCTTTCGGCACGTTCGGGGCTATCGACGGCGGCATCACCGATTCGCAGCTCGACCCGTCGCGCTACTGGGACGAGATGCGCCGCTACTACGCCTGCATCGTGGGCAAATACGGCGGCCCCGTGCAGAAAGCGCTGGCAAAGGTCCGCGGACTGAACCCCACGACCATCTGTTCGACCCACGGTCCCGTATGGCAGCGGCAGATTCCGCAGGTAATGGATATTTACGACCGTCTGAGCCGCTACGAGGGAGAACCCGGCGTAGTGCTCGCCTACGGTTCGATGTACGGCAACACGGAGCAGATGGCCGAACGCATCGCCCGCGAGCTTGCGAGCCGGGGCGTCGGCCCGATCGTCATGTACAACCTTTCGTTCGCCGACGAATCGGTCGTGCTGCGCGACGTGTTCCGCTACGACACGCTGATCGTCGGCGCGCCGACCTACAACGGAGGCATCTACCCGCCCGCGGCGCGCCTGCTCGACCTGATCGCCGCTCGCTGCGTCCCGCAGCGCAACTTCGGGTGGTTCGGATCGTTCTGCTGGGCCGGGGCCGCCGTGCGCGGCATGGGCGAATTCGCGCAGCGCATGAAGTGGGAGCCGATCTGCGATCCCGTGGAGATGAAGCAGGGCTTCTCGTCCGGCTGCCACGACTTCTGCAGCCGGTTCGCCGACGGCGTCGCCGAGCGCTTCCGCCGCTGAACATACACACACCAAAAACTCACAATATGAAAATCGCAGTCGTAGGAACGGGGTACGTCGGTCTGGTTTCGGGGGCTTGTTTCGCCGAAATGGGCCTCGACATCACGTGCGTCGATATAGACAAAAAGAAGATCGACGGGCTGAACAACGGCGTCATCCCGATCTATGAACCGGGGCTGGAAGAGGTCGTCCGGCGCAATGTCGAAGAGGGCCGTCTGCACTTCACGACCGAACTCACGGATTGTCTTGACAACGTGGAGGTGGTCTTCTCGGCCGTAGGCACGCCGCCCGACGAGGACGGCTCGGCCGACCTGAAATACGTGCTGGAAGTGGCCCGCACGTTCGGGCGGAATATCAAGAAATATACGGTGCTGGTGACCAAAAGCACCGTTCCGGTAGGTACTGCGCAGAAAGTCAAGGCCGTAATCCGCGAAGAGCTTGCCCGGCGGAAGTGCAAGGTGCCGTTCGACGTCGCTTCGAACCCCGAATTTCTGAAGGAGGGCGCGGCTGTCAAGGACTTCATGTCGCCCGACCGCGTGGTCGTGGGCGTCGAAAGCGAACGGGCGCGCAAGCTGATGACCAAGCTCTACCGGCCGTTCCTGATCAACAATTTCCGCGTGCTGTTCATGGACATTCCCTCGGCCGAGATGACCAAATACGCCGCCAACGCCATGCTGGCGACGCGAATTTCGTTCATGAACGAGATCGCCAACCTGTGCGATCTGGTAGGCGCCGACGTCGAGATGGTCCGCAAAGGAATCGGTTCCGACGCCCGCATCGGCAGCAAATTCCTCTATCCGGGCTGCGGTTACGGCGGCTCGTGCTTTCCGAAGGACGTGAAGGCGCTGGCCCACACGGCACACGAACACGGCTACACGATGCAGGTGATCGAAGCCGTGGAGCGGGTCAACGAACGCCAGAAGTCGATCGTTTTCGACAAATTGCAGCTGGCGCTGGGCGACCTGCGCGGCAAGACCGTAGCCGTCTGGGGACTCGCCTTCAAACCCGAAACGGACGACATACGCGAAGCACCGGCATTGGTCGTGATCGACCGGCTGCTCGAAGCGGGAGCGACGGTCCGCGCATACGATCCGGTCGCAGCCAACGAATCCCGCCGCAGGCTCGGCGAAGAGCGCGTTTATCATGCCGCGTCGATGTACGAAGCCGCCGAAGGAGCCGACGCCGTCGCGCTGATCACCGAGTGGAAGCAGTTCCGCATGCCCGACTGGACGCTCCTGCGTTCGGCCATGCGCGACAACATCATCGTGGACGGCCGCAATATCCTCGACAAGGAGGAGGCGCTGAACGCCGGATTCCGCTATTACGGCATCGGGAAATAACAGGTGCAGCGGCATCCGGAATGCAATCCGGCAGGCTGCAGGAAGCGGTAACCGTATATAACACGAAGGCCGGAGCATACACTCCGGCCTTCGTGTTATCGTCTCGGCGATCCTACATGCGGACCTTGACGATGATCTTGCGTATGCTTCCCTCGCCCACCATCGGCGCATGGCCGTCCTCAGGCATGAGGATCGTAAACTGACCGGGACGGATCGTGTAGCAGGTCTGCGGCTCGTCGTCGAAGAGCTGAATATCCTTCTCGGCATCGAACCCGCCCAGCGGTTTGCTCAGGACGGCACGTTCGCTCCAGCCGAAGGTCTCGCGCTCGCCGCGGACAAGCACCTGAATGTCGAGATAGGCGTTGTGGATTTCCAGCTTGGCGTCGGCGGGCTTCTTCAATTCGGTATCCATGACATTCACATAAATATCCTTGCCGTCGAGTTCGTGGATACCGGGTTCCATCTTCTCCCAGTCGGTCGAGGCGATGAAACCGAAAGCTTTTTCCAGACGCGGATTCAACGAATAATAGAGCGCACTGTTTTTCAAAGAGTCGAAAATCATAATTATATCGGATTAGTTGTTCATTGCATTTTTCCGCAGCCGGACGACGACGGGATGGTGGTCCGAGTAATCGACCGTGGGCACCTCGTACGAGAGCGCATCGAAACCCTCCGAGCTGAGCACGTAGTCGATCCGCAGGGTATTGAAAAATCCGCGAAACGTATGCGAATAGCCCGAACCGCACTGGCTGAAAGCGTCGTTCAGGCCCTTGGCCATGGTGCGGTAAACGTACGACATGGGCGTATCGTTGAAGTCGCCGCAGACGATGCACCGCGAACGCCACGCCTCCACCACCACCGCGATGCTGTCCACCTGCGCGGCACGCAGCACGCTGTTCTCGCGGAAACGGCCCGCCATGCTCCGCAGTTTGTCCTCGCGCGCCGTATCGGAGAGAAATCCGCGGCTGGTGAGGTAGTCGTTGTCGGCCGCCTTGATCGCCGTCGAACGCAGGTGGTTGTTGAACACCCGGATCGTATCGTCGCCGATCAGCAGATCGGCCCAGACCGAGGTGCCGGGGGGCAGCACGACGCCGGAGCGCAGGATGCGGTATTTGCTCAGGATCACCAGCGGCGCGCCGTAAAGCGAATCGGGCGCCTGCGTACGTCCGAAAACGGCGCTTTCGTACTTCTCGTCCAGCAATGCGAACTCGTCGGACTGCCCGGCCAGCCGCGCGTTGAACTCCTGCAGGCAGATGATATCGGGATTATGGTCGCCGATCAGCTGCAGCACGTCTCCCACGCTGCTGAGTCCGTTCTCGCCGTAGAATCCCCGCACGTTATAGGTCATCACCTTGAAGGCGCGGCGGTCGTACCTCTCGTCGCCGTAATTACGGCGGAACTCAGGTCTGTAGAAAAGCGACACCTTGAAAAGCCCGACGACCACCAGCGCGACCATGATTCCGGCCCGCACCAGCCGCCAGCGGATGATCCAATAGAGCGCCAGCACAACCGTGACGACATAGACCGCCGGTGCGGCCAGCCCCAGCACGGGGAAGAACCACACCCGGCCCGGATCGACGTAGGGGACGAAAAAGGTGACGACCATCGTAACGGCCGTTACGGCCGTCAGGAGCGTCATCAGCAGATCGAGCAGCCGCAGCAACAGACTGCGCCGCGGCTTACGGCCGCGGTCGCTGTCATAACCGCTGTAATAGGTCTCGGACATAGGGTCAGAAACGGATTATGCCCCGCTGTTTCCACCATTGAAGCAGCAGGAAGCCCCACAACATGCCTCCCACATGGGCGAAATGCGCCACATTGCCCACGCCGCGCCAGCCCAAGAACAGTTCGATCACACCGTAGATGACAACGAACCATTTGGCCTTCATCGGAATCGGGGGAATCAGCAGCATGATGACCGCATTGGGGTGCAGGACACCGAAGGCCAGCAGCAGTCCCATCACGGCGCCCGAAGCGCCGACCAGCACCAGCGGGAATTCGCCGAAGGCCAGTGCCGTCAGGTATTGGATAAGCGCCGCGCCGATGCCGCAGACCATGTAATAGGTCAGAAAGCGTTTCTGCCCCAATTCATACTCCAGCGTACGCCCGAACATCCAGAGAGCGAACATGTTGAAGAAGATATGTTCGAAATTGACATGCAGGAACATGTAGGTGATGAACTGATAGACATGGAAAAACGGCGTACCGAGCGACAGGGCGCAGTACTCCATGATCGTATTGCCCGCCTTCGGCAGCAACGCCGTGGCCATGAAGATCAGGACGTTGATGATTATCAGATTCAACACCACCGGGGGCGTCTGGAAATAATTCCTGTTCATAAATTATCTTTTTTCAGTTTTGTTGCGGTTTTCTCCCCGTCCCGTCTCTCAGGGCTGCAAACGCGGCCCGGCCTGCATTCGCAAACCCGATCATGCGGGGAGCGGTTTTCAATTTTCCGCCCCGAAAACAAGCCGCATGGAGCCGGCCGGATCAGGGCGCCGAAAATTTATGCAAATGTACGTTTTTCCGCCGGATTATCCCAACTTGGCCCGGATATCTTCGACGGTTATCTCGGCGGTTATGGCTTTGCCCGATGGCGAAAAGCTGAAATTGCCCGAAGCGGCCAGCCGCGCGAGCAGTGCGGCGGCTTCGTCGCGCGACATGAGGCGCGCAGTCTGCTTCGCGGCTCCGCGCGCCATCACGGCGGCGATCTTCTCGCGCCGCACGTCGGCCAGCGACACGGGCGTCGAGAAGGCCTGCAGCAGTTCGTAAAGCAGCTGGTCCACCGAGTCGGCAGGCATGTCGGCCGGCGTGCCCTTCACCTCGACGGCGCAGTCGCCCTGAAAATCGAGATCGAAGCCCAGCGATGCGAATTCGACGGCATTCTCTTCGAGCAGGGCGTATTCGCTGTCCGAAAGCACCAGCCGTTCGGGAAACAGCAGCTGCTGACTCACCGACGAACCGCTGCCGAGCATCTTCAGGTAGTCTTCGTAAAGTATCCGTTCACGGGCGCGGCGCACGTCCACCACCACGAACCGTCCGCCCAGCAGGGCGGCGACATAGCCGCCTCCGAGCGGCAGCGGATCGGTAAATTCGGGCCGCCCGTCAACGTCGAGACGCTGTTGCTCGACCGTCGCTTCGGAGGGGATGAATTCTAGCTCGCTGGCATCGAAACCGCTCTCCGAAGTCACTTCGAAGCCCCCGCCCGACACGAAATCCTCGAAGGCGTCGTCCGCCGCAGAGGGAATCGAAAATTCGTCGGCGCCGCTGCCGGCCGCAGGAAATCCCCCGCCCCCGGCGCTGCGCAGGCCGCCCGGCAAAGCGACACCCGAACCGTGTCCTCCGCCGCGCGGAGCGAAGCCCGCGCCGGCATTGTCGGAGAGAGTTTGGCCGTTGTCGCTGAACGGCACGTCGAATCCGGCGAAATCGACGTTCGGATCGGGCGCCGACGGGTCGATGTACTCTTCGCGGAAAGGATTGTATTCGCTGTTGGACATGGCCCGCGGCTCGCTGTAGACCGCCCCTTTGGTCAGCACCGGAATCTCGACGATGCCTTCGCGGTCGAAATCCATCAGCGGCACGGCGCCCGTCTTGGCGAGCGTTTCGCGCACGGCGGCGTTCACGATCTGCCACACGGCCTCCTCGTCGGCGAATTTCACCTCGGTTTTCTGCGGGTGGACATTGACGTCGATGCGCGACGGGTCGATCGTCAGGTAGAGGAAATACGACGGCGAACTGCTTTCGGGAATCAGCTTCTCGTACGCCTTCATGATGGCGCTCGTGAGGTACGAACTCTTGAAATAGCGGCCGTTTACGAAGAGGTACTGTTCGCCGTTGCGCCGTTTGGCGGCGGCGGGACGACCGATGTAGCCTTCGATGCGGGCGATCGAAGTGTCGGCCTCGACCTCCAGCAGATTCTGCTTGATATGGCGTCCCACCACATCGACGATACGTCCGGCGAGCGACGCCGCGCCCAGCGTATAGACCGGAGCGTCGTTGGCGTAAAGTTCGAAGGCGATCTGCGGATTGCACAACGCCACGCGCTGGAATTCCGACTTGATCTGCGCCGCCGACGTGGTGCTCTTGTCCAGAAAACGGCGGCGGGCCGGGACATTGTAGAAAAGGTTGCGCACGAAAAACTGCGACCCTGCGGGACACATCACCGGGGTCTGTCCGGCGAACTGGCCGCCGTTGATCTCGGTCTGCGTGCCGACTTCGTCGCCCTCCTGCCGCGTCCGCAGTTCGACCTGCGCCACGGCGGCGATCGAAGCCAGCGCTTCGCCGCGGAAACCGAAAGTATTGAGTGCGTAAATATCGTCCACGGAGGTTATCTTGCTCGTGGCGTGGCGGTCGAAAGCCATGCGCGCGTCGATGGGCGACATGCCGCAGCCGTCGTCCACGATCTGAATCAGGTCCTTGCCGCCGTCGCGGAAATTGACCTTTACGGTGCGTGCGCCTGCGTCGATCGCATTCTCCATCATCTCCTTGACCACCGAGGCGGGACGGTTGACGACCTCGCCCGCCGCGATCTGATTGGCTACGACCTCCGGTAATAATCTGATCTTATCTGCCATCTACTCCTGATAATCGTTGGGTACCACCGTGATAGGCTGCTCCTGCCACTCGACGTCGGAAATGCCCGACTGATCAAGCCCGTTGCGCCGCACCGTCTCTTCGGCACCCGCCGCTTCGGTCTGCGCCGGGGCCGAGGTCCGCGCCCGCAGGAAAACGTCGGCGAGCCTCGGATAGAGGATATAGATGAACAGCAGCACCAGAACCGCGCCCACGGCCATCTTCCAAATGCGTTCGCGGCCCGTCTTCTCCTCCTTGGAACGGCGTGCGGCGCGCGCATCGCGCTGGGTGCGGATATATTGTCCGGGGCGGTATTCGCCGCCGGCGTCTTCGGCTCTTTCGCCCCGAAGCTCGGCACGGCGCTGTTCGCGCGCCTCCTTTTCGGGGTCGTAATAACGCGGTATGTAATTGAATTTGTTCGCGTGCTTCTTGAACGGGGTGAAACCTAACATGGCGTGTCCTCCTATTTTTTTGTAAAGATACGAATTCTTCCGCAATTTTATTGCCCCGAATTCCTTTTTCCGGCACGGACGCATGCGTCCGCCGCGCGCGGGAAGCGGGTTGCGGCCGGGGCGGCTCCCGATCTGCCAATACGGCGGAATGCCGGAACCCGCAGGGGTATTCAGCACTCCGCCGTAGAGACGAAACCGTATCGTTTCCTAACGGAAGAAACTCTTCATCCGCTCGAAAATATTCTGGTTTTTGACCGAGTCGGCCTTCTGGAAACCGGGCTGCCGGGACAACTCCTCGACCAGCCGCTTCTCCTCGGCATTGAGTTTCGACGGAATGGTGATGTCCACCACGATCAGCTCGTCGCCGCGGCCGTAGCCGTTCACGTCGGGCAAACCCTTGCCGCCCAGACGCAGCACCTTGCCGGCATGCGTTCCCGGAGCGATCTTGATCTTGGCGCGGCCGTCTACCGTCGGCACCTCGACCGTACCGCCCAGCAGGGCCAGCGTCACGGTGATATTGAGATTGTGAATCAGGTCGTTGCCGTCGCGCATCAGTTCGGGATGCGGCTCCTCTTCGATCAGCACCTGCAGGTCGCCGTTGACGCCGCCGTGGCGCGCGGCGTTGCCCTTGCCCGTGACGGTGAGCATCATGCCCTCGCCCACGCCGGCCGGAATCTTGATCTCCACGACCTCCGAACCGCGGACAGTGCCTTCGCCCTTGCACTTGTCACAGGGCGAAGTGATGACCTTGCCCGTACCGCCGCAGGTCGGGCACACGCTCTGGGTCTGCATGCGGCCGAAAAAGATGTTTTCGACGCGCGTCACATGGCCCGTGCCGTTGCACGTCGAGCAGGTCGAATAGGAATCGGCGTCCTTGGCTCCCGTACCGCCGCACTTGTCGCAGGCGACGGTCTTGTTGATCTTGAGCTTCTTGGTGACGCCGTTGGCGATCTCGGCCAGCGTCAGCCTGACCTTGATGCGGATATCGGAGCCGCGGTTCACGCGCCGGCCGCCGGACGACGACGAACGGAACCCGCCCCCGCCGAAATGTCCGCCGAAAATATCGCCGAACTGCGAGAAAATATCCTCCATCGAGAAGCCGCCGCCGCTGAAGCCGCCGAAACCGCCTCCGCCGCCCGCCGCGCCGCTCATGCCGGCATGGCCGAACTGGTCGTAACGGGCACGCTTGTCGGGGTTCGACAACACGTCGTAGGCTTCTGCTGCCTCCTTGAACTTCTCCTCGGCCTGCTTGTCGCCCGGATTCTTGTCCGGGTGATACTGAATGGCAGCCTTGCGGTAGGCCTTCTTTATTTCGTCGGCGTTAGCGTTCTTCTGGACGCCCAGCACTTCGTAGTAATCCCTCTTTTCAGCCATCTTCTTACTCTCCTACAACGACTTTTGCAAAACGCAGCACCTTGTCGCCCAGCATGTAGCCGGTCTGGACGACGTCTACGACCTTGCCCTGCATATCCTCTCCGGCGGCGAACTTGGCCACGGCCTCGCATAGGTCGGCGTCGAACTCCCGGCCCTTGACGTCGATCTCGGTCACGCCCTTCTGACGCAGGGTCTCGGTAAATTTCTGCGATATCAGGTTCACGCCGGCGCGCAGCGCTTCGATATCGTCGCTCTTCTGCATGGCATCGACCGCCCGCTGCACGTCGTCGCGCACAGGAAGCATCGCCAGCAAGACGTCGCGGCCTCCGGTCTGCACCAGATCCATCTTCTCCTTGAGCGTACGCTTGCGGTAGTTGTCGAACTCGGCCTGCAGACGGATGTATTTATCCTGCCATTCGGCGGCGGCCGCCGCAAAATCGGGTGCGGCGCCGCTGTCGGCCCCGTCTGCCATTGTGTCAGTCTCCTCCTGCGGCTCGTCTGACACATTGGCACAGGGTTCGCCGTCGCACGAGGGATAACCGTCGCCCGGCTCGAACCCTTCGTCGCCGTTAATGGCTTCATTATAAGCTTTTTCCTTTTTCATATATAGTTGTTTTTCAGATTTTCCGTCTTATAGTCGATCAAATTGTATACCAACCTCCGGAAGGGCCTATCCGATGATGAAAATAGCAGGGCGTTTGTTCATCGCGGGCAGTTCGGCGGCACGCCATTCGCGGACGCGGAGCGTGCGGATGAATTCGCCGGGAGCCGTGATGTCCATGGCCACCGTCAGCCGCGTTTCGGGCGCAAGGGTCTGCAACAGCTGCTCCATCAGCTTGACGTTGCGGTACGGGGCCTCGATGAAGAGCTGGGACTGGCCTTCGGCGTGCGCGCGGCGTTCGAAACGGCGGATCGCCTGCACCCGTTCGGGCGGTTTGACGGGCAGGTAGCCGTTGAAGGCGAACGACTGTCCGTTGAGCCCCGACGCCATGACCGCCATGACGATCGACGAAGGTCCGACGAGCGGCACGACACGGATTCCGCGGCGGTGGCAGGCTTCGACCACCAGCGCCCCCGGATCGGCGACGCCCGGCACGCCCGCTTCGGAAATCACGCCCGCCGAACGCCCCTCGACGAGCGGTTTCACCAGCTCTTCGACCTCACGCCCGGCGACGGTATGTTCGTTCAGTTCGCGGAAGCAGAGCGTGTCGATCGGGCGCGCCGCGCCCGCTTTCGACAGAAACCGCCGCGCCGTGCGGGTATTCTCGACGATAAAATAGTCGAGCGAATCCATAACGGCGCGGTTTGCTGCGGGCAGCACGTCCCACGGAGCCGTTTCGTCCGAGATCGGACACGGGATCAGATAGAGTGTTCCGTACATTTTTTCAGTTCAGCGATTTTTCGTTCCAACAATCCGACACGGTTCGTAATGCGGACATACTGCACGGCGAACCAGAGACTCAGCGCCATGGCCCCGACGATCACCAGACCGGGAAACCCGCCGAGACAGAGCCAGCTGAGCAGAAATCCCGCGATCGAAAGCGTCAGCGGAGCTTTCCGGACAAGAAAGGCCAGTGCCGCGTAGACGCATGCCAGCGCAGCCATGAAAATCCCGACGGCCCGCATCGTCGCGTCGCCCCCGGCATGCACCAGCACGACCACGCCGCCGACAAGCGCGAAAAACGCGGCGCAGAGCATCGCGACCTTCGCCCGGCCCAGCTGGTCGAGGGCCGACTCCGCTTCGACGCGGGCCGTCAGCAGGCGGGTTTCGAGACACTTCACGGCCTGCATCCTCTCCGCCGGACAGTTGCAGGCGGGACATTTGTCCGCTCCGGGCGCGATCAGGCCGCCGCAGTCGTAGCACTTCATCCCGTTATTCCTTGAGATAGATGCGTTTCACACGTCCCGAAACCGAGGTCATGATTTCATACGAGATCGTATCGAGCACACGGGCCATCGTTTCGAGGTCGTTGCCCGGCACGGGCGAGAAGACCGACACTTCGTCGCCCTCCTTCACGCCGGGAATGTCCGTAATGTCGATCATGCAGCTGTCCATGCAGACCCGGCCGATGATCGGCGCAGGCTGTCCGGCCACGAGCACCGACCAGCGGCCGCAGCCCAGATGCCGGTCCAGCCCGTCGGCATAGCCGATCGGTATCGTGGCCGTGGTGGTCGGCCGCGTGAGCTTTCCGGCGCGGCCATACCCCACCGCATCGCCCGCAGGCAGGCGTTTGATCTGCACGATGCGGGTTTTGAGCGTCGAGACGGGACGCAGGGCGTCGTTGTGCCGGAACCCGAAGCCGTAAAGCCCCAGCCCCAGACGGCACATGTCGAACTGCGCTTCGGGGAAGCGCTCGATGGCAGCCGAATTGGCCGTATGGCGGATGACCGGATAAGGCAGCGAGGCGGCGAGCTGCGCGCTCATGCGGTCGTAGAGGGCGATCTGCGCCCGCGTATAGGCATCCTCTTCGGGCATGTCGGCGCAGTTGAGGTGCGAGAAGACCGAAGCCGCCTTGACCTGCGGCGTCGCGGCGAGCGTCGCGCACAACTGCGCGATCTCCTGCTCCACGAACCCCAGCCGGTGCATGCCCGTATCCAGCTTGACGTGAATCGGATAACGGCTCTCGCCCGCGTGCGTCACGGCGTCGGCGAAAGCGCCGAGCGAGTGGAAACTGTAGATTTCGGGTTCGAGCCGGTTGGCGATCATCACGTCGAAGCTGTCGGCGTCGGCGTTGAGCACCACGATCGGCATCGAAATCCCCCGCTCGCGCAGCAGTACGCCCTCGTCGGCGAACGCCACGGCGAGATAGTCCACGCCCTGATGCTGGAGCATCTGCGCGACTTCGAAATCGCCCGCGCCGTACGAACCGGCCTTGACCATCGCCACGAGCCGGGTCCCGAAGCTCAGCTTCGACCGGAAATAGTTGAGATTATGAATCATGGCGTCGAGATCGACCTCCAGCACCGTCGTATGACTTTTGCGGGAGAGCAGGTGCACCAGTTTTTCGAAACGGAAATCGCGTGCGCCTTTCAACAAGATCGCACGCCCGGCCACGGCGTCGCGGTTGATGCGCGCGACGCATTCGTCGGTAGCCGTAAAGAACTCCTTGTCGCAGGCGAACAGCGCGGCATAGCGTTTCAGGCGGGGACCGATACCGATCAGGAAGTCGATTCCGGCGCGTGCGACCATGCCCGCCACGCGGCCGTAAAGGTCGTCATCCGTGAGACCGCTCTGCGAAATGTCCGACAGTACGAGCGTACGGCGGCGGTTCAGCGCCACGCTGTGCAGGTAGTCCAGCGCCAGCGCCAGCGAATTGAGGTCGAGGTTGTAGGCGTCGTTGATAAGTATCGAGTCGTTGATGCCCTCCTTCACTTCGAGACGCATCGCCACCGAAGGAGCCCCGGCGAACGAAGGGGCGGGATAGCGCATCGCATCGCAGAACGCCTCGACGATCTGGGCGTTGCGGCGCGAAGCGGCGTTGCCTATGACCGATTCGGGCACTTCGGGATATGAGGCGGCATCGACGGGACGGCGGTCGGCGAAATGCGCCGCGACCATACGGCCCAGCGGCTCGTAATAGCTGTGGTAGATGATTTTGGAAGCGCTGCGGGCGAGAATCATCTTCTCGTCGCATTTCTGTTCCAGATTGATGAAATTCTCCTGATGGGCGTCGCCGATCGAAGTGAAGATCACCGCGTCGGGGCGGATGATGCGTTCGAGCCGCTCCATCTCGCCGGGTTTCGAGATGCCCGCTTCGAAAATCGCCAGTTCCTCGTCGCCCTCCAGCATCAGCACCGAAAGCGGCACGCCCAGCTGCGAATTGTAACTCTTCGGCGAACGGTAATATTTCATGCCTTCGGGCAGCTCCTCGGCGATCCACTCCTTGATGACGGTCTTGCCGTTCGAGCCGGTGATGCCGACCACCGTGCCCCGGAACTGCGCCCGGTGATAGGCCGCCAGCCGCTGAAGGGCTTCGATGGCGTTGTCCACCTGCACGAAACCGCACTCCCCGGTGCACGAGGAGGCTTCGACACCCCGCTCGACGAGGAACGCACGCACGCCCCGGCTCTGCATGCCGGCGATGAAATCATGCGAATCGTGGTTCGCGCCGCGCATGGCGACGAACATCGGGCGGCACCCCAGCTCGCACGAAAGCGAACGGCTGTCGGTAACGACCGACCGCACCTCGGAATCGCAGCCCGAAAACTTTCCGCCGCAAATGGCGGCAATACGTGAAAGTCTGTAATTCATCCTCTTATCATTTTTCCGTTCCGTCCGCCCTGCGGTCTGTAGGCATCTGCCCCGCATTCGGCCGGAACGCCGCGAAAAATCGTCAGTCCATCTTAAAAGTCACGATCGTAATGCCCGCCCCGCCGCGGTCGGCATGCTCGTCCTTGGCGCTTTCGACCTCAGGAACCGTGCGCAGATAGCGGCGGATCTCCTCTTTCAAGGCCCCCGTACCCTTGCCGTGGAGAATCGAAACCGACCCCACGCCCACCATCAAGGCGTCATCGACGAAATCCTGCACGGCGTCCAGCGCTTCGGCGGCGCGCATGCCCCGCACGTCGATATGGTCCCTGAAATTGAGTTTGCGGGCCGAAATATCGACCGAGACCACCGTACGGGCCGTCTGCGGGCGCGTCGCTTCGCGGAACTCGCTGTTCGACACCACGGTCAGCAGTTTCCGGTCTACCGTGGTAAGTATCTGCCCGAAGGCGACCTGCGCTTTCTTCCCCTTGACCGACTGCACCACGCCGACCATATCCTGCCCGGCCATGCGGACCTTGGAACCGGTTTCGACCTCGCGGGGTTTGGGCGGTTCGGGGGCGGCAGCCGCCGCCTGCGCTTCGCCGCGCTGGGTTTTGCGCTCGATGCGCCGCTGGCGGCGGCGTTCGATACGCTCGATCTCACGGGCCACCTGCGCGTCCTTCTCGGCCGTATCGGCCTGCTCGACCGCATCGCGGAAGTCGTCCAGCTCGCGGCGCGCCAGCCGCGTCAGCTCTTTTTCGGCCTGCGCTTCGCGGATGGTCCTGATCGTATTCTCGATCTGCTTGTTGGCGTCGGCGATCAGCCGCTGGGCCTCCTGCTTGGCCTTTTTCAGAATCTCCTGCCGCTCGGACTTGATCTTCGCCAGCTGCTCGGCATAAGTCTGCTCCAGCTCTTCGACCTTGCGGTCCGTCAGGCGGATGCGGTCGCGTTTCTGTTCCCAGTAATGTTTGTCACGGGCGATTTCGCGCAGCTGCTTTTCGATGTTGATATGGTCGCTACCGGCCTTCTCGCCCGCAATGCGGATAATCTCTTCCGGCAGGCCGATCTTGCGGGCGATCTCCACGGCGAACGAACTGCCGGGCTTGCCCGTTTCGAGCCGGAACAGCGGCCTGATATGCTGCACGTCGAACATCATGGCGCCGTTGGCGATGCCTTCGGTGTTCGACGCATAATATTTGATATTGGCGTAATGGGTCGTGATAACGCCGTAGCACCCCTTGGCCAGCAGGCGTTCGAGGATGGCTTCGGCGATGGCGCCGCCGATGACCGGCTCGGTACCCGACCCGAATTCGTCGATCAGCACCAGCGTCGCGGAGGAGGCTCCGGCCAGCATGTTCTTCATGTTGAGCAGGTGCGACGAGTAGGTCGAAAGATCGTCGTCGATCGACTGTTCGTCGCCGATGTCGATGAAGATCGACCGGAACACGGGCAGCTCGGAGACCTCCGACGCCGGCACGAGGAAACCGCACTGGAACATATACTGCACGATGCCCGTGGTTTTCAGGCAGACCGACTTGCCGCCCGCGTTAGGCCCCGAAATGACGAGGATATGCTTGTGGCGGTCCAGCTGCATGTCGAGCGGCACGACCTCGCGGCCCTGCGCCCGGAGCGTCTGCTGCAGCAAGGGATGGCGGGCGTTTTTCAGCACCAGCCGGTCATCGGTCGAGACGATCGGCTTCACGCAGCCGTTCTCCGAGGCCCAGCGCCCTTTGGCGCGCAGCATGTCGATCTCGGCGAGGTAATCGCCCGAATCGGCGATCAATTCCGCATCGGGACGCACCGAATCGGTGAACTCCGAGAGGATGCGGACAATCTCGCGCCGCTCGGCGTATTCCAGTTCACGCAGTTCGTTGTTGATCTCCACCACCTCGACCGGCTCGACGTAGAACGTGCGTCCGGTGGCCGACTCGTCGTGGATGAAGCCCTGCAGTTTGCGTTTGTTGGCCGCGGCGACCGGAATCACGGCTTTGCCTTCGCGGATCGAAATCTGGGCGTCGGCATCGACGATACCGGCGCTTTTGGCGGCCGACAGCACGGCCTGCAGGCGTTTGGCGGCCTGTCCCTCGCGTTCGCGGACGGCGCGCCGGATCTCCAGCAGACCGGGCGAAGCGTTGTCCTTCACGTTGCCGAAACGATCGACGATGGCGTCGATCCGCTGCACGATTTCGGGAAAGGCCGCGACGCCGCGGCTGCGGGCGTGAAGCGCCGGATATTGTTCTTCGCGGTTGAGAATGAACGCGACGATGCCGCCGACGACCGTCAGCGCACGATGCAGCGTCACCACTTCCTCGACGTCGAGGAATGAGCCTTCGACGCGCAACTTGGCGACGATATGATCGACGTCGGGATACTCCCCGCCGGGAAATTCGTGTTCCATATCGAGCAGCAGACGCATCTCGTCGGCAAGCGTCAGCCGCCGGGCGATCTCGCGCGCCGAAGTCGAAAAGGTCTCGCCGGCCAGCCGCGCACGGGCGGCACGCATGGTACAGCGCGCCGCAACCTGTTCACGAAGCCGGTCGAAGCCGATCTTCTGCTCGAAGTTTGCAGGATAAATCATGGTGCTATGTCGGGTAAAGGGCTACCGCAGCCGCCTGAGCGAATCGCGCTCGGCTTTCTCGGCGGCCTTCGCGGCCTTCCGGTCGGCCCGCTCCTTCATCTTCTCAGGGTTGCGCCCGAAGAGCGAAAGATGGACGTAACGGCCCGGATACTGTTTGACGTCGGCCAGCAGTGCGGAGAGATTCTCGCTGGCCCGGTTGAGCGAATCGTAAAGTTCGGGATCGTTCATCAGCTTGCCCACCGTGCCCTCGCCCTGCGCGATGCGGGCCACCAGATCGTCGAGATGCCCGACGGTCTGCGAAAGCTTGACGGCGAACTCCTCTTCGGAGAACTGCGCGACGACCCGGTCCACATTGCCGATGATGCTGTCCACGCGCTGGGCGTTGTCGCCGAGCATGTCGGAGAACTTCGAAAGGTTCTCCAGCGCGCTTTTCAGGTTGTTTTTCTCGGCGGAAAGGATCTGCGCCATGTCGCCCGTCACGGAGTTGAGGTTGCCGAGCGTCCCGGCGATATTGCCGGCGTTGTCCTCCATCAGCCTGTTGAGGTTGTCGAGCGCACGCGACAGATCGCCGGTGAGCTGCGAGACCTTCTGCTTGAAGAAATCCAGCTCCGAACCGGCCACATCCATCAGGTCGCGGTCGCGGCTCGACCGCAGCGTATCACCTTTATGCAGGTAGGTGTCGGCCGTGCCGTAGGTGATTTCGATCGCCTTGGCGCCCATCAGCCCGTTGCTGAAAATCTTGGCTTCCGAATCGGTCGGAATGCGGTACTCGCGTTTGATGGTGAACCGCAGCACGACTTTATCGCTGCGGGCGGGGTCGAACGACAGGCCCGTCACCGAACCGATCTTGACGCCCTTCATCATGATCGGCGAAGCGTTCTGCACGCCGTTGATCTGGTCGTAAGCCGCATAATATTCGACATTGCGGCTGAAAATATCGAATCCTTTCAGAAAGCGGATGCCCGCCCATGCGACGCCGATCATCGCCACGGCGAAAATTCCGATCTTAACTTCCCTTTTCATATCTCGTATGTTTTTATTTCACGATCCGAGTTCCCCGGCAGCTCACCACAAAGGCGTCGGGGAAGACCTTGCGCACCGCCGCCAGTTGTTTCTGCGCCGCAGCGCGGGTCTCGTATTCGCCGACGCAATACTTATAACGGTATTTGCCGTCGGCCGTATATTGCTTCACCTTGCCGCGGTAGCTCTTGAACCGCTCGGACGAAGCCGGCACGGTCTGGGGGCTGGCCAGCACCTGCACGGTATAGCGCAACGGCTGCGCGTCCTGTTTCGGAGCCGGCTGCTTCGGGGTTTCGGCTTTCGGCGTCTCACGCTTCGGGGCGCCGGCCTTGGGAGTCTCCGTTTTCGGCGTCTGCGTTTTGGACGTCTCCCGCTCTGCCGGCGCAGTCACGGATTCGGATTTGGCGGCGGAGTCCTTCGCCCCCGCCTTTCCGCCGGCCCCGCGCACGGGCTCCTTGCCGACGACCACTTGCTCCGGTTTCTGCTCCGGCTTAGGCGCCGCAGCGGCCTCCTCTTCGGCGTTGCGCGTTTCGAGCACATAGGCCGAATAGCTCTTCACGCCCTCGTAAATCGAACGGGCGATCTCGGTCTGGCCCTTCTCCGACTTCATGTAGGCCGCCTCCTGCGAGTTGGAGAGGAATCCGATCTCGGTCAGCACGCCCGGCATGTCGGTCGCATAGAGCACGCGCAGCAGCTGGGGTTTGATGCCCCGCGAATGGCGGCCCGCCTTCAGGTAGTTGTTCTGAATGCAGCGCGCGATGGCCATGCTGTATTCGCCGTAGGTGAACTGCAGGTTCTGGATATAGGCCCGCACGATGGCCGCCGTACGTTCGTCGGACATGTCGACCAGGTCCTCGCGGTTGTTCTCGAACAGCGCGTTTTCGTTGTAACGCTGCTCCTTGGGGCTTTCGCCCATGATCAGCGTCTCGACGCCGCGCGCGGCCGTGGACTTGGCCGCATTGACATGGATCGAAATGAAGAGGTCGCCGCCGGCCTTGTTGGCGATGTCGGCGCGCGCCTGCAGGTCTTTCGCCTTGTCGGGTCCCAGCGCCTTGTCCGTCTTGCGCGTATAGACCACCTTCACGCCGGGCATGCCCTCCTCGATCATTTTGCCGAGCTTGAGAGCCACCTTCAGCGTCAGGTCCTTTTCGCTGGTTCCGCCGTAGTGCGCACCGGGATCGTTGCCGCCGTGACCGGGGTCGATCACCACAACTTCGACTCCGTGCGCAATATTCCCGGCCGATGCCGCGTTCGTAAGAACGGTTACGGCCGCAAATGCGAATAACAGGAACAGTCGTGTGCGCATATTTAAGAGATCAAGTGTAAGCTTTCTGTAATTTTTTACCTATCTTTGTCGCGCCTGAAAACCCCGCGGGAGGTCGCCGGAGACCTGATTCAGGCGTTTTTGCCGACATGTCGGCAAAGGTACGAAAAATTATTGGAATTTTGGATAAACTTAGGGTAAAATATCTGTTTTCGGCGGCGCTGATCCTGCTCTTCGCCCAGCTGGTGTTCGGCGCGTCCGCACCCCGGAGCGTGTTCGCCGCAGCCGCCCCGGACAGCACCCGCACCCACGATTCCATTCCGGCATATACCCTTCCGGAAGCCGCGGCCGAAGTTCCCGAAGCCGTCCGCACACGCAGCGAACGTCGCGCGCAGGCACGGGCCGCCCGCGAGAAAGCCCGCCGCCACGCCGAATTCGAAGCCATGTCGCAGGAGGAGCGCGACTCGATGTTCAGTTCACAGGTCGATTCGCTCATCGCCCGCCGGGCCGACTCGCTGGCCGGCAGGCAGGCCGACACCGTGGCCCGCGACTCGGTCAAGCGGCCGCGCAAGCCCGGCGCCTTCCTCGACGATCCGATTTCGGGCAAGAACAAGGACTCGCTGGTGTACGACGTCCGCAACAAGATGGTCTACATCTACAACGAAGGCGACGTCACCTATCAGAACAGCAACCTCAAGGCCGACTACATGCAGATCGACATGAACTCCAAGCTGATCCACGCATACGGCAAACCCGACTCGCTCGAAGGCAAGGCCATCGTCACCAAACCCGAATTCTCCGACGGCGGCGAAGCCCCCTACAAGATGGACACGATCACCTACAACCTCGAATCGAAGAAGGCCAAGATCAAGGGCGTGGCGACGCAGCAGGGCGACGGCTGGCTGGTGGGCGGCAGCGTCAAGAAGATGCCCGACAACACGATCAACATCGAGAACGGAAAATATACGACCTGCGACGAAACGGACCATCCGCACTTCTATCTGGCGATGACCAAGGCCAAGGTCATTCCGGGCAAGAAGGTCGTCACGGGGCCGGCCTATCTGGTCATGGAGGACGTGCCGATCTATTTTCTGGGCATTCCCGAAGGCTTCTTCCCGATCAGTTCGGGTCCCAAGTCGGGTCTGCTGATGCCCACCTACGGCGAAGAGTACACCAAGGGATTCTTCCTGCGCGATCTGGGCTACTACTTCACGCTGAGCGATTACGCCGATCTGGCCGTCCGCGGCGGTATCTACACGCTCGGTTCGTGGGAGGCGTCGGCCGCATCGCGCTACATCAAGCGCTACAAGTACAGCGGCAGTTTCAACATGCAGTACTCGAACATCAAGACGGGAGAGAAAGGCGAACCCGACTATATCAAGCAGAGCAACTTCCGCATCCAGTGGACCCATTCGCAGGACCCCAAGGCCAACCCCGGTTCGACCTTCTCGGCGTCGGTGAACTTCGCCACCAGCGGTTACAGCAAGTATTCGGCAACCAACCTCAACGACATTCTCGCCACGCAGACCAACTCGTCGATCGCCTATTCGAAGAACTGGGCAGGCACACCGTTCTCGCTCTCGGCGAACATGTCCATTTCGCAGAACTCGCAGAACAAGACCATTTCGGTAACCCTGCCCACGCTGGTCTTCAACGTCTCGCGCTTCTACCCCTTCAAACGCAAGGAGAAAACCGGCAAGGACCGCTGGTACGAGAAGATTTCGATGCAGTACACGGGTAAAATGACCAACTCGGTGAGCACCACCGAGGACAAAATATTCTCGAAGGAGACGCTCGACAACATGAAGAACGGCATCGAACACAACATCCCGGTTTCAGCGTCGTTCAACCTCTTCAACTACATCAACATCTCGCCGTCGGCCAACTACAACGAGAAGTGGTATTTCAAAAAGGTCGAGCTGGAATGGAATCCCGTCACCAACAGCGTCGATACGCTGCCGGCGCAGTACGGCTTCTACCGTCTGTACAACTACAACTTCAGCGTCTCGACATCGACGACCGTGTACGGCATGTACGACTTCACCAAAAAACGCCGCGACCGCAAGATTCAGGCGATCCGCCATACGATCACGCCGTCGATCGGATTCTCATACGCCCCGGACTTCGGCGATCCCAAATACGGCTATCAGAGCAACTACCAGTCCGATTCGACCGGTACGTTCCGCCCCTATTCGCCCTATTCGGTCAATGCCTACGGCGTCCCCAGTTCGGGACGTTCGATGTCGATGAACTTCTCGCTGTCGCAGAACCTCGAAATGAAGGTGCTGAGCAAGCGCGACACCTCAGGCGTCAAGAAGATCAAACTGATCGACGAGCTGCGGCTCAGCGGTTCGTATAACTTTCTGGCCGACTCGATGGGACTCTCGACCATCCCCATCTCGTTCCGCACCACGCTGTTCGGCAACTTCGGCATCAACCTCTCGGCGACGCTCAACCTCTACAAGCTGACCCCCGACGGAAAACTGTACGACAAGCTCTTCCTTCCGGGACGTATCGAATCGACGGGCTGGTCGTTCGGCTACACCTTCAAATCGCGTCAGGACCGTACGGAACGCGCCATCAACGACATCACGAGCATTCCGCCCGAATACATGAACCCGTTCTACGACCCCTACGGCAACATGGACCCCGTACTGCGAAGGCAGTACATGGCCCAAACCTATTACGACTTCTCGCTGCCGTGGAACTTCGGTTTCAACTACACGGTCAACTACTCCATATCGCGGGGAAATTATCCGCCCAAAGGCTATAAAAAGAACATTACGCAGACGATCGGCTTCAACGGCAGCGTCAATCTGACGCCGAAGACGGGCGTCACGTTCCAAGGCGGTTACGACATCAAGCAAAACAAGCTGACGACCTCGTCGGTCTCCATTTCGCGCGACCTGCACTGCTGGCAGATGTCCTTTTCATGGATTCCGTTCGGCTACCACCGCAGCTGGAGTTTCAACATCGGCGTCAAGGCGGCGTCGCTCTCCGACCTCAAATACGACAAGAGTCAGAGTATGTACGACAATATGTACTAAACGTACAAAAGCCGCCGCCCGTCCGGAAAATGGAAACGCCCTGCCTCGGCAGGGCGTTTCCATATATAATAGGGTGTCCGCACAATCGGGACTGCCCCTGCGGAGCTAAATTTTCCGGACTTCAGGTTCTTTGCGGTCGATGTAGTTCGGATAGCGGAACTGCGGCATGCCGAGCGCCATGACGGCGCAGATACGGCGGTCTCGAAGTCCCAGCATCCGGTTCAGCCCGCCTTTCCCGTCCTGCCGCACGGCGGTCAGCACGAATCCCATGTAGACCTGACTCACACCGAGCGATTCGGCCGTCAGCGAGGCGTTCTGATAAGCGAGGTTCGCGTCCTCGGCGCCGAAGCGGCTCTCCTTGGGCGCATGGATGAACAGCACTGCCGTCGCACCCCGCAAAATGCGGTCGACACCCTGCTCCGCATATTCGCGGCGCATCCGTCTGAACGCCGGAATGTAACGGTAAACGCCCGGCAGCAGCCGGCTCAGCCAAGGCCGCACGAACGGGTTAGACAGACGCTTCACGATCCGGCCGAAGACGCCCAGCGTATATTCGACGATTTCGCGCCGCATAGCGGGGTCCGTCACCAGCGTATAACCCAGCTGGCGGGCGTTGGTCGCCGTCGGCGCGCGGTCGGCGGCGGCAACGATGCGGTCCAGATACTCCTGCGGCACGGGACGCTGGGAAAAAGCGCGGTTCGAACGCCGCACGGCGAGCAGCAGTTCGACCTGTTCGGGCGTCGGCAAAGCCGCATAGTCGATCGAATGCACCTTCTCCGCCGGGAAATCGGCATGTTCGACCGCCCCCGTGGGACATGCCGCCGCGCAATGGCCGCAGACGATGCAGTTTTCGGGTTTATGCAGCGTCACCGCAGCCCCGGCCTTCTCCTGAACGAAAATCTGCGACGGGCATACCTTCACGCAGCGGCCGCAGCGGATGCAGATCGCATCATTTACTCGAATCGTATTCTCCATCATATCTTTCAAATTTTTTCAATATCTTTGGCATCTATCCGACAAACAGCATGCACCCCATCGTCATCAAACATTTCAGCGAAATCTCCGCCGCCGAGTACCACCGCATCGTGCAGGCCCGCGAAGCCGTCTTTTTCCTCGAACAGCACATCACCGAACCCGACGCCGACGAGGTCGATCCGCAGAGCGTCTTTCTCTGGACGGAGGAGGACGGCCGCGTCGTCGCATTCCTGCGGATCATCCCCGCAGGGATCGTCTGCGCCGAGGCATCCGTCGGGCGGGTGCTGGTAGACGCCGGTTACCGCCGCCGCGGGTTGTGCCGCCGCCTGATGCACGAAGCCCTGCAGCATATCGCCCTAACGTGGGGTCCGCAGCCCGTCCGCATCTCGGCGCAGGAGTACCTCGCCGGATTTTACGCATCGCTGGGCTTCGAAGCCGTTTCCGGGACTTACCTCGAAGCCGGCATCCCGCATGTCAGGATGCTGAGACGGTAACAAAAACAATTCCGGCGGCAAAGGAAATCCCTGCCGCCGGAATCGTTTTCAGGATTAATGCTTCACCGACGCCATCTCCGCGGGGTTGTGCTTGTACTTGAACACCAAGGCGAAGACCACGGCCACTACGAGGGCATAGCCTGCGAAGATGTACCACGAATCGGGCCAGCCCCACGCATCGACGACGGCGCCAGCGGCGTACGAGCCGAAGAAGGCCCCGAAGCCGTTGGTCATGATCATGAAGACGCCCTGCGCCGAAGAACGGATTTCGCGGCTGGTCTCCTTCTCGACGAACAGCGAACCCGAAATGTTGAAGAAATCGAACGCCACGCCGTACACGACCATCGAGAGGATCAGGAACGCCGCACCCGAACCGGGATTGCCGATGCCGAAGAATCCGAAGCGGAGCACCCACGCCAGCATCGAAATCAGCATCACCTTCTTGATGCCGAAACGCCGGAGGAAGAACGGGATGAGCAGGATGCAGAACGTCTCGGACATCTGCGAGAGCGACAGCAGGATCACCGAGTGTTTCACGATGGCCGAATCGGCATACTGCGGCATCGACCCGAAGTTCTGAATATAGGTATCGCCGAAAGCGTTGGTGATTTGCAGAGCGGCGCCGAGCAGCATCGAGAAGATGAAGAAGACGGCCATACGCTTCTCCTTGAAAAGCGCGAAGGCGCGCAGTCCCAGCGTGTCGATCCACGACTGCGACTTGACGTTGCGGTCCACGGAACATCCGGGCAGCGAGAAGGAGTAGACGGCCAGCACGAACGACAGGAACGCCGAAACATAGAGCTGCCAAGCGGTGAGCTTGATCTGGATGCCGCCGATATGCGTCAGATCGACGAACCACATCGCGGCGATGAATCCCACGGTCCCCCACACGCGGATCGGCGGGAAGTGTTTCACGGTGTCGAGTTTCGCCAGATCGAGGGCGTTGTAGGCCACCGAGTTGGACAGCGCGATCGTCGGCATGTAGAACATCACGCTCAGCAGCATGCAGCTGTACAAAGGCGCATAGGCCGTCTGCGAAGCCGCCGCCACGAGGAAGGCACCGCTGATCAGGTGGCAGATGCCCAGCAGCTTCTGCGCCGGAATCCAGCGGTCGGCTATGATTCCCATCACGGCGGGCATGAACAGCGAAGCGATGCCCATCGTCGCGAAGAAACTGCCGATCTGCAGTCCCGTGAAGTCGAGTCCGCCGCCCAGATAGGCGCCCAGCGAAATAAGCCACGAGCCCCAGATGGCGTACTGGAGGAAGTTCATAACGATAAGGCGAAACTTAATTCCCATAATTCTCTGATTTTACGTTATTTTAATTTCAGGTTCATTTTAGTTCGGAAACGATTAAAACAAATGTACGAAATTTTTTTCGGAATTTTCTTTGCAATTGAAAAATAAAGTTCTACTTTTGCATCACCAAAACGTCATTGAGCTATGGTGTAATGGTAACACAACAGATTCTGGTCCTGTTATTCTTGGTTCGAATCCAGGTAGCTCAACTGAAAAGCGAGGAATTATCCTCGCTTTTTTCATTTTATCCGCCGGATTCCGCTGTTTCGATTTCCGAAACAATCCGCAGGCCCGATACCGCTAATCGACACTGCGGCAAAAACCGGACCGCCGATTTTCACAATGCGCGGCCGCACCCCGCCGCTGTTTCGAAATAAGGCGCACAAACTCCCTTCGATTTCTGTTTTCCGTCTTGTTTGACCCGCCGAAATGCAGTACGTTTGTATTGCACAGGAGATATGAAGAATTCAAGTGGGATTGTGCAAGGGGCGGGTTACACCCGCAAAAGTGACGCAAGTGGAAAATCCGTCAGGATTTGAAGCACAGGATAGACATATGGAGCTAGACGCAAGGTTCCGTTTATTCCTGGAAGACTTCGGAGGGGGAGGGTTCTAAGCCCTCCCTTTCCAATTCTGCCACGATGGCGCGCTGACGCTTGAAGAAATGAATCCGCTGCAATTCTCCGCTGCATGAAATCAACGTTGCAAAACGACTCAGCGACGTAATCCACCGCTTAACATGCTCGAACATGCCCGGATCGGCGCTTCGCAGCGAATTGATCGAGAATGTCTCGATACAGCTCGCACGGTAGTGGCGCGCCGCGACATAGCAGTAAGTCGCCTCGATATCCATGTCCGATATGTAAATAGACACCGGCTTCCCGCTGCGGAACTGTCCGGCAACGGCTATCTCCTCCAACTCGTCGAGCAACTGCAGCAATTCGCCCTTCAGCATCTCGACGCTTTGGTCGGTTATCAGGTGCATGTTGCGGAACGCGCAGATGGCATTGACCCAGCGCTTGGTGCAGCTGCCGTCGAACACCAGCGTCGTCGCAGGCATCAGCTGCGCCTCCTTCAGCAGGTCGCGGTAACTCCGCAAAAGCGCATCGGGAACTTTCATATCCTCGAATTTAGTCGTCGAACAATCGACAAGCCCCTGTTGGTAAAGCCACTTGAAGAGTTTGAAATTGGTCAGTCCTTCGTAGCGCATGTAAAGCATCCGCGGGAACGAGTTTCCGGCGATAGCCTGCTCCGCATCGGCATCGGACGACACCTCCCGGTAAAAAAGTGTATCCTGATCGATAACGCCCGTATAGTCTTCGAGCGCCGTATGGTAATCGTTGAAGCTAAGACGGAAAAGCACGTTTCCGAAATCGACGGCACCGACAGCGCGGTCGAGCGAAAAATTCATCTGGGCCGAAAGAACGGCCGCTTCCCCGAAGGTAAAGGGCACCTCGCCGCGCAGACGGCGGTAAGCCGCTTCGCGGCCGATGTTGAGTTTATCGGTCAGTATGGCTGCCGGATTGGTATATTCCGGGGTACCGTTTTGAATAGCGGCGATCAGCGCCGCATTCAGTTTGTCAAGAGGCATAGTACAAGTGTTAAATCTAAATCAAATTCTCAATCCCAACCGCAAATTTAGTAAAATATTGACAAATTGATATTTTTCGGACAAAGAAATAAAACAAAAGGGAACCTTCCGGAAGGTTCCCTTTCATTTGTCTCGGATGCGGCGGTCTTACTTTCCCAACCCCATCTTTTCGATCAGCGCCTTGGTCTCCGGTTTGTGGCCGCGGAAGCGTACGTACAGCTCCATCGGATGCTCCGTACCGCCTTTCGAAAGGATGTTCTCACGGAACGATCCGGATACCTCGCGGTTGAAGATGCCCTTCTCCTTGAAAAGCGAGAAAGCGTCGGCTTCCAGCACCTCGGCCCACTTGTAGCCGTAATAGCCGGCAGCGTAACCGCCTGAGAAGATGTGGCCGAAAGCCGGGGCCATCGCCGTCCCCGGCACGACGGGCTGGACCTGCGAAGGGGCCATCGACGCCACTTCGAACTGCTCGACGTCGCCCTCGAAGGGTTCGGTGATCGTATGCCATGCCATGTCGGTCAGGCCGAACGAAAGCTGACGCACGTTCAGGTAGGCGGCCAGATAGTTCTGCGCCGCGATAATGCGTTCCACGATTTCGGCGGGAATCGGCTCGCCGGTCTGGTAGTTCACGGCCCACAGGTCGAGGAATTCCTTCTCGGTAGCCCAGTTCTCCATGATCTGCGAAGGAAGCTCGACGAAGTCGCGGTAAACGCTCGTACCGGTCTGCGACTCGTATTTGCCCTCGCCCAGCATGCCGTGCAGGGCGTGTCCGAACTCGTGGAGGAAAGTCTCCAGCTCGTCGAACGTCAGCAGCGACGGCGCGGTCTCGGTGGGTTTGGTGAAGTTCATCACCAGCGACACCAGCGGACGGGTCTCCTCGCCGTCCTCGATCTTCGTGCCGCGGAATTCGGTCATCCACGCACCCGAACGCTTCGACTCGCGGGGGAAGAAGTCGAGGTAGAGCACGGCCATAAAGCGGCCGTTCTCGTCGGTTACGTCATAGGCCGTCACGTCGGGATGATAGACCTCGATCTTGTCGTTGGGCGTGAAATTCAGGCCGTAAAGCTTGTTGGCGAGCATGAACACGCCCTTCTTGACGTTTTCAAGCTTCAGATAGGGCTTCACGACCTCGTCGTTGAGCGCATATTTCTCGTCCTTGTATTTTTCGCTGTAATAGCCCCAGTCCCACGGCATCAGCTGGCCCTTGAAGCCGAGCGAGGCGGCATAGTCGCCGATCATCCGGTAATCCTTGTCGGCATAGGCTTTGGTCTCGCCGAGCAGTTCGTCGAGGAACGCCGTGACGGTCGGAGTATTCTCGGCCATGCGGCGTTCGAGGACGTAATCCGCGTAGCACTTGTAACCCAGCAGGTTGGCGATCTTCAGGCGCAGGTTGGCGATCTGCTTCACGATCTGCGTGTTGTCGTTCTCGCCGCCCAGCGCGCGCGAATTGTAGGCGCGCCAGAGCTTCTCCTTCAGGGCGCGGTTCGACGAATAGGTCATGAACGGCACATAGCTCGGCGCCTGCAGCGTCACGGTCCAACCCTTCTCGCCGCGCGCCTTGGCGTCGGCGGCCATACCCTCCCGGACGAATGCGGGCAGTTCGGCAACGACCTTAGGATCGGTAATGTTGATCGTAAAGGCGTTGGTTGCGGCCAGCGCGTTCTGGCCGAACTGCAGGGTCGCGGCCGACAGCTCGGAGGTATACTTGCGGTAAAGCTCCTTATCGGCGTCCGAAAGGGCGGCGCCGTTGCGGGCGAAGCTCTGGTAGGTGTCTTCCAGCAGTTTCCTGTCCTCTTTCGAAAGACCGCGGCCGGGTTTCTCGTAAACCGCCTTCACGCGGGCGAAAAGCTCCGGATTGAGCGAAACGTCGTTCGACAGCTCGGTGAGCTTGGGCTGAACGCGCAGCGCGATCTCCTGCATCTGGTCCGAGGTCGCGGCTTCGAGCAGGTTGTAGAAAACACCCGAAATGCGGTCGAGCAGCGCCCCCTGACGCTCCAGCGCCACGATGGTGTTGCCGAAGGTCGGCTTCTTGGGGTTATTGACGATCGCCTCGATCTCGGCGCGCGAGCAGGCGATGGCCGCATCGAACGCAGGCTCGTAATCCGAAAGCTCGATCTGCGAGAACGGCGGCGTCTGGTGGGGCGTGTTCCACTCCGCCAGCAGGGGGTTGGTGGTATCCAGTTCGGGCAGCTGCGCTTTGGGAATCGAATTGTCGGCGCAGCCTGCCGCCATAGCTGAAAAGGTCATAATGATAAGTGCTTTTTTCATGTTACTGCAAATATTGGGTTATTTTTCACGATTCGTCTATTGCCCGTCCGATTCCGGTTCGAGGGGGATCGGGGCCTCTTCGTCCGGCTGCGGATCGGGTTCGGCGAGCAGGCCGCGGCCGCGGAGCATCGCCCGCTTGTCGGGATCGGCTCCGCGGAAGGCCCGGTAGAGCGTCATGCCGTCCTCGGAACCGCCGCGGGCGAGGAGCTTGGTGCGGAAATCGGCGGCGATCTTCTTGTTGAACAGGTCGCCGCTCTCGCGGAAGGCCGCGAACGCATCCTTGTCGAGCACTTCGGCCCACGTATAGAAGTAGTAGCCCGCCGAATAGCCGCCGTCGAAAATATGGCTGAAATAGGGATAACGGTAGCGGGGTTCGATCTGCGGAATCAGGCCGCGCTTCTCGTTGAGCGCCCGGCGTTCGAAGACCATCGGGTCGAACGGTTCGTAGTCGGTGGTCGAGTGGATGTCCATGTCGGAAAGCGACGCGGCGATCAGCTCCGTAGTGGCGAAACCCTGATTGAAGAGTTCGCTCCGGCGCAGTTTATCGACGAGGTATTTGGGAATCACCTCGCCCGTACGGTGATGCACGGCGTACTGTTTCAGCATTTCGGGTTCGAAAGCCCAGTTTTCCATGATCTGCGACGGAAGCTCCACGAAGTCGCCCTCGACCTCCGTGAGTCCGCGGTATTTCACGTCGTGGAACAGGAAATGGAGCGCATGGCCGAATTCGTGGAAGAGCGTTTCGGTCTCGTCGAGCGTCAGCAGCGCAGGGGTGTTGCGCACCGGACGGGTGAAGTTGCAGACGATACTCACCACGGGAGCGACGCGCTCGCCGTCCCGGTAGGTCTGTTCGACATAGTTGCCGCACCACGCCCCCTGACTCTTGCCGTCACGCGGAAAGAAGTCGAAATAGAGCACGCCCAGATGCGACTGGTCGGCGTCGAGCACCTCGTAGGCGATCGCCTCAGGATGGTAGAGCGGCGCCACGATGGGCTGGAAGGTAATGCCGTAAAGCCGGTTGGCGAGGTAGAAGATGCCGCCCTGCACGTTTTCGAGCGAGAAATAGGGACGCAGCATCTCCTCGTCGAGTGCATAGTTCTGCTTGCGCAGTTTTTCGGCATAATACCACCAGTCCCACGACTCGAACGTCGCGCCCGGAACGTCCTTCTGCAGGAGTTTGTCCATCTCGGCCAGCTCCTCCCCGGCGCGGTCGAGCGCCGGCGTCCATATCTGGTCCAGCAGCGCGTAGACCGCATCGGTCGTACCGGCCATCTCGTCGGCCACGACATAGGCGGCGTACGACGGATAGCCCAGCATCTTGGCCTTCTCCGTACGCAGACGGATGAAGTCGTTGATGAGCTGCTTGTTGTCGTACTGATCGCCGTTGTTGCAGCGGTTCAGGTAGGCCTTGTAGATCTTTTCGCGCAGGTCGCGCTTGGCCGAATAGGTCAGGAACGGAATCAGACTGGGCTTATGGAGCGTGAAGACCCACTTGTCGCCCTTGCCCATCGCCTGCGCCTTCTCGCGCGCGGCGTCGCGGACGCCCGAAGGCAGTCCCTCCAGATCGTCCGCCGTCAGTTCGAGCGCGAAGTTGTTGTTCTCGGCCAGAATGTTGTTGCCGAACTTCACGGCCGTAAGCGACAGCTCGCCGTTGATCTCCTTCAGCCGGGCTTTCTGTCCGGCGTCGAGCAGGGCGCCGGAGCGCACGAAAGCGTCGTAGGTCTTCCTGAGCAGTCGGCTCTGCTCGGCGTCGAGTCCCAGCGACGCGCGCCGGTCATAGACATCCTTCACGCGGGCGAAAAGTTTCTCGTCGAGCCGGATCTTATCGCGGTGCGCCGAGAGCAGGGGCATCACCTGCTCCTGCAGGGCCTGCATCCGTTCGTTGGTCTCGGCGGCGCAAAGCATGCCGAAAATCAGCTCGGTCTGCGCGAGCATCTGTCCGGCGTTGTCGTAAGCCAGAATCGTATTCTCGAACGTCGGCTCGTCGTTGTTCGAGGTGATGGCGTCGATCTCGGCGTCGTGCAGCGACATGCCGCGCTCGAAGGCGGGCATGAAGTGTTCGGCGCGGATCTTATCGAAGGGCGGCACGCCGAAAGGCGTGTCCCACTGGGTGAAGAAGGGATTCTCCCCGGCGCTTTTCGGGGAGTTGCATGACGCAAGTGCCATAAGCAGTAAGAGTGTTGTGAATAAACCTGCAATACGTTTCATCTATTCATGTTATTTTATGTAACTTTGCGAGCTGAAAATACGGACGCGCGCAAGGCATCCGTACAATGTTGCAAAGTTAGTAAATTATAAGAGGTATGCAACTTTTTTACGCCCCCGACATCACGCCGCCCCTCCATACGCTGAGCGAAGAGGAGTCGAAACACTGCGTGCGGGTGCTGCGTCTGGGACGCGGAGATACCCTTCATATAACTGACGGGAGGGGCAATTTATTTTGCTGCGAGATTACGGACGACAATCCGAAACGCTGCGCGGTGCGCGTCACGGAGACCCGCGCCGGGTGGGAGGCGCTCCCCTATTCGCTGACGATGGCCGTTGCGCCGACCAAGAACGCCGACCGCTTCGAATGGTTCCTCGAAAAGGCGACCGAAGTGGGCGTCGGCACGATCATCCCGCTCGAAACCGAGCATTGCGAACGCCGGGTCTTCAAGCCCGAACGCGGCGAACGGGTCATCACGGCGGCCATGAAGCAGTCGCTCAAAGCCTACCGTCCCACGCTGCGTCCGCTCACGCCTTTCGGCGAAGCGGCGGCCATGCCTTTCGAAGGGCGCAAGTTCATTGCCCACTGCGCCCCGGCGCAGTCGCCCGAAGGCAAAGCCTACCTCCCGGCGACGCTCCGCAGGGGCGAGGCGGCGCTGATCCTGATCGGTCCCGAAGGCGATTTTTCGCCCGAAGAGATCGCCTTCGCACGCGCGAACGGATTCGAGGAGATAACCCTCGGCGCGCAGCGGCTGCGCACCGAAACGGCTGCAGTGGCCGCAGTGGTGATGGTCTCCGTGGCAAACGGTTAGCGATACGGACAAAACGGTCCGCATCGCCGGTTCCGCCGCAAGGCGGCACGGTATAAACAGTATAATTACACACAAATAGCTCATGTTTCTCTATTCACTTCTCGCGCTGGCGGTGGTGACGGCGCTGATATTCGCCGCCCCTCTCAAGGCCAAGGTGTGGGCGACGCTGGCAGTCGTCGCGGCGGGGGCGCTCTGGGCGTCGGCAACAGCCGTCGGAGTGCTTGCCGGCGGACATACCGTACGGTTGTGGGCGACCGACGTCTTCCTCTTCGGAAGCGACGCAGGCTCGATGGACCCTCTTTCGGCGCTGTTCGCGCTGATCGTCTCGGTCGGGGCCGTCGCCGCGGTGCTCTACTCGCGGGGATATCTCGCGCACTACCTCGGACGCAAATCCCCGGCCCACATCTCGCTGCACTACACCGCGCTGGCGACGATGTTCTACGCCATGCTGGGCGTAGTGACCTCCGAAGGCGGATTTTCATTCCTCTTTTTCTGGGAGCTGATGACCGTCGCATCGTTCCTGCTGATCCTGTTCGACGCCGAGCGCCGCGAAGTGCGCCGCGCCGCGCTGGCCTACGTGATCATGATGCACGTGGGATTCGCCCTGCTGCTCATCGGCTTCGTGCGGTTGGACAGCGTCTGCGGATCGGCCGACTTCGCCCTGTTGGGCGAATATTTCCGCACGCAGCCCGCCCTGCCGCTGTTCGTGGTCTTCCTCGCGGGCTTCGGCATGAAAGCCGGCATGTTCCCGATGCACGTCTGGCTGCCCGAAGCGCATCCCGCCGCTCCGTCGCATGTCTCGGCCCTGATGTCGGGCGTGATGATCAAGACGGGCGTCTACGGCATCCTGCGCGTCACGGCGCAGATCGCCGACCTGCCGACGCTCCGTACCGCAGGCCTGATCCTGCTCGTCGCAGGCATCGTCACGGGACTCTGGGGCGTGATCCTCGCCGCGGCGCAGAACGACGTGAAGCGGCTGCTGGCCTACTCGTCGATCGAAAACATCGGCATCGTCCTGATCGGACTGGGCATCGCGGCGCTGGGCAAGAGTTCGGGCAACCAGCTCGCGGCGATCTGCGGACTTTCGGGCGCACTGCTCCACACACTCAACCACTCGCTGTTCAAATCGCTGCTCTTCTTCGGAGCCGGCAACATACTCTCCCAAACGCACACCACCTCGCTCGATGCGCTGGGAGGGCTGGGCAGGCACATGCCCGTCACGGGCCTGCTGTTTCTGGCCGGCACGACGGCCATCTGCGCCCTGCCGCCGCTCAACGGGTTCGTCTCGGAACTGCTGATCTACCTCGGCATGCTCGACGGCATCGCTTCGGGCAGCGACGTGCTCGCTTCGGCGGCCGGACTGGCTGCACTGGCGCTGATCGGCGGAGTTGTGATTCTGGCCTTCACCAAGCTCTACGGCACGGTGTTCCTCGGCGCGCCCCGCACGCACGAAGTGGCCGAAGCCTCCGAAGTCGATAATTTCCGCATCGCCGCTATGGCGCTGCCGCTGGCCGGAATTCTCTTCATCGGACTCTTTCCGCAGACCGCCGTGAGCGCGGTAACCCGCGCCGCGGGATTTTTCATCCACCACCCCGCCGATGCGGCGGACTACCTGCTGTCGCCCACGCTGGCGGCCGTCAGCCGCACGGTATGGCTGCTGATTCTGGTCGTCGGACTCTTGGCATGGCTTCGCAGCCGCGCCCTGCGCACGCGCAAGGTGACCGACGGCGCGACATGGGGCTGCGGCTTCACCTCGCCCAACGTGCGGATGCAGTACAGCGGCGAATCCTACTCCGAAGGACTGCAGTCTATCGCCACGTCGCTCACGCAGAACAGCGGCGAAGGCGGCGCCGTCGGCAAAGGCGAGATTTTCCCTGCCGCGCACAACTTCGATATCCGCCACAAGGACCGCTTCGACAAACTTTTCGCGGCGTGGTGGGTCGAACTGCTACGCGTGATAAACAAGCGCGCCATGCGCCTGCGTACGGGCAAGATCAACCACTACGTGCTCTTCGCACTGGCGTTTCTGGTCCTGATATTCCTGTTGTCCATCTTTAACCTGATCTGACGATGACGGCACTCAATACACTCCTGATCCTGCTGACGGCCGTCTGCATTCCGGGCCTGATAAACCGCACGCGGGCCGTGCTGGCGGGCCGCCGGGGCATCCGCTTCGCCCAGCACCTCTACGACGTGCGCCTGCTGCTGCGCAAAGGCGCGGTCTATTCGACGACCGCTTCGGCGCTGTTCCGCGCCGTGCCGTCGGTCTACCTCGGCTCGGCGATCGTCGCCGCGCTCTTCATCCCCGTCGGGGAGCTGAAACCCCTGCTGTCGTTCGACGGCGACATCGTCTGCTTCACCTACCTGATGGCTCTTGGCCGCTTCGCGCTGATCCTCGGCGCCATGGACACCGGAAGTTCGTTCGAAGGCATGGGCGCGAGCCGCGAAGCCCTCTACGGCGCGCTGGTCGAACCGGCGCTCATGCTCACGGCCGGCACGCTGGCCCTGCTGGCGGGCCACACGTCGTTCGCCCGAATCTTCGCCGAAGCGGCGACGGGCGACCTGCAGCTGACCGTCCTGCTGGTGCTCACGGCCTACGTGCTGGTGAAGATCGTCTTCACCGAAAGCGGCCGCGTACCGGTGGACGATCCCCGCACCCACCTCGAACTGACGATGATCCACGAAGTGATGTGCCTCGACTACTGCGGCACGGACCTCGGCATGATCAAAATCGCCGGGTGGCTCAAAACCGCGGCGCTCTCGATGCTGGCGGCCGACGCCGTGACGGCGGCGCTCTGCCCCCACTGGTGGGCCGCGGCGCCGCTGGCGGTACTCCTCACCGGACTCTCGGTCGGCGTGGTCGAATCGACGCAGGCCCGCAACAAACTCTCGCGCAACACCACATTCATTCTCACCATCGCGGCTCTGGCGGCTCTGGTTTTCTTCACGGGCTACCTGCTGCAACTAAACATCAGCATCCAATGATACTCCCGCTGGTCATACTCTACGTCATCACGCTCGTCTATCTGGCGATCACCGAACGTTTCCGCAACTTCGCGTCGATCATCGGACTGCAGGGGTGGATTCTCTTCGCCGTCGCCCTGCTGCGCCTGCACGCCATCAATCCGCTGGAACTGATCTTCATCGCCATCGAGACGCTGGCGTTCAAGGCCCTGCTGGTCCCGGCCATTCTCTTCGCCATGATCCGCAAAACCAAGATCAACCGCGTACGCCGCTCCGGATCGTCGCAGTCGGGTTCGCTCCTGCTGTCGCTCATGGCGCTGGCGGTCAGCGCCTCGATCACCTACTACATCGCCGACTCGGCCATCGACCTCGTCTTCTTCGGCGTGGCGTTATACGCCCTGCTGAGCGGCCTGATCCTGATCGTCCTGCGCTCGCGCATCTTCTCGCACATGGTCGGCTTTCTGGTGATCGAGAACGGCGTTTTCCTCTTTTCGATGGCCATAGGCGTCGAAATGCCGCTGCTCATCAACATCGCCATCCTGCTCGACATCCTGATCTCGGTGCTGATGCTGGGCATCTTCTTCACCAAGATCGACGGCAAGATACACGCCGACGACGCCGATTCACTCACCAACGTAAAGGACTGACGCCATGATATATTACCTGATCGCCAGCATCCTGATCGCCGTCGCGGCGCTCTTCGCCCGGACCAAACGTGCGGTTCTCGCCGCCGGCATACTCTTCTACGCCGTTCAGATCGCCGCCGCGGGCCTGCTGCTCTGGGGCGGGCTTTACGACACGACCTCGGCCGCGTTCTTCACCTTCGACGCGCTCGGCACGCTCTTCTACCTGCTGCTCGTCGTCGTCTCGATGTACGTCTTCGGCCACTCGGAAGCCTACCTGCAAGGGGAGGACCTCCGCTCCTACCGTCTCTATTTCGCCCTGCTGATGCTGCTCACCACGGCCATCGCCGGAGCCTATTTCGCCAACAACCTCGCCGTAACGTGGATTTTCCTCGAAGCGACGACGCTCTGCTCGGCGGGCATCATCTACCACCGCCGCACGGCGCAGGCACTCGAAGCGGCGTGGAAATACGTCTTCGTCTGCTCGACGGGCATCGCCATGGCCTATCTGGGGATCCTGCTGCTGGCCGCCGCGACCAAGTGCGAAACGCTTTCGTACGAAGCCGTCACCGAAGCGGCCTCGTCGGGCAACCCGCTCTACCTGAAGACGGCCTTCCTGCTGATTCTCAGCGGATACAGCTGCAAACTGGAGCTGTTCCCGCTCTACACGGTCGGCATAGACGCCAATTTCGCGGCCCCCGCGCCTGCTTCTGCGCTGATCTCCACGGGACTGGTCAACGCCGGATTCCTCGCGCTGCTGCGCGTCTATAAACTGCTCGCCGGAACGGAGGTTTTCCCGTGGGTGCGCTCGGTACTGCTCATCGTGGGCATTCTCTCGCTGGGCGTGGGCGCGCTTTTCCTGCGCCGCACCAACAACTACAAACGCTTCCTCTCCTACTCCACCGTCGAGAACATGGGCATCGCCGCCATCGGGCTGGGCATCGGCGGCATCGGCGTATGGGCGGCGCTGTTCCACGTATTCTGCCATACGCTCGTCAAAAGCAGTCTCTTCCTGCAGATGGCCGTCGTACGGCAGGTGTACGACAGCTACCGCATCAACCGCATCGGCGACTACATCCGCATCAACCGCGTCGGGGCCGTCGGCCTGCTGACGGGCATGGTCGTACTGCTGGCCTTCCCGCCCTCGCCGCTGTTCGTCTCCGAGCTGATGATCCTCAAGCAGGTCATCACCGACCGGAACTGGTGGCTCGTGGCGGGACTGCTGCTGCTCATGTGCATCGTCATCTACTCGTTCGGATCGCGTCTGATCCGGCTCTGCTACCAGCCCAATCAGGACCGTCTGCACCCCTCGAAAGCCCACAAGGCGCTCTCGTGGTCGGCCCTGTCGCTGCTCGCGGCCGCCATCGTGCTGGGCATGTGGCAGCCGGAACTTCTGCAACGGATCATCACCGAAATCGCCGCGTTATGAAATATTATATAACCGATAATACAGCCCCCGCCGTACCGCTGTCGGAAATTCCCGAAGCGTCGTACGCCGAATTCTACGCCGATCAGGCCGCCAAGCTGGCCGACGCGCGTTACCATATAGCCCACTATTTCGCCCTGCCGCTCGGCGACCGGCTCCGGTTCTTCTGCCTGCTGCTCGACGACGCGGAGGCCAAGGTGCTGATCGCGTCGCACGCCATGGAGTACTACGACGAGCAGGAACTCCCCTCGCTCACGGCCCTGCACCCGCAGGTGCATCCGTTCGAGCGCGACATCGCCGAACGTTACGGTGTGCGTTTCGACGGCATGCCGTGGCCCAAGCCGCTGCGTTTTCCGTTCGACCGGTTCGACCGCGGCAGTACGATGGACAACTACCCCTTCTACACGATGGAGGGCCGTTCGCTGCATGAAGTGAACGTCGGCCCGATTCATGCGGGAATCATCGAACCGGGCGCGTTCCGCTTCATCTGCAACGGCGAGCAGGTGCTCCACCTCGAAATCGCGCTGGGATACCAGCACCGCGGCGTCGAGCATGAATTCGAGACTACGGCCAACCGCCTGCGGCAGATGTGTCTCGCGGAAGCCGTCGCGGGCGACAGCGCCGTGACCCACGCCGCCACGTTCGCGTCGGCGGTCGAGAAACTCACGGGCGGCGTCCCCTCCGCACGGCTCGGCGTCGAACGCGCCGTGGCGCTCGAACTGGAACGGATGGCGATGCAGATCGCCGACACGGGCGCGCTCTGCATGGACGTCGGCTACCAGCTGGGGCAGGTGGCCTGCGAAGCGCTCCGGACAATGACGATCAACACCACGCAGGCGTGGTGCGGCAACCGCTTCGGCAAGGGGCTGATCCGCCCCGGCGGCACGAACCATCCGCTGACGGCCGCAAAGGCGGAAACGATCCGCCGCAACGTCGCGCAGATCGCCCGCCGTTACGACGAAGTGCGCCGCGACATCAAGTCGTCGCCGACGCTGCTGGCCCGCTTCGAGCAGTGCGGCATCGTGCCGCGCGAGGAGATGCTCCGCATCGGCGGCGTGGGTCAGGCGGCCCGCGCGAGCGGCGCGGCCCGCGACATCCGCGCCACGCACCCGTGGGGCGTTTTCGCAGGAACGCTCCGGCACGAAAGCATTGTCAAACGCCACGGCGACGTGATGGCGCGTCTGATGGTGCGCTGCCGCGAGGTGCTGCAATCGGCCGGGTATATCGACCGCCTGCTGGCGGACTACACGCCGGGGAGCCTGCCGGCACCCGATTATGCCGCTCCGCCCGCACCCGATTCGCTCGCGTTCGGGCTGGTCGAGGGATGGCGCGGCGAAACGTGCCACGTCCTGCTGACCGACGCCCAAGGCCGGATCGCCGCCTGCCGCATCAAGGACCCCAGCCTGCACAACTGGCTGGCGCTGGCGCTGGCCGTGCGCGGCGAAGGCATTTCGGACTTCCCGATCTGCAACAAGAGTTTCAACCTCTCCTACTGCGGCCACGATTTGTAAAGACGAAAGACATGATACTACCGAAAATAAAAGTACTGCGCAGCCACGGGAAACAATACATTCCCGATCTCGACGCCGTCGAACTGACCGAAGAGTTCCGCGGACGGCCCCACCTGACCGAAACCCCGGACACCGCGGACCTCGAACGGGCAGCGGCAATCTGCCCCACCGGGGCGCTGACCACCGCGCCGCTCTCGCTCGACCTCGGCCGCTGTCTCTTCTGCGGCGAATGCGCCCGCACGGCGCCGCGCAATATCCGCTTCACGAACGACTACCGCATCGGCTCGCCGACGCGCGAAGGACTCGTCGTGCGGCCCGGCGACAAGTGCGTGCGGTTCGACCCCGCGGCCGTACGGCCCGAAATCGGCCGCTACTTCGGCCGCTCGCTCCAACTGCGCGAGGTCTGCGCCGGGGGCGACGCATCGGTCGAAATGGAACTCAACGCCACGGGCAACGTCAATTTCGACTTGGGACGTTACGGCATCGGCTTCACCGCCTCGCCCCGCCATGCCGACGGCGTGGTGGTGTCCGGCCCGATCACGGTCAATATGGCCGAAGCGCTCCGGATCTGCTGCGACGCCGTTGCCAACCCCAAAATCCTCGTCGTCTGCGGCTCGGAAGCCTGTTCAGGCGGCCTGTTCGCCGGCAGCCGCGCCGTGGACCGCACCTTCTTCGATACGCACGCCGCCGATCTCTGGCTGCCGGGCGCCCCGACGCATCCGATGACCTTCATCGACGGCATCCTCAACCTGTTAGGCAAGAAAAAACGCGAATGACCATGCAACGACTCCGAACGATTTTCGCCTCGTTCTTCAAGATCGGGCTTTTCACCTTCGGCGGCGGATACGCCATGCTGCCGCTCATCGAGCAGGAGCTGATCGCCAAGCGCGGATGGATCGAGCACAAGGAATTCTTGGACCTGCTGACCCTCGCGCAGTCGGTTCCCGGACCGATCGCCATCAATACCTCGGTATTCGTCGGCTACAAGATGCGGGGTCTCAAAGGTGCCGTCGCGGCACTGCTGGGCAGCGTCCTGCCGTCGTTCGTCATCATCCTCGCAATCGCCCTGATGTTCGCCGACATCCGTCACAATCCGGTCGTGGACGCGGCCTTCAAGGGCATGCGCCCGGCTGTCGTTGCGCTGATCGTGGTGCCGGTTTTTTCGCTCGCGCGCGGCATGCACTGGTCGATGTTCTTCGTCATCGCGGCGGCGGCCTTCGCCGTATGGTATCTGGGCTGGTCGCCGATCTACATCCTGATCGCCGCGGCCGCGATCGGCATTTCATGGACGCTGCTCATCACTAAAAAGGCAAAAAAATGATCTTCTGGCAACTCTTCGCAAGCTACCTCAAAATAGGGTTCTTCGGCTTCGGCGGCGGATACGCCATGCTCTCCCTGATCCAGAACGAAGTGGTCGTACAGCACGCATGGATGACCAACGCCGAATTCGCCGACATCGTGGCCGTCTCGCAGATCACGCCCGGCCCCATCGCCATCAACTCCGCGACCTACGTCGGCTATACCGTCGGCGCACAGGCCGGAAACGAGTGGTGCGGCATTCTGGGGGCGGCGCTGGCGACGTTCGCGGTCTGCCTGCCCTCGCTGACGCTGATGCTGCTCATCACGCGCTTCTTCCTGCGGCTCAAGCAAAATCCGCTCGTCGAAGGAGCCATGAAAGGCATGCGGCCCGTGGTGATCGGCATGATCGCGTCGGCGGCGCTGCTGCTGATGTTCCCCCATAGCAAAGCCCCCGACGAGCAGAATTTCATCGACGGCTGGAGCTGGGCGCTGTTCGGCGGCGTCTTCATCTCTTCGGTCAAAAAAGTGAATCCCATTCTGTTGATCGCCCTCTCGGCCGCGGCGGGAATCCTGATCTATTACGTATTCTGACCCCGTCCCTCTCCTATAAAAACGGCCGGAGCGCATACGCCCCGGCCGATGTTTTCCCAACAGTCGCCGATCACACCACGGCGACGACCGCCGCACCCGCCAGCAGCAGGAACAGGAAGACTCCGAGACACAACAGCCCCAGAACGGCTATGAACGTGCCGATACAGCCCCAGCGCTGATCGCCGCCCGACAGCGGATCGGTCAGCAGGGTGATGATCAGACCGACGAGCGGCGTGAAGATCAGGCTCAGCAGGAAAGCCAGCCCGAAGCCGATGCGCCGGCGGCTGCCGATGATACCCACCAGAACAGCCAGCAGGCAGCCGCTCAACAAACCGAACAACAGAGTCAGAATAGCCATAATCGAAATCTTTTAGCGGATGAAACGGTAATAGGTCCCCAACGGCAGCTGCTTGCCTGCGCGGTCGGTGAAACAGAGTTCGCCGTACTGCTCTTCGAGCGGCGCGCCGAAGGCCTGCCGCACGGCGGTACGGGCCAGCGTGGACGAAAGGCCCATCGAGTAGAGGTTCAACACGAGAAACGCCCCCTGCGGCTCCAGCAGCTGCGCGCAGCAGGCGAGCATCTCGCAGATATTCTCCTCCAGAATCCACTTCTCGCCGTTGGCGCCGCGGCCGTAGGCCGGGGGATCGAGGATGATGCCGTTGTAGCGGCTGCCGCGCCGCACTTCGCGCCGGACGAATTTGAGCGCGTCTTCGACGATCCACCGGATGCCGTCCAGCCCGCTCAGCTCCATATTCTCGCGCGACCACGTCACGACCTGCTTCACCGAATCGACATGGGTCGTCTCCGCCCCGGCGGCACGCGCCGCAAGGCTCGCGCCGCCCGTATAGGCGAAAAGGTTCAGCACACGGGGCGTAACCGGTTTTCGCGGCGCAGTCCGGCCCTTCGGCGCCGCTCCGGACAGAACGCCCTCGGATGCGGTTGTGGCCGGAGCGCCCGCAGGAGCGGTTGTGTCCGGCATCGCATCCGGCGCCTTTCCGCCCGCAATCCCCATCGCAGCGGCTCCGCCCGACGCCAGCGCCCGGCAGTTGTCGTAGATGAAATTCCAGTTGGCGGCCTGCTCAGGGAAGATGCCGACGTGCTTGAACGAGGTGAGTCCCAGCCGCATGCGCAGCCGCATCCCCTTATAGGCGTAATCCACCGTCCAGCGCGAGGGCATTTCGGGACCGAGACGCCACTCGCCGCGCTCCTCGCTGCGCGTATCGCGCAGAAAGGAGGCATCGGCCGCACGGCGCCACTCCTCCTCGGAGAGCGTCCGCCGCCAGATGGCCTGCGGTTCGGGACGCCGCGTAACGTAACGCCCGAAGCGTTCGAGCTTCTCGAAATCGCCCGTGTCGATCAATTCGTAATCCCCGAAAGCGGGTGTCAGCTGTTCTTGCATAAAAAATCTTCTTTATTTTATCGTCGGCCTGAGCAGGAAGCGGAACGTATAGTCGCCGTAAGGCACCCGGAACCGCTCCTCCGGCAGCTGTCCCCAGCTGTCGATACAGCCCAGTCCGGACTGCCGCAGATCGAAGTTCACGAACGTCGCGTCGCGCGCCGTGAGCGTTCCCGAATGCTGCTGGGGCGGGAAGTTCGACACGTCGAGATCGGCCGTCGCATAGGGCAGCGCCGATGCCGAGAAGGGAGCGTCGGAGAGGATCGTCAGCCCCGTGCCCGAACTGTCGGCCACGGTCCACCAGCGCACGTCGCTCTTGGTGCCCGACTCCTGCGGACGCACATATTCGTCGTGATACTGGTCGGCGACACGCTGTTCGTAAAGCCCCAGATCGGCCGACGAGAGCCGGTCGGCATAGTTTTCATGTTCGCCGCGGCCGTAGTAGATCACGCGGTCGTAACGCGCCGGCATCGTGAGCGTCATGCCGTAGCGCAGCAGGTTGGGAACTTCGGCCGACTTGTCGGCGGTCATCCGTTCCGTCACCTCCATTTCCCCCGCGCCGTTGATCCGGTAGGTCAGCGCCAGCGTCGCTTTCACGGCGGGAAGCTCGTAAAGCGCTTCGACGACCGCCACGCCGTCCTTCACGCCGGCATCGAATTTCGTGAGTTTCAGTTCGGGATTCTTCCAGACCGCGAGTTTGCGGTCGAGCTTTGCGCCGAGGTCGTTCTCGGTCGGAGCGCGCCAGAACTGCGGACGCAGCTCGGCGCCTTCGGCCATCAGTGCGCGGCCATCGACGTCGTAGGCGCTGAGGAAGCCATCGCGCGAGAAGAACATCTCCCACGTCTGACCTGCAACCCGCGTGCCGCGCTCCCATACAGTCACCTCGACGGGACGTTCCGACGCAGCAAGGCCGAACCCGGCTTTGCAGTCGTACTCACGCACGACGAACTGCTGCTGCGCCGCCGTATGGCCGATATCCAACAGCGGCCGTTTGTTTTTCAGTTTGTAGGCCACGTTCACCAGCAGCTCCTTGGCCTGCGGGCAGAAATCGGCGGAGGTGAAGCCCAGCGCATAGGTGCGCCGCTGCCGGGGCGCGACATCGAGTTCGCCAATACGGCCGGCCTTCACGACCCGGCCGTCGGCGACCAGTTCCCACGTCAGTTCGTAATCGTCCAGCCCCACGAAGAAGTTCTCGTTGTACACCTCCACGCGGCCCTGCGCCGGATCGAGAAGCTCGGTCCAGATATTCTGGTACTGCCGCTTCACCTCATAGGCGTGCGGATGCCACGTGCGGTCGGGCGCGATGATGCCGTTGCAGTTGAACGAATTGTCGGTCGCGTCGTAGTTGTTGAAATCGCCGCCGTAGAGGAACGACACGCGGCCGTTCTTTTCGTAGCGGGCGAGTCCCTGATCGACGAAGTCCCAGATGAATCCGCCCTGATACGACGGATATTGGCGCACCAGTTTCCAATAGTGGTCCAGACCGCCCATCGAGTTGCCCATGGCATGCGCGTATTCGCACTGGATCAGCGGTTTGGAGGGGTTGTTCTTCAGGTATTTCTCGCACTGCGCATAGTCCCAGTACATCGGGCAGATGATGTCGGTAAACGCACCGTCCCGATCGTACACGGCGCGTTCGTAATGCACCGGACGCGACGCATCGTAATCCTTGATCCAGCGGTAGCAGGCCTCGAAGTTGGGCCCCATACCCGCCTCGTTGCCCATCGACCAGACGATGACCGAGGGGTGGTTCTTGTCGCGCAGCACCATGCGCTGGTTGCGCTCCATATGGGCCTGCGCGAAGGCGGGCACCTTGGCCAGCGTCTCTTCGCCGTAACCCATGCCGTGCGACTCGACGTTCGCCTCGTCCACGACATAAATGCCGTACTCGTCGCAGAGTTCGTACCACTGCGGGTCGTTGGGATAGTGGCTCGTACGCACGGCGTTGATGTTCATCTCCTTCATGATGCGAATATCCTCGATCATCCGCTCGCGGCTCACCACATAGCCCCCGATCGGGTCCATCTCGTGGCGGTCGGCACCCTTGATCAGCACGGGCTGTCCGTTGACGAGCAGCTGCGCATTCCGGATCTCGACCGAACGGAAGCCCACGGGCTGCGTCACGGTTTCGGTCACGTTCCGCCCGTCAGACACGTCGATCCGGAGCGTATAGAGGTTAGGCGCCTCGGCCGACCACTTCGCGGGATCGGCGACACGGAAGAGACACCCCGCTTTGCCGCCCGCCGGCCTGATCTGCTGTTCGGTCACCGCCTCGCCCGCCGCATCCAGCAGCGTCAGGCCGACCGATTTCACGCGCGGGGTCGTCTCCACTTCGACGTGCAGCTGGGCGTCCCTATAATCGGCGTCGAGCGTCGGGGTGATGCGCACGTCTTTCAGGTGGGCCTTGTCGCGGACCGTCAGCGTCACGCCGCGGGCGATGCCCGAAAAGCGCCAGAAGTCCTGATCTTCGAGGTAGGTGCCGTCCGACCAGCGGAACATCTGCAGGGCGATCAAGTTTTCGCCCGGCTTCACGAATTTCGTGACGTCGAATTCCGCCGCAAGCTTGCTGTCCTCGCTGTAGCCGACGAAACGACCGTTGATCCAGACATAGACGTTCGACGTCGCCGAGCCGATCGAAAGAAAAATATCCTTGCCGCTCCACGATGCCGGCACCTCGAACGTATGCCGGTAGGAACCGACATGGTTTTCGGCGTCGGGCACGTGCGGCGGATCGTTCTCGAAATTGCCGCGCCACGCATAGCCGACATTCACGTAGAGCGGGTCGCCGTAACCGTTCAGCTCCCACATCCCCGGCACGGGCATCGCGCCCCACGACGCATCGTCGTAATCCTCCTGCCAGATACCGGAGGGACGCTCCGAAGCGTTGCGCACCCAGTGGAATTTCCACACGCCGTCGAGCGGCATGCTCTCGCCCGCCGCAAAGGTCGAGTGCATCGGCAGGCGGTTGATTTCATTGACGGCAAGGTCCTGCCATTCGCGGCCGGTCTGGGCCGAAGCGGCCAACGCGCCCGAAAGCGCCGCCGCAAGGATCAAGAGAGTCTTTTTCATCGGTTATGGTTATGGTTTTGGTTTCGCAGTCTCTTTACGGGTGCAGTCCACCAAGCTCATTTCGCAGCGGACGCAGTCGAATTCCAGCCGGTAGCGGTTCGCGCCGCGCTCCAGCCAAAGATCGCCCTTCAGCCGCGGCCGCTCCTTGAGGCATTCGCCGATTTCGCGGCGGATGCAGTAGGCCGAGCGCATCACCCGACGCCCGGCGGTCGTGGCCGCGAGGTCGAGCCCCCGCTCGATTTGCCGGACGCCGTGGTCACGGTAAAACGCTTCGGCAAGACGGTTGGTGACATTCTCTTCGGCCGAAAGCGTCTCCGACGGATACTCCGCCGCGCCCTCAGGCAGAATCCGGTGCTCGACGCCCCGCGCCAGCCGGGCCTGCAGCAAAGCCGCAAGCCCTTCGCGCCGCAGCTGCGACGCCAGCGACGCCGGAACGAACCATTCGGCTCCCTGCACCTCGGCCGAGCGCACCGCAAAAATCGTATCGCCGCTTTTCATGGCCTGCGTCCGCAGGGCGGCGGCGTTCGCTTCGGCATTATTCGCCGGCTCCAACGCAACGCGGCGTTCAGCGACAGCCGCCACCCCTTCGCAGTCGGTATAGCGGAACGTCACACCCTCCGCCGACTCCGTCACCACGACCGCAGCCGGAATCACGCGCCGCGTACGGCTCCGTTCGAGCAGCTGGTTGAAGCGGTGGTCGTAATTGCGGTAGACCTCGCATCCCGGAGCGATCCCTTCCATGCGGTTGGGCGTCACGCAGTCGCCGTCGGCAGCATTGACATTGGTTCCGACCAGTCCGCGCGGCGTCAGGAAGCAGATGCCGTCGCCGGCGGCCAGCGTATGCGCCCGGTCGAGCCGGAAACGGGTCCTTTCGACGCGCGTCACGCGGCCCGCATATTCGCCGACCGCCTTCGGCGTGTCGAACGACGCGACGCCAGCACGTTTGCCCGCAAAGAAGTATTCAGACTCCCCGCGGGTGAAACTCTTGACCGTATCGGGCGTGAAGTCCGCGACGCTTTCACCGGCCGAAGCACGCCGCAGGTGGGGCCGCACGGCCAGCGCATCGTCCACCGCGCGGCGGTAATAGGCCACCGTATTGCGGATATAATTGATGTCTTTGAGACGGCCCTCTATTTTCAGCGACCTGACGCCGGCATCCAGCAGCTCGCCGACGTGTGCCGAAAGATTCAGGTCGCGGACCGAGAGCAGGTGTTTTCCGGCCAGATAGGTGCGTCCGCTGCCGTCGGTCAGATCGTAGGTCAGGCGGCACGGCTGGCTGCATGCGCCGCGGTTGCCGCTCCGCTCGGACATCGACCGCGACAGAAAACAGCGGCCGCTGTAACCCACGCAGATGGCCCCGTGGACGAAACACTCCACTTCGGCGTTCGTCGCGGCGCATATCGCCCGGATCTCGTCGAGCGACAGCGCCCGTTCGAGAATCACGCGAGCGAAACCGCATTCGCCTAAGAAACGCGCCTGTTCGGGCGTCATGTTGCACACCTGCGTCGAGGCGTGCAGCTCGACCGGAAGATCCATCCGCCGCAGAGCCATGTCCTGCACGATGAGCGCATCGACCCCGGCCGCGATCAGCTCGCGGGCCTGCCGCTCGGCGGTCTCCAGTTCGTCGTCGTAAATCAGGGTATTGAGCGTGGCATGCACCCGCACGCCATAACGGTGGGCATACTCCGCGACACGGGCGATCTGCTCCGCACTGTTGCCCGCCGCATGGCGCGCTCCGAACTTTGCACCGCCGATATAGACGGCGTCGGCGCCGTAATCCACGGCGGCCACGGCCGACTGCAAATCTCTGGCGGGAGCGAGTAGTTCGACGAAGTTCATGCTTTATTTTTTGCAAAAATAACAAATTCCCCGACAAAAACCGGAGCCGAAGCCGAAAAAACACAAGACAAAGAATTGATAAGCGTTCTTGAAAAATATCACAAAATCACATATCAAAAACCTACTATCAATAGCAATCTAGGAAACCTCACTTCCTTAATTCAAGCATTCATTCAATTAAAAAACTTCCACATACTCTTTAACTTTCAAAAAAGAAGAAGCCAAATTCTTTACATTACTCGCTAAAAAAGGGACTGTCGATGCTTTCTTACATCCATCTTCCATATAGTAAGCTAAATAAAAAGAACGATGTACTTTCTTAAAATTATCATATAAATTATCAACAACAACACCAAATTCAGGATAATCAAGTTGAGCTATCATAATAATCTCATGTACATTACTTTCAATCTGCGAACGGCAATCATCCAGATATCTCATCCAATTAAAATCATCTCCATGAAAATGATATGCTAAAGAGGGAGATATGGACAAATCCAAAGTTTGGCAAGCTTTTTCAATATCCACATCTAATGGAATTACCGAGCTATTTTTCGAAGTAATATTTTGAAACAGATTTACTCCTACCTCCAATAAGGCACTGACATATTTGCGTAAAAATATGCTCCGATATTTACGCTCTGAATACCGAGATAAAACTACAGTCACTCCATAGACAATCGTTGCTGCAACAATTGACCAACATATATTCGTCAACCAATCCACTGAAATAATAATCCCCACACAGAAAGCAATCGCAGCTACCCCCAATAACCAGAAACTCTCTTTTCCAAGTAACATCATATATTTTCGCATAAACTTCTATTTTATGTATAAAATCATCTTTTCACTACTTTGGTCTTCACGCATCACACTTCCATCCTCATTATAAAGAGTCGAAACAGTCCTTCCGTACCTACAATCGCCTGAATCAGAATAAGTATACACACTATGATTTACAAAACTTAAATATCTTTTACCACTAGGATAACCTTTCTGATACTGCACTGATTTTGCCTCTACCATTCTCCCTTTATTGTCATAAACATAATCCCAACGATTACTAATCTGACCATTTTCATCACAAATTTCATAATAAGCCATATTCTGAGATTCCCAAGAACACTCACAATTTGCTGAAGACGTGGAATTACCACTACCGCAATCTTGTTCAAATTTATTTTCATCTCCACCACAAGCTTGAATGGTGATACTTACGAGTGCCCCCAATACAAACGACACTATTACCATACTTAATGTTCTATCCATAGTATTCTTTATTATTTACATGCCAGCCCCATAGCAAATTCAGTTTGAGTCCTTAAAATATATAAAAAACGTGGGACAAAACTTCCATTGATCATTGAGGTCTTCGACAACCTTGGCTATCAACGAAGTAAAGCCCACGTCGTGAAACGTGAGCGTCTTCGCTTTTCTAGTAGCCGTTTGAAAGTGTCGAAGTTCCAATGACTAGTAAAAGCTAACGCTTTTTATATGTAATCACAATTTAGATCAGCCGTTTATGTCATAAGCAATGATTTTATTCGTTATATCTGCAAATATAAGGATTTTCACCAGCATTGTCAACCTAAATAACCTTTTTCCTCGATAAGAAGATACAAATTGCCGCTATTTTTATAAATTTGCGGTTTGTAATACGAATACTCAAAAATCAACAGATAGTATGCTTACGCTAAAGCAAATCCGCGATGACAAAGAGGCCGCGATCCGCAAACTGGCCAAAAAGGGCGTGGACGCCGCACCCGTCATCGAAAAGATCGAAACGCTGGACGACCGCCGCAAGGCAATTCAGGTAGAATTGGACAATACGCTGGCTGCGCAGAACAAAGCCGCCAAGGAGATCGGCGCGCTGATGGGTCAGGGCCGCCGCGAAGAGGCCGAGGAGCGCAAACGCTTCGTCGCCGACCTCAAGGAGAAATCGAACCGCCTGCAGGCCGAATCGCGCGAAGTGCAGGAGGAGCTGCAGGCCGCGATCGTCACGCTGCCCAACTTCCCCGCCGAGATCGTCCCGGAGGGCAAAACCGCAGAGGACAACCTCGTCGTAAAACTCGTCGAAAGCTACACCGAACTGCCCGAAAACCCGCTGCCCCACTGGGAGCTGGCCCGCAAATACGACATCATCGACTTCGATCTGGGCGTGAAGCTCACGGGCGCCGGATTCCCCGTCTACAAGGGCAAGGGCGCACGCCTGCAGCGGGCGCTGATCAACTACTTCCTCGACTGCAACACCAAAGCCGGCTATCTCGAAGTCGAGCCGCCGATCATGGTCAACGAGGCTTCGGGCTTCGGTACGGGACAACTCCCCGACAAGGAGGGGCAGATGTACCACGCCACGGCCGATAACTTCTACCTGATCCCCACGGCCGAAGTTCCCGTCACGAACATCTACCGCGACGTGATCCTCGACGAAAAGGATTTCCCCGTAAAAATGACCGCCTACACCCCCTGCTTCCGCCGCGAAGCCGGTTCCTACGGCAAGGACGTGCGCGGCCTGAACCGCCTGCACCAGTTCGACAAGGTCGAGATCGTGCAGCTGAGCCTGCCCCAGAACTCGTACGAAGCGCTGGACGGCATGGTGGCGCATGTCGAGTCGATCGTCAAGTCGCTCGGCCTGCCCTACCGCATCCTGCGTCTGTGCGGCGGCGACATGTCGTTCACTTCGGCGCTCACCTACGACTTCGAGGTTTACTCCGAAGCGCAGAAACGCTGGCTGGAGGTTTCCTCCGTCTCGAACTTCGAATCGTTCCAAGCCAACCGTCTCAAGCTCCGCTACAAGGACGCCGACAAGAAAACCCAGCTGGCGCACACGCTCAACGGCTCGTCGCTGGCCCTGCCGCGCATCGTCGCCGCCCTGCTCGAAAACTTCCAGACCCCCGAAGGTATCCGCATTCCCGAAGCGCTGATTCCCTATACGGGTTTTGATATTATCAAATAAGTTTCTATATTTGTCATTACATACACACATTAACAAATAAATTTTTCAAAAATGGCTTACAAAATCACCGACTCCTGCGTTGCCTGCGGTACCTGCATCGGCGAATGTCCTGTAGAGGCTATCTCGGCTGGCGATATCTATGTAATCGACCCCAACACCTGCATCGACTGCGGCACCTGCGCAGGCGTTTGCCCCAGCGAGGCGATCATTCCGGAATAACGCACGGTTACAACATGGAACAACACGCCCGAAGCATAATGCTTCGGGCGTGTTGTTTAGGCGTTGGGCTGAGAAAGTTATTCAATCGGTTTTCCCGGAATAACAATTCCTCCAGCTTCTTCCAAAGAATAGCATCTATCCTTCGGAATCTCTATTTTCCAATAATCTCCGGGAAGATCCGGATTAGGCCCCATAAAAATGCCATCCATTGGAGTTGTCGTAGCAGGCATAATAACTTTTCCAGACTCTCCAGCCGCCTGACGGATTTCTTTCCAATCAACGACCTCAAAAGCAATTCCATTAGACCTTATGCCCACCTCTTTATACTTGAAATACACTCTATATGGCAAAGAAGCATAAACATCTTGTTGCTGATCGCACAATTCAATAAAATTCAGGTAGATCCCTCCTAATTTAGAACTACCTTTTATGGACTTGTGAATCATCTCCGGTCTGAAAAACACCTCCACACAATAATGTGGACCGACCTTCATAACATCGGAAGAGTTAGCCCATGTCAAGCCGGGTTTAATCGCATACGCACCCGGCTGGTCGAAACGAATCAAATAGTTCCCTGCTCCGTCGTTATTGATAATCGTACACTGCGGATCATTAAAAACCGATTCCGTGATTTCCAAATTGGGATCAGGATAATCAGGATCTTCAAAATTGACACTGAAATTATAAACTTTACCGAGTGCTACAGAACTCGGACCTTCGATGCTTGCCACAGGCGACGCCACCCGACAAGTAATGGTTGCCTGTTGGAGCATAATCGGCCCCGACGGGTTCGCAAGATCACGATAATTCCGTGTTGCCAATATCTGATAAACACCGCATTTTGTAAAACGTAGTTTCAGCGATTTATCGGTCCGTGAAATTTGATCGATGCCGCCGTCTATCGTAGTAAAGAACGACACGTTTGTACTTATCACTTCTATACCCGCATCAACTCCTGACGTCACGAGGTTAAACGTATAATCTATATCCTTTCCATAATACTCATCGCCAATTCCTCTTCCCGCAGGATTACTGACAATGCCGATCTTAGCAATGCCTGCGCGCGTCTGCGGATTATCCGGCGCAAGGTCTTCGGATACTTCGAGGATTTCCTGCGAGCAGGAACCCGCACACATTACCGCCAATGCACCGAATAGCGGCAGTACGAAATTTGGGAACAAGTAGGATTTTTTCATAGCTTAAATTATTTAAGTGGGTGAATAATAAAAAGCCGCAGGAAAAATATCTGAATTATTCAAATATACAATAAATCAGGCGTATTATTTCATTTTCCGATGAAAATTTTCACAAACCGTCTCCATATGTCCGAAGCACATATATATTTCCAATAAAAAAACTGCGGTCCAAATTGGACCGCAGTTCGATATGATTATTCAAACTCTTACAACCTATTCAAGAGTTGGAAATCCGTGTTATTATCCAAGTTATTTGAAATCTGCTTTTTCAATCCAGCATTTTCAAATTTCCCACTGTTGCCAATGACAGTCCCCGACGCAGCAGGACGATCGAATACAAGCGAGCTCGGCATTGCTACTTGGCTTTCGAATACCACGCCATTCTGCTTAACTGAAGTTGACAGAACTGTACATCCAGAAAGTACACTCGACAGTTTACTTGCATGCAGAATTGTAGCAGCAGACTTCGAAGCAGCTACAGAAGCACCTGAACTCTTCCTTGTCATTGTATAAGGACCTATCGGATAATCCTTATCGGTATATCCTTCAGCTGCCTTTTGCCAATAAATATCTTGTCCAAGAACCCAGAAGAAGTCCATCGAACTGGTAGTAAAATTACCCATTCCCTCGACACTTCCTTGATATAGAGTAATCGTTGCCGAGTTTTTATCTGCATTAAGCTTTCCGGTAAATCCGGGATAACCACCGTTAATAATATAATATTTTCCCTGCAAAAGTGCCCGTCCTGTAAGAGTCAGGACACTTCCATCCTCCGGATCGGTATATAAACTCTGGCCTTCCAATATCTCAAAATTTCCGGTAGCACTATCGAATTTAGCCGACGGAAGAATCTGCGACTGGTCACGAATCGTAGTAATGCCCCATCCTTGTAATTTATAGGATGAATTAGCAACCCCCTGAATGAACGTAACGTCGAAAGAAAGCGGCGCAGCATTCACCTCAGACGAAGTGCTGGTTAAAGTCCACGTACCGAGCCATGCCTTGTAAGCATCGGAAGCCTCCCCACCACCTTCAGTAGTGGCTGCGACATGCTTTGTAGTCGATTTACCAGCCGAATCCGTAACTTTTAAAATACAAGTATAGGAAGTAGCGGGATCTAATCCACTAAAGGTTACTCCAATTCCGGGATTCTGAACAAGCCCGTCCAACCATCCGTCTTTAGTAGACATATCTGTTCCGTTCTGAGTAACTATAGCATCATAAGAAGCTCCCTGAGCAAGTACTTTTTCAACATCCGAAGTTAAAAATACTCCATAATACGCACCTGTTGCAGTCGGAGCATAGGCTCCCATATAAACCTTAGTGTCTGTATTTGCACCATTAGCATCTCCAGCACGAAGTGTCAAAGTCAGTTCCGGACCATCGCCCGTTTCACCGTCATCTGCAAGTGTGGTAAACCTCTCTTTGGTCACTGCCGTTGTTCCAGCAGTTCCGTTACATCCGAAAGCGACTACACAATATTCCGTTTCAGGATCAAAAGGAATATATTGCTCTATCAGCTCCTTAGAATAGCCATCAGGACCCGTAGACAAATATTTGGTAACATCACCGTCATTCGCGCCAATAATAGCTGCAATCAACTGATTGTCATCAGGTATCTGATCGACAACGGAAGCCGGATAAATATCAAAATAATAGGTATCGGAATTATTAGACGGAGTAATGTTAATATCAGCGCCTTTCGCTCCGATATTCGTTACAGCGATAGTAAAAGTCAAATCGCCGCCCTGAGCAGCATCAGTAGTTGCCGAAGCTGAATCGACCGTTGTTTTTCCATTGGCACTCGTAACGGAAACAATCGCCGTAACCGCCGTAGCAGCAGGCACACCGCGGCAAGGCAGGTCATAACCGTCAGCGCTGTTTATCTTCTCAACCTGCTCAGTCTTAAGTGTCGGATCAGTCGTAACTCCGGCCAAAATCTCAGCAAGCGTTTTTCCCTCGGCAAGCGCCTTATCGACAGCAGATTTCATAAGGAATGCCGCTTTTGCCGAAACTATATCCGAGGACTTGATATGGCAGGTGACATACGAAGAAGTGTTCGCACCGCTGGCGTCGCCCGCTCTCATGGAAAGGGTCAATTCAGGAGCAGGCTCCGGAGCATCGTCCGTCTTGAACGCCTCTTTCACCAGATCGGAGGTGAAGCGGCCGTCCGTCAGCATGCCGAGCGCAACGGCGTAGTAGTCGGTGCCGGCCGTCAGATCGGTGATTTTCTGCGGTGCGCTTCCCTTGACGAGGGCCGTTGCGAGATACTCGCTGAGCGGCAGCACCTTCTTATCCGCGATAGCTTTCAGATTGTCGAGAATATGCTGGGCATAGGCCGCGTCGGACTCGAACGTGTCGAACTCGGCCTTCTTTACAGCCGCATAATAGTAGGTAGCTTGGTCGTTGCTGGGAGTTACCGTTACGGTAGCTTCGGTCTGGGCTACATCCGAAACAGCGACACTAAACGAATAAGAGGGGGGGGGTCCGACTTTGTCGTCGTCGTCATTACAGCCTGAGGTGACAAACAGAAGAGTCACGGCTGCCAATAACATGCGCAAGTAAGATTTGAGCGTCATAGGCTTAAAATTAAATTAATAAAATTGACAAGATATAACAATTCGTCCGGCAAGGAACGCTAAAAATTATATTACGTTAGCAAATATAAGTATTTATATTCGTAATTGTATCATTCAGATACAAGAAAAACGGCATGCCGGATCAGGTTTCGCAGGCCGTTTGATTACAATATTGAGAAATTCCGGGACATTTGATTACAAAATCCAATCATCGACGGCAATATTCAGTAATATTTCCGAAGGAAAAAATATTTTTCAGATTTTTTCAAAAAATTTATTTTCGACGCATGCCGGACCTCGGCGCGGGCCGGACATTCCGGGATCGGCTTCCCGAAAGCCGATTTCCACAGACAAAAAAGCTGCGGCGCATATGCGCCGCAGCTCGATTATAGGAATATGGAGGAAGCTATCTTCTGGGAGTCCGGACTCTGTTGTTCAAAGCCCGCGCCGCAATAGCTTTCTTCAAAGAGACCTCTTCGGCCTGCTTCATGCCTGCATTCTTGCCGACAAAGCATTTGATCTGAGCGGGTTTGCCACCGGATATCGCATCGGCATCGCCGGACATTTCCGCCCCCCGGACCATCTTTTCAGACAGGTCCGTAGTCCGCTCCCGGCGCAGATTTATCAACTGCGAAGCGGCGGCCTGCGGCATGTTCGGCTCTTCGAGCGGCCGGAGAACCTTCGGAACATCGAGTCCGGGCAGCAGCGAACTGCACAACACGGGCAGTTTAACGCCTGCGGCCGCGGCTTTCGACGCTCCCGTCAGCTCGGATATGGGCGACGCACCGGACTTGGTGAAGCGCACTCCCAGCCGGAAAATCTCACCGACATTGCCCGTTGCGTCTTCGGCAACAGCGAGGAAGGTACACTGGGTATCCCACGAGCAGGTGAAATTAATCTTCGCGGCATCCTTCACGCCCTGAGACTTCAGCGCGTTGATGATCGTAGCTTCGGAAACCGCTCCGGGATCCGTATAATCGCCGGTATAAAGGGCTACGTACCAATGCGCGGCATCCGCCGAAGAGGTAACCGTTACGGGAATATACGCTTTTCCCGACGCATTGGATGATACTCCGGCTGCAACGATCTCGTCGCCGTCGAAGTACTTGTCGTAGGCCGCCTCCACCGTCGCGGAACCGGCTACGGCTTCGAGCGTCGTGAATATTTCGCCGACGGCAGGCGTGCCGACAACGTTGCCACTCAGGTCCACACATGCGGCATAAGGCCTGTAGGCCGTTTTGGAAGAGAGTTTGCCGTACGCATAGGAAGCGCCCGAATACCAAGCGCCCAGCCCGGCGATAACCTGCACGGGAGTCAGATTTCCGTATTGCGCCGTACCGTAGAGCGCAAACATGTCCGTTACGTGCGACACAAGCGCTTCGGCGTTTCCGCCCAGCTGGGTATAGCTGGCATCGGAAATCACGTCCCAAATATAGGTAACGGGCTCTTTGGTCGTCTCCACGGTTACCGTCGCACCGCCGGAGGTGATGTCTTCGACTTTGAAGGTGAATCCGGTACCCGCGGCGTCAGGCCCGGCGCCCGCCGTGAACTTGGCTTTCGTGACGCCCGTCGTCGCCGAAGCGCCGTCGTATCCGAACGCAACGAGATAATATTCGGCGCCGGGCATCATGGCGAGTTCCCCACCGAAATCCGTAGGTACGGTCGCATAATCGCCGGTCACCAGAAGCCACGAGATAATCTGGCCGTACTTCTGCTCGACGGAAGCGATGATCTCGGCATCGGACATGCCCTTGATTTCATCGGCCAGCATGAAATCGAGCATATAGGGATCTTCGTCGTTGGAGGCCGTAATCGCAGCCGTCACACCGCCGGGAATCGGCTCCGCCGAGGTGTCGATAGCGATCGACAGCGTCAGATCGGAGGTCGCCGCTGTCTCCGTTGTAAACTCATGGCGCGTAACGGCCGTCGTCGCCGCCGTATTGTACCCGAAGGCAAGCACGTAATAGGAGGTCCCGGCCGTCAGGGAGGTCGGTTTGTAACCGTCTTCGCCTTGGCTCAGCATTCCGGCGATGCCGCCGTATTTCGCATAGGTTTCATCGAGCGCCGCGATCAGCGAAGCGTCATCGGCAAAATTCTCGTCGATCAGTTTTTTGGGCTGGATATCGAAGAAATAGGTCTCGGTATCGTTCGAGGGCGTCACGGTCACCATGGCCGAGGTGGCTTTCAGCTCCGTCACCGCAATGGAGAAAGTGAGGTCCGACGGCGGCACGTCACCGGAGGTCGTAGAGACGTTTTCGCTCTTCACCGTGGAGCGTCCGCCGGCCGAGACGACTTTGAAAATCACCGTATAATCCGTCGAAGGCACGATCACGTCGCCCGCCAGCGTCAGGCCGAGACCTCCCTTCGCATTCAGGGCGGCAATATCCTCGCTCTTGACATCCTGACCGTTGGCATCGGCGATATTTTCGAGCGAAGCGCCCTGCCCGATAAAATCATCCACGATTTGCTTCGGAAGACACGCCATCTTGGCGGATACGGCGGCCTCCGACACGGCAGTGCAGTAGATCATCGTCGAAGTGTTGTTTCCGTCGGCATCGCCGGCACGGGCCGAGAAAGTCAGATCAGGCGCTTCGCCCGTAGGCGCCGTCGTCGAGAATTTGTACATCTGCAGCTCCGAAGTAGGTTCCTCCTTCTCGGCATCGTAGCCGATGGCGTAGACATAGTATTCGGTTCCGGGCTTCAGAGCGAGCATTCCTTCGAACATCTCCGCAGGGTAACCGTCCGGTCCCTGCGTCAGATAGGCGGGAATGATCGCGTCCAAAACGTCGGCGAGAATCTCGTCCTCGGACATTCCCTCGTAGGCCGCCGCCGCAATCACGTCGAAATAATAGGGAGCTTCGTCGTCGGAGGGAATGACGGCGATATCGGCGGCCGTCATGGTGATATTCTCCACCTTGAATTCGAAGGTCAGCTCCGTCGGTTCGGGGGTCGCCGTCGTGAACGGCGTCTTCTTCAAATCGGACGTAACCCGGCCCTCCGGCGTAATGCCGTATACATAGGCATAGTAGTCGGTCGAAGGCTCCAGCGTGACGAATTTGATCGGTTCGCTTCCCGTGGCGATTACGGTTTCCAGATAGGCTTTAAAGGTCAGCTGCTTTTTTTCGGCCTGAGCCTTCAGATAATCGATATCGTCGTCCAGATAAGCCTCGTCGGATCCCAATTTATCGAAATCGGCCTTTTTGACGACAGAGCAATAATAGGTAGCCAGCGCATCGCTGGGAGTTACGGTAACCACGGCGTCGGCAACCCTGATATCCGAAACGGCTATATCAAAGGTGTACTTTTCCGAGGGGGGGGGAATTTCTTCGTCCGAATCTTTGCAACCGACCGCCACGAACAGAAGAGCAATGGCAGCCGATAACACACGCATGTAGGATCTAAGTGTCATAGGCTTAAATTTTAATTAGTAAACAGACAGAATCGACATAACCATTCTTCCGGCAAGGGTTTTACAGAATCGCTACGCAGGTAAAGATAGGCATTTATCCCTGCGGTTGTACCGGCAGGCTCCGGCACGAAACGTCCGCCGAATCCATCCGGCGGACGTTTTGGTTACAACTCGGCAGAGTTATCCCGTTATCGGTTACGAACCGGAACCGATTGCGAAGATATGTAGCAAATATGCAGGTGAAAAAAATTCCGAATAAAAATTAAAATCCACTCAAAAACAGGGAGTTTCACTCCGCATAGAGCAGATACGGCCGGCGCTGGCGGCGGAAACGGCTGAGATCCTCCTGCCAGCACGCGCGGATTTCCGCTTCCGAAGCCCCGGCGAGAATCATCTCGCGGACATAGCCCACGCCGATGAGTTTTTCGAACATCGGAGTGAAGAACCGCTCGCCCAAGCCCAGATTGCGATAAGCCTCGATCACATAGCGCAGCGTCAGCCCCACCTGCCGCGCCTCGTCGAGCGGCATTCGGCTCAGGTCGGCGCCGTGGCAGAGCCGTCCCTCCAGCGGCGGATGCTTGGCCCCTGCCGTCGGCCGTGGCGTAAACGAGAATCCATACCCCTTCATATCGGGATGGCCGTAGATTTCGAATGGCTTGTCTGTTCCGCGCCCAAGACTGACGACCGTCCCTTCGAAAAGACAGAGCGACGGATAGAGGTAGACGGCCCGCTGCGTCGGCAGATTGGGCGACGGCGCGACCGGAAGCCCGTAAGGTGTCGCATGGGTGTAATTGCGGCAGCAGACCACATCCAGCCTGCATTTCCGGCTCCAGCCCTCGCCGACGGCCATCCGGGCGATCTCGCCCATCGTAAGCCCGTGCAGCACGGGAATCGGCAAGGCTCCGACGCCCGACTTGTACTTCATGTCGAGCACCGGCCCGTCGATCAGATGCCCGTTGGGATTGGGCCGGTCGAGCACGACGACCGTACGGCCGAATTCGGCACAGGCATCCATCATGCGGAGCATCGTTATATAATAGGTGTAGAACCGCAGTCCGACGTCCTGCATATCGACCACCAGCACGTCGAACGACTGCATCGCCTCGTCCGAGGGGCGTTTGGTATTGCCGTCGTAGAGCGACCGAATCGGGATTCCCGTCCGCTCGTCCACCGAGTTTCCGACATGCTCGCCCGCATCGGCCGTTCCCCGGAATCCGTGTTCGGGCGAAAAGATCCCCGTCACATTGAATCCGCGGCCGTGCAGCAGATCGACCAGATGGATCGTCCCGTCGGCGGAAGCCCCCGGCAAACGAGCCGGCCGACACCCGGCCCTGTCCGGCAAAGCCGCCGCTTCGCCTGCGGATACTCCCGACAGTTGTTCCGCCTCTGCCGCGTATTTCCCCTGCGCCGGTTCGCAGAAACGCGCGGCGGCGGTATGGTTCGCCAGCACGGCCACGCGCAGGCCCTTCAGTTTCGGGAAATAGGCCGCAGTGTCGGTCATGCCGACCAGCACCGGAGCATGCAGAAGCGGTGCGCCGCAGGCCGATTCGGGCTGCGCCCCCTGAGCCACAGCGCGCGGCGCGACGGCCAAGGCCGCAAGCGTCAGGAAAACGAGTAGTCTCTTCATCTTACAAAGATAACAATCTTATCGTACGGCGAAACCCCGGATCAGGCTTCTGCGCCGTACTCCATCAGGTAAGCCTTGATGAATTCGTCCAGCCCCCCGTCCATGACGGCTTCGACAGCCGAGGTCTGCACGCCCGTCCGGTGATCCTTGACGCGGCGGTCGTCGAAGACGTAGGAACGGATCTGCGAACCCCATTCGATCTTCTTTTTCGACGCCTCCAAAGCCTGCTGCGTGGCCATGCGTTTGTCCAGCTCGCGCTGGTAGAGCTTCGATTTGAGGATGCGCATGGCGTTCTCGCGGTTCATCAGCTGCGAGCGGGTCTCCATGTTCTCGATCAGGAACTCCACCGCTTCGCCCGTATCGGCATCCTTGCCGTGATAACGCAGGCGCACGGCGGTTTCGACCTTATTGACGTTCTGACCGCCCGCACCGCTGGCTCGGAACGTATCCCACTCTATGTCCGAGGGATTCACCGTCACCTCGATCGTATCGTCCACGGCGGGCGACACGAAAACCGACGCGAAAGTCGTCTGCCGCTTGTTGTTGGCGTTGAAGGGCGAAAGGCGCACCATGCGGTGCACGCCGTTCTCGCTCTTGAGGTAGCCGTACGCATACTCGCCTTCGAACTCCAGCGTGCAGGACTTCACCCCCACCTCGTCGCCGGCCTGATAGTCGAGCACCTTGACCTTGTAGCCGTGCGCCTCGCCCCAGCGGGTATACATGCGCAGCAGCATCGACGCCCAGTCGAGCGCTTCGGTGCCGCCGGCCCCGGCGTTGATGTCGAGAATCGCCCCCAGCTTGTCCTCGTCGCGGCGCAGCATGTTGCGCATTTCGAGTTTCTCGATGCGCTCCAGCGTCTGCGCATAATGGGCGTCCATCTCCTGCTCGCTCACCACGCCCTCCTTCACGAATTCGGGCATCAGCGCAAGATCCTCGACGTCCTTCGCAACGGCGTCGTAATCGTCCACCCACGCCTTGATGGCCGCCACGCGGCGCAGCTGTTCGCGCGCCTGATCCGGGTTGTCCCAGAAATCCGGCACTTGGGTCTTCTCCTCTTCGTTGAGCAGGTCGATGCGCTTCTGTTCGATGTTCAGACAGCGCTCCAGCGCACCGCTGCGCTGTTCCAAATCCTTTATCTGATCTGCAAGTATCATAGGCAATCAATTAACAAAAAAAGCGTCCGCTCAGGGCTTCACGCCCAGTTTGCGTTCCACGAATTCCAGCACGAAACCGGTCGTACCGTCGATTCCCAGCACCGACGAATCGATGCAGAGATCATAGGTCTCGGCCATTCCCCACGTGCCGCTGCTGTAATAATTGTAGTAGGCGGCGCGCCGGGCGTCGGTGCGGTCCATCAGGCTCTCCGCCTCTCCGGGCGCGATGCCGTGCAGGCGGCAGAGCCGCTCGATACGTTCGGCACGACCGGCCGCGATGAAAATATTCACGGTGCGCGGATGATCGCGCAGGATATAGTCGGCGCAGCGGCCCACGAAAACGCACGATTCGCGCGAAGCGAGGTCGCGGATCACGTCGCTCTGGATTTTGAACAGCGCGTCGCTGCTCAGCACGTTGCTCCCCGAATATTCGCTTCCGACGAACGGCGAACGCAGATAGCCGATGAAGGTCGCGAACAGGTTGCGCGACTCTTTTTCGTCGGCTTTCTCGAAAATTTCGGGGCAGATGCCGCTCTGCTCGGCGGCCAGATTGATCAGCTGCTTGTCGTAAACGCCGATTCCGAGTCTCGCCGCCACGGCCTCGCCGACGGCCTTGCCGCCGCTTCCGAGCTGCCGCCCGATATTGATGACGAATTTATCTTTCATAGTCGCGGATTATTCGGGATTGTTAGTTGCCGGGGCCGCATCCATCTTGGCCCGGAATTTACACAGCTGGTAGGCCAGCATGCAGAAGGCCACGACCGACGCCAGCAGGTCCGAGAGCGGCATCGAGCACCACACGCCCCAGCTGCCGTCCCAACGGGTATAGACGTCGAAGATGTGCGGCAGGAAGATCAGCCCCGGCATCAGGAAAAGCAGCTGGCGCGAAAGCGACAGGAAAATCGCCTTGCCGGCCATGCCGATGCTCATGAAGAAGTTGGTGGCTACCATCTGGAACCCGATGATCGGGAAGCAGATGAAAACGATGCGCATGCCCTCGACCGACAGCCGGATCAGTTCGGGATCATTCGTGAAGGCCGACACCGCCAGCCGCGGGACCAGCTCGCCCATCAGGAATCCGGCCATCGTGACGCACGTGGCGCCGATGATCGTCAGTTTCAGCACACGCAGCACGCGCTCGTACTGCCGGGCGCCGAAATTATACCCCGCGATGGGCTGCATGCCCTGATTGATGCCCATGACGATCATCACGAAGAAGAACGCCAGCCGGTTCACGATGCCGTAGGCGCCGATCATCAGGTCGCCGCCGTATTGTTTCAGCCCCTTGTTGATCAGGATCACGATGAAGCAGGCCGCGAGGTTCATCAGGAAGGGCGACATGCCGATGGCCAGAATGTCGCGCACGATCTTGCGGCGCAGGCGGTAGATGCCGGGCCTGAAATGGAGCAGTTCGCTCTTATCCGAAAGGATATGGAACTGCCAGACGAGCGCGATGACCTGTGCCAGTATCGTGGCGACGGCCGCGCCGCGGATGCCCCACCCGAAACCGTAAATGAACAGCGGGTCGAGCGCAGCGTTGATCACCACCGTATAGATCGTAGCGTACATCGACTTGCGCGGGTGGCCCGAAGCCCTCAGCACGGAGTTCAGTCCCAGATACATATGCGTGATGACGTTGCCCAAGAGGATAATCGTCATGTAGTCGCGCGCATAGCCTATCGTCGCGTCGCTGGCTCCGAAGAAATAGAGGATCGGGTCGAGAAACAACAGCGTCACCAGTCCGAACGAAAGACCGATAATCAGGTTCAGCACCACCACGTTGCCCAGAATGTTCTGGGCCGTTTCATAGTCGCGCTGGCCCAGACGCATCGACACCAGCGTCGCGGCGCCCACGCCCACCAGCGAACCGAACGCCGCGGCGAGGTTCATCAGCGGGAAGGTCAGCGCCAGCCCCGAAATGGCCAGCGGCCCCACGCCGTGGCCGATGAAGATGCTGTCGACCATGTTGTAGAGCGAAGCGGCCGTCATGGCGATGACCGCCGGCACGGCATATTGTACGAGCAGTTTGCGGATACGCTCCGTTCCGAGTTCCGCAGCCGCTCCCTTTATTGTTGCAGACATAATTTCCTGTTCATATTTCTGTAGAGTGCCGATTTCCCGGAATCACCTCCCTGACATGCGGCCCGACGCCGCCCGGCACGGCGGACATCCTGCATACCGCCCGAACAACGCCCCGGACACTGCCGGCAGGCGGCAAAAACCGTGCACCGCACTCCGGCGTCCGTTCCGGCGGGCGGCGCCCGAAAATCGGGAGACAGCTATTCCAGCTCCCAGTCGCTGCCGTCCTTGCGGTCCTTGACGCGGATTCCGGCGGCGGCCAGCCCGTCGCGGATACGGTCGGAAGCGGCCCAATCCTTCGCGGCGCGGGCCTTCAGACGTTCATCGAGCAGCATCTCGACCAGCGGCGTCACGTAGTCGCGGCCCGAAGCCGAGCCGGCTGCCTTCTCGTCGCGCAGGCCGAGAATGTCGAACGCATAGCGGCGAACGGTCGTCTTCAGCGTTTCGAGGTCGGCGGCCGTGATGGTCTGCCGGCCCTCCGCAAGCTGGTTGATGACGCGCACCCAGTCGAACAGCGCCGAAATGACCATCGGCGAATTCAGGTCGTCGTCCATCGCCGCACGGCAGCGTCCCTCCAGTTCGGCCGGATCGACCGTCGAGACGTCGGCGGGCTTGATCCTGCCGAGCGCCTCGACGCCCTTCATCAGGCGGTCGAGTCCCTTCTCGGCGGCCTGCAGCGCCCCGTTCGAGAAGTCGAGCGTCGAGCGGTACTGCGCCTGCAGCACGAAGAAACGGATCGTCATCGGCGAATAGGCCTGCGCCAGCAGTTTGTGGCTGCCGGTGAAAAGCTCTTCGAGGGTGATGAAGTTGCCCAGCGACTTGCCCATCTTCTGGCCGTTGATCGTAATCATGTTGTTGTGCACCCAATAGCGGGCCGAATCGTGGCCCAGCGCCGCCGTGGACTGCGCGATCTCGCATTCGTGGTGCGGGAACATCAGGTCCATGCCGCCGCCGTGGATGTCGAAACGCTCGCCCAGATAGCGGGTGCTCATGGCCGAGCACTCCATATGCCAGCCGGGGAATCCCTCGCTCCACGGCGAAGGCCAGCGCATGATATGTTCGGGCGACGCCTTCTTCCACAACGCGAAGTCGTACGAATGGCGCTTGTCGCTCTGACCGTCCAGCTCGCGGGTGTTGGCGACGATATCGTCGAGGTTGCGGCCCGAAAGCCGGCCGTAATTGTATTTCCGGTTGTACTTCTCCACGTCGAAGTAGACCGAGCCGTTCGACTCGTAGGCGAACCCGTCGGCCAGAATCTTCTTCACGAACTCGATCTGCTCGATGATATGTCCCGACGCATAGGGTTCGATCGAGGGCGTCTCGACGTTCAGGGCCTCCATCGCACGGTGGTAACGCTCCGTGTAGTAGTGGGCCACCTCCATCGGCTCCAGCTGTTCGAGCCGGGCCTTCTTGGCGATTTTGTCCTCTCCCTCGTCGGCGTCGTGCTCCAGATGTCCCACGTCCGTGATGTTGCGCACGTAACGCACCTTGTAGCCGCTGGCCTTGAGGTAGCGGAACAGCAGGTCGAACGTCACGGCCGGACGGGCGTGGCCCAGATGCGGGTCGCCGTAGACCGTAGGGCCGCAGACATACATGCCCACGCGGCCGGGAGTCAAAGGCTCGAACTCCTCCTTGCGGCGGGTGAGCGTATTGTAAAGTACGAGTTTCGATTCCATAATTATCCGAAAAATTTACCGCAAAAATAAGAAATTTAATCGACATGCGCCAGAATCGCGGAATTAATCGTACCTTTGCGGCGACAATAATAGCACGCGCCGGTCTGACGCCACCCGTTTTTCCCTACCGTATATTATGCGACAATACGAATTATCCGGCTCCCAGAACCGGAATAAAACCGATATGCAATGACATTCAAGGAACTGAACCTCATAGAACCCATCATGCACGCCGTAGCCGAGAAGGGCTACGTCACCCCCACGCCCATTCAGGAGCAGGCCATTCCGCCCGCACTCGAAGGACGCGACCTGATGGGCTGCGCCCAGACAGGAACGGGCAAGACGGCGGCCTTCACGCTGCCGATCCTGCAGCTGCTCTCGGCCCGGCCCCGCACCAAAGGACGCCGCCCCATCAAGGCGCTGGTGCTCACGCCCACGCGCGAACTGGCGATCCAGATCGACGAGTGCTGCCGCGACTATGCCCGCTACACCGACCTGCGCCACTGCGTGATCTTCGGCGGTGTCAACCAGCGTCCGCAGGTGGACGCCCTGCAGCGCGGCATCGACCTGCTGGTCGCCACGCCGGGCCGCCTGCTCGACCTGATCGGACAGGGATACGTCTCGCTCTCCGACATCCGCTTCTTCGTGCTCGACGAAGCCGACCGGATGCTCGACATGGGTTTCATCCACGACATCAAACGGATACTTCCGCTGCTGCCCAAAGAGCGGCAGACGCTCTTCTTTTCGGCGACGATGCCCTCGGACATCGTCACGCTGGCCAATTCGATGCTCCACGACCCGGTGCACGTCACCGTCACTCCTCCGGCGTCGGTCGTCGAGACGATCAGCCAAAGCGTCATGTTCGCCGAAAAGGCCGAGAAAAAAGACCTGCTCATCAGCCTGCTGCGCGAACGCTCCGAAGGCTCGGTGCTGGTTTTCTCGCGCACCAAGCACGGCGCGGACCGCATCGCCCGCATCCTCACCAAAGCGGGCATCGAGGGGCGCGCCATCCACGGCGACAAGTCGCAGGGGGCCCGCGAACGGGCCATGAACGATTTCCGGGCGGGCCGCTGCCGCGTACTGATCGCCACCGACATCGCCGCGCGGGGGATCGACATCAGCGAACTGCCGCTGGTCATCAATTACGACCTGCCGGAAGTGGCCGAAACCTATGTACACCGCATCGGACGCACGGGACGCGCCGGGCACGACGGCACGGCGATCGCATTCTGCTCGGAAGACGAACGCCCGCTGCTGAAAGACATCCAGAAACTGACCGGACTTGTCCTCGATCCCGATTCCGGACGCCTCACGCCGGGCATGCAGACCGACACGAAATCCCCGCGGAAACAGGAATCCTCCAAGCAGGCCGCACCGAAGCAGGCCGCACAGGGCGCCGCCGACCGGACGCCGGCCGGACAAAGCGGAGATGCAAAAGGGCCGCGCCGACACAGGCGAAACGCCCCGAAACGGGAAGGACAAGCCCAGAGCGCACACGCGCCGCAACCGCAAAACGGCGGAGGACAAGCGTCCGAAAACCGCGAACCGGGCCGCCGCAGGCCGCACCGCCGCAAACGCAGCGACCGGAAATCCGAAGGGCAGCGTTCCTGAAAAGAAAAGTATCCCAGCAAAGGGAAATCATCCCTGAAAAGGGAAAGCGTCCCGGAGCGGGGAAGCGTCCTAGAAAAGGAAACGCCGAAAACAGAAACCGGGCCGGACAACCGGCCCGTCATGTCATCCGGAGGAGTGCGCCGAAAGCAACCCTCCGCGGATCAGAAATCCAATAACTTATACCGGGTCCGGACTTCGGACATCGCCATCGGCTCCTCGTAATGCCACCACTCGCGGCGGTAGGGCACCAGCCCCGCTTCGCGCATCACGCTTCCGAGCAACTGGCGGTTGCGGCAGGCTTCGGCCGAAATGCGTCCCTCGGCCGCCAGCGCGGGTTCGTCGCCCGTGTGGGCCTCGTCACCGAAGAAATCGACCGGAGTTCCCATATCGACCGGAGCGCCGGTCTCGTCGAGCAGCGTCACATCGACCGCAACGCCGTAGTTATGACGTCCGCCGCGCGTTCCGTCGGCTACGTAAACCTGATTCGGCGTACCTTTGACCAATTCGTACATCTGCCGCTGCACGCTGACCGGACGCGCGGCGTCGCACACCAAGAGCCGCCATCCGGGACGGCGCTCCCGCAGCAGCCGCTGCGCCGCAGCCACCTTGCGCGCGAAATGCGGAAGCAGGTAGGCGGTTTCCAGATCGCCGTAGACGTCGCGGCGCATGAAATTATCCGGGGCCGAGTACATCAGCTTCACCCGCAGCGTCGAATCCACGGCCAGCACATCCACCAGCCCCGCCCGGCGCATCTTGGCGTCGAAGCCCTCTTGGGCCTGCACGCCCCAGCAAATCATAACCGCTGCAAACACCATCCAAACTCTTCTCATAACAACATCTCCATTTTCCAGCTCAAAGATAATCAATTATCTGCAAATCAAAAGACACCGCCGGGCGCACGGCAGGCCGGACCGTCCGGATCAAAGCCCGGCTCCGGGAACCGCCGCAAACGCCGCGTGCACGCCGTTCCCAAACAAATGAACGGCAGCCCCGAAGATAGCGCCGTCCATCCGACACACGCATATCGACTATTCCGTCAGAACCGAAAATTCCGCGATGCCGGGACGGTCGCCCGCAGCGAGCGACAGCGCCTCGAACCGGACGGTACGCCCGCGCAGCGGCTCGAATTCCACGACCTGCTCCACCGGATTGTTGACGATATTCGAGAATTCGCCCTCCGCCGCCGTACGGCCGTCGACCGACACGCGATAGCGGGTCACCACGCCGCTCGCCCAGCGACTTTGGTCGGGCGTGTAGGCAAATCCCCTGAAAGTCCGCTCCTCCCCCGTATCGGCGGAGAACCCCGCAACGCCCGCGGGCAGATAGACGACAGTCGAGACATCGCCGTCGAAAAGCCCGACGGCCTCTTCGTCCGGAAGCTCCTTCACGCGAAACGCCCCGCAGGGAATATCGAAACCGCGCGAAGCCACGGCGCTCGTACGACGGTCCTCCGGGTCCCGGACAAGCGCCTTGACAACGCCCCGGCCCGTCATCGGAAAAGGTTTCGCGTACAGCTCCGAAGAAGGTCCCGGCTCCGTCCCGTCCAGCGTATAGCGGATTTCCGCCTGCGTATCGCCCGCAGCGAGCGTCACCTCGCCCGCACCGTTGCGCACGATGCGCGGCTCTTCGAGCAGCACGGGCGCATCGTAGGCTTCCACATTGGAGATGCAGAGCGGACCGCGGGCCTGCCCGAAACGGACGCGGAGCGCCGGAGTCGTGACCCCTGCGAAACGAATGATCCGCTTGTATCCGATCGTCGTCATTTCCTCCGCGGTTTCGACGGGCCGCCACGTATCGCCGTCGAGCCATTCGACGGCAAAGCGTCCGACGCGCTGTCCGAGCGGAATATATTCCTGAAGCAAAATGCGGTTCACACGGCGCGGCTGCTCAAACCGCAGCGAGAGCGTCGCCGCCGTCACGCCGTCGTCGGTAGCCCAGTAAGTATCGGCCCTGCCGTCGACGGCCTTCGCCGCGGAGAACCGGCGCGCCCCGCCCCGCACGTTGTCGGCCGTCGCTTGGGCTTCGGCGAAAAGGTCGTGCGCGAACTCCGCATCGAGCGCACGGCGCCACTCCATGATACGCGCGGAATCCGCAGAGGCGATGCGGCCGGAGCGATCGACCGGAAAATTGAGCAGCAGATTGGCGTTGCGCCCCACGCTTTCATAATAGATGTCGATCAGCCGCGAGAGACTTTTGAGCTGGTGGTCTTCCCGCGGATGATAGAACCAGCCCGGACGTATCGAGACGTCGCACTCGCCCGGCAGCCACGTATCGCCGTCGGACTCGCCGCAGGTGAAATCATTGAGCCGTTCGTCGCCGCTGCCCTTTACCATGCTCCAATTCGTCTGTCCGGCCCGGCCCTCTTCGTTGCCGATCCAGCGGATGTCGGCGCACGTGCCGCCGAAAATCACCGCTCCGGGCTGCAGTTCGTTGATCGTCCGGCGCGCCCGCTCGTAGCCGTAATAGGTCTTGGCGTCGATGCTGCGCTTCTCGTCCGCACCGCCGTACCAGCCGTCGCCGCCGTTCGCACCGTCGAACCAGTATTCGAAAAGCGGCCCGTAACCGGTGAGCAGTTCGCGCATCTGGTTGTGGAAATAAGCGACATACTCCTCCCGCCCGTATTCCGGATGGTTGCGGTCCCAAGGCGAAAGATAGATGCCGAACTTGAGTCCGTGCCTGCGGCAGGCATCGGACAGCTCCCGCACCAAATCCCCCTTGCCGCTGCGCCACGGGGAGTTCTTCACGCTGTACTCGGTATAGGCCGAAGGCCAGAGACAGAACCCGTCGTGGTGCTTGGCCGTGAGCATCACGCCTTTCATCCCGGCGGCCCGGAACGTCCGCACCCACTGGTCGCAATCCAGATCCGCAGGGTCGAACGTCGAAGCCGGAGTATCGCCGTACCCCCATTCCATGTCGTTGAACGTATTGAGCCCGTAATGGACGAAGGCGTAGGTTTCCAGCTGCTGCCAAGCGAGCTGACGGGCATTCGGCACCGGAAAAAGCGGCGCGGGAGCTTCGACGCGGCCGCATGCGGCCGCGAAGAGCAGAAAAACGGAGAGCGTTCTTTTCATGGACGGACAATTATTCGTTAAAATTAAACAAAATCGGAAACATAACGAAAAATCAGGCGGCAAAAACAATCGACCGCATTCGCCGCACGGCGGCCCTGCCGCGACCGGGGAATGACGACCGGCGTCCGCCCGCGCAGCGCCTGCCGCCTCCGGCAGAGAGCCTGAAACAGAAGCCCCCGCGGCCCGGCCGCCGAAAAGCCCTAAAAATAAAAACTTTCCGCCTCGGCGGGTAATATTGATTGGATTTCGCCGTTAAATGATTACTTTTGCACGAAACAAAGCGAACATACCGAAAACAATATGACATTCTTCAAACGCTGGAACAACATCGTCGGCTGGGCGGTCTTCGCCATCGCCGCCGCGGTCTACCTGATGACGATGGAACCCGTTTCGAGCCTCTGGGACTGCTCGGAATTCATTGCAACTTCCTACAAACTCGAAGTCGGGCACCCTCCCGGTGCACCGCTGTTCATGATGCTGGCCCGGCTGGCGACCCTGTTCGCCTTTGGCAATCCCGACTACGTGGGAGTGGCCGTAAACGCCATGAACTCCATCGCCAGCGCATTCTGCATCCTGTTCCTGTTCTGGACCATCACCCATCTGGCACGGCGTCTGGTGACTCGCGGCGGCGGTGAGCTGACGCAGGCCAACACGCTGGCCGTCCTCGGCGCAGGCATCGTCGGCGCGCTGGCCTACACCTTCACCGACACGTTCTGGTTCTCGGCCATCGAGGGCGAGGTATACGCCCTCTCGTCGATGTTCACGGCGCTCGTGGTGTGGCTGATGCTCAAATGGGAAGAGGAGGCCGACGAACCCCATTCGTCGCGCTGGATCGTGCTGATCGCCTACATGATGGGCCTTTCGATCGGCGTGCACATCCTCAACCTGCTGACCATTCCGGCGCTGGTATTCATCTACTATTTCCGTAAGACGGAGAAGGTGACCTTCAAAGGCATGGTCTACGCCACGCTGATCGCGGGCGCCATCCTGCTCTTCATCAACAACATCATCATCCCCTACACGGTCTATGTCGGGGCGATGGTCGATCTCTTTTTCGTCAATACGCTCGGCCTGCCCGTCAATTCGGGCATCGTGCTCTTCGCGCTGGCGCTGATTCTGGGCTGCGGCTGGGCCGCATGGTACACCCACCGCAAAGGCAAGGTCGTCTGGAACATCATCCTGCTCTCGACGACGATGGTGCTCGTCGGCTTCTCGTCGTACGCGTCGGTGACGATCCGCGCCGCGGCCAATCCGCCGATGAACAGCAACAACCCCAACAACCCGCACGCACTGCTGTCGATGCTCAACCGCGACCAGTACGGCGACCGTCCGCTGCTGCTGGGCGCCTATTACTCCGCGCCGCCCGAAGGCTACAAGGAAAAATCGTTCTACTACCTCGACGAGGACGGCAAATACAAATCCGCTTCGGTCATCACGGGTTACACCCACTCCCCCGAATTCGTACACTTCTTCCCCCGCATGTGGGACGCCCGCAAAGGCGAGAAGGAGTACAAGCAGTGGGGCGCCTACCGCACCCGGACCGACGTCATGCGCGACGACAAGGGTGAAATCCTCCGCGACGAACAGGGCCGTCCCATACGGGGCGAGGTAGTCGATTTCGGCCGTAAGAAACTCTACAACGACGGTTACGAGGACCGCACGATCGTCGAGCCGACGTTCGCCGAGAACCTCAACTTCTTCTTCAACTACCAGCTGTCGTACATGTATTGGCGTTACTTCCTGTGGAATTTCGTGGGACGCCAGAGCGACATACAGCCCACACGCACGCAGATCACCGACGGCAACTGGCTGTCGGGCATCAAATGGATCGACGAGAAATTCCTCGGCCCGCAGGACGACCTGCCCCGCGAAATCGCCGAAAACAAGGGCCGCAACACCTATTACTTCCTGCCCTTCCTGCTGGGACTGATCGGACTGATCTACCAGCTGAACCGCGACGAACGCAACTTCTCGATCGTCCTTTGGCTCTTCATCATGACGGGCATCGCGCTGGTGTTCTATTTCAACACCTCGCCGGGCGAACCGCGCGAACGCGACTACGTCTACGCGGGTTCGTTCTATGCGTTCTCGATCTGGATCGGCTTCGGCGTGCTGGCGATCCGCGACCTCGTCGCATGGCTCACCAAGCGCAAAAACGTCACCGCGGCAGTTGCCGCGACGGCGGTCTGCATGGTCGTCCCGACGATCCTCGCGGCGCAGAACTGGGACGACCACGACCGTTCGCACCGCTACATGGCGCGCGACATCGGCTGGAACTACCTGATGTCCACGCTGCCCAACTCGATCATCCTCAATTACGGCGACAACGACACCTTCCCGCTGTGGAACAATCAGGAGGTTTACGGCGTACGTCCCGACGTGCGCATCATGAACACCTCCTATCTGGGCGGCGAATGGTACATCGACGAGATGAAGACCAAGGCCAACAAGGCGCCGGGCGTGCCCTTCTCGCTGCCGAAGAGCAAATACACCTTCGTAAACGACTGGGTGCCGGTTTACGACCGCGTCAACCGCAGCGTCGATATCAAGGAGGTGATGGACTTCATCCGCACCGACCATCCCGACTCCAAGATCAAGATGGCCGACGGTTCGATGGTGGACTACATCCCGACCAAGCGCATCGCGCTGCCGGTGAACAAGGAGAACGCCATCGCATCGGGCATCGTCGCCGAAAAGGACCGCGACAAGATGGTGGACACGGTTTACATCAACCTGCGCAAGAATTCGATCGACAAGAACCAGCTGATGATCCTCGACATGCTGGCCAACTTCGACTGGAAACGGCCTATCTACATGACGCAGGTCTACATCCTGCAGGATTTCGGACTGATGGATTACCTCCAGTTCGACGGCTACGCCTACCGTTTCGTGCCGATCCTCACCCCGATGCAGAATCCGTGGGAGATCGGGCGCGTGGACGCCGATTATGCGGCGCCGCTGCTGCGCGACACCTTCAGATACGGCAACCTCTCCGATCCGAGGGTATACGCCGACTACTTCATTCAGTATAACCTGAGCGCATCGCATGCACGCGACTCCTTCGCACGGGTCGCCAAGGAGCTGCTGCGGCAGGATCGGGCGCAGGAGGCGGTCGAGCTGCTCGACCTCGGACTCGAAAGGATGCCTACGTGGCAGATCCGTTTCACCGACACCAATACCTACCCCTTCCTCGAAGCCTATTACGCCGCATCGGCGATGGGCGTCGAAGAGGCCGCCGCCAAGGGCGACGCCCTGCTGCGCGAGTATGCCCAAACGCTGATCGAATACATCGAGTACTACCTACGCTTCGAGGGAACGCAGGGCGACATGGTATCGCCGATCCTCGACGAGAAACTCGACCAGCTGGGCGACATCTACTATCTGGCGACCTACGCCGGACGCAAGGAAGTCGTCGCGGAGCTGAACACCTACTACCGTTCGTTCGGAGTCTCGGAAGACAACCTCGTGGACGTCGGCGACAAGCCCCGTCAGGCCGACACGACGCTGATTCCCAAAGGCATGAACGAATAAAGACCCGCAATAGCGGAAACGCACACGCCCGGCAATGCAGTTGCCGGGCGTGTGCGTTTTTTCCGCAGGCCGTCCGAAAGCGGACAGACAGCGCGCCGAAGCTTCCGGGGCAGCAGCACCCGCATGACGTTGGTCGTCTGAGCCGGCCCCTTGACCATGAACGAGTAGCCGTTCCGCCCCACCCGCTCGGTCTCGACGCAGGCGGCGCACGCCAATACCTGCGGCCGGCCGGGATCGGCGACCTTGTCCAGATTGTAAAGCAGCGCCTGCGTACCGGGCAGCACCGCACGGCGCGTCAGTACCGGAAGCGCCGGATCGAACAGGTCGATGAATTTCCCTTCCAGCACGAAAGGCTCCGTATCCGCATTTTCATCGACGACAGCCACGATCTCGTAAGGTCCCCGTTCGAGGTAGAAATGGTTTTTGAATTCGAGCGTCCCGGCCTGCTTCCCTTTGCCGTAAAGCCCGCGCACGGCAGCAAGATACTCCGCATCGCCGCCTGCCGTGAGGACGAAATCCTTCGGATCGCGGCGGATCACCGTCGGAGTCCACTCCGAAGGCCGGCGCGAGATCATGGAAAACCCCGGCGACGAGGGCAATCTCGTGCAGGAAGCCGAGATTCTCAAAGCATTCTCGATCGTCGCGGGCGTCCGCTGCGAAGGCCGCAGGCTGACGCTCATGCCCCGCCTGCCGTGGTTGTGGGACACGATGGAGTGCGTGGACTGGCCTGTCACCGACGCCGACGGGCGGACGCACCGCATCCGCTTCACCGTCCGCCACGAACGCTGGCTGCGCCGCTGCACGGTCGAGCTGGAAGGCATCGGCAGGTTCGAAGGCACGGACATCCGTTTCGGCCCGTTCCCCCGTCTGCAGAACAACCCGAAGGGTTACGAAACCGAACTGATCGGAAACGCCTCGTGGATCTGGGTCCGCGGCATCAAAGGCGACAAACGCACGATCACCGTCGAACTCTAACCGCAACAGGCCATGAAACACCTTTTCATCGCGGCATGCTGCTGTCTGGCGTCCGCCGGATTCGCGGCCGAGCCGTTCGAAATCCGCGGCGTGCTGCCGTGGCACAACTTCCTCTGCGGCCCGACGGCTTGGAACAAAGCCGATTACGAGGTTTACCTCGACAACTGCGAAGCCGAAGGCATCAACTTCATCGGTTTTCACAACTACACGGGCGGCGGCGAACGCTACGCCACCTACGTCGAACCGATGGTGCGCATCTCCTACCGGGGCATCGTGCCGCAGGCCATGCTCGACAACTCGCTCAGCTGCCGCTGGGGCGCACTGCCGCTCCGGCTCAAGGAGTTTGCGTTCGGCTCGCAGCGGGCGCTCGACGTACCGCGCGGCGCCGAAGCCTTCGGCAGCGACTGCTCCCTGATTTCGAAAACACCCGACGAACACTACCGCAACACGCAGCGGCTGATGCGCGACGTACTGCGCATGGCCCACGACCGGGATATCGAAATGGCCATGGGCTTCGAATTCGGCGTCGTGCCGCCCGAATATTTCTCGCTCTACGCCGCAGGCAGCTGTTTCTTCTGGCTCGGCGCAGGCAACATGGTCCCCAATCCGTGCCATCCGACCTCGGTCGAACTGCACCGGGCGGCGCTCGACGACCTGCTGGAAAACTATCCCGACATCGACTATGTGTGGCTCTGGCTCAACGAACATTCGTTTCTGGGCGTGGTCGTCGAACAGGCGCTGGGCGACCCCGCCTTCGCGGAGGTGTTCCGCCGGGAATCGGGCCATTTTGAAGAGGCGCAGAGCGACAGCGAACGTTTCGTGGGCGTGTGGTCGCTCGAATACATCCGCCGCACGCTCGACCATCTCCGGCAGAAAGGCTCCCGCGCCAAGCTGATCATCGGCGGCGGGGGCGGCGGGGGCCAACTGCCGGGCATCCTGCGCGGACTGGACCGGGCGCTGCCCGAAGAGGTTGTCTTCAGCTGTCTGAACCCCGATCTGGGACGCACCCGACAGCCCGAATTCCTCGCCGACATCGCCCGCCACCGCAAAGTCTGGGCCGTGCCGTGGCTCGAAGGCGACAACCAGATGTGGCACCAGCAGCCGCGCGTGGGCAAGATGCGAGACCACGTACAGCTGGCCCGCGAACAGGGGCTTCAGGGCGTGGCGGCCATTCATTGGCGCACGGCGGAGACCCGCTATAACTTCCGCACGTTCGCCCGCTACGCCCGCACGTCGGACGACGCGACCGTCGAAACGCTCTACAAGGAGTATTTCGAAGAGGATTTCGGCGCGCAGGCCGCCGCCGCACTCGCGCCCCTGATGGCCGCCGTCGATACGGCCAACGCATGGGAGGGACCGCAGTCCCCGGAGTACTTCGCATTCCGCCCCGACTGGGGAGTGCTCGACGAAGCGAACGCCGCTTCGCGGCAGGGGATCATCGACGCCATCGACGCCGTGCAGGACAAAGAGCAGACGCCGCAGCAGCGCCGCAACCTGAAAAGTTTCCGGGCCATGCTCTCGTTCGAGTTGCTGCTGGACAAGGTCGTACGGGCGATGGCTCCGGGCTGGGAGCTGCGCGACAAAACCCTTGCGGAGAACCGTCCCGCATCGCGCGAAGCCTGCGCCGCGGCGCTCCGCGAGTTGGAATCCGCCCCCGTCGAAGAGCTGATCCGCACCTATGTTTCGCGCACCGGGTCACGCGGCGAAATGGGCATCCTGACCTCGATCAACCAGCGACTATGGAACAATTACCTGCTGCTGAAAAACTACCTGCAAGAAAACACGCATTAAAATAACCAACCGATCAACAATTATCCGCCATGACTAAAAAACTGCTACCACTACTGTTGCTGCTGGGCGGCCTGTACGGCGCGGAAAATTCCGCGCAGTCGCAGACCCGGTTCGACCGGCCGTTTGCGCCCCAAGAGGGTTTCGTTGCGACTCCCGAACGTCCCTGCCGGGACGAAATCTGCCTGAACGGCCGCTGGAAGTCCACGCCCCCGAACCGATCGTCGAACGCAACATCGCCGAGATCAACGAATGGGTGCGCATCACCCGTGAATGCGACCATACGCGCAACTGGATTTCGGGCGACGGCGAGACCCAGACCGACACCGACCTGCCGACCGTCATCGGTCATTACTGCAACATGCCGCTGATGCTCGAATGGAAGAGCAAGAGCAAACCGTGGGGCGTCGGCGAGATGGGCATGTGCTACGCCGGAACCCCGGCCCACGTCTCGGTAGTCAACGGCGACCGCGCCTTCGAATCGCAGGAAGGCCGCATGGAGGGACTCGCGGGCGAAGCGTTCGAAACGATCTCCATGCAGCGCGGTCTGGATGCCTGCTACGCCTCGATTTCCAACCTCGCGTGGTACGGCGTGCAGCCGCTCGAAATCGGACTCGACGACATCACCCGTCCCGTGGAAGCGGAGGACGGCATCTGGTTCGGCCCCTACCGGGAAGGAGTTCCGGGCGTCCAGCCCGAACGGCTCGGCCCCTACACCACCACATTCAACCCCGGTTACGATCCCCGGCTTCCGCTGTACCGCCCGTGGGCGTTGTTCGAGGGCGTGAAAGCCGCATTCAGCGACACCTATGCCGCCCTGCCCAACAAATGGGCCGTACGCAAACACACCGGGATCAGCGAACCGGTTCCGGCCGCCCGCGACGTCGTGTGGATCTCCGCCGATCCGGAATCGAAGGCCGAAAGGCAGTTCGAAGAGCTGTCCGTGGCATTCCGACCGCTCGACACGCGACGCAACCAGCTCATCCTGCTCGACGGCATCCGCCCGGCGGAAGATCCGGCCCTCGTCGAACGGCTCCGCGCCGCACTCGGCGCCGGAAGCACCCTGCTGGTATGGAACATCTCGCCCGCGGCGCTTCCGCTGGTCGAAAAGCTCGGCAGCCACGCCGTGACGCTCACTCCGCGCAATGCCGCCAGCTACATCATACGCGGCAGACACTCGCTGCTCAACGGTCAGGACCTTTCGACGCTCTATTTCAACGAACGGACCAAAGAGCCGGTTTCCAGCTTCGTGATGACCTCCGGCGACGCCTACGCCACCCTGCTCGACCCCTGCAACACGGATTGGAGCAAATGGAACTATCAGGAAGAGAACATCAAAACCGGGCAGGTGCTCCGCAGCGAGCGGGAGAGCAAGCCGCTCGGCAGCGTACTGCTCCGCAGCGAGGCCGGCCGGGGCGAGCTGCTGCTCTCGGCGATCGACCCCTTCGTGCTGGGCAACAAGGGCAGTGCGCTGATCCATGAAATGCTGCACAATCTGGGCGCACGGTTCAACGGCCGCCCGTGCCATATTCCGGCGGCGCTCGACCGGAACGGCACGGTCGTACACGCCCTGCTGAGCGGCACCTATGCCGGCGGAAGCATGGACGAGGTCATGGCCCGCGACTACCTCGCCGGAAGATATTGGGGCGCCATGGACAGCAACGAAGAGGGATTCTGGAACTTCGAAACGATGAACCTCAAGGGCGAGCAGAAAGACTGCGCCGTTTACCTGAGTTTCTGGCTGTTCAGCCCCCGGTCGCTGGTCAACCTGCTGCTGGAACCCAACATGCCCCGTCTCGATCTGGAATTCGCGGCGGACGACAAAACTGGCCGTATACGTCAACGGCAACCTTCTCGACAACGCGGTCAAACGGCAGGACAACCCCGCCCTGCCGCAGCGCATCGAAGGCATTCCGCTCGAAAAGGGCTGGAACCATGTTCTGCTCAAGGTAGGCCAGTTATGGGGAGGCTGGAACGGCCGCTTCCGCTTCATCGCCACCGATCCCGCCTACATGCGGCAGCTCGAATCGGTCATCATGCAGTAAAACCCCGGAAGCCATGCGAATCAAACTCCTGAACACGGCGCTCTGCCTGCTCTTCACGGCCGCCGGCTTTCAAAAGCCAGAGACCGGGCACCAAAGGTCTCAAAAACGCCGAACTGGACCTCTCGGCCCACTATAAGGAGATCGTGCAGACTCGGACCGAACGCGCCGTGCTTCCCGATGCGGAGAGCGTTCCGTTCCTGACCGTCGATACCGCAGCAGCGACCGGCCGATAGCGAGACCGCGGCAGGCAGGCGAGGACCGCAGACTGGAAACCGCAAAGCGAAGTGCAAACCGCAGCCCGGAATAAGCGCAAACGCCAACCGACAGAAGCGCAAACCGCAGCCCGACAAAAAGGGTTGCAGAGAAACAGAAAAAAAATACCGCACTCCGAAAAGTGCGGTATTTCTTATTCCACAATATCCGAAGCCCCTATTTGGTTTCGGGCCGTCCGGCAGGGTGCTCCCCCGGAGTTCCGGACTCCTTCTTCTTGCTGTAGAGGAAACGCTTGATTTTGTGCGTCGGGGTTTTGACGAAGTCGTCCTTCTCCTCGACGACCTCCGAGATACGCGAGAAACGGTTGACCTTGGCATTCACGAAATCCAGAATCTCTTTTTTGAGCTGTTCGGTCTTGGCCTCCAACGCCTCTTTCTTGGAGGTCCACTCCTCGCGCCAATCGTCGATCATGCTTTCGATCTCGTCGCGGTTGAAGTGCACGAGGGCCACCAGACGGCCCTGCTGTTCGGTGACGATCGAATCGGCGATGTAGACATGCGAATTGAGGACGGTTTCGATGTCCTCCGGATAGATATTTTCGCCGCCCGGCCCCACGATCATGTTTTTCAGACGCCCCTTGATATAGAGCCATCCGTCCTTGTCGAATTCGCCGAGGTCGCCCGTCCGGAACCAGCCGTCGGCCGTAAATACCTCCTTCGTGGCTTCGGGATTCTTGAAATAGCCGAGCATGACGCTGGGCGAGTGCGCCACGATCTCGCCCTGACGGGTATCGGGATTGATATTCTCCAGCCGCAGTTCGACGCCCGGAGCCTGCGGACCGGTCGAACCGAGCCGCACCTGCGAGGGCGCGGCACCGGCCAGCAGCGGCGCAGTCTCGGTAAGTCCGTAACCGATGGCGTAAGGCACCTTGGCCTCCAGCAGGAATTTTTCGGCGTCTCCGTCGAGCTTCGCGCCGCCGATTCCGAGGAAACGCAGGCGGCCGCCGAAAAGCTTGAGCAGTTTCTTGCCCGCGACGCGGTGCAGGTAACGGCGCATGAAGCCGATCTTATAGAGCGTGCGCCAGAATCCGGTGGACTTGAATTTGGCGAGCACCTGCAAGCGGTAGATTTTTTCGATGATCAGCGGCACGATCAGCATCACCGAGGGACGCACCGCGCGCAACGCCGGCATCAGGGCCGAGGCCGTGGGCGGACGGTCCAGATATACGACCTGCGCGCCCATCGAGAAGGGATAGATCATGCCGATCGAACATTCGTACGTATGGGAGAGCGGCAGCACCGAAAGGAATACGTCGTCGGGCTGCACGGGGAAGATGCTCGACGAAATGCCCACCTGCGCGCAGAGCGCCGAATGGGTCAGCATCACGCCCTTGGGCTTGGAGGTAGTTCCCGAAGTATAGATGATGACCGCCAGATCATCGGGTTTGGGCACCGCCGTCGAACCTTGGGCATGGACCTGCTGGGCGATGACTCCGAGGTTCTTGGTGCGGACCACGACGTTGAGCCGTCCGATGGTCTCTTTCGAAAGTTTGGTGAAAAGTTTGTCGGAGACGAGCAGCGCACGGGCCTCCGAATGCTCGATGATCATGTCCAGCTCTTCGCCCGAAAAGTCCGGAAGAATCGGCACGGCGATCATGCCGGCCGAAGTGACGGCAAAGTAGCAGACGCCCCAGTTGGGCATGTTGCTGCTCAGCAGGGCCACCTTGTCGCCGGCCTGCAGGCCGGCTCCCGTAAGGATTTCCTGTACCTTGGCAATACGACGGCCCACCTCGGCGTAAGTCACGTCGTCGCCTTCGAACATCGAAAATGCGACTTTCGACGCGAACTTTTCCACGCTGTTGCGAGCCAGTTCGTAAAGTGTATTGATGGTCATAATTTTTCGTTTTTAACTACGTCCGAATAACGTGAAAGTTTGGGGCGAAATTACTAATTTCCGGTTAAAAAACACTATTTTTGGGACAAATTTATCACTATGCTCGACTATCAGCACATCAAAAAACTTGCCGCCGACGCAGGATTCGATCTCTGCGGCCTTACGCCCTGCGGCCACATGGCTCAGAACGAGGCGTGGCTCCGGGCGTGGCTGGGCAAGGGTTATCAGTCGTCGCTGACCTACATGGAACGCAATGTCGAGAAACGCGCCGATCCGCGCAAACTCGTCGAAGGGGCGCGTACGGCGGTGGTCTGCGCCGTAAGTTACAAAAGCCGCATCGGCGAAGGGTATCCCCCCGGATACCGCACCAAAATCGCCTCCTATGCCTGCACGGCGGACTATCACACGACGATAAAAGGAATGCTGAACGGCATGCTGGAACATCTGAAAGCCGCCGTTCCCGGACTCGGCGGCCGGGCGTTCGTCGATACGGCCCCGCTGCTCGAAAAACAGCTCGCCGTCGAGGCCGGACTGGGCTGGATAGGCCGCCAGTCGCTGCTCGTCACGCCCCGCCACGGCACCTATGTCCTGCTGGGCGAGCTGCTCCTGACCGACGAAGCCGACACCTACGACGCCCCGTTCGAGGGTTCCCGCTGCGGCCGCTGCCGCAACTGCATCGAGAGCTGTCCCACGGGCGCCATCATCGCCCCGAAGGTGATCGACACGGGCCGGTGCATCTCGTGCCACACCATCGAACGGGAGCCGTCCGGAGGGATCGACCTCGACGGCTGGATTTTCGGCTGCGACCGCTGCCAGAGCTGCTGTCCCCACAACCAGAAGGCGCCGATGCACGCCAATCGGGCGTTCGATCCCGTCTTCGACCCGCTGACGATGGATGCCGCTGCATGGACGGCGATGGACGAAACGGAGTTCGAAGCCCGCATGGGCGCAACGCCCCTGACCCGCAGCGGTCTGGCGCGCATCCGCGGCAATATCAAAACAGAATAAGCGCTTTCGCCCCGACCGCATAAGAGCCCTCCGGCGGTGCAAGAATTTACTCCGCCAGCGCGATGATTCGCCCCGGCAATCCGCCCCCTCCCCCGACTGCGCAAGAAGCTCCCGGCAGTCCGAGAAATCGCCCTGACTGCACAATAAGCCCCCTCGGCGAGACGAAAAAAGCGGATCCCCGATGGGGACCCGCTTCGTATCGCATGGATGAATATTCCTATTTCGAAAGCTCCGCGAGGGCTGCCTTGGCATTCTCGGCGGCGGGACCGTCGGTCACCTGCTTGAATGCGGCGATAGCCTGCGGCTTCATCTCCTTGGCGTTGTAGGCGGCGCCCAGCAGGTAGTACATCAGGCTCTTGTCGGCAGCATCGGTCTGCGCGTCGGCAGCGGCCTGTCCCAACTCGATCACCTTCGCATAGTCCTTCTTGTTGGCATAAGCCTGCAGGCGAACATTCTGGGCAAGTGCACTTTCGGGATTCTTGGCCAGCAGGTCGTCGGCCATCTTGATAATGCCGTCAAAATCGTTGGCAGCCTGCATCTTGGCAACCATATTATTGGTATAGAGCGCCATGTCTTCCTTGGCCTTGGCTACATCCTCGGCGTATTTGGGATGGGTCTTGGCGGCGATGGCCTCGTAAACCTCCATACCCTTCTCGTACTGCGCCATATCGCCGCTGCTCATCGCCATTTCGCAGTAGCTCATCGCCAGATTGAGCGCCATGCCAGTATTGTCGGGGTCGGCTGCGTAACCCTTGGCGAAAATCTCCGAAGCGGTCGCGTAATCCTTGTTGTTGAAAGCGTCGCCGCCCTGTATCTGGTAAATCTTGGCAACCCAGCCGTTCGATTTGGCCATCTGGTTCATATCGCCGTAAAGCTCCGACAGCTCGGCCGACTTGGTGAAGTTCTTCAGAGCCTCATCGTAATTCTTGGTTTTCAGCGCATTGCCGCCCAGCATGAAGTAGCATTTGGGAAGCGTGGTCTTGGCGGTGGCCACCAGCGAAGCGGCGGTCTCGTCGTCCATGCCCTTGTCGATTACCTCTTCGAATTTTGCGGCGGCTCCCGCGAAGTCCTTGTTTCCGAAAGCTGCTGCAGCTTCGTTATACACCGCCGTAAGATCCTGCGCCGAAAGTGACACCGTTGCCAGCAGCGCGATTACCGATACCAATAATTTTTTCATTTCCTATTCCGTTTTTTAAAGTTTTTCAGTTCGTGCACCCGTTTTCGGATACGTTGATCGCAAAAGTATATTTTTTTTCTTTTTTTTCAAAATCTAATTGCGCAAACCTGCGAAAAAAGAGGTCATCAACTCCTCGCATTCTTCGCCGAGCACGCCCCGCACCACCGTCGTTTTAGGATGGAACACCGTCTCCGAATAGCGTCTGTAACCCTTCTTCGGGTCGTCGGCGCCCCACACCACGCGGCCCACCTGCGCCCAGCCTGCGGCTCCGGCGCACATGATGCACGGTTCGACGGTGACGTACAGCGTGCAGCCCTGCAGGTATTTGCCGCCGAGGGTGGATGCGGCGGCGGTCAGCGCCTGCATCTCGGCATGGGCCGTAGGATCGGAGAGCGTCTCGACCAGATTATGGCCGCGTCCCACGACCGCGCCGTCGGCCACGACCACCGCGCCGATGGGCACTTCCTGCAACTGTAACGCTTTGCGCGCCTCGTTTAGTGCGAGACGCATGAATTTTTCATCGGTTTTTTTCAGGTCTTCCACGAGCAGGATTTTTTGCAAAAGTAAGCAAAAAACTCTTTGCGGCCGCTCCGCAGCACAAATAATATCTTCCGGGATTCCTTATTTCGCATCTTTTGTTTAACTTTGCGGGTTACAAGGACAAATTGAACAAAAAACCATATTTCCTATGTACAGAACCCATACGTGCGGCTGTCTGAGAGCCGACGACGTAAACCGAACCGTCACCTTAGCCGGGTGGGTGCAGAAAGTCCGCAACCTCGGCGCCATGACCTTCATCGACCTCAGGGACCGTTACGGAATCACGCAGATCGTGGTCGAGGAGCACTCGCCCGCCGAAGCCCGCGAAACGGCCTGCAAGCTGGGCCGCGAATGGGTCGTTCAGGTGACCGGCAAGGTCGTCGAGCGTTCGTCGAAGAACCCCAAGATGGCCACGGGCGACATCGAGGTGGCAGCCGAGAAGGTCGTCGTGCTCCATGAGGCCGAAGTTCCTCCCTTCACCATCGAGGAGACGTCGGACGGCGGCGACGACCTGCGCATGAAATATCGCTATCTCGACCTGCGGCGTCCGCCCCTGCAGCGCAACATGATCCTGCGGCACAAGATGGCACAGGAGATCCGCCGCTTCCTCGACTCGGAGGGCTTCCTCGAAATCGAAACCCCCTATCTGGTCAACTCGACGCCCGAAGGCGCCCGCGACTTCGTGGTTCCCAGCCGCATGAGTCCCAACCAGTTCTATGCCCTGCCCCAGTCGCCGCAGACCCTCAAGCAGCTGCTGATGGTGGCCGGATACGACAAATATTTCCAGATCGTGCGCTGCTTCCGCGACGAGGACCTGCGCGCCGACCGTCAGCCCGAATTCACACAGATCGACTGCGAAATGTCGTTCGTCGAACAGGAGGACGTGCTGGAGATCTTCGAACGCTGGGCCAAGCACATGTTCAAGGAGGTGATGGACATCGAACTGACCGAACCGCTGCGCCGCATGCCGTGGATCGAAGCGATGGAGAAATACGGTTCGGACAAACCCGACCTGCGCTTCGGCATGGAGTTCGCCGACATCACCGATCTGGCGAAAGGCCACGGTTTTTCGGTTTTCGACGATGCAGAATACGTCACCGGATTCGCCGCAACGGGCTGCGCCGTCTACACGCGCAAGCAGATCGACGCCCTGACGGAATTCGTCAAGCGCCAGCAGATCGGCGCCAAGGGGCTGATCTGGATCCGCGTCGAGGAGTCCGGCGTGAAGTCTTCGATCGACAAGTTCTACACGCCCGACGAGGTCCGCGCGATGGCCGACCGCTGCGGCGCCAAGGCCGGAGACATGGTCTTCATCCTCTGCGGCAAGAAGTTCAAGACGCTGACGCAGCTCTGCGCCCTGCGTCTGGAAGTGGCCCAGCAGCTGGGACTGCGCGACCCGAAAAAGTTCGCGCCGCTCTGGATCGTGGACTTCCCGCTCTTCGAGTGGGACGACGAGACGCAGCGCTATTACGCCATGCACCATCCCTTCACCTCGCCCAAGCTGGAGGACGTACAGTATATAGACAGCGACCCCGGCCGCGTACGCGCCAACGCCTACGACTTCGTCTGCAACGGCACCGAGATCGGCGGCGGTTCGATCCGTATCCACGACTCGAAACTGCAGGCCAAAATGTTCGAGGTGCTGGGCTTCACGGCCGAAGAGGCTCAGGTGCGCTTCGGCTTCCTGATGGACGCCTTCAAGTTCGGCGCGCCCCCTCACGGCGGTCTCGCCTTCGGCTTCGACCGGTTGTGTTCGCTGTTCGGCGGCTCGGATTCGATCCGCGACTACATCGCCTTCCCGAAGAACAACGCCGGCCGCGACGTGATGCTCGACGCACCGGGATGCATCGACCAGTCGCAGCTCGACGAACTGTATCTGGAGCTGCGGAAGCCGGAGGAGTAAAGCAAAATTACGTTTTTCATTTCTTCTGAACAACGAGAAGCGCCGATAAATTACATTATCGGCGCTTCTCGTTGTTACAAACCTATCAATCTGAGAGACTATGTTCTAATCTATCATAGCCAAAATAAGCATCTATAATATTTTTTCATTACACGATACATTAAACAGCCCACATATCTTATCAATATTAATAAATTCGCTGAATCCCATTTCCCCCAGATTCAAAACTCCAATAACAATGCCAAACCCGGCCATCTATTTTATCCAAAAGCAAAAAACTATAAATATTAGTGGTCGGATAGATTTCAAACCGATCATTCACCCAATCATCTTCATCACCAACAAGAGACTTATAGTTTACATAAGTTTCATATCTTTTATTATTATCATAGCTCCATTGGATTCTATAGATATACCCCATTTTAGTATCCAATTTCAAAAAATTATACATATTTGAAGTCGGATAAATTTTATATCGATTAGTCGATTTTGCAAGGACTTCTCCGTGAACTTTTATCGATTTTTCAGCATCTATAGTAGATGTTGAATTTATAATTGATGTAGCAATAGAATCCAACTCTGTTGTCTGCAAAGGCATTCGCGACTCATTAGAATCAACCTTAATCGAATCACGCTGAATTTCTTGCGCAAATAAACAACCATTCCAAAATAGGAATACAAATAAAAATAAAAAAGATTTCATAACTGGGTCCAATTTTTCTGTCCGCACCCCGGCAGCATAAACAAAAAAGAAAGCGTGGTGCCGAAGCCCATTTCAGAATCGCAGGTCGTAGGATACCTTTGCAGCCAAAATAAGCAACAACCCCCACGCCTATACCCGCAGAATACGGATACGACGCGGCAAGATGTTTGCCTATTCCGCGCTGCAATGAATTTCCTACGTTCACGATTCGGGAACAGACTTACACTTTCCGTGTTTGTCAGTATGTTCGACAAATATAGGATTATTTTTTGAAAAAGCACTATCTTTGTCCGACGAAAAGCGTCATTGCAGGGTTTCGGCAGATCGCCACGTCGCCTGCGGCTCCCCGCAATGACAAACAAAACTAAAACCGCCGCCATGTCAGCACCCTTAGCCGAACGCCTGCGCCCGAAGACCATCGACGATTACATCGGTCAGGAACATCTCGTGGGCAAAAACGGGGTGTTCCGCAAATTCTTCGAGACGGGCAACGTGCCGTCGTTCATCCTGTGGGGGCCTCCGGGCGTGGGCAAGACCACGCTGGCGAAGATCGTCGCCACGCAGCTCGAACGCCCCTTCTTCACCCTTTCGGCCGTCACGTCGGGCGTGAAGGACGTGCGCGAGGTGATCGAGTCGGCCAAGAAACAGCGTTTCTTCGACGCCAAGCCGCCGCTGCTGTTCATCGACGAAATCCACCGCTTCAACAAATCGCAGCAGGATTCGCTGCTGGGCGCCGTCGAGCAGGGCACCGTGACGCTGATCGGCGCCACGACCGAAAACCCCTCGTTCGAAGTGATCTCGCCGCTGCTGAGCCGCTGTCAGGTCTACATTCTCCGCCCGATGGAGGACAAGGACCTGCAGACGCTGCTGGACCGTGCGCTCACGACCGACGCGGAACTCAAGGCCCGCGAAGTCGAAGTCCGGCAGACCGGCGCGCTCTTCAAATTCTCAGGCGGCGACGCCCGCAAACTGCTCAATATCCTCGACATCCTCGCCGGGGCGACCGACGGCAAGCTGACCATCACCGACCAGTACGTCACCGACTGTCTCCAGCAGAATATCGCGCTGTACGACAAAAACGGCGAACAGCATTACGACGTCATCTCGGCCTTCATCAAGTCGGTGCGGGGCAGCGACCCCAACGCCGCGATCTACTACCTCGCGCGCATGCTGGCCGGAGGCGAAGAGCCGCGTTTTCTGGCCCGGCGGCTGGTGATCCTCGCTTCGGAGGACATCGGGCTTGCGAACCCCAACGCCCTGCTGCTGGCCAACGCCTGCTTCGACACGGTACACAAGATCGGCATGCCCGAAGCGCGCATCACGCTGGCCGAGACGACGATCTACCTCGCCACCAGCCCCAAGAGCAACTCAGCCTACATGGCGATCAACAAGGCCATGTCGCTGGTCGAACACGACACCACCAACCGCCCCGTGCCGCTGCACCTGCGCAACGCCCCGACCAAGTTGATGGACAAGGCGGGCTACGGCAAAGGCTACAAATACGCCCACGATTTCGCAGGCAACTTCGCCGAGCAGGAGTTCCTGCCCGACACGCTGGCGGGGACCAAATTCTACGAACCCAACACCGGCAACGCGACCGAAGCGAAAATCGCCGAACGCATGCGCGAACTCTGGCGCGACAAATACAAGTAAATGAAAAAGATCGGCATCATATCCGACACGCACGGCACCTTCGACGGCACGCTGCGGGAATTCCTCAAGGACGTCGATGAAATCTGGCACGCGGGCGACATCGGGTCGCTCGAACTGGCCGACGCCATCGCCGCGTTCAAGCCCCTGCGGGCCGTATCGGGCAACATCGACGGCGGCCTTACGCGCCGCGTATACCCCGATTTCCTCTCGTTCGAATGCGAAGGGGTCCGGGTCCTGATGACCCACATCGGCGGCTACCCGCGCCGCTACGACCCGCGCGCCGTGGCGAAGATCCAGTCCCTGCGCCCGAAACTCTTCATCGCCGGACACTCGCACATCCTCAAAGTCGCCTACGACCCGGTTTACGACCTGCTGCACGTCAATCCCGGCGCCGCCGGAGAGTACGGGTTCCACAAAGTCCGCACCGCCGTGCGGCTGGTCATCGACGGCGCCGACATGCGCGACATGGAGGTCGGCGAATGGCCGCGGAGATAGCAGAAACGGGAATAAAATATGCGGCGTGATGACGCCGCATATTTTGTTACTACTTGACAAGTCCGCCGCCTAACGGCCCCATCCGAAACGCAATCCGACAGAGAACCCGCCGAAAAAGCCCTCGTTAGCGAGCAAGGGTTCAGAATCATATCCGAAATTCCAAGAGGCAAAATCACCGATATACCGCGCAGCAACCTCCAGATAAAGGTTGCGGGACACCCGGAAATCGAGTCCCAAGGCGAGACTGACGACCGGAGCCGCCAAGCCTTCGCGGCTCTCCCCGGCATCCGTCAGAATCGAAGCCGTATAGACATTCACGCCCAAACCTCCGCGCACGAAATAGAACGATCCCATACGCTGAATGTAAAAACGGCGCTCGTAATGCGGAATCACCGCGAAAATATCGACTGAGGTGCCCGGATCAGCTCTTCTTTCGGAAGCGGAAGCACTCTCCAGACTGCGATAGGCCAGCTCGGCATGAATGCCGTTCCTGCCGTCGAAAAAATAGGCATACGAAACAGTCGCCCCGTGCGTATGCACATATGTATTCGAAAGGAAATCGTACGTCGCACCCAGCATGTGCGGCAAGGCGGGCGCTTTCAGTCCGAAACGGGTCTCGGCCGGTTTCAGTTTGTCGTTCGGCGTACGCACCACCCGCTCGTCGCCGATTTCAAGATAATCGACTTGGGTCACGGGAATAAAATGCGACGTTTCGGGGTCGTCCGCAGGAAAAAAGAAAACGTTGCCGGCCCGGTTGCTCGAATCGGAAACCTTACATTCGATCACACGGCCGTCTTTGGTGTGAATCCGGTCCTAAGCCATACACGCACAGCCCGCAGACAAAAACAAGAACGCAAAAAAGAACTTTATCATTTTCAAGAGGGATTGATGGGATATACAAATATATTATAATTATCGGATACTTTGCCGCTTTTAACGTCCGAAAAGCATATTCCGGCAAAAATTTATTATATTTGGGCCACATCCTGCGCAAACAGGCATGGAGGACGGCCGGGTTATTCCGTACAATTCATCTTGCTACCGCAGGGGAATTACAGATGTCGCCCGGCATACCCGCGTCCCCGGAACACCCGATTCGATCCCGAAGGGTAGGGGATCATCATTTATTTAACCAATATCGGTATGATAAGAAAATCCTATTTCAAATTCGCAGCTCTCCTGAGCATGTGTATCACTGCCGCCTGCAGCGACGACGACCCCGGAAAAGGAGGGGGGGGGGAAATCTGAGGTAAAGGTCCCCGAAAATGCGGTCGATCTCTCCGCCGCCGGAACCGCAAACTGCTACATCGTAAAACCGGGCGGCACGGTCGTGTTCGACGCGCAGTACAAAGGCAACTCCACGACCGAAAGCATCGGCGATCCCGTCACTGCCGAACTCGTCTGGCAAGACGCCAAAAATCTGATTCAGGACATCTATTACGTCTCCAAGGAGAAAAAAATCGTCGCCGTGACCGCTCCGGGCACAAGCGGCAACGCCGTCGTCGCGGCCTGCGGCGCCGACGGAGAGATACTCTGGAGCTGGCACCTGTGGATCGCCGACTACGATCCCGCCGCATCGCTCTACACCACCCCGGCCAACGCTTCGGGCACGACATGGACCTTCATGGACCGCAACGTCGGCGCCACGACCAACGCCCCCGACAGCTTCGACTGCCACGGCATGATCTACCAGTGGGGACGCAAAGACCCCTTCACCTCGGCCGGAACGTTCACCATAATCAACGAGGATTACAGCTATCAGGTGGACGGCGAACGCCCCATTTACAACATCCTCAACGAAGAACTTCCCAAAATGCGCACCCGCGCCGAATACCACGGAACGATCGCAAAGTCGCTCCGCAACCCGGCGGTATTCTATGCCATGACTTACAATTTCACCGGAGAAACGGATGAATACGGACAGGAAATCGTGCTGAACGACTACCGGACCAAAGACTGGACCGACGTTTCGAACGACGATTACTGGGGCGGCGTATCGGGCAAGAAAACCATCTACGACCCCTGCCCCGTCGGCTACAAAGTGCCGACCTGCGACAAGGACGGAAATACGCCCTACGCGTGGCTGGTTTACGCCGACATGACGTGGGACGACACCAACCACGGCGCCACGCAAAACGGCCAGTGGTTCCCCGCCGCCGGCACGCGCGTCTACGCATCGGGCGGACTCGACCATCAGGAGCTGAATCCCTACGGCGGCATGTGGATCGGCACCGCGGGAAAAGCCAGCGCCAACATCGAGGAATACCCCGAACTCTACGGCCAGTACATGTTCATCGTCAACGGCAAACGGACCTTTAAAGTGAGCAAGGACGCCCGTTCGCAAGGCATGTCGATGCGCTGCGTAAAAGAGTAAAAACCCTTTCAGAACACGATACGGACCGTTTCAGGCAGGAACGGTCCGTGTTTTTTCAGGGGCAAGACGTTCAGAGACAGCCGAATATGGAAGGCCAAATAACTTAACATAATATTTACCACATGTACGTCGTTAGTTAGTCGAAGAATCAGAAGTTGAAATTATTAATTTTATGACGACGCAACATGCAAATCAAGATCTCGAAGACGCTCGAGGCTATTATAGCCCGGGCGGCATTTAATACGACCAAGGCCGGTCTCGACCACTCGCTCAAGGACTTTCTCACGCTGGAGCTGCTCCGCGAGGAGGGATCGCTCGCCTACCAGCTTTTATCCTCCCGTCTCAAGGACTGGGAACTCTACCAGATACGCCTGCGCATCGAACGCGAAATGCTCGCCGGACAGCAGAACGTGCCCCAATCCCCCGAAGAGTACTACCGCGCCTTCACCGAAGAGCTGCGGGCCTGTTCGGGCGCCGCACGGAGCGTTTCGACGGCCCACGCGCTGCGGGCCATCGTCGGCGACCGCACGACGGCTACCTCGCGCGTACTGGAGATGTACGGCATAACGGGTACGGTAGTGGACGAAGACCTCAAGAAGTTCGCCGTGGGCGACGACTTCCGCACTGAAATTCAGGTGCACATGCTCGACTTCAACGAAGAGAACAAGCCCGAAGAGAAAACCTCGTCGCACCTGCTCGACAAATTCGGCGTGAACCTCACGCGCATGGCCCGCGAAGGCAAAATCGACCCCGTCGTGGGGCGCGAGCAGGAGATCGAGCGCGTAGTCCAGATTCTTTCGCGCCGCAAGAAGAACAATCCGATCCTGATCGGCGAAGCCGGCGTGGGCAAGAGCGCCATCGTCGAGGGACTCGCCCTGCGCATCGCACGCGGCGAAGTGCCCTACACCATCGCCGACAAGACGCTCTTCTCGCTCGACGTCTCGTCGCTGGTGGCCGGCACGAAATTCCGCGGCGAATTCGAAGAGCGCATGCAGCAGCTGCTCGACGAACTGCGCAAGGCCAAGGATACGATCATCTTCATCGACGAGATACACACCATCGTGGGTGCAGGCTCGACGCAGGGCAGTCTCGACACGGCCAACATCCTCAAACCGGCGCTGGCGCGCGGCGAACTGCAGACCATCGGCGCCACCACGCTCGACGAGTACCGCGAGAACATCGAGAGCGACTCGGCCCTCGAACGCCGCTTCCAGAAGGTCGTAGTGGAGCCTACTACGCCCGATCAGACGCTCCAAATCCTGCGCAACATCGCGCCCCACTACGAACGCCACCACAAGGTGCGCTATACGGAGGAGGCCCTGCAGGCGTGCGTGACCCTCACGGGCCGCTACATCACCGACCGCTTCTTCCCCGACAAGGCCATCGACGTCATGGACGAAGCTGGCTCGCGCATACACCTGCAGTCGGCGCGCGAACCGGCCGAGCTGCGCGAAATGGAGACGGCGCTCACCGACGCGCAGCGCGAACGCCGCGAAGCGGTCGAAGCGCTGGTCTACGAAAAAGCCGCCTCGGCGCGGATGCGCGAAATCGCGCTCCGCTCCAAACTTGGCGAAACCAGAGCCGAGTGGAAGCGGTCACTGGAGACCAATCCCGTAGAGGTCACTGCGGAACACATCCAGCAGGTCATCACCTCGATCACGGGTATTCCCGCCGAACGGATATCGGGCGGCGAGATGACGCGCCTGCAGATGCTCTACGACCACCTCGCACGCCGCGTCGTGGGACAGCAGGAGGCCGTGGAGAGGATCGCCCGCACGATCCGCCGCTCGCGCGCCGGACTCAAGGACGAAAACCGCCCGATCGGCGTCTTCCTCTTCGTGGGTCCCACGGGCGTGGGCAAGACCCTGCTGGCCAAGGAGGTCTCGAAGTGGCTGTTCGACGAGCACCGGGGCCTGATCCGCATCGACATGAGCGAATACGGCGAGAAGCACAATGTCGCGCGTCTGATCGGATCGCCTCCGGGATACGTCGGTTACGGCGAGGGCGGCCAGCTCACCGAAGCGGTCCGCCGCCAGCCCTACTCCGTGGTGCTGTTCGACGAGATCGAGAAGGCGCACCCCGAAGTCTTCAACTCCATGCTGCAGATCTTCGACGAGGGACACCTCACCGACGGTTCGGGCCGCAGGGTGGACTTCCGCAACACGATTATCATCATGACCTCGAACGTCGGGTCGCGCAACGTGGTCCAGAAATCGGTGCAGGTGGGTTACAGCACCGTCTCGAAGAGCGCCACGGCGGTCGCCGCCCCGCAGTGCGAGTACCGCAAAGCCCTCGAACAGACCTTTGCGCCGGAGTTCCTCAACCGCATCGACGACATCGTGCTGTTCCGCACGCTGGAGCTCTCCGACGTGGAGCGGATCATCGAGCTGGAGCTGCAGGGACTCTTCGAGCACACGCGCCGGCTGGGCTACAAGGTGAAGATCACCGACGGAGCCAAACGCCGTCTGGCAGCCATGGGCTACGAATCGCGCTACGGCGTACGTTCGCTCAAGCGCACGCTGATGGACAACGTCGAGGAACCGCTCTCGACCCTGATTATCGACGGCAAGTTGCACGAAGGCGACACGGTCGTCGTCGAATCGGACAAGCCGCACGGCGTCCGGATACGCGTGGCATGACAGACGGTCGATTTCCCATCTTCCCGTTGAAAGAGACCGGTTTGAAACCGGTCTCTTTTCTTATTCCGCCACTTTTTTATTCCATAATTGCCTGAAAGATTATTTTTCAACTAAATTTGTCCGGATTTAATACAGTTTCATAACACCGACATGCGTCAGATGCTCCTGAAAGCCCTTGCGTCAGGGCTTATTATGTCCTTGTTTCCATTCGCCGCGATATCGGCGCCCGCCGGGCCGTCACACGCCGACAGCCTGCTCAGGCTTTTATCCAAGACACACGATGCCGTCGGCCGGGAACGGATATACGTCCAGCTGGCCGACCTGAGCGGAGACAGTCTCGAACTCGCAGCGCCCTATTGGGACGCGGCGCTCGCCGAAGCGCGGAAATCCGGAGACCTCTACGGCTGCAAGGACGCGCTGGACTTTCTGGTACGCAAATTCGCAGGCCGGGACTCGCAGCGGGCCGAGAAATACATCGCCCTTGCGGACAGCATTCTTCCGGGACCGCGCCACGCCCTGTTCCGCTCGTCGCTCTACGCCTACTACATCTGGAAGCTGATAAACGACAACAATGCGGTCGAAACCGTAAAACACGAACTCGACAGACTCAAGACCAAAATCCACAACGAACTCTCGCCCGAAGAGCGCATCGAATGGGAATTCCTGACGGGACTCTCCCTAGACTTCTCGTCGCTGGCGACCGAAGCCTACGACAACATCGGCAAGGCGATCCCCTATGTGGAGCAGGCATTGAAAAAACTCGAAGCTTATCCGTTGGAAGAGCGTCTCCACATGGAGCGGATCTGCCGCGACGAGCTTTCCGAACTCTACATGCTCAGCAAAGACAAACGCGCCGAAAAGCAGATCCAGCAATGTATCGGACCTGCACCGCGCATGGCTGGCGATGGACGACCGCTTCGAACGCCCCCACCGCGACACGACGGGTTACATGATGCGCGCCTACTCGAAGATGCTCTATCTGCGCGAGCTGATCTCCAAAGAGAAGGCCAACGAATATTACGGGAAATGCATGGAGCTGGCCCGCGCCAGAGGCGATCTGGCCGAGATTTACAGCACCAGCGCCCGCTACTACCAGTACATGGGGGAATACGAGCGGGCCGTGGCCTACATCGACTCGGCCGTAACCGTCTACAAGCGCAACGGCACAAAAGCGGATTTCGCCTCCATATACGCAGTGCAGTCGTGGCTCTACGAGAATCTGGGCGACTACAAAAACGCCCTCGAAGCGCTGCGCACATCCAATTCGATCCGCCACGACGACCGCGTGGAAGAGGCGCAGAACAGCCTCGCCGAGATGCAGACCCTGTTCGAAGTGGGGCAGCTGGAGCTTGAAAAATCCCGGCTGGCCAACCGCATGAAATTCATCGCCCTGCTTGCCGGCGGGGTGCTGGTGCTGCTGCTCATCGGCTGGAGCGTCTATCAGTACGTCATGGTCCGGCGGCTGACGCACATCCGGCGGCAGCTCACCGACGCCAACGAAGAGATAACCCGCCAGAGCCGCCGCGCCATGGAGAGCGAAAAGATGAAAACGGCCTTCATCAACTCCATGTGCCACGAAATCCGCACGCCGCTCAACGCTATCAACGGATTTTCGGAACTGCTGCTCGATGACACCCTCGACGCCCATACGCGGCGCGAATTCCGCGAACAGATATGGACCAACACGACCGCGCTGACCACCCTGCTGGAAAACATGCTCGAACTGTCGAGTCTGGTCAGCTCCGAAGCGCCCCTGCCGCAGACCGACACCGACATCGGTCTGCTTTGCGCCGAACGGCTGGAATACCAGAAGCGGCAGTCGAACAACCCGCAGGTGGAGTATATCTTCAAGGGGGGGGGTGAAGGTCCCTGCATCATTCCGACCAACGTCTTCTACATGACCCGCGTGATCGACAACCTGCTGCAGAACGCCGCCAAATTCACCGCCGCAGGCTCCGTCACGCTCTCCTGCGAGAAGGATGACAGCAAACGCAGACTACGCATCCGCGTGGCCGACACAGGCATCGGCATCGACCCCGACAAGCGGGAGTGGGTATTCGAACGCTTCGCCAAAGTGGACCCCTTCAAACCGGGTTCGGGCATCGGGCTTTATCTCTGCCGCCTGATCGTCACGCGGCTCGGAGGCGAAATCCGCGTCTGCCCCGAATACCGCGCAGGCTGCTGCATCGATATCGTCCTCCCCTGCTGATGCTTAAATCCGCCCCTTCCGGGCGGATTTTTCGTATCGGACGGGGCTGCGGATTGCAATCCGGAGTTAATTAGCTATCTTTGCATCCTAAATCCGGAACGCAATGTACAGTTTCTCGACTTATAAAGATCAATACAAGTCCAATCTGAAACTGGCCCTGCCCGTCGTACTGACGCAGCTGGGCCAGATTCTCACGCAGGTAGCCGACAACCTGATGGTCGGCCGCTACGGCGGCGACGACCCCGTGCCGCTGGCCGCCGTATCGTTCGGCGGCTCGGTATTCTTCATCCTCTTCATCGCCGCCATCGGCATCGCGCTGGGCATGACGCCCCTCGTGGGCGAGCTTTACGCGCAGGGCGACCGGGAGAAGTCGGCGGGGCTGCTGCAGAACGGCATCCTGTTCTACACGCTGCTGGGATTCGCAATGGCGGTCGTCCAATACTCCGTCATCCCGCTCATGTACCGCCTCGGCCAGCCCGTCGACGTGGTCGATGCGGCCATCCCCTACTACCGTATGCTGGTTTTCAGCATGCCGTTCGTGATGCTTTTCTTCGCCTTCAAGCAGTTCCTCGAAGGCGTGGGCAACACCAAAGTCGAGATGGTCGTGACGATCGTCGCCAATCTGGCCAACATAGGCTTCAACTGGGTCTTCATCTACGGACGCTTCTCGCTTCCCGAAATGGGCGCCGAGGGCGCGGGTCTGGGCACGCTGCTGTCACGCATCATCGCCCCGATCCTGATGGTCGGCTACTTCTACAGCCGCGAGCGCTACCGCGGCTACCTCGACGGATTCTCGCCCCGCAACTACTCGTGGGCCACGGTGAAAAAACTGCTGCACATGGGACTTCCGATCTCGATGCAGATGTTTCTCGAAGCTTCGGCGTTCGTCGGCACCGGCATCATGATGGGCTGGTTCAACAAGGAGACCATGAGCGCCAACCAGATCGCCGTCACCATCGGCAACTGCGCCTTCATGATCGTCATGTCGATCGGCGCCGCCACCACCATCCGCGTGTCGCACTGCTACGGCGCCCGCAACATCGGCGAACTGTCGCTGGCGGCCAAGGCGTCGTATCATCTGGTGCTGGCGTGGAACGCCTTCGCGGCGCTGGTCTTCATCACCATGCGCAACGTCATTCCGACCTTCTTCACCACCAACGCCGAAGTGATCGCCATCGCCTCGCAGCTGATGGTCTTCGCCGCGCTGTACCAGCTTTCGGACGGCATTCAGAATGTCTCGGTAGGTATCCTGCGCGGCATTCAGGACGTGAAGATCATCATGCCGATCGCCTTCGTCTCCTACTGGCTGCTCAACCTGCCCGTGGGCTACCTGTTCGGCTTCACGCTCGGCATGGGGCCGTCGGGACTTTTCCTCGGTTTCTCGTTCGGGCTGTCGGCCGCCGCCGTGATGATGATCCTCCGCATACGACGCAGCATACGACGCTTGTACCTCAGCAGCAATTAAAAATTAAAAAATTCAGAATTTTTGCGTATCTTTACGCAAATTATACCCTCCATGGATACCGAAAAACAACATACGAAAGCATTCAAACCCGAAATAGGCCGCGGCTGCTCCTTCTGCAACTGCGGTTCGGAATGCGAAGCCAAACTCTGCGACGGATGTTTCAAACTCCACGAGACCGCATGGCTCGAAGAGTACCCAGAAAACCTTCCGACCGACATCGTCGAAGTGCGTTTCAAGAACACCCGCCGCGCATTCTACCAGAATGTCAACAACCTGCCGCTCAAGCGGGGCGACATCGTGGCGGTCGAAGCTTCGCCCGGCCACGACATCGGCATCGTTTCGCTCACGGGCGATCTGGTGGCGCGCCAGATGCGCCGCACGGGATTCAACCCCTTCAACGGCGAATTCAAGAAGATATACCGCAAAGCCAAGCCCTACGACATCGAGAAGTGGCAGGAAGCCATCGAACTGGAACACGAGACGATGATCGCGTCGCGCCAGATCGCGGCCGACATGGGACTCAACATGAAGATCGGCGACGTGGAGTATCAGGGCGACAAGATCAAGGCCATTTTCTACTATATCGCCGACGAACGCGTGGACTTCCGCGAACTGATCAAGGTCTTCGCCGAACGGTTCCACATACGTATCGAGATGAAGCAGATCGGCGCGCGGCAGGAGGCGGGACGCATCGGTGGACTGGGTGCCTGCGGACGCGAGTTGTGCTGCGCATCGTGGATGTCGAGTTTTTCGAGCGTCACGACCGGCGCCGCCCGCGTACAGGAAATTTCGCTCAATCCCCAGAAACTCGCCGGACAATGCTCGAAGCTCAAGTGCTGCATGATGTACGAGTACGACACCTACGTCGACGCCCGCAAGGAGTTCCCGCGTCTGCGCGAACCGCTGCAGGCCATGGACGGCGAATACTATCTGGTCAAGAACGACATTCTGGCCGGCACGATGACCTTCTCGTCGAGCAAGGATGCGATGGTCAACGTCACCACGCTCTCCATCGCGCGCGTCAGGGAGATCGTCTCGCTGAACCGCGCCGGCAAGAAGGTAGACCGGCTGCAAGCTGCCGAGGACATAGCCCCGGCGGCCGAAGAGCCGACCTACCGTTCGGAGGAGGACAGTATCACCCGTTTCGATCAGGCCAAGCGCCGCAGCAAGCGGAGCCGCGGCAAAGGGGGCCGGCAGAACGGACAGGATTCGCAGGAAGCGGGACAGCAGGCTGCAGGCCGGCAGGAACAGCCCGATCAGCAGGGCCGGCAGCAGGAACGCCGCCCGCGGCGCAACGACCGTCCCCGCAATGGCGAAGGCCGCAGCAGTGAGGGGCGCAACAACGAAGGCCGCAACGGAAATCCGGAACGCCGCAACAACGGCGAACGCCGTGACGGAGAGAACCGCGAAAACCGCAACGCCAACAACGGAGGCCGCAGAGGCAGCGCCGGCAGCGAAAACCGGAACGGCGAAAACGGCGACACCCGCAACGGCAACAACAACGAAGCCCGCAACGGAAATGCGAACAACGGCAACGGCGCCGAACGCCGCGAAGGCAGCAGCCGCGGCCGGAACAACAACCGCAACCGCCGCCGTCCGAACAACGACCGTCCGCGCGGCGAAGGCGGCAGCAACGGAAACGGCAATAACGGCGGCAACGGCGCAAACGAATAACGGTGCAACGGACGGCAGGTGACATAACGGCACGCTGCGGAGCCGTATCCCCATATAGGGCAGACCAAGGCGGACCGGATCGCACGACCGCCGGTCCGTACGGGACAGGGACAGGCAGGCAAGACCGCGCGACCGCCGGTCCCTACGGAACACCCCCCGGCGCAGACGGCCGCGCGCCCCTCCCGATCGAGGGGCGGAAACGCTCCGACGCGGATATTGCAGCCGTAAAATTCGCCGGAGCGGCAATGCGCCCGCCGGGTTCCGTACGCGCAAAAATACTCCGCACGGTATCCGCCCTGCTCGATGCAGAAGCGATGCGGCCGATGCGTGCGGCATGCCGCACGGCACTCGCCGCCGCGGCATTTCTCGCCGCAGGCTGCGTGTCGCCCCACGGAGCCGTTGCGACCGACGTCAACTCGGCATCGTGGCGCGATTCCGCCCCGGTCACCCTCGCCAACGCCGACACGACGACGCTCCGCGACATCGCCCTGTTCCTGCGCTGCAACGACCGGTTCGCGGAGGACACGCTGACCGTCCGCATCCGGGTGCGCACGCCGGACTCGCTCCAACACGAAGAACCGTTCGTGATGGTCATTCCCCCGGCACATACTCCGGCCGCGATCTCGCGCGAGGCCGACATCCCTTACCGCCGCCGCGTGCTTTTCGACCGGACGGGCGACTACCACCTGACAATCACCCCCTGCCGCCCCGTCGAAGGCGTCGAAGCGGTAGGCATCCATATCGCAAAAAGCCAATAGAGACAATGGGCAAAGATAAACTCCGCAGATTCCGCGAGAATCTGACTTTCGACTGTTTCGTACAACCCGAATTCGACGAGGTATTCCACTGCGACCATCCCCTCAAGGGGCGCTGGCGCAGCGACTTTTTCCGCAACGACAACCCCATCGTGCTGGAGCTGGGCTGCGGCAAGGGCGAATACACCGTTGCGCTGGCCGAACACGACCCGTCGCGCAACTATATCGGCATCGACATCAAAGGCGCCCGCATGTGGCGCGGCGCAAAGAGCGTCACGGAGCGGAAAATCGCCAATGCGGGCTTTCTGCGCACGCGCGTGGAGTTCATCAACGGCCTGTTCGCCGAAAACGAGGTGGACGAAATTTGGATCACCTTTCCCGATCCGCAGCTCAAAAGCCGCCGGGCCAAGAAGCGTCTCACCTCGCCGCTGTTCCTCGAATATTACGCCCGTCTGCTGAAATCCGATGGGTGGATCAACCTCAAAACCGACTCGAAACACCTGTTCGCCTACACCAACGAGGTCGTTCGCCGCTACACCCTTCCCTGCGAGGTTTCGAATCCCGACATCTACGGTTCGGGGTATGCCGACGAGGTGCTTTCGGTCAAAACGGCCTACGAGAAACGTTTTCTCGAAATGGGTCTTCCGATCACCTATACCCGCTTTTCGCTGGCCGGACGGCAGGAATTCCCGTGGTTCGACTGGGAAGAGGACGAAAAGGAGGAAAAGGACAACGAGCAGGAGCGACGGATACACTGACCCCGCTTCCAGCCTGACGGCCCGCCTATCCTTTATACAGCCGCTCTTTTCTTAATTAAATATAGGTAAGAAACTTTTTCGGCTCAATCTACTAATTTTTTAGATATAAAACTTGCATATCTAAAAAATTAGTAGTAAACTTGCATAGGAACTGAAAAAGCGCTTTTTACCATGGAGAAAAAATCAACGGAACTCACACGCGGCGAAGAGGAGATCATGCAGATACTCTGGCGTCTGGGGGACGCGGTGGTCAATGAGATCATCGCCCAGACCGAGGAGCCGCGGCCCAAGTACACCACCGTCGCCACCTTCCTCAAGATTCTGGAAAACAAAGGTTTCGTGGGACACACCCCCGAAGGCAAAAGCCACCGCTACTACCCGCTCGTCGGCCGCGAGCAGTACGCGCGCGGGGTCATGTCGTCGGTGCTGACCTCCTATTTCGACGGCTCGCTGGCCCGGATGGTGTCGTTTTTCTCGCGGAACGAAGACATTTCGGTCAAGGAGATGGACGAGATTCTCGAAATCATGCGGAACGCAAAAAAATAACGCGCTATGAAACGGCTTCTGCTCTTCCTGATTCTCCTGCTGGGCCACGCGGCCCGCAGCAAAGGGCAGACCTCCGGTCCGCCGCAGGACGGCATGCGGCACGCTGCCGAAACAACTTCCGAGACGAATGAAACACACCGGTGCGGCGGCATTCAGGCCGCGGCAATACGACCGTCAAAACACACCGCAGCCGTCGCTGCCGCAGCGGCCACCCGATAAACAGCCTGCCGCAGCGACACGCCCGAAAACAGCGTACGCCAACCGACGATAAACGCCCGAAACACAAGCACACGACCAGTCAAATCGCTGACAATGAAACCCGCAATCATCTACATGCTCGAAGTGCTCGTCTGCAGCGGAGTCCTGCTGGCGGCCTACGCCATCCTGCTCGAACGCCGGGTAAAATTCCGCTGGTGCCGGCTCTACCTGCTCCTGACGACCTTCGCCGCGGCTCTGATTCCGCTGCTGCGGATTCCCGTATGGCCGGGCCGCGTCGTCGCAGCCGCACCCGCCATCCCGCCCGACCTCCCCGTCTGGATGGGCGAAGTGCTTCCCGACGAGGGCGGAAGTTTCGCCGTAACGCCCGAAATTTTTTGTCTGGGGCTTTATCTGCTGGGAGCGGTCCTGATCGCCGGCGTCATGGCATGGCAGGTCTTCCGCATCCATAGGCTGCGGCGCGGCGCCGAAATTTCCCGGACCGGCGACTATACGCTCGTCCGCACGCGGCAGGAAATCGCTTCGTTCTCCTTCCTGCGCACCATTTACGTCTGGGACAAAACGCCTGCCGGGGAGCTGGCCGCCATTCTGGCCCACGAGTCGAGCCACATCGCCCACCGCCACTCCATCGAACGCATCCTGATGGAGCTGATGAAGGCCCTTCTATGGTGGAATCCCTTCGCATGGATCGCCGCACGGCGGCTGACCGAGGCCGAAGAGTTCGAGGCCGACAACGACGTGCTGAGCAGCGGTTACGACCGCGCCGAATATATGCAAACCATCTTCAGGCAGCTTTTCGGTTATAGTCCGGAAATAGCCAACGGGCTGCGCAACTCCCTCACTAAAAAACGCTTTAAAATGATGACCAAGCAGACAAAGAGCAGGCACGGCCTGCTGCGGCTGGCGGGTACGTTGCCCGCCGTGATAGGATTGTTGTGCGCATTCGGCTTCACCTCGCGCGCAGCTGTGATCGTCGCCCCGGCGACCGCCCCCGCAACCGGAACGACCGAAGAGCCGGCCGACATACGAACCGCGGCCGACGCGATGCAGAAGCAGGACAAGACCTGCACGGCGACGCTATCGGTAGTGGATAAAAAAGACAAACACCCCATCGAAGGAGCGCTCGTACAGGCGGCCGGCCCCCCAAAAGGCACCGTCACCGGCAAAGACGGCCGGGCCGTGATAACGGTCCCCGAAGGCAGTGAACTCAAAATCAGCTATATCGGCTACGAGCCCCGGACCATCGCCGTAAACGACGAAAACCCGGTCGTCGTATCCCTGATACGAAACCCCAAAGCAGGCTTTACCCCCACCGACGACCTGCCCGACACGCCGCAGGAGCAACAGCAGGAGCAGGTGACCGTCAGCGTCGCCACCTACAAGGACAACGCCCCGCTCGCCGGTGCGCTGGTCAAGGTCAGCGGTTCGCAGATAGGTGCGGTCACCAACGACGAAGGCTTGGCCGCATTACAGGTACCGGCCAATTCGGCTCTTGAAATCAGCTACATAGGATGCAAACCGCATATCGCACAAGTCGGCGACAAGGCGCGTCAGATGTTCATGTTCGACATGCAGCCCGCAACGTCCGGAAGATCCGAAACGGAGGGCACGACCGTAACAACGACCGTAACGGACAAACCGCTCTATATCGTCAACGGAATCGAAACGAAGGAGATCGGCAAACTCGATCCCGACCGGATCGAGAGCATGAGTGTCCTCAAGGACAAGGCCGCCACCGCACTCTACGGCGAAAAGGCCCGCAACGGCGTGATAGTCATCACGCTCAAAGGAGCGGATATAGAACCTGCTACGTCCGAAAGCAACGGCAAGAGGGATGACGCCGAACAAACCGCGGCAAACGCCATCGCGATTAAAAACGGCACCCCCGAAAAGGAAGAGGCGTTCCTTGTGACCGAAACGATGCCTCTCTTCCCGACCGAAGATCCCGCCGCCCCGTACGGCGACCTCAGCAACTTCCGGGCATGGGTGCAGAAAAACGTAAAGTACCCGGCCGAAGCTTTCGAAAAGGGGATCGGAGGACGTGTCGTGCTGTCGTTCGTCGTCGAGAAGGACGGCTCGGTAAGCAGCATCGAAAAGCTCCAATCGCCCGACGCGTCGCTTTGGGAGGAGGCTCGCCGCGTCATCGCCTCTTCGCCCAAGTGGAAACCCGGCGAACAGCGCGGACAGATCGTGCGCGTGAAATATACGCTCCCCGTGGACTTCCGTCTTACGAAAGCGTCCGATACGCCGGCCCCGGAATCCGGAAAGTAGTTTTTCAACCGGCTACGACCAAGCAGACCGCGCGGCGCCATAACCCGGATTCCCCAAACCGACCGGCCCGGATTCCCCGAATCAACCGGCTCCACGAATCGGCCGCCCGGCCTGCTTTCCCCAAGCCAAGCTCCCGCGGACCGGCATCCCCTCCTGATTTTCAAGCCCCCGCCGGCAGTCCTCATAAACTGCCCCGGCTTTCCCAAGCCTCCGAACCGACCATAAGCGGAAACGGCGTCCACCCTGAGTTCAGTGGACGCCGTTTTTATCGGCCTGCCGGACCGCCGAATAGCGATACCTGCGAGACCGCCCCGGCCGCTCCGGACTTTTCAGCCCTATCTCCGAAAGGCTCTGCGACTCCGCCGCTCCGGATTACTCCCTGCAACAGCGAACGTTATAGCCGTATGCCGCATCGGATTTCGAAGAAGACTGCGGCTGGAGCAGTTTGCCCGTACTGAGCTTTTTCGAAATATAGAAACAAGAGATCGTGTTTCCCGAACGATAGTTGGACCAGTAATGCCCCGTACGGGTCGTAGCGAGACCAGCGAGATTGCCCTTGTCGCGGTTACGGTAACCCGACGTCGGGTACCAGTCCCTCAGATCGCCGAAAATGTAGGTCATGCCGTACTTCTCCCCATCCCATTCCGAGGTTCCGTCCACATAGCGGTCCTGATCGTCCGCAAAATCGTCCCACGTATCGCGGTCCGGCACCTTATACCCCACGGGGCACGGATCGTAGCAGGTTTTCGCGGTATTCCACAAATCGGCGCGGGGCTTGGCCAGCCAGTCGTAAACTCCGGTCGCACCTTTGTTCGAAAGGAACGAAAGCGGATGCGCCGCGGCGTATTCCAGTGTCGAAACGGCCGCCCCGCTCTCCTGCTTCCACGCATGCGTATCGGCGAAGGCCGGATTGACGACCGAATTTTCCGCCGCCTGCGCAAAAGCAGTCGCCGAGGTTTCGGGGGCCGTACCCCCGCAGAACGGGTCCTTGCGGCCCCACTGGTAATAGAGTCCGTAAGCCTCGGCCGATCCGGGCGTCGTGCCGACGGCTCCCAGCGAACGGTCCAACAATACGCGGCCGTTGGCATAGGTCACCATCCGAGGTTCCGGCGTGAACTCCACACGATCTCCCCCGCGGCATCCGCAAGCGCGATGACGGCATTGCCCTTCGCGGCGCCTGCCGCCGTAAAGAAGATGCGGCCTTTTCCGGCATCGAGCGAAACGGCCGAAATCTCCTGCTCCAGCCCTTTCGTCACCCAAAGCCAGTCGGCTTTCATGCCGTCGGCAAGCGCGATCGCGGCATCGTCTCCGCTGCCGTTGCCACGCACCGCAGCGTCGAACATATAATCGCCGGCCTCGCTGACGATATAACAGTTGGCGGTTCCGTCCCGGCTCAGGTCGATGGCCGTCACCGGCGCCTGCACGGCCGTCAATGTCGGCGTAGTCGCACTCCACGGCTTGCCGTTGCGGTCGGTGACGGTCAGCGTCACGGCCGTTTCCGACGGAGTTGCGGACGCCGTAACATCGAGCGCGCCCGCGTAGGCATCCCCCTCGCGCCCGGCGGAGACGACAACCGTCCAGCCGGAGAGGGCCTCATCAGGCTCGGCGGCGAAAGTCAGCCCCTCCAGATCGTCGCCCGTCACCGTGAAGGCGAGCCGCTTCTGCTCCCCGACCGTAAATTCGACGGGATTCTCCCCGGCGAACGAGATTTTCAGTTCGACCGGTTTCTGTTCCGGTTCGTTGTCGTTACAGCCCGATGCAAACAGGGCCAGCAAACATCCTAAGATCAGTTTTTTCATCTTTTATCCGTTTTTGGTTGAACACTGTTCCGTTCCGGCGGACCGCAAAGATGAAAAGGCACACTCCGACGCACACGCAACAAAGCGCGCGCAGTCCGGCATCCGAGGTTGTTTTCGACACACTCAATACGTTCGGTTGAAAATGACCCAAGACCTGCTCCATTCACCGTAGAAGCGAAATCCGTATAATCGCGACGGCAGGTTTTCTGACTCGCCCTTCTCTCCGGCGCCTTCCCGGTCCGCGGAGGACCAGTGGCCAAGAATGCCGGAAAAAAACTTTCAATCAAGAAAGCCGGGCACACAGCAACGGGAATTGTTACCGATTCTCACGGTATTCCCTTTTAATTCCCGGCGACCGCAAAGGGACCGGGAAACCGCAGCGAAGGCAAAGGTAGCACAATCCCTCAAATAAACAAAAAAAACGCAGCCGGAATTCGGGCTGCGGCACAAATCCCCTCCGTACCGTCAGCCGCCGGGTCCGAGCGGCGCCATGATCCGCCGGACCTGTCCGGTGTTGTCCATCACGCCGCAGCGGAGTCCGGCACGCGGTTGTCGGCCGGCGGGTCCGAATCAGGGCCGCGCCCTGCGCACGGTCGAATGCCTTCGGCACGTAACCGCCCCCGATCACCGGCATCGAGACCTGCGCCAGCCCCAAGCCGTCGCCGATCATATAAATCAGCGTCACGGCCCCCTTCGGCGGTTTTTCCGCATCCGCGCACGCCGCAGTCAGCAGGCAAAGCGCAAAAAACAAAACCCCTTTCCTTATATCGGCAGCGAAAACAGCTGGAATTTGCCGACTTTTTACTACATTTACACCACTTTAACCACCTTGCAACATGGATGTAAAGATCGCCCCCGACTGGAAAGAGCTGCTCGCTCCCGAATTCGAAAAACCCTACTTCGCCGACCTCACGCAGTTCGTACGGCAGGAATACGCCACGCGGCGCATCTATCCGCGCGGCAGCAACATCTTCCGCGCCTTCGACAAATGCCCGTTCGACAAGCTGAAAGTGGTCATCATCGGTCAGGACCCCTACCACGGTCCCGGACAGGCCAACGGGCTCTGCTTCTCGGTAGGCGACGGCGTGCCGTTCCCGCCCTCGCTGCAGAATATCTTCAAGGAGGTCGCCGACGACACTGGGACGCCCCCTCCCGCGACGGGCAACCTCGACCGCTGGGCCGAGCAGGGCGTACTGCTGCTGAACGCCGTGCTGACCGTCCGCGCACACGAAGCGGCGTCGCATGCGGGCCGCGGCTGGGAAACCTTCACCGACGCCGTGGTACGCGCGATCTCCGAACGCAAACAGGGCGTCGTATACATGCTTTGGGGCAGTTACGCCCAGAAAAAGGGAGCTATCGCAGACCCGCAGCGGAATTTCATCCTCAAGTCCGTACACCCGTCGCCGCTCTCGGTCTACCGCGGATTTTTCGGCTGCCGCCACTTCTCGCGCGCCAACGAATATCTCCGCAGCATCGGCAAGGAGCCGATCGTATGGTGAACCGTCGCCTGCCGGTCCGGTCTTGCCGGTCGTCGTATCGGTCGGAAGTTTCCGCCACCGCAGGCGGCGCGGGGACTTCGGCATGCGCCAATCCGGGATCGTCTGACTACGCCCTGCCCCGGAAGGAGCCGCAAAACGGTTATCCGCCCAAACAATACAGCAATAAAACCACACGCAGCGCATAAGTCCGCTCCGGAAACATGAAAACACAAACAGCCACCAATTCGTTTCGGGCATGGATGCTCGCGGCGCGGCCCAAGACGCTGACGGGAGCCGCCGTACCGGTGATGCTGGGCTGCGCTTTAGCCGCTTCGGACGGAGATTTTCACCTGCTGCCCGCCGTGCTGTGCCTGCTGTTCGCCTTCCTGATGCAGATCGACGCCAACCTCATCAACGACCTCTGGGATTACCTCAAAGGCTCCGACGGCAAAGACCGGCTGGGACCCGAACGGGCCTGCGCGCAGGGCTGGATCACACCCCGCGCCATGCGTCGCGGAATCGCCCTGACGACCGCGGCCGCCTGCATCACGGGCTGCGGACTGCTCTTTTACGGCGGCTGGTGGCTGATCGCCGTCGGCGCGCTGTGCGTCGTGTTCGCATTCCTCTACACGGCGGGACCCTATCCGCTGGCCTACCACGGGTGGGGCGACCTGCTGGTGCTGGCTTTCTTCGGATTCGTCCCCGTCGGCTGTACCTGTTACATCCTCAGCGGCAGCTGGACATGGCAGACGGGCGTCATTTCGGCGGCCTGCGGACTGGCGATCGACACCCTGCTGATGGTCAACAACTACCGCGACCGCGAGCAGGACGCCCGCAGCGGCAAACGCACGCTCGTCGTCCGGCTGGGCGCACGGGCCGGCAGCGGGCTTTATCTGGCACTGGGATTCGCAGCCGCAGCGCTCTGCCTCCCGCTGCTCTGCGACGGCCGCATAGGAGCGGCAGCGCTTCCCCTGCTCTACCTCGCACCGCACACGGCGACATGGCGGCGCATGGTGCGGATCGGCCGCGGCCGGGAGCTGAACGCCATTCTGGGCGCCACGTCGCGCAACATCCTGCTCTTCGGAATACTGCTCTCGATCGGGCTGCTGCTGTAAAGACGGCCCCGAAGCGCACCCCCACACACCACGCACCAATAGCATCGCCGCACCGAAACGCATACGGCAGGCCAGCCGCTCACAACAGCACTAAACAAAAAAAGCCGTCAAAAATGACGGCTTTTTCATTCACACGACCCGACCGGGCCGGATATGTCGCCGGGCATCAGCCCAGATACGATTTCAGCAGTTTGCTGCGCGACGAGTGGCGCAGGCGGCGGATCGCCTTCTCCTTGATCTGGCGCACGCGCTCGCGCGTCAGGTCGAACTTCTCACCGATCTCTTCGAGGGTCATCTCCGAAGTGCCGATGCCGAAGAAGTATTTGATGATGTCGCGTTCGCGGTCCGTGAGGGTTTCCAACGCGCGGTCCACCTCGGTCGAGAGCGACTCGTTGATAAGTCCGCGGTCGGCGTTGGGCGAATCGGGATTGACCAGCACGTCCAGCAGCGAGTTGTCCTCGCCGTCGGCGAACGGGGCGTCCACCGAGACATGGCGGCCTGCCACGCGCAGCGTGTCGGTGACCTTCTCCTTGGGAAGCTCCAGCTCCGTGGCCAGCTCTTCGGGCGACGGGGTGCGCTCGTGCTCCTGCTCGAAGCGTGCGAACGCCTTGTTGATCTTGTTGAGCGAACCCACCTGATTGAGCGGCAGACGCACGATGCGCGACTGTTCGGCCAATGCCTGCAGGATCGACTGACGGATCCACCACACGGCGTACGAGATGAACTTGAAACCGCGGGTCTCGTCGAACTTCTCGGCGGCCTTGATCAGACCGAGGTTGCCTTCGTTGATCAGGTCCGGGAGGCTGAGTCCCTGATTCTGATATTGTTTGGCGACGGAAACCACGAAACGCAGGTTGGCTTTGGTCAGCTTTTCGAGGGCTTCCTGATCTCCTTTCTTAATCCGTTGGGCGAGTTCCACCTCCTCTTCGACCGTGATAAGCTCCTCCTTGCCGATTTCCTGCAAGTATTTGTCCAGCGAAGCGCTCTCGCGGTTGGTGATGGATTTTGTAATCTTTAATTGACGCATATATCTATTAACCTTCCTAAATAAAATTCTACATTACAACCCGCCCGGACCGCACTACTCCACGAGCGTGTAGCTCGCAGCGCGGCCGTTGGGATAAATACCGTCGATCGAGCGGACCTTCTCGTCCATACGCTGCATGTCCGCAACCGAATAGACCGGACGATCGTTGATATGGGTAATCACAAATCCCTGTTTGACACGGGCACGGGCCAGAATTCCGTCGGCCTTGATGCCGACCACCTGCACGCCGCCCCTGATATCGAGCTCACGGCAGAGTTTGGTGCCCGCATCGGCGAACTTACCGCCGAGAACCTCGACGACATCGACGTCCTCTTTGGTCATTAATTCCGTTTTACCTGCTTTATTACGCAAAGTAACCTCGATTTGTTTCACTGCGCCGTCTCTTTTTACCGACAATTTGACCTTATCGTTGGGTCGGCGGCGTCCGATCTGCTCGGAAAGGGTCGCATTGTCGTTGATCTTCACCCCGTCGATGTCCAGAATCACGTCGCCCTTGCGGATGCCGGCCTCCGAAGCCGAACCGCCCTCGACGACGCCGGCGACATAGGCGCCGCCCAGCTCGGTGATGCCCAGCTCCTTGCCTTCACGGTCGATAAAGTCCTGATCGACAATCGCAAAACGGATGCCGAGCAGTGCGCGCTGCACGATGCCGAACTCCTTGAGGTCCACGACCACCTTGCGCACGATCGATTCGGGAATGGCGAACGAATAACCGATATAGCTACCCGTCTGCGACTTGATGAGGGTGTTGATGCCCACCAGCTCGCCGTGCGTGTTGACCAGCGCGCCGCCCGAATTGCCGGGATTCACGGCCGCGTCGGTCTGGATAAAGGCCTCGATGCGGAAATCGTTGGGAATAACCCCCAGATTACGCGCCTTGGCGCTCACGATACCCGCCGTAATGGTCGATTGCAGGTCGAACGGCGAACCGATCGCCAGCACCCACTCGCCCAGACGCAGCGCATCGGACGATCCGAAAGCCAGCGTCGGCAGGTCCGAAGCCTCGATCTTCAGCAGCGCGAGGTCCGTGGCCGAATCCTTGCCGATCAGCTTGGCGTCGAACGAACGGCCGTCGTTGAGCTTCACGCGGAGTTTCGAAGCCCCGTCCACGACGTGGTTGTTGGTCACCACGTAACCGTCGGCCGAGATGATGACGCCCGAACCTCCGGCGCGCTGTTCGCGGAACTGCGGTCCCTCGTCATACCCCTGTGGGATGCCGAAGAACTCCAGAAAGGGATCGTACCCCCGGCGGCGCGGCATCTCGACCTGCTGCACGGCTTCGATATTGACCACGGCCTTCACCGCATTCTCGGCGGCGTACGTCAGGTCGGGGTACTGCTCGGCCTGATACGAGGTGAACTGCGTCCCCAGCGCGGGCGTGCGTTCCACCTCGCGCTCGATATATTGTACGGAGCCTTCGCGGCCCCCGGCTACTGCCCATGCCGTAAGTCCGCCCGCGGCGGCCGATACGGCGACTGCTCCTAAAATCAAAAATGCCTTTTTCATAATTCGATAACAAGTGTTTAAATTCAATTACTCGGAGGCAATTTATACCATAAGCTTCATCAGGTTTTATTACGATTCGTAGGACAAACGAAAGGGAACGCCCGGTTAGTATGCCCGCTTACACAAAAATCGGGACATCCGCGACGGACATCCCGATTTTCTGCAACCCGGACCGTTACAATCCGAACTCTTTGCGAATCAGCTCCACGGCATCGAGCTTCTCCCAGCCGAAGAACTCGATCTCGCGTTCCGTTTCGCGGCCGTTCTCCCAGACCTTCACCCGCTCCGTATAGGGACGGTTGCCGAAGTGACCGTAGGAAGCCGTGGCCTCGAAGATCGGGTTCTTCAGGCCGAAACGGCGGACGATGGCGGCGGGACGCAGGTCGAAAAGCTTGCCGATGCGGCGGGCGATCTCGCCGTCGGTCATGCCCTCCAGCGCGGCGGGACGCGGCGAACGGTAGGTATCGACGTAAATCGACAGCGGCTGCGCGATGCCGATGGCGTACGACAGCTCGACCAGCACTTCGTCGGCAACGCCCGCGGCGACCAGATTCTTGGCGATATGGCGGGCGGCGTAGGCCGCCGAGCGGTCCACCTTCGAGGAGTCCTTGCCCGAAAAGGCGCCGCCGCCGTGCGCGCCGCGGCCGCCGTAGGTATCGACGATGATCTTGCGGCCCGTAAGCCCGGTGTCCCCGTGAGGGCCGCCGATCACGAACTTGCCCGTAGGATTGACGTGCAGGATATAGTCGTCGCCGATCAGCCCGGCCAGCTTGTCGCCGGCGCGCTCCAGACGCGCCTTGACGCGCGGAATGAGGATCGTGCGCACGTCCTCGCGGATCGTAGCCTGCATCCGCTCCTCGGCCTCCTTCTCCGTCAGCCCGTTGCCGGGCAGGATGAACTCGTCGTGCTGGGTCGAAACCACGATGGTATGCACGCGCAGCGGACGGTTGGTCTTCTCGTCGTACTCGATGGTCACCTGCGACTTGGAATCGGGACGCAGGTAGGTCATCACCTCCCCTTCGCGGCGGATGACGGCCAGCTCCTTGAGAATCACGTGCGAGAGGATCAGCGTCGCCGGCATCATCTCGCGGGTCTCGTTGCAGGCATAGCCGAACATGATGCCCTGATCGCCCGCGCCCTGCTCGTCCTCCTCGGCGCGCACAACGCCCTGATTGATGTCCGACGACTGCTCGTGGATGGCCGACAGGATGCCGCACGAGTTGCAGTCGAACTGGTATTCGCTCTTGGTATAGCCGATGCGGTCGATCACACGGCGCGCCACGCCCTGCACATCGACATACGCTTCGGAGCGCACCTCGCCCGCCACGACCACCAGTCCCGTGGTGCAAAGCGTCTCGCAGGCGACTTTCGAGTTGGCGTCACGACGCAGGAATTCGTCGAGAATGGCGTCTGAAATCTGATCTGAAACTTTATCGGGATGTCCTTCGGACACCGATTCCGATGTAAACAAAAAGCCCATTGTTATACATTCAATTATGAGACGGTACCCTCAGCCGTAATGCCGGCATGCGGAAACACGCTCTCGGTTAATAAAAAAATAAAACGTATAAAATGGGAAAAATTGGCTGTTGGAATAAAAAATAAGCTGTTTTAGCGATTTTTTATTGTGGTTGCAATCAGTCAAATCTTTCCACATTTCCCCGCGTTACGGACGGGAGCGCAAAGATACGAAGGAATTTCGGAATATGCAAAAAACAGTTCGTTTTTGCCTCCGATATGCACTATCTTTGGCCCGGTATTGGATGAGATGCGTCCCGGCAACCCGCAAAACCCGTTTTGCGATTGCGCCCGACTTTCGCTATCTTTATACCCGTCGAATTCAACAAACCGTACATGAAACGATTCTTACTCGCCGCATGCATGCTTCTGGCCGCCGTCAGATTTTCGTCCTGCGAAAACGACGACGACGATCTCTACGACACGCTCACGGGCCGCGTATGGGCCGGAGACCTCGGATTCTAACAGGACGGCTATGCGCTAGACAGCTATGTTTACTTCGGGGCCGACGGCTTCGGAAGCGACGAACTCCGTTACGCCGACAACGGACGCCTGCTCGACACGCTCAACATCCAGTGGGACGCCTACGACGACACGGTCTACATCGACTACGGCCGGGTCGATCTGCCGCGCGAACTGCGCCGGGTCCACATCCGCCGCGGCATGCAGACAACCGATCTCTACATCGGAGGCCGCTATTACGACCGGATCACGCTCTACATGCGCTAACACGGCGGCACCTATTATATATAACGATCCCCGGATTCTGCGTGAATCCGGGGATTTCCATTATTCATTGAGAGTAACGCCTGAAATATAACCGTCCTCTATCCCTTCCAAACATAGATTTAACTTAACCATAATACGGTTCAAGCGTTATGCTGTTACAAGGATCGACCTTTTCTACGCATGAAAAAAAGCCAAGAATGGCACTATTTGTAGACTCAACTATGATCTTCCCCCAAGTATTCAGACCGGGAGCATGGAGCATAACTCCATAGACGCGATCCCACTCCAAGTAGATATTCCCTCCAATTGATTCGCAAGCTCGTGATGCGGAAACTGTTTGAGGAGTAGCTTTTCCCGTATCAATTTTAATTATAAATTTCCCGGATCGGGCGGTTCCGTCAGTATTCGATTTATCATTATCGTTTCCTGTCTTTTTCATATTCTGATCCAAAATTTCAAAATGATCTGCTTCGATAATCGTTCCGTCGGTAAACTCCACTGATTTCACTTGTAACTCATCGGTAGCGGCAGCATCTGTTGCTGCATAATTTTGCGCGGAAATCACCGTTCCATCAACAAGAGTAACGGATTTGATCCGCAAATCGCCCGAATCCTGAGATTTGGCTTCGAAGGGATATATTATAATCGAACATATCACCATCGCAATAAATACATATGATTTCATATCGTTTTTTACTCCTTTCATTCATATTAATTATCTAATTTCTTATTTTACCTGCCAGAAAACCGCAGATATTTTTTGTCGGAAAATTCGCAAATCCTCCTTGCGAAATAGAAAGTCATTACAGCTGCTGCATGGACAATCCTAATTAGTTTTCAATTCACATAGGCCCTGATATTATGAAGACAATTCAAGCGGTAATACTCGATACGAAATTTCACGCATTGACAGTTACAAATATATATCAGGCAGAATTTCAGTACAATACCTACATATTGTCATATCCAAAATATAACTACACAATAATTAGTACTCCGATATATGACCTTATACAACGATCCCCGGATTCACGCAGAATCCGGGGATCGTTCGTTAGCGGGCGGCGGCCTTGATCCGTACGCCGGTTATCGACCTCAACTCACTCCTCCACGTCCCGCAGGGCGGCGCGCAGGGCATTGATATCGCCCATCATCCGCAGGAAGATACGCACGCTGAGGGGCAGTCCGACGATCAGTCCGGCCACGAATCCGTAAAACACATAGGGCGAGGTCAGGCTTCCCACGTAAAATCCCAGCGAGATCAGCAGCGGCACACCCAGCACGATGCCCGCGCCTACGCCCCAGAGGAAGCAGGTGCGGAACCGGAGTACGGCGGCGCAGGTTTCGCGCACGGTCCCCGCTCCCGGCTCGATCCGCGCCAGCAGCACCAGCAGCGCGATCTGCCGCGCCAGCATGGCGAAGATAAAGAGCGCCAGCGTCGCCTTGACGGCCGTTCCGGGATCCGCCTCGCCCGTACGGGATATATTGGCGAAACAAAGCGGCAGCACTGCCAGCAGAAAGATTCCCAGCCGTATCGTACGCGCCAGCCGCTGCTTGGCCGAGATGATCTTTCCGGCCGAGACCTCCGCCGTCAGCCGGTCTATTTTAGTGTCCGCACACGACAGACGTCCGTCCAGCTCGTGCCATTTGGTTTTCAGTTCGTCGAGTTCCATATTCGGGGAGTTTAATGATTTGCCTGTTCACGCAGTTTCAGCTTGATGCGGTGGAGCTTCGAAGCCACGTTGTTGCGCGTAAGCCCCGTGATCGCGGCGATCTCCTCGTAAGGAAGCTCGTCGAGCCACAGCATCACGACCGCCTTTTCGAGCGCATCGAGCCGGTTTATCAGTGCATACAGATCCCGCAGCCGCTCGCCGCGTTCGGGATCTTCGTCGGCTGCGCCCAGCGAGTCGGTCAACGGCAGCCGGCCCGTATGGCGGCGGTTGCGGCGATAGTACGAAATGCAGGTGTTCAGCGCGACGCGGTAGACCCACGACGAAACTTTGGCCCGGCCTTCGAATCCGTCGAATCCCCGCCACAGGTTAATCAGTACCTCCTGATAGAGATCGTCGAAGTCGTCGCTGTCCACGGCATAGAGATAACAGACCTTGCCGACGATGCGGCGGTGTTCCCGGACGAAGGTCTCGAATTCATACTGTTTGGTTCGCTGTAGGCTCATTGCTGAAACTGTTTTCCCCATTAGACGCGGCCGGAGCCGAAAAGTTGCACGGAGGATAAAAAAATAATACGACGCAACTCATCCGACAAAAAAATCCCCGAAGCGACACTTCGGGGATTTTATCCATTATCGGGTATCGTTATTTTCCGAGCAGTTTCTTGACCTCTTTGGCCGGAAGAATCCGTTGCCGAAGAGTCCAAACGTCCCGACTACTTTCCGAGCAGTTTCTTGACCTCTTCGGCCGGAAGAATCCGTTGCCGAAGAGTCCAAACGTCCCGACTACTTTCCGAGCAGCTTCTTAACCTCTTCGGCTACGGTCTTGCCGTTGTAACCGAATTTCTCGTCGAGAACCGTATAGGGAGCCGAATAGCCGAAGTGATCCAGACCGTGGATCATACCTTTCTCTCCCACAAGACCCATCAGGTTCACAGGAAGTCCCGATGTCAGGCCGTAGCGCACCACGCCCACCGGAAGCACGCTCTCCTGATACGAACGGGGCTGGTCACGGAAAAGACCCTCGCTCGGCACGTTCACCACCCGAACGGCGATACCCTCGGCGGCAAGCAGTTCGGCGCCCTCAACGAGCGTCGAGACCTCCGAGCCGGTGGCGACCATCACAACTTCGGGCTTGGCCGAATCAAGCACCACGTAACCGCCCTTGGCGACCTGAGCGGCCTCCTCGCGGCGGCTGGCGCCCAGCGCCGGAAGGCTCTTGATGTTCTGACGCGACAGCACCAGCGCAACGGGCCGCTGCTCCTCGACGGCCAGCTTCCACGCCATGACGGTTTCATCGCCGTCGGCCGGGCGCAGCACGACCATCGAACGTTCGTCGTGGTGGTTTCTGAGGTGTTCCATCAGGCGGATCTGGGCTTCATGCTCGATCGGCTGGTGCGTAGGACCGTCCTCGCCAACGCGGAACGAGTCGTGCGTCCAGATATAGATCACGTGCAGGCGCATCAGCGCCGAAAGACGCACTGCCGGTTTCATGTAGTCCGAGAAGACGAAGAACGTGCCGCACGCAGGAATCACACCCCCGTGCAGCGCCATGCCGTTGGCCACGCAGGCCATCGTCAGTTCCGAGACTCCAGCCTGAAAGAATTTGCCGCTGAAGTCGCCCTTCGTGAAGGCCTTGGTCTTCTTGAGGAAGCCGTCCGTCTTGTCCGAGTTCGAAAGGTCCGCAGAAGCCACGATCATGTTCTCGATCGTCTCGGCGAAGACGCCCAGCACCGCAGCCGATGCCGCGCGCGTCGCCACGCCGGCCTTCACCTCGATCGACTTGTAGTCGATTTCGGGCAGGCTCCCCGAAAGGAACATATCCAGTTTGCGGGCTAGATCGCCGTGTTCGGCGCGCCACGTCTTCTCGACCTCGGCCTGACGCGAGGCCCATGCGCGAAGCGCTTCGCGGCGCTCGGAGAAGGCTTCGCGACTCTCGGAGAAAACGGCGAACGGATCGTTCGGATCCCCGCCCAAATTCTTCACCGTAGCGGCGAAGTCGGCACCGGCGGCCGTAAGCGGCTGCCCGTGGGTCGAAACCTTGTCCTCGAAGCTCTCGCCGGCGGGGCCTTTGGCGCCCTTGCCCATGACCGTGCGGCCAATGATGAGCGTAGGACGCTCCGTCTCGGAGTTCGCGGCAACGAGCGCCTCGCGGATTTCGTTGATGTTATGTCCGTCCACTGACAGCACGTTCCACCCCCACGCCTCGTACTTCATGGCCACGTTCTCGGTCATAACTTCATCCACCTTCGTAGAAAGCTGGATGTTGTTCGAGTCGTAGTACATGATGAAGTTGCTCAGACCCAGATGGCCGGCGATACGGCCCACGCCCTGCGAAATCTCCTCCTCCACGGCGCCGTCCGAGATGTAGGCGTAGGTCTTGTGCGCCATCCACTCGCCGAAGCGGGCAGCCATGAACCGTTCCGCGATGGCGGCGCCCAGCGCCATGGCATGACCCTGTCCGAGAGGGCCGGAAGTGTTCTCGACACCGCGCGCGAAGTCTGCTTCCGGGTGACCCGGCGTCACGCTGCCCCACTGACGCAGAGACTGAAGGTCTTCGGTCGTATAGTACCCGGCCAGAGAAAGCGTAGAATAGAGCATCGGAGACATGTGACCCGGATCGAGGAAGAAACGATCACGGTAGGGGTAAGACGTATTGTCCGGATCGTAGCGCAGAAATTCGGTATAGAGCACCGTCATGAAGTCGGCGCCGCCCATAGAGCCGCCGGGGTGTCCCGATTTGGCTTTTTCGACCATGGCGGCCGACAAAATTCGGATATTGTCCGCTACACGCGTAAGTTTGGAATTGGTAGATGACATGAGTATTTAAAGTTTTAAAGTCTTTGTATTAATCAGCGTATCTTCTGCCACAAAAGCAATAAAAAAGATACTACCCAACTTGTTTAAGCTCTAAAATATTTGCTTTTTCTATCTTTTCCTTTGCATATGGCAACGTCACGACGAATTTCCGCGTGTCGGTCGAGGGCAGGTCGAACATCGTGTCCATCATGATCGCCTCGCAGATCGAGCGCAGGCCGCGGGCGCCGAGTTTGAACTCGACGGCCTTGTCCACGATGTAATCCAGCACCGCGTCGTCGAACGTAAGCTTGACGTTGTCCAGCTCGAAAAGCCGCTTGTACTGCTTGACGATGGCGTTTTTCGGTTCGGTGAGAATCGACCGCAGGGCTTCGCGCGAGAGGGGCTGCATGTAGGTCAGCACCGGAAGACGCCCCACCAGCTCCGGAATCAGTCCGAACGACTTGAGGTCCTGCGGCGTGATGTACTGCATCAGGTTGTTGCGGTCGATGCGGTCGGCGCGGAGCCGTCCGTACCCCATGGCGCGGGTGTTCAGACGCTGGGCGATCTTCTTCTCCACGCCGTCGAACGCGCCGCCGCAGATGAAGAGGATGTTGCGCGTATCGACCTGAATGAATTTCTGTTCGGGGTGCTTGCGCCCGCCCTGAGGGGGCACGTTGACCACGGTTCCTTCGAGAATCTTCAGCAGGGCCTGCTGCACGCCTTCGCCCGAAACGTCGCGCGTGATCGAAGGGTTGTCGCCCTTGCGGGCGATCTTGTCAATCTCGTCGATGAAGACGATGCCCCGTTCGGCCTGCTCGACGTTGTAGTCGGCGACCTGCAGCAGCCGCGAAAGGATGCTCTCGACATCCTCGCCCACGTAGCCCGCCTCGGTCAGCACCGTGGCGTCCACGATGGTGAAGGGCACCTTCAGCAGTTTGGCGATCGTGCGGGCCATCAGCGTCTTGCCCGTACCCGTGGGTCCCACCAGCACGATATTCGACTTGTCGATCTCTACCTCGTCCTCCTTGGGGGCGTAGAGCAGCCGCTTGTAGTGGTTGTAAACGGCCACGGCCATATAACGCTTGGCGTCGTCCTGACCGATGACATACTGGTCGAGGAAATCCTTGATCTGGGCCGGCTTGAGCAGCTCCTCCATCTTGAGCGGCGCAGCGGCGGCGCTGCCGCCGCGCTCCGAAGCCACGTCGTTCTCGACGATGATCCGGTAGCCGTTCTCAATACATTTGTTGCAGATGTTGGCGCCGTCGATGCCCTGAAACATGATCTCCACGTCGCTGCGCTTGGCGCCGCAGAACGAGCAGCAGTCGCCGCCCGCCCCGTTCTTATGGTTGTTGCCTTTTCCCGATGCCATTATTTCCCGCGTTTGGATAACACTTCGTCGATCAGCCCGTACTCCTTGGCTTCGCGCGCCGAGAGCCAGTAGTCGCGGTCGGCGTCCTTCTCGATCTTCTTGAGCGCGACGCCCGAATGGGCCGAGAGAATCTCGTACAGTTCGCGTTTGGTCTTCATGATCTCGCGTGCCGTGATTTCGATGTCCGAGGCCTGTCCCTGCGCACCGCCCAGCGGCTGGTGGATCATCACCCGCGAATGGGGAAGCGCAGAACGCTTGCCCTTGGCGCCCGCCGTAAGCAGCACGGCGCCCATCGAAGCGGCCAGTCCCGTGCAGATGGTCGCCACGTCGGAATTGACCAGCTGCATCGTGTCGTAAATGCCCAGTCCGGCCGAAACCGAACCGCCGGGCGAGTTGATATAGATCTGAATGTCCTTTTCGGGATCGACCGATTCGAGGAACAGCAGCTGCGCCTGAATGATATTGGCCGCGTCGTCGTAGATCGGCGCGCCGAGGAAGATGATGCGGTCCATCATCAGCCGCGAGAAGACGTCCATCGTGGCGATATTCAGCTGACGCTCTTCGATGATCGTAGGCGACACGTAGGCGCCGCTGACCGACTGGAAATCGTGCAGTTTCAGCGAACTGATCCCGCAGTGTTTCCGTGCGTATTTTTCAAATTCTGACATAATAAATTATCGTAATTGTTATCGTTCGTTATCGTTTGTCGCTATCGTTTTTACCGCCGGCCGGCAGCCCGGCATCTCTTATTCGCGGCCCACGGCCGGCTCCGGGCGGGAGCTGCGGGCGGCGGACTGTCGCCGAAACGGCGTTTAAAGCTGTATATCGTCAAACAAAAGGACTTTGCAAACATCACGCCTGCAAAGTCCAAAGATAATCTTTTTTCGGCAAATACTAAAGCGCCTTGGCCAATTTGGCGAAATCGTCGGCAGATACGGCTTTTTCCGTCACCTTGATCTTCGACTTCACATCCTCCACGACCTTCACTTCGTACAGCTTCTCGTAGATCTTCTGTCCCTGATCCTTGTCGGCGAGGATCTTCTCGGCATAGCCGGCCAGCATATCTTCGGGAGCCGACGGCATGCCGTACTGCGCGAACTGCGCGGCGGCCAGCGCCTTGGCTTCCGCGAGCGCCTCGTCCTTGGTCACCGTGATATTGTCCTGCTTGATGAAGTGCTTCTGCAGGTAGTTCCACGTGAACATCTTCAGGAACTGGTCGAAGTCCTTGTCGATGTCCTCCATCGAGAATTTGCCTTCGTTGATCGTATACAGCCAGCGTTTGAGGAACGATTCGGGCATCTTCAGACCGGCTTTCTGCACCAGATAGTCGCGCAGCTGGAGCGTGAAGAGGTAGTCGCTTTCGCGGCGCAGCTCCGGCTCGATGCGCGCGTCGATGAACTTGTCAAGTCCGGCCTCGTCCTTCACTTCGCCGCCGGGGAATGCCGTCTTGAAGAACTCCTCGTTCAGCTCAGGTTCGGCGAACTTGCGGATCTTGGTGATTTCGAGCGTGAATTCGGGTTTGATGCCCTCCAGCTCGTTCTCCTTGACCTGCAGCACGGCGGCGCGCTGCGACGGGTTCTTGTAGAGTTCGTTGACATTGACTTCGGTCTTGAAGCCCACCTTCTTGCCGATGAAAGGCTTGCGCTCCTCCTCCGACATCGAGATCAGGCCCACGTAAGCGTCCGCCACGTTCATCTCGCCGTTGTCGAGCGTGACCGACAGCGCCTCGTCCGAAGTCACCTCGTCGGCATCGACCAGACGGCCGTACTGACGCAGGTAGTTGGCGCGGTAGTCGTCGTGCATCTTCTTGTCCACCTTGATCTTGCTGTAGGTCAGCTTATCCTTGTCCGAAAGTTCGAGTTTTATCTCAGGAGCCTCGCCGATTTCGAACACGAATTCGAACTCCTTGCCGTTCTCGAAATCGAAATCGCCCTGCTCTTCCGAAGGAATCACGTCGCCCAAGTAATCGATGTTCTCCTTCTGGAGATACTCGAACACCGAGTTCGAGGCGGTGCGGTAAGCCTGCTCGGCCAGCACGCCCTTGCCGTACATCTTCTTGACGAGGCCCATGGGCACCATGCCGGGGCGGAAACCGGGAATATTGGCCTTGCGCCTGTATTCGCGCAACTCTTTCTCGACGGCTTGGCCGTAATCCTCTTCGCCCACCGTTACCTTGAGCAGCGAATTGTTCTCTTCGCGTTGTTCTCTTACGATCTTCATAATGAATGCTTTCTATATTGTTATTGTCTTATTTCCGAAATCGGCTCGCAAAGATAGCGATTTTCGCGGACAAACCAATATTTTTTCTAAAATATAGTGTATTGCAGCCGGCGGCGGCAAACTCCGCAAAGGCTGTTTTCGGAAAATGCGCAGGCATCCGAAAACGCGGGTAAATGCAAAGATAGTCAAAAAATTCGTCATATGGCGGGTTTTTCCTATCTTTGCGGAGGATAAACCTCCGCTCAGACAGGCGGCGTCCGGCCCGGCCGAATAAATTCGCTTCCGTTTCCGGCTCGCGCTGTCTTTGCTGACGAATTCACAAGAAAGAGATGAGAAAGTTCGCTACCGTTCTGCTGTCGGGACTGCTGCTGGCTTCGTGCGGCGGCAATCAGGTCCGGGCCAAACGCCCCGCGGCGCCGGCGGAACCCAAGGAATACACCTACAGCGTCCGGGCGGTCCACCCGCACCCGGCGACCAGCTATACGCAGGGCCTGCAATACGCCGACGGCCGTTTGTGGGAAGGCACGGGCCAGCACGGCGAATCGGTCGTGCAGACGCTCGACCTCGCGACGGGCCGCGCGGAGGTCTTCGCACGTCTTCCCAAGGAGGACTTCGGCGAAGGGATCGCCCTCTTGGACGGCAAGGTCTACCAGCTCACGTGGCAGTCGAACAAAGCCTATGTCTACGACGCCCGGACGGGAGAGAAACTCAAGGAGTTCCGCTATCCCGGCGAGGGCTGGGGCCTCACGACCGACGGGAAGAAGCTCTACATGTCGGACGGCACGGCAAACATCTACACGCTCGACCCGGCCACCTTCAAACGCGAAAAGCGCACCACCGTGACGCTCCGGGGCGAGACGCTCAACTTCCTCAACGAGCTGGAGTGGATCGACGGCAAGATATGGGCCAACGTCTACACCACCGACCAAATCGTCATCATCGACCCGGCGACGGGCGCGGTGGAGGGGATCGTCGATCTGACGGGGCTGCTGCCCGAAGAGGATGTGACTCCGGCGACCGACGTGCTGAACGGCATCGCATACGACGCGGCCGGAGGGCGCATCTTCGTCACGGGCAAAAACTGGAACAAACTGTTTGAAATCGAAATCAGAGAGAAATAAATGGCCGACATATACGAACAACTCGAATCCCGCATCCTGCTGCTCGACGGCGGCTTCGGCACCATGGTCCAGCAGTACGGACTGACAGAAGAGGACTACCGGGGCGAACGGTTCCGCGAGTGGCCCGCGCTGCTCAAGGGGTGCAACGACCTGCTGGCCCTGACGCGGCCCGAAGCGGTGCGCGAAATCCACGTCAAATACCTGCAGGCGGGGGCCGACATCATCGAAACCGACTCGTTCAACGCCAACGCCGTATCGCTGGCCGATTACGGACTGGAGGCGTACGCCTACGAAATGTCGCGAGCGGCGGCGGCCGTGGCCCGCAGCGCGGCCGACGAATTCACGGCCCGCAACCCGCAGAAACCCCGCTTCGTGGCGGGTTCGATGGGGCCCACCAACCGCACGGCCTCGATGTCGGCCGACGTGGCGAACCCCGCGGCCCGCGAAGTGACTTTCGCACAACTCGTCGAAGCCTACACCGATCAGGCGCGGGGACTGCTGGACGGCGGAGCCGACATCCTGCTGGTCGAGACCATCTTCGACACGCTCAACGCCAAGGCGGCCCTCTACGCGATCGACGCGCTGGCCGAAAAACTCGGCCGCACGATCCGCGTCATGGCGTCGGGCACGCTGGCCGACGCCAGCGGCCGCACCCTGTCGGGACAGACCGTCGAGGCCTTCTGCACCTCGCTGTCGCACGCACAGCTGCTCTCCCTCGGCCTGAACTGCGCCTACGGAGCCAAACAGCTGCTGCCCTACCTCGAACGGCTGGCCGAAACGGCCCCGTTCCGCATCTCGGCGCACCCCAACGCCGGACTTCCCAACGTCATGGGCGGCTACGACGAGACCCCGGAGATGTTCGCCGAGGACGTGGGAGAATACATGCGCCGCGGACTGGTCAATATCGTCGGCGGATGCTGCGGCACGACGCCCGCGCATATCTTCGAACTTTCGAAAATCGCCTGCAACTATGCCCCGCGCCCCGTTCCGGCGCCGCGCCGCGTCACGACGCTGAGCGGACTGGAGCCGCTGCGCATCGCACCCGAAACCAATTTCGTCAACGTCGGCGAGCGCACCAACGTCGCAGGCTCGGCCAAATTCGCCCGCCTGATCCGCGAGGGCAATTACGAAGAGGCTCTGTCGGTAGCCCGTGCGCAGGTCGATGCGGGGGCGCAGATCGTCGACGTCTGCATGGACGACGGCATGATCGACGGCGTCGAAGCCATGCGCACGTTCCTCAACCTGATGGCCTCGGAGCCGGAAATCGCCCGCGTGCCGACGATGATCGACTCCTCGAAATGGGAGGTGCTCGCGGCGGGTCTGGAAGTCACGCAGGGCAAGGCCGTGGTCAATTCAATCTCGCTCAAGGAGGGCGAAGCCGAATTCCTGCGCCGCGCACGGGAGATACACCGCTACGGAGCCGCCGCGGTGGTGATGCTCTTCGACGAGCAGGGACAGGCCGACACCTGCGAGCGCAAGATCGAGGTGGCCTCACGCGCCTACCGCCTGCTGACCGACGCGGGATTCCCCGCCGAAGACATCATCTTCGACCCCAACATACTGGCCGTGGCGACGGGAATTCCCGAACACGACGGCTACGCCAAAGCCTTTATCGACGCGACGCGCTGGATCAAGGAAAACCTGCCTTACGCAAAGGTGTCGGGCGGCGTGTCGAACCTCTCGTTCGCCTTCCGCGGCAACAACGCCGTGCGCGAAGCGATGCACTCGGCGTTCCTCTACCACGCCATCCGCGCGGGCATGGACATGGGCATCGTCAACCCGCAAATGGTGAAGATATACAGCGAGATCGAACCCGAACTGCTCCAACGCGTCGAGGACGTGATCCTCTGCCGCCGGGCCGACGCCGCCGAACGGCTCACCGAATATGCGCAGCAGGTGCGCGCCACGGCCCAGACCGAGCCGCAGGTCCCCGACGCATGGCGCACGGGAACGCTCGCCGAACGGATCGGCCACGCCATGCTCAAGGGCGTAGCGGACTACATCGAGCAGGACGCGCTGGAGGGCTACGAAGCCCTCGGTACGCCGATGGCCGTGATCGACACCCTGCTGATGCCCGCCATGGAGCGGGTCGGCACGCTCTTCGGCGAGGGCAAGATGTTTCTGCCGCAGGTCGTGAAGACCGCCCGCGTGATGAAGCGCGCCGTGGCGGCCCTGACCCCCTACATCGAGCAAGGCGGCGCCCAGACCCCGCACAACGCGGGCAAGGTTCTGATCGCCACGGTCAAAGGCGACGTACACGACATCGGCAAGAATATCGTGGCGGTCGTGATGGCCTGCAACGGATACGAGATAAAGGACCTCGGCGTGATGGTCGAATCGCAGCGGATCGTCGAAGAGGCCGTAGCGTGGGGCGCCGACTGCATCTGCCTGAGCGGCCTGATCACCCCGTCGCTCGACGAGATGGCCCACGTCTGCGAGGAGCTGGAACGCCGCGCGCTGCGCCTTCCGGTCATCATCGGCGGCGCGACGACCTCGGACCTGCATACCGCCGTGAAGATCGCCCCGGTCTATTCGGGATTGGTGATACACTCGCCCAACGCCAGCCGCAACAGCCAGATTCTGGCGCAGCTGCTCGGTTCCGACGGCCAGCTGTACGCCGACAAGGTCCGCGCCGACCAGCAGTCGCTGCGCAGCGACTACCTGCGCGCCGAACGCACCCGGAACCTGATTCCGATCGTCGAGGTCCGCAAGGCCCGCAAAGGCGCCGCCCCGCACCTGCCCGTCGAGCCGCTGCACCCCGGCCGCATGGTCTTCCCCGACTTCGACGTCGCCGACGCCGAACCCTATATCGACTGGAGCTTCTTCTTCGCGGCATGGGGTCTCAAGGGACGCTATCCCGAAATCCTCGACCACCCCGAAAAAGGCGCCGAGGCCCGCAAGGTCTTCGCCGACGCCGAGACCCTGCTGGCCCGCATCCGCGACGAACGGCTGCTCACGCTACAGGCCGCCGTGGGGATCTTCCCGGCGCGCGCGGAGGGCGACGACATCTGGATCACCGACCAGAAAGGCCGCGAACGCCGGCTGGCGATGCTCCGCAACCAGACGCGCGGGGAGGAGAACCGCTCGCTGGCGGACTGCATCGCGCCGCACAGCGACTGGATCGGCTGTTTCGCCGTCACCGCCGGCATCGGACTCAGGGAACTCTGCGAAAAATTCCGCGCCGAGGGCGACGACTACGGCGCCATCATGGCCAAACTGCTGGCCGACCGGCTGACCGAAGCCTTCGCCGAAGCCGTGCACACGTTCGTGCGGCGGCAGATGTGGGGTTACGAAACGGGCGAGCCGCTCACGCCGCAGCAGACCGTCCGCGGCCAGTACCGCGGCCGCCGCATGGCCTTCGGCTATCCCGCGTCGCCCGACCATTCGCTCAAGCGCGAGGTCTTCGACTTGCTGTCGGCCGAGATGACCACGGGCATGAAGCTCACCGAGAATTACATGATCGATCCCGGCGAAGCGCTCTGCGGACTGATGTTCGCCGACGCCGACTACTTCTCCGTAGGCACGATCGACACCAAGCAGCTGCTCGACTACGCCCGGCGGCGCGGCATGGAGGTCGAAGAGATCAAGAAACTGATACCCAATAATATTTAACGCGCGGGAACGCCCCGGCGGCCCCGCCCGCCGAACCAAAGCAACAACAGACCGAACCATGAATGTTCTGGACATAATCAATACGGCCATCGCCGAACACCGCACGCGCTTCGCGTTCGAACTGCTCCCGCCCCTCAAGGGCGACGGCATGGGCGGCGTATTCGCGGCCATCGACCGGCTCATCGGATTCGACCCGGCCTACATCAACGTCACCTTCCACCGCGAGGGAATCAAGCAGTCCGTGCGTCCGGACGGAGGCATCGACTGGCACGTGGTGCGCCGCCGTCCCGGCACGGTGGGCATCTCGGCCGCCATTCAGAAGAAGTACGGCGTCGAAGTCGTGCCGCACCTGATCTGCGGCGGACAGTCGAAATACGACATCGAGGACGCGCTGATCGACCTCGACTTCCTCGGCCTGCACAACGTACTGGCACTCAGGGGCGACAAATCGCAGAACGAAAAGTTCTTCATGCCCCACCCGCAGGGCCATTCGCACGCCGTGGACCTCGTGCGGCAGATCGCGGCCATGAACCGCGGCGAATTCGTGGACGGCGAGGTCGAGGAGTGCCACCACTCGAAATTCTCGATCGGCGTGGCCGGCTACCCCGAAGGGCACGAAGAGTCCCCCTCGCCCGAAGCCGACATCGCCGCCCTCAAGGCGAAGATCGACGCCGGAGCCGGGTACATCGTCACGCAGCTCTTCTACGACAACGCCCGCTTTTTCGACTTCGTGCGCCGCTGCCGCAAAGCGGGCATCGCGGTGCCGATCATCCCCGGCATCAAACCCCTCTCGACACTGCGCCACCTGACGCTGCTGCCGCAGACCTTCGGCTGCCGCATTCCCGAAGAGCTGGAACGCGAAGTCCTGCGCCACCGGGAGGACCCGAAGGCGATCCGCGAAGTCGGCACCGAATGGGCCGTCGCCCAGAGCCGGGAGCTGAAACAGGCCGGAGTCCCCGTACTGCACTACTACCCGATGGGCAAGGCCGACAATATCATCAAGATAGCAAAAGCGATATTTTAACTGAAATGAATCCCATCCAATTCCGCCGTCACCTGCACATGCACCCCGAACTGTCGTTCAGGGAGCACGACACGGCGGCCTTTATCTCCGCCCGGCTCTCGGAGCTGGGCATCGAGCACCGTCCCATAGCCGGAACGGGCGTGCTGGCTAAGATCGAAGGCCGCGGCAAAGCCGACCCCAAACGCCGGGCCGTGGTACTGCGCGCCGACATCGACGCCCTGCCGATCGACGAGCGGAACGACGCAGACTGGAGCTCCCGCAACCAAGGGGTCATGCACGCCTGCGGCCACGACATGCACGCCGCGGTGCTGTTCGGCGTGTTGCAGCAGCTAGCCACCGAGCCGGATTTCCGCGGCACGATATTCGGGCTGTTCCAGCCGGGCGAGGAGTGCAATCCGGGCGGTGCGTCGCTGGTGCTGGCCGAAAATCCGTTCGAAGGCTACGACGTCCGGGCCGTGGTCGGCGAACACGTTGAGCCGCAGCTCGAAGTCGGGACGCTCGGATTCCGCGCCGGCAAATACATGGCCGCAAGCGACGAACTGCGCTTCACGGTGCACGGGACGGGCGGCCACGGGGCCATGCGTCCGCAGCTCAAGGACCCGGTGGCGGCCGCCGCAGAGTTCGTGACGCGGCTCGTGGCGCTCAACCACGAAGAGTGCGTGCTCTCGATCGGCCGCGTGGAGGCCGGGGGCGCCACGAACATCGTGCCCGATCAGGTCTATCTCGAAGGCACGCTCCGCACCTTCGACGAACGCGAGCGCGAAATCATCCACAAACGCATCCGCAACTTCGCCGCGGACATCGACAAACGCCACGGCGTGCGGACCGACGTCGATATCAGCCGGGGCTACCCCTGCGTGGTGAACGACGCCGCGCTGGTCAAGCATGCGGCGGCGCTGGCCGCGGAAGCCGGGCTGCGGGTCGAAATGCTGCCGCTGCGCACCACGGCGGAGGATTTCGGCTTCTACTGTACCAAATATCCGTCGCTGTTCTACCGGCTGGGCGTGGGCGCCGCGGCCGGACGGCCCCATACGGCGACGTTCAACCCCGACGAAGGGGCCATCGACACGGGCATGGACTATATGAAACGTCTTGCCCTCCAAATTCTGAAGAAATGAAAAAGCAATCACAAAAGAACCGTCCCGCAAGGGGCGCGAAAAACACGGACCGGGCGGCAGTCATCCTGAGTCTCTTCCGTGAATTCCCCAATAATAAATTCTCGCTCAAACACCTCGCGTCGGCTTCGGGCGGCGCGACGAAAGAGGGACGCCGCGAGACGTTCGAAATACTGGGACGCCTGCACGACGAAGGCATCGTCGAGGAGTGCGCCCGCGAGAAATACAGGCTCACGCACAAGCACCTGCCCCACTTCGAAGGCATCGCCGACATGACGGCGAGCGGTTCGATATACGTGCGGGTCGAGGGCGAGGAGAACGATATTTTCGTCAATCAGCGCAACACGGCCAACGCCCTGAACGGCGACCGCGTGGAGGTGGTGGCCATCCACCGCGGCCGCGACGGGAAATTCGAAGGCGAAATCACGCGCATCGTCGAGCGCAGCCGCAAACCCTACGTCGGCGTGGCCGAGGTGGGCGCGCACCAGATCTTCGTGCGGGCCGACTCGCGCCGCATGCCGATGGACATCTACCTCTCGAAAAAGCAATACCCCGACGTGAAGGACGGCGAAAAGGTCGTGGTCCGCATCGCCGACTGGGCCGAAGGCAGCAAAAGCCCCGTGGGCGAGCTGGTCGAACGGCTCGGCATGGCGGGCAACAACGACACGGAGATGCACGCCATTCTGGCCGAATACGAGCTGCCCTACCGCTTCGACCCCGAAATAGAGCAGGCCGCGGAGGCCATCGACGGCAGCATCACCGCCAAGGAGATCGCCGCACGCCGCGACTTCAGGCAGGTGACGACCTTCACGGTGGACCCGGCCGACGCCAAGGACTTCGACGACGCGCTTTCGGTGCGCAGGGTCCGGGACGGCGTCTGGGAGATCGGCGTGCATATCGCCGACGTGACGCACTACGTGCGCCCCCAATCGACGATCGACGACGAAGCCGTCGAACGCGGCACCTCGGTCTATCTGGTGGACCGCACCGTGCCGATGCTGCCCGAACGGCTTTCGAACGAGCTTTGTTCGCTCCGCCCGCACGAAACGAGTCTCTGTTTCTCGGCGGTCTTCACCCTCAACGAGAACCTCGACATCCTCGAAGAGTGGTTCGGCCGCACGGTGATCTACTCCGACCGCCGCTTCACCTATGCCGAGGCGCAGGAGGTGATCGAGACGGGCCGCGGCGACTACGCCGAAGAGATACTGACGCTCAACCGGCTGGCGCAGGCGCTTCGCCGGCAGCGGTTCAAGAACGGCGCGATCAGCTTCGACCGCGAAGAGGTGAAATTCCAACTCGACGAGACCGGCAAACCGCTGGGCGTCTATTTCAAGGAGCAGAAGGAGTCGAACCAGATGATCGAGGAGTTCATGCTGCTGGCCAACCGCCGCGTCGCGGAGTTCTGCGGCACGCGCAAGACCGACAAGGGCCGTACCGTCGAACGCCCGATGGTTTACCGCGTCCACGACTCGCCCAGCGAGGAGAAGCTGGACCGCTTCCGGCAGTTCATCCTCCGCTTCGGACATATCTTCAAGGCCACCAAGGGCCGTGCCGTGGCCAAGGAGCTGAACAAGCTTTTCGCCCAGATCAAGGGCACGACCGAGGAGAACGCCGTAGCGACAATGGCCGTGCGGTCGATGGCCAAGGCGTACTACACGACCGACAACATCGGCCATTACGGACTGGCATTCCCCTATTACACGCACTTCACCTCGCCCATCCGCCGCTACCCCGACATGATGGTCCACCGTCTGCTGGCGCGCTATCTCGCCGACGGCAAGGCGGCCGACAAGGCGATGCTCGAAGATTTGTGCTTCCGCGCTTCGGAACGCGAAGTCATCGCCGCCGAAGCCGAGCGCGCGTCGATCAAGTACAAGATGGTCGAATTCATGAAGGAGCACATCGGCGAAGAGTTCGAAGGACATATTTCGGGACTCACCGAGTGGGGAATCTATGTCGAGCTGGACGAGACCCATATCGAGGGCATGTCGTTCCTGCGCGACATCGACGGCGACTTCTTCCAGTTCGACGAGGCCAACTACCAGATCATCGGCCGCTCGACGGGCCGACGCATGACGCTGGGCGACGCCGTGCGCATCCGCGTCAAACGCGCCGACCTGCAGAAACGCCAGCTCGATTTCGAAGTGCTGCTCGACGGACTCCGCACCCCTGCGCCCGCCGAAGGGCAGGGGCCGCAGGTGCGCCGCAGCAACCGACGCAAAAACCGATAGGCCGTGCTGCGCATCTACGACAAATGCCGGCGGCGGGAGCCGCTCTCGCGCGAAGAAGCCTACCGGCTCTACGACGAAGCCCCGCTGCAGGAGCTGGCGCTGGTGGCCGACGAGGTGCGCCGCGCCGTGGTTCCCGATCCTCAGGTCGTGACGTGGCAGATCGACCGCAACGTCAACATCACCAACGTCTGCATTTCGGGCTGCAAGTTCTGCAACTTCCACTGCAAACCCCACCAGACCGACCGGGCGTTCATCACCACGATGGAGCAGTACTGCGAAAAAATCGACCGCACGCTCCGTCTGGGCGGCGACCAGCTGCTGTTGCAGGGCGGCCTGCACCCCGGACTGAAAATCGACTTCTACGAACGGCTGTTCAGCGGGTTGAAATCGCGCTACCCTTCGCTGCGGCTGCATGCGCTGGGCGCGCCCGAAGTGGCGCATATCGCCCGCATAAGCGGGCTGACGACGCTCGAAACCCTGCGCCGCCTGATGGCCGCGGGACTGGATTCGCTGCCGGGCGCAGGAGCCGAGATACTCGATTCAGACGTGCGCCGGGCCATCTCCCCCGCCAAACCCTCGGTCGAGAAGTGGCTCGACGTGATGCACGAAGCCCACTGCCTGAATCTGCCGACCTCGGCGACGATGATGTACGGGCACGTCGAGACGCCGCACCAGCGCATCGACCACCTGTTGCGCATCCGCGACCTGCAGACCCGCTGTCCCGAAGGCAATTACGGCTTCATCGCCTTCATCCCGTGGATTTTCCGTTCGACGGGCACCGAGCTGGAACGGCAGGGCGTGGAAACCCGCTTTTCGCCGCTCGAATACCTGCGCATCATCGCCGTGAGCCGGCTGATGCTGCACAATATCCCCAACATTCAGGCTTCGTGGCTCACCGTAGGCAAAGCCACGGCGCAGGCGGCCCTGCACAGCGGGGCCAACGACATGGGGTCGATCATGATCGAAGAGAACGTCGTATCGTCGGCCGGGGCGCACAACAGTTTCGACGCCGAAGGCATTCAGTCCGCCATCCGCGAAGCGGGCTTCATCCCGCGCCTGCGGGACCAGCTCTACCGGATGCGGAAGTATGCGCCGCAAACCGGGGAGCTTGCGACATCGCTTCAAGACGCCTAACGGCGCATCACGCCGCAGTGCCCAAGCACCTGCCGCGGCGCAGTATACACCACCGCAACGGCAACAGCCGCACTATTATACGGCGCGGCCACAACACAATGCGGCCGTATCCGGTACGCGCCCGCATCATCTGCAAGTCGCCGCAAAATGCGTCCCGCGGCAACGCATGCCTGCAAAACGAATCGCCGCAGAACGCGCACACACTACAAAGTAAAAGGAGATGCTTTTCGGCATCTCCTTTTTCATAATCCACGTCTCCGGACACGGAGCCAAAGCCCCGCAACCGCCATAAGCCCAAATGCAGGAAAGGGTTGAAAAATCCCGCCCCGCTATTCGATCACGGCCGCCCAGCCGCCGTTGCGCACCATCTCCACCTTCACGACGGTCGAAGCGTCCACCTCGCGCACCCGTTTTCTGTAGTCCGTGGCCTGCAGGTCGGCATTCACCCCGTCCTCGAACGAAGTCATCGTAAAGGTACGGCCCGCAGGCAGGAAGTCGAGCGCGATTTCGGTCGTATAGGGCCGGTCGTTCGTAATGCCGCCCACGTACCACTTGTCGCCCTTGCGGCGCGCCACGACGACCTCACGGCCGCATGCGGCGTGCAGGACGCGCAGGCTGTCCCACGTGGTGGGAACCGCGGCGAGAAACTCCGTGCAGGGATGCTCGCGGCGGTAGAGCACCGGATTGTCGGCGAGCATCTGCAGCGGGCTTTCGAAAACCACGTAGAGCGCCATCTGGTAGGCGCGCGTACCCGTTCCCATCGGATTGGCCCCCGTCGAACGGTTGTCCTCAGGCTGCGCCGAGAACATCGAGCCGGGCGTGAAGTCCATCGGTCCTACGGCATTGCGGATAAAGGGCAGCCAGTTGCTGTTTTCGGGCTTGCAGCGGGCCCCCTGCTCCATGCCGAGCACCCCCTCGTAGGTGAGCAGGTTGGGATAGGTGCGGTAAAGCCCCTTGGGTGTATAGGAGCCGTGCATATCGACGAAAAGGCGGTGCCGGGCGGCGCACTTCATCACCCGTTCGTAATAGCCGACCATCCACTGGTCGCTGCGGTCCATGAAGTCGATCTTCACTCCGGGAATCCCCCACTCCTCCAGCGTCGCGAAGAGCCGGTCCATGTCCTTCTCGACCGCCAACCACGTCAGCCAAAGTACGATCTGCACGTTGCGCTCCCGGCCGTAGGCGATCAGCTCCTGCAGATCGAGATCGGGATTGGGATGGAAGACGTCGGTCGTCGAAGCCGACCAGCCCTCGTCCATGATGATATAGGGAATACCGTATCGGGCGGCGAAGTCGATGTAGTAACGGTAGGACTCGGTATTGCGCCCGGCCCGGAAATCGACGCCCGTCAGGCGCATGCCGTTCCACCAGTCCCAGCTGACCAGCCCCGGTTTCACCCACTCCCAGTCGGCGTCGGCCGCAGGTTCGGCGAGCAGCCAGACCAGCTCGTTCTCCAGCAGGGCGGCGTCCTTTTCCGCAACGACCGCCACACGCCACGGGAAGGTGCGCGTTCCTTGGGTGCGGGCGATATACGGCTCCTCCGCGACGATCTTCAGACTGCGGTCGCCGGCGGGGGCATACTCCTTGGGCACACGCGGAAGCAGCGATTCAAAGCCGCCCGCGCCGTCGCCCCGGACGAACATGCAGGGGTAATCGCGCACGTCGGATTCGGCCAGCAGCACTTTCTTACCGCCGGGCATGCCGACCAGCACGGGCAGGTAGCTCATGCGGTCCGCCGAATCGTATTCCGCCGTCGCCACACGGGTATAAGGCTCCTCGTACATCGACCGGAAGCCGTCCACCTCGGAAAGCCACGCTTCGCTTCCGGCGGGAAATCCCAGCCGGCACGCCTCGCCCATGACCTCGACCTCGCCCGGAAGCGACGTCACGAAACGGTAGGCCGCACCGTCGTCGAACAGCCGGAACTCCACGGCGTAACCGCCTGCGAAATTGAGCCGCACGGCGTTGTAACGGTTGCGCACCGAAGCGTTCTTGGTCGGATTGCGCCGTTCGAGCACCTCGTCGGCCGACGAACGCTTCACGCTCCGCAGGCGGGGCTTTTCGCCCAGCGTCCTGTCGGCAAGCGTCAGTGACAGCGTACAGTTTTCCAATATCTTGTCCTCCCCGGACCAAAGGCCGTAAGTGATCCGGTCCGCGACATCGACCGCAAGTCGGAGATTTCCGCCGGGCGACGCGGCCTCGACGGTTTTGGCTTCGGCGGCGCAGGCCAACGTCAGCGCGCACAACAGCGTGAATAATCGTTTCATCATCATTCGGGATTAGCGGAGCGTCATAAAAAAAGAGGGCCGCAGTCAGACCGCGACCCTCCGTAAATTAACCTATTTAACCTCTATCGAATTCAGCAAATCGGTCTTGCCCTCGTTCACCAGCTTGAGAATCAGCTCGCCGAACAGCGTGTTCTGCCATGCGAACCACGAGCGGGTGAAGTCCGCGGGATCGTTCACGTTGAACGACTCGTGCATGAAGCCCGTTCCGGCGTCGGTGGTCATCAGCATCTCGACGCAGCGTTTGATCTCGGCGTCGTCCTGCGACGTGAAAGCCTTCATCATAATGCTCATCGGCCATGCCATGTCGTAACCGATATGCGGCCCCCCGATGCCCTCGCCCGCCGTACCGCGGAAGAAGTAGGGGTTCGCCTCGCTCCACACGAAACGGCGCGTATTCTGGTAGATCGGATCGTTCACGTCCATATCGCCCAGATAAGGCATCGCCAGCAGGCTCGGCACGTTGGCGTCGTCCATCAGGAAGCGGTTGCCGAAACCGTCCACCTCGAATGCGTAGATCGTGCCGAATTCGGGATGATTGTAAGTCGCATACTTCTTGAGCGCGGTCTCGACCTCGGCGGCCAGCGCGGTGCACTCGGCGGCCAGCGCCGGCTCGTCGTTCACCTTGGTCAGAATCTCGGCGGCCTTGCGCAGCGAAGTCACGGCGAAGAAGTTCGACGGCACGAGGAACAGGAACGTCGTGGCGTCGTCCGAAGGACGGAACACCGAAGCGATCAGCCCCACGGGGTTCACCGGATTGCCCTTGCCCGCATTGCAGACCGTGTCGAGCTGACGGTCGGTCACACGCATGAAGGTGTAAGGACCCAGTCCCTCCTTGCGCTGCTGCTCGCGGAAGGTCTTCAGGATATTCTTGATGGCGGCCATCCAGTGCTCGTCGAAAACCGAAGCGTCGCCCGTCGTCAGCCAGTACTGATAAGCCAGCCGCAGCGGGTAGCAGAGCGAGTCGATCTCCCACTTGCGCTCGTGGAGTTCGGGGCGCATCTCGGTCTGGTCGCTCATCCACTGGTGGTCGGGATTCGGATCGTAGGGATCGAGGAATGCGTTGGCGTAGGGATCGAGTTCGATGCACTTGAACTGGCGGCGGATAACGCCCGCCAGCATGCTGCGCAGGTGCTCGTCCTTATTGGCCAGCTGGAGATAGGGCCACACCTGCGCACCGGAGTCGCGGAGCCACATGGCATGGATATCGCCCGTATAAACGATCGTATCGTCCTTGCCGTTGGCGTCCTTGCGGGCGCGGACCGTCGTGTCGAGCGTATTGGGGAAGCAGTTCTCGAACATCCACGCCAGCTTGGCGTTGGTCAGCACACCCTTGATGCGGGCGATCTCCTGTTCCACGGCTTCCGAGCGGAACAGACGTTCGGCTTCGGCGGGACGGTTCGTCGCGGCATATGCGGCCGGCGTCTGCGCTTTGGTCTTCTTGCCGGGCTTGGCCATACGCGTATTGTCGGCAGGCATCGGAGCTGCGGCTTCGCGCGCAGCGGGCTGCGGGGCTTCGGCGGGAGCGGAAAGGCTCACCGTGCGGGCCGAGACGCCCTCTGCGGCGCACACCACGGCGGCCGCAAGGCAGATGTTAAGGATTTTCTTCATTTTCATTTTGTTGCAATGTGTAAGTTGAGTATGGTTATTTTGTCTGGTCCAGTTTCACGCCGCTCATGCGTCCGTACATCTCGGCCATGGCGCCCTGCGTCAGCAGCCACTTCTCGGACTGCTTGTCCGCCCCCGTAAAGTCGGTCTCGAACAGCCCCTGCGCATCGCGGGCATGCTCCCACGCATAGTCGAGCGTGCGCTGCACGTCGCCGAGGTAAGCCGCATTGCCGTCGATGGCGTAGAGTTCGGCCAGTCCGCGCACCATCACCGCCGAGAACCACACGTTGCCCTTGTTGATGATGCGGAAGGTCTCGCCGCCTTGGGGCGTGAACTCCCCGAAGAAGCGGTCGTAGCAGGCCGCCGCCGTACGCTGGGCGTCTTTCAGGTAGCTTTCGTCGCCCGTCGCCTTGTAGAGCAGCGCCCCGGCCTGCACCATCTGTCCGCTGTTGTAGGCGAACTTCGCGCGGCCGATCCTGCCGTCGAGGCCGATGTTGTCGAAATAAAGGCCGTCTTCGGGATCGAGCAGGTGTTTCTTGGTCCAAGCGTAGAGCGCCTTGCCCTGCGCGAGATAGCGTTCGTCGCCCGTGGCGGCGTAGAGTTTCAGCGCGTAGACCGCACCGGGAGCGTTCGAGCAGGTATTCTTCGAATGTTTCTGCTGTTCGCACCAGTAGATGCCGCCGCCCAGCACGTCGTCCGTGCCGCTCTCGATGAATTTCCAGATCATCTCGGCTTCGGCGAGGTACTTTTTGTCGCCCGTGGCTTCGTAGATATCGCAGAAATCGATGCCCAGCCAGACGTTGTCGTCGTAAAAGCGGTCCGAAGCGGAGGCCGTATTGATATAGGAGGCATAGGCCGCGGGCATGCGCGTCGTGTCGAGGTATTCGGCCAGCCCCAGCAGTACGCGCCCGTCGAGCACGCTGCGGTACGACGCGTCGGCTTCGAGAATCGCATTCACGGCCGAGAGGGTCCCCGAAAAGGGCCAGAGGTAGGAATAGGGATTGGGGCGCGCCTGATCCGCCGAAGCGAGGTAGCTCGCCGTATAATCCACATTGAACGGATAGTTCTCGCGCAGCAGGCGGTTTTCGGCCACGCCGTAATGCGCGTATATCGAATCGAGCGTCGCCTTTGCGCGATCGAGGTTGCGGGCGTCGCACGCCACGCCGCCGTTGTTGCAGCAAGCCGCGAAAGCAGACGCGGCAAAAGCCATAATAAGCAGTTTCTTCATCGTTTATCGGTTATTTTGCAGGCAATACGGTTATATACCATGTTTTCTGAACGCCGAGCGCCCGGTTGATGCCTTCGACGACCAGCGACTCCATCCGCAAATAGCCGGAAAGAACCGGATGACAGCCGTCTTGGGAGAGCTCTTCGGACATTCCGCCGCTGCCGTTATCGAGCGCCCGATGGTAATCCACATAGGGAATCTTCTGCTCCGCGGCATAGCGTTCCAGCATCGTATTGAGTCGTCGGACCTCATCGGCAGGCTCCATTTCGGGCCGCCACGAGAAGCGGTCGCAGGGCAGCAACGAACAAAGCACCACCTTGATCCCGTTGTAGCGGGCCAGATCGCACATCGAGACGATGTTGCCGAAGACGTTTTCGAGTTCTATGGGGCCGTTGTTCCGCGCGATGTCGTTGATGCCCGCCAGAATGACCACGACCTGCGGTTTCAGGTCGATCACGTCGCTGCGGAAACGGGCGAGCATCTGGACGGTCGTCTGCCCGCTGATACCGCGGTCGAGGAACCCGTTCCGTTCGAAGAAATCGGGATCGACGCGAATCCAGCTATCGGTGATGGAATTGCCCATGAAGACCACCTCGACGGGCCGGTCCAACACGGCATTCTGAAGTTCATAACGTCCGTACTGCGCCCAGTCCACCGGTCCATCGGCACGAAGCGCCGCGACGGAGAAAAGAGCCAGCGACAAGAGTACGATTTTTTTCATGCAGGTCATACGGGTTTCGGGTTTTCGCTAACAAAATTAGAAAACGCCGGGGAATCGGCAGTCCGTATCCATGAAGAAATAGTACAGATACGTGCCAAACACTCCTGAACAGGCATTTCCGCGCTTCCGGCCCCGCATATCGGGGCGTCGGGTCCGGTTTTGCAACCGCAAAAATACGATTTTTGTCTGTTTTCTGGACTTTTCGACACAATATTTATCCGACTTAAGCCGTATTTTGCATAAATTTGCACAAAAGAGTTCAAACCTACCTAACCGACAGTTCCCATGACACGAAAAACCGGTCTCGTCTGGCTGCTCCTGCTGTTCTGTACGGCAGTCCGCGCCAGCAACCTGCGGCAGATATCGAGCCGCGAAGGGATATCGAACAACGCCATACTTTCGCTGGCTCAGGACAAACACGGATTCATCTGGGTCGGAAGCTGCGACGGCCTGAATATGTGGGACGGAGAACGGATGCGGCTCTTCCCGAACGACTGGGGCGGAGAGACTCCGCTGTCAGGAAATCTCATTGAGGAGATCGCCGTCACCACGGACTCGCTCTTCTGGATCCGCACCAACTACGGACTGGATCTCTTCGACCCCGACAGCAAGCGGGTCGAACGCCATGCGGACTTCCAAGGAATGTACAAAATCGTGACACGGCGCAGCAACGAGGTGCTCGTCGTCACGCAGGACAACAAATTCAGCTGTTACGACCCGGCGGCGCGCCGGTTCAGCTCCGTACAGCCCATGTCCGGCATCGACTACGCCGACATCCTCGACATGCAGCTGGACGACGACGGCGCCCTGTGGGTATTCTCCCGCAAAGGAATCTTCCGCATACCGGTCGCATTCCCGGACAAAAACAACGACCGGATCGGCATCGGACAGCCCGAACGGTTCCCCACGGTCTCGAATCCCGAATACGCGTTCGCCGAAAACGGCAGCGGCTTCTTCATCGACGAAAATCACATATTCTACGAATTCGACATCCGGGAGCGCCGCCTGATCTACAACAAGGACATGAGCGACGAGATGGCGCGCATGGGCAGCGTGTCGAGCATCGTCCGCGACGGCGGCGACTACATCGTCTCGTTCTATACCAACGGCGTCATACGGCTGCGCACCACGCCCGAACAGAGCGTGAAATACGCCACCGAACACATCAACATCCCCTGCGGCGTCTTTTCACTGCTGCGCGACGCCCGGCAGGAGATCGTATGGATCGGCACCGACGGACAGGGACTCTACCAGCATACGCGCAACGCCACGGCGTTCCGCTCGATCACCTTCAACCAACTGCCCTACAACCTCTCGAAACCCGTCCGCGCGCTCTACATCGACGACGAGCGGACGCTCTGGGTCGGCACCAAAGGCGAAGGCATCCTGCGCATCGCCGACTTCTACGACCGCAAGGAGTTCACCCCGGCGCATGTGCAGCAGCTCACGGCCGACAACAGCGAGCTGCTCGACAATTCGGTCTACGCCTTCGCCCGCAGCAGACGCAACCTGCTCTGGATCGGCACCGACGGCGAAGGACTGAACTACTATTCGTACGGCGACCGGCGCATCCGCACGCTCCGCACCCCGGCGCCGCTCAAATACATACACGCCCTGTACGAGACTTCGCCCGACACGCTGTGGGTGGCCACGGTGGGCTGCGGCGTATTCCGCGTGACGCTGGGCGGCACGGCGTCGCAGCCCTCGATACGCGGGGTCGAGCAACTGCATTTCAACGACGAACTGGAGATCAAGAACTTCTTCTTCACGCTCTACCCCGAAAACGGTTCGGCGATGTGGTTCGGCAACCGCGGCGGCGGCGCAGTCCGCTACGACATCGCCGGCGGCAGCAGCGAAGTCTTCAAGTTCGACGCGGGGCGCAGCGCCATCGCCAACGACATCTTCGCCATCCACCGCAGCGGCGACGGCACCATGTGGTTCGGCTCCAGCGGCGGGCTGATCGAATTCCGGCGGGATTCGACCTCGCACGTTCCGGGCATCCGCAACACCGTGCACGGCATTCTCGAAGACCGCAAGGGCGACCTCTGGCTGAGCACCAACCGCGGTCTGGTGCAGTACTCGCCCCACACGGGCTACGTGGTGACCTACGGCTATTCGTACGGACTGAACACCATCGAATACAGCGACGGGGCCTGTTTCGCCGACCCGCGGACGGGCACCCTCTTCTTCGGCGGCATCGACGGACTGGTGACCATCGAGGATACGGGCTTCCGCGAGCAGGAGTACAATCCCCCGATGCTGTTCCGCGACATCCGGCTCAACGACGGCATCCGCAACATCGGCGACATGCTCTCCCGCGACGGCGTGCTGACGCTCAGACACGGACAGCGCATCTTCGAGATCACGGTCTCGGCGCTCGACTACGTGAACGGCAGCAACTACAGCTATTACAGCCGTCTGGACGGCTACAACGACCAGTGGGCCGGCGCGTCGTCGCAACTCTCGTTCGCCGACCTGCCGGCCGGCACCTACCGGCTCGACGTGCGTTACCGCAACAACATCACCGGGGCCGAAAGTCCGGTCTATTCGCTGCCGATACGTCTCAAACCGGCGTGGTATGCGACCGCGGCGGCCAAATGTCTCTACGTACTGTTGCTGCTGGCCGTAGTCGGGGGCGTCATCCGCCATTACCTGCTCCGCTACCGACGCCGTCGCGCCGAGAAACTGCAGCGGCTCGAAATCCGCCGCAAGGAGGAGGTCTATGAATCGAAGATGCGCTTCTTCTCGAACATCACGCAGGAGCTGTCAATGCCGCTGACGATGATCTCCGCTCCCTGCCAGCAGATACTCGCCTACCGCAAGGCGGACCCCTATGTGCTCAAATACGCGCAGACCATACGGCAGAACGTCTCGAAGCTCCACGACCTGATCTACATGCTCCACGAGTTCCGCGGCATCCGCACGGGGCAGAACGACGAAAGCGAAAACATCGAGCTGGTTCCCGTGGCCGAAATCGCGCAGAGCATGGTCGAGACCTTCGGCGAATATTCGCAGCAGAACAGCATCCACTGCCAGCTGGACATCGAGCGCAACCTCGTGTGGCCGACCGACCGCGACGGACTTTCGACGATCCTCAACACACTGCTGTCCAATGCCTTCAAGCATACGCCCTACAACGGCGCCGTAAGTCTCACGATCCGCAGCGACAACGGCAAGCTCCTCATCTCGGCCTCCAACGACAGCGTGGGCGTCAATCTCGAAGACATCGAAGCGATTTTCGACCGCTACCGCGTACTCGACTATTTCGAACGCAAGAGCGAGCGCGGTCTCTCGTTTCAGGGCGACCTGCGTCTGGCGATCTGCCACAGCATCGTGGTCCGCATGCAGGGCGAAATCAAGGTCGAAAGCACTCCCAACGCGCAGACGACCTTCACCGTACTGCTGCCGCAACTGAAAGTCACGGCCGAAAACGCCCCGACCGCAGACAACATCGTGCCCGCGTCCAAAGAATACGGACTGCCCCTGCCGACCGTGACGCGGCGCGAATTCCCGTTCGACAAAAACCGCAGGACGGTGTTCATCGTCAACGACAATTCGGAGATCATGAATTTCGTGGCCGAGCTTTTCGCCGCGGACTACAACATCAAAATGCCGTCGGGCAAAACCGAGATGATCGAGCTGCTCAAGCAGATGCACCCCGACATCGTCATCTGCGACGCCCTCTCCGAGCAGTCCGACTGCCTGTCGCTCATCCAGTTCATCAAGCAGGGCAAGCTGACCTCGCACATCCCGGTCATCCTGCTCTCGACGGCCCAGCAGATCGACGAGCGCATCAAGGGCGTGGAGTCAGGCGCGGACATCTGCCTGACGCTTCCGTTCAACGTCGAATACCTCAAAGCCGTGGCCGAGCAGCTGCTCCGCCGCAACCGGTCGCTCAAGGACTATTACAAGTCCTCGATCAGCGCCTTCGAGCTTTCCGACGGGCGCATGCTCCATCAGGACGACAAGGAGTTCATCGACCGGATGCTGAAGATCATCAACGACAACATCTCCAACACGGAGATCTCGACCAAATTCATCGCCGACGAACTGGGCGTAAGCATCCGCAACCTCTACCGACGGCTGGAGGGCATCCTCAACCAGACGCCGACCAACATCATCAAGGAGTACCGGCTGGCCAAGGCCGAACAGCTGCTCACGACCACGAAGCTCTCGATCGACGAGATCATCTACAAGGCGGGCTTCGTAAACCGGGGCACCTTCTTCAAATGCTTCTCCGCCAAATACGGCTGCACGCCCAAAGTCTACCGCAAGGAGAAACTCTCGCAGATCCGTCAGGAAGTGGGCGAAGAGAGCGAAGATGCCGCAGACCGGTCGGCGTAACGTCCGGCGGAGTCCGGCATAGTATCCGGCGAAGTTCCGGCATGACAGCGGCCACAGTCACGACACGGCATCCGGCGGAGCTCCGGCATAACAGCCGCCACAGCTACGACACGGCATCCGGCGAGGCTCCGGCATAACAGCCGCCACAGTCATGACATCACATCCGGCGAGGCTCCGGCATAACAGCCGCCACAGCCACGACACGGAATCCGGCATAACATCCGGCGGAGCAGATCAAACGAAGAAAGAGCGGGCCGAAACCCGCTCTTTCTCTTTGCCTGTCCTGAGGACCTTGCGCCCTACTCGATCAGCAGCGCCATGGCCTCGATCATCGTCGAAGCGCTGACCTGCTCGTTCAGACGGCCGTCCCACGAAGATCCCGGCTCGCCCCAGAATCCGCCGAAGAACCACTTCGATCCCTCCGACTTGTCCACGCCGTCGCGCCAGCAGACCAGCCCGTTGTAGATCAGGAACTCCTCGATCTCCCGGCGCAGCCCCGCATCTGCCTTATCGACCGAAGCGTCCTTCCAGACGTTCATCGCATAGCGGACGAAAATCCCCTTGAAAAGCGCATTGTCGCCCGAACCTTCGTTGTTCAGCACCCCGTTGGTCACCATCGACTTCATGGTGTAACGCGCCGCGCGCGCGGCGTCGGTCATGTATTTGGCGTCGCCCGTGGCCTTGTAAAGCTCGTGCGCGGCGCCCATGAACGTACCCTGATTATAGGTCAGCGCGCCGCCATTGATCACGCCGTTCTTCATGTTGTCGGACACGGCGCCCGTCAGCGGATTGTAGAGCGTCGAGCTGAGCCAGTTGTAAATCTTCTTCGCATCGGCCAGATACTGATCCCTCTCGGCTCCTTTGGGGCTGTTGGCCCACAGGCGCATGGCGCAGAGGGCGCCCGGACCGTTCGAGCAGGCGTTCTTGCTGTTCTCGGCGTCGAAGCTCCAGCGGATGCCGCCGCCGTTCTCGTCTTCGGTCCAGCGGGCGATCACCGTCTCCTCGTAGGTCTTGCGAGCGGCGGCGAGGTACTTCTGTACTCCGGTAGCCTCGTACATGCGGATCAGCGTCAGGATGATCCACTCCGAGTCGTCGGTGTAGGCATTGCCGAAACCGTAAGTTCCCCAATAGCTGTTGCCGTAGTTGTTGCCCTTGTTCTCGTACCATTTGGACATGTAGCCGGCATAGGTGTCGCGGCGGGCGTCGCCTTCGGGAATACGCAGGTAAGCGTCTATGAGCACGTCCATCGCATGAGCCTGCGGCCAGTAGCAGTAGGTCGATTCGTTCGTGCGGTCCTGATCGGTATACCAGAATGTGCCGCGGTCGGTATTCATGAAATTCTCGATCAGCTTCTCGTCGATCTTGTCGGCATGGGCGGTCCAGTCCTCCCCGTAAGCGGGTTCGAGCTTCTCGGCCGGATCCACCACCTCTTTGCCGTAGTATTTGTCGTCCACCTCGCAGGCTCCCAGCAGGGTCGCCGTGGCGGTAAGCGCTAAAATGTATTTTTTCATAAGTCTGTCGTTTTTTACCGGGGGGGGGCACGCCTTGCGGAGCGCGCCTCCCCCGGAGAGTTGGTTAATCCAGATACTCGATATAGTTGTAGTAGTGCTCCGTATCGGGACTCATGTTGAGCTTGATGTTCACCCGCTTGGAGTCGTTGCCGCGGTAGGCGTGGAGCATCTTGAACGCGCCGGCATCGTCGCCGTTCACATCGGCGATCGGCCAGAATACGCGGAAGCGCGAATCGTTCTCGGCAGGCTTGGAATTCAGGTCGCCCGTCATGCCGGGATTGGCGCCGAACTTGGTCTTCACGCCGTCCACCTCGGCCCAGAAGAAGTAACGGTCGTCGTCCCAGTCCCTCAGGTAGGGCACCACACCTGCGGCATACCAGATGCCGTTGCCCTGATAAGGCAGCTTGATCTGCTTCTCGGTATGCTGGGTCTTGACGTTCGGCGAGAGGTAACGCATGTTCTCGATCTTCTGGAGCTTCGCCGTGCCTGCGCCGAAGTCGAGCAGGATGTAATAGATGGCCTCTTCGGACGAAACGACGCTTGCGTCGCTCTCCCGGATCGCACCGCCTTCGACGACGAACTTGCGCGCATCGGCCGTATCGCCGTCGGTGAAGTTGTACCCTGCGGCATCAGTCGTCAGCTTGGTGAAAATCTCGAACTTGCCAGCGCCCAGCGCCTTGAGGGCCTGATAGCCGGAACCGAACTCCGAAGCGGCGCCCGTGATGTAGGCGGCGGTCGGAATACCCTTCATGCGGGTAACCGTGAGTTTGCGGCCGGAGGAGAGCGCCGTCCACGAAAGCAGTTTGCTCTCTACGGCCCAGTACAGGTCGCCCGTGCCTTCGGCGGCAATGCCCGCAGCATCGGCGATCGACTCCAGCTCGGAGAAGGAGACGTCCACGGAGCCGTTATACTGCGCCTCCTTGCGGCCGACGGCCTTTTCCAGCGCGGCGTCCGAATAGAAGACCAGCGTATAGCTCGTCAGCTTGCCCGCAGGGTCCGAATCGGGAAGCTTGTTCCACGCGAAGGTCAGCTTGGCGCCCGCCTGCGCATTCAGCACGACGGAGGCGTTGTCATCGGGCGAGATCAGCGTCACGGGAGTGGCTTCGGGCGCGAAGTCGAATTCGTAACGGTGGTAGTACGCTTCGGCTTCGGGCGAGCAGTCCACGACGATCGTGCAGGTGACGTTCCTCAGCACGGCGATATGCTTGAAGGAGTAGTCCCACTGATTGATATTGCCCGTTTCGCGCATTGACAGCCTGTACTGCGGCCCGGTCAGGCCGGAAGGCATGTCCGAATCGCTCATATCGCTCGACGAGTAGCCCCAGATGTAATCCGTGCCGTCGATCACCGCATCGAAACGGTAGCGGTTGTCGCCGTCCCAAGTGATCTGACGCTTCCAGACGCCGTTGCCGGCATATTCCATCACGGCATCGGGATCGGGCGTCCAGCACCAGTGGTATTTCACGCTTTCGATCTTTTCCATCTTCACGGTACCGGCCTTGAAATCGACCAGTACGCGGTAAACGCCGTCGCCCGTGCCTGCGGCGTCGGCGCCCTCGGTCAGGCGGCCTTCGGCGACACCGAACGTACGCTTGCTGCCCGCCGCATTGCGGTTGATGAAGCTGAACGAGCCGGTGAATCGGGTGTAAATCTCGAACTTGCCGTCGCCCAGCTCGCGCATCTGTTTAGCCGCGGCGGGCTCCGTGCCGAACTCGGAGCCTTCGCCCGTCACGTAGAGGTGGTAGGGCGCGTCGATCGAAGCATAGCGCTTGACGGTGAGTTTGTGCGGCTCGGCCGGCGAAAGCTGTTCGGCTCCGCCCAGTCCGGCGCTGACCGTCCAATAGAGGTCGCCCGCAGCGTCAGGCTCGATGCCGGCGTCGCCGGCAATCGCATTGAGCTGACTGTGGAGCATTTTCAGCGAGGACTTCTGACCATTGTTGTCGGCCAGATAACGGCCGATCTCCTTTTTGGCCGCATCGAGGAAAACCACGGTGTAGACGGGAGTTCCGACCTTGGAGACCTCCCACTCGAAATAAAGGTTGGCATCGGCCTGTTCGATCAGATCGAGGGCGTAGCCGTCCGACGGATAGAGCAGTTTTTCGACCGCGCTGAAGCCGGTATCGTCATATTCCGTATGCTCGGCACAGGCCGCCAGTGCAAAACCCGCGAGCAGCAGAACAACCAGTTTATTCAGTATGTTTTTCATAGGTTCAATTATTTTTTAGCCGACGATCTCGATTACATGCGTACAATTCTCCACGTCACCGGACATAATCAGGGTGATATCGACTTTCTTACCGTTAAAATCGCTGTGGAACTTAAACTTTTCGGGACCATAGGCATCCCCGGTAAACAGATTCTCGGTCAGGATGTAATACTCCGCGCCGCTCAGCGCGCTGGGGCTGCTGTCGTTGCCTTTCGTACCGGCCCATACATACGTAACCCCGTCGAAAACCGGATGGAAGTTGTAACGCTGGTCGAGTCCCCAGCTCTCTTCCCTGAATTTGACGTTGTAATCGGAGAATTTCCAGCAGCCGTTGCCGATATACTCCATATTGCCGTTGTCTTCGGTGCGCGGTGCGAAATTGAATTCCACGCGGTCTATATGCTCGAAGGTGATTCCGCGGACATTGAGGTCGAGCTTGATGCGGTAAACACCCGATCGGTCGATCGTGGCGGGTTCGGCGCTCTGGTCGTTCAGCACGCCGTTGACGACCGTATAGGTCGTGCGGTCGTCGCCCTTCGAGCTGACGAACGTAAAGCCCTTGCCGGCTTCGAGCTGCTGATAGAAGGTAAACTCGCCGTCGCCGGTCCTGCGGCCGACACAGGCATTCTCAAGATCGCTGCCGCCCTCGGTGGCTTCGCCCGTGAGGAACAACTGGTCCGGAATCACATTGAAGCCCAGCAGACGCGTCAGTTCCAACCGGCGGGGCGTCGCAACCACAGGCGCGGTATCCACGCCCCGGCTCGACACGACCGACCAGTAGACGGCTCCGTCGGCCCCGACGTCGATGCCCGCGGCATTGGCGATGCGGTTGATCTCCTTGTGGACAATATCCACGCTGGTCGAGGAACCGGCGTCACAACGGTAAACGATCTCGCCGCCGGGCTTGCCGAAGAAGACCACCTCGTAATGGGGAAGCTGTCCGTCGGCAGCCAGCGCCGGCTCCCACGAAAAACGGAGCGTCGCCGTCGAAGCGCTCTGCAGCTCCACGTAATAGTTGTCGGCCGGCAGCAGCAGCGTCTGCACCGGAGTGACGCCTCCGGGCTTGTACTCCAAGTCTTCCGAGCAGGAGATGCCCGTAAGGACGAGGGCCGCCATCAGTATGTTCAATATCTTTTTCATTGTTTTCGATACTTTTTTGATTGACGATTAATAACCCGAATTGTTGGGCAGCAGCGTCGGCACGAGCTGCGTTTCGGAGAGCGGAAGCGACCAGAGGATGTCCCGGCTGGAATTGAACTTGAATTCGTCGATCTGACGGCCTCCGTTCAGCTCCTTGGCGCCGTAGACCGCACCGTTCAAAAGGTCGATGACGCCCTGCGACTTGGAGTCCTTGTAATTGATCCAGCGGATCAGGTCGAAGTAGCGCAGTCCTTCGAGCGCCAGCTCGACACGGCGTTCGTCGCGTACGATCTGGGTGTAATCGCCCGACGAGGGGAAGTCGGTGCCGCTGAGCCCCGCACGCTGACGGATCGGCTTGATCGTCTCGTTCCACACCGCGGCGTCCATCTCGTTCAGGTACGCCTTCGCCTCGGCGTACATCAGCAGCACGTCGGCATAACGCATCATGATGATATTGGTCCACATTTCGAGGTTCTTGCCGTGGGTCGTATCGAAATACTTGCGGGTGTAGAAGCCCGTGGGCGAACCGTTGTCCGTACCGGCCTTGTCGTTGCCCGAAGTCACGTTGATCGTGCCTTTGGTCACGTATTCGCCCTTGTCGTTGCGGTCTTTCCACACATAGCCGTTGTAGACGACCGTAGCGGTCAGACGCGGATCGCGGTTCGCATAGACGGTCTTGTCCGCCGGAACCGAGCCGTCGGCATTGAGGTAGCTGTCCACCAGCGCGCGCGTCGGAGCCTTCTGGCAGAGGTTGGCGCCCATCGTCAGGGGAACCATCGAATAGAGCGTGGACCACTGCTTGTTCAGCTCGACGGCGGCATAGTCAAGGATCACCTCGCTGTTGTATTCGGCGGCCGAGGTAAAGAGGTATTCATAGGCCGGAATGCCGTCGCCGGACCCTTGGGTCAGCAGGCTGTAGGTGCCGTAGGTGCCCTGCTCGTGGATGAGCTTGTCACAGATATCGGCGGCCTTGCGCATGTTGTCCGAAACCGAATTGCCGGTGCGCTGCACGTTCTCGTACATATACATACGCGCCTTGAGCACCATGGCGGCGGCTTTGGTGATGCGGCCGTTGTCGTCGGCTTTCAGTTCGTCGCGGGTGGGCAGGTCGCCGACGATCTCGTCGAGTTCACGGTGCAGCGCACTCATCACCTCCGGATAGGGAGTGCGGGAGACGCGGCGCGACTCTTCGAGCGAAATATCCTGCAGGAAGAAGGGAATGTCGCCGTAGAAATTGGCCAGACGGAAATAGAGGAACGCACGGATAAAGCGGATCTGCGCCTTCATCCCGGCGAGCCGTTCGGGGTCCATGCCCGGCACCTCGTCCACGAAATTCATAAAGACATTGCAGGTCTTGACACCCTCGAACACCCATTTCCACTCGCTGCGGAACAGTCCCGTGTTGGGCGTCGCCTGCCCCATGCGGATCGTGCGCGTGTCGGGATTGCCGCGCTGTTCGTACAAGTTGTCGCTCAAGGCTTCGTCCTGCCAGATCTTGTCGTGACCGAACATCTGGTTGTAGGCCATGTTGAGCACCATGTTCGCACGTTCGGGCGAAGTCCAGAAAGCCTTGTCGGTAAACTTGTTGGTAGGCTCCTGATCCAGATCGTTGCAGCCTGCGAGCAGCATCGCTCCGGCGGCGAACGTCACGGTGATATATTTTAAAATCGTCGTTTTCATAGTTTTCGCCTTTATTTAAAATGTGATGTTCAGACCGGCGCCGAAGTAACGCAGGTTCGGGTAGTTGCGGCCTGAGTTGGCGCCGCCCGAATTCATGTTCGAGCCGAACTCCGAAGATTCGGGGTCGATGAACGAACAGTTGCTGAACGTAAGCAGGTTCTGGGCGTTGAAGTAGATCTTGAAGCGCTTGACGCCGAATTTCATCGAAATCCGTTCGGGAAGCGTATAACCCAGCTGGATGTTCTTCAGGCGCAGGTAGCTGCCGTCAAACATGTAGAGGTCCGAACCCATGCGGTAGTTGTTCTGGTTCGAGGGGTCCGAAATATCGGTCAGACGCGGCCAGCGGGCGTCGGTGTTGGTCGGGGTCCAGAAGTCGAGCTGGTGTTCGTACATCGTGTAACCGTAGTTGGAGTGGAACGGCTCGATCAGCTCGCCGCGGACCATCATGTCGCGCTTGAGAACGCCCTGCAGGAAGATCGAGAGGTCGATGCCTTTCCATGCGACGTTGTAGGTGAAGCCCAGCGTGTAGCGCGGGAAGGCGTTGCCCAGATAGTAGCGGTCGTTCTCGTCGATGGTGCCGTCGCCGTTGCGGTCCTTGAATTTCACGTCGCCCGGCTTGACGCTCTTGCCCGTCGGCACGGCCGAATGGGCGATTTCGTCATAGCTCTGGAAGAAGCCGTCGGTCTTGTAACCGTAGTAGGAGTTGAACGGCAGCCCCTCGCGGGTGATGCGCCAGAACTCTTCCTGTCCGGAAATATCCTCGAAGCCCTCGTATTTGAGCACCTTGTTCCACGAGTCGCCGATGTTGAACTGGAAGAAGTGCGACCAGTCGCGTTTCTTGAGCGCATAGCTGAGCGTCAGCTCCCAGCCCTGCGTGCGCATCTCGCCGGCGTTGTAGTTCTGCAGCTCGGTGCCCAGAATCAGCGGGGTCTGGGGCTTGACCAGAATGTCGGTCGTATGTTTGTTGAAGTAGTCGAAACCGAGGTTGAGCTTGCCCCGGAAGAACGAGGCGTCGAAACCGACGTTGAAGGTCTTGGACACCTCCCACTGCAGGTTGTCGGTACCGAGCTGGAAGCCGGCGCCGCCGACGCCCACGTTATTGAAGGCATAGGTGTTCGAATAGACGTTGTAGGTGGTGAAGTACTGGTAGTCGCCCACCGACTGGTTGCCCAGCGTACCGTAGGAACCGCGGATCTTCAGGTCGCCGACGTTGTCGCGGTAGCTCTCCATGAAAGCCTCCTGCGAGAGACGCCAACCCAGCGACACGGAGGGGAAGAAGCCCCAGCGCAGGTCGGAACGGAATTTCGAGGAGCCGTCGTAACGGAACGAGAATTCGGCGTAGTAACGGTTGTCGTAGTCATAGGCTGCGCGGCCGAAAACGGAGGTGAGGCTGGTGCGGGTCGTGTTTTCGGGCGTCACCGAAGACCGGCCGTCGCCCGAAATGACGGCCTCGGTGCCGTCGCCGTTGATACCCAGATCGGGATCGGCCCATTTGAAGGAGATCTGGTTCGCTTCGGAGGTGTAGGACTCGTTCGAGGCGCCTAACAGGGCGGCCACATGGTGCTTGCCGAACGTACGGTCGAAGTCGAGCATCAGCTGAGAATTGATCAGGTAGGCGCGTTTGTTCCAGTCCTCCGACTTGTTGTCGTTGTTGGCCGAACGGCCTTCGCCGACCGGATTGCCCGCAGCGTCGGTATTGTAGAACATCACTTCGTGCGTCCGCGTATAGCGGTGGTCGGCGAAGATATCGGCACCCAGCACGCCGCGCAGTTTCAGCCCGTCGATGATCTTCACCTCGGCCGACAGGTTGGCGTTCACATAGTCGTTGCGGTACTTGTTGTAACCGCCCTCTTCGAGCAGGCCCAGCGAGTTGCGGTCGGTCAGTTTGTCGTTGAGCAGGTATTTGCCCGTCACGGGATCGTACTGACGGTAATAGTAATAGGTGGGAATACGCATCGCGTTGGCGATGGTCGAACCGTCGGTCGTCGTCTTGCTGTTCTCGTGCGAATAGGAGAGCAGGGCCGTTACCTTCACGCGTTTGTATTCGGTGGTGATGTTCGTACGGAAATTGTAACGCTGGCGGCCGTAATCGGGACCTTCGAAGTTGCTCTCCTGATCGTAATAGCCTGCCGAAATCATATAGGTCGTATTGGCGCCGCCGCCCGATACGCTGACGTTGTAGTTCTGCTGCATGGCCGTCCGCAGAATCTCGTCCATGTAGAACGTGCCGTTGCCGTGCGCCTTGAGGTCGCGGATCTGTTCGGCGGTAAAGGCGGGAGCCAGCCCCGAATTGGCTTTGGAAATGTTGAGCAGCGTAGCATTCTGCCAGCCCTGAACGGGCGTGTAGAGCACTTCGGGCTGCTGCCAGCCGACCATGGCCGTGAGTTCGACGGTCGGAGCCTGATTCAGCTTGCCCTTCTTGGTGGTGACCAGCAGCACGCCGTTGGCGGCGCGCGAACCGTAAATGGCGGCCGTACCGGCATCCTTCAGCACCGAGACGTTCTCGATGTCCGAGGGATTGAGCTTGTTGAAGCTGGCGTTGTCCGACACCAGACCGTCGATGACGATCAGCGGTTCGTTGTTGTTCATCGTACCGATACCGCGGATGTTGATGTTGAGCTGGTTGTCGGCGGGGTCGCTGCTTCGCTGCTGGATGACGAGGCTGGGCGAAGTGCCCTGCAGCGCCTGCGTCAGGTTGGCGACGGAACGTTCGGTGATGGCTTCGGACTTGATCTGGTCCACAGCGCCCACCGCACGGCGGCGGGTGGTGGTGCCGTAGCCGATGACGATCACTTCGTCCATCAGCTGCGCGTCTTCCTTCAGCGTTACGTTCAGCAGCGTGCGGTTGGCCACCGGAAGCGTCTGCGTCTCGTAGCCGATGAACGAGAAGTCGAGTTCGGCATCGGCGGCGCACTGGATCTGGTATTCACCGTCGATACTGGTCGAGGTTCCGACCGAAGTACCCTTGACAATGACGGTAACGCCGAGCAGCGGCGCTCCCGCGGCGTCCTTCACAACGCCCTTGACGGTGACCTTGGATGTCTGGGTCAGGGGGCTGGCATTAACGGTTGCGGCTGCAAACCCAAGGGGGGGGGTAATCAGCAGCACCAAAACCGTCAGCATGATTTTGTGCCCAAAATTGGTCATAGATATTGTTTTTTGGTTTAGTTAAAATATACTCCCCGCACCCGGTGACGCGGATGTGGTTCATGGATTCAGAAAACGGAAAAATAACAGGATAAATTACGGGATTCTGCAAAAAAATCAGCGGAAAGAATCAGACAGGAGTTTTTTTCCATAGGCTAATCTGGTTTTAAGTTTTAGGTTAAGCGGTCGGTTTTTGTGAAAACAAAGTTGAGAAATAAGATGCGGACCGAAAAATATACGGACGGCAAATTTCTCCGCCGTACATGATCCGGTACTATTTTGTCACAAAATTGTATTTTCCGATCCGGGACACAAACGTACTCCCGGCACCGTCCCGCGCCCCCGATCGGCGGTTTTCACGCCGTTTTATGACAATTCGGGCACAAAACCATACAAACCGCGTCACAACGCCGTCCTGACACAAAAACTCCGGCCCGGCTGTAAAGCCGGGCCGGAGCGCCTAATTATACCACTTAAAAACTTGTTACTTCACATCCGGACGGATGAAAGTGCCGCTCACCGGAAGCACGTCGTCGATGCCGTTGTCCGAAGCCGTCATGGCGAATACCGCCACGTTCTTGTTTTCGGGCAGCGTCACCGTCCGCGCACCTTCGGGAATATCGAGAGAAACCATATACATGTAAGAGAAGTCGTAAGGCAGGTTGCCCTCGTCGCCCTGATGGCGGTGCGTGCCGATATGCGCGATCGTCGCATCCTTGAGGAACGCTTCGCTGTGTCCGCGCCAGCCCCACTGTCCGTAGAAGCCTTTCCAAAGCGGCACATAGACGGCCTGCTCGGAGTCGCCCACCTTGAAGAGGGCCTCGCACTCCTTGTCCGAAGCGGCCACCAGCATGTAGAGCTTCCTGTAACCGCCTTCGGGCAGTTCGATCTCCTGACTGCGGCACGTCACGGCGTCCTTGACGTTCTCCTCGCCCATCACGAACCGTACGCCGTTGCAGGTCAGTTCGGCGGGAATCAGTTCGGCGGCGAAGCTGCCCCGCTGATTGTCGAAACGGTAATAGGTGTAGAACTCGTCTGTCGTGAAGGCCACCGTATTGTAAGACAGCGTCACGGGCGCGCTCTTCACCTCGAACGCGGACTTCTGCGCAGGAGCGGCCAGCCGCACGCGGTAGGTTTTGGGAGCGAATTTGCCGGCCGAAACGATCAGCGAACGGCCCTCGGTCTCGGCTGCACCGATCTTCTCCTCGATGCCGTTGCACTCCTCGGCCGAGAGAATCTGAGCCGGGAAGGTGATGCGGGCGTTCTCGACGGGCTTGCCGGTCAGCTCGTAGCAGCGCACGATATATCCGTCGCCGTCCTCGGCCTTCTTCAGCGCACGCACGCCGATCTGCGGAGTCGAGGACTCCAGCATCGAGAAGGTACGGCCCAGCGATCCCGCATGCTTGGGAGCCACGTAAGCCACGAGCGGCAGGTTGAGCTGTTCCGATGCGGCCACAACGCCGCTGCGGTCGGTTCCCTTATGTCCTACGATCGAATAGGTGAAGTGATTGACGCCCAGATCGAGATCGCGCTGGTGCGGGTAACGTTTTTCGGTCGAGGGAGTGTGGATCAGCGTCAGACGGATCGTATTGTCGGCGGGCTTGTCCCAGCCGTATTTGCAGTCGTTGAGCACCGAGATGCCGTACGAACCGTCGGCGTCGGTCAGGTCGGCCCACTTCAGGGCGGGCACTTCGTATGCCGTGGCCGTGTTGTTGCCGCGCTCGATAAAACCGATGCCGAGGTCGTAAGCGGCTTTCGCATTGCTCACCGACATCGGGAACTCGGCTTTGAGCAGCGTATTGCGGCTGTTCCAGTCCACCGTCGTACGGATGTCGATGCGGTCGTCCTGCGCACCGTCGGTCAGCGTAATGTACTGCGTGAACTTCGAATCGCCGTACGTGCGCTCCACCTTGAGCGAAGCGCGCACGGACCCCTCTTCGCCGACGGATACCGAAACGTTGTCGGTAACGGCGCGCGGGGTCTTGTCCACGACCTCCTTCAGCACCTCCCATGCGGGCCATTCGTTCGACGGATTGCCTTCGAAAATCGCCAGACGGAAGGCCTTGCCCTGCTCGACCAGTTCACGGCCGTAACGCTTGTCCACGAGCGACGCGATGTCGCCGTTCTTGTCGAGCGTCACCTTGTAAACGGCGTTCTCGATCGTATTGCCGTTCACGTTCAGCGCCGACGATCTGGCGGGCGATGCCGGACGGACGTCGTAGACGGCATACCCCACCGACTTCACGTCGGCGGCGAATGCGATCACGGCCTTGTCGCCCTCGCGGCTGAGAATCTGCGCGGCCACGCGGCGGCCGTCGGGACCGTATACGGCCACGCCCTTGGCTTTGGCGACGAGCGGAATCTCGGCCTCGACAACGGCTTTGACGGGATAGGTCACGGCGTTATAGACCACCACGGGCGTACCTTTCACGCGTGTATCGAGCGAATAGCTCAGCGCGCCGACCGCCGAATTCATCACGTCGCCGCCCTGCCGCAGGGCGATCAGCTCGTCGTTCCACGACCACGTATAGGCCTCAGGGATACTCGTACCCGTCAGGTCGTCGTGGAACTGGTGCCAGATGAAACGCTGCCAGATCTCGGTGAGTTTCCGCTGGTCATAAGCCAGCGCACCGAGCCAGTCGGCGGCGACCGCAGCGCGCTCGGCGGCGCCGGTCAGCTCCTCGTTGCGGCGGTTGTAGTATTTCATGGCGGTCTGCGAAGTATAGCAGCCCGTAGCGTGCACGTCCATCAGCAATTCGCCGTCGAAGGAGGGCAGCTCGGCTTTGCGGCCGAGGTAGGCCTTGAACAGGTCGTCGCTCGTGGCGCTGATGATCTCGATCGGGGCGTTCGGGTCGTTGATCGCCTTGGTCAGACGGCGGCAGGTGGTCACCGTACCGCTGTTGCCCTTGTCGCCGACCCCTTCGCCGCCGCCGGCATAGTAGCGGAAGCAGGTGTTGTCGTAACCGTGGGCGGCGCGCTCCATCAGGCGTTCATTATACTGCACATTCTCAGGAAGTTCCGAGTTATAGCCACCCGTATCGAATGCCGCGATCAACGAGCTGCCGTCGATGCCGTACCACACGCCCCACGAGAAGGGATTCTTCTTGTGGTAGGGAGTGTCGTAAAAGTCGTGATTGCGCCAGCTGAGCTTCTGCGTGGACATGCCGATCAGGCCGCTGTGGGCCGCGATGGTCGGCAGCGTATAGCCGAAGCCGAAGCAGTCGGGCAGGAAAATATCGGTCGAACGCACGCCGAACTCCTTTTTATAGAACTCCTGTCCGAGCAGGATGTTGCGGAAGAACGACTCGGCCGAAGGCATGTTGGGGTCGTTGGCGTCCCACGACGCGCCGGCGATATGCCACTGGCCCGAAGCGATGTATTTCTTCATCCGCTCGTAATGCATGGGATAGTACTCCTTCATCCACGAATAGACGACGCCGCCTTCGAAGCTGAAGCGGTAGTCGGGGAAGCGTTCCATGAGGTAGAGGTTCTGGAACAGCGTGCGGGGGATGTACTCGCGGATGGTCGTCTGCACGTCCCAGTTCCACTGGGTGTCGAGATGGGCGTCGCTGACCATGTAGGCCTTGTAGGTCTTGGGCGCCACGGACTTGCCGTCGGTCTGCTGCGCCGAAGCGCCGCCTGCGGCAAAGCACAACGCGGCCAAGGCCAGCATAAATCGGTTCGGTTTCATATCTGTCAGGGTTTAAAAGATTTTGAGTTTTCACAAAATTACGTAAAACAGCCGAGAGTACAAGTACTATTTTATGCAATAAATGTATTATTTTACGATCGGGAACCGCTTCGGGCAGCATTTTCAAAAAAAACGGGGCGGAACATCGCAACCGACGTTCCGCCCGTGAGAAATTCCGCGCGGCAGATCAGATAGCGCCCGCGATGAGGAACACGGCGGCTACCGTAAGAATGGCGTACAACTCAGGGAAGGCGGCCAGAATAAGCGTCTTACCCATCACGTCGTGGCCGTTGCCGATAGCGGCGATACCGTTGGCGCAGACCTTCGACTGGAAGTACGACGAAGCGAGGCAGACAAGACCCGTCAGCAGACCGGCGCCGAAGATGGCGGCACCCTGCAGCAGCGTCATCGAATCGGTCAGGAAGCCCTTGATGATGAAGTAGCCCACGAAACCGTAGAGACCCTGCGAACCGGGAATGGCCGAGAGGATCATGTAGCTACCGAAAGCGCCGCCGTTTTTCTTCATGGCGCCCACCGACGCCATACCGGCGATCGAAGTACCGATACAGCTCGCTACGCCCGAAAGGCCCACCATCAGCGCTACGCCGAGATAGCCCAAAATAATTGCAGTTGTTGATTCCATAATTGTAATTTGTTTTAGTTGTTATTTGTTTTCCGAATTTTCGATTTTGCGCAGGGGATCGAACGAACGCATCGACATCTCGAAACCTGCATTTTTATAGAATTCGACGAACGTCAGACGCATCGGGTGCACGAACGACGAAATGGTGGACATGAAGAGGTTGATGCCGTGGCCGACGAGCAGAATCGGAATCATGATCAGCAGCCGCACGACGATGCCCGAACCTTCGGGCACGAAGCCGTCGGCCAGCGCATTGAACACCGTGGCGAGGATGCCGCCAGAGAGTCCGATGGCGAACAGACGGATGTACGACAGCACGTCGGAGAGGATGCCCGTCAGATTATTATAGGTATCCCACAATCCCAGACCGAAGTTCAGCAGCGGATTCTTGCCCGGCGAATTGAAGAACAGCATCAGCACCGCACCCACGCCGAGCGTCGCATAGAACGCGGGCGACGAGGTGGTGTAGAACGGAATCACCCATTCGGGATTGAACAGCGGCAGACCGCCGGCGATGCTTCCGCCGAGGATCACCAGCAGCCAGCCCAGCGTACCGAGCGAATAGCGGAATCCGACGGTAGCCGAGATCATGACGACCTTCAGCATCATGCCGAAAACGATCTGCACCACGCCGATCGCCAAGGCGATCGAGAAGAAGCTGCCTTGGAAGTCGAAGAACGGGATCGAAGGGAAGTACTCCTTGAGATTCACGCCGAACACCGAACCGCAGGCCAGTCCCACGACGACCGTCGTCAAGCCGCACAACGTGGCGAACCACGCGGCCTGACGCATCATGCCGGGTTGCCGGTTCTTGGCCAGCATCCACGCCCCCAGCAGGGCCAGAATGGCGCCGTAACCGGCGTCGTTCAGGCAGATGCCGAAGAAAAGCATGTAGAACGGCGCGAAGAAAGGCGTCAGGTCCATCGTACCGTACTTCGGGCGGGCGTACATGTCGCCCACCAGCTCGAAAATGCGAGCGAACCAGTTGTTTTTCAGTTTCACGGGCGTATCGTCCTCAGGAGTCGGATCGCCCTTGAGGTACACGACGTTGGGATACTGCTCCAAAAGGGCATCGACCTTGTCCGAAGTCTCCTTCTCGGCCCAGCCCTCCATGACGACCAGCGTTCCGTCGGCCGCCTGCTGCGCCGTAGCCTTCACGCGCACGCCCTGCAGCTGTTCCTTCAGCGAGGCGGCATGCGCCGCGAGCAGCTTCTCCGAAACCGCGACGCGCGAGAATTCGGCGTCGAGGGCGCTCAGCTCCTTCCGGGCTTCGGCGATGCGGCGTTCCGCTTCGCGAATGTCCATCGACGGGGTTTTCATCTCCTGCGCGTCGAGCGTCACCTCCTCGCCGGGAGCCGCCACGACGACGAAATAGACCGTCGATTCGGTGCGGTTGATCGGCGCGATGGTATAGCGTTCCGCCCACTGGGCCTCGAACTTGTCGTAATTGCTCTTCGGAGTGAGGAAATATCGCAGCACGATGCCCTGCTCGGCGAGCGAGCGGGTTCTCTCAGGCGAGAATTCTCCCCACGGACGCAGTTCGTCGGCCGTTTTTTCGAGACGGCCGATCTCGGCGTGGAGCGCCGTCGCCTGCTGATGCGCCGCGGCATAGTGTTCGTAGGCCTCGGCGCCCGTTGCGAAAGGCTCGGCTCCGGCCTTGCAGCGCCCCTCTTCCGCGCGGAAGTTGCGCAGGAATTCGAACGCCTTGGCGTGTCCTTCGATATCGAGCAGCAGCTGGCGGTCCTCCTCGGAGGGTTCCCAGCCCGTAGTGGTGATGTCCACCAAGCCGAGTTCGCGCAGCTTTTCGATAAAATCCTCGCTTTGCGCCGCATAGAGCACAAAGTCGTATTTCGCCATTTTCGCTATCATAACGTCGCGCCCTCCCCGGCCTGCTGCTGTTTGGTTTTCACGATCTTCTGGGCCGACTTGGAGAGGTTCTCCTCGTCCTCCATGAAGCGTTTGATCTTACGTATGGCGTCCTCGTATCCGGGTATCTGCACCTTTTCATACAAGTTCACCTTCTGAGTGGTTTTACGGCGTGCATAGTCCAGCAGCTCCATCTTGCGGTTGTAGACCTCGAACTCGATACCCAGCTGCGCCATGCGCTTCAGAATATCGACTCCGTCGGCGAACCAGACGGGCGACGAGAAAAGATCGTAGGGTTTCACCTCGAATTTCACGTCCTGCAGGACCGGCGTACGCACACCTGCGATTTTCTGTACCGAAAGTTCCACATCGGCGATACGCAGGAGGTCACAATCAAACTCTCCCCATAGCGACACCATGTAGTCGTACTCGGCCTTGAGCCGGTCGAGCCGACGGCGGTAATCGCCTGCGGAGTCCTTCGCCTTCTTCACCTCGGAGCGCAGGGCCGACTCCTTACTTTTGATCGTAGGGAGCGCCTTCTGCCGCATTTTCAGCTGCTTGCCGAGGTCGCCGAGCGAGGTCTTGTTATATTGAAATTTGATTGCCATCGTACGTTACGCTTCTTTCCAGTACTTTTTGATGAGTTCCTCCTTGATAGCGACCTCCTCCTTGGAGAAGTACTTCGCAAAGAGTCCCCACGCCGTGTCGAGCATCTCCGTGATGCCGATATTGACGTCGATCGAGAGCAGTTTCTCCGAATAGTCGAACGCGAATTTCAGCGTACGTTCGTCGTAATCCGAGAGGTCGAAACCGTTTTCGAGCTTGGTCTTGGCGTTGGCGGCGTCGGCATACAGACGCACGCAGGCGTTCATCACCTGCGGATGGTCCTCGCGGGTCTTCTTGCCGATAACCAGCTGCTTGAGACGCGACAGCGAACGGAACGGGTCCACGATGACCTTGCCCGTATCGGAGTCGTTGCGCAGGAACAGCTGACCCTCGGTGATGTAACCCGTATTGTCGGGAATGGCGTGCGTGATGTCGCCGCCCGAAAGGGTCGTCACGGCGATGATGGTGATCGAACCGCCGTTGGGCAGCTGCACGGCCTTCTCGTAGATCTTCGCCAAGTCCGAATAAAGCGAACCGGGCATCGAGTCCTTCGACGGAATCTGGTCCATGCGGTTCGACACGATAGCCAGCGCATCGGCGTAGAGCGTCATGTCGGTCAGCAGCACCAGCACCTTCTCGCCCTTGTCCACGGCGAAGTATTCGGCGGCGGTCAGCGCCATGTCGGGAACGAGCAGACGCTCCACGGGCGGGTTCTCGGTCGTATTGACGAACGACACGATGCGGTCCAGCGCACCGGCGTTCTCGAAGACGGACTTGAAGTAGAGAAAGTCGTCGTTGGTGAGTCCCATGCCGCCCAGAATGATCTTGTCGGCCTTGGCGCGCAAAGCCACGTTGGCCATCACGGCGTTATAGGGCTGGTCGGGGTCGGCGAAGAAGGGAATCTTCTGCCCCGTGACGATCGTATTGTTGAGGTCGATGCCGGCGATACCCGTGGCGATCAGCTCCGAAGGCTGGATACGCTTGAAGGGGTTCACCGTCGGGCCGCCGATCTCGCGCGGCTCGCCCTCGACGATCTCACCGCCTTCGAGCGGCTCGCCGTAGGCGTTGAAGAAGCGGCCCGCGAGGTTGTCCGACACGCGCAGTTTCGGGGGTTCGCCGTGGAAGACGACCTCCGAATCGGTGGCGATGCCCTCGGTTCCGGAGAACACCTGCAACGTCACGTTCTCGCCCATAATTTTCACCACCTGCGCCAGCTTGCCGCCCACGGTAGCCAGTTCGTCGTTGCCGACGCCCAGCGCCCGGAGCGTCACGGTCGCCTTGGTGATGTTGTCAATCTTGGTATATATCTTCTGAAAAGCTCGTGTTGTCATGGTCTAAAGCTTATTTGATTTTTTCACTCACATACTCCTCGATCTGCTTGCGGTAGCCTTCGAACTTCTCCGACTGCCACTCCGAGTAGTTCATCTGACGGAAGAGGTTGATAAGGCCCTTGAAGAACTGCGAGCACTCCTCGAAATCGGCGAAAGCGAAATCCTTCCGGCAGATGTCGAGCACCATTTTATACATCATCTTCTGACGTTCGAGCGGACAGTTGGCGTCGATGTCGTCGAAAGCGTCCTGCTGCAGGATCACGAAGTCGAGCAGCTCCGATTTCCAGAAACGTTCGTGATACTCGACCGGAACGCCGTCGTCGCCGAGAATGTTGATCTGGTCGTTGGCCTCCTTGCCGCGCTGCACGAGGGTCTTGCCGGCATAGACGAGGTCCACCCAGTCCTTTTCGATATGCTCGTCGAGGTATTCGCGGATTTCGGGATATTCGAGGTATTTCGAATAGGATTCGAGCGGGTCGATGGCCGGGTAACGCTTCGAGTCGGCGCGGCCCTGCGAAAGCGCATAGAAGCAGCGCGCGGCCTTCTTGGTCGATTCGGTCACCGGCTCCTTGAGGTTACCGCCCGCAGGCGACACCGTACCGAGGAAGGTCACGGAACCCGTCTGGCCGTTGTTCAGTTTGACCAGACCGGCGCGCGAATAGAAGTTGGAGATGATCGCCGAAAGGTCCATCGGGAAGGCGTCCTGACCGGGCAGCTCCTCCAGACGGTTCGACATCTCGCGCAGCGCCTGCGCCCAGCGCGAAGTCGAGTCGGCCATCACCAGCACCTTGAGTCCCATCGAGCGGTAGTATTCGCCGATGGCCATGCCGGTATAGACCGACGCCTCGCGCGCCGCAACGGGCATGTTCGACGTATTGCAGATGATGATCGTACGCTCCATGAGCTTGCGGCCCGTATGGGGATCGACCAGTTCGGGGAACTCCTTGAAGATTTCGACCACCTCGTTGGCACGCTCGCCGCAGGCCACCATGATGATGATGTCGGCGTCGGCCTGCTTGGAAATGGCGTGCTGGAGCACGGTCTTGCCGGCGCCGAAAGGTCCGGGGATGAAGCCCGTACCGCCTTCGGCCATCGGATTGAAGGTGTCGATGGCGCGAACGCCCGTCTCCATCATGCGCGACGGACGCGGCTTCTCGACGTAGCAGCGCACGGCCTGCTTCACGGGCCATTTCTGAACCATCGTGACCGCATGTTCGCGGCCCTCCTCGTCGGTCAGGACGGCGATCGTGTCCGTCACCTTGTATTTCCCGGCCGCCGCCACGCTCTTGACCGTATAGTTGCCGGCCATGGTAAAGGGCACCATGATCTTATGGCTCACCCACTGCTCCTTGACTTCGCCCAGCCACGACGCGGCGGTCACCTTGTCGCCCGCCTTGGCCAGCGGAGCGAATTCCCACTCGGCGTCGAAGTCGATCGGATCGGTGATCGAACCGCGCTCGATGAACAGCCCGTCCATCTTTTCGAGGTCGTTCTGCAGACCGTCGTAGTTGCGCGACAAAAGTCCCGGCGCGAGCGTCACTTCGAGCATATGTCCCTCGAACTCGACCTTGTCGCCGATCTTGAGTCCGCGGGTGCTGTCAAAAACTTGGACATAGGCGCTGTCGCCTACGACCTTGATGACCTCGGCCATCATCTTGGTATCTCCCGCATAGACATAGCAGATCTCGTTCTGGCCTACTGCTCCGTCGGCCTTGACGATGACGATGTTGGAGATGATACCATTTACACGTCCTGTAGTTTTCATGAATATTCGTTTAGTTTCTTATTTTCATTTTTCCGGTCGCGGACCGCATTTCCGCACTTCCCGGCCGCTCCGCATCCCTCCTGCCGGAGAGACCGGTCCCGGTCCGGCGGCGCGCCGCCCGCATGTGCCGCGCGGCGGCTATATCCTGTTCACCAGCTCCCTGCCGTCCAGCTCGGCCATCAGGCGGTCGAACATTTCACGACCGCGCACGGCGTCCAGTTGCGTCCAGCGGGCCACGATATTGACGCGCGCCAGATAGGACAGAATGGTATTGATGTCGAAATAGTCGAACGTCGCCAGCTCGGTGGCCTCGTTCCAGCGGATCAGGTCGATCTTGTGCTCCTTCTCGACCAGATTCGCCTCGTCGTTCACGGCGGCGATCACGGCGTCGATGTAGGGCAGTTCGCCCCGCAGACCGAAATCGGCGGCCGAACTGCGCTCCAGCTGTTCGACCACGTCGCCCCCGCCTACGGTCACCTCCTCGACCGGACGGCCCGCGGCACGGGCCGTCACGGCGGCCGTCACGTTGCGCAGGGTGCGGTCGAACTCCGACCACTCGCGCAGGAAGCGGCTCTTGGCACGGCTGCAGGTGGCGTAATAGGCGTCGAACAGCGCGGTTTCGAAACGCTGCGCCGTATCGACCTCCTCGGCGTCCTCCCCTTCGGGATCGGCATAGGCGCGCAGCACGCGGCCCACGGCGGAGGGCAGGCGCTTGGGAGCCTTCACCTCCTCTTCCAGCTCCTCGCGCGTGAAGTTGCCCAGCGGATTGTGCGCCGAGCGCCCCGCGCGCAGCGAAGCGATATTCTCACAATCGTAGTAGCCGTACAGCAGACGCACCTGAGCCGCATCCGAAGCCGAAACGCCGTCGAGAATCTCCCCGACGATGGCTTTGGCGTCGAAACCCTTGGTGTCGGCGTCGAGGGAGTACTCCTTCAGTCCGGCTACCAGACAATAATATTCCGTTGCGAACATACGCGTTATGCCTTAAAAAGCATGTCCGAAACCTTCTCGCGCAGGTATTCGCCCAGCAGGGCGTCGAAATCGGCGTCGGAGAACGAGATGTAGTAACCGCCCTCCTTGGCGCCTACCTTGAAGCCCGTCTTCACCTCCTTGGAATAACCCACTTCGATACCGGCGGAGAGCAGCTCCCGAGCGCTCTTGCCGAACGCCTCGTCGAGCTTGGCGCGGTCGGCTTCGGGCAGCAGCGCCTTCAGCTCCACCTTGCCGGCGTCGGCGCCGTTCCAGTTCTTGGCCACGGACAACAGCATCTCCTTGATGAAGGCGGGATCCATGACGGCCTCCCTGACGCCTGCGGCCGTGCTCTTGGCAACGATCATCGCGGCGATCTCCGACTTGATCTTCGCGGCGGCCTGCTTGCCGGCGAGCGAGATTTCGGTCATCGTATTTTTTTCGACGTCCTCGGCCTTGTCCTGCGCCTTCCTGACGATATCCTCGGCCTGAGCACGGGCTTCGGCGACGATCTTCGCTGCCTCTTTCTTAGCCTCGGCGACCAGACGGTCGGCTTCGGCGCGTCCTTTCTCCAGCCCCTCGTCGTAGAGCTTCTGAGTCAACTGTTGAAGTTTGTTTTCCATAGCGTTATTTAGTTTTAATTATTGTTTTTCATTTTAGCGATACAAATATATAAAAGTTTATAATACAAACAGCGGCGCACCGCGACAATTTGTCCTTTTTTGACAAGGATAGAGAACAAAAGGAAGAAACACGCACCGCAGAACCACTTGTAATTCAAGCTCCGCCCCCCTCTCCGCGCAATTCGCATACCGAAATCGCCCCTTCCGGAAGGGGCTGATTCCGGCCGGCCCCGCCTCTCCCGCCGCAGAGCGGCACAGCCCGGCACCGCACCGCTGCGGATAACGCCGCACACCCCCGGAAACAGCGGGTTTCCGGGGGCGCGCACAAGAGCGAGCAGAGGCGTCAGAACAGGCCGAGCGACTTGCTTCGGGCCAGCAGGCAGGCACCCATCACGCCGGCGCGCTCACCGAGCGACGAAAGCTTGATCTGCGTATCCTTGTTGACCAGCATCAGCGAGTATTTGTTGATGGCGTTGCGCACGGGCAGCATCAGGTACTCCTTGGCCACCGAAAGCGTACCGCCGATAACGATCACCTCCGGATTGAACATGTTGATAAGCCCCGCGATGGCCTTGCCGAGCGTGTGCCCCACCGACTCCAGAATCTCGATGGCCAGCACATCCTCCTTCAGCAGCGCGGCCAGAATATCGTTCAGCGTGATCTCCTCGCCTTTTTTGTATTTCTCGGAAAGCATCGACACGCGTCCCTCCTTGAGTTTCTCCAGAAAAATCCGGTGCATGGCCGAACCGGAAGCCCCCGTCTCAAGACAGCCGCGTTTGCCGCAGCGGCAGATGATCTCGTTGTCGAGCAGCGGGAAATGGCCGAATTCGCCCGAAAAGCCCGACTTGCCGTAAAATATCTTGCCGTCGATGATCATCCCCAGTCCCAGTCCCCAGCTGGCGTTGATGTAGAGCATCGTCTTCTCGGAGTGGGCGTCGCCGTACATATATTCGCCGTAAGTGGCGGCACGGGTGTCGTTCTCGATGTAGACCGTCGTGCCGAGACGCTCTTCGAGCAGCATCGTCAGCGGCTGTTCCTCGACGAAGAAATAGCTGTAACTGTATCCGGTCTGCGAATTGACGCGGCCCGAAATATTCACCCCGACGGCCAGCACCTTGTCGCGGGCGATCTTGCGCGCACGGATGAAATTCTGAATCACGTCGCAAAGACGGTCCAGCGAACGGGGATCGTTGTCCATCAGAAAATCGACCGTCGTTTCATCGATCAGCTGTCCCTTGAAATTGATGACGGCCATCATGACCGAATCCTTGCGCAGATCGACGCCGACGAAATACCCGGCATAGGGATTCAGGCCGTAGATATTCGGCCGTCGGCCGCCGGCCGTCCCCTGCTCGCCGAAATTATGGACGAAGCCTTCGTCGATCAGCTCCCCGATCAGTTTGGTTACGGTCGGCACGCTCAGATTCACGGCCTTGCTCAGATCGGTGATGCTCGAATCCCCGCAAAAGATATACTGGCAAATGATCTGCTGTTTGAGAATCGCATTCTTGTTGCCTTCCGTCGCCTGTTTTAAAAACGAACTGGTCATACCGTATCTTTTTGTGTGATTTCAATATTAATTGTGTAAAGGTAGCAATAAATCACGACCCGGCAAATCCGAAACAAAAGAAAATAGCTTCGACAGCGGATCATAGCCCATTTTTTTCAGAAGTCACAGCCTGCAAGCAGCAGCCGCGCCGACCAAAAAGGCGACAAAACACGACAAAAAGACAATTCCGCCCGATTCATAATAACAAATCTTACGATAACGTCAATTCGCAGACAATTCGTTTACGAACGACTCCCGTCTAAGAAGCGTCTCCCCACCGCCGCATGCGGCTCGCGGCAGGACGCCGCGGGAAAACCGGGCAAGCGGAAAAAAACGCCGAACACCCCGGAAAAGCAGGACATGACGAACCTCCCGGAAAAGCAGTCTCCCGGAAAAGCAGAACACGACGAACCTCCCGGAAAAGCAGCCCCCAGAATAAGCCGAGCCCCCCTAACACCCGAAAAAGCAGGCCACGCCGTCTCCGAAAAAGCCCGACAAAAAACCGGACGCCGCGTCATGCGGCATCCGGCCTTGTCATACACACCAAGATTACTGATGCTGGGGACGCAGCAGGTCCTGCACCACTTTGACGGGCGAGAAGGTCGTAATGGGCACGTCCACGAAGACCGTATTCCACTTGGCCATGGCGCCGTTCCACAGGCCGGGAAGTTCCTGCGCGCGCAGATCGCGGCCGCCGCTCGACTTCGACGAAATGAAACCCGTCGAAGGATCGGTGTACCTGCGCAGGTCGAAGCGGACGCCTTTCGAATTCTTCATGCCGCAGACCAGATCGACGGGATTGAAGTGCGTGGCCGACCGCATCAGCGGCAGGTCGTCGGGGCTGATCTGGCTCGATTCGGCGATCTGGAGCGACTGCGTGCCGTCGGGGTTTCCGACCCAGAAAGGACCGCCGCCCGGTTCGCCCTCGTTGCGGACCATGCCGCAGACACGGATCGGACGGTCGAGCACGGCGCGGAGCACGGCCGAATCGTAACTGCCGGGCAGCTTCACGCAGAGCCGCTTCTCGATGAATTCGACGATCGGCTCCAGCTCGGCGCCACCGACTTCGAGCGCCTTGAGGTACTCGAACGCACGCTCCTGAAGGTCGAGCAGGATGCCTGCCAGCACCTTCTTGTAACGGATCGTATCGCCGCGCAGCGCGTCGGTAGTGACGTTGTCGATGTTCTTGATGAACACCACGTCGGCGTCGATCTCGTTCAGGTTTTCGATCAGCGCGCCGTGGCCCGCAGGGCGGAAGAGCAGCGTACCGTCGTCCTGCCGGAAGGGCGTGTTGTCGGGATTGACGGCGATGGTGTCGGTCGAAGGTTTCTGCACCGAGAACGAGATGTCGTAACGGATGCCGAAACGCTTCTCGTAAACGGGCACCTTCGCGGCCAGCAGCTCCTGAAATCCTTCGATATGTTCGGGAGAAACCGTGAAATGAATCTTCGCCACGCCGTTCGCGGCCGCATAGACCGCCCCTTCGACCAGATGTTCCTCGACCGCCTTGCGCGCGCCTTCGGGATAGGCGTGGAAGGTGACGAGTCCTTTGGGTTTGCGGCCATAGCCGAGTCCTTCGTTCACGATGGCGCTGACGATCGTCCGGTCGTCGGCGCCGGCCGGAAGCAGGGCTTTCAGCTCAGGCCAGAAGGCGAACTTTCCGATGTTTTCGAGCAGGGTGTCGATCCCCTTGCCGCGCTTGCCGTCGTTCACGAACTCGAAAAGCTCCTTGAACATACGCGTCGCGGCGCCCGACGCAGGCACGAACTTCACAACGGACAGTCCGGCGGCGGCCCGCTCGTAACGTTCGGCGGCCGCAGCGGCCTCAGCGTCGCTCAGCGTCAGCACGCCGTCGCCGGGTGAGGCGGCGCGCACGACGTTGAGAAAAGGAAATCCGCGGCGGAAATTCTCCAGCTGCAACTCGACCGCTTCGGGGGTCAGTCCGTGTTTTTCGATCTGCTGTAAATCTTGTTGTGTAAACATAGGTATTCAGGTATTTTGTTTTTTACGGTTCAGAGAAACATCTCACCAAAATTACTAAATTATTTCTAACTTTGCGCAAGATTGCACATTTTCCGTACCCGCGCCCGCACCGGACAACGCTGTACAAGGAGCCGAGGGGGGGGGCATCCCGCCCGGAGCGCCGCAAGGACCGCTCCGGAACGGGCACACGGAGAATATATGCGCCCAACGCCCGCCGGTACAACCGGGCGAACGACAAACAAACAGAAACAGACGGCATGATCCGAGAATTCCACCAAATCGACCTGAGCGGACGCAACAGCTTCGGCGTCGGACAGCAGGCGGCGCGTCTCGCCGAATTCGAGACCGAAGAGGACCTGCGCACGATCTTCAGCGGCGGCGTGCCCGAACGCTGGGCGGTGCTGAGCGGCGGCAACAACATCCTCTTCACGCGCGACTACGACGGACTGCTGCTTACGCCCGTCGCCCGGCAGATCACGCCCCTCGGCGAAGAGGGCGACACGGTCCGCGTGCGGGCCGATGCGGGCGTCGAGTGGGACGACCTCGTGGAATGGGCCGTGGAACGCGGCCTGTGGGGCATCGAAAACCTTTCGCTCATACCCGGCAAGGCGGGCGCGGCCCCGGTGCAGAACATCGGCGCATACGGCTGCGAAGCCAAAGACGTGATCGAGCGGGTGCACATGTTCTGCACCGACAACCGCTCGGCAATGGTCATCGACGCCGGACACTGCTGCTTCGGCTACCGCGAAAGCATCTTCAAGCACGAACTGCGGGGGCGCGTCATCATCACGGCCGTGGACATCCGGCTTTCGCGCACGCCCCGGCCGCGGCTGGGCTACGGCGACGTGGAACGCGAGGTCGAAGCCCGCGGCGGAGTCACGCTGCGCAACATCCGCGAAGCGATCTGCGCCATCCGCCGCGCCAAGCTTCCCGATCCGAAGGTGACGGGCAACGCGGGCAGCTTCTTCAAAAACCCGGTCGTGGACGAGTGCGTGGCGCGGCAGCTGCAGGCCCAGTGGCCCGACATGCCGGTTTACCCGGCGGCGGGATGCGCCGGCAAGGTGAAACTGGCGGCCGGCTGGCTCATCGACAAGACCGGGCTGAAAGGCTACAAGCGCGGAAGGGTCGGCGTCCACGAACGGCAGGCCCTCGTGCTGGTGAATCTGGGCGGCGCGACGGGCGGCGAAGTGATCGACTTCGCCCACACGGTGCAGATGCGCGTTCACGAAAAATTCGGCATAGAAATAGACACCGAGGTCAATATATTTTAATCGTATGGCACTTTTAGAGGCTTTCCGCAAATACATCGCCGACAACGATCTGGCGACGCACGACGACCGCATTCTGCTGACCGTTTCGGGCGGCGTGGACTCGATGGTCATGCTGTCGCTCTTCACGCGCAGCGGCTACCGGATCGGCGTGGCGCACTGCAATTTCCAGCTGCGGGGCGCGGAGAGCGACGAGGATGAGGTGCTGGTGGAGGAAGAGGCACGGAAATACGGCGTCGAGTTCTACAACAAACGCTTCGAAACGGCGGCCGAAATGGAGCGCACGGGCGAGTCGATGGAGATGGCCGCCCGGCGGCTGCGCTACGCATGGTTCGACGCCCTGAGCCGCGAACACGGCTACACGGTGGTGGCGATCGCCCACCATGCCGACGACTCGATCGAGACGTTCTTCATCAACCTGCTGCGCGGCACGGGCCTGCGCGGGCTGACGGGCATTTCGACGCAGGTCGGCAAGGTCGTCAGACCGCTGATGTTCGCTTCGCGCAAGGAGATTCTGGAGTACGCCGTCGCCAACCGCATCCCCTTCCGGGAGGATTCGTCGAACCGCTCGACCAAGTACCTGCGCAACAAGATACGGCTGGGCCTGATTCCCCGCATCCGGGAGATCAACCCCAAGTTCACGAGTCTCATGCGCCGCAACATCGCGCGGCTGACCGACGCCCAACTCTTCATCAACCACGGCATCGAACGCATACGCGGCGAAGCGGTGACCACCGAGAACGGACTGGACACGATACACCTCGACCGCATCGACCCCGCGTTCCCGCAGGAATTCGTCATCTACGAACTGCTCAACTCGGCCTACGGATTCAAGGGCGACGTCATCGACTCGCTCTGCCATTCGCTCAGGCACGGCATGACGGGCCGCCGCTTCTACTCGCGCGAGCGGGTCGCCTACGTGGACCGCGGCACGATCGTCGTGGCCCCGATCGCCCCCGGCGACGCATGTATGGTGACCGTCGAGCGGGGCGTGCCGCGCAGTTACTGCGGCAACTCGGCGCTCTACTTCGAATACTGCGACATCGACGCGATCAAGAACTTCGGCGTACCGGAGCACATCGCGCAGGTCGATGCCGACCTGCTGAAATTCCCGCTCACGCTGCGCCGCTGGCGCGAGGGAGACTGGTTCATTCCCTTCGGCATGGCGGGCCGCAAGAAGGTGAGCGACTTCCTGATCGACGCCAAGGTCTCGATGCCCGAAAAAGAGCGGCAGTTCGTACTGCTGTCGGGCGACGAGATCGTATGGCTCGTCGGCCGCCGCATCGACGACCGCTACCGCCTGACGCCTGACACGGAAAACGTGCTGCGCATCACCAAAGAGATTGTATAACACGACCGGGAGCGGCGATTCAGCCCCTTCCGCCGCGGGGACGCGGAAACGCCCCCGCATCCGGCTCGGCCGGACCAATGACTGAGATATGGCCAAAAGCGCACTGAAATTCAAAGATTCCGTCGCCGCATACGAAAAGCTGGCGCAGGAGATCGCCGCACGGCGGTTCGCCCCCGTGTACCTGCTCATGGGCGAGGAGAGCTACTTTATCGACGCCATCGCCGAGCGGCTCGCGACGACGGTGCTCGGCGAAGCCGAACGGGCTTTCAACCAGATCACCGTCTACGGCAAGGACTCCGAGGCGGGACAGGTCATCAACCTCTGCCGCCAGATGCCGATGATGGGATCGTATCAGGTCGTCATCCTCAAGGAGGCGCAGCAGCTGCGCGGACTGGACAAACTCTCGCTCTACACGCAGAAACCCTCGCCCACGACGATCCTCGTGATCTGCCACAAGGAGAAGAACGCCGACAAACGCTCGGCATTCTACAAGGGCTGCGCCGCCAATGGAGCGGTGCTCGAATCGGTGCGCCCGCGCGACTACGAAATCGCCTCGTGGCTCCAGCAGTTCATCGCCAAAAAGGGACTCGCCATCGACGCCAAGGCGCTCTCGATGCTCACCGACCACCTCGGAACCGACATTTCGAAAATCTCGAACGAGCTGGGCAAGCTGGTCGTATCGCTGCCCGAAGGGACCAAGCGCATCACCGACGCCGACATCGAGGCCAACATCGGCATCTCGAAGGATTTCAACAACTTCGAGCTATGCAAGGCCGTAGTGACCAGAGACATGGCGCGCGCGCTGATGATCGCCGAGCACTTCGCCCGCAACCCCAAGGACAACCCGCTGCTGGTCACCGTGCTGGCGCTGTTCGGCCAGTTCAAGGAGCTGTTCGTCGTGAACTACCTGCGCTGGACGGCGCGCCACAAGGGCATGCCCTTTCCCTCCGACGCCGAACTGATGCGCATCCTCAAGAAAAACAACGTCTACGTACTGGGCGAGATCAAGCAGAACGCCGCCAACTGGGACAACCGCAGGGTATTCAACATCCTCGGCCTGCTGCGCGAATACGACGCCAAAAGCAAGGGCATGAACGCCGGCGGAGCATCGGACGGAGAGCTGCTGCGCGAACTGCTGCTCAAAATCTTCCTACTCTGATGCAGGAGGTCTACCTATACCAGACCGTTCACATCCTCGGCGGCAGGTCTCTCCACCTGCCGGCGCATCTGGCCGTACTCGACCGCTGGTCGCGCGAACTTTTCGGCCGTCCGGCAGGACTCCGCCAGCAGCCCCTCGCCCGGCAGATCGAAGCGCTCGCGGCGCAGACGGCGCCTGCGGACTGCGACCTCTCGCAGTTCGTGCGGATCGTCGTTCCTGCATCGGGCGATCCCGCCTTCCGGCTCGAATCCGCAGGCATATCGCTCTACCGGGGATACGACCTGCGCAGTCTGATGCCCGACGCCGTGACGCTGCAATACGACATGCCGTTTCCCGAAGCTCCGACTTCGGCGCGCGAAGCCGCCGCCGGACTGGCCCGCCAGCAGGCCCGTCTGCACGGCGCATCGGTCGCCGTGCGCTGCGACGGCGACGGCATCGTCCGCACGGCCGACAACGCCCCGCTGTTCGCCGTGCGGGGCAAAACGGCGTTCGTCTCCCCGGCGGAAGCCTGCGTCGAACAGGAATTGGGCCTGCGGGCCGTCGAGGCGGCGGGACTCGAACTGGAAGAGCGCCCGGTAATGCGCGACGAGCTGCCGCGCTTCGACGAACTCTTCTACGTCGATCACCGGGGCGTCACCGCCCTCGCCCACTGCGACGGACATCCCTGCATGGCGATTCTCGCGGAACGGGTCGCCCAATCGCTCGGCGGGCTGTTTCCGAAAATGTAGAAACCGAACGGGCCCGGCCCGCGCTATCTTCGCCGGAAAACCCGTTTCACCATGAAAAAATACCTGTTTCTTTACGCCGTCGCCGTGACGGCTCTGCTGGTATGCGGCTACGGCCGCTACCGCCGCGAAAACCGTCGCCTGACCCAGAACCAACACGCCCTTGCGGCCGGCATCGAACGCTACCGCACGCGTCTGGGGCAAGAAGCGGCATCGGTGCAGGCCCTGCGTCTGCGCTGCGCCGAATTCGAAGAGCTGCGGGCCGCAGACGCTGCCGAAATCCGCCGGCTCGGAATCAAACTCCGCCGTCTGGAAGCTGCGGCCCGGACAGCCACGGCCACGAAGGTCGAGATACGGACCCCGGTGCGCGATACGGTCGTCGTGCGGCTGAGCGACACGCTCGTCGTCCGCGACACCCTGCGGCTGTTCCGCTGGCGCGACGCGTGGGTGCGTGTCGAAGGCGCCGTCACCGCCGACTCGGTCCTGTGCCGCGTGGAGAGCGCCGATACCCTGCGGCAGGTCGTACACCGCATTCCGCGGCGTTTTCTCTTCATCCGCTGGGGCACGAAAGCCCTGCGGCAGGAGATCGTCCCGTCGAATCCGCACACGCGGATCGTCTATTCGGAGTACGTAAAAATCGAACGGTAGGACAAAATATCGGGAAAAGATAACTCCCTATTCCCAAATATTATTACCTTTGTCCGATATGGAAAGGACTGCAATCTTCCCCGGATCGTTCGACCCGTTCACCCGCGGCCATGCCGCGCTGGTAGACGAAGCGCTCAATCTCTTCGACCGCGTGGTCATCGGCATCGGCAACAACACCGCGAAAACGGGGCTGCTGACCGTCGCCAACCGCAAGCGGCTGATCGACGACCTCTACGCCGGCAATCCGCGCGTCGAAGCCCATATCTACACGGGGCTTACGGGCGAGTTTGCCGAGAAGGCCGGCGCCTGCGCCATCATCCGCGGCGTGAGGAACACCACCGACTTCGAGTACGAGCGCACGATGGAGGCGACCAACCACCGCATCTACCCCGACATCACGACCGTAATGCTCTTCACCCCCTCGCCCGTGGCCGACATATCCTCGTCGACCGTGCGCGAGGTGCTTTCGTTCGGCCGTTCGGTGGAGGAGTTCATGCCCAAAGGAATCGACATAAACAAATACTTATAAACAGAATCGTTATGATGGAATTCACGGCCGAAATGATCGCCGGATTTTTAGGCGGCGACATCGTCGGCGACAAAGAGACGAAAGTACACACCGTATCTTCGATCGAGGAGGGCAAGGCGGGCTCGCTGACCTACCTCACCAACCCCAAATACGAAACGTTCCTCTACAGCACGGGCGCATCGATCGTGCTGGTAAACCGTTCGTTCGAACCTTCGCAGCAGGTCTCGGCCACGCTCATCAAGGTGGACGACGCCGCCGCCTGCGTGCTCAAACTGCTCGAAATGTACAACGCCGCCAAGCCCCGCCGCAGCGGCATCAGCAAGCTGGCTTCGGTCGCTGAAAAGGCCGAGGTGGGCGCCGACTGCTACATCGGGGATTTCACGGTGGTCGAAGCGGGCGTGAAAATCGGCAAGAACTGCCAGATCTATCCGCAGGTTTACCTCGGAGCGGGGGTTACGGTGGGCGAAGGCACGATCCTCTACCCCGGAGTCAAGGTATACGAAGGCTGCCGGATCGGCCGCAACTGCATCCTGCACGCGGGAGCCGTGGTCGGCGCCGACGGTTTCGGCTTCATGCCCAACGCCGCGGGCGGTTTCGACAAAATTCCGCAGCTGGGCAACGTGGTGATCGAAGACGACGTAGAGATCGGGGCCAACACCTGCATCGACCGCGCCAAGACCGATTCGACGGTGATCCGCCGGGGCGTCAAGCTCGACAACCTGATTCAGATCGGACACAACGTCCAGATCGGCGAAAACACCGTATCGTCGGCCCAGACCGGCATCGCCGGCACCTCGCGGGTGGGGCGCAACTGCTTCCTCGCCGGACAGGTCGGCATCGCCGACCACGTGAACGTCGGCGACTTCGTGAAGATCGGTTCGAAGAGCGGACTGGACAAGGACGTGCCCGACGGCGAAGTGCGCTTCGGCTACCCGGCGCTGCCCGGCATGCAGTACCACCGTTCGGCGGCGGTCTTCAAGCGGCTGCCCGAACTGGAAAAACTGGTGCACAATCTGGAAAAACAGCTGGCAGAACTCAAAAAATAAACCAATATTCTTGCACAATGAAAAAAGCATTTCTCTTCGCAGCTTCCGCAGCCGTGCTGTGCAGTTGCAGCACGCAGCCCAAATACGTCGTCGAAGGCGACATCGCCGGGCTCGAAGGCACCGTCTACCTGTTCCAGCAGGACAGCCTGATCGACTCGGCCGTCGTGAAATCGGGTAAGTTCCGCTTCAGCGGTCCCGCCGGAGCGCCCGCGATGCACGACCTGCTCGACTCGCGCGACGGACAGCCGCAGGCGTTCGCCATGCAGCTCATCCTAGAACCGGGTACGATCTCGATCAAGAGCGACGCCGACGATCCGCAGGTGCGCCACACCACCGGCACCCCGGCCAACGACGCCGCCGAAGCCTACACGGCCGCCAGCCGCGCGCTGATCACCGAGTACCGCGACGCTGCGACCACCGACCAGCGGCGCGAAGCGATCGAAGAGGAGTTCGAGCAGCTGACCCGCACCTCGGTAGAGGCCAACCGCGACAACTTCTTCGGCGTCATGCTGATGCCCAACATGGCCTACGAGCTTTCGGGGCAGGAGATTCTCGACCAGATCGCCAAATTCTCGCCCGAAATGCAGCAGACCAAAGAGCTGACGGAGCTGAAAGCCACCGCCGAGCAGAAAAAGCGCACCGACGTGGGCCAACCCTACATCAACATCCTGCAGAGCGACGCCGAGGGCCAGATCGTCACCCTGACTTCGGTGATCGAGAATCCGGCCAACAAATACACGCTCGTGGACTTCTGGGCTTCGTGGTGCGGTCCCTGCATGGGCGAAGTTCCCCACCTGAAAGAGACCTACGACAAGTTCCACAAGAAGGGCTTCGAAATCTACGGCGTGTCGTTCGACAACAACCGCGACAAGTGGCTCGCCGCCGTCAAGGACAACGGCATGAAGTGGATTCAGGTCAGCGACCTGAACGGTTTCGACAATCCCGCAGCGAAGGATTACGCCGTTCAGGGCATTCCCTCGAACTTCCTGATCGACGCTTCGGGCAACATCGTCGCCAAGAACCTGCGCGGCGAAGACCTCTACAAAAAGGTCGAGGAGCTGCTCGGCAAATAACCACCGCCGTACAACCTGCCCCTCCGAACTGCGACACGCCGTCCGGAGGGGCTTTTTCGAACGATATGACCCCAACGGAAAAATACCGCATCATGGGCATCGACCCCGGCACCAACTACATGGGTTACGGCGTGCTGGAGATCGACGGACGCAGCGTGCGCTCGGTCGTCTTGGGCGACATCGACCTGCACAAGCTTTCGGATCCGTACGTCAAACTGCGCTATATCTTCGAACGGGTCGGGGCGCTGATCGACCAGTACGCCCCACGCGAAGTGGCGCTCGAATCGCCGTTCTTCGGCGAGAACGTGCAGTCGATGCTCAAACTGGGACGGGCACAGGGCGTGGCCATGGCAGCGGCGCTGAGCCGCGGCCTGCCCGTTTCGGAATACGCCCCGATGCGCATCAAGCAGAGCATCACGGGACGCGGATCGGCCGCCAAGGAGCAGGTCGCCGCCATTGTCTGCCGCATCCTCTCGCTGGAACAGCCGCCCAAGCGGCTCGACGCCACCGACGGCATGGCCGTGGCGCTCTGCCACCACTTCACGATCTCCAATCCGCTCAATGCCGCGATGGGCAACGAGCGCGTCAAAGGATTGGGCGGCGGCAAGAAGGCCGTATCGAAAGGCGGCTCCCAAAGCTGGGAGAAATTCCTCAGGGAGCACCCCGACCGGGAGATCAAGTAACCGCACCGCAAACCCTAATTTTCGACAGCAACCGAACGATATATGAAGAAAATCCTTCTCACGGCTTCGACGGCCGCCCTCCTCTGCGGATGCGGCGGTCCGAATTACTCCATCACGGGCAACGCAGGACTCGAACCGGGCGACTCGGTATTCCTGATCGGCAGCGGCCGTACGGAACTGGCCGCCGGCATCGTATGCGCCGACAGCACGATCCGGCTAAAGGGTCGTGTCGCCGAACCGGAGATCGCCCAGCTGGCCGATCAGGAACGCATCCCCGTCGGCACCGCCGTCATCTTCCTCGAACCGGGCGAGATACGTACGGTTCCGACGGACGACAGACGGGTTTACGCGGTATCCGGCACGCCGCTGAACGACAGAAAACGGGAGTTCGACGAGCGAATGGCCGACTTCGACCGCAAATTCCGAGAACTTCCCCTCGACGCACCGGCCGACTCGCTCTATGCGGATTACAACAAGCTGGTTCCGGAGAGCATCGAAGCCAATCTGGACAACCTTTTCGGGGCATACCTCTTCTCCGTCTACGAATTCGACGGCAACGACATCGCCGCAGCCAAGGCCCGTCTGGAATGCTTCACACCCGCCATGCAGGCGCATCCGACGCTGAAACGGATCGCCGAAAAAGTCGCGGCGGCCGAAAACACCGAGATCGGCAAACCCTACATGGACCTCACGCTGCCCGATGCCGCAGGCGAACCGACGACGCTTTCGGGGATCGTCGGCAACGGCCGCTGGGTCCTGCTCGACTTCTGGGCGACGTGGTGCGGCCCCTGCTGCCGGGAAATCCCGCATCTGCGCGAGGCATACGCCGCCTGCAAAAGCAAGGGATTGGAAATTTACGGCGTTTCGCTCGACAACGACGCCGCCAAATGGAAAACGTTCGTGGCGGACAACGACATGCCATGGATCAATGTGCTGGGCGTGAGTGCAGACAAGCGAAGCGATGCAGCCGCCATGTACGGCATTTCGTCGATTCCCGCGAATTTCCTGATCTCGCCGGAGGGGATTATCGTCGCCAGAGACCTGCGCGGCGAAAATATCAAGGCCCGGCTGGAGGAAGCAATGCGTTGATCGTCAGCGGACAAACCCCTGACAATCGGTCCGATGCGCCGGCATGCGATTTTTCAGGGCATCTTTTTTCACAAAATTACGCCCAATAATTTGCGAGTTTCGGATTTTCGCCCTATATTTGCACTCGCAATTCGGCACCGTAGCTTAATTGAATAGAGCATCTGACTACGGATCAGAAGGTTACAGGTTTGAGTCCTGTCGGTGTCACTCTTAAAATCAACCACTTACAGCAATGTAGGTGGTTTTTTATTTTTGACCCGGTACACAATTTAGACACAACTTTGCCGATTCTTATTCGGTTGAGGTCATCGACATCATAACATTTAACGGGCAAAAATTTCCGCCCGTCGGTATTGTCTGCCATTATTTAACGGAAAGTATCCGTATTTCGACAAAAAGGGGTAGCCGCAAACGGCCGCCCCTCTACCCGGTTAATTGATCGCCCGTCAGTCGGTCAATAGCTGCAACGCCTCGGCAATGTCGGGGCACTCGTTCCCATTTTGGTTCCATACATCGACCACGGTAATAGAATCGCCATCAGTATCGGCCCGATAGTCGATAAAGGCAACATATCCGCCGTGTATGATTTCGAAACCCTCGCTTACTCCGTTGCAGTTGGCGGAAACATATTCTCGAATCAAGCCCGCCAGCGTGTTAACATCTGCGGCGATAACGTTTTCACGGTCGTAATTCGTAAAGTTGTAGGATTTATTCACCGAAGGGTCGAACGTCGAAAAATCGCCGTCTTTGGCCCATTCCCGGACGGTATAGCAACCGTTTGGCAGGTAGTACGCCCGGCGGATGGCCTCGGCCTCGGTGGGGAATGTCCCCAGCCGATAGCCGCCGTAAAGAAGTTCGTAAAACATGATCGGCAATATTATTCGTTGGTCCCGGTCCCCTCGATGGCCTTTGAACCCCGCAACAGGGTTTCGGTCATTAGTTTTTCCGTCTCAAACATACGTTTCAACGTTTCGTAATTTTTTTCGAGTGCGTCGTATGCGAATTTCGACACCTGCGGATGTTCGGGGCGGTTCGTCTTTTCTTTCGTTGTTATGGTTCGGTAAAAATCACAGGCCGTCATCAGCAGCGTAACAGCGAGCCGCAGATCACGCAAATCATCGGCGGGGTCATATAAATCCGGGTCCGTGTATGTTTCCTTCAGTTCTTCCAACATTTCAACATTTCGGACCGCTTGTATATCTCGGATCAGATATGCGTAATCGGAATAACGGCGCATTACAGCGTCGATAACATCGATACCGTTGGCGTGATCGAAAACGCGGTCCGCGGCGTCCTTAAACAATACTAAAGGCATTTCGAGGTTTTGAATGTCCATAACTTTGTAGGGGTTAAAATGGTTATTGTTATTTGTTTCGGGTTCCGCCTCTCCCTGATCCCGGCGGCCGGATTGCCGCCGGGGTGTCCTGCCGTGGTGCTATGCACCCGCGAAGGTAAGAGAGACGCGGTATATTAATCATTTGTCAAGTAGTGCTATTATTCGCTCTATACACGCCGCCTGCTCGTCGAGCATCTGCGTTAATCTGTCAACGATCTGTGTTGCTTCGTTCATAGGTTTATCGAGGTTATGCGAGAATCTCGCTATTTCTTAATCTCCGCAATATTGACCCTGTGCGCCGTAATAATTGGCGGCGGCGGTCATTGGTATCGGACAATATTCCGAAGTCGGCGCGGTCGCCAACGTGCGGCCCTCGATCCGGGCCGTCATTATCATTTGTTTCTCATTGCGCCAGGCTTTACGCAGGCAGGCCGAAAAGGTCATCGACGGCTGCGACTTTTTCAGATACCAGGCGTTGCGGACAATCTTCGACAGGTTATAAGTTGCTACTTTCATTACTTATATACTTTTTATGTTTGTTTCCACACTACAAATATACAGCAAATGTTTATACGCTCCAAATATTTCAGCAGAAAAATAGACACCAAATATTTATTTTTACACACAACTATACATTTTACGTTGCTTTGATTATCTTTGCAGTTGTAGAACAAATAACGTATTGCGTATATGGAATTGCGAATTAAGGACGTATGCCGGGAAAAGGGCATAACACAAAAAGAGTTAGCCGGATTATTAGGCGTATCTGAAATGACATTGAGCCGGGCAAGCAAGGGAAACACCTCTCTTGACCTATTAGACCGAATGGCCGTCGCTCTCGGTGTATCGGTTCCGGAGCTTTTCGCCCCTCAACCGACGAACACGATCACCTGCCCGCATTGCGGCAAACTTATCAAAGTGGAGAAAGGGGAATAAAGATTACGCCCGGTCTCCGAGCATATACTAATGTAAGAAAATCGGCGTTTTATTTGCGGGTACTGCTTTAAGTACTTATATTTGTACACACCAAACCAGCAAAGCCATGAGAACAACAAATTTTACAGACTTGCGGAACAACTTAAAAAAGTATTTGGACGCAGTTACAAACGATTCCGACACGGTTATAATAAACCGGGACGGCGGTACGGGCGCCGTGCTTATATCACTGGACGAATATAACGCCATAAAGGAGACCGAATATATAATGTCGTCGCCCGCGATGATGGAAGCAATCCGCGAGGGCGAACGCGATATAAAAGAAGGACGTTTTGTCTCCCAGCAACCCGGCGAAAGTATTTCCGATTTTCTGAACCGTATCGCCAATGTATAAAATAGTATTAACCGAACAGGCGCAAACGGATTACGCCTATTTTGTGAAGAGCGGACAAGCTCACACAGTAAAAAAAATAGCTGCAATCCTGGAAGACATCGCCGCGCACCCATATACGGGGATCGGAAAACCGGAAGCGCTTAAATATGAGTTGTCGGGTATGTGGTCGCGCCGGATCAACGCAGAACATAGAATAATATACAAAGTATTGGGCGAGGTCGTAGAAGTACAAATAATGTCTATGCGCTACCACTATGTGAAAGCATAAATATCAACAATACCGACTATGGAACTGCAACCCATTCAAAGTAAGATATACGAAATCCGGGGCCAGCGGGTAATGCTGGATTTCGACCTGGCCGAACTCTACCAAGTAGAAACCCGAGTACTAAAGCAGGCAGTAAGGCGCAATATCGAAAGATTCCCCGAGGATTTCATGCTACGATTATCCGCCAAAGAGGCTAACAGATTGATAGACATAGGGAGATCACAAAATGTGATACCCCAAGGCTACAACATCGGTTCCTCGGAAATGTTTGCATTTACCGAGGAAGGCGTAGCGATGCTTTCCGGTGTTTTACGCAGTAAAGCCGCAGTACAGGTAAATATCGCCATTATGCGGGCTTTCGTGGCAATGCGCAACTACATCACAACCACAACGACGGTAACGGCAGAACTGTCCGAAATACGGGCACGGCTTGCGCTACTGGAGCAGACGGGCAAGGATAACGCCGAAGCGGTCAGCGACCTATCGGAGGATATGCGCCGAGAACTCGACAGCATCTACCAGGCTATCGGGGCGCTGTCGGTCAAGTTGCCGCAAACCCGCAAGCCCTCCCAGCCGGTAGGATTCAGACAGGCACACCCGGAGGCAAAGAAATAACCGCCCACCGCAACAGCCGCCCGCCCCGGGGCGGTTGTTTGCATTCAAGGCCCCCGGACCGTTGGGCCTTGTGCCGTGTATCCGGTCCTATCGTTGAGGCGAACAGCATTGGATTAAATACCCACAAAAATAAGGATTTGCCCCGGCCGTTCGGGTAAGTAATTAATAGATACCAACGGGCTATTGAGCCCCGACCCCGTCGAACATTGCCGGGTGTTCCTCTTGGCCCGCCGTGTCAACTTTTGACACTTCGGCCGTTTTTATCGATAATATAGCACGGCTATTTGTTCGAAAGGTTTGATATTTCCCGAACCAAAACACCCACAAGCGCTCTAAAATTGTTCCATTCGTTCAATACACACCAACACGTGCCGGGCCGCTGCTTCCCGTTATCCCGTTGATCCGTTCCCCGGCCGTTGAGGCAAACAGCCCGGGCGGCCAGCCCTCGGAGGGCATAGCACTGCCATCGTCCCGCAGTCGCACGGAACCGCTCCAAATTTCGACGATCTTCCGAAAACTGAACAACGCCACGACTGAAAGCATCGGAGGCCCTGCACGGGCTTCCATCGTTCGGCATCTGCAACATAGAGAATAACGGCCCCGACTGCCGGTCCTGCGCTATACCGTTGATCTGCTCCCCGGTCGTTGAGGCGAACAGCCCGGGCGGCCAGCCCTCGAACGTGTCGGCGTTGCACCCGATACAGTCCACCGCACCGACCGTACACCATGCACAAGCAGTGCCGACGGAAGACACTCCGCGACCAAGAGAGACCAACGCGAGGCGCCGCCAGGTCCTTATGCGTGCAAATATGCAAGAATAAGACGCCGGGAACGTGCGGAAAACATGCGATTTCGTGCAAAAAGACGATTAAAACGCGCGATTTCCGTACAAAAATCGCACGCATTTTCAATCAAAAAACGGGCGCTTTCAGCCGGCAACAACCTCAGGCAGAACCGGGGCGGCCCCTGTGTCATCCTCTCCGTACTGCTTGTATAGGACACGCTACGCGGACACAAAACAGCCCCACGAGTGCACCCGGAGGGGATAGCCGGGCCGAACGGCAAACGTTTCGCATAAGGGGATAGGGGGTAATATTTTATTGTTTTACGCGCTGCAAACCTCGCCGTGCCCGGCTTTACACACACGGACTTTTTTTCAAAATCGCCAACTTTTACGCACAAATACAAGCGTAGGGGCACCTGTATCTCCAGCCCCAGCCGGCCGCGGGTCGTCGATTCATCGTATTTTCAACCGGGCGGCATCCCTATCGGTCCTCATCGCGTTCCACCATCCGGAGGTAATCGGCATAAGGAATTGTTTTGCGCTGTGCCTCGTCCCGAAGTGTCTGAAAGCGCACCAACCGATACCGGAACACAAAACGGGCAAGGATCTCCGCCTCGTTCTTCATCGCGGTGCATTGTGGATCGTGTGTCACGTGCAGGAATGTTTCCTGCATGATGTCGGCATCATCCATTGCACCCTGGACGGGTCCGGACTGCGACGCGCAAAGCCTTTCCATCAGTCGGGAGTAGTTCCGAACGATCACCGAGGCGACGGCGGGCGAATATTTACCGCGGCATCTGTTTCGCATCTTGTTCTATCCGAATTAATCACTACCTTTGTTGTGGGTTCAGGGGTGATTCTTCGGAATTGCTCAAAAATCCGGGGCGGCGTAATACTGTCCCGGATTTTCTTTTTACAGTCCAGCGGTGAAGCAATCTAAAACGGCCCGACATCCCCGATTGCATCCGTTGCGGGATCGTCGTAGTCGGCTATCCGGGTCATACTTTCGTTATGTCGGAAAACTATGCTCCCCGTCGCACCTTCCCGGTTCTTGGCGATATGTAGCAGCCCGACACCCTCGGCAGAAATGGTTCCGTATCGGCCCGCGTCTATCTCGGTCCGCCCGTACATCGCCGGACGGTCGAGAAACAGCACCATATCGGCGTCCTGCTCGATGGCGCCCGATTCCCGGAGGTCAGACAGTAGCGGTGTCTTATCCGTCCGCTCCTCAACCTTGCGCGACAACTGCGACAACAAGATAACCGGAACATCGAGTTCCTTTGCGAGCAGTTTTGCCGAACGGCTGGCGGCGGCGATCTCCCGCTCGCGGGTGCTGTTCGTGTTCCGGCTTGCCGTGTCGAGCAGTTGCAGATAGTCGATAATGACCATCCCGCACCTACCCCGGCGGGCCATTGCCTTGCATTGCGAGCGTATAGCCCCCATTGTGATATTGGCCCGGTCGTTGAGGTAAACCGGCATCGCCGAAAGGTCCGCGGCGGCCTGTTCGAGTTCGTGCCAGCCGTCCGCGTCAACGCTCCCTACCCGGAACGCCTGCGAGTTCACCCCGGAATAGCCCACCAGCATACGCCCGGCCAGCTGTTCCGCGGGCATCTCCAGCGAGAACACGCACACCGGAACGCCCGACACGGCCGCAGTACGGGCAAAATGAATCATTGCGGCACTTTTGCCCATACCGGGGCGACCTGCCAGCACCACGAGTTGCCCGCCCCTCCAGCCGCCCGTCAGCGCGTCGAGCCGTTGTAAGCCCGTAGGAATACCGATGCACTCGCCTGCCTGTCGGGCCTGCTGTCGTCGTTCCAAATCGTCGAGGGTGGCCCGCACGACATCAGACAATGGCGTGATGTCATCCGAACGCACGGCCCGGTCGGCTATCGCGGCTATTTCCGTCGTTGCCCAATCTACAACGCCGTAAGGATCGGAGATGGCACGCGCCGCAAGTTCGTAGCCGAAAAGGCACATACGGCGACGTATCTCGGTATCTCGGAGTTTCCGGGCATGATCCAATACGTTAATGCCGGAACCTACTGCGTTGGTCAGTTCTACCAGGTAACGGGTCATCTCCCGGCCTTTCAGTTCCGGACGATCTGCGAGCGTGTAGAGGTCTATTTTGTTGCCATGATCCAACATCGAGAGCATCGCGCCGTAGATTTTGCCGTTATCCGCATTGTGAAATGCCGAAATTTCGACGATCTCCGCCACATCGGATAATTGATCCGATTCAAGAATTAAAGCACCCAAAACGGCTCTTTCGAGCTCGGGTGATTCCGGGAGCACCTCAACGGCATCCGAGCGGTTATAGGAAATTTGTTTTTCGCGTTTCATGGGTCGTTTGTTTTTGGGTTGTGGCATTAAACTCGGATTTGCGGCGCATCCAATTTCGCGCGGCGGCTTTCCAGTCTTTTATCGGGTTTTTACCCGTTCGCCAGCCGTTGGCCGTGAAATGGTCGTAAAAGCATTCCGAATCCGTATCGCTTCCGTTGATCGTCAAAAAATAATCTTTGACCATTTCGAGCGAGGGAGCAACAAACGCCCGGCGTTTAGTTGCGACTTCTCCCCCTATAACCCCCTTTTCATTAACATTAACATTAGCATTATCATTAACATTATGATTTAAGGGGTTGTTTTTGGGGTTGTCCTCTGGGGTTATCCTTTGGGGTTGTTTTCTCGCATTCTGATTCCCTTTCGGGGCACCTCCGTTTTTCCCGTATTCGGCGCCTTTAAGGCCGTTATTTCTACACGCGTCGTAACGCCTTATCGAGGCCTCAAGTTGCGGGCGTATCAGTTTCCACGCCAAGCGACCCACGGGGGACAATCCGTCCGGATCTACGCCGAAAAATGCAAAATCCGTAATAGCTTCGTATACTGCTAACTTGTCGGCGTCCGGCATATCGCGTATAGCGTCCTTAAAACTCCAATAAAACGCAAACGTTTTACGACCCGGATTTTCCGTGTGCCCTATTGCGGTCATCGTTGCACCTCCTTTCCCGTATTGTCTTGCTGAATAAAGTACCGCTTGAACCGTCCGCCGTGTTCTCCGTCGCACCACACATCGGCGATCGCCACGCCCTTCGCCCGTAGGTCACGTATCGAGCTGCGAGGATCTGACAACCTCAACGCCGCGGAAATATCCGCTACCGAATGGCTCCCGCCCTGCAACAGGAAATTATATACCCGTCGTTGATGATAGCCGAATGAAATTTGCACATCATTTCCGAATTGCGTATATTTGCCGGTGCCGTTATTTGCCCCTGCGCGCTCGCTCCGAGTGCCGGGGGCATTCTCTTTTTGTTTCATATCTCCGGAACTATTTACGGTTAGCACTCTCGGCAATACGCAATGCGGCAGCGGTCCGCCTGTCCTCCGAATGAACGGTACGGGATTCAATCCAGGCGAGCAGCTCCCGCCGGGAAAATACCGTGCGGCGTCCGAACTTCTTGTACGGGATCGTGTTTTTGTAAACTTGATTATAGAGCGTGGCCCGGGTGGTGGGTATGCCTTGTTCGGTCAGGAACAAAGCGGCATCTTCGACGTTCATGCCGTCTGTTTCGACGGGCTCGTTCTTGCGCCGGAAATCGGCGAGTTTAGGAAGAATTGCGGCCACCTCGTCGGCGACGATTTCGCGCAACTGCGCGGGGGTGGTTACGATAATTGGATCGTTCATACTTTGACGCTATTAACTGTTTGATACTATCCACTGATCGGGTTGGATACTCAACGTTGATAGAGCAAAGATGATAGATAATTAATATTTACGCATTTACCGGGGAAAAGCGCAAATATTGTCCGGTAAATGTGTAAATTATATTGGGTCAAAATGTTGGTTAGGGTTGGTTAGTGTCGCATTGTCATTTACTTTTTCCGGTTGGGTATATATAACCCCGATTTGATTTTTTTTAGTTTTTCTATCGTATTCTCTACTACAATTAATTTTCGGGGCGTTATGTAATCGCCATTAAATGCCGTATATAAAAACCCTTTAGATAACCAATCATCAATTGTTTTTCGATTACGCCCTGTTATGGCGGCAAATTCGCTTATATTAGTTGCATGAACAATCAACGGATGGGGGTCGTTGTCGTAAAATATAGTATTGAAAAGAATCATCCTATTTTGATAGCCCTTGCGCGCCGCTACTTTGTATTCATCGGCCTTGGGGCTCTCTAAAAACGTCTCTAACCGCTGTATAGAATCCGCAAACCTATGCCGTTGGCCCTTGTGTGCTCGTTTTACCCGGATATCGAGCACGGCCCAGTCATACAAATATCTGTTTATATTAGCGTTTTTACATAGATCTGCCGCTATGCCCTTAATAGTTGACTCTGATAGGTATTCACCCCCGAATTTATCAAATTTATACCGCCCCATAGTTCTAAAATTTCGTCAATAGCTCCGCATTTTTGATCCGCTCCTCCCGTTCGAAGCTGGCGAGGTAGTTCTCCGTCGTTCTCAAATCTTGGTGTCCGAGGCTTTCCGATATATAGGCAATATTGGTTCCTGCCCGCTTCAACACCGTGGCGAACGAATGCCGGGCCGTATAGGTCGAAATATTGCCGATCCCGAGCTGTTCGCCTACCTCCTTCATTCGCTTATTGATCGCGCGGGTTATGTATAGTGTTTTCATCTTCCGCCGCATTGCATCCTCCTGTCCGTCGAGAATCGGAAAAATGAAGCTGTCGGGCCGGGAGGGGTTGCCCCAGCGGTTGATTATTGCCTGCATCCGCTCCGTGACAACGACCCGGATTTCCTTGCGGGTCTTGGTCGTCCGCTCGGTCTTTTGCCGAACGAAGCATATTTCGCCGTTCACGATGTCCCGATACCTCAACTTTACAAAATCGGCAACGTTGATCCCGTTGCACAAGTAGAGGAACAGCCAATAATCGCGGTATTTGGTCGTTGCCTCGGTTCCATCCTCATAGTTGGCAATCTGCCCTATTTGCTCCAACGTAAGGGCTAATTTACGCCCTTCTCCGGCTTGTATCTCATACCGCCCCCGGCCGAATGGATATTGCGCATCCTTGATCGAGCCTAAACGTTTTGCCTCGTTAAGAATTGCCCGGAGGTGGCGCAAGTGTATCGCAATAGTCGTTTGTGTCTTGCCCTCTTTGCGCAGAAAATCAGCATACCGCCCCAGCCACGACACGGTGACCGCCTCAAAACGGATATGCGCCCCGGCAAAGCGTTCCAAACCTTTCAGAACATTATCGTAGACAAGCATAGACCCAACGCGCCCGACTTTTTTAAGTTCTTCTATTTTGGCCCGGAACATCGTATTTACCGTATCGGACGCCGCACCCTTCAATCTATTGTTGAGGGCGTCGAGCGAGAACCCGCCAGATGCCGCCAACTCCTCAACGGCCGCCCGCACTATTTGGTAGCTGCTTTCGATGTCCTTACGAACCGCTACGAGTGCGCGGGCCTTTGTAGTCGGCAACATCTCCCACTCCTCCGGGGTCAGGTCTTTCCCGGTCGGATAGTAATGACGGACTCGATTGTAAGTAACCCGGATTTTTACGGGACACCTCCCGGACTTTTTCGGGTGCGTAGTATCGAGCATCGGGGCCACCGTTATCCCGTCTTTTGAATAGTTCATTTTGTGTATAAATTTTGATTTTCGGTACACAATTTATACACAAACATATGAATTAAATCCAATTTTACAAAAATACAATGAAATAAAATAGCTATATTTGCACCTGAAATACAAACATTTATAAAACAAAATAAAAATCGCCTAAAATCGGCAAAAACCGCCGAATTATGCCTACGGATCAGAAGGTTACAGGTTTGAGTCCTGTCGGTGTCACAAGGAAAGAGAGTCCAAAAGGCTCTCTTTCTTGCATTTAAAGAGCCGGTGAAAAATGCGACGTACTTCTTCGAGTCTCGGTTTAGAGCGATTTCCGTATCGAAATCGGACATTTGTTTAAACCGATATGTAAACCGAAATCGGTCTTCCCACTCCACCGTTCCCTATATATTCAGCCCCCAAGACTAAGGCCGCCTCATAGGACAGACAGGCGCAGGCATGCACTCTATACGAATCGACCGGATGATAGATTCTACCGCAATCCGGAGCGGGAGGCGATTTCCGGTTTCATTTTTGCATAGTCACGGGAAACAAACGTAATTTTACTTCCCTCGATTTATTTTCCATTGGAAATTTGTTTTATTGGAAAATAAATCATATCTTTGTATCGTTATCAAGATAAGAAAAGATAAAATACCATACGGACCATGAAGAAACTATTAGTGACAGCCGCCTGCATCCTGACGTTCGCAGCCGGGGCCGACGGCCAGACCGACAACAAGAATGACAACACAAAACAAACGAATACCATGAAAACGATCGCATTGACCAAAGCCGACTTTCTGACGAAAGTCGCCAATTACGAAACCAATCCCACCGAGTGGAAATACCTCGGCGACAAACCCGCCCTCGTCGATTTCTACGCTTCGTGGTGCGGCCCCTGCAAAGCCCTCGCACCCGTGCTGGAGGAACTTGCGGCGGAATACGGGGACAGCATCTACATCTACAAGATCAACACCGAAGAGGAGCAGGAACTGGCGGCCGCATTCGGCATCCGCTCGATTCCGACGCTGCTGTTCATCCCCAAAGACGGCAAACCCCAGATGGCGCAGGGCGCCCTGCCCAAAGCTTCGCTGAAAGAGGCGATCGACAAGGTGCTGCTCAACAAATAACCGGGTTATGGCGCTTACGATCGACGAACTCCGCTGCCCACAGAATCACCGCTGTCCGCTGATCCCGATCTGCCCCGTCGGAGCGATTTCACAACAGGGAGACGGGCTTCCGGCAATCGACCCGCAGGAGTGTATCGAATGCGGAAAATGTATCAGGCACTGCGGCAGGCAGGCCGTTCACAAAAAGCCGGAGTATGGACAAACTTTGTAGAATACGCGACCTGCAGCGGGCCGTGCACCAGTTCGAAGCGAATCTGGAGCGGCAGTACGGAATCTGCCTGAACGAAGGCATGACCCTGTGCAGTCTCTCGAAGGCCGGAAGGCTCTCCTGCGGAGAGTTGAGCGACCTGCTGGGGCTGACCCCTTCGAACATGTCGAAAGTACTCCGCTCGGTCGAAGAAAAGGAATTCGTAAGGCGGGAGCTGGGAACTGCAGACAAACGCCAGATGTATTTCTCGCTGACCGACCGAGGGCGGCAGCTGCTGGCATCGATCGACTGCGGAAAGATCGAAACGCCCAATCCCATTACCGCCCTGCTTCAAAAGTAACTGACGCATCAAACGACAACCCCGTCCGGAATCCGGACGGGGTTGCTTATTTTAATAAATCAGTTGATAAGAATACCAATCTGACAAACAGACTTTAAGAGGATTTTCAGAGGTCACGGTAACGATTTGGAGAATGTGCGAAATTCGCTATTTTGCGTAACATATATTTCTGCATTGTCATATATTTCTTATTTTCGTAAAAAAGACTGATAAGTATGGCGAAAATGAAGGGTGATGATTTTGGTATAGAACTGCCGAGAAAGCGGTTGGTAGGATGTCTAGGATTGTTGGTAGGTGGATTTTTATTTTTTTGCATTATGTGTTTGATCGTATATTATTACAATCGGTCTACTCCGGTCGTGCAAGAAAATCCATGGATAAATAATGACTCGTCACGCCCAGTAACCGATATAAAAGAACTCGACTACAACCGTCGTCTGATTATTTACCGTGATGAGAAACCCCGGCGACAATTACGGGAATTCGAATGGTCCAAGGATGAGCGAATATATGGCGTCCCTCAAAACCTATACGAAGATTACTACGAAGAGATATATGAATATTTTCACGATTAAAGAATATTAATATATGAACGGTAGAAATTTATTTACAACAGCGGAGCTAGTTACTATACGCGAGTTATTGAAAAGACTTCGGAATGTCTCAAAAACCCAACAGAAAGGAATTCGAGATAGTCTCCGAAAAATCGGATTTTATATAAGTGATTATAATCTCCCAAAGTGTACAGTTGATGATTTTGATGCATTAATTAAAAGCGGGCTAATTAAAGTTGTCGCATCTGAAATTGCATCGCATATAACTGTTCCATCGAAGACGATACAACAGAAAAATAAGTCTCAAACACAAGTGTCGAATTCTGACACAATAGCAACTATCAATTTTAAAACGATTGAAAATTTGCAACAAGCCGGATTCACCGGCTTTATTCCAATTGCACATTTATGGAGGGATTGTTCAGCTATTCCGAGAATCAAGGGTGTATATATGGTCGTGCGTACCACGACTGTCGCACCTGAGTTTCTCGAACAAGGCACGGGCGGGTATTTTCAAGATAAAAGCCCCAATGTGCCGCTCGACATATTACGTGCAAATTGGGTAAATGATGCTTGTGTTATCTATATTGGAAAAGCTGGAGGTGCTTCCTCTTCAACAACACTTCGAAGTCGGCTGAAACAATATCTACAATTTGGGCAAGGAAAGGCAGTAGGCCATCGAGGAGGGCGTTATATTTGGCAATTGAAAGATGCTGCTGATCTCTTATTCTGTTGGATGCCATTATTTTCAGATGACCCTACCGATGTCGAAACAAATTTGATCCGAACTTTTAAGGGACGATATAATGGGATGCGTCCGTTCGCCAATTTAAAAAAATAGAAAATATCCCGCCGAAATGGCGGGATATTTTACAGCGCAAAGGTTCTATTTCATGAAAGCCTTCACGACCATGATCTCGCGGCCCGAAGTATTGACGATCCGGTAGGAGCCGGCCGCGGCCGACACCACGAACGTCTCGGCATAGCTGATCGGGAAGCTGTCGCCGCCTGCAGTCTCGATGCGGGCGCTCTCGCCTTCGACCAGATTCAGTACATGGCATTTTCCTTCGGTCTGCACCTCCACCGAGGTGTTGAGCTTGTAGCGATGCACGTCGTAGGAGTGGTTGCGGTGCGTCGGCAGGTGCCAGAGTTCCCAGTCGGCGCCCTTTTCGAGCAATTCGGGATGCGCGATCAGCTCGCGCTTCACGGTTTCGCCCTTGCGGTCGAAGCAGAGGTTCTCCATCGCACGGCGGATGTTCAGCGGACGGGGTTTGCCGTCGAGGTCCAGCGCCAGCCAATCGTACATCTTGAACGTGAAGATGTAGGGCGTGGTGCTGATCTCCAGCACGAGGTTGTTGCGGCCCGAACTGTGAAGCGTTCCCGGAGGCATCAGGAAAAGATCGTGTTTGGCCGACGGTTCCGCATTGACGTACTTGTTCACGTCGAGCTCCGTCCCCTTCTCGAAACTTTCGGTCAGGGCCTGTTCGAACTTCTCCGGTACGATATCCCCCTTGAAACCGAGGTACACGACCGAATCCGGCGCCGTATCGAGGATGTAATAGGTCTCCTCCTGCGTCAGCACCTCGCCGAAATTCTTGCGGATATACTCGCGCTGCGGATGACACTGGATCGAGAGATTGCCGCCGTCGAAGTTGTCGAGGTAGTCCATACGGATCGGAAATTCGTCGCCGTAGAGACCGTAGCACTCCTTTCCCACGACCCGCTCGCCGGCCTGAAACATCACCGTATCGAACGAGACTTCGAGCATCCGCCCGCTGCTGCGAAAGATCAAGCCGTTTTCGGGCACGATCAGCTCGAACGACCATGCGTAGTTGGGCACGTCGTGCGGCAGCGCCTCGATGTGGTTGCGGATCCACTGTCCTCCCCACGCTCCGGGCTCGAACCACGGACGCACACGGAATCCGTTGCCGGCGAGACGGTCCAGACCGCGGCGCAGATCGGCTCCTTCGGTCCATGTAATCTCCGTCTCGCGCTGGCCGTCGATCATCACGTCGATTTCCGGCAGCAGCGCCTTCTTATGACGGTTGAGCACCACCCAGTCCACGAAGTAGAAACGCTTGTACATCTTCTTCGGCGCATCGGCCGCAGCGGCTCCCAGATTCGTGATGCTGCCTGCCCGCGAGCGGAACTGAATCTCGTTCTTCGGAATGTCGATATAGAGCAGCAAGCCGTCCCAGCCGGCAAGCGAAGCGCCGATGCCGATCAGAATATTCATCTGAGCAGCGTCGTCGGGACGTATCCGGTCCAGCTTCTCCCGGTCGAAGAACTCTTCGAGCCGGAGCGGAGTCCGGAATCCGAAGATCGGATCGTCGCCGCCCAAGTAGGGTTCGATCAGACGGTCGATCTCGGCAGGCTCCTTCATGGCCGCACCCGCGTTCCACCAGACGGGCCGGATGCCGAGCGTTTCGAGGGCCTTGTTCAGTTCACGGCTGAAAATATCGAAACGTACGCCGACGTAACCGTCGATAATCACCCGTTTCGATCCGGCGATCCGACGCGCCAGCGACATATAATCGCAAAAGATTTTCTCCTCGCCCAGATCGTGCGCCGGATAGATGTCGTATTGGTTTACGCCTGTTTCCGGCTTCTCGACGGGAAGTACAAACTGTGTGGTTTTTCTTAAAAGAGTCATATCTAAAATTATAAAAATAACGAAGCTGCACCAATCATGGCCGCATGGTCGAGCAGGGCCGAAGTGCGGACCGCGACACGGATTCCGTCCGCGGCAAAACGCCGCTCCAAGGCGGGTCCGAAAAGCGGATAAGCCCGCGAAATATTTCCGCCGAGCACCAATACGTCCGCGTTGAAACGGGTAAGGACCGGACCCGCGAACTGCGCCAGCTCTTCGCCGTAGACGTCGAAAAGACGGCGCGCAGCCGGATCGGCGTCGTACCGGGCGGCGACCTCCCGCGCACCGGTCAGGGTCTCGCCGGTCAGCTCTTCGTAACGGCGGATAATTCCGCGCGTCGAGAAGGCTTCATCCACGATTCCGTCGCCGAACGGCAGGCAGTAGACCCAGCCGTCGGCAGGCACCTCATCGCCCGAAGTCACCAGTTTACGGTCGGACACGAAACCCGACCCGACGCCTGTTCCGAGCGTGAGGGCCACCACGCGCCGGGCATCGCACGCCGCGCCGCCGAGGCACTCGCCCAGCGCAAAGGCCGAAGCGTCGTTGACATAGCGGAACTCTTCGGCTCCGGACCGCAGCAGCAGCGGGAAAAGCGACTCCGAAATGTCGAGTCCGTAGATCCGCTCGAATTTATTGACGCCCCGGATCAGCGAAACGCCGTGTTCGTAGTCGAACGGGCCGGGGAAGGCGAATCCCACCCGGCGCACGGCCTTCAGGCCGGAAGCCGCGATACTCTGCCGGATATTGTCCGCCCATGCGCCGAGTATCTCCCCGGCGCCGGCGTCGCAATCGACCTTGTCGGAGAGAGGCTCTCCGCAGATTTCACCCGTCGTCAGATCGACCACGGCCGAACAAATATGACTGCCGCCTATGTCAGCGCCGACGGCGTAACGTTCCATGTCGTTCGATATCATCGTATCCGTAAAAATTTTCCTTATCGGGCGCCGCAGTTCCGGAGACGTATTGTCTCCGGAACCCGGCATCCTGAACCTAACTAACGGGCAATTGTGGTAATCTCCTTGACAGTCGTGTAATTGTAACGGTTGGTACCGTCGAACTGCCGCGTCGTCCGCGCGCCGAACCGCAGGAAATACTTCCGCGAAAAGGCCGGGAACGGCGTATAGGTGCCGGCGGGATTATAACCTCCCGGCTGTCCCGTACGGATGGTATAGACCTGATCGAACTGCACCATGCCGATAGCCGCACCGGAGATACGGGTCGAATAGTTGGGGCTGTAGCTGAAATCCCCGACATACATGTTCTCGCTCACGAACAGCCATGCTTCGGCCAGCGCCTCCTGATAGTCGGGATTGTCCGTACCGCGGGAAACCTTCACCTTCACGTCCACAGTTCCGTCGGCGTTCACCACCGGCTCTCCGACCCACTCCACACGCAGCAGGGGTTCGACTTCCCAAGTCTTCTCGACAGTGCCCGAAATCTTGATCCGCTCCTCTTCCAGCGGCACGAACGCGCCCGAAGGGGTGATGCCGTACTCGCCCTTGAAAACCTTGGTGTTGTTGAACGTACCGTCCATCTTGACGTTCATGTCATAGGGCTGGGGGTTGTCGCTCCAGCTGTACTCCATCATGCGGATACGGATACCCGTATTGCCGATGGCCGTCTGGAACGGCTCGCCCGTCTGCTTGTCGATGAACTTGCCGCGGAAAGTCTCCTGCGGCTCGTCGTAATTGTCCTTGCTGCACGAAGCTGCAAGCAGCGGCAGCGAAAAGAGCAAAAGATATATATACTTTTTCATATCGATCGGTTTTTATGCTGTCCGGATTAGAAACCGGGGTTATTCTTGAGGTTGGGGTTCTTGGTCAGTTCGCCCGACGGCAGCGGCTGGTAGTAGTAGCGGGTGTCGTAGGTGAAGATGTAGTTATACCCGGCCCGCGGCTCGGTGAAGCGCACGTCGAAGAAGTACTTGTTGACGTCCGTTGCGAAGAAGGGCATCAGGATACGATAGCGCGTGGTATTCTGCTCGTCGTAGAAGATGCGCCAGCGGCGGAGGTCCCAATAGGTCTGGTTCTCGAAGGCCAGCTCCTTGCGGCGTTCGCGGCGTACGATATCGACCGAATTGAGATCGGCGGCCGATGCCAGCAGATCGGCGCCCGCGCGTTCGCGGATGAGGTTGATGCAGCGGAAAGCCTCGTCGCGGTAGCTGTCGCCGTCTTCGGAGGTCGTCTTGCCGAGCTGAGTCAGCTCGTAGGCGGCTTCGGCACGGTTGAGCAGCACCTCGGCATAGCGGATGTCGATCCAGTGCTGCGTGGATTTGCCGCCCGAATTATTCTCCAGATCGGGATCGAGGTACTTGCGCAGGTAGGTGCCGCCGATGTTGCCGAAGTTCCAGCCGTTCACCGGACCGTTGAGACCCGTGATGAGCATTGACGTGACGGGCGTAGCCCCCGGATAGGGAGTATAGGGCGTCTTGAGCTGGACGGCAGGACCGCCGTTAAAGTTTCCGGTCAGCTGCACGTCTTTGAGTCCCAGCGTTTCGTAGGCCGCGGTCTCGCCCTCCTTGATCAGACGCGAGATACCTTTGCCCTCTTCCACCTTGCCGGTGTAGAGACCGCGGCGGATTTCGATATACTGGTCCTTGAACTTCGACATGGGGAGGATGACCGTACCCAGCAGGCGCGGCTCGGCGTTGGCGAAGGCGTCCATCGGGTTGTCGTAAAGCTTGTAATAGCCGTTTTCGTCGAGGAACCCGAACTTGCCGTCGGCATCCAGCTCGACGCCGTCGAACATCTCGATGAAATCGACCGTGGGGCTTACCTCCGAGTCGTTGCCGCCCGTCGAGGTCGAGCGCGGCTGCACCGAGTTGTCGTAGTCGTGCGTCAGGAATTTCTCCTTGTAATAGCGGGCGAAGATGGTCTCGGTGTTGGCGCTGCTTTCGTCGAGGAACAGCGCAGCGAAGTTCTCGGCCTGAGCGTCGCGATTACCGGCAGCCCATTTGGCCTTGTAGAGCGAATAACCGCCCTCGTCCACAATCTTCGAGGCTTTGTAAGCCGCTTCAAAATAATCAACGGCCCGTTCGGCAGGAATGCCGCAGATGCGTTTTCCGAGGTATTCTTCGCTGACGGTGTTGTACTTGGCGATCGAGCCGGCATAGAGCATGGCGCGCGACTTAAGGGCTGCGGCGGCATAGCGGGTGGCACGGCCGGAATCGTTCTTGTCGGGCAGGCCGGCGATAGCCAGGTCGAGGTCCTGTCCGATAAAGTCCCAGCACTCCTCTTCGGAGGCACGGGGAGTCCACGTATCCTCCAGCGTCGCGTTGGCCGGATAATCGATCACATAGTCGATCTTCGGAACGCCGCCCAGACGCTTGACCATTGCGAAGTACACGTAGGCGCGGATGAAATAGGCCTCGCCCAAGACCGTATTGTAATCGCTGTCCGAAAATCCGCTTTTGTATTTCGGAAGCCCCTCGATAAGCAGGTTGATTTCGCGGATCGTTTTGTAAGCGGCGTCCCACATGTTGCTGCCGGGTTCGGCGAAGAATCCCTGCGTGTCGCGGCCTACGGCTTCGCCCGTGGCGCAACACATCTGGCGGTACATGGCGCCCGAATAGCCGAAGCCGTGTTCGAAACTATACCGGAAATCCTCCATGGGCAAGACGCCGTACAAGCGTGCGAGGTAACTCGTCGCCCCTTCGACGTTGCCGAAGATATCCTTTTCATTGAAGATATTTTTCGGCGGTATATCCAAATCGGTGCACGCGGCGAATGCGCCCGCACAAAGAATCAGGAGATAATATTTCAGACGTTTCATTTTTTTGCTTTTTTAGAATTTGACGTTCAGTCCGATAGTATAGGTCTTGTTGATCGGATAGAAGTATCCCATATTGCTGGCCCCGCCATCCGACGGATGAATGTAGAACTCCGGGTCGAGATAATCCAGACCGGTGATCGTCAGCAGGTTGTAGGCGCTGGCATAGATCCGGACATTCTCGATACCCACCTTCGTCAGCCACTTCTTGGGCAGCGAATAACCGATTTCGAGATTCTTCAGACGCAGGTAGCGGGCATTCTGCAACCCATGCTCCGAGTTGGGATTTGCCGTCGAGCCCGTATAGCCGTATTCGCCGGCGACCCACTTCGTGGCGGGATCGTAGGGATTGGCCGTCGGATCGGCCGGATGCCAGCGGTCCATGTGTTCCGAAATGGCGTTGGTACGCGACCAGAGCGGCTCCTGCAGAAACTCGCGAGCGACGATGTAACGGTTTGCCCGACCCCTGCCAGAGCATCGAGAAGTCGATTCCTTTCCACGATGCGCTGATCGTCAGACCGAAATTGACCATCGGAACCATATCCGTGTAGCCGATCGGGTGTACGTCCAGGTCGTTGATCCAGCCGTCGCCGTTCCAGTCCTCGTAGAGATAGTCTCCCATCACGCTGCCGCGGCCGATATAGACGGGATTGTAGTACAACTGATCCCAGCTGGTGATACGCCCGCCTTCGCCGTAACCCCACCAGATGCTGTTGAAACGGTCGTTGTTGTTCTGACGCCAGTTCAGGTAGGAGTTGCCCGACTCGGCACGCTCGTAGTAGAGCGTCTTGCGGCGCGTGAACGAAACATTGCCCTTGACCGCATAGGAGAAATCGCCGACGCGGTTGCGGTGGCTCAACTCAAGCTCGAAACCGGTATCCCGGTCGCTGTTGAGGTTTTCCAGCGGCAGACTCGCGCCCACGCTGCCCGGAAGGCTCAGATTTCGTCTGGCATAGAGTCCGTCACGATGCCGGCGAAAATAATCGAAGGTCAGGCCGAGTTTGCCGTTCCATGCGCTGAAATCCAAACCGATGTCGAACATTTTGATGGTCTGCCACGTAATATCCTTGTTGGCAATGCCCTTGGGAACGGAACCGTTGACGTAATCGCCGCCGAGGATAGCTCCGCCGGAAGGATAGGTAAAGCCGGTCAGGAATTCGTAATTCAGATCTCCGTCGTACCCCGTCTTACCGTACGATGCACGGATTTTCAGATTCTCGATGAAGTCGAGCGAAGACTCTTTCCAGAAGTTTTCCTCCGAAATGCGCCATCCAACGGATACCGAGGGGAAGAAGACCCAGCGCAGGTCACCCGACGGGAAGCGCGACGATGCGTCGTAGCGGAAGACGAATTCGGCGAGGTACTTGCCGCCGAAGTCGTAGTTGAAACGGCCGGCCAGCGACTGGTAGGCATAGTCGTAAAGCGAACCGCCGCCTGACGACTGGTTGAACTGCTGCGTTTCGCCGTCGCCGACAAACACCTGATCCATAGGCAACACCACTTCGCGGCTGCCGTAGAAGTTGTCGCCCACCTTGTGCTGATCCTCGAAGAGCAGCATGCCCGATACGGAGTGACGGCCGAAGGTGCGGTCATAGCCCACCTGCACGTGCCACTGGCGATGTTCCTTGCCGTAATAGTTGCGCTGCACGAAATAATCGTGTGCGTCCCCCTTCAGGAAACTGGTCGCGGCTCCGGTGGAGGTATAAGTATTGAACGCCTTTCTGTAGAACTTGTTGTCGTTCATGATGTAGTCGTAGCTGAAGAAGCCCTTGGCATACAGTCCCGGCAGGAACGGCATGTCCCAGCGCAGCGAGAAGGCAGACTGGAACCAGCGGCTGATCAGGCTCTGGTATCCGTTGGCGTCCTTGTCGATCATGGCCAGCGGGTTGACGATGCCCGTGTTGTCGTCCTTGGTATGGTACATGGTCTGCTCGTCGTCATAGTAGAACGGATCGAGCGGGGTGAAGAGCCACGTGCTACGCACGATGTCCGAAGAGGAGAAGTTGCTCATCTTCTTTTCATCCATATGACCTGCGAGGTTGACGTCGAGGGTCAGGTTCTTGGCGATCTTCGCGTTGATGTTGGCGCGCAGCGTGTACTTGTCATAGGTAATAGGCGTGTGCTGCAGGAAGCTCTCCTGATACTGGTAACCGAGACTGGTATAGAAGGTGACCTTGTCGTTGCCGCCGCTGGCGCTCACCGTATGCTGCGTCTGGGGCGCCGAATTGCGGAAGACGGCATCTTTCCAGTTGTAGGACTTCTTCTCGCCGTTGCGGTAGGCGGCGATATCCTCCTGACTGTACTGCGGAACAGGCGACATGTTGTCTACGGAGTGCATCGTGTATTTCTCGTTGTAGAGCGTCATCCAGTCGGCCGCATCCACGAGGTCGGGGAAGTTCGAGGGACGCTGCCACGATATGTTGCCCGAATAATTGATATTGACCCTGCCCTTGTCGCCTTTCTTGGTGGTGATAAGCACGACGCCGTTACCGCCCTTCACGCCGTAGATGGCTGCCGACGCATCCTTCAGCACCGAAACCTGCTCGATATCTTCGGGATCGAGCCGCGCCATGTTGTCGCGCGGCACACCGTCGATCACGATAAGCGGAGCGCCGAAGCCGCGGATGTCCATCGAGGTATTGAACTGGCCCGGTTCGCTGGAGTTCTGTCTCACGCGGAGTCCCGCGACCTTACCGGTCAGCATGTTCTGGACGTTCTCGTTCTTGGTCGTGATGATCTCTTCGTTGTTGATGGCCGAGATGGCTCCCGTAAGGGAGGCTTTCTTCTGAGTGCCGTAACCTACGACGACCAGCTCCTCGATTTCGAGGGCGTCGCTCTCCAGCACGAAATCATAGGTGGTCTTTCCGGCTACGACTTTGGCCGACTGCTCGGCGTATCCGACGAAACTCACCTTCAGCACCGAGCCGGGAACGACCTGCAGCGAAAAGCTGCCCGTCGTACTTGTTACATCTCCTTTTTGGGTCGTGGTGTCGAAGACCGTAGCTCCGATCACCGGCTGCCCGGAAGCATCCTTGACGGTACCCGATACCGTAAAGGACTCCCCTTGCGCGCGGGTTTCGAGGGCCGCGAAAGCCAACGCCACGCACATACAAACCTTCAGCAGGTTCAAGAAGTTAGTACAAATTTTCATACGTTTTGTTTTTAAGTAGTTGGTTTCAAAAAACTCCAGCCCGACACGGGGTCCGGCCGGAGCCGGGAATTCAGATTTCCTTTTTCAACATAAGCGGTTTATAATTAGGTCTAATTGGCGTTGCTATTCCGTAAGCGACGTGTTAGGCTCCGGAGCGAGCGTGATTTTCAGACGGCCGCCGCGCACCACGTCCGCGAAAGGCAGCTGTACGCCCGTCAGGGGTTTGCCGTCGAGCTGCGCAGAACCGATATAGTAGTTCTCCGGAGCGTTGCCCGCGGTCTCGATCACGAATTCGCGGCCTTCGTAATAATCGGGATTCAGGCTGATCGTAATCTTGTCGAACAGCGGGCTGCAGAGCTGGAACGACGGATCGGGAGCCGTCAGGCCCTTCACGTCGAAGAGTCCCATCGAAGCCATGACGTACCATGCGCCCAGCTGTCCCTGATCCTCGTCCTGTCCGTAGCCGTAGCCGTGAATCTCCTCCGTACCGTAGAATTCGTTGCAGATCGTGCGCATCCACTTCTGCGAGAGCCACGGCTTGCCCGAAAAGTTGAACAGGCCCGAAATATGGAGGTTCGGCTGGTTGCCGTGGTTGTAGTAGGTATGCAGTCCCGCGAAGGCGTCGATGGTCTTGCCGCCGCCGAAGATATTTTCGCGCGAAATAAGGAACGTGCTGTCGAGCCGGTTGTTGAACTCCTCGCGGCCGACCATCTCCACCAGACGGTCGATATCGTGGGGAACATAATAGGTGTACTGTACGGCGTTGTCCTCCTGAAAGCCCACCCACGGCGCATAAGGATCGAAGTCGGCGATAAACCGGCCCTGCTCGTCGCGCGGACGCATCAGTTTGGTTTCAGGGTCGAAGAGCAGTTTCCACCCTTCGGAGAGCTTCGAAAGCCGTTCGTAATCGGCTTCATGTCCCAGCTGGCGGGCCATCTGGGCCACGGCATAGGCGCTGAACGAATATTCGAGCGTATGCGAAGCCGAGAAACCCGAACCGCGGGGCGTGGTCTGCATGTGCAGCTCCGTCGAATAGGGCGAATAGCCGCGCTCGACGAACTGCCCCACATCCAGCTTGCCGGCTCCCGCGGGACGACCTTCGCTGCCCAGCTCGTTCTTGCGGGCGGCTTCATAGCCGAGCGCCACGTCGAAATTGCGGATGCCGCAGTTGTAGGCCGCCGCGATGGCGAGGCCCGTAAAGTTGGTGCCCACGCCCGAAACATACTTGCTGCATGCGATGCCGTCGCCCAGCCAACCGGCGTCCTTGTAAACCAACAGCTGGCTCGAAATCCAGTCGGCGTAATATTCGGGATAGGCGATGCTCCACAACTGGGTCAGGTTCCAGAATCCGCCCCAGATGGCATCGGTATTATAGTGGTTATGCAGCGGATTGCCGGCGGGGTCGAGCGGAATCTGCCCGACGGTTCCGTCGTTCGCGGGATAGGCCCCGTTCACGTCGCTGGCCAGACCGCGTCCCAGCACGGCATGGAACAGACCCGTATAGAATTTGACCCGGTCCTCCCGTTTGCCGCCCTCGACACGGATGCGTCCGAGCGCCTCTTCCCATGCTTCGTTTGCGGCCAAGAGCGCCCCGTCGAAATCCAGATCGGCGGCTTCGGCCTGCATGTTCAGGCGGGCGTTCTCGACCGACGTATACGACAGGCCGATCTTCACGCCGACGTCCCGACGCGCACGGGTATCGAAACGCAGGTACACGCCAGCGCCCACGCCCGTACGGCTCCGCTCACCGGCAAAAACCTCCTCGCCGCAGAAGGCGCCCCACGACGCAGGTTCGGCATCCACGACGGCGCTGAAATACATCTTCACGACGGCGCCCTTCTGATAGATGTCCACATAGACGGGTTCGGTCACCACCCAGCCCTCGATACGGCCGTCCTCGGTGAAGGTCACCGAAGCGTCGCGCGCAGGACCGCTTTCGCCCATCTTCGTGCCGATGTTGAAGATCAGGTTGGCCTCCTCCGAAGCGGGGAAGGTATAACGGTGGAAACCGACGCGCTCGGTAGCCGTCAGTTCGGCTTTCACGCCGTAGTCTTTCAGCAGTACGGAGTAATAGCCCGGCCGGGCCACCTCGTCTTTCTTGTCGAAGCGCGAACGGTAACCCGCCTCCGGATCGTCGAGGGGACCGGGAACGGTCTGCAGCGCGCCGACGGTCGGGGCGATCACCACGCCGCCCACCTGAAATTCGTGGAAATTGGCGAAACCTTCGATCGAAGTATGGCGGGCGTCGTAGCCCACGGCCTGCCAGCCGCCGGGATTTCCGAGGTGGCCGTCGGTGGTCGGCGCCAGTTTCGCCATGCCGAACGGCACCGCCGCGGGCGTGAAGAAGAACCAGCGCGAATGGGCCGTTCCGATACGGGGATCGACATAGTCGGTCAGCGGTTCGGGCGACGTGCAGGAGGTCATGCAGGCCGCCAAGGAAATCAGGGATAAAAAGAGTCTATTCATAGGTAGTTTGAGTTATTCGGTTTCGACTTTGAGCATCAGGTACTCGAAGGGTTTCATCCAGAAGGAGCGGTCGTCGAACGGCGCGAGGGGCTGTTCGCGGTAGTCGCAGACGCTCACCCGGCGGGCCTTCATCCGGCCCCAGACGAATGCGGAATGCACGCTTTGATCGCCCATGTTCTGCAGACGCACGATATAGCCCGTCCCGTCCGCCGAGGGCGCGATGCCCGACACGGCGATCCGGTTGCGGCCTTCGAGCCGGAACAGCCGGCCGACAGGTTCGGGCCTGCCGCTTTCGACGGCGATCAGGGGCTGTTCGCGTTCGGCGCCGCGCTGTTTGAGTTTCAGATCGAACGGGTCGCATATCTGCAGCGAATAACGGAAGCTGGCCACGCCGCCCTGCGACGCCTTGTAGTTCGTCCGCCACGTATTGTTCATCACCCACGAATAGACCACGGGCGAAATCTGCGCCGAGGGCCACCAGCCGTAGCCGTGGCGGGGATTGAGCCGGTAATCTTCGCCCGAAGGTGTGCCCAGCTCGACGAACGGCGCGTCGAGGGTGGTCAGGCATACGGCGTGTTCCAGATCGCCGACGGCCATGCCGTTCAGCAGCGAATAGTAGTGCTTGTTGACGCCCGCGAGCTGTTCGCGTTCGGGGTGCATCTCGCTCATGGCGAGGTCCATCGTGATTTCGGGATGCGCGAAGTTGAACGGGAAGACGAAACGCACGCTTTCGTGCTCCAAAATATCCTGCTTGTCGACCGTATTGCGGATATCGACGCGGCCGAGTCCTCTGTAAACCGTCACGTCGCGCCAGAGGGCATTGCAGCCCGGAGCGTCGGAGACGATGCGCAGGGTCGCAGCGACGGGGCCGTCGTCGAGCACTTCGACGCGCGTCACCCGGTCGATGCCCCGCGGATCGGCGGCAATGCGGCCCGAATAGATATAATCGTTGAGTCCTTCGCCTGCGGCATATTCGTAATCGGCGCCCGCAGCCTTCAGCGAGCGGATCGTACCCTTCGCCGGATCGACCGCGACACGCACCAGCCCGTTGTCGAGCACGTTGCCGCCGATCATCGAAACCGGAGCCGCAGGACTCTTCTTCGCCTTCGCGGAAGACGCGGCAGGAACGATCCGGTAAACCGACGACGAAAGCGCGGGCACCTCTTCGGCAAGGAAGATCCAGCCGCCGTCGTGCAGGCGCTGAACGGCGACCGGCTCTCCCGAAGGAGCGAGCAGCCGCTTGCCGGTCAGGTCGGCCGCCACGGTCACGACGTCCGTACGGGGCCAGAGGTTCGTATTGAGCACCTGAACATACCCCTCGCCGGCCGTTATGCCGGCCATCGTCTCGTCGCAGAGACGGCGCGACTGCACGTCGGCACTGTCGGCGTACATCTTCTTGCCGGCCCACAAGTCTTTCGTAAACTGCGAGTAGGGATCGGGACCGCTGGCCGACGCGCCCCACGTATGTTCGGAAAAGAGCAGCACGTTCTTCCACGCCTCGGCGAGTTCACGGGCAGGATAGTCGCTTTCGGGAGAAAGCATGCTCCAGAGAATTTCGGTACGGGTCAGACGGGCGGCGCTCTCGCGGTTCATCGCCGTTTCGCGGGCCGTCGAGGAGGCGCCGTCCTCCCACGTCGGGGTCATGTCGCCCCCGTAGGTGGGCAGGTATTCGCCGTACTGCTCTTCGAATGCCGTAAAGAATTCCTTGGTCGTCGTGATGCGGAACTGCGGCGAATCGTAACGCTCGTTCCACGCGCGGATCACGTCGGGCATCAGCTCGTCGGGAGGTCCGTTGTCGCCGTGGACCGTGTAGCGCAGATAACAGGTGTTATAGGGAAATTCGTCGGTCTCCAGCTCCTGCAGGTAGTTCCAGATCGGCTCCACCCCGCACACCGAAAGGCGTCCGGCCAGCCAGCCGTGGAACCACGAATAGCCGCGTCCGGCCTGCCACACCAGCACCTTGTCGGTTCCCGACTGCGACTGCCAGTAGAAGGGCCGGTCGCCCCATTCGACGTGCAGGGCCGCGGCGCGGTCGTTGCCGATCTTTCCGTAGAAAGGCACGTAATTGGGACCCGGCGAGTAGTACTTCACGCCGTTTTTGGACATGGCGGTGGCAAGTCCCCAGACCTGTCCGGGAACGTCGCTCATCATCGCCGTATTCACCTCCACGCCGATTTCACGGGCAAGCCGGTGCGCGTCGTCGAACATGTGCATCAGCTCCTCCTGCCGGCAGATGCCCGTCAGGATACTGCCCAGCGGGGCGTCGATGTTGATTACGCCGTCGCGTACGGCCTGAATCAGCCGTGCGGCCTTGTCGGTTCCGGCATAGGCTTCGAGATACCCGGCGATCGCCCACGTCGCTTCGGTATTCCAGCGGTAACGGGCGCCTTCGGGATAATCCTTCGTCCGCTCGGCGAGGTCCATCGCACGCTCCAGATTGCGCCACTGGAACTTCATCACGTCCATCTGACGGTGCGTGTAGCCGATGTCCTGATGCGAATGGGAGAGGAAATTGACGGTCCATTTACGGGCGGCAGGCACCTCGAAACGCTTTTCGACGGTTCCCTGACGACTCGTCAGACGCACGACGAGCTTCGCCGTCTCCTCCATGTATCCCGCCGGGAAAAGGCCGTCATAACGCACGACGCCGACGCCCGAAGGTGCGATTTCGGCGCTCCACGTACGGCCGCCGCATTCGAACGCGAGGTCGGCCCCGGCATATATCGGATTGTCGAAGCGCAGGGTGAATTCGCGCGACGGTCCTTCGGGCGTTTTCAGATAGCCCTGCGAAGCCGCGAGCGACAGCTCCGAAACGGGAGCCAACGTGCGCACGTCGGCGCGCTCCTTCGTATAGAAACGGATTTCGGCCAGCCCGTAATAATCGGGATTCTGGTGCATGTCGGCCGCTTCGCGCATGACGACCGGATCGTTGCGGTCGTAGTGGTTGCCCTCGCCGCCGGCAGCTGCCGTAAAACAGATATAGCGGGCTTTCAGGCCCGGTGTGTTCAGGATAAGGTCGGCCGGTTCGGGATTGCGCCCCACCGACTCCGGAATGACGTGGTAGTCGAGCCGTCCGTCGGGCAGCAGCTGCCAGGTTTGGCCGTCGGCCGAATACTCGACATATACTTTGTTCAGCCCGCGGCGGGTGTGTTCGTTCTGGTTATGATTCCATACGCGGATCTGGTCGATTTGACGGGGGGGGGAATTCTTATCGCCCACCTGACAGAGGAACCACACTACCCCTTCGCGCGTCGAGGGGCTGTAACGCACCGTTCCGGCCGAAGCCTGCGACACCCACATGCCATGCCCCAGATTGTTGGCTTCGTGCAGGTCGCCCCGCATGCCGGCGCCGTCGACCGCAGCCGCGGCAGACGAACCCCTGAGCGTCGAACTGGCCGATGCCGTAATTTGATCGGAGGGTAACTGACGATAGACTTCGACACGCTGCGCATGCACGGCGACGGTCGCCGCCTGCGTCAGGAGCCATAAAAGGAGTAACTTCTTCATTTCTACAGGTTAGTCGTTATACGTATCCGGCGGGCCGGAAAGACATATGTTGGGTTGTTTTCACATATGTCCATACATTACCACATCGCAAATGTAAAAATATTTTCCGTATTCTGTCTGTTTCAAGCGAAAAAATTTCAAATATTTTTTCATACACTCCATACTACGCAACCAAACAAGATACGCAAAGCACTACATTTCAATATATTAAATACAAATAAACGTATCAAGTACGCTCTGCTCCAAAAGACCGGACATGCCAAATATATTATTGTGCAAACAATAAAATACATAGCAGAAACATACCGCCCCCTCTGCGGCCAAAGATTCCGGCGGGAGGCTTAACGCCTTGTAGACGACCGGGTTTTGCGCTGACGGACAATCGGGCATGTTCGGAAACCACAACGCCGACCGCCGTCACGCGCAAAACAGCCGCACTGCGGCAGCCGATCCGACAGAGACAAAATGTTCGCATTCCGAGAGCGAAGCCCGGACAACAACCGCCTTTTCCGTATATAATAATAGGTAAACACCGGGCAGGCGACTGTTTCAGACGGCAGGGAAAGCGCATATGTACCTACAATAAAGACCATAAAGCAGCGGCAAATTCAACTTTTTCGGGCAAAAAAGAGCTGAAATTTGCATTTGCACGAAAATTTTGTTTATTTTACGCCAAAATTGTATGAACATTTAATCAACCAACAAACCCAAACCATGAGAAAAACATTGTTTTCGGGAATTGCAGCATGCCTTCTCGCCACGGCGGCAACGGCTGCGGAGCAATCTCCTTCGGTTATATGGACGGTGGGACAGGCCGACCGGTCGGCGTCCGAATTCGCACTGGCTCCGGACCGCTTCCGCGACTTCCTCGCCAACGATTTCGGCTATGAAGACAAATATTTCCTCGTCGGGCACTCCGTTCCCGCCGCCGATTTCCCCTACGTCCTGCCCGGACCTGCCGACACGTGGGGCGGCACATGGCCCACGTCGGGCTGGCGCACGCATCAGGTCAATATCCTCTTCGGACTGAAAGAGATTCCCTCCGACGGAACCTGCACGCTCGTCGTCGATCTGCTCGATTACGCCAAAAACTTCCTGCCGCTGGTCAAGGTTTCGGTCAATACGCAGGACGCCAAGTTCCAGCTCGACGCTCCGGGACTCTGCGTCGCCGACCAGCGCAAGCCCAACCAGATGGAGAAGATCGTCGATACGCTGTCGATCACGGGCAACCTCGCCAAAGCGACGCCCCGCCGGCTCGAAATCCCGATCCGTCCCGGCGTACTCAAGGCCGGCGGCAACGAGGTGACGATCACCGTGCTGGAAGGCTCGTGGATACTTTTCGACCGTGTGAGCCTCGAAGGCCCTGCCGGCACGAACGTGGAACAGCCGCAGCAGCTCTTCATCCGCAACATCGAGGCCGCTCCCTATGAACTGGCCGACGGCAAACGACGCGTCCAGCCCCTGCTGGTCGATCTCGAATGGCTCGAAGGCGCACCCGCGCTCAGCGTCGAACTCGACGACAAAGAGATACTGAACCAACGCATCGAAACGGGCCGTTACCAGCTCGAAGCCCCGATGCCGCAGGTGAAGAAAGCCAAAAAGAGCGCTTACCGGATTCTTTGCGACGGCCGTGAAATAGCACGGGGCAGCGTCGTACGCACGCCGCAAACGCTCCAGACGCCGGCCGATTACGTGGACACGCGCATCGGCACGGCCCACTCGCGCTGGATGATCGCGCCGGGACCGTGGATGCCGTTCAGCATGGTCAAGATGAGCCCCGACAACCAGAATACGGGATGGCAGGCCGGTTACCAGCCCTCGTTCGAGAATATCGGCTGTTTCAGCCATATCCACGAGTGGACGCTCGGAGGACTGGGCATCATGGCCGCAAACGGCGAGCTGAAAACCCGCGTCGGCGACGAACAGAAGCCCGACGAAGGCTACCGCTCGCGCATCGACAAACGCACCGAGCGGGCCGATATCGGCTACTACAGCGCCGACCTGACCGACTACGGCATCAAGGCCGAAGTGACGGCCACAACGCGCTGCGGCTTCGAGCGTTTCACCTTCCCCGCAGACCGCGGCACGGGCCGTATCCTGATCGAGCTGCATCCCGAAACCGAGTACGGCATCCAGCTCAAAAACGTCTCGGTGAAGCGGGTCGGAGAGCGCCGCATCGAGGGTTCGTGCCACCAATTCTCGCCGGGCGTATGGAGCCACGACGCCGATCAGGACTACGTACTGCACTTCGTCGTCGAGTTCGACCGTCCGATCCTCCGCGTGGGCAGCTGGAAGGACGACGTCGTCGCCAACGACATCCGGGAGCTCAGCAGCGGCCCCTGCAAATACGCAGGTCTGTTCGTGGAGTTCGATCCCGTGCGGAATCCCGTCGTGCAGGTACGTTCGGGCATCTCGCTCGTCAGCGTCGAAAACGCCGCGCAGAACCTCGCCGCCGAAGTCACCGAACCGTTCGGCTGGGATTTCGAAGCCGTACGCCGGAATCAGGTGGACACATGGAACGACCTGTTCAGCCGCCTGACTGTGAAGACCAACGACCGGCTCGAAAAGGTCCGTTTCTACAACAACATGTACCGTGCGATCTGCAGCCGCAACACGTGGAGCGACGTAAACGGCCAGTGGGTTTCGACCGACGGCAAAGTGCACACCGTGGCCGATCCCTCGGAAGATGTCATACTGGGCTGCGACGCATTCTGGAACACGTTCTGGAACCTCAACCAGTTCTGGAACCTCGTGACGCCCGAATGGAGCAGCCGCTGGGTCAACTCGCAGCTGGCGATGTACGACGCCAACGGCTGGCTGGCCAAAGGTCCCGCAGGCATGAACTACATTCCCGTCATGGTCGGCGAACACGAAATTCCGCTGATCGTCAGCGCTTGGCAGATGGGCATCCGCGACTTCGACGCCAAGAAGGCGCTCGAAGCCTCGGTCAAGATGCAGACCACCCCGGCGCAGAAGGTATTCAAGGGCTTCGCCGGCAACCGCGACCTGACCGCCTACATGGAACACCACTACGTCCCCTACGACAAGGGCCGCTTCTCGAATACGATGGAATACTCCTACGACGACTGGACCGTAGGCCAGCTGGCCAAGGCGCTCGGCGACGAAGAGACCTACCGCACGTTCAACGACCGCGGCTACTGGTGGCGCAACGTCATCAGCGACGAGGGATACTGCCACATGCGCGACAGCAAGGGCCAATGGCTCGAAAACTTCGATCCCTTCCGCAGCGGCGCCAACCAGCACTACGTCGAAGGCAACGCATGGCAGCTCACCTTCTTCGTGCCGCAGGACGTCCCGGCGCTGGTCGAGAAGATCGGCAAGCAGCGCTTCACCGACCGCCTGCTCTGGGGCTTCAATCAGGACGAGGCGTGGCGTTACAACGCCCCGAACGACCAGTATTGGGACCACCCCGTCGTGCAGGGCAACCAGCAGTCGATGCACTTCGCATTCCTGTTCAACTACGCCGACACGCCGTGGAACACCCAGCGCTGGAGCCGCTCGATCCTCGACCGCTACTACGGTTACGGCATCGCCAACGCCTACCTCGGCGACGAGGATCAGGGACAGATGAGCGCATGGGCGATCATGACCTCGATCGGTCTGTTCCAGACCGACGGCGGATGCCGCGTGGATCCGGTTTACGAAATCGCCAGCCCGATTTTCGAAGAAGTGACGATCGACCTCGGCGAACGTTACGGCCGCGGCAAAAAGTTTACCGTCAAGGCCCACAACGCTTCGCGCAAAAACATCTACGTGCAGAGCGCCCGCCTGAACGGCAGACAGCTCGACACGTTCCACTTCCCGGCTTCGGAGCTGCTGCAGGGCGGGGAGCTGGTTCTCGAAATGGGACCCGAACCCAACAAGAGCTGGGGTCTGAAATAACCCCGGAGATACGGACAAGAATAAAGGCGGAACATAGTTCCGCCTTTATTCGTATTGTCTACCGGCCTGCTCCGCAGTCCATAACCTCCCTACGGAACGCCCCGCCGCAAAGACCGAGTCCGACACTCCGGACCGTCTTACAGACCAACCCTGCGCCCGGTCTGTCTCTGCACCGCCGGATTCAGCCATACCGGACACCGCCCCGCCGTTGCAGCCACACTGCCGTTTCGGCCGCATCCGACACCGATCCCGCTGTCTCGGCCGCGCCGCCATTTCAGCCGCGCACCGCAGACCTGCATCCTGCCGTCTCAGTTGCGCACCGCCGGGTTCAGCCGCCGCGCCGTCAATCGTTGGTGAACTCGATCGAATAGGTAAAGCTGTCGGCCCGGTAATAGCCGATGTTGTATTCGACGGGTTTGTCGTTTACGTCGAGCACGAAGCGCTTGCGCACGAGAATCGGCGCGCCTTCGCTGATGTCGAGCTTGTCGGCCAGATCGGGACTCGCCGCACGGGCATAGATCTGCTCGCGCGAAGTCTTGACGACGATGCCGTAATTCTTCTGCAGGTTCTCATACAGCGGCATGGCCATATCCTCCTCGCCCGTCATCGGAATCGCCGGATTGAAATAGGAGATGAAATAGACGAACGGCAGTCCCGGACGTCCGCGCAAACGCTCCAGACAGAGCAGTTTCGTTCCTTCGGGAGCGTTCAGAAACGCAGCCGCCTCCTGCGAAGGGTGTTTGCGGCTGATATGCAGTTCGAAATTCTGCACCACCATTCCCTGCGCGTGCATCTCCTGCGAAAAACTCATCCAGTTGCGGGCGTTGCTCATCACGTTCTGCGGCGCAACAGTCGTGCCGTAACCCTTCTTGCGGATAAGCAACCCTTCGAAAACCAGCCGGTTGATGGCCTGCCGAAGCGTATTGCGGGATATGTTCAGTTCTTTGGAGAGTTCCACCTCATTGGGCATCAGCTTGCCTTTTTTATACTCCTCCTGCTGAATCATTGTGCGCAGCAGCTCCTCCGCCTGCTGATGCAGCGGCTGGGTAGAGTTCGGGTCGAGTCGAAGTTTCATTGCGCTATTTATTATCGTAATACAAATATACGACATTTATTTGATTATACATAGTATGCACATGCGATATTTTCCGGCAGCGTCCATTCCGCAATACGACCGCAAATCGGGGACCGATAGCAAAATAGGAGCGTTTCAATGTACTCACATAAATACAGCGACCGGAACGACAGACAACATATACATGGAAACGTATTTTACGACCGGACATGAAGCAAGGACATCCGGAAAGGATTTTCCGGATGTCCTTATCAACCGACATGCAAACCAACTATCTGATTCCCAACTCGCCGCGTTTTTCGGCCAACAGCCGCGCCAGCTCCCGGCGGATAGGGAGGTATCCGCGCTCCTCGTAAACATTATGCACCTCGCAGGGGTCTTTCCGCAGGTCGTACAGCTCCCAGAAGTCGATATCGGGATCGCCGTCCGCCCCCGGACCGAACCAATGGATCAGCTTGTAACGATCGGTCCGGATGCCGTAATGCGCCCGTACGCTGCCGACGGCTGGGTAATCGTAATACTGGTAATAGAGCGACGTCCGCCAGCCGCGCGCCTTTCCGCTGCGGAACAGGGGTTGCAGCGAAACGCCGTCCATTCCGTCCGGGACCCCGACGCCGGCGGCGTCGAGCAGCGTCGGGGCATAGTCGATATTCTGCACCAGCTCCCGGCAGACCGTACCGGGACGGATATGCCCGCGCCACGCCATGATCAGCGGCGTGCGGAACGACTCCTCGTACATGAAACGCTTGTCGTAGAGACCGTGTTCGCCCAGCAGGAATCCCTGATCGGAGGTGTAGACGATCAGCGTGTTGTCCATCAGGCCGTTTTCCTCCAGATAGTCGAGCACCCGGCCGATCTGGTCGTCCACCGAACGGATCGTGCGGCAGTAATCGTGTATGTAACGCTGGTACTTCCAGCGCAGCAGCTCCTTCCCTTCGGGACGGTCGGCCAGAAAGTCCCGGTTCTTACGACCGTAGGAGTCGTCCCACACGCGGCGCTGTTCGGGCGTCAGCGTGCTCATGGCGATATCCCAGCTGTCGTGAATGTATTGCAGAGTCGGCTCGTCCTTCAGCTCCTCCACCTTGAAATCGAAGGCATATCCCATGTGGCGGTCGATCGTCAGCTGCTGCTGGCGCATCTGGTCGCCGCGCGTGGCGTAATCGTCGAAAAGGGTTTCCGGCTCCGGGAACTCGACATCCTCGTACAGATCGAGGTACTTCAGGTCGGCCATCCAGTTCCGGTGCGGGGCCTTGTGGTGGATCATCAGGCAGAAAGGCGCGTCGTCGTCCCGGCGCGCGTCGAGCCACGCCAAAGCGTGGTCGGTAATGATGTCGGTGGCGTATCCCTCCTGACGGACGTACCTGCCGCCGGTTTCGGGCGTGCGCATCACCGGATTGTAATACTCCCCCTGATCCCACAGCAGGTCGTAATGATCGAAGCCCTTGGGTTCGACGCTCAGGTGCCATTTGCCGAAGATCGCCGTCAGGTAGCCCTCGGCCCGGAGCAGTTCGGGGAAATGCACCAGCGTCGTATCCATAATGCCGTAGCTGAGCGTGGTCTGCCCGTGACGATGGCTGTACACGCCGGTCAGCAGGGTCGCCCGCGAAGGCGCCGAGATCGAGTTTTCGACGAACGCCTCGCGGAAAAGCATCCCTTCGCGCGCCAGCCGGTCGATATTGGGCGTCGGAGCCAGCCGCGAAATCGGATGCCCGTAGGCGCCGACGGTCTGATAAGCATGGTCGTCGGTCATGATATAGACGATATTGGGCCGCCCGGATTCCCTGCCGCCCGCCCCCTGCTGCGCGGCGCATGCCGCGGGAACGGCGGCCGCAACTCCGCAGAGGAGGGCCGGAGAGAGATGATTCTGCCTCATTTGTCCTTACTTTATTTAAATGTATGAACAAATATAGCGATAAAATCCGGAAATACGACTCCGGCATCCGGTTTTTCGGTCGAAAAACTCTGATCGGCGTGTTTATTCCACCCCCTGCTGCAAGATGCGGGTCACGGCGGCTCCCTGACGCAGGAACAGGCGCAGGTTGTACGAGAACTGGGCGAGGAAATAGCGGCCCAGACCGAGGTTCGAGACGTTGCGGATGTAGGTGCCCGTCACCGTGCGGCGGAAAGTCGTGCCGTTCTGGTCGAAGAGATCATTGACGCCGACGGTCACCTCGCCCAGCCGCCTGCGGAAGAGTTTGCATCCGACCTGCAGGTTGCAGATCAGCCGCTCCTCGCGGAACGTGTCGGTGATTCCCTTGTAATAGTTGTAGTCGGCGCTGCCGCGCAGCACGATCCGCTGCCGCACCACGAAGTTCAGGTCGGCCGTGAGGTATTGGCTGACATAGACGTTGTCCACGGTCCGTATCTGCGAACTGTTGCGGCTCACGTTGTAACAGCCCGTATAGCCGATTTTGAAATCGACGCTCTCCGAGATGTTGCTCCCCAGCGTCAGCCCGGCGTCGTACGAATCCCCGTTCAGGCGGTTGCGCGTTCCGTTGATGACGCTCGGAATACGCCCGGTCGTAACTCCGGCCCTGACGTTGAGGTTGCTGCGCAGCCACCGCACCGGGAAACCGTAGCTGAGCGTCGTGCGCAGGTTCCAGTATCCCGGCAGATTGACCGGCCGCACGAACTGGTTGCCCTCCCCCAGCTCCGTGCCGTCGCCGTCGATGACGATGACGAAATGCGGCGAGTCGATCACCAGCGAATCGGCAATTGTATTGGGGCTGGCCGAAAACCGCACGGCAAGCGTGAAGGTGCGGCCCTTGGCGGCGTTCGAACGGATATACTGCGCCGAAAGATCATGCGTATAGACGGGCTTCAACCCCGGATTTCCGGCAAAGACATGCTGCCGGTTGGTGGTATTGACGATGCTCTGGAGATCGGCGGCACGGGGATTCCGCGTGCGCGACGACGCATCGATCTTGAGCAGGTTGCTGCGATCGAAGTGGATGTTGCCCACCACGTTGTAGGTTATGTTGTCGAACGACGCCGAAGTCCTGTCCGGCACGGGCAGCGTGTAGTCGCCCCCGAAATCGACATGCTGGTAATAGACCGACGCCGCGACCTTGGTCTTCTTAAAAAGATACTGGTAGGAAAGCCCCGCACGCTGGGTCAGGTAGTCGTAATCGTAATCCGTAGACTGGCGCGGATCGGGTTCCGGGCCGAACATCCCGGTTTTATTGTCGAAAAGCACCGTTCGGCGGTTCACCCGGTTGGCGGCGTAAGTCACGCGGTAATCGGCGCTCATGCGCGAACGCCGGCCGAACGCATGGGTGTAGGTCGCGCTTCCGCTGACGTAATAGCCGGGCTGTTCGCGGTGCGTACGCGAAATATTGCGGGCGTCGTAAGCAGCCGTATCGGCCCCGGTGTTGTCCGGATCGCGGAAGGTATACTGCCGCGGCAGGCTGAACTGCTCCCCGCCGCTGTATCGGCCGCCGACGCCGAAAGTCAGGCTGCGCAGCTTGCTGCCCGGCAACCGGTAACGGTAAATCAGGTTGTTGGAGACGTTGTACCCGAAATTGTCGTTGTGCGCGAAGTTGCGGCGGCGGTTTACGAAGCGGATGTCGTCGTCCGCGAATTTGTTGTCGGTACGGCTGAAGGTCTCGTTGTCGAGCAGGTAATCCTGCACGCTGAACGCCGTGCGCATCATCAGCGAATGGCGGTTGTTGAATTTGTAGTCGAAACGCGAATTGAAGCGGTGGTTGACATTTTCGATCCGCGCATCGGTCGCGCCGTCGTACAGCACCAGCTTTTCCGAAGAGGTGAAGGTCTGCCGGTCCGTCAGGCTTTCGTTGCGGTTGCCGGCCCGGTTGAAGAAATAGCTGGCCGTAATCTTGGCCTTTTCGCCCCACTCGTCGCTGTAGTTCGCCCCCACGGCCTGCACCGTCGAGACGCCGTCGAGCGGCCGCACCATGAAGTTGCCGCTGCCGCTGCGGGCGTTGGCCTGCCCCTGCTCCGTCGTCCCCAGAATATCCTCGGACGAGAAATTCTGCATATTGACATTGTTCACCAGCGCGATGACCGACAGCCGCCGCGCCCGGTCGAAGATATTGACATTGCCGCCGCCGATATATTTGTCGGGGATTCCGTACCCGGCGAACAGGCGACCGAAAGCGCCGCGCCGCTTGTCGGGCTGCGTCACGATATTGATGGCCGTATAGCCGTCGCCGATGTCCACGCCCGTAAATTCCGACTGGTCGCCCTGCGAATTGTAGACGTCGATGCTTTCGACCATATCGGCCGGAATGTTGCGGACTGCCGACATCACGTCGTTGCCGAAAAACTCGCGGCCGTCCACGAACACCCGCTGCACGGTCCGGCCCTGCGCTTCGATAACGCCGTCGGCCACCTCCAGCCCCGGCATCTTGCCGATCAGCGCCCCGGCGTCGGCTCCGAACGTGACTTTGTAGGCCGAGGCCCGGTAGCTCAGCGTATCGCCGCGAATCGACGACCTCAGTGCCGGCACCTCCAGTACCACGCTCTCGATCGCTTCGGCGCCGGGCGACATCTCCAGCGTTCCGAGATCGGTTTTCCCGCCCGAAGTCCGCAGCTCGCGCTCCAAAGCCTCGTATCCGAGCGAAGTCACGCGCAGCCGCCACGCCCCGGCCGGCACACGCTGCAACAGCGCCACCCCGTCGATGTCGGAAGCCGCATAAAAAGGAGTCCGGGCGGTATCGGCCTGCGAGCGCAGTTCGGCCACGGCCCCGACGACCGGTTCCCGCGTAACGCGATCGACCAGACGCAGGTGCAGCGTGCCGTTCTGCGCCGACACGCTCCACACGCCCGTGAGGGCCGCCAGCAGGAAAAGCCTCTTTATCATTCAACGCGCTGCTCCGAGTTCCAGATAACGCGCATAAAGATAATCATAAATTGCATGCCGTTCCATATCGGGGCGATATTCGGCCGAAAAACCGGGGCGCATAGCCTGCTGCGCTTCGGCAACCGACCCATGAATGCCCGCCGCAACGGCCGCGAACATCGCCACCCCCAGCGCACAGGCCTGATCGCTGTCCAGCACCCGGATCGGCATGCCCATCACGTCGGCCATCGTGCGCATCACGAAAGAAGATTTGCGCGCGATGCCTCCGATAGCGATGATGTTGTCGATCGGCACCCCCTCTTCGAGCATCCGCTCGTTGATGGCGCGGGAACCGAAAGCCGTCGCTTCGACCAACGCCTTGAAGACAGCCGGAGCGGAGGTCGCCAGCGTCAGGCCGTCGATCGCTCCGTGCACGCGGGGGTCCGCATCCGGTGTCCGGCGTCCGTTGTGCCAGTCGAGCGCGACCGGATCTCCGGTCGTCAGCGGCAGCGATTCGGCCTCGGCCGTCAGCTCGCCGAGTATCCGCTCCTCAAGAGTTTCGTCCCCCTGCGCGATCCGGCTCAAGGGCCACGCCATGATCCGCCGAAACCAAGCATAGATGTCGCCGAAAGCTGCCTGTCCGGCTTCGAATCCGACATATCCGGGCAGTACCGAGCCGTCGACCTGACCGCAAATGCCCCGTACGACACGGTCCCCGACTTCGCCGTAGGCGCCGACCACGATGTCGCAAGTCGAAGTCCCCATCACCTTTACCAAGGTTCCGGGAACGATTCCCGCCCCGACAGCGCCCACATGACAGTCAATGGCCCCCACGCCGACTGCAATCCCCGACCTCAGTCCCAGCCGTGCGGCCCATTCGGGGCATAACCCGCCGATACATTCGTCACCGGTAACGGTCCGGGTATAGAGGTGCCCGCGGAAAATATCCAGCAGCGGATCGACCGCCGAGAGGAATTCGGGCGACGGGAGACCGCCCCACGACTCATGCCACATCGCCTTGTGCCCCGCCGCACAACGGCTTCGGGCGATGGTTTCGGGCTTCGTGTCGCCCGTCAGCAGTGCACATATCCAATCGCAGTGCTCGACCCACGAACAGGTTTTCGCACGCAATGCGGGATCGCTGCGCAGGCAGTGCAGCATCTTCGCCCACACCCATTCGCAGGAGTAGGCGCCACCGCTGTAACGGGTATAATCGACCTCCCAGCGTTTCGCCAGATCGTTTATCTCATCCGCTTCGGCCAATGCCGTATGGTCTTTCCAAAGCACGAACATCGCATCGGGATTTTCGGCGTATTCGGGCAGCAGGGCCAGCGGAACGCCCCGCTCGTCGGTCAGCGCCGGCGTCGAAGCGGTCGTGTCGAAAGAGATGCCGCAGATATTGTCCGCCACCTCTTTGCCGCACTTTTCCAACGCACTGCGCACGCACTGCTCCAAAGATTCGATATAGTCCAGCGGATGCTGACGGTAGCGATTCAGGGAGGGATCGCAGTAAAGCCGCTCTTTCCAGCGGGGATACGCCGCCACCGCCGATGCGATTTCCGCCCCGTCGGCCGTGCCGACAATCAGGCAGCGCACCGAATCGCTGCCGAAATCGACTCCTATTACATACTTGGTCTGAGTTTGCATATCACGTCGCAGCATAAAAAAATCGCAAAAAATTTGTTTGTTAAAACGTTTTAATTACCTTTGCAAAGGTAAGAGAATTTCCGGGATATCACAAAAAATCGCAAAAAATATGCGGACACGCAAAGTAACCATAAAGGACATAGCCACCGAAGCGGGCGTTTCGATCGCACTGGTGTCATTCGTCATGAACAACAAAGCCGACGGCAAGGAGACCTACCGCGTCAACAAAGAGACGGCGCAACGGATTCTGGAGGTCGCCGAAAAGCTTAACTACCAGCCCAACAATGCGGCACGCACGCTTCGCAGCGGCAAGACGAACACCATCGGGGTAATCGTATCGGACATCTCCAACAAGTTTTTCGCCGACATCGCCCGCTGCATCGAAGACCGCGCATATAAACATAAGTATACCGTATTGTTCGGCAGTACGGACGAAAATCCGCAGAAACTCGAAAACCTGATCGAGGTTTTCCGCAACAAGGGCATCGACGGACTGATCATCGTCCCCTGCGAAGGTGCCGATGAAATTATCCGCAATGTCGCCCTGCAGAATATCCCCGTCGTACTGCTCGACCGCGAAGTGCCGGACACCGAACTGAGCAGCGTCGTACTCAACAACCGGCGCGCCGGCGTCGAAACCACTCAGGCGCTGATCCGTCAGGGTTTCACGCGGATCGAAATGATCTCCTATTCGATGAACCTGTCCAACATCAGGGAGCGCGAAGAGGGCTACCGCTTCTGCATGACGGAAGCCGGCCTGAGCGACCGGATCAACATCCATCACCTGCGTCACGACAAACTCGGCAAAATCGACGAGATCGTCCGCGATGCGAAGATGCGCAATGTCGAAGCGTTCGTATTCGCCACCAACACATTGGCCGCCAACGGACTGACAGCCATTTTCCGCAACGGCTGGCGCGTTCCGCAGGACTTCGCCATGGCCTGTTTCGACAGCAACGAAGCCTTCGACATCTACAAAACGGCCGTCGCCTACGTGCGGCAGCCGATCGAACAGTTCGGCACGGAAGCCCTCGACCTGCTGATCAAGAATATCGAACAGAAAGACCAGCCGATCAACAGCATCCGCATCGTACTGACGCCCGAAATCGTCGAGAGCGGCATACCCGGCCGGGAAACGGAAATTTCGCAACTTATCGAGGAATGACCCCTCTTTTTGCCGATTGGCTAAAACGATTTACAATAAAATATACGAATCAACTAAAAATCGCTAAACCCCTTCACCATGCACCCCACCAAACTTCAGGGCATCATTCCCCCGATGATTACCCCGCTCAAGGGCGACGACGAACTCGACCGCGAAGGCGCCGTACGCCTTACAGAACACCTCGTCGCCGGCGGAGCCCACGCCATTTTCCTGCTCGGCACGACGGGCGAAGCCCAGAGCCTGACCTACCGGCTGCGTTATGAATTCGTCGAACTGGTATGCCGTCAGGTCGCAGGACGCGTACCCGTGCTGGTCGGCGTCACCGACACCGCCTTCATCGAAAGCATCCGGCTCGCGGAACATGCCGCCAAATGCGGCGCCGTCGGCGTCGTGGCCGCCCCGCCCTACTATTTCGCCCCCTCGCAGCAGGAGCTGATCGAATACTACACGGCGCTGGCCGACGCCCTGCCTCTACCGCTCTACCTCTACAACATGCCGTCGCACGTCAAGGTCTTCCTCGAACCGGCGACCGTCAAGACGCTGGCCAACCATCCGAACATTGTCGGACTGAAAGACAGCTCGGCCAACATGACCTACTTCCAGACACTCCTCTACCACTTGGGGGACAATCCCGACTTTTCACTTTATGTCGGGCCCGAAGAACTGACGGGCGAATGCGTCCTGCTCGGCGCCGACGGCGGCGTGAACGGCGGCGCAAACATCTTTCCCGAACTCTACGTTGCCATGTACGACGCCGCATGCGCCCACGACATCACCCGCGTCCGCGAAATCCAGCGCCGCATCATGCAGATCAGCACATCGGTCTATACCGTCGGAAAATACGGATCGAGTTACCTGAAAGGCGTCAAATGCGCACTTTCGCTGCTGGGCGTCTGCGACGACTACCTCTCGTACCCCTACCGGAAATTCCGCACCGAGGAGCGCGCCCGGATTCGTCAGGCACTCGAAGCGCTGGGCGCCAACTGCAACGTATAACCCATAACAACCAACCCTCATGGAGATAACCTTACTCGATTACCTCGTATTTTTCGTCTTCGTCGGCGGCGTCGCCCTCTTCGGCTGCAGCTTCTACTTCCGCAGCCGCAAAGGCGCGGCCGCATTCACCGCCGCCGAAGGATCGCTGCCGACATGGGTCGTGGGCATGTCGATTTTCGCCACGTTCGTCAGCAGCATCAGTTTTCTCGGCCTGCCCGGCGACGCCTACAAAGGCAACTGGAATCCCTTTGTATTCAGTCTCTCGATTCCTATCGCCACATGGCTGGCCGCCAAGGTATTCATTCCCCTCTACCGCAGCGTAAACAGCGTCTCGGCCTACCACTACCTCGAAATGCGTTTCGGCTACTGGGCGCGCTGCTACGTGGCGGTCTGCTACCTGCTGACGCAGCTGGCGCGCATCGGCTCGATCCTGCTGCTGCTGGCCCTGCCCCTCAACACGATGTTCGGCTGGGACATCCAGACCATCATCATCTGCACGGGAATCGCCACCCTGATCTACACGCTGCTGGGCGGTATCGCCGCCGTGGTCTGGACCGACGCCATACAGGGCATCATCCTGATCGTGGGTGCCCTCGCCTGCGCCGCGATCCTTACCTTCACCATGCCCGAAGACCCCGGACAGCTGTTCGAAATCGCCGCAGCACACGGCAAATTCAGCCTCGGCAGTTTCTCGCTGTCGCTGACCGAACCGACCTTCTGGGTAGTGCTGATCTACGGCCTTTTCGTCAATATGCAGAACTACGGCATCGACCAGAACTACGTACAGCGCTATATGACCACCAAATCGACGGCCGAAGCCGTGAAATCGACACTCTTCGGCGGTCTGCTCTACATCCCCGTCTCGCTCGTCTTCGTCTACATCGGCACGGCGCTCTTTTCCTATTATACGGCCCGGCCCGAACTGCTCCCCGCCGGCACGCCGTCCGATCAGGTCTTCCCGTGGTTCATCGTCCACGGGCTGCCCACCGGACTGACCGGACTGGTCGTCGCATCGCTCTTCTCGGCCGGCATGTCGACCGTCGCCACGAGCATCAACTCCTCGGCTACCATCGTACTGACCGACTTCGCCAAACGCCTCTCGAAAAAGGAGCTTACCGAAAAGCAGAATATGGGTACGCTCTACGCCACCTCGTTCGTCGTCGGCACGCTCGGCATCGTCGTCGGACTGCTGATGATGCGCATCGACGGCGTGCTGGACGCATGGTGGAAGCTGGCATCGATCTTCAGCGGCGGCATGCTCGGACTGTTCCTGCTGGGCGTCGTCTGCAAGACCGTGCTCCGGGTCCACGCAGTCGTCGCCGTGATCCTCGGACTGCTGACCATCGCGTGGATGAGTCTCTCGCCGCTGATCAACGAAGGTTCGCCCTTCTACCGTTTCCACAGTCCGCTGCACACCTACCTGACGATCGTCTTCGGCACGACGGTCATTTTCCTCACCGGCTTCCTGCTCACGACCCTGAACCGCCGCCGAGAAGCCGAATAGCCGACACGAACAAACAATCTGAAAAACACAGAATATGACCACTTCACACCCTAAAATCGGCATCCGTCCGATCATCGACGGCCGCCGCGGCGGAATCCGCGAATCGCTCGAAGCAATGACCATGGGCATGGCACAGCGCGTAGCGCGTCTCTACAGCGAAGAACTCCGTTATTCGGACGGCTCGCCCGTCGAATGCGTCATCGCCGACACCACGATCGGCGGGGTCGCCGAAGCCGCGGCCTGCACCGACAAATTCCGCGACAGCAATGTAGGCGCCGTCCTTTCGGTCACCCCCTGCTGGTGCTACGGCGCCGAAACCATCGACATGGACCCGCTCATCCCCAAAGCCATCTGGGGTTTCAACGGCACGGAACGTCCGGGCGCCGTTTATCTGGCTTCGGCACTGGCCGGGCACAACCAGAAGGGATTGCCCGCCTTCGGCATCTATGGCCGCGACGTACAGGATATGGGCGATGATACGATTCCCGCCGACGTACGCGAAAAACTCCTGCGTTTCGGCCGCGCCGCTGTCGCCGTCATGCAGATGCGGGGCAAATCCTATCTCTCGATCGGTTCGGTGTCGATGGGTATCGCAGGCTCTATGCCCGACCCCGATTTCTTTCAGGAGTACCTCGGCATGCGCAATGAAGCGGTAGACTGCTCGGAGATCGAACGCCGCATCGAACTGGGCATCTACGACAAGGAGGAGTTCGCCCGCGCCATGGAGTGGGTCGAAAAATACTGCAAGCCCAACGAAGGCAGCGACTGCAACCCCGCGCATCTGGTCTATTCACGCGAACAAAAAGACGCCGTCTGGGAATATGTCGTAAAGATGACACTCATCTTCCGTGACCTGATGCACGGCAATCCGAAACTGGCCGAAATGGGCTTCGAAGAGGAGGCCATGGGCCACAACGCCATTGCCGGGGGCTTCCAAGGGCAGCGCCAGTGGACCGACTTCCGACCCGACGGCGACTTCCCGGAAGCGATCCTCAACTCGTCGTTCGACTGGAACGGCATCCGCGAAGCAGTCACCTTCGCCACGGAAAACGACACGCTCAACGGCGCTTCGATGCTCCTGCTGCACCTGCTGACCAACCGGGCGCAGCTCTTCGCCGACGTACGCACGTTCTGGTCCCCCGAAGCCGTCGAGCGCGTCACGGGCCGCCGGCTCACGGGCCGCGCCGCAGGGGGCATCATCCACCTCATCAATTCGGGTTCCTGCACGCTCGACGCCACGGGACAGCAGTCCGATGCGGCGGGCAATCCCGCAATGAAGCCGTTCTGGGAGATATCCGACAAAGAAGCGGAAGCATGTCTCCAAGCCACGACATGGTACCCGGCAGGACGCGAATACATGCGCGGCGGCGGATTCTCGTCGCACTTCCTCACCCGCGGCGAAATGCCGATGACCATGTGTCGCCTGAATCTCGTGAAAGGACTCGGCCCCGTATTGCAGATCGCCGAAGGTTGGGCCGTAAACGTCGATAACGAGATTTTCGAGATCATCAACAAGCGCACCGACCGCACGTGGCCGACGACATGGTTCGCCCCCCGCCTGACAGGCCACGGCGCTTTCCGCGACGTCTATTCGGTGATGAACAACTGGGGAGCCAACCACGGCGCCATCAGTTTCGGACACGTCGGCGCCGACCTCGTCACGCTGGCCGCGATGCTCCGCATTCCGGTAGCCATGCACAACCTCGACGCCGACCGGCTCTTCCGCCCCTCGGCATGGGGCGCCTTCGGCTCCGACCCGGAAGGTTCCGACTATCGCGCCTGCGCGACCTACGGACCGATCTACAAATAACGACCGACACACCTAAAAACCGCAACCATGACCATCAGAAAACTTCTAACGCTCACCGTCTGCACGGCACTCCTCGGCTGTTCGGACGACCCGGAGCAAACGCAGCAGGTTCCCCCGACGACAGGATTCGGCAACCGGCTTTCGGGGCTTACGGCGATCATTCCGGAGGCAGGCGTCACGGATAAAAGTTCGACGACGCGAACCGGCGCCGCTGAAACCGGAGCGACCGTCTGGCTCGTCGACGACGCCATTACCGTCACCGACGGCCTGCACGCCGGCACATTCGACGTCGCAACCGGCATCGGCACCGCAACCGGAAAATTCAACGGTTCGCTCGATTTCGAACAAACGCCCCTTTACGCCGTCTATCCTGCCGTAAGCGCCATGAACGGCTTTACGGCTCCGGTCGTCATCAGCACCATGCAGAACGCCCGGACCGCAGGCGCCAACAACATCATGACCGCCCGGTGCGAAAAGGTCAAAGCGGCCAGCGAATCGCAGTTCGTTTTCCGCAAAAAGGCCGCCACGGCGCAGCTCTCGTTCGACTTCACCTCCGAAGGGAAATACGCTTCCGAGAAGGTCAATTCCGTCAAGATTACGGCCGAAGGCGTAAATTTCGCGGGTGCATGCGACTTCGACCTGACCGATCCCGACGCTCAGCTCCGAGGATCGTCCAACAGCATCACCTACACGTTCAACGAAGCCCCGTCGCTGGCCGATAAAATCGAATTTACCATCGGCCTCGCTCCCTGCGACCTGACGCAGGCCGCCAACATGTATTATCTGGTCAGCACGGACCGCTACACGTTTCTTTTCAACAAACGGCCCGCCCAATCCAGTCCGGAAGGGAGCGCGATTTCCGTTTCGCTTCCGCTCGATCAGTTCACGGCGACCGACAGCGAGACTCCCGCGGAAGGAGAAGTCAAGATCACCCACGAACTCCCGGCGCTCAACCTCAGCGCACAGGGAACGGCCAACTGCTACATCGTCGACAAGGAGGCGCGGTGCAGTTTCGATGCGACCGTAATGGGCAACGGCGGCGAAGGCATTATCCCCGGCGGCGGCTTCACCGACTACCTCGGCAATCCGCTCACGGCACCGGCGACAATCGCCCCCGCCTCGGCCGAACTGCTGTGGGAGACGACCGACGGACTGATCTCGGAACTGGTACTCAGCGACGGCATCGTCTCGTTCAACACCTCGGCCGGCAAGGGCAACGCCCTCATCGCGGTCAAGGACCAGCAGGGCCGCATCATGTGGAGCTGGCATATCTGGTGTACGGACCTCCCCGCCGATCAGGTTTACATGGCCAATAAATACGGCAACAGCTATACCTTCATGGACCGCAGTCTGGGCGCCACATCGGCGCTGGACGACACCGGCTCGCTGGGCATGTCCTACCAATGGGGGCGCAAGGACCCGATCCCCGGCTCGTCGAAATTCTACGACATGACCGAACCGACCCTCTACGGATCCGTAACCAAGGTGAGCGTCGCCGCTTCCGACGCATCCACCGGAACGATCGCCAATGCGATCCAGAATCCCGTAACCTTCCTCAAGGCGGCGGACTGGCTTTTCGCCGGACGCAACAACTACCTCTGGGGCAATCCGCAGGGCGAGGAGGGGCTGACCGCGACTCATCAAAAGTCGATCTACGACCCGTGTCCCCCCGGCTACAGGATTCCGGGCAAGGATGCCTTCTCGATCTTCACGAAAACGGGAGAAAACACCACCGACCCAGCTCAACACAACGTCGTAAACACAAGTCCGACCAAACGCGGATGGTATCTCTACTACGCAGCCACGGGTTCGGGCGAGCAGGCATGGTTCCCCTACAACGGGTGCCGCTACTACAGCTCCGGCGCACTGAACCGCGGTTCGTTCTACTATTACTGGACCTCGGCTCCCTCCGCCGGAACGAAGAGCTGCTGTCTGGCATTCAAGAACGACTGGAAAGAGGTCGATCCGCTCTACACCTTCCAGCGCGGAAATGCCCAAACAATCCGCTGCGTCAAGGAATAACGACCGGAAGCATTCCCTGCGCAGACAGGATATCTGCGCAGGGAACGAACCGGCAAAGCAAAAACCTAAAAAACCAAACAAGATGATTCGTATATATAATGCACTGCGCCGCAACTTACGGCTCTGGCTGATTCTCCCCGTACTCTTCGCGGGGATGGCGGGACCTGCCGGGGCGCAGACCAAAGGACATAAGGTCGTCGGCACCGTAATGGGTCCCGACAGCCTGCCGCTGCAAGGAGCCACCGTCATCATTAAAGAGGTGAACCGGGGCGCCGTATCCGATTCGAAAGGACGTTACGTCCTTTCGAACGTACCGCCGACCGCAAGTCTCGTGTTCTCTTTTCTGGGCATGGTGTCGCAGGAAGTTCCCGTAGGTCAGAAAACCGAGATAAACGTCGTGCTGACCGCCACCGACGCCCGTCTCGACGAAGTCGTGGTCGTCGGCTACAGCGAAGTGAAATACAAGGACCTGACGGGCAGCGTGGGACGCGCCAACGTCGGCGACATGCTCAAAACCGACGCCGGCAACATCGGCGAAGCCTTCGCGGGCCGCGTAGCCGGCGTGCAGGTAACTTCGAACGAAGGCATGCCCGGCGAGGAGATGAATATCGTCATCCGCGGCAGCAACTCCATCACGCAGTCCAACTCGCCGCTCTACGTCATCGACGGTTTCCCGCTGGAAGATACCTCGATGGGTGCCCTCAACCCCTCGGACATCGCTTCGATCAGCATTCTCAAAGACGCTTCAGCAACCGCGATATACGGAGCCCGCGCGGCCAACGGCGTGGTGATCATCACCACCAAACTGGGCACTCCCGGAACGACGAAGGTGACTTTCGACGCAAGCTGGGGATTCGCTCAGATATCCAAGAAAATCGACCTGATGAACGCCTATGAGTTCGTTACGCTCCAGCAGGAGATCATGACCGAAGCCGACTTCAACAAAACCTATCTGGGCGAAGGGGGCACGATCGAGGATTACCGCAACGTAAAGAGCATCGACTGGCAGGATCAAATCTTCCGGACGGCTCCCGTACAGAAGTACTCGGTCAATCTGTCGGGCGGCAACCGCTCCACGCGGTTCAGCACGACGCTTTCCATGCTCGATCAGGACGGCATCATCAAAAATTCGAATTACAGCCGTTATCAAGGCCGCGCCACGATCGACCACCGCTTCGCCAAGAAATGGCACGTGCAGGCGATGGCGAACTACTCGCGCATCCTGCAGACCGGCGACTCTCCGTCGCAGACCAACTACACGGGCAGCGCCAACCTGCTGCCCAACGTATGGAGCTACCGTCCGTTCGTATCGGTCGGCGACGACGACCTGATCAACGAGTGGGTCGACCCCTCGATCAACCCGTCACAGGACTTCCGGGTAAATCCGATCCACATCGTTTCGGACGAATACCGCAAACGCATCAACAACTATTTCAGGGCCAATGCCTATGTCGAATACGAAATCATCAAAGACCTGAAAGTAAAGGTTATGGGCGGATTCCTGACGGACGATTATTCGAACGAGCAATTCAACGGTTCGCGTTCGCGCACGGGTAACAAATACCGTTCGGACGGAGTCAACGCATCGGTGCAGAACAAATCGACCCAACAGTGGGTCAACGAAAACACCCTGACCTACAAGACCGCCTTCGACAAGGACGAAAAGCACAAATTCGACATCCTTTTGGGACAGACCATGCAGGGCAGCCGCTACAGGAATACCTACATGAAGGCCACGCATATTCCCAACGAGCATCTGGGCATCAACGGATTCGGCGAAGGCTCCCCGGTGGTTTCGACCTACAATTCGGCGGAATGGACGCTGATGTCGTTCCTGTCGCGCATCAACTACAACTACGACAACCGGTACTACTTCACGGCGACGTTCCGCGCCGACGGCTCTTCGAAGTTCGCCAAGAACAACCGCTGGGGTTACTTCCCGTCGGCCTCGGCCGCATGGAACATCTCCAACGAAAAGTTCCTCAGTCAGAACAAGGTCGTCTCCAACCTGAAGCTCAGGGCCAGCTGGGGACAAACGGGCAACAACCGCGTTTCGGAATACGCATACCGGACGCAGATGTACGCCACGGAGGGATCGGAGTACCCGTTCGACAACAGCAACACCACGGGCAACATCATCGTCAATCTGGGCAACCGGAACCTCAAATGGGAAACCACCACGCAGTGGGATGCAGGAGTCGATCTGGGGCTGTTCCGCAACCGGCTTACGATCGCCGTGGACTGGTACCGCAAGATTACCTCCGACCTGTTGCTGTCCGCCGACATTCCGCCTTCGTCGGGCTTCTCCACCAACACCATGAATATCGGAAAAGTCCGGAATCAGGGATGGGAATTCACACTCCAGACCGAGAATTTCAACACGAAAAACTTCCGCTGGACGACCGATTTCAACATCGCCTTCAACCGCAACAAGGTGCTGGCGCTGTCGCACAATCAGGAGAGCATTGTCAATGTCATCTCCTATAACAACGCCTATATCACCAAAATCGGCAAGCCGATGGGCATGCTTTACGGCTATATCTACGAAGGGACTTACAAATACGACGACTTCGACAACGTCGACGGCAAATGGGTCCTCAAAGCCGACATTCCCGACAACGGCACCGGCCGTTCGGGCGTGCAGCCGGGCGACGCGCGCTTCCGCGACATCAACGGCGACGGCACGGTCAATGCCGACGACTGTACGATCATCGGACGCGGACAGCCGTTGCACACGGGAGGTTTCAACAACACCTTCGAATTCTTCGGCTTCGACCTGAACGTCTTTTTCCAATGGAATTACGGCAATGACATCCTCAACGCCGCGCGCACGCAATTCGTACGCGGCAAATCGGAGGTCGGCTACAACCGCTGGAAGGAGTACTGCGGACGCTGGACTCCCGAAAATCCGATGAGCGACATTCCGCGCGTGGGCGGCTGGGGTTCCTCCCAGTATTCGACCTTCGAGGTGGAGGACGGCTCGTTCCTGCGCCTGAAAAACCTCTCGTTAGGCTATACCCTGCCCTCCAAGATCACCAAGAAATTCTTCGTCCAGAAGCTGCGCGTCTACTTCTCGGCGCAAAATCTGGTGACATGGAGCGACTATTCGGGTTACGACCCCGAAGTTTCGACCAAAAATACGGCGCTCACACCCGGATACGACTGGTCGGCCTACCCGCGCTCACGCGTCTACAACTTCGGAATCAACGTCGTATTCTAAAAACAACAATCATGAAAAAACTACTTTTTATATTCATCGCAGGCATAACGCTGGGCTCCTGCAATTTCTTCGACGTCGAGACTGCGGGTTTCGTATCTCCGGAAACCTCGTACAAGGACGAGGAGAGCGTTCAGAAAGCACTGGTCGGCGTTTACGCACCGCTGTCCGACCTGTCGTTCTACGGCCGGGACTGGTTCTATGCCTTCAACCTGCAGGACGACCTGAGCTACTACGACCGCAACTATACCAAGCAGGAACTGTTTCTGAACAACTATACCTATACGAACGCGACGCTGAACAACCTCTGGGCGAATCTCTACACGGGTATCGACCGCGCCAATTCGTTCCTCGAATACATACAGGGCTCGCCGATCGACGAAACACTCATCGCCCAGTACATGGGCGAAGTGCGATTCCTGCGCGCCTACTATTTCTTCACGCTTTCGAGCCTTTGGGGCGACGTGCCCTTACGCCTCAAATCGACCCGCGACACCGACATGGAGGCGCTTCAGATGCCCTCGACCCCGGCCGCAGAGGTTTTCGACTTCATCACAACCGAAATGGAGGACGTCGTAGGACAGGTCAGGGCGGCCGACCAGCTCAACGGACCGGGCCGCATCTCGAAATCGACCGTCCAAGGCATCCTCGCCCGCGTCTATCTGAAAATGGGCGGCTTCCCCCTCTACAAAGGCAAGGAGGCTTTCGAAAAGGCCGCATACTGGGCGCGCAAAGTCCGTAACAGCCGGCTCCATACGCTGAATCCCGACTACAAAGAGGTGTTCACCAACCTCAGCAAGGATATCTACGACCTCACCTACCGCGAAAGCATCTGGGAAATCGAATTCAAGGGCAACAATCAGGACGGCCACACCACGGGCGGCTGCGTCGGAAGCTACAACGGCGTTTACAACAACCAGAACGACGCCTACGGATTCGGTTACGGGTACGTATCGGTGACGCTCAAACTGTTCGACCTGTTCGACGATCCGAACGACGTGCGCCGGGAGTGGAATATCTGCGAATACTACTACCGCAACGGGGAGAAACTGTGGCGCAACCTCAACAACAAACAGTACGTTTACTGCAACGCAGGCAAGTTCCGCCGCGAATACGAACTTTCCGACACGAAGGACAAGGACTACACGCCGATCAATTTTCCCGTGCTGCGCTATTCGGACGTACTGCTGATGCTGGCGGAAGCCGAAAACGAAGCTTACGGCGGTCCGACGACTCTGGCGTACGAATGTATCAACGAGGTGCGCCGACGGGCCAATTCCGACTATCCGGCTGTCGCAGGTCTCGGTCAGGAGGATTTCCGCCGGCTCATCATTGACGAACGGGGCCGCGAACTCTGCTTCGAAGGCCTGCGCCGTCTGGACCTGATCCGCTGGGGACTCTACGTCGAAGCCATGACCACGGAGCGCCGGGCGCAGGTGGCCGATCCCCGCTGGCACGCGAACAAAAGCTATGCGGACGGAATCGCCGACTACACCGAGTACCGCCACAACTGGTATCCAATACCGAGCAAGGAACTGGCTACCAACTTCTCGATCAAACAAAATCCCTTATGGTAAAGGACTTAATCACCGATACGATGAAAAAGAATCTGATCATCACGTTTATTACGGCCTTTCTGTTGTGCCTGATCTCCTGCGGGGAGGTGCTGGAAGACGTTTCGTTCGGGGTGACTCCCGACAGCGGCAATGTCTATGAAGCCGGCAAAGAGGTATACTTCAACTTCAGCGGCAACCCCGACTACATCACCTTCTATTCGGGCGAAGCAGGACACAAATACGAATACGCCGGGAAAATCGACGGCGAAGGAACCGCCAATTACGGTATTCCGGTCAAAGCCATGAATGCCAGAGCCGACAATTATTCATATATTTACGAAACCGCAGGGGAATACGACGCCGTATTCGTCGCCCGGAACGCCACGTTCGAAGGCGAAAGCAAAGTCGTCGCACGATTGAAAATAACGATCGCCGAACCTGCGGACAACGAATAAAACACTTCTGCGATGAACAGAAAAACACTTTTTACCGCCCTGCTGCTCCTCCTCGGCCGAAACGTTTGTTCGGCCGGGGAGCCCGGCCCGACGATCCGGTTCGCGGAAATCCCGGCCGGCTGGTTCTACATGGGTTCCGGCGGACCGGGCGCAGACTACGACGAGACGCCGATCCACAAAGTGGTCATCTCCCGACCGTTCCGGATGTCCGTCACCGAGATCACCAACGCCCAGTACGAAGCGTTCGATCCTTCGCACCGCGCCCTGCGCGGCAAACAGGGGTTTTCGAGCGGGGACAACGAAGCCGTGATCTTCGTGGACTGGCATCAGGCCGATGCGTTTTGCCGCTGGCTCTCCGAAAAGGAGGGCCGCACCTACAGGCTTCCGACCGAAGCCGAATGGGAATACGCGTGCCGGGCCGGCTCCTGCATGCACTACTCCTTCGGCGACCGGCTTCCCAAAGCGGCGCTGAAGAATCAGGAAGAGCATCACTCGTTCATCCCCGTCGATCTGACCGTGGCGCAGAGCGCGCCCAATGCCTTACGAAGCGTTCGATCCTTCGCACCGCGCCCTGCGCGGCAAACAGGGGTTTTCGAGCGGGGACAACGAAGCCGTGATCTTCGTGGACTGGCATCAGGCCGATGCGTTTTGCCGCTGGCTCTCCGAAAAGGAGGGCCGCACCTACAGGCTTCCGACCGAAGCCGAATGGGAATACGCGTGCCGGGCCGGCTCCTGCATGCACTACTCCTTCGGCGACCGGCTTCCCAAAGCGGCGCTGAAGAATCAGGAAGAGCATCACTCGTTCATCCCCGTCGATCTGACCGTGGCGCAGAGCGCGCCCAATGCCTTCGGACTGTACGACATGCACGGCAACGTCGAAGAGTGGTGTTACGACTGGTACGGCCCCTATTTCAGAGGCGACCAGACCGATCCGGTGGGATATGCCGACGGCTTTTACAAGGTGACGCGCGGCGGCAGCCATTCGACCCCCGTCGAATACCTCCGCTCGGCCAACCGCATGGCCATGATCCCGGAAGACAAGCATTTCCTGACCGGATTCCGCATTATCGAAGCGCCCTATCCGGCCACGAAGCCGGTTCCCGCTTCCACCGCCGCCGAACCTGTAGCGCAACACGTCGCACATTGGGTAGATATGAACGACCAACCGCGTTATTACACCCCCATCGAATACGTCATACCGCCGCATATCTCCGCAGCACCGATGTATCCCCACAACCATTGTCCGGCAGTCACGTGGTGCCGTAACGGCGACCTGCTCGCCGTCTGGTTCTCGACGATCAGCGAATTCGGCCGGGAAATGGCTATCTGGCACAGCCGCCTGCGCTGCGGAGCCGACTCGTGGGACGAAGCGAGCCTTTTGTGCAAGGTTCCCGACCGCAACATGACCGGCTCGTCACTCCGGTGCGATCCCGGCAGCGGCCGCATCTATCTGCTCAACGGCGTCGAAGCCGGCGGCTGGTGGCGCAATCTGGCGCTCATGGCGCAGACCTCGGACGACAACGGCGCGACATGGAGCCGCCCGCAGATCGTCTCCCCGGAACATACTCCGGGACATCAGGTCATCGCCGGCATGATCCGCAGCAGCGAAGGCTGGCTCATCAATGCCTGCGACGGAGGCCCGGACAACAACGAAGGTTCGGTGATTCAGATCAGCCGCGACGACGGCCGGAGCTGGACATCTCCCTGCGGGGAAAAACCCGAAGAGTTCGAAGCGGGACGCACCGGCGGCATGATCGCGGGCATCCACGCCTGCGTCGTCCAGCTCAGGGACGGCTCGCTGATGGCGTTCGGCCGCGGCAACGACGTCGCCGATGCAAAGGGACGCCGCCGAATGACCCGGAGCATCTCCGGCGACATGGGCAAAACATGGCGTTACGAAGCCTCTCCGTTCCCGCCGATTTCAGGCGGCCAGCGCTGCACGATGATCCGGCTGAAGGAGGGTCCGATCGTGTTGGTATCCTTCACCCACCACCCCCTGCGTCCGCCCAAGGACGAAGACCGGATGCGTTTGGGCGGGAAGATCAAAAGCGGCATGTTCGCCGCCGTGTCCTATGACGAAGGCAAGACGTGGCCCGTCCGCAAACTCATCACCGACGGACAATACCGGTTTATGGACGGCGGGGCGTGGACCGGCTTTTTCGAAACGGACGCCGACCGGGCCGAACCACGGGGATACCTGACGATGACGCAGTCGCCCGACGGAATAATACACCTGCTGAGCAGTAAAAACCACTACCGTTTCAACCTCAAATGGCTGGAACAAAACGATTAAAAGACCTGCACGATGAATAAGACGATCCGATGCGGCCTGCTGCTGACGGCCGTGACGCTGAGCTGCACGGCAGGATTCGGCCAACAGCCCACGTTATTCACCAACAATTACGACCCGAAGGCCGAAATCCCGAAGCTGGATGCGGAGAAGAGCGTAATCTACGACCCGGTCCGTACATGGACCTACTCGCACCACCCTTCCGTCGCCTTTTTCAAAGGCACCTTTTACGCCGTCTTCTCGAACGGTCCCGAAGGCGAGGACGAGTGCGGCCAGCGGATCATGCTCGCCACCTCGGAAGACTTCACCGACTGGAGCGAACCACGGGTCATACTCTCTCCGGGCGAGGGCGAGTTCGGACAGACCAAGATACTCACGCCGGGCGGCATCACCGTAATCGGCGGCAAGCTGACGCTCTACTACACGGAAAACGACAACGACGGCGTTTCGAACAAACGGATAAAGGCGACGCTGTTCGCCATCACGAGCGAAGACGGCCGGACATGGTCCGAGCCGGTCAATCTCTCGATCCGCGTATTCCCGTGCCACCGGCCGCTGACGCTCTCCAACGGCCGGATCATCCTCACGGGCAACACGCTGGTCTATTACACCGACGATCCCTCCGGCACCGGCAAATGGAACCGCTGCCGGATGGAGGTTCCCAAATATCAGGACGGGGCCGTAACCTTCGAGCAGGTACACCCTTCGCTCTGCGAAGGCGCACTATTCGAACACAACGACGGTCAGGTTTTCTGTCTGCTCCGCAGTACGGGCAAAACCTATGACGGCTACCTGTGGCAAATGCAGAGTACCGACGGCGGAATTTCGTGGACGTCGCCCGTAAAAAGCCGCTTTACGGACAACAACACCAAATCGTTTTTCGGCAATCTGCCCGACGGACGCTATTTCTACGTCGGAACCCCGGACACTTCCCGTCCGGGAGAACGCTACCCGCTGGTGCTGGCCCTCTCCGAAGACGGCTACAATTTCGGCAAGACCTTCATCCTCTCCGATGACAGATATACCCAGCAGTATAAAGGCCGCTGGAAAGGCGGCGATTACGGCTATCCGTACGCCATGGTTCACGACGGCTATATCTACGTCATCGTCTCGCGCCGCAAGGAACGCATCGAAATAATCCGTATCGAAATCGACGCCCTGCAATGAGAAACGCCGTTATCGCCATAGCCGGACTATTCGGCCTGCTTCTGCCGGCCTGCGGCGGGGACAGGCACGAAAACCCTCCGCCCGCACCGGGAGCCGAACCAAAGGGAACAGACCGTATCTCCATTTTCAGAAATGCGTACGATCCCGCCGCTGACCTGCCGCGCATCGAACCGGAACGCGCCGTAATTTACATGCCGGCCGGCGATTGGAGCTATTCCCACCACCCCTCGGTCGCCTATTTTCAAGGCGCCTTTTATGCCGTCTATTCGAACGGCATGCGGGGCGAGGACGAGCCGGGGCAACGGCTGATGATCGCCTCCAGCCGGGACTTCATCCGCTGGAGCGCTCCTCAGCTCCTAGCGGAACCGTCCGACGGCGACTACGGCACCAAGAAAATCCTCACTCCGGGCGGCATCCGGGTCTGCGACGGCAGGCTGACGGTCTACTACACGGAAAACGACAACGACGGCACGAGCAACGCCCGGCTGAATCCGCAGCTCTACGCCGTGACATCGCCCGATGGCAGGACATGGACACGACCGGTATCGCTCGGACTGGCCATATTTCCCAGCCACGCCCCGCTGCGGCTCTCGACCGGGCGGCTGGCGATGACCTGCAACCGGGCGTTCTATTACTCCGACGATCCGGCGGGGCTGCGGGGCTGGCATAAATGCGGCACGGCAGAGCAGGACCAGACCGGGCATGTCACCTTCGAACAGATCCGGCCGTCATTGTGCGAAGGCGAGCTGTTCGAGCATGCCGACGGCACGCTGTACTGCCTTTTCCGGAATTCGTCCACGCCCTACGACGGCTACCTCTGGCAGGCACAGAGCTACGACGGCGGGCGCAACTGGACCATGCCCGTACGCAGCGATTTTTCAGACAACAACACCAAGTCGTTTTTCTGCGCCCTTCCCGACGGACGCTATCTCTACATCGGCACGCCCGACAACACCCGTCAGGGCACCCGTTATCCGCTGGTGCTGGCCCTCTCCGAAGACGGGTTCAATTACGACAAATGCTACATCCTCTCCGACGACCGCTACACCCGGCAATACGAAGGACGCTGGAAAAGCGGCGATTACGGCTATCCGTTCGCCTACATCCGCGAAGGCTGGATTTACGTCATAGTTTCCCGACAGAAGGAGCGGATGGACGCCCTGAAATGTAAAATCTCCGATCTAAGATGAAAACCAAACACTTATTAGCGCTACTGCTGCTTGCCCTCCTCCCGCTTCCGCTGACGGCCGGAATCCGGCTGCCTGCCGTTATCGGGGACAACATGGTACTCCAGCAGCAGGCCGACGTCCTGTTGTGGGGCGAAGCCTCGCCCCGCTGCAACATCACGCTCGAACCATCATGGAGCCAAAGCGTCTACACGACCCGGACCGACGACGACGGCAACTGGAAAATCACGCTGCCGACAATCGCGGCGGGCGGCCCCTACGAAATTGCCATCACAGCCGGGAACGACACGAAAACGCTGAAAAACGTCCTGCTGGGCGAAGTCTGGCTCTGCGGCGGACAGTCGAACATGGACGTCAGTTTCCGGGGACTCGCCAATCAGCCCGTCGCCGATGCCGCCGACGAAATTCTGGATTCGGCTTATCCCGACCTGCGCCTGTTCCGTGTGAAGCGCGACTTCAGCCTACAGCCCCGACACGACTGCCGGGGAAGCTGGACAGTCTCGTCGCCCGAATCGGCCGAAACGTTCAGCGCCATCGGCTTCCTCTTCGGCCGCATGCTCCACCAGCGGGAGAAGGTGCCCGTCGGCATGATCGTATGCGCATGGGGCGGCTCCGAAGTCGAAGCATGGATGAGCCGCGAAAACCTGATGCGATTCGCCGGAGTCCGGTTCCGCGAATCCGCAGACCTGCGGACCGCCAACGTCACCCCGACCGCCCTGTACAACGCCATGCTGCTGCCCATAAGCGGCTACACGATCAAAGGGTGCATCTTCTATCAGGGCGAAGCCAACATCACCGACCCGGCGGCCTACCGCACGCGGTTCCCGGCCATGGTCGCCGAGTGGCGCGCACGCTGGGGTGAGGAGTTCCCGTTCTTCTACGTCCAGCTCGCCCCCTACGGCTATACCAATATGGGCTGGTCCCCCGACCAGACGCAAGCGGCGCGTTTCCGCGAAGTGCAGCAGCAGTGCATGTCAGACATTCCCCGCAGCGGCATGGTAGCCACGACCGATATCGGAGCCGTCCACACCATCCATCCGCCCGACAAGAAAACGGTCGCCAAGCGTTTGCTTTACCTCGCCTATGCCCGTTGTTACGGCTACAAGGGCTTCGAATGTTCCGGCCCCGTATACAAGTCGATGGAGATTCAGGGCGAAAACATCGCCCTCTCGTTCGACCATGCGCCTTACGGCGTCAGCTCCTACGGAGAGCCGCTCGCAGGATTCGAGATCGCCGGCGAAGACCGGATTTTCCACCCAGCCGAAGCTTGGCTTAAAGGCCGCTCCACGGTCATCGTACACAGCGGCGAGGTCAAAGCGCCCATCGCAGTACGCTACTGCTATAAAAACTATGCATACGGAAATCTTTATAATAATTACGGCATCGTCGCACCCCCGTTCCGCACAGACGACTGGAACGAATAAAACACACAGCATATGTTCTCAAAAACCATTCTCAGCCTGATCGCGTCGGCCATGCTCTTCACCGGAAGCGTCGCTGCCGCAGAACCCGTCCGCATCATCTTCGAAACAGACATGGGCAACGACGTGGACGACGTGCTCGCTCTGGACATGCTCTACAAATATCAGGATGCGGGCAAAATCCAGCTTCTTCTGATCTCCAACAACAAAGGCAACGCCTATTCGGCACCGTTCATCCACCTGATGAACGACTTTTACGGCTGGTCCGGAATTCCCGTAGCCAGCTCTCCCGCCGAACTGCTTCCGCGGCAAAAGGAGAAACAGCCCAGCTACGTCGAAGCCGTCGCCGCCTCAGGCGTCTTTCCTGCATCTTCGGCGGAGACATTCGATTCCGTGGAAAAATACCGGCAGGTCCTCGCGGCACAACCCGACCGCAGCGTCGTGATCGTCTCCGTCGGACTCCTGTCCAACCTCAAACGGCTGCTGGATTCGGCCCCGGACAGATACAGCGAACTGCCGGGCCGGGAACTCGTCGCCCGCAAAGTCCGGCTGCTGACCATGATGGGCGGCAGCTTCGACGGCCAGCGGCGCAGGGAATTCAACATCCGCATAGACATTCCCGCAGCCCGTGCCGTCTTCGGCCGTTGGCCGACCGACATACTGGTCAGCCCGTGGGAAGTGGGCGGGCAGATTTTCTATCGCTGCGCGGCGCTCGACAAGATCGGCTATGCCGCACAACATCCGCTCAAAATGGCCTATGCCAGCTATCTTCCCATGCCCTACGACCGCGAATGTTGGGACCAGACCGCCGTCATGGCAGGCGTCGAAGAGCCGGCGAAATGGTTCGGGCTTTCATCCCGCGGAGAAGTCGAAGTGGACGAAGAGGGACGCACGAAATTCACCCCCGCGCCCAACGGACGCATCCGGATCTTGCAGACGACTCCCGGACAAAGAAAAAAAGCCGAGAAATATATCATGAAACTCGTCGGGCAGACTCCTGAAAAATACACGAACCGGAAATAACCTTCCGGCGGGATATACCTCAGGCGACAGCGGCGGCAGAAATTTCTGCCGCCGCTGTGCGTTTGCCTACGGCGCAGGCGGAACCGTCGGTTTTTACTAATATTTTCACATAATTAACGCCGATTAAATAACTTTTCGTTATTAATTCTGGTATTTTAATTAAAATTTTCTTAGATTTGTAGAAATTGGATAACACCACGATCTTATGGCACAACGGGAACTACTACTCGGAGACGAAGCCCTCGCACTGGGCGCGCTCCACGCCGGACTGTCGGGCGTCTATGCCTATCCGGGCACGCCCTCGACCGAAATAACCGAATTCATTCAGGGTCATCCGCTCACCGCCGAGCGCGGCGTGCACTGCACTTGGTCGGCCAATGAAAAGACCGCCATGGAGGAGGCCCTCGGCATGTCGTTCGCCGGAAAACGGGCGCTGGTCTGCATGAAGCACGTGGGCATGAACGTCGCCGCCGACGCATTCGTCAATTCGGCGATGACCGGCGCCAACGGCGGGCTGGTCGTGGTCGCGGCCGACGACCCTTCGATGCACTCGTCGCAGAACGAGCAGGACTCGCGCTTTTACGGCCAGTTCGCCCTCGTGCCGACCTTCGAACCTTCGAACCAGCAAGAGGCCTACGACATGGTGCAGGCGGCCTTCGACTTCTCGGAGAAGTACCGTATTCCCGTACTGATGCGTCTGACGACCCGCATGGCCCATTCGCGGGCCGTGGTCGAAGTCGCCGGCGTCCGCGCCGAGAACGAATGCTCCTACCCCGCCCAAACGCGCCAGTGGGTGCTGATGCCGGGCAATTCGCGCGTAAGGTACAACACGCTGCTCGACGACTACGCCCGGTTCGAGACCGAAGCCGCAGAGAGCCGGTTCAACCGCTATACGGACGCCCCCGACAAATCGGTCGGCATCATCGCCTGCGGCATCGCCCACAACTACCTCACGGAGAATTATCCCGACGGCTGTCCGCATCCCGTGCTGAAAATTTCGCAGTATCCGCTTCCGGCCTCACTCGTACGCCGCATGGCGTCGGAGTGTGGTTCGCTGCTCATCATCGAAGAGGGACAACCCGTCGTCGAGCAGGCCGTGCGCGGTATCCTGCCCGCACCGCTCGATATTCGCGGCCGCATGACGGGCCAGCTGCCCCGCACCGGAGAACTCACGCCCGACAGCGTGCGCGCCGCACTGGGACTCGCGCCGCACGCCACGCACGCGGCCAGCCAAATCGTCGTGCCGCGTCCGCCAGCCCTGTGTCAGGGCTGCGGCCACCGGGACGTCTACACGGCTTTGAAAGAGATTGCGGACGAACACGAAAACGCCAAGGTATTCAGCGACATAGGCTGTTATACGCTGGGCTGGCTGGCCCCGTTCCACGCCATCGACACCTGCGTCGATATGGGCGCTTCGATCACGATGGCCAAAGGAGCCGCCGACGCGGGCGTATATCCGTCGATCGCCGTCATCGGCGACTCGACCTTCACCCATTCGGGCATGACGGGACTGCTGGACGCCGTAAACGAGCGCAGCAACATCACGGTCATCATCTCGGACAACCTGACGACGGGCATGACCGGCGGACAGGATTCGGCCGGCACGGGCCGTCTGGAGCAGATATGCGCCGGCATCGGCGTCGATCCGGCCCATATCCGCGTCGTGGTGCCCCTTCCCAAGAACCGGGAAGAGATGAAAGCCATGTTCCGCGAAGAGATCGCCTACGACGGGGTTTCGGTCGTCATCCCCCGCCGCGAGTGCATCCAGACCGCCAAACGCCACAACGCCGCCAAACAGAAACAATAGGGCCGACGGCACTGACGGCGGCAAACACGCGACCGGAAAAAACGCGGCAACGAACACCAACCAGCAAACAACGGAACACTTATGAAAAAGGACATCATACTTTCGGGCGTGGGAGGACAGGGCATCCTCTCGATCGCCACCGTCATCGGCAAAGCGGCCCTCGACGCGGGTCTCAGCATCAAGCAGGCCGAAGTCCACGGCATGAGTCAGCGCGGCGGCGACGTACAGTCGAACCTGCGCATCGCGTCGGGCGAAATCGCTTCGGACCTCATTGCGCGGGGCGTCGCCGACATCATCATTTCGCTCGAACCGCTGGAAGCCCTGCGCTACCTGCCGTGGCTTTCGAAGGAGGGGTGGGTAATCACCAACACCGCGCCGCTGATCAATATCCCGAACTATCCCGAAGCGGAAGCCCTCCGGCGCGAACTCGACGCACTGCCGCACGTCGTGGCGCTCGACGTGGACGCCATTGCCAAGAGCGCGGCATCGCCCCGCGCCGCCAACATCGTACTGCTGGGTGCAGCGACGCCGTTTCTGGGCATCGGCGCCGAGAAGCTCGAAGCCGGCATCCGCGCCATCTTCGCCCGCAAAGGTCAAGAGATCGTAGAGATGAACCTCGCGGCATTCCGCGCAGGGTACCAATACGCACAAAAACAGACCGAATAATGGAACGGCTTCCACTCGACCGCTCCGTGCTCGACTCCGCGCTGGAGCGCATGGACATCGCCGACATCGCGCAGGCGACCATCCGCCAGTCGGGCGACATCGCCCGCATACTGGAAAACGAAACGGAAACGGAATTCCTGCACCTCGAAATGGGCGTTCCGGGACTCCCGCCCGAACAGGTCGGCGTCGAAGCCGAATGCAAAGCCCTCCGGCAGGGCGTGGCGTCGCAGTACCCCAGCATGTCCGGCATTCCGGAACTGAAGGAGCAGGCTTCGCGTTTCATCCGCGCGTTCCTCGACATCGGCGTCGCGCCGCAGGGCTGCATTCCGACCGTCGGTTCGATGCAGGGCACTTTCACACTGTTCCTGCTCTGCTCGCAGCTGGACCCGAAGAAGAACAAAATCCTCTTCATCGACCCCGGATTCCCCGTACAGCGCAATCAGGTGCATATCCTCAATATCCCGCACGCTTCGTTCGACATCTACGAGTACCGCGCCGAAAAGCTGGGTCCCAAGTTGGAAAGCTACCTCGCGCAGGGCGACGTGGCGGCCATCGTCTACTCCAACCCCAACAATCCGGCATGGATCTGTCTCACGGAAGAGGAGCTGCGCACCGTCGGCGAGCTGGCGAGCAGGTACGACGCCATCGTCATCGAGGATCTGGCCTACCTCTGCATGGACTTCCGCAAACTGCAGGGACGGCCTTTCGAAGCGCCCTATCAGTCCAGCGTCGCCCGCTATACGCAGAATTATATCCTGATGATCTCCGGGTCGAAGATATTCAGCTACGCCGGACAGCGCATCGCCGTCGCGGCGATCTCCGACGCGCTCTACGCCCGCCAGTATCCCGCGCTCCGGGAGCGTTACGGCATGGCCCGTCTGGGCGACGCCTATGTGCTGACGATACTCTATGCGGCATCGTCGGGCACGAGCCATTCGGCCCAGTACGCCCTCGCGGCGATGTTCCGCGCCGCGGCCGACGGCCGGCTGGATTTCGTGGCCGAAACGTCGGAATACGCACGCCGCGCACGGCTCACGAAGGAACTGTTCCTGCGCCACGGTTTCCGCATCGTCTACGACAAGGATCAGGACGAGGCGGTAAGCGACGGATTCTTCTACACGGTCGGCTACGGCGATCTGACCAGCTCGGAGCTGCTGAGCGAACTGCTGCTCTACGGCATCTGCGCCATTTCGCTCACCACGACCGGCAGCCGCCAGCCGGGAATCCGCGTCTGCGTCTCGCAGCTCAACCGCCCCGAACAGTTCGACCTCTTGGAAGCCAGACTAACCGCCTTCGGGCAAAACCACCGATAAGCCTATGCAATTCACGACAGCCGCCGAAGCCGCAAAGCTCATCCGATCGCACAGCAGCGTCTACATTCAGGGCAGCACCTCAATTCCCGAAGTGCTGGTCCAAGCCATGACCGAGCGTGCCGATGAACTCACCGACGTAAAGATCTACTCCGGATTCGCCGTCGGACGGGCCGATGCCCCCTATTGCAGGCCCGAATACAAAGACACGTTCCTCGTAAACAGCCTTTTCGTCGCCAACAACATCCGACGCTGGCTGGCCGCAGGTTACGGACAATCGATCCCGGCTTTTCTGGGAGAGATTCCGGGGCTCTTCCGCGACGGCACGCTGCCCGTCGACGTGGCGATCCTCAACCTTTCGCGCCCCAACGAGGAGGGTTACTGCTCATTCGGCGTGTCGGCCGATCTGGCCGTTTCGGCCGTGGAGTGCGCCAAAACCGTCATCGCACAGGTCAATACGGCCATGCCGTTCTCTTACGGCGACGCCGTGATTCATCTTTCGCGCGTGGCGGCGGCCGTCGAGGTCGACGATCCGCTGGTCGAGGTCCCCTCAGCGACACCCTCCGAAATCGAAAGCAGGATCGGCGGCTACATCGCCGAACTGATCCCCGACGGCGCGACGCTTCAGATCGGCGTGGGCGGCATCCCCAACGCCGTACTGGCGGCTCTCACGGGGCACAAGCACCTCGGCCTGCACACCGAAGCGATGACCGACGGGGTCCTGCCGCTCTTGGAAAGCGGCGTAATCGACAATTCGCTGAAAAAGGTCATGCCCGGCACGACCGTCGCATCGCTGGCCCTCGGCTCGCGCCGTCTGTACGATTATATGGATTACCGCAAAGACCTCGTGATGAAAGACGTGGCGTGGACCAACGATCCGTTCCGCATCCGCGAAAATCCCCGCGTCATGGCGATCAATTCGGCCGTCGAGGTGGATCTCACGGGACAGGTGTGCGCCGACTCGGTCGGAGAACGCATTATCTCAGGCGTGGGCGGTCAGCACGACTTCATGTACGGCGGTGCGCTCTCGGAGGGCGGCAAAACCTTCATCGCCATCCCCTCGACCACCCCGAAGGGCGAATCGAAGATCAAAGCGCTGCTGACGCCCGGCGCGGGCGTCGTCACGACCCGCCACATGGTCCAGCACGTGGTCACCGAATACGGCGTAGCGCACCTGAGAGGCCGCAACCTCGCCGAGCGCGCCCGTGCGCTGATCTCCGTCGCCCACCCCTCGGTGCGCGAAGAGCTGGAAAAAGCCGCCTGCGAACGCTTCGGTTACACGTTCCTGCGGATTAAGTAAATGCACGGAGACAGCAACAGTACGGGCCGCACTTTACAGCTGCGGCCCGTATTGTGTTCAGCGGTCTCCTGTCGTGCAGTTCCCGGCCCGAAAACCGGGCGAAAACAAAATAAAAGGCGAACTTTGCCCGTTACCACACAAAAAACCTGAAAATCTATGCACTGGAAATACCTCCTTTTCGACCTCGACGGCACGCTGACCGACCCGATGCAGGGCATCACCCGCTCGGTGCAGTACGCCCTGCGGCACTTCGGGATCGAAGTCGAGGACCTGACGACGCTCTGTCCCTTTATCGGACCGCCGCTGCGGGATTCGTTCCGCGAATTTTACGGCATGACCTCCGCCCAAGCCGACGAGGCGTCCGAAAAATACGGCGAATACTTCAGCCGTCAGGGAATCTTCGAAAACAAGCTCTACGCGGGAATTCCCGAACTGCTGTCCGCCCTGCAGGCGCAGGGTGCGACGCTGGCCATCGCCACCTCCAAACCCGACTTTCTGGCCGAACGGATCGCCCGGCATTTCGGGTTCCGCGACCGTTTCACGCTCATCTGCGGCGGAACGGCCTATGGTCCCTGCTCGACCAAAGCGGGCGTAATCCGCGAGACCCTCGCACAACTGCGCATCGACGATCCGTCGCAGGCCGTCATGATCGGCGACCGCCGCTTCGACATCGAGGGAGCCGCGGCCGCAGGCATGGAGTCGATCGGCATATTGTGGGGCTACGGCAGCCGCGAAGAGCTGGAAAAGGCCAGTCCCGATTACCTCGCAGCCGACATCCCGGAACTGCGGCGAATATTGGGGTAACGCACCGAGGTCAGGCGGCAGGCAGAAACGCAGGAGTCAGCCCCCGGCGGTCCCCTGCGTCAGCCGCATGACGGCCGGTCGGCAAAAAGGCTCGGACGGCGGAGCGGATGAAAACAGCATTGCGCCGCTTCCCATCTTTCACCGGGCACCCGCCCCTACGACACAAATTCTGCGCAGACAAATCGAAACGCCTGTAACCACGACAAACAAAAGACGCCCGCGGCAACCGCAGGCGTCTTCATCTATCCGAAAACCCGGAGTCCCCGGCAGAGCCGGGGCCGATCCGATTCCGAACTATTTTTCAAATTTCATTTCGTCCAGCAGCCAGTCCGCCTCGGCATATTTGTCGATAATCCACATCACGTAGCGGATATCGACGCAGACCGTACGCGCCAGATCGGGATGGAACCACACGTCGCCGGCCATCGACTCGCGGTTGCCGTCGAAGGCCAGTCCGATCAGCCGTCCGCGGCCGTCGAGCACGGGACTGCCCGAATTACCGCCCGTGATATCGTTGTCGGTCAGGAAATTGACGCAGAGCGTACCCTTTTCGCCCCAGCGGCCCCAATCCTCAGCGGCAATCAGCCGTTTCATGCGATCATCGACCCGGAATTCATACTCGTCGGGGTTGTATTTCTCCATATAACCCGCAATCGTCGAGCGCGAATCGTAATGCACGCCGTCCGACGGATTCAGGGGCACGACACTGCCGTAAGTCAGGCGCATGGTCGAATTGGCGTTGGGATACTGCGCAATCCCTTCCGAAGCGCGGAAGTCGTAGAGCAGGCCGGCATAACGGCTTTCGGCCTTGCCCACCTGCGCGCGAACCCGTCTCTCGGCCTTGTCCACCCCGCCCGTAAACCGCTGCACCCGCACCGATTCGGTGAGTCTGACCAGCGGATCGCGGCGCATCTCGGCGACCGAGCGGTTCCGTTCGAAATAGGCGTCATAACGGTCGGGATCGCTGCAGAACGACGCATCGAACGCTTCGCGCGCCATCCGGTCGGCATCGCCGCCCGCCGCATCGTACATCTCGGTCAACTGTTCGCCCCACATCTCGCGCGGCACATGCTTCGTGAAGTTCACGATCATCTTCGCCAACAGGTCGCGGTCGGTCTCGACATCGTAGTTGCGGCGCAGGCGGCCGCTTCCGGCAACCACGCTCTGCGCATCCTTCGAGTCGATCTTCAGCGAATCCAGCTTCAGGCGGTCCAGCTTGCCGAGGTACGACGACACGCGGTTGGCCACCAGCAGCGCCTCGCTCGGACCGAGCCACGCCTCACGGAAATAGTTGAGACTGCGTTCGGCGCCCCGGCGGCCCTCGTAGCCGCGTTCAAGGTCGGCAAGCAGCCCGCCGTCCTCGGCCCTGCGCGCCGAATCGGCTTCGATCCAGCGTTGCAGACGCTCCTCTTCGGCCTTACGGATCGACACCACGTCGAAACGGCGCAGGCACTTGTTTTCCCACTTGGCGTAATCGGCATAGTTGCTCAGCCCGAAATAGGAGTCGGAATACTTCATGCGCACCTTCGGATCGCGCTCCATATGGCGCTTGAGAATATCCATCCGGTCGTGGCGGTTGGCCACGACGACGGGATTCTTGACACGCTGTTTCTCGGCCACGGCGAACGACGAAGCGTAACGGTTCGTATGGCCCGGAAATCCGATCACCATCGCAAAGTCGCCGTCGTGCACGCCGCCCGTCGCAATACGCAGTACGCGGCGGGGCTTGAGCGGCACATTGCCGGCGGAATACTCCGCAGGACGTCCCTCCGCGTCGGCATACACCCGGTAGAGCGTAAAGTCGCCCTTGTGCTGGGGCCAGCCCCAGTTGTCGTGATCGCCGCCGAAAGCGCCCAGCGTAATGGGCGGAGTTCCGACCAGCCGCACGTCCTTATAGACGTCGTAATAGAACAACAGGTACATTTTGCCGCCCCACATCGAGTAACACGACACTTCGTGTTCAGTCTGCGCGGCATAACGGTCCTCGATCTCCTTGTACACGCGGCGCATGCCCATTATGCCCCATTTTCCTTCGGCCATCATGCCGTTGCGGATCGCCTCGACCTCCTCGGTCACATCGACCACCTTGCGCAGGAACCACACGGTCTTGCCGGCCACGGGAATCTCTTCTCCGCGCGTACGGGCCCAGAAACCCGTTTCGAGGTAGTTGTGTTCGGGCGTCGAAAGGGCGCAGATGTCGCTGAACGCGACGTGGTGGTTGGTTATCATCAGCCCTTCGTCGGAGATCATGCTTCCCGTTCCCATACCGCCGTCCACGGCGACTACGGCGTCGGCGAGCGCCGAAGTCTGCTCGTTGTAAATCTCCTTGTCCTTTATCTTCAACCCCTTGGACTTCATCTGAGGGTAAATCTCCCCCAGCCGGTTGATCAGCCACATGCCTTCGTCGGCCACGGCGGTCTGCATGCAGAGCAGCACGACGGCCAGACAGGCTATCCATCTTCTCATATCTTTCATCTTCATAAAACGGGAGGAAACCGTCAGCCGATCCCCTCCCGGTCATTTTATTCGGTTACGGTCTTGCCCGGATTGGTGAACTTCAGCCGCGGATCCGCCTCCTTGAAGGTCCCGTCGGCCATGCGGAGCATCCACTTCTCGGCTTGGAAAATCTCCTTCCAGAGCTTCTCGTCGTTCCACATCGACTTCACATAGTGAATACGCATGACGGGCGTCAGGTCGCGCAGCACGAAATCTACGGAGACAATGCCCTCGGAGCACGAAAGGAAGCTCTTGAAATAGGGGAACGCATTGCGGATCGGCATCTTCTCGATACCGGGGAACGCCATCTCGTAGACAGCCTTCGGGAACTGTTCGTCGTCGCCCCACTTCTCGATGTTGGCAATGAACCTGCCCGCCTGCTTCTCCACGTCGCGGAACATGATCTGGGCGAACTCCTCGCGCGAAACCTGCCCGGCGACCGCATAGCTCTTGAGTACGGTGTGCATCGGAATCACCTTTTCGCCCTCCTTGGCCGGAATCACCAGCTCTTCGGCGTCAATCGCCTCCTCGAACATCTTTTCGGTAATGCCGGCGGCGGGATCGGCGTAGACCGTCACATCCACGGGGCAGGCGAATTCGGAGGTGAAGCCGTATACGCCCTCGATCTTCTGCAGCACCATGCCGAAGTAGATCATATCCATCCGGTCATGGAGTCCCTCGACGCCGAGTTTCACCACGTCGAGCATCGGCACGTTCTCGCCCGGCATGGCGTATTTACGCAGCGTCGGAGCGAAAATCGCGGCCTGAATCTTCAGCGTGTCGGTCTTGGCGGGGTCGAACAGCACCTCGACGCCGTGACGGCGGACGAACGTCTTCACGCCGTAAACGCCCGGCACGGTCTGCATCTTGGCCGAGAAGGCCTTCGAAGAGCCGAAGCACTTGATCGTCTGCAATCCCTCCATCTCGAAGGTCTGCAGATTCTCGACCTGCTCGTAATCGCCCCATTTCTCGTCGATCGTGGGCAGCTCCGTCGTGGAACCCATCCACACGGCGATGAAGAAAAGCACGACGGCCAGCAGTCCCGGCACCCAGCGCAGCGAACGGCGGCCGTTGACCTGCAGGGCGTCCTTCGTACAGGAGCCGATACAGTTGCCGCAAAGCGTGCAATCGACGTGCTTCACCTTCACGTAGTCGTGGATCGGCAGCTGATAGGGGCACTTTTTCTCGCAGAGACCGCAGTTGTTGCAGGTGCGGATGTCACGCTCGATGTACATCAGCGGGAAGACGCAGCTGCGCATCTTGACGATCTCGACGACATATGCGGCCAGACATGCGCCGCCGATGGTCCAGACCCATGCGTTCGCAACGCCCAGCATGCCGAGAATCCAGCCGCCGAGGGCCGCGATGACGAACAGCAGCGTGAATTTGAAAATGTTGCTGGCCGCCCCCAGCGGGCAGATATACTTGCACCAGAACATCTTCACCACGAAGCCGCCCAGCAGCAACAGCGTAAGGCTCGTGAGCGACATCCAGAGCACGATCTCGCCCTTGAATCCCGTAGCCACGGCATAGAACGGATCGAGTTTCTTGCAGAACAGCTCGCTCGACGAAAGCGTAAAATAGAGGATCGTGAAGAGCAGCACGTACTTCACCACGCGCAGCAGTTTGTCTACGATGCTGCCCGACGGAACCTCGACCTGCAGATGCAGTTTCTTTCCGGCGCGGCCCATCCATTCGCCGACGGTGCCCAGCGGACAGAGGTAGCCGCAGAAAAGTTTGCTGAACAGGATCACTCCCACGGCGAGCACGAGGCCCATCATGATCTGGAGCATAGACATCGAGCAGGCCAGCGAGTTGTTCACCAGATAGGTTCCGAAAGCCTGCAGACCGCCGAAGGGACAGTAAGCCTCGACATCGACGGGGTTTTCGCTGAAGTTGGCCCAGAGCACCGTGCCTGCAATGGCGGCCAGTACGCCCCACTGCAGGATGTGCTTCAGGTAATTGGGTTTGCGTTTCATGTATCGTTAAGTATTGTGTTTGTGTGTGCGGAGCGGGTTATTCCCTGTCCTTGATACAGCGGACGGGAGCGGCGCAGTAACCGCCTTGGTATGCGACCGTTATACGGTTGAAACTCTTGTTGTAGGTGATCATGCCGGCATAATACTGAATGTTCTTAATGCCGCTGGCCGGGTCGTCGGCCGTATTGTAGGTAACCTTATAGCCGGTCGAACTGGGGAAATACCCCATGCCGAACGCCGAGGCGTCGGCAGCCGAGGCGGTCGCCATATAGGCCGGAGTCGCCGTGACATTCGCCGCATTGACATAACCGCAGCCTGCGATATTAAACCCGTCTTTATTGAGCTTAACGATCGAACCGCCGCTCTGCGTCTGTTCGAAATAGGGCGACGTCGGATCGGTGAGGTTGCCGCTGCCGACACCCGCCAGTTTCAGCCATTCGGCCATCGTCGGGATATGCCATCCTTCGGGGCAAATACCCCGCGCCCCTTCATACTGGTCGAAATTGTCACCCGTCATGTCGCCGGTCATCCCCAGCATCACCGGATAGCTGTACAGCAGACCGTTGCTTTCGACGAGCGACGGATCGGCCGCTTTAGACAGATTGCACGGATACCATACGCCGCTGCCGTCCTTCGGGTCGCTCGATATGGTTTTGCCGGCAGGCACATACCGCAGGTTTTCGGCCATCCACGTACGGCCGTCCTTCAGGGTCACGATCTCGTACTTCACGCCGCCCCATTCGACGGTCGGGGTCTCGACCTCGCCTTCGCCGTCCGGCAGCAGGTCGTCGCCGTCCACCCAGCCCGTAATAGGACCGCTGAACTTCACCTCGATGTCGGCCGGCTGCACGTTGCACTCCATGCGGCGGTTCTCACCCGACTTGAAGTCGGCCGTACCGAGCGTCTGCGTGCGTTTCTTGCCGTCGGCCGTGGTGACGGTAACCATCAGTTTGACACCGTTCTGCGGCACCAGAAGCGCATAGTAGACTTTGTTCGCAGTCGCCGTATTGGCGATCAGGTCGGAAGCCTCCGCGTCCGCTTTGGCCGTAAAGTTGCCCGTCGCTGGATCGAGTACGCCCGTCCCCACGGCGCCCTTGATGACGATATTCGTAATATCGAAACCCGATTCGTTCGTCACGTCGATAACGATGCGCGACATCTTGTGCTTGAAAGTCATCTGCGTGGACGACAGCGTCGGCTTGACGCCCGCCTTCACGGCCACGATCAGGTCCGAAGCCGTGTAGTTGTCGCCGCTCTGATCGGCCTTGACCGAGAATTCCGCGGGAATATCCCCGCCCTCCTGCCAAGGATAATAGGCGAAGAGCGTCGAGGTCGCATTGATGTCCTCATACCAAAGGAATCCCTCGGTCTTGAAATCGGTGCCGTCGAAAGTCATCGGCTTGTTCGACACGAAATCCTTGCCGTCGGCGGTCATCGTAACCTTCAGGCCGACCTTGTCGCCCAGTTCGAAATCGGTATCCGTGGCGCGCGTAGAGGCGGTCATGGCTGCCGGCGTCAGCGAAGGATTGCCGATCGTCGGAGTGATACGCAGCGTCCGGTCGCCCGGAACCCCGCCTTCGTTCTTCGAGCAGGCGGCAAAGCACACTGCCGCGGCTGCCGCAATCATCAAAATCTTTTTCATAGCTCTATCCGTTTAAGTTAAAAATTATATCCCACACTCACCGTCGCCCGCACCCGGTTGGGCTGCGCGACGTATTGCAGATCGAACCCGTGTTCGTAGCGCGCATACAGTTCGACGTAGAACCGCTCGATGTTGCGCCGCACGCCCAGTCCCGCCCCCAGCCGTTTGGCCGTCAGGTATTCGGTTTCATAATTGTAATATCCGGTCAGTTGTCCGGGATACTCGCCCGGCTGCTCGCCGGAGGTCTCGAACTGTTTTTCGCACTCCTCGAAGCCGCCCTGACGGTAGTCGGCGGCGAGGGTCACTTCCCAGAACCCGAAGGCGCGGATCAGTTCGGCATAGACTTTCGTAAAGTGCAGCTTCTGCCCCTTGACATAGGGATACATCAGCGTCGATTCGCGGTTGAGCTGCGAATAGGCCACGCCGGCGCGCAGGTCCGTATAACGGTTTGCAAATTCGTACTCGCCCCCCAGATCGAGCCCCTTGCGCCCGAAGATGGGCGTCGAGCCGTGAATGTAGGGCTTCGTCACACCGTTGACGGTCTCCGTCGTGATGATGTTCTCGTCGGTCTGGAGCGACCGCCAGTCGAGGTTCAGCCGCACGAAATGCCTGCGCTGCAGGTTTCCGAGCGAAAGGGCGGCGTTCGCCGTCACCTGATGCGTCCCGAACTCATGCCAGATCATGCCGCGCTCGCCCGTCTCGCCCTGCCGGTTGCGATATGCGGCAGCGGCATAGACCGGTCCGTACTGCAACTGCACGCCCGCGCCCTGCGTATTCTCCCGGACGGGAAATCCCGTGACGCCGCTGGTCGTGAGGTGCATGTCGCTGCTCTCCCAGAGCTGCAGCGAGCCGTAACCCAGACCGCGGTCGAAGAAAGCCTGATACGATTCGGGCGTGGAGCCGATCTCCTCGGCTTCGAGTTTTTCGCTGTTCGTGCCCACGATATAGACCGCGCCCGCGGCGAAACGGCCCGCATGGTACATCACGCCGGGCGAGAATTCGAAGTCGAGCCGCGTGTTCTTGTGACGCAGGTCCTTGCGCTTGGCATAGTTCTGCGCTTCGAACTCCACGCGCAGGCCGCCCGTCCAGCGCCTCCCCAGCACGGCCGAAACGCCGCCCGTGAAGGTATAGTCCTCGCGGATTTTGCGGCCCGGCGTAAATTCGAGAATATCCACGGGATAATAGCCCGGTTCGGTAAACATCGAACCGCACATGTTGCGGCCGTCGAAATAGTCGTATCCGAAGCCGCCCGCGAAAGAGACCTTTTTCAGATGGCGCACCGACTCGGTCCGCGCGCCGGCGTTCCAGCTGTCATCCGACGACGAATGGCCGGTCATCCCGCCGTTCTCCTTGGTGAAATAGATTTCGGCATAGGAGCGGCTCAGGCTGTCCTGCCGGATGCCCGCGGCATTCGGGCCGCCGTTCCACGGATTGCGGCGAAAAACATAATCGAAACGCTCCTGTGCCGCGGCGCCTGAGACGGCAATTATCATCAGCAGTGTTAAAATCCGTCTCATAGGCTATTCACGCAAAGATTGTGTCTCACGCTCGTAAAAATCGTTCGACGAATTATTGGTATCCACATATCGGTCGAATCCGGCGCTCGCAGTGGCCTCTTCGTCCAGCCTGCGGTAGAGGCTGTGTCCCTGCGCCTTGGCCGAGAATCCGACGTATCCGGCGTCCACATCGGTATGCAGACGCTTGTTTCTGGTCGCCTCCGACAGGTTGCAAACCTCGACGCCGTCTACGATCCACTCCCACGGAATTTTCGAATAGACGACGCTGCCGCTGGCGATCGCCGATTCGAGATCGTTGGCCAGATAGGCGTCCAGATCGAAATCGCCGGGCGCCCGGAAAAGGATCACGGCAGGCGAATTCTGCGATATCACATAGACCACGGCCGTATTCGTTCCGGTTTTTTTCAGCACTTTCATATAGTGCGACTCGTCGATCTGATCGCCCGGAGTAGGCGTGGGGTGCAGCCGGTTGCCGGGATAATGCACCATGTCGTAAAGCACGAAGTAGCCTTTCCGGTTGAGATTCACCGACTGGGAGTAGGTCTGCGTGTGATCCACGCCGTAATAGGCCACGACGGCCTCTTCGCCCGGCTCCAACGGGAAATCCGTGCCCGTGCCGGGGAACATCCAGATACAGTCCGGCATGGCGGCGTAGTCGCGGAAAACGATGTTGCCTGAGGAATCCGTACTCGTCCACGGATTGTTGGCATTCGAGTTGTAGGGCGCGACCATACCCAGACAAAGGCCGTCGAGGTAGTAGGTGTCGAAACTGTTGTTGTGCAGGACGATATACTTGTCGTCGGCATACGAACCGGTCGCAGGCGGGTCCTGCGGACAGCCGCCCGAATAGATCTCCTTGATGAGGATCGTGCCCGGCTTGGCGTACTTCAACTCTACGCTCACATTCCGGTCCGCGCCGGCGAGGTCCACCTGTTCGACGGCGCCGTTGAAGACCGACGACGCATCGGGGCGGTCGAGCACCGAAAGCCGGTAATGCCCGGCGGCCACGTCGAAGGCCGCCACGCCGCGCGCATCGGTCAGCGCGGTGTAGACATTGCTCGAATTGCGGTCGGTGAGTTTCACCGGAACGCCCTCCCGCAGGAAGGAGGCGTACTCTTCGGGGTAAACGACCTGCACGCTGAGCGACCGCAGCGTATCGCCGTAGGGATTGCCTTCGAACGACGTGCAGCCGGCGGCCAGCAGGCAGGATAATATGCAAAATAGCTTTTTCATCGTTTTCAGAATTTAAGACGCACCGTCAGGCCGTAATAGAAATCGGGCGTAAAGACGACCTTGACTCCCGAAGCGTACGACGCGACGAAAGGCCGGGAATTGGTGAAGTTATTGGCATAAAACGAGATGGATACATGATCCCCGATCTCCTTGGTGATGCTCAGGTTGGCCGAGAAATAGGGATCGTACCCGTCGCCGTTGAACGAGTAGGCATTGCCCGAACGAAGCAGCAGAGAGGAGAAGGCCGGATCGTTTTTCTGGGCGTCGGTGAAGGGATGGCGGTTGCCGTCGAGGTCGAGGTAGGCCACGGGCCAGATCGCCGTATAGCTGTTGCCGTCGTATATGCTGCCGCCCATGGGATTGCGGTCCTCGTCCGCGTTGAAGGCGTATTCGCGGCCGTCGTACTCCGAAAGGTTCTGCGAACGCTTCACCAGCGAAGCTTCGAGTCGGAGGGTGACGATCATGCGGATCGCGGGCACATGCGTCGTAGCCGTAAGGTTCGCGTCCAGCGCATGGGTCTTGCGGCCGTTGTAGGTCACGACGGAGCTGCCCCCGTTGTCGGCGTAAATACCCACGTAGGGGAAGAATTCGCCGCCCGTCGTGGTCGAAGGATAATAGGACGCCTCGCCCTTATTGACGTATTTGGTATAGCCGTAGGCGCCGTCCAGCCGCAGCTGCGTGCGGATAGGATTGATCTGCGGGAAATCAACGACGAACTCCAGACCCATGCGGTCCACGGGCGAGCCGTTGTCTTGGTAGGTATTTTTGACGAAGGTGCGCTTGGTGGAAGTCGTCTCCATGGCGATCCATCCGGCCGAGGGGTCGTCCTTGTCGCGGACGAAGATCTCACCCGTCTGGCTGTCCACCCTGAAGAGCGGATTCGACGGCATCTGGAACGAGGAGCCGTCGGGCATCTTCGAGGGCAGCCCCATCACCTTGTAGGAGAACGGCTCGTAGGCGGCGCTCAGTTCATAGGGGTATTTGGTACGGTTGAAATAGCCGACCAGCGAAACCGAAGTGCCGCCGATACGCAGATCGACGCCGACCTCGGCGTTGCGGTTGCGCTGCCAGCGGAGGTTGTCGTTGTAGAGTATCTGGTAAGGCTGCGTGTGATAGACGTACACGCTCCGGTTCGGGCTGTAGGTGTTGCTGAACACCCGCGTATCGCGGTATTCGGGCAGCGGATAGAGGACGTTGAAGGACGGCAGTTTCTCGGTGATGCCCCAGCCGCCGCGGACGGTCACATGGTCGTTGATGCGGAACTTCAGGTTCAGGCGCGGCGAAAGACTCGACGTATTCTCATACTGCGTATTCTTGATAAAGGTCTTTTCGGCGCGCACACCCGCCATCAGCTGCAGCGAGGTCGTTCCCAGCGGCACGGTCAGCGTCTCTTCGAGGTAGGCCGCGAGGTTGTGCATGTAGGGAATATCGGTATAGGGGCGGGGGCGGTACCCGTCGGGTGCAAGGGGGGGGGCCGCGTAATACTCTCCCTCCCCGACGTTGCCGTTGGCGCGCCACGACGCGCCGATCTTGGCATTGCTATGCACGTCGCCCCAGCTGCGGACCCAAGTGGCCTTCAGATTCGCCGCATAGTCGAGCTGCTTGGAGTCGATATTGCGCGTCGTATAGAAAGTCGCCGGAAGCATTTCGGCGATATAATAGCCCTCGCTTTCGGCATGGACGGCCGGGGTCTCCGTGGCCGACGACTGGTAGGTGTGCCTGCGTGCGAGCTTGTCGGCATAGCTGAGCGAAGCATCGAAATCGACGCACGTGATCCACGGTTTGTTGAGCAGCCATTTGAGCGACGTATTGGCCCGCAGGGCGTTGTCGCGCACCTTCTCCCACTCGCCCACCTGCGCGTCGGGGTCGTCTTCGGTATTCATGCCGCCGATGTTGGCCGTCACGCCGAAGTTGAAACGCAGAACCTTGGCGAAGGTGTTCTGGTAATTGAGCGCAATGCCCGTGCGCGAATAGGAACTGTAGGGCGACGTGGGGTTCTTCATGGCCCGCGTGTACTCCACGCTGCTGTTCAGCACGCCGCGGTCGGTACCCAGATCGAAACCCTTCGAGGCGGAAATCTGCTTGGTGCGGGGATTGGTCGAGAGCACCAGCGTATAGGGCGTCTTGCCCTTGCGGGTCGAAATCTTCACCACGCCCGACGAGATATCGCCGTACTCGGCCGAAGGCACGCCCGTCACCACCTCGACCGACTCGATATTCGTCGAAGCGATGTTGCGGGTGCTCGCGCCCGACATTTCGCCCAGCGAAGCGTTGGTCGAGATGCGCACGCCGTCCACCTCGACGGCCGTGCCGAACGAGGCGTTTCCGGCCGCGGAACCGCCGCTGCGCAGCGAAAAGACGTTGTCTTTGGTCAGATCGGGATTTATCGTCTTGCCGCCCGGCAGCAGCGACGAAATATCCGAAGCGTTCACCATTTGCAGGTGGTCGATGGCGTTGCCGCCGATCGTCCGCGAGGTGGCCATGGCATTGGGCGCCTCCTTGGCCGTGACGACGACGCTTTCCAGTTTCAGATTGTCCTCAGGCGCATAGAGCAGGATACGCCCCATGCCGGCGCGGACGTCGAGTTCGGTTTCCGTGGTCGCATATCCCAGACACGACACCACGAAACGGGTCGCGCCTTTGGGCACGCCCTTCACGGTAAAATTGCCGTCGCCGTCGGCCACGGCCCACAGTCCGGCCTGCGGCAGCTCGACGACAGCCTGAGCGATCGGTTTGTCGGTGCCCTTGACCAGCACCCGCCCCGATAAATCGTAACGCTGCGCCCAAACTACGGCCGGAATTAGCGTGAATAACAGTAGCAGAAGTTTCCTCATATGATTGACCTAACGCAACAAATATAACTAAAATGAATATTTTTTGTGCATTTTCAAGTGTTTTTTTTAACCATTTCAACAATTTTTTACAGCCGGGGATACGATTCCGTCCGGCCCGGCAACGACCGTTTCACACAATCTCACGCACACCCCTATACGGAAATCTCTGCATTACAGCAAGAAGGAGCAGTCCATTAATATAGGTCCGAAATATTAATCTTATTTTTACAGTACTATGTCGTACAAAGTATAAATATTTTACCTATATTTGCGCCTATCAACCGACGGTTTATTGGTGTTTAGTAATTTTTTATTGATTTTCGATAAAAATAAATTGTTTTTCAAGAATATTTTAATACCGTTGTTCCCGACGCCGTTTCCCTCGGCTTACAGATCGTAACTACGCAACCTTACAAAACCGCTTTACAACGGCAGACACAATATGATAAAGCTGGAAAACATCAACAAGACCTACGACAACGGGTCGCCCCTGCATGTGCTCAAGGGTATCGACCTCACGGTGGAAAAGGGCGAACTGGTCTCCATCATGGGCGCATCCGGATCGGGCAAATCGACGCTGCTCAACATCCTCGGCATCCTCGACGACTATGACAGCGGCAGCTACTATCTGGCCGGCCGCCTGATCAAGGATCTCAGCGAGACGCAGGCCGCCGCGGCCCGCAACAACATGATCGGCTACATTTTCCAGTCCTTCAACCTGATCAACTACAAGAACGCCGTCGAAAACGTCGCCCTGCCGCTCTACTATCAGGGCGTCTCCCGCCGCAAGCGCAACGCCCTCGCCCTCGAATACCTCGACATGCTGGGCCTGAAGGAGTGGGCCGAACACATGCCCAACGAGATGTCGGGCGGTCAGAAACAGCGCGTGGCCATCGCGCGGGCGCTGATCAACAAACCGCAGATCATCCTCGCCGACGAACCCACGGGCGCACTGGACAGCGTCACCTCGCAGGAGGTGATGAACCTGCTGCGCAGCGTGAACGTCGACATGGGCATGACCATCATCTGCGTCACCCACGAACAGTCGATCGCCGACCAGACGGACAAAATCATCCGCCTGACGGACGGCGTCATCAGCAGTATCACCGAAACCGGACTGGCAACGCGATGAGAGAGCTGCTGCTGGAGATATGGACTTCGGTGCGCCGCAACAAACTGCGCACGTTCCTCACGGGATTTTCGGTCGCGTGGGGCATCTTCATGCTCGTCATCCTGCTGGGATCGGGCAACGGACTCAAGAACGGCGTGCTGTCGAATTTCGGCAACTACGCCACCAACTCGATCACCATCTCCGGCGGCTGGACCTCGAAGGCCTACGCCGGCTACAACAAATGGCGCAGCATCGACCTGAAAAACCGGGACCTCGAAATTCTGGTCAATGAATTCCCCGAAGTGGACGACGTCGCCGCCAAAGCGTGGTACCGCGGCTCCACGGCCACCTACCTCGACCGCTTCGCCGACATCAGCCTGCGCGGCTCGCTGCCCAAGATCCAGCAGATCGAAGGCGTCGAGATCGTCAAGGGACGTTTCATCAATCAGGCCGACATCCACAACTACCGCAAGGTGATCGTCATCGACGAGGCGCTCGAAAGAATACTCTTCCGCGGCGACGACCCGCTGGGCAAGCCGGTCAAAATCCACAACAACATCTACCGCGTGGCCGGCGTCTACAGAGGCGACGCCCAGCAGCGCAATTCGATGGGCTACATCCCGCTGACGACCGGCCAGCTGATCTTCAAGGCCAACGATCCGGTCGTGGACAACGCGATCATCACCGTACACGGGCTCGACACCGACGCGCAGATGGAGGCGTTCGAACAGCGCATCCGCAAACGGCTGGCCGCCGAACACCACTACGATCCCGAAGACCAGAGCGCCCTGTGGATACGCAACACGATGGAGCAGTACAAGAGCATGATGATCGTCTTCGGCGGCATCAACCTCTTCGTCTGGATCATCGGTCTGGGCACCTTGCTGGCGGGCATCGTCGGCGTGAGCAACATCATGCTGGTGACCGTCACGGAGCGCACCTCCGAATTCGGCATCCGCAAGGCGCTGGGCGCCAAACCCGTGTCGATCATCCGCCTGATCCTGACCGAATCGGTGATGATAACGGCCATGTTCGGCTATATCGGCATGGTGCTGGGCGTTGCCGTCATGGAGGCGGTCAACTATGTCATCAACCAGACGCCGGCCCAGACCGGAAACTTCGGCGGCAGCATCTTCCTCAATCCGACGCTCGATCTGGGCGTGGCCGTCAGCGCCACGGTCGTACTGGTCATTGCGGGCCTGATCGCAGGATACGTCCCCGCCTACCGGGCGGCACAACTGAAAACGATCGACGCCCTGCGTTATAATAAATAAGGAGCCATGAGATTTTTCGATACGGACCGCTGGAACGAAATCTGGCAGACAATCAGCCGGAACCGCAAGCGCAGCATCATGACGGCGCTGGGCGTATTCTGGGGTATCTTCATGCTCATCGTACTGCTGGGAGCCGGCATGGGGCTGGGACGCCTGTTCCGCGCCCAGCTGGGCGGCATGTCCACCAACACGGTGCTGCTGCAAAGCAGCCGCACCTCGGTCCCCTACAAGGGCATGCCCACGGGACGCTGGTGGAGAATGGACAACGACGATCTGGAAGCCGTCAGCAAACTCGAAGAGGTGGAGTACACCTCAGGCGTCATCTGGGGCAACGAACTCCACTGCAGCTACAAAGAGCGCAAGGGCGACTATCAGATGATGGGATACACGCCCGACTACCAGAAGATCAACCCGCAGAAGATCATCGCAGGCCGTTACATCAACGAGGTAGACATGGTGCACAAGCGCAAGGTCTGCGTCATCGGCACGCAGGTGCAGAAAGACCTCTTTCCGGGCGAACCCGACCCGACGGGCAAAGTCATCAAGGTCGGAGGAAGCTACTTCACCATCATCGGCGTCATGCGCCGCGAATCGTCGGCCATGTCGTTCAGCGACGTCGAACGCACGGTTGTCGTCCCGATCTCGCTGGCGCAGCAGATGTTCGGCTACGGCCGCACGATACACCTGCTGGCGCTGGCCGGCTACAAGGACGTTCCGAGCAAACAGGTCGAGAAAGCGGCCCGCGAAGCCGTCTTCGCCCGGCACATGATCTCGCCGGACGACGAAAAGGCCGCTTGGACCATGTCCGCCGGAGAGATGTTCGACAAGGTGATGAGCCTGTTCTGGGGCATCGGCCTGCTGACGTGGATCGTGGGACTGGGCACGCTGCTGGCAGGTATCGTCGGCGTGAGCAACATCATGCTGGTGCTCGTGAAGGAGCGCACGCAGGAGATCGGCATCCGCCGCGCGCTGGGCGCCCCGCCTACGGCCATCATCTCGCAGATACTTTCCGAGAGCTTCATCCTCACCTTCATCGCCGGAATACTGGGGCTCACGGCCGCCGTCGGCGTGCTGTCGGTCGTGGATTCGGTCTACTATCAGGCGGTCACCGTGGCGCAGGAAGGATTCGAAGTGTCGTGGCAGATCTCCTTCGGGACGGGCATGCTGGCCCTCTTCATCCTGATCGCAGGCAGCCTGCTGGCGGGCGTCATCCCCGCATACCGGGCCTTGAGCATCAAGGCGGTGGATGCAATACGCGAAGAATAAACGATTAAACAAACAGATTACGGCTATGAAAAAATTTCTGAAAATCTTTCTGGGAGTGCTCTTTGCGGCGCTGCTTCTCGGAACGTTCTGGTTCCTGTGGCAGAAGACCCGCCCCGTAAAGGTCGTCTACACGATCGTGCAGCCCAAACTCGACACGCTCAAACAGTACGTGGTCGCCACGGGCAAGGTCGAGCCGCGCGACGAGGTGCTCATCAAGCCCCAGATTTCGGGCATCGTCTCCGACGTCTACAAGGAGGCCGGACAGATGGTCCGCAAGGGCGAGGTGATCGCCACGGTGAAGGTCGTCCCCGAAATGGGTCAGCTGTCGAGCGCCGAATCGCGCGTCTCGGTGGCCGAAATATCGCTGGACCAGACCCGTCGCGAATTCAACCGCACGGAAGCCCTGCACAAGAAGGGCGTGGTGTCGGACGAGGAGTACGAGCAGGGCCGCACCGCGCTTCGGAAAGCGCAGGAGGAGCTGCAGAACGCCAAGGAGAACATGGAGATCGTCAAGAACGGCATCACCAGCCGTTACAAGGAGCTGAGCAACACCCAGATCCGTTCGACGATCGACGGCATGATCCTCGACGTCCCGGTCAAGGTCGGAAACTCGGTGATCCAGTCCAACACCTTCAACGACGGCACGACCATCGCCACGGTTGCCGACATGTCGAACATGCTCTTCCGGGGCAACGTCGACGAGACCGACGTGGGCAAGCTCCACGAGACGATGCCCGTCAAGCTGACCATCGGCGCCCTGCAGAACGTCGAGCTGGACGCCCTGCTGGAGTACGTTTCGCCCAAAGCGACCGAGGACAACGGCGTCATCATGTTCGAAGTGAAGGCGGCCGTGAAGATTCCCGAAAACGTCTTCGTGCGCGCCGGATACAGCGCCAACGCCAGCATCGTGATCCAAAGCCGCGAAGGGGTGCTGACCCTGCCGGAAAGCACCGTCGAATTCGAGGGCGACAAAACCTACGTCTACCTGCTCACCAGCGCCGACGGGGCCGAGGAGCAAACCTTCGACAAGCACGAGGTCAAGATCGGGCTGTCGGACGGCATCAACATCGAACTGACCGAGGGCGTGACCGCCGAGAGCAAAGTCCGCGGCGCACGGGAAGAGAAGAAGAAATAACCACAAATGCATCGTAGCATGAAAACCAGCACCCTATTCGCCGCCCTCAGCGCGGCTGCCATGACGCTCTGCACGGCTGCGGCCGCGGCTCAGGCGGTACAATCCGCGCCGCAGGCCGCAACGCCGGCGCCCGGCACGCCGTGGTCGCTCGACGACTGCATCGGGTATGCCCTGCACAACAACGTCGGCGTACAGCAGCAGGCCCTGCAGGTGGAGCAGACCGACGTGAAACTGTCTACCTCCAAATACAGCCGGCTGCCCGACCTGAGCGCATCGGTGGGCTACAACGCCACCTTCGGGCGCGGCACCTCCGACGACAACATCCGCAAGACGGGAACCATCCAGAGCGGCTCGTTCGACGTCGGGGCCAGCATGCCCCTCTTCGACGGATTCCGCATCAACCGCGAAATCAAGGGCGGCAAGCTCGACCTCGCCGCCGCCATGCAGGATTTGGAACGCGCACGCGAAGACCTGTCAATCAACGTCATGACGCTGTACCTGCAGGTTCTCTACAACAAGGAGCTGACCCAGATCGCCGAACGCCAGCTCGAACTGAGCACCCAGCAGGCCGTCCGCAGCCGCGAGCTGGTCGCCGCGGGCAAACAGCCCGAATCGGCACGCTACGAAAGCGAAGCCCTGCAGGCCAACGACGAACTGAATCTGACGCAGGCCCGCAACGACCTGCGGCTGGCGCTGCTCAACCTGAGTCAGGCCCTCAACCGCGAGAGCGCGGCGGGATTCGACATCGTGGCGCCGCAATTCGACAGCGTGGCGCTCGCATCGCTGCACATGCTCGGCACGGCCGACGACGTCTATGCCTATGCGACGGAAAACCGCCCCCACATCAAGGCGGAACGCCTGCGGCTCGAAAGCGCCGAAAATGCCGTCCGGATCGCCAAATCCGCGCTCTACCCCTCGCTTTCGCTGCGCGGAGGCTACGGCACGGGCATCTACAGCACGCAGGAGGCCGCCTTCGGCACCCAGTTCCGCAAGAACAGCAGCGAGTTCGTCGGCGTGTCGATGAGCGTTCCGATCTTCAACCGCCGCGCCACGCACAACAGCATCCTCTCGGCCCGGATAGCCATGCGCAAACAACAGCTGGCCGTGACCGACGCCGAGCAATCGCTGCGCAAGGAGATCGAGCAGGCGTGGTACAACGCCGACGCCGCCTACGGGAAATACCGTTCGGCGGACGCCGCCCTCACCTCGGCACGGGTGGCCTTCGCCTACGAACAGCAGAAGGCCGACGCAGGCCGTTCGACGGTCTTCGACTTCAACGACGCCAAAACACGTATGGAAAAGGCCGAGTCGGAACTCGTGCAGGCGAAATACGAATTCGTATTCCGGTCGAAAATCCTCGACTTCTACCGCGGCCGGCCGCTCGAACTATGACAAACAGCCGTAAACAAGCTCGCACCGAATAAACAAATTAGGGCGGTCGAAATTCGACCGCCCTATTGCTGTCCGGAATACCAATCCCTCAAGTATTCCGACAGCTGCCGGGAGAGGCTTTCAGGCTCCTACCCGGCGCAGAAGCCCTTTTGCGTCACTAATACCCTCTTCGTCCCCTGTGCGAAGCAGGATGAAACAAAGATATGAAAATATTCCGAAGCTGTACACCCCGTGAGCGTTTTTGCCATAACTTACGGCTGAAATGATTCACACGAATGGACGAAAATGTTGCATACAGTCTCTTTCAGCCAACAAAACGTTCGGCAAAGAAATGGCTATCTGAAAAATTTGCCCTACTTTTGCAACTGAATTACAAACGGTAAAGATGGAGTGGCTAAAAAGTTTATTCGTCGAACATTCGGCGCTGCAGGCCGTCGTGGTGATCTCGCTCATCTCGACGATCGGCATCGGACTCGGTAAAATCCGCTTTTTCGGCATATCGCTGGGCGTGGCGTTCATCTTCTTCGCCGGCATTCTGGCCGGGCATTTCGGACTCACGATCGACCCGCAGATGCTGACCTATGCCGAAAGTTTCGGACTCGTCGTCTTCGTCTACGCCCTCGGTCTGCAGGTCGGCCCCGGTTTCTTCAACTCGCTGCGCGCCGACGGACTGCGCCTGTTGTCGCCGGCGGTCGCCGTAGTGCTGATCGGCACCGCGCTCGCCATAGGCATGAGCTTCACGCTGAACGTCTCCATGCCCGACGCGGCCGGCATCCTCTGCGGAGCCACGACCAACACCCCGGCGCTCGGCGCCGCGCAGCAGACGCTGCAGCAAATGGGCATCGACCCCAACGGCGCCGCCCTGAGCTGCGCCGTGACCTATCCGCTGGGCGTCGTAGGAGTCATTCTGGCCATCGTCTTCATCCGCAAGGTCTTCGTCCGGCCTTCGGACATGCCCGAACCGGACGCCGAGCACCGCAAGAACGTCTTCATCGCCAGCTACCACCTGACCAATCCCGCCGTCTTCGGCAAAAGCGTCCACGAGATCGCCTCGCAAAGCCACCACCATTTCGTCATTTCGCGTATCTGGCGCAACGGGCGGGTGTCGATCCCCACCTCGGACAAGACGCTGCAGAAGGACGACATCATCCTCGTCATCACCGCCCCTTCGGAAGCCGACGGCCTGCGGCTGATCTTCGGCGAGCAGGAACTGAAAGACTGGAACGCGGAAAACATAGACTGGAACGCCGTGGACAGCCAGCTGATCTCCCAGCGCATTCTGGTCACGCGGCCCGAAATCAACGGCAGGAAACTCTCCTCGCTGCGCCTGCGCAACAACTACGGCATCAATATCAGCCGCGTCTACCGTTCGGGCGTGCAGCTACTCGCAACGCCCGATCTGCGGCTCCAGATGGGCGACCGCCTGACGGTCGTCGGCGAAGCCGCGGCGATCCAGAACGTCGAGAAGATTCTCGGCAACGCCGTCAAGAACCTCGACGAACCCAACCTCGTGGCGGTCTTCGTCGGGCTGATTCTGGGACTGGTGCTGGGGAGCATCCCCGTCAGCATTCCGGGCATCAGCCTACCCGTAAAGCTGGGTCTGGCGGGCGGCCCGATCGTCATCGGCATCCTGATCGGCACGTTCGGTCCGCGTCTGCATATGATTACCTACACCACCTACAGCGCCAACCTGATGCTGCGCGCATTGGGGCTGTCGATGTATCTCGCCTGTCTGGGGCTGGAAGCCGGCGCGCACTTCTTCGAAACGGTCATGCGCCCCGAAGGGGCGTTGTGGCTCCTGCTGGGATTCCTGCTGACGTTCGTTCCCGTCGTATTGCTGGGCGTCTTCGCGCTGCGCGTCCTACGCATCGATTTCGGTTCGGTATCGGGCATGCTGTGCGGCAGCATGGCCAACCCGATGGCGCTGACTTACGCCAACGACACGATCGAAGGCGACAATCCGTCGGTCTCCTACGCCACGGTCTATCCCCTCTGCATGTTTTTGCGGGTGGTCATCATTCAGGTGATGCTGATGATTTTCCTGTAGATTGCGGCCCTGCGGCCTGCTCCGGGTTCGGCTACTGCGCCCGGACCGGCTACGGCGTCGGCTCCGGTTTCCGCCCCGACTCCGGCTCTTGCTTCGGCGTCGGTTCCTGCGTAGGCGTCGGTTCCTGCGTAGGCGTCGGTTCCGGTTTTTGCTCCGGCTCCGGTTCCGGCGCCCGGTCCGGCCCCCTTCTCTGCTCCATTTTCCGCCCCATTCCCGGCTCCGGCTTCAGATAACGCAGCGCCGCGATATCGCTGCCCGACGGATTCTGGAATACCCGCAGGTCGAATTCGGGAATCACGGCCAGCACGTGGTCGAAAACATCGGACTGTATCCGCTCGTAATCCACCCATATCACCGTATCGGTAAAAAAGTAGAGTTCCATCGGAAGTCCCGTCTCGGTAGGCTGCAGCTGACGCACCATCAGCGTCATCCCAGCGTTCACGGGCACTTCGTTGCGCAGATAACGTTCGAGATAGGCCCGGAAGACGCCGAGATTGGTCTGATGCAGGCCGTTGATCCTGCGTTCGCCGGGTTTGATGCCGTGTGCGGCATTGTACTCCTCGACACGGCGCTCGGTGTCATCGATATATTCGCGGATCAGGTCGATACTGCGGTATTTATTCAGCATCTCAGGCGTACAGAACCGCACACTGGTCATATCGAGACTCACCGAACGCTTCACCCGCCGGCCGCCCGACACCTGCATCCCGCGCCAGTTCTGGAACGAATCGCTCACCAGCAGGTAAGGCGGCAGCGTGACGATCGTATTGTCGAAATTGCGGACTTTGACCGTTGTGAGCGACACCTCGATCACCGAACCGTCGGCCCCGTATTTGGGCACGGATATCCAGTCCCCCACCTTGAGCATGTCGTTCGCCGAGAGTTGGATGCCGGAGACGAATCCCAGAATACTGTCGCGGAAAATCAGCATGATAATCGCCGCCGAAGCTCCCAGACCGGCCAACAGACTGGCGGGCGACTTGTCGATCAGGATCGAAACGATCAGTATGCCGCAGATCAGCGCCGCAATGCCCTGCCCCGTCTGCCTGAGCCCCTTGATCGGCTTGTTCTGCCATGCGGGACGCGCCGAAGCGATTTGGAAAACCGCAAAGAGCACGGCATTGATAAAGCGGAATACCGCCACGACGATATAGACCTCGACCAGTCGCGTCACGATCGTCCGGGCTTCGGACTGCTCTTCGAAAACCACCGGCAGGACGATCCCCAGCACGACGGCGCTGACGACGTTGCACAAACGGCTCAGCACGTCGGGGTTGAACAGATCATCGTCCCACGTGGCTTTGGTGCGCTTGACGATGCGCCGCATGCCGCGCACGAGGATCGTGCGGCACACGAAGTCGAAGAGCGCCACCGCCAGCAGTACCAGCGTAAAGGCCACCCAGCGGTCCCAGCCGCTGTCCTGCGCGGACGCGAGTCCCAGCCATTCGAGCAGGGCGTCGGCCCAATGTTTCAGGAGTGTCTGCATACGGTATTCCTATCAATTATCAGACCCGTTCGTGAAAAATGATTCCGAGGTCGTCGTTTTACAAAAAAAGATGTGCGATACGGCAGTGCCGCACCTATCCGGCATACGTTCCGCCGGCATCGGCCCGCCCCGGCGGCGCGGACACGGCGCAGATGCAACACGAATGCGGCACAATCGGGGCAAAACGCGGCACGAACCGGCCCGCCACATTAAGCCGCTGCCTTACAGCCGCTTCCCCGTTTACAAAGATACGAAATAAAGCGGTTATTCAAAAATCAGTTTCGCTTCGCCTTCGAAATTCGGAGTGAACACCCCTTTGCCGAGGTTATCCAGCACCTCGGCCCGGCTCCAGAACCGCCCGCCGTCCAGTTCGTCGCTCGGCGCCACCGGCCCGTCGTACACCGCACGATGGACGTATACCAGTTCGCGCTCCCGCTCCGAGCGGAATACGTAGACCGCTACCCGTTCGGGCGTAAACTCGGTCACCCCCAGCTCCTCGCGCACCTCGCGCCGCAGAGCTTCATCCACCGTCTCGCCGTAATCGACATGGCCGCCCACGGCCGTATCCCAGCGTCCGGGCTGAATGTCTTTCCACTCCGGCCGCTTTTGCAGGTAAAGCTCGCCGCGGGAATTGAACAGATGCAGGTGCACCACCGGATGCAGCAGCATCGACCCGCCGTGGCATTCGCCGCGCGTAGCCGATCCCACGACAACGCCGGAGGGATCTACCACCGGAAAAAGTTCCGAACCGTTATCGCATCTCATGGCGGGGATATTTACGTATATAAATCACGACGGTCAGCAAACCGAGCAGGACGAATCCCATGCCCGCGAGAGCCGTATAACGATACCCCAGCCCGTGGTCAATCGGCAGGCCGCCGCAGTAGGCGCCCAGCGCATTGCCCAGATTGAATGCCACCTGCACCAAAGCCGCCCCCAGCATCTCGCCGCCGCGCGAATTCTCCAGAATAAGCAGCTGCTGGGGCGACGAAACACAGAACAGACATCCCGTGCAGAGCACCATCAGGGCGACGGAGAGGTAACGGACGTGCGCCCCGAAGTAAATCGCGAGGAGCGTCGCCGCGGCCGTGGCCAGCGTGAAACGCACGACCTTCTCAGGCGTAAAACGATCGGAAAAATGGCCTCCGATGATATTGCCCGCGAACATGCCGAACCCGGCGAGCATGATGATCAGCGTCAGGTCGTCCGCCGTGAATCCCGAAGCGTGAATCATCAGCGGGCTGACGTAACTGTACCAGCAGAAAATGCCGCCGTTGCCCAGCATCACCGACAACAGCACGAGCCACGGCGCGAGACTGCGCAGAAAACGGAACTGGCCTTTCAGCCCCGTATCGGGCAGCGGTTCCATGCGCGGCACCCACAACCGCACCAGCAGCAGCGCCACGACGCCCCACACGGCCACGATCCCGAACGTGGCGCGCCATGTCAGGACGTTGCTGATATAGGTTCCCAGCGGCACGCCGAACAGATTGGCGACGGTCATGCCGACGATCATGATCGACACGGCTTCCGTACGCTTCCCGGCGTCGGCGACCCGCTCGGCGACGATCGACCCCACACCGAAGAATGCGCCGTGGGGAAGTCCCGAAACGAAACGCAAGCCCAGCAGCGACCAGTAATCGGGAGCCAGCGAAGCGCAGAGATTACCCGCCGCGATCATCGCCGTAAGCGCCAGCAGTATCTGTTTCAGCGGACGTTTCCGGGCGACGAGCACCATAAGCGGCGCGCCGAAGCAGACGCCCAGCGCATAGGCGGAAATGAGGTGCCCCGCCTCCGGAATCGAGACGCCGAGACTGCGGGCGATATCGGGCAGAATGCCCATCATCACGAACTCCGACATTCCGAGCGCAAGCGTTCCGAACGCCAAGGCTATCAGACTCTTTTTCATAGAGGAACTACATTAACCGTAACCGGCTGCAAAAATAACACAAAAGGTGAAAAGTTATTCGCCTTTCACCTTTGCATTCTGTTGTTTTTATGGTCATCCCGGTCGGCCCGGCCAAACAATCAGGTCAAACGCCCCGGCTGAACGATCGGGCCAAACGATCGGGCAGAACCGCAACCAACCGAACGATCCGGCAGAACCGAACCGGCTCCGCGCCGCTATTCCGCGGGCGCCTCCGTCTTGCGCGGCTGGCCCACTTCGTAGCCGAGGGAGTGCATCCACTCGACCGTCGCGGCATCGACCTGATCGTTGCGGTCGGTCCAGCGGCGCTGTTCGATCAGACGCTTCCTGTGCTCGTCGATGCGCTGCATGATGGGGAAATCGGGATGTTTCATCTCCGAACGCCGCTCGCGCTCCGAAGGACGTATCCGGCGGTCGAAGACCTCGGCCTGCGAAGGCCGCCGCGCCCCCTCCCACTTGAATCCCTTGAGACGGATATCCTGCGTCGGCGGAATCTTGTCCATCGGGTAGAAATTATAGACCGGATCGCCGCGGTAGGTGATCTGCACCACCTGCTTGTCTTCGATAAAGAACGATATTTCGCCGCTTTCGATGACGCCCATCATCGTGATCTCGACGGGTTCGCCGTCCTGCATGTAATAGATGGTCTGGGCATTGCCGTTCACGTCGTTGCGGTAAATCTGGTTGTTGAAGAAGTAAGCCGTCATGGTCTTGCCCGCCACCTGATTGTAGTGCGTCGTATCGAGCTGGCTGACCATCATCGGACTGCCGATGAACTCGGCCCGCGTGAGCTGCTGGTTCTCGGTGAAAATGTCCATCACGTCGGAGGTGATCTGGTTGTTCTCGTTCCACAACACGGGATCGATGTAGAGGTGGATCGTCGAATCGGTGCTGATCGCCGTCATCGAATCGCACACGGTCTGGAAATCCGAGCGGTAGATCTTTACGTTCCGGAACCCTTTCAGCAAACGGTATATGCTGTCGCGGGGCGCAACCAGCGAGTCGATCGAATCGGCCGGAACAGCCATTGCCGCCGTGTCTGTCAGCAGCGAATCGACCAACAGGTTCAGCAGCGAATCCTGCTCGGCCATGTTGAGCACGATCAGCGAATCGAGTTCGCGCAGGGCCGTCGAATCGATCTGAATCATCCGTCCTTTGCGCGTCGCACGCGCCTGACGGGCCTTGAGCTTCGATTCCGCCTTCAGGCGGCGCGCCGTGAGCCGGGCTTCCTCGCGCTCCTTCTGCTCCAGCAGCCGGGCCGTCATTTTCTCCTTGCGCCGGGCCGCTATCTCGTCCAGCTTCTTCTTTTTCTCCTTGGCGGCAGCCGCCTTTTCCTCGGCCTTGGCTCTCTTCGCCGCCTCTTTCAGCAACGCCTTGCGCTGGGCGACGGTCAGCGTATCCGCGGCATTGGCCAGCGAATCGGCAGGCGCCGCGCCGCCCAGAGAATCAGCGGGAGCGGGTCGGTCCGGCGCGTCGAGAGGCGACGGCGCGGCATGCGGCGAATCCGCGTCTCCGTCGGCCGGCGAGTAGGACGCGGGAACCGGGGTTCCCAACGAATCGGCGGCATCCCCGCCCTGCGGTCTGCGTTCGGAGCGGGAGGCTCCCAGCGAATCGGCCGGAACGTCAGCTCCTCCGGCAGCATGCGTCGGCGAATCGGCCCCCGGCAGCGCCAGCGAGTCGGCCGAACGGGCGAGCGAATCGGCGGCTGCAGCCTCCGCGGCCCGGCGTTCGGCGTTTTCGTTGATCGTAAACAGGAACATCGAATCGGCGCGCATGAAAAGCGAATCGCCCTGCGAGAGATCGTAGCTCACGATCGACGGGCGGCGCGTGAGGAACGCGTTTCCCGGCTCCTTCCAGTATTCGCCGTAATCGCCGAAGGCGAGCACCTTGTGTTCCGTATCGTCGATCTGAATGTCGCGCCATAAAATTATATGGTCTTCGGCCCGGTAGAAATCGATGCTGTCGCTCCACATCTCCTGCTTGTCGGTCAGCACGTACCCGTTGCTGGTCACCTTGTAAAGCGAGTCGGCTTTGCGGTAGGCGCCGCGGTCGGCATACAGATAGTCACCCTCCTTGTTCCAGATATTGGTGTGTTTAAAGAAAAAGGCGTTGTCGGTAGCCATGTTGTAGACCACCGAGTCGCCCTTCAGTTCGTATTCGTCGTTGCGCATTTCGACCCGGTCGACGCAGACCAGCTCCTTGCTGTTGGCGTAGTAGTAACCGCGCACCGACTCCAGCCGGCTGTCACGGTTGACAAGCACGCCGCCCCCGCCGAATTCGCCGACGTTCTCCTTCGTGTTGAAAAGGAACTCGTAGGTGTAGAGCGTGGCGTCCTCGTCGACCACCTTGACGATATCCGAAAATACGCGGGCTTCGTTCACCTCGCCGTTGTATTCGGCCCGGTCGCCGTAAATATAGGTCGTATTCTTGTTGATCAGGACATTGCCGAAGAATTCGATGCGCATGTCCGAATAGCGGACGGCGCTGTCACACGTAATGACGGCGCCGTTGTGCTGCGCGGCGAAGTTGCCCACCAGAAAGATCACCGAATCGCCCGGAGCCACGGGACCCATGTTGTCCGACTTGAGGTCGATGAGTTTCTTCTCGGCCGGCTGCTCCGCCTCAGGCGCCTGCATCCCGCCGCGGGCGAAAATCACGCTGACGGCGGCCAATGCGGCGACCGCTATGGAAAGGAGCCTGCGCACGGTTTTACTTCACCCAATGTTTGTTCTCGAACGCTCCGTCGCGGAATTCGGGATCGATATAGACATACATGGCGTCGATCTTCTTCGACAGCCAGTCCTTGAAGACCTTTTCCTGCTTGGCGTTGAGCGCCATCTCCTCCAGCCGGAGGTAGTCCTCGTTGAGCGACGCCACGTGCGTCGGAATGATCTCCACCAGCTTGACGACCTTGGCCAGCTGGTTGCCCATGATGTCCTCGGTCAGGAAAGCTTCCGACACCTCGCCGGGCTTCAGCCGCACCAGCGCGTTGTAATCGTTGAGCGCGTTGAAGTGGGCGAAATCCTCGCGCAGGAACTTCGTCACGGTCAGCTTGGCGTCGAAAGCGCTGAAACGCTCCAGAATGTCGTGGTTCGAGACGATACCGCCGTTCATCTTCGACGTCGCATCGTCGGAATAGAGCAGCGCGGCCTTCTCAAAGGTGATCGAATCCTTGCGGATCAGATTGGCGATGCTGTCCAGAAAATGCGTGCCCTCCGTAAGCTCGTCGATCGTATAGACCGGACGCAGCAGGATGTGGCGGAAATGGTAGAGACTGCCCCGCTTGTCGAGCATCTGAATGATGTGGAATCCGAACTGCGATTCGACGACCTCCGAAATCTGTCCGGGCTTCATGTTTTCGAGCGCCGCAGCGAACGAAGAGTCGAGACTGGCGAGCGGCGCAGGGTCCATTTCGCCGCCGCGCATCATCGTTCCGGGGTCCTGCGAATACATGCGGGCCAGATTCTCGAACTTGGCCTTGCCCGTGATGACGCGTTCGCGCATGTCCAGCAGACGCTCGCGCGTACGCTGCTTGGCCTGCGTGATCGACTTGGGGAAACGGGTGATCTGCGCATAGACATACTGCTCGGCGATGGTCGGCAGGCTGTCCTTGTCGATCGACTTGTAGAAACGCTCGACCTCGCCCGGAATGACCGCGACCTTGCTCACGACCTCGTTCTGCATGGAGCTGGCGTAGGACTGCTCCTCGTAGCGCTGACGCATGTTCTCGCGGATGTTGAAAATGGCCATGTGGTGCTTGGCTTCGAGCCGGGGAATCGATCCCTCGGCCTCGATCATGTTCTGCACCTGCTCCTCGACGTGCGAAGCGATGTCGCCGGCATTGATCTTCACCGAGTCGATCTGCGCCTGATTGAAGAGCAGTTTCTGGGTCATCAGCGCTTCGAGCGCCTCGTTCATCGGATCGCGGTCGGAGGTGTACCCCTCCGCGCGGCGCTGCGCCGTGAGCTGGCGCGCGTGATCCGCCACCTCGGAATAGAGAATCGAGGAAGAACCCACGACGGCGACCACCTTGTCGAGCATCACCTGCTGTTTCTGGGCGAAGGCCCCCGCAGCGAGCACGGCGAGAGCCGCCGCCATTATACCTTTTTTCAACATTGCGTTATACTTTATCGTTTGTATTTTCAAAAATTTTCGCCTCCCCGTTCTCCACGGCGCGGTTGTACAGCTCCTCCTCGTGGCTGCGGATGATCTCGCCCTGCCGCTGGTTGAAGAGGATGCGGCGGATCGTACTCCGCAGGCGTTCGAGGGGAATAGGCTCGCCCTCGCGCCGCACGGCGTCGATCTGGAAATAATAGTACGAATGGCTGTCTCGCATCGCCTGCACGGCGTTCGACGACAGCACCGAATCGTAATTCTGCGACCTGAGGGTCGGCAGGAAACTCAGAAACTCCGGAAAATCGACCCACTGTTCCCGGAAATCGGTCACCGTGAAGTCGTTTTTCTCGCAGATATCCCGGAAATCCTGCTGCTGGGCGGCGGATTTGGCCCCCATCAGCTCCTTCAGCTTCCGGGCCTGACGATAGCCTTCGCCGAACTGCACGATCCGCCCCTTGACCAATGTACGGTCCAACCGGAAATCGGCCTTGTGCGCATTGTAATAGGCCGTAATCTCGTCGTCGGTGAACGTCGTGTCGATGCTCCGGTCCACATACAGCTGGTTCAGCTTGCGGATCAGCAGCGCCTGACGGTACTCCTCGACCATCTTGTCGATATCGTCGCCCGAAGCCGAAAACAGCGTCTCGGCCTCCTTGAGCTTGAGCTGCTTGCGCACCCACCGGTCCACGTATACCTTCATGAACGCCGCGCTGTCTTCGCCCGTGACTCCCTTGGGAACCACCGACTCCACGTCGCGCAGCTGCAGCTGCTTGCCGCCGGCGCGCGCCAGCGTGGTATCGCTGGCAAAATAGCCCGGCATCTCCCGGCAGCCCGCCAGAAAAACCGAAGCCGCCACGACTGCTATTTTCGCTCGCAAATTCATAATCCGGAGGACAAAGATACAGTTTTTACTCGTAACTAACGCAGCCCCGGCCCAGATTATTACGCCGCCGCCCGATTTTTATCCTCGCCTTTCAGACGCCGCAGCGCGAGGAGCATCATGTAACCCGAAACGGCGAAGACGGCCAGCGCACCGATATAAATCAGCACATAGAGCGTCCTGCTGCCGACCAAGTCGATCAGCATGGCGTTGCCGTGCCCGGTGACCAGCGCCAGATAGGCGATTCCGTTATTGACGGCATGGAGTATGATCGTAGACCAGAGCGAGTCGGTCCGCATGTAGACGAATCCGAGCACCAGACCGATGGCGAAGGCGTTCACCGCAACGGTCGGATGCACGTGCACGATGCCGAATACGGCCGATGAAACCAGCCATGCGGCCATCACGCCGTATTTGGCGCGCGTCGATTCGAGCAGCACGCCGCGGAAAATCACCTCTTCGAACAGCGGCGCCATCACCACGACCGTAACGATCGCCCACGCGCCGCGTCCATAGGCGTTGGGCACTTCGGGCAGCAGGCTCAGCAGCGGTTCGAGCACCACCGACGTGGCGAGCATGAAGACCACGCCCCAGAGCAGCAGGACGGGATTCAGTCCGCGGGAAGAGAAATGCGCGATGATTTTCGGGCCCCGGCGCCGGCTGCGGTAAAAGAGAAATCCCACGAGCGTAAGGGCCATGGCGACAAAATAGGATACGGCGTTGAAATGCCCTACAAGCACCTGTTCGGCGGTGCTTACCGTTTCGTCGGCGCTCGCCAGCAGCGTCTGATCGGGCCACTTGCAGCCCACCAGCAGCGCCGTTACGGCGCCCACGACCTGCGCCAGCAGGAAAATGCCGAAAAAGACCAGATAATCGGCCAGTGCGGGAAATTTCCCCTGCAGTTTCCAGATTTTACCGGCGGCCTCAGGAGCCGGCGCCGGCTCCTGCACGGGAGCCTCTGCTTTTTTTTCTGTCATATAGCGTGTAACTATCAATCCGTTCCGAGTTCAAAGATAAGCAATTTTCGGTTACGGTTATGGATTTCCATTTAAAATCATTAAATTTGCCCGATTATAAACCCGATCGAAACATGGCAAAGGTTATCGCATTAGCGAATCAGAAAGGCGGCGTGGGCAAGACCACGACGGCCATCAACTTGGCGGCCTCGCTGGCCCTGCTGGGCAAGAAGGTGCTGCTGCTCGACGCCGATCCGCAGGCCAACGCCACCTCCGGCTTGGGCTTCGACATCAATCTGGAGGGCGTCTACGAATGTATCGCAGGACTCAAAAAGCCCGAAGAGGTGCTTCTCCAAAGCCCCGACGTGAAGAATCTATGGGTGCTGCCCTCGTCGATCGATCTGGTGGCCGCCGACACCGAGCTGCCGAAAATGGAGGATGCGCACCACGTGATGAAACGCATCGTAGACTCCGTCCGCGACCGCTTCGACTACATCTTCATCGACTGCTCCCCCTCGCTGGGCTATACGACCGTCAATATCCTCACGGCCGCCGACACGGTGCTTATTCCCGTGCAGTGCGAGTACCTCGCCCTCGAAGGGCTTTCGAAACTGCTCAACACCATCCGCAAGGTCAAAAGCGGCCTGAACCCCGCACTGGACATCGAGGGCTTCCTGCTGACGATGTATATGCGCAACAGGCTCAACAACCAAGTCGTGAACGAGGTGCGCGAACATTTCGGTCAGCTGGCCTACGACACAATAATTCAGCGCAATATCCGTTTGGGAGAAGCCCCCTCGCACGGAAAGCCCGTCATGCTGTACGATGCCGGGGCCGTGGGTTCGGAGAACTACCTCACCTTGGCGCGGGAGTTCCTCAAACGCAACCGTAAACGAAGCAAATAACAGAACGCAGCTATGAAACAACCGAAGGGATTAGGGCGCGGACTCGACGCCATATTCGGCACCGACGCCGTAGACGCCAAGCTCAAGCCGATGAGCCAGATGACCGAAATCGACATTGCGGAAATCATTCCCAACCCCACGCAGCCGCGTACGCAGTTCGACGAAGAGGCCCTCGACGAGCTGGCCGACTCGATCCGCCAGCTGGGCATCATCCAGCCCATTACGGTCAAGAAATCGGGCGACAGCAAATATATCATCATCAGCGGCGAACGCCGCTGGCGGGCGGCGCAGCGCGCCGACCTGAAGAGCCTTCCGGCCTATGTCCGCGAGGTGGACGACGAAAACCTGCACGCCATGGCCCTCGTGGAGAATATCCAGCGGCAGGACCTCAACGCGATCGAAATCGCGCTGGGCATGCAGCGTCTGATCGAGGAGTGCAACCTCACGCAGGACGCGCTCTCCGAAAAGGTCGGCAAGAAACGTTCGACCGTCTCGAACTACATGCGTCTCTTGAAACTGCCCGACGAGGTGCAGCTGGCCCTCAAGGAGGGGCTGATTTCGATGGGACACGCCAAGGCCATCGCCGGCGCCCCGCAGGAGCTGCAGCTCCGCACGCTGAAGAAGATCCTCAAGAAGAGCCTTTCGGTCCGTCAGGCCGAGGAGCTGGTGCGCACGCTCACCGAGCAGCCCGCCGAAGCGGCACAAAACATGGAGGACGAAGAGTATCCCGAAAGCTATTCGCGGCTGGTGGAACAGCTCGAAAAGTTCTTCTCGCAGGAAATCAGCATCAAACGCTCGAAAAACGGCGGCGGACGGATCGTCATCGGCTTCGACGACGACAAGGACATCGAACAATTCATCGAACGGTTCTCCGGCCGCCTCAAATAAAATATGGTAAGAATCCGGTTCAGACACCTGCTGCCGATACTCGCGGCACTCACGTTGTGGCTTCCCGCCCAAGCGCAGCTCCACCGCGGGGCGCGCACCATCGTGCGCGGGGGCATGCTCGTGCAGCGGGATTCGCTCGCCTCGAAAACCGACTCGCTGGCCGACCTCTCGCTGGTCCGCGAACTGGATTCGCTGATGACGGGACTCTTCGCGGCCGACTCGGCCGCCGTCGCGGAGCTGCGCACCGACGACATAAGCAAAGCCGACTCGCTCTACCGGCTCAAAATGGCCGGCATAAAGATCGAATCGGACACCACCAAGCATAAACGCGGCTGGCTGATGAGCGATTCGATGTCGCTCTCGAAAGTGTGCTGGATCTCGACCGTACTGCCCGGTTACGGACAGATTTACAACAAACAATACTGGAAACTGCCCGTTCTCTACGGCACCTTGGGCGCGGGTCTGGCCCTCTATCTCCACGAAAACAAGACCTACAAGCCCCTCAAGCGCGAATACGAAGCCTACACGAACAAAAACCTCTCGCGCACGCCCGAACTGGACGCGCTGCAAAGCAGGATGATCCGCAGCAACACCCGCCGGCAGGTCTATCTGGGCCTTACGGTGGCCTCGTACATCTACTTCATCGGCGACGCCGCCGTGAACTACTCGACCAACGAGGTATCGGACGTCAAGAAAGCCACCACGCTGGCCTGCATCTTCCCCGGCGCGGGACAGATTTACAACAAAAGCTATTGGAAAGTCCCCTTCGTCGTGGGCGGTTTCGCCGCGATGATCTACTGTATCGACTGGAACAACCGCGGCTACCAGCGTTTCAAAAAGGCATACCGGCTGCTGAGCGACTACGAAAAGAATCCGGACGCCTACCCCGACGGCCCGACCGACGAATTCCACGGCCGCTACTCGGCGGACTTCATCCGCAACCTGCGCAACAACTACCGCCGCAACCGCGACCTCTGCATCATCATCTCGGCCGGACTGTACGTCCTTCAGATCGTGGACGCCCATGTGGACGCCCACCTGAAAGACTACGACGTCTCCGACGACCTGTCGATGAATCTCGAACCGCTGGTCGATTATACATACGTTCCCTCCGCCGGCGGCAACCGTGCGGTATTCGGGTTCAACCTGAGTTTCAAATTCTAACCGATGAGAATCCTCCTGACCATAGTGCTGCTGATGGCCGTCGCTGCGCCCGCATCGGGCCTCGACCGCAAACCCCGCAAGAAAGAGAAGAAAAAAGCCCGGACCGAAGCCGTCGCCGAACCCGCACCGGCCCCCGCTCCTCCGGCCGCAAAGCCCGCACACACCGAGCGCAAAACCGAACCTGCCGCGCCGGCACCCGCACCGCTCCCGGATAACGACATGACGCTGGGACTGACGGCCGCGCAGGCCGATTCGCTGGTCGCCGTATGGCGCGAAAGGCAGTGCTGCGACTCGTTCAGGGAGTTCTTCGACAACTATATTCTGGTGGACAGCACACAGACCGGCGCTGTTCCCGACTCGGTCTATACCCGGCGTCTGCGCGACCTCGCATCGCCCATCCAGCTCCCCTACAACAGCATCGTCCGGGGCTACATCAACCGTTACACCGACTCCCGCTACGGCACGATCAGCCGGATTCTGGGCATGTCGCAGTACTATTTCCCGCTGATCGAGGACGAGCTGCTCAAAGAGGGGCTTCCCATCGAGCTGCGGGCCCTGCCGATCATCGAATCGGCGCTCTCCGTCACGGCCGTATCGCCCATGGGCGCCGTAGGACTGTGGCAGTTCATGCCCTCGACGGGCAAAAGCTACGGACTTGAGGTCAATTCGCTGGTCGACGAACGCCGCGACCCGGTCCGTTCGACGCAGGCCGCCTGCCGTTACCTCAAAGACCTTTACGCCATCTACAAAGACTGGTCGCTGGCCATCGCCGCCTACAACTGCGGTCCGGGCAACGTCAATAAGGCGCTGGCCCGCGCAGGCGAGAAGAGCCGCACCTTCTGGGACATCTACGACTACCTGCCCCGCGAAACGCGCGGCTACGTCCCCGCCTTCATCGGTGCGTCGTATGCCTACGCCTACCACCGCCAGCACGGCATCGAACTCACCGAAGCCCCGATTCCGCTGGCCACCGACACCGTCCGCATCGACCGGATCATGCACCTCCAGCAGATCGCCTCGACAATCGACGTGCCGATCGAAACCCTGCGCCAGCTCAACCCGCAGTATAAACTCGACATCATCCCGGCCACGACCAAGCCTTACACGCTGGTGCTTCCGCAGCGCAGCCTGACGCAGTACGTCGCCAACGAGCCTGCTATTCTGGCCAAAGACTCGCTGTACCTCAAGGAATACATCAACCCGGCGAACCTCGACAAGAAGCGTCAGGAACGTTCCGGAACAGTCTATACCGTCAAAAAGGGCGACACGCTGGGCGCCATCGCCCGCCGCTACCGGGTGACCACGGCGCAGCTCATGCGCTGGAACAACATCAAGAGCGCCCACAAACTCCGCATCGGACAACGGCTCCGCATCGAAGGAAGGTAAGATGATCTGCGACCACGATACCATTGCAGCTCCGGCCACCGCCGCAGGAGGGGCGCTCGCCGTCATCCGCGTAAGCGGCAGCGACGCGCTGACGATCTGCGACCGCATTTTCCGGGGAAGTGCGCCGCTGGCCGATGCCGGGGGCTATACGGTTCATTACGGCCATATCATGGCCGACGGGCGAACGCTCGACGACGTGCTGGTCACGGTATTCCGGGCGCCCCGTTCCTATACGGGCGAGGACGCCGCCGAAATCTCGTGCCACGGTTCGCAGTACATCGTTTCCGAAACGCTGCGTCTGCTGACCGCCGCCGGCGCACGCATGGCCCAACCGGGCGAATTCACCATCCGGGCCTATCTTGCGGGCAAACTCGACCTCTCGCAGGCCGAAGCCGTGGCCGACATCATCGCCTCGTCCTCGCGGGCGTCGCACGCGCTCGCCGCCAACCAGATGCGCGGGGGTTATTCCGCAGCGTTCGACACCCTGCGCGAAAAACTGCTGCACCTCGCCTCGCTGCTGGAACTCGAACTCGACTTCTCGGAAGAAGAGGTCGAATTCGCCGACCGCACCCAGCTGCGCGACACCATGCGGCAGATCAAGGAGCGGATAGACGCCCTGCGCAGCTCGTTTTCGCTCGGCAACGCCATCAAGGAGGGAGTCGCCGTAGCCATCGTCGGAGCGCCGAACGTCGGAAAAAGCACCTTGCTCAACCGCCTGCTCAACGAAGAACGGGCCATGGTCTCGGACATCGCCGGCACGACGCGCGACGTCATCGAAGAGCGCGCCAACATCGACGGGATCGTTTTCCGGTTCCTCGACACGGCCGGCATCCGCAGCACGAACGACACCCTCGAACAAATGGGAATCGCCCGCACCATGTCGAGCATCGAACGGGCGCAGATCATCATCCGCCTGATCGACGCATCGCAGCCCGCCGTATCGGTATCCGGCGGAAACCTTTCATCCGGACAAACGGGCCGGAAATCCGCTCCTGCGGTTCCGAGCGCCGATTCGGCCGCCGACACCCAAAGCCCGGACTTTCCGCTCCGTCCCGACCAAACGCTGCTGACGGTATACAACAAAATCGACAAAACACCCGGTCTCGCACTTCCCGAAGGCGCCGTCGGCATCTCGGCACGCAACGGCGACGGCATCGACGACCTGCGCCGGATCCTGCGCGACGCGGTCGATACGGAAGCGCTCTACCACGGCGGCACGGTCATCTCCAACAGCCGCCATTACGAAGCCCTGACGTCGGCGTCCGAAGCCCTGAGCGCCGCCCTCGACGGTCTGCGCGACAACCTTCCGACCGACCTGCTGAGCGAAGAGATCCGTCAGGTCATCCGCCATCTGAGCGGCGTCACCGGGCAGGACATCGTCCCGGAAGAGGTCCTCAAAACCATATTCTCGAAGTTCTGCATCGGTAAGTAGGATATTGTAATCAACTGCAACGAATTAGAACCAACTATAATGAAGCCGCTGATTTTCAGTGGCTTTTTTATTTGCCAAAAATCCAGCTATAAACAGTTGGATACTGTTGTTCACCATATTTTTCTACCGTATTTCTACCGCGAAACATTTTCGGGATTTGCCCCAATGTCACGATGACGCAGTAGTTGACGTATGTTGACAATGGTTTACGTGAGTAGACAAAAAGGGAAATAAAACGCAGCCTTTATTGCTGACCGCAAGGGCTGAAATTGCCCGAACAACGAAAGTTCATGTTTAACGAAAATATGGAGGACAAACAAAATGGAAGTAAAAAGAATCTGCCAGTGGTGCGGCAAGCCTTTCATGGCAAAAAAGACTACCACAAATTATTGCAGCCCGCAATGCTCCAAAAGAGGCTACAAACACCGGATGAAGGAGCGCAGAATGGAACTCAGGGAAATTCAGGAAATGCTTGAGTTAAAGAGAAAGCTGGAAAGTCAGGAATACTTCACTTTTTCTCAAGTCTCCAGACTGATGGGTGTTTCTCGCCAGTATGTCTATAAGCTGGTGAAGGAAGACAAACTTCGTGCATCCCGGCTAAGTTCGAGAATGTCACTCATCCGCAGAAGCGACATTGAGCTGATGCTGAAAACCAAACCTTATGAAAGCATCAAGCCAAAGGATGATGTCGATATAACCGAATATTATACAGCCGAACAGATTGCGGAGAAGTACAAGGTAAATACCAAATGGGTATGGACATATACCAGAGAACATGATGTCCCCAAAATCAAAGTCCACCAATTTAACTATTACAGCAAGAAGCATATCGATGCGGCATTTGCCAAGTACAAGACGGATGACGCCTTGACCGAATGGTACACACCGGAAGAGATTGAGGAAAAATATGGAATGACCCGTGTAGCCATCCGCTCGCATGTCTATCGCAACAATATCCCCTCGAAGAAAGAGCACGGCCAGATATTCTACTCCAAACTTCACTTCGACCTGTCAAAACAGACCGCCGAAGATGACTCGTCTGAATACTACACCGTACAGGAAGCTATGAAAAAATACAATCTCACCAGGGATTCAGTTTACGGCATCTTGCAATTCCACGAAATAAAACGGGAGAAGAAAGGCAGGTTCGTGCGCTTTCTGAAGGTGGAATTCGACCACATCATGGGAGCCCGTTAGTGGCTAAATGCGACCGACTGTAATTATCGGGAAATTATTTCCTGCTGATTATGGTCTGTATAAAAGCATTAAGGATTTTCGCAGCAAAAATCAGTTACAACCATTTAATATTCAACATTATGTCAGAATGCAAAACAGTTACATTGAGGACGCGCCCTTTGAAGAAAGGTATGCTGTCGTTCTATCTTGATTATTATCCGGGCTACCGGGATCAGGAAACAATGAAGACCATCCGCCATGAAGGATTGAACATTTACATCTATGCCAATCCCAAGAATCAGCGTGAACGCGACTTCAACGCTGCCATGTCGGAAAAGGCCGAAGCAATCCGGTGCCGGAGGTTTGAAGCCATCGTAAATGAACGGTACGATTTCTTCGACAAGCGCAAGTACAAAGCGGACTTTCTGGAGTATTACCGGAAGCAGCTCCGCAAGCACGACCAGAAATGGGGATTTGTCTATCAGCACTTCTACAACTTCGTTCACGGCAAATGCACTTTCGAAGAAATAGATGTAGACCTGTGTAACAAGTTCCGGAAATACCTGCTTAACGCAAAGCAACTCCGGCGTGACGGACAAATTTCAAAGAACTCCGCCTCCGGCTACTGGTCTACTTTCCGGGGATTTCTGAAGATTCTGTACCGCAACAGGATGATAAAGACCAATGTCAATGACTTTCTGGAAAAAATCGAATCGGAAGATGTTGCCAAGGAATACCTAAGTGTGGAAGAGCTGTATTGTCTGGCTGAAACTCCGTGCAAGATATCTGTTCTAAAGACTGCTTCTCTCTTTTCGTGTCTGACCAGTTTGCGGCTCAGCGATATACTTTCCCTTTGCTGGGAGGAAATCGTTGACTTTGCAGCTGGAGGAAAATGTGTCCATACCATCACCCAGAAGACCAAGACGGAAGACATCATCCCGATAAGCGATGAAGCCTTGGAACTGATCGGGTACAGTCCCGAGAAAAAAGGTCTTGTGTTCAAAGGCCTGAAGCGGAGCTGGACGCAGCAGCCGATGAAGGAATGGATCCGTTCCGCAGGAATTACCAAAAACATAACTTTCCACTCATATCGCAGGACATACGCAACCCTTCAGGCTGCAGCGGGTACTGATATCCGTACCATCCAAAGCAACATGGCACACAAAAGCATCACTACCACTCAACGCTACATGAAAGTAGTCGACAGCAACAAGCGTGAGGCGACCACCAGAATCACATTGACAAGAAAGGGCTGACCAGACTGATTCGTGCCTGTTTTATCGGTTAGAGTATGATTTTTCGCTGAAAATCATACTCTAACCATATTTTTTCTTAATTCCCGGCTGATTTTCCGCCATTATTTACAACTGTCTGAAACCGGACATCTATTTTTGTCCTATCACAATTCCAAATAATAACAGTTTATGGCAGATAACAACCGAATATCCATCAAAAAGACAAGCCAGGTTCTTGCGATTACGTGTGTCGCCTATACGACAGTGGCAACAATATTGTACAACAATTATCAGATTGACCTGATCGACTATTCCACTCCGGTCATATTAGGAACCGTAGCAACCATCATGTCATGCGCTGCACTGCAACGCCTGTTCTGTTCTCTACTCTCCAACAGCTATCTTTCTTTTGGCTGCAAGGAGTTATCCTCAAGAGGAACTGTCCCTTCCGAGACAAATCCTGATACCCAGGAAGAATTGCTCCAAACTGATAATGCAACCAGTGAAAAACAGGTCGAGAGTCCATATCTTAAGGAATATGAAGCCCACATAGAAGAATTGCGGCGCAATGAAATGGAGAAGAAGAGCGCTATTGTGCATGCGATACATGAATACACCACACACGAAATGTCACAGTTCTTATCCATAGACGATCTTGAAATTCTCCATGAGAACATAGAATCTCTGGCATACGGACAAGCGGAACCATATAAACCGATTCGTTCCAAGCCCGATAATCAAATCAAGTCCCCCTCGCTAAGACATTATGCATGGAATATCGGGGAGAGACTTGATATCCCTTTAATCGACAGGGCAAAGTTCATAAAAACAATATTCCCGCATGAACTGGAAAATGCTACAATCGAATACCTTTGTAAAAATCTTCGTGACTCAGTTCCCGCCATAATTGCTATAGATGTCCCGGAGAACGGGGACTATCATTTCAGTTGTATGCAAACTTCAGCAGACAGCGATAATTAGTTTCTGCTGATTATAATCTGCATAATATCATTATATTGGTTTGCAGCATGTTTAACATTTAAATATAAAAAACATGCCAAACGAGAAACTGACATTCAATGACCTGCCGGAAGTGGTAGGCAAACTTTGCGAAAGAATCGAGAGTCTCGAAAATGCGTTGAAGGACAATTTTGCCAAACAGGTTCCTGTCAAAGAAAACCTGCATGTTCCCATGACCGTGGAGGAAGTATGCAGTTACCTTGGAATATCCAAGTCATCCTTCTATTACAAAGCCAAACACGGAGGGATACCTGTCATCAAGCAGGGGAAGCATCTGTTCGTATATCGCGACGAACTGGACAAATGGCTGGAGACAGGAAGAAAAAGCCAGATGCCTCTGAGCTTCGAGGAGGAACACGAGCAGATGCTTGCTGCGACAAGACATAAGGCCAAACCAAGAGAACTGTAGGAATATGGAAAAGACGAGCTGCAATATTCCTACTCCGGAGGAATTGAGAAAGTACATAAATGAATCGGTCATAAGTGTGACCGGGACATACGAACAGTCCGCTTCCGTACTTATGGTGGATGACTCCACAATCGGGACTCTGGGAAACTTCAGTGCATCCATTGGAAAGGCCAAAAGCAAGAAGACCTTCAATGTCTCCGCCATCGCTGCGGCTGCCCTGAAGAATGGCACAGTGCTGCATTACCGTGCCTGCTTCCCGGAGGGGAAAAGGAAGATTCTCTACGTTGACACGGAACAGGGCAAGAACCATTGCCAGATTGTTCTGAATAGAATTCTGAAATTGGCAGGTCTACCAAAAGACTGTGATACCGATAATCTGACGATGCTGGCACTCCGGAAATATTCGCCCGAAATACGACTGGCTATAACGGAAGAGGCTATCGGCATGATACCCGATTTAGGTCTGGTCATCATAGATGGCATCCGGGACTTCATCCATGATATCAATTCACCCGGTGAATCCACCGATGTGATATCCAAATTCATGCAATGGACCGATGACAGGCAGATACACATCCATACCGTCCTGCATCAGAACAAGAATGACGAGCACGCGCGTGGTCATGTCGGCACGGAACTGAACAACAAGGCGGAAACAGTCATGCAGATAGAGCCGGACAAAGACGACAAGTCCATAAGCGTGGTGGAAGCCATACACAGCCGTGACCGTGAGTTTGAACCGTTTGCCTTCCGGGTAAACGATGATTCCCTGCCCGAACTGGTGGAGTCATATCAGCCCCAGAAAAGGCAACCAGGACGCCCGCCTAAGGAACCGTTCGACCCGTACAAGGAAATACCTGAGAATACGCACCGTTCCGCTTTGAACGCCGCTTTTGAGGACGGGAACATCAGCGGCTATAACGGCTACCTTGAACGGCTGAAAGAGGGCTACGGACGGCAGGGAATAAAACTGGGGTACAACAAGACGGTGGAATTGGCAAAGTTCCTATGTAACAAGCGGATGGTCGTAAAAGAAGGGAAAGAATACAAATTCAACCGGGATTTCCATTATTGAGCCACTATGCCATTAAATCCCGGTGTGACATTTTTCTGTGACATTTCCCGGCTTTACTTTAATGCCGGGGTGTAGATATAAGAATAAAGCAAAGCTATGGCAGGTTTCATCATGCAGGTGCAATCTGCCATACTTCCTTTTGTATGTACATTGGAAACCGGACAGCATCTGTATTATTTGAAGCGAAACTATCATCCATGCCGGGCTTGCCCGTCTGCCAGTAGTAAACCCAATGGGGGAGCCTAATACCCCATTCGCCTTTCGGCGACAGGATGCGTGCCACTTAAAACAGCAAGCTGGGCACGGGAAAATCACTATAGGGATTGGACAGTGGACGAAAAATCCTATCTCTCTTGTAGCCAACGATGATATCTGCTTTATGCACATAGCTTCCGCAGAAGAACCGGATAGGACTTTAACCAAGTTATGATTTGAGGCGATAGTTATGGTTGGCGCAAAAACACATCATGTGAAACAGGGATAATCCAGCGATACCTTAGTGTAAGGTCTTCAACAAAAACTCTTGAATCCATTCGGCAGAATATCGGACAGTCCCATGCTTTGGCTATTAGACATTTTGTTGATATTGTATCCCCTACTTTCGAGCTTGGTTTGCCATGTTTGCAGTCAAACTCGTTATCAGCATCAAGTTACGAATGTTCAATGAGTATACCACATACCCACTTGCAAAAATTGGTTCATGTTATGGCAAACTTTTATCATGGATCTGGCAAACAAAATTTCTTTGACTGGATAATCTCAGCAACAATCCATCTTGAAAATCCGGCAAACACGGAAACAATATCCGGCATAGTCAATTGATACATCTGCCTAATATGTCCATATTAACAATGCTAGAAGCTTATTCCAACAATTTGCACGAACTGGCAACAGTATATTGAGGACAGAAGAAAAGTCAGATTAAATCTGGAAAATTTGAATTCAAATTTCCAGCAATCATATGATAATATCTTTCATTTAAAGCTTTCAGCTACAATGTTGCAACTCGAGCTACTCTGTATAAAGTCATACCCATGATTTCCGAGCAAACTTGACGAGTTCAAACAATATATAAAGGGGTTTAGGGATTTATCATTAGAATCATTGCAGATGATATGCTAATGTTTCCAGATATTCCGACCTAGGCTATATGTGATACCAATTACATTCCCAGTCTATAGTTCCATGTTTTTCGAGGCTCATATAGTTAAAAAGTTACATCTAAGCAAAAAATCACTCCTTCAAATCCCCGTTTATGGCTAGCTTTTCGTATCTTTGTTTTATTTTATAAGAGGTAACTTTATTCCCACCTTGTACAATCTTACATATCCTGATATTCTTTCAAATTCGGGCTCCTTTTCCCGATTGAACGTAAAGAACTCATTTTTATCTTGGTCTGGATATATTATCAAGCATTTTATGGGAATGGCACTTTCTTCATCTAAACCCAGTAATTCGTAAATTTTACTTAGACGAGCATACCCAGACACTTCTCTGGCATCCTCCTTTGATATGGTTTTGCATTCTTTATATCTAGGTTTGTACTTGGCATCTATCACATATGGATTGGGCCATAACTCAGGTTTTAAAAGATAGTCAAGTTCTTGGAAATGCGCACGAACATGATAACTAATTTCATTTTTTCCAGTAAAAACTCTACGTAAGTGATGAAATACATATAGCTCAAACAGTTTACTTGTATCTATCCAAAAAGGTGGCGTAGAAATGTCATTTTGTCCTATAGTCGTAATATCATAACTATAACGATGTAAAAGCAGTTGAGCGAATTCAATTGCCTGATTATAATCCCTATAAACGGGATTACCTTTATATGTTTTTATTGTTCTAACACATATATCGTCGCTTATACTATCAAAATAAGGTCGTATAAATCTAACTTTTTTATTCAACAGCTCTGTGTTTACAGCATATTTATATACTTCCAACTGTCTAACACAGAAACGAAATGCTAATTTTAAAATTCTATTTTCAGGTGAATCAATTCCATAAACCTGATACTTACATACATTATTGGTTATACGTCCTTTCGCTATATTTGTTCGTATATTTTGGTCAACCATTATACGACCCTTAATTTTATTATGAAAATTCTCATTTACTATGTAAAAACTCTTTTTCAGCCCCTTCTTTACAATCAAACTAAGTATGTTAAGGTACTCTGTTATAAGAAATATACTTAGTAAATCTTGTTGTTGCGAAACTTTAATTGAAGGCTTATTAAAATATATAGTTACAAGATCACTTAAATGATTGTAGTTTTCACACTCTGTTAATGAATCATTTAACATGCGTATATAATCTATCTCATAACCCTCGTTCATCTTGGGATTAACTTGTATAGCTACATTTCCCGTAGAAAGCCAATCAAGCCCAATGAAATATGAGCCTTTGGCAAAGATATGGTCATTATCTCTACTGAGGGACAAGCACATTTCTTTATCATTATCTTTTCGACAAACAGAAAACACAATATCTTCCCCATCTTTCATATGAGGAATAATATCTTGTGCTATATCTTGATGGATACAAGTATTTTCAGCTATTTGTTCTTGAAGTCGTATTAGTTTCATTGTTCTGTCGCAGTCAAATAAAGCTTGTCTATTGTTTGTTGTGCTTCAGATGTCAAAACTCCATCTCGAATATATTCTTCAAGCAAGGGAATAATTTCAAAAAGCAATCTGTCTTGAAGCGCATATTCGCCATCCATGATGAAATAGCTATGACCAATCCAAACATCCTCTGGTCTATACTCTTCTGATAATGTTTCTGCTGGTAGAAGCTTAATCGTATCGTCAAATCCACTTTCAGCGTATTCGTCATAATTACTTATAAACAAACTACTTACCTCACGAAACAATTCAGAGTTAAAATTATCATCATCAATCTCTTGTGGCTTTACAGTAATAAACGCGAATCTTCTTCTAATAGCATAATCAATAGTATCAAGAGATCTGTCTGCGGTATTCATCGTTGCAACCAGAAAAACATTTGAAGGTATATAGAATTCTTTCTTTGAATATGGTAAAAGTACGCTTTCAGCATTCCTCATTCCTTTCCTTTTATCTGGCTCAAGCAATGTTATCAGTTCACCAAATATTTTCGAAACATTCCCTCTGTTAAATTCATCGATAACAATTACGTATGGCTTATTATTATCAATCAAGGTTTTGGATGCTTCATACTTATCCAATAAAGACTTAACCTTATCCAAGGTTATGGCATTCAACCTATAAACCGTTCCTAAAGTCATAGTTTTGTCATCGTTTAACTTTACGATATCTTCATTTATATCTTTAACAAGCCATTTAACTCTACGTACTCGTTTATAGTGTTCAAAATTATCATGCCACTCGTATTCACCGGTAACGATGCCTATAGCATCAATGGTACGGCTTGAATAGCAACTCATTACAATATCTCCAACCTTCATCGTATTAATGAAAGCATTCAATATTGTTTTACCCTCTCCATTGTGTATTGACCAATCCGTTTCTTCTGTTATATTTTCACCATATCCATCCCATCCTATACGGATATATCCATTTTTCATGCAGTCTCTGCGCACAGGATTATCACCAGTACCACTCAATGATACCTTCCATACTATTGCCTCATCTGATATATTCACATCTTTTTTTGCAGACAATGGACGTTCTGCCTCTGTACATAACCTCTTGAATATGCCAGGTTCAATTTTATATGTTACTTGATCGTTCTCTAAAACAGGACGTAGACCTTCCAGCCAATCCTCATAATCCATCGATTGGTGGAATGTGGTAAACATAACACGTTTTTCTTCTTTTAATCTATCGTAAACAGACATTAACTCTTTACGAGTAGCGTTATTAGCATCGAACTCCGGCTCACATAGACGTACTACTAGCTCTGGAATACGATACGTTTTACCTGTGCCAGGAGCCCCCTGAAGTATAACATTTTTTCGTTTTTTCCATAATTCAGTGTAAAATGAACCCCATTCCAAATAGGAGTCATAGTCAGAATTATCATATCCCAAATTATTCGCATTTGCAGATAATTCATAGAAAGTGTTTTCTTTAATCTCACCTGAAGCCATTTTCTTATTAATACTATCCAAAATTTTCATATATTCAGAATACTCAGGTGCCTTATTAGGTAATTTAATTCCATACTGCTCTTTTAAGTATTGCCTATTTGTACGATCAAAAGCCAAGAATTTTTCTGGACGAATCCAAAATAGCCCCATTGTAATATTCACTTTAATGATGAACTGCTTGATTACCGTATTGTATTCCTCTTCAAAGTTTTCATCATTAACAACTTTTATAAATAGGTTCCACAAATTCTGTATATCATTTTTCCCTCGATGGGATCTAAATCCAAAAAAATGAGACTTCTGATTATTAAGAACAGGAATACCTTCAAAATCTTTCGGAATATCTACTTTTATATCAAGTATGTTCTTAAATAATTTTGCTGAATTTATCCTATTCTCATGTTTAATACCCCTATTAAACAAGCCAAATACGGTAAATGGATCAATATCTTCTAACAAATCTCCTTCGCCTCCTTGATCGTGAAGGTATTTAGCAAGCAGTTCATCTCGATTATCATAAATCAAATTCAACAGTCGCTTTCTATCTTTTTGAAATTGCGTCAATCTTTGAGCAAACTCTTTGTAATATGGAATCCAAGTAAAACTCATATCTATGTTTGTTTTCTAATTTGTTGCTAATGATAATATCTATATCTGTTATTCACAATATATTTTTCATCTTTATGTTACTATTTAGAATCATATATTTCTAAATTATGTTCAAAAATTGTAGAAAATTGTTTTTGCTCGTTTTTCGCAATACCCAGTTGGGTTGCCAGTATTTGCCAATCTTTGACTGCGACAAGGACCTCTCCGATGATTTGCAGTGCAATCTGCTTCGGGAGCATATATTCCTCGCAGGAGGCCAGCAATTCATTCAAATCCGATTTATTGGTATAGCTGTTGATTAACAGACTCTGATACTCATTCTGCGTTGGATTCATATCGTAAGCCGGAGCCAAAGTCCACCCCTTGGCAGTTAGAAGAAAACCATGATTACGGAAATGGTCATCGCTATTCCCAATGCAGATATTGAATGCAACTCTGTGATACAGTTCTTGCAGATTATCCTCCACGTTGGTACAGTTCTGAAGTATGAAATCGACAATATCCAGATAGCCATGGCCGGTATTGGCATTGTCACCATCATTCAAGCCCAAAAGAGTCATAGCGGAAGCAAAGTGTATGCGCTTACCGTCTTCCTTCCTGTCAAATCGTCGGGAAAGCAATGTATGGTATTTGTCGTTTGTGAAGATTACTTTTGTCTCTGCTGCGTGTATGCCGGCCTTCTTTGCCAATAGGTGTGAGAAATGTTCCCAAAGCCCAGTATCATAATCATCTTTGCGGGACGGAAACTTTGCTATATGCAGGATCTTGTTCTCGTCAATTACGCTTGCCTTTGGACGCGCCCCGCCAAGGGATGAACCCGGTTGTACAAGCTGCTCGATCCAGCGTCTTTCAGGCAGGTGGTTCTCCTCTTCACTTTTTTCGATCTCAGAACTGGCAGCAATTAGTTCTCGGATATCGGTTATTGGTGGAATTCTCAGAACTTCACTTGCATTGATATATTCTCCGTCCAAGGAGTCCTTAAAACGGAGCCCACCCATGCGGGAGTAGTCTTCGATTCCGACAAGATAGTCAAAGGATGAAAGACGGCGGACAGGACGCTTCTCCTCTTTCGCCAGAATCTGTTCCCTGCGATTTATCAATGTGCGTCCCCATCTGTCTGGAAGGGCATCAGAAAAACATCCGAAAATATCCTTGCCAGGAGCTGTATATTGCTGCCCTGGATAGTTGTTCAAGTCATCACTCAGAAACAAGTTGCCATAGTCCCTTAGCCAGTCATCACTATAGCAAAATCCATAACTGTCTGAGCCACGAAGTGATTCATAGCTCAGTTCTCCGATCAGCCTTGGTTCTTTAAGCCAATCAAAGTCAGCAAAGACATATAGTCGTTTCATGGCTTATTCTTTTTTAGATGCTCTCTCTCGCTTTTTCAAACTCAAATCCTGTAAAGCCTTTCCCATCGCGTCTTCTTTGGCAAGCAGAAGTATATCATCATCCAGTTGAAGCGCATAGAGAACTCTGAGATAAATGCCGATAGCTACTGTCGGTATACCCTTTTCAATCCGGCCAACCGTAAGTGGAGAGCAGGTTGCGCGTTCGGCAACCTGAGCTATGCTGAGATTCCTGCGCAGCCTAGCCAGTTTGATCTGCTCACCCACTATCTGCATCTTCTGCTCTAGTTTTCTTGGCAACTTGGTGCCCATTGTATTTTTTGCCATATTCAACATATCATATAATATGCAAATGTACTACTTTTTATCTATTTAATGATGTATTATAGGTGAAAAATCGCAAGAATAGAAGATATGGTATTTAAGCGGTTCTACACTTTTTCAAGCGAATAAATCGAATTCGTCACACTTTTTCCATCGAATGAAACTCCATTTATACACTTTTCCATCAAAATTGAGGCTTAAAATCTACACTTTTCCATGAAATCAGCACCTTTACTTTATCCCCGTATTCATGTATACGCCAATTAAAGTAAAGTCAAAATAAGGGAAGAAAAGAAATGGCTTCGCCAAACAGACCAACCGATTTGACGATGTCTACCAATGATACTGCCTGTTTATTCTTTTGGCTGCAAAATCTTCGTGACTGCATCTTGCTTTTAGTTGACATCAGTTGGTGAAAATCCCACTTATTTTCGTACCTTCGCAACGGATAGAAAACAGGTGGACTTCGGACGTGAAAAGGGAGTTTTCCCGTTGGTTCTGATTCAAGTGAAAAGTGCAGCAAAACGGACGGTTTTTGGACCTGAAAAACAAGCGAGAAAAGGCTTTTCTACCGTTTAAAACGCAACTCTTTCATATTCAAGTTGTTCGGTATACTGCATCGGCAAATAGCCAAAAACAAACCGGGACCGACATCCGATCAGAAGATGCCGGTCCCGCTGCTTTATCGAGCGGACAAGGAATTGGCCTGACGCGCCCTAGGCATTCTGCCTGCGAAAATGCGACACACGTCCATCGCCTCTTCCGGAAGAGAGGGTATCGGGGCGGAATCCGGATAAGGGTGCGGCGCGACTACCGCCGCGGCTTCGGAAGACGCCGAGCAATCAGCGTATCGGCCGCATAGAGACCGGGACCTGCGGCGTACATCAGCACGTAAACCGACAGATAGGCCAGCGCCAGTTCGCGCGCCGCGAACGGATCGCCGCCGTGTACGGCGAAGAAAGCCACGCACATCGTGAAAATCATCGGGATAAGAGCCAGCCGGTAGAACAACCCCGCGATAAACCCGACAGAACAGACGACTTCGCCGAAGATCGCCAGCGCGAGCGAAACACCGCCGCCGACACCCAGCGGATCGGGAAACGCGGCGGAAAGCGCATCGAAGTTCTGCCACTTGGCGATGCCGTGCGACATCAGCAATCCTCCGAAAATAATGCGGACCGCGAGCAGCAGCCACGAATTGCCGGCGGTATAGGGTTTGTCCGAAAACAAAAATCTCAGTATTGTATACATAATCTTGGAAATTTATGCTCTAATATCACAATAAATGCCGGAATTTCCAACACTCCGCCACACAATTTCGGACATCCGCATGCGATATGCCCCGGACCGCGCAACGGCAAAGGGAGCATGCTCCGATTTTTCGTATCTTTACCGCAGCAATTTACAACATCGCCATGATCCAGCAGACCGAATTCACACTACGCCCCCGCACCCGCGGGTTTCACCTCGTCACGGACGAAATCACGGCCAACCTGCCGCCGCTGCCCGACGCCGGGCTGGTGCATCTCTTCATCAAACACACCTCCGCAGGTCTTTCGATCAACGAAAACGCCGATCCCGACGTCCGCACGGACCTCTCGGCCATCTTCGACCGGCTGGTCCGCGAGCGCGAATCCTACTACGTCCACACGCTCGAAGGCGACGACGACATGCCGGCGCATGCCAAATCGACGCTCACGGGCGTCGAGCTGACAATACCCGTCACACAGGGCCGGCTCAACCTCGGCACATGGCAGGGCATCTACCTCTGCGAATTCCGCAACCGCGCTTCGGGCCGCCGCATCGTCGCCACCCTAATCGGATAGTCCGGCCGCAATTCAGAAGACAAGCGGACGCGCTGGCCGAAAAATTGCATCTTTCCGAAACGGATCACCAAACAAGGGAAAGCAATGACGACAGCGACAAAACACAAGACCGCGGACCGGCTCACCGCCGAAGAGCGGCACGAACTGCCCGACTCGGCATTCGGGATTCCCGAAACGCGCGAATTCCCGCTCGTGGACGCCGAGCACGTACGGGCCGCCGAAGCCTACTTCCGCTATGCGCCCGACAACAAAAAGGCGGCTCTGGCCCGGCGTATCCTCGCCAAGGCGGCCGCATACGGCGTAAACGTACAGAGTCAGGTCATCCGCAGCTGGGCCGAGGAGTAACGCCGCGCGGAACGCCGGAACGAGTGAAGGCCGGGGCGTTCGTGCTCCGGCCTTCGCTTTCCGCGACCGGCCCCGGTCCGGATTCCGGTCCGCATGCCCCGAACCGACGAACCGCATCGAGCGTTTCCGCCACAAAAAACGGCGGCGGAAACCGATTCCGCCGCCGCTGTCGTCCGGACAATCCCGGCCGGTTACTGAGCATGCCCGCGCGTCGTATCATCCGCAGGGCGTCCGCAACCGTCTATTTATCCGAGGTCGCAATCACCAGTTCGCCTTTGCCCAGCGCATCGTGGGACACGAACCAACCACCGACCGGATTTCCGCCGCACGTGATGCCCGTAATCCGGCGGCCCGTTCCCTCGCGGCGGATCGACCAGTGGGAACCGTCGCCCAGCGACACTGCGACCTTGTCGAACAGCGGCACGGTGACGATATATTCGGGATCGGCCGGGGAATAGGTGTAAAGCCCGATGGCGTTGAAGACATACCACGACGACATCTCGCCGGCGTCGTCCATGCCCGACAACGCCAGTCCTTCGGGTCCCATGCCGTAGAACCGGTCCAGAATGTGGTCGAGCAGCTCCTGCGAACGCTCCTGACGGCCGATGAAGTAATACAGGTAAGGGAAACTGTGGTCGGGCTGGTTGCCGTGGCAGTACTGCCCGATAAAACCCGAAAGGTTGTCCACCTCGTAGCCCTTCCACGGAATCGAGAAGAGCTTGTCCAACTGCGCCCCGAACGCCTCGCGGCTGGGATAGAGACCGATCAGCCCCTCGGTATCGTGCGGCGCGAAGAACGCCTGCTGCCAAGCGTTGGCTTCGCGGTACATGTATTCGTAATAGGGATACTGGTCGTCGAAGGGCGTGATCCACGAGCCGTCGTCGAGCCGTCCGCGCATCAGGCCCGTCGAGGGGTCGAAGAGGTTCTTGTAATTGGACGTGCGCTTCATCAGCATATCCCGGTTCGCCCCATCTCCCAGCACATCGGCCAGCAGCGCCACGGCATAGTCGTCGTAGGCGTATTCGAGCGTTTTCGTAACCGCGGCTTTGCATACGGTCTGCGTCACGGGATTCTCGACATCCATTTCGGGGATATAGCCGCGGGCGACATACTCGTCGAGCCACGGGCGGATCGGCCCCTGCACGGTGGCGTTGCGCAGGACCAGCTCGTAGGCGCGGCGCACGTCGAAACCGCGGATGCCGCGCAGGTACACTCCGGCCACGAACGCCGAAGCGTGGTCGCCGTGGAAGAAGGTCGGCATGAATCCGCCCCGCTTTTCGCCCCGGTCGGTGTCCGAGCTGATGACGTCGGCCGCGACATCGGGAGCCAGCAGGCCGAGCAGAATCAGCTTGTTGCGGTAATCGTCCCAATACGAAGGCCCGGTGTAATAACGGAACCCGGTATTGACGACCTCGCCGTCCGCATCGGTAAACTCGCCGTTCACGTCGCTGCGCAGCGCGGGCCAGAGGAACGAGCGGTAAAGGCATGAATAGAACAATCCTTTTTCGCGCTCCGTACCTCCTTCGACACGGATCCGCCCCAGCAGATCGTTCCACACAGCGGTCGCTTCGGAGCGCACGTCGGCGAAACTCCTGCCGAGCATCTCGGCTTCGAGATTCTTCCGGGCGTTCTCCTCGCTCACGAACGAGAACCCGATCCGCAGTTCGACCGGACCGTCACCGTCGCCGAAGCGGACGATGCGGATTTCACGGTCTCCCTCCGCAACCGGCTCGATCCCGGTCACGGGACGGTCGGCCACGGCATAGAAATACATCTTCTCGCCCGTCTGCTGCCATCCGGCGAAGGCGTTGTCGCCCTCCTTACGGATATCCCATGCGCGAACATGTTCGTTCGAACGCTGCAGGTCGGCCAGCAGAGCCGCCTGCGCCCCGGCGGGATAGGTGTATTTATGAAACGCGCAGCGCAGCGTCGAGGTCAGCTCGGCATCGACGCCGTAGCGGTCGAGAAAAACCCGGTAGTAACCCGGAGCGGCCGATTCGCGCGCATGGCTGTAGGGCGAACAGTAGTCTCCGGGAAGCGGCGTGCCCGTGACGGGCAGCAGCGGAATATGGCAGAGGTTCCAATGCCCCTTGTTGGTGTGGGTAAAGCCGTAAATCACGCTATCCTCATACTGGTAGCCCGCCCCGCTGTGAAATTTGGTGACGGGGCTGACCTGCACCATGGCGTTGGGGAGCGACGAACCGGGGAAGACCTCGGCTCCCCACGTACGTTTGGTGGGCTTGAAGCCCAGATCGACGCTGTCCCAGAGCGTCGCGGTTCCCAGCAGGGGATTCACATAGTCGGTAAGGGGTTTCTGCGTCGGCGCGCACCCGGCGGCCAAGGCGAACAATACGATACAAAATCCGGTTTTCAACATAAGCGGTGAGAATTCGTTTCAGACAAAATTAGCGCTTTTCATCCGGCACCTGCAACCCCTTTCGGGCAAAAAAACTATCTTTGTCCCGCAGGCGGACTACTCTTGCACAAAACCGGACACGACGCATGGAGACACTCACGCAATTTCTGATCGACTGGGGCTACTGGGGCCTTTTCTTCTCGGCGCTGATCGCCGGCAGCATCGTGCCGTTCAGTTCCGAAGCCGTGATGCTCGTACTGGTGCACATGGGGCTGGACCCCGTGCTGTGCGTCGTCTCCGCGGCATCGGGCAATACGCTGGGCGGCATGAGCTGTTACTGGATCGGCACGCTCGGCAAGAGCGAATGGATCACCCGGCTGGGCGTAAAGGAGAAACAGCTGGACAAGGCCCGCCGGTTTCTCGCAGGGCGCGGGGCGATGATGGCCTTCTTCTCGTTCCTGCCCACCATCGGCGAGGCCATCGCCATCGTACTCGGCCTGATGCGCAGCAACGTCTGGCTCACGGGCGGCTCGATGCTCGCCGGCAAAACACTCCGCTATATCGTCGTGCTGGCGACTTTTCAGGGCGCTGCATCGCTTCTCTAAATCTTCAACGCATGGAATTCGAAATCGTAAAAACCGACACTCCGGACCGCAGCCTGCTGTTGCTGGCCGACGAATCGGAAGAGTCCGTGGCCGACTATGCCGGCCGCGGCACGACCTATGCCGCATGCCGGAGCGGGCAGATCCTTGGCCAGTACGTATTGCTGCATACGCGGCCCTTCACGGCCGAAGTGGTCAACATCGCCGTCGCGCCCGAATACCAGCGCCGCGGCATCGCCACGGCGTTATTGCAGCATGCCGTACGAACGGCCCGCGATGCGGGGTTCCGACTGCTCGAAATCGGCACGGGAGACATCGGCGCGGGACAGATCGCCCTGTACGAACGGTGCGGTTTCGTCCGCTGCGGCATCGACGAAGACTACTTCCGGAAGCACTACCCCGCTCCGATTTTCGAAAACGGCGTAGAGTGCCGCCATATGGTGCGCCTGCGCATGGAGCTGAGATAACGGATCATGTCGGTCGGATGGAACCCGTGGCACGGATGCCGCAAGATCAGCGAAGGCTGCCGCCACTGCTACGTATACCGGCAGGACGAACGGCACGACAAGGACAGCAGCGAGGTGCGTAAAACCTCGGCGTTCAATCTGCCCGTGCGCCGCAGCCGCGACGGACGGTTCAAGGTTCCTGCCGGAGAGATGGTCTACACCTGCTTCACGTCGGATTTTCTGGTCGAAGAGGCCGACGCATGGCGCGCCGAGGCGTGGGAGATGATCCGCACGCGCAGCGACCTGCGCTTCTTCTTCATCACCAAACGCATAGACCGCCTGATGCAGGTCCTGCCGCCCGACTGGGGCGACGGCTACGAGAATCTGATCGTGGGCTGCACAGTCGAGAATCAGGCGGCGGCCGACCGCCGGCTTCCGCTGTTGCTGGGAGCGCCCCTGCGCCACAAGCTGATCGTCTGCGCACCGCTGCTCGGACCGCTCGACATCGCGCAATACCTCACCTCCGAGATCGAAGAGGTCTCCGCGGGCGGCGAATCGGGCAGCGACGCCCGTCCGTGCGACTTCGACTGGGTGCTTTCGATCCGCCGGCAGTGTCTCGATGCGGACATTCCCTTCTGCTACCACCAGACGGGCGCACGGCTCGTCAAAGACGGCCGGCTGTACCGCATCCGCCGCCGGTTCCAGCACGCGCAGGCCCGCAAGGCGGGAATAGACTACAAGGTAAAACGATAGCCGCCCCGGTTTCCCGGAGCGGCTTGCTCAATACTACGGCATGTGATGCGGTCAGGCGTTGTTCGCGGCCAGCGGCGAAGCCTGCTGGTATACACGCGCGGCCAGCTCCTTGTCGAGCGTATAAAGCCCGAACTTGTTGCCCTCGACGGCCTCGCATGCGGTGATCATGTCGCGGGCCGACTCCTCCTCCTCGACCTGCTCGTCCACGAACCATACGAGCATGTTGGCCGAAGCGAAATCCTTGTCTTCGGCAGCGATCGACGCAAGGTTGTTGATCATCGAAGTCACCACCTTCTCATGCTCCAGCGTATCCTTGAACATGTCCAGCGGCGAAGCCCACTCGGTGCGCACCTCGGCGATCGGCTTCAGCTCGACTTTGGCGTCGCGCGAATTGATGTAGTTCATCAGGATGCGGGCGTGGTCCTGCTCCTCCTGAAACTGTACGAAGAACCAGTTGGCGACACCCTTCAGCCCCTTGGCCTCGGCATCCATCGACATCGAAAGATAGAGATAGGCCGACCAAAGCTCGGCATTGATCTGCTCGTTCAGAGCGTCATGTAATTTCTTGCTTAACATAGCTGTATTGTTTTAAGTTTGTGTTATTCTTTCCTGATACAAATATACAATAGTTTTCGCCGATTTGTGCGGAAATCCCATCATATTATTTTATAACACAATAGTCCCCGGTTATAACAAAAAAGACGGAACCTTCGCCGTGAAGATTCCGTCCCTGCCGGGGTATGCCGTCAGAAAATCGTGCCGTCGGCCTGAATGCGCAGTTCCGCTTCGCGGTCCGACTGCGGGTCCTCCAGTTCGAAGAGATACCACTGGCGTTCAGGGCTGTCGTAATGGTCTATGTCGTCGATCTCCCAGCCCGCGTACTGCGATGTCTGAAACGCCTGCATCACCGCTGCGGGGACCTCGCTCCTGCGCACTTCGGTTTTGGTCCGGAGCCAAGCGTCGCCGGCGCCGAAATAAACCTCGCGCGGCGTACGGCCGTCGATAATTTCGACTTCGAGTCCGCCTTTTTCACGCTCCGCATCGACGATGCGGGCGCCCGGATATTTCCGTCCGATAAAATCCTTCACAGCCTGCGGAAGCTCCTGCGGAAGCATATCCCCGTGGTCGCGGTCACCGTCCGCATCGGGCACGGCGCGCAGCAACACGCCGTCTTCCGAATAGACAAGCTCATACTCAGCGTCGCGCTGCTCGACTTCGAGCACATAGACCGTCTCCAATCCTTCGCGCGTCAGCTTATCCGCGTCGTCCACATGCCATGCGGCGTACTCGCCGCTTTCGAAAGCGGTGCGCACCGCCTGCGGCAGCAGGGCGTAAGGTACGTCCTCTTCGGTCATGTACCATTTGCCCGCGGCGTCGAACCACGCCTGCATGTCGGTTCCGCCTTCACGGAATTCGGCGACCAGATAGCCCTGCTTCCCCGCCCATTCGACATGTCCCGCACCGGGGAACATCCGTCCGAACGTATCCTGCACTGCGGCCGGAACCTTCACCGAATCGTCGTCGTCATCGCAGCCCGTCATCGCACCCAGCGACGCGAGGGCCAGCATCAACACTGCGAACTTTTTCATAATACCTCGCATAAAGGGCTGTCCACTAATTGTCGATATCGATCAGACGGAACTTGAGGTCGAACTTCAGGTCGAGTCCGTTGTCCAGCTCCACCTCGTAATCGCGGCGGTCGCGGTCGATGGCGACGATCTTGTTTTTGGGGTAATTCTTGGTCACATAATCGCGGATCTGCTGCGGAACGATTGCCGCCGGCACCTCGCCGTATTTGCATTCGACGTCCTTCCACTCGCCGTTCTTGGCGAATTCGACTTTGGCGCCGTTTACGAATACGACCTTGTAATCCTTGTCGAAAAGCTCCTCGTCCACCTTCGAGAAGGAGACTTCGACGCCTGCGAAGTGGGTTTTGATAAACTCCTGCGACACGGCCGGAAGTTCGCCGACGGCGATCGGACGGTCGTTGCCTGCGAAGGCGGGAGCGGAAGTTGCGAGCAGGGCTGCGCCTGCGAGAATCATCATGAGCTTTTTCATAATCGTTTTGCTATTTTGGTTCAACATTGCTTATCGTTTACAATGCAAAGTTGCGACCTAAAGCTGAAACGAATTTGAAATAAACGCCCCGATACGCTTTTTTTTGAATTTTATTTCGGAAAATGCACCGTGAAACAGTGGCACCTATTTATATACGCATATTCGGTCCGCAAACCGTAAAGACGGCACACGGCATCGACGATCGAAAGGCCCAGCCCCGTCGAGCCCTCCTTTTTGGCCCCCTGATAAAAGCGTTCGAAGATATGGTCCGCATCGAGCGCACCGCCCGCACCGCTGTTGCAGACGCTCAGACGATCCCCGGAAACGGTCACCGTCACTTCGCCGCCCGCATCTCCGTGGACATAGGCGTTTTTCAGCAGGTTCGTGACCAGACTGGCCCCCAGCGACGAATTCATGCGGGCCGCAAGCCGGCCCTCTTCGCGCAGGGAGAGGCGCATGCCCCGCCCGGCGTAAATCTCGGACATATCTTCGGCCGTACGCCTGACCAGCGCATTGAAATCGACCTGCTCCGTTTCGGGGAACTGGCCGTTCTCGATCTTCGACAGCAACAACAGCGAACGGTTGAGCCGCACCAGATAATCGAGCGTCCGCTGCACCTTCATAATCTCGCCCAACTGCTCCTCGCTCAACGCCGAGCCGTCGCCTACGAGCATCTCCAGCCGGTTGCGGCAAACCGCCAGCGGCGTCTGCATTTCGTGCGACGCATTGCCGATGAACTGCTTCTGGCGGTCGAACAGCACTTCGGCCCGCTCGGCATTGCGGATCGCCGCCTCGTTCAGCCGCCGGAATTCGGCGATCTTCGTATCGTTGGCCAGCGGAGCGTTCTTTCCGCCTACCCTGTAGCCGTCGAGCCACCTCAGCAGGGCATACAGGGACCGCAGGGTGCGGTGGAGCACCAGTATGTTGATCAGCAGAATGGTCAGCAGCAGGAAAAGATACAGATAGACGATCCACCAGAGAATCGCCTCCTGCAAATCGTCCTTCTCGATGGTCGGCGTCATCACGGTAAGCTCCTTATAGCTTCCCTCCCGGTCGCGGAAGATCATCCGCAGCACGCGCGCCGGCTCCTCCTCGTCCTTCTCCGGAATGAAAATCTCCTCGTCGCTGTAAACCATATGGGGCCGTGCGGCGGCGTATTCAGCCGAGACGTCGTGCAGGAAATAGCCGTTGTTGCTGCCCAAAAACGCCGCAGGAAGCTCACGGCCCGCAAGATTGCGTTTCACAAGCACCTCGGCATAGTTTTCGAGCGAATCGTCGACTTCGTCGTTGATCTCGTCGATCATCGTGAAATAGAAAAGCACCGCCCACGCCGCCAGCAGCAGCGAGAGCGCCCAAGACATATGGAGCAGGATGCGGTAAACGAGTTTCATGGCGTAACGAGTTTATAGCCGAAGCCGTAAACGGCGCGGATTTCGATGTCCGCCTGCGCGTCGTGCAGCCGGCGGCGCAGGTTTTTCATCTGGGCGTAGACGAAATCGAAATTGTCGGCTTGGTCGATGTGGTCGCCCCACACGGCTTCGGCCAGCGTCGTCTTGTCGATCATATGGTTCGGGCGGCTCATGAAATAATAGAGTATATCGTACTCCTTGCGCAGCAGTTCGACCTCCCGGCCCGCGATTTCCACCCGGCGGCTGTCGGGAAACAGCCGCACGTTTCCGGCATCGAGACTCTCCTGACCGCCGCGCTGGTGACGGCGCACGACGCTCCGGATCCGGGCGCTCAGCTCCGCGAGATGGAAGGGTTTGGGCAGGTAGTCGTCGGCCCCCAGTTCGAGTCCCTCGATCTTGTCGTCGAGCGAGTCGCGGGCCGAAATGATGATGATTCCCGCCTGCCTGCGCTGCCGCTTCAGTTCTTCGAGCAGTTGCAGGCCGCTCCCGTCGGGCAGCATGATGTCCAGCAGAATACAGTCGTAATCGTATCCGGCGATCTTGTCGAGCGCCGATGCATAATCGGCAGCCTGCTCGACCACATACTGTTCCCGGCGCAGGGTCTGCACCATGATCTCCCGCAGGGAGGGTTCGTCTTCGACAATCAGAATCTTCATAACCGCACTTTTTCCAGATGCAAAACTAATGCGCGAATCCGAAAAGAAACTGAAACCGCACATGTTCCGCGAAAGCCAAATATACGAAAATTCCCGGTTCCCCGAAACGCAAGGCGCCCCGGAATATGCAGAAAAGAGACGGAAACCATCACTGGTTTCCGTCTCTCTGCGGTCTATTTCTTCGGCGGGCTTCCGCCCGCACCGGAAAACTATTTCTCCGAAGAATCGATCTGGCAGGCTTTCGAACCGTCGTAAGCCCACTTCACATAGATCGCGCCCCACGTATAACCGCCGCCGAAAGCCGACAGAATCAGGTTGTCGCCCTTGCGCAGCACCTTCTCGTAATCGTAAAGACACGAAGGAATCGTCGCAGCGGTCGTGTTGCCGTTGCGGTCGATGTTGATCATGCACTTCTCATGTTCGAGTCCCATGCGGCGCGCCGTGGCGTCGATGATGCGCAGGTTGGCCTGATGGGGCACCAGATAACGCACATCCGCGGAGGTAAGTCCGTTGCGCTCCATGATCTCGACCGACACGTCGGCCATCTTCGAAACGGCGGCCTTGAACACGGCGTGTCCGTCCCACATGATCGTATGCCAGTTGTTCTGCACGGTCTCGACCGAAGCCGGATAGCGCGAACCGCCCGCCTTCATGTAGAGCTGCAGCTCGCCCGAACCGTCCGAACGGAGAATCTCGTCCAGAACGCCGTATCCCTCTTCATTGGGTTCCAGCAGTACGGCGGCGGCGCCGTCACCGAAGATCGGGCAGGTGGAACGGTCGGTGTAGTCCACGATCGACGACATCTTGTCGGCGCCGACGACCACGACCTTCTTGCACGAACCCGACTCGATGAATTTCGCACCCGTCGTAAGGGCGAAAAGGAAGCCGCTGCACGCCGCCGAAACGTCGTATGCAAAGGCGTTCTTGCATCCCGCCTGATCGGCGATCAGGTTGCCCGTCGAGGGGAAAAACATATCGGGGGTCACCGTAGCGCAGATCACCAGATCGATCTCCATCGGGTCCACCCCCGCTTTGTCCAGAAGGTTGATGACCGCGCGGGCGCCCATGTAGGAGGAACCTACGCCCTCACCCTTGAGGATATGGCGCGTCTTGACGCCGATATGCGACATGATCCATTCGTCGGACGTATCGACCATGGTGCTCAACTCTTCATTCGTAAGGATGTAATCCGGCAGATACTCACCTACACCCGTTATCGCTGCTGTTATTTTACCCATTAACTTTCTCTCCTAAATTGTGTGATTAATTTTTGAAAGCATGCTGCAGTTTGACGGTAAGGTCCGCCTTGATGCACTGCTCCGTCGAAAGGATCATGCTTTTGATCGCGCGGGCCGACGAGATGCCGTGGCCAATGATTACGGGCGCATTGACGCCGAGCACGGGCGTACCGCCCACGTTTTCGTAATTCATCGCGTCCCAGAACGCATTGCCGCCGCCCAGCTCCTTGTTGATGCGGTAAAGCCCCTCGGCCATCTTCAGCACCGTATTGCCCACGAAACCGTCGCAGACGATCACGTCGGCGACTTGGCCCGTAAAAATGTACGAACCTTCGACATTGCCCACGAAATTGATGCGTCCGTCCTCCTTCAGCAGTTCGTAGGTCGCCTTGGTCTGGGCGTTGCCCTTGGTCTCCTCCTCGCCGATGTTGAGTACGGCGACGCGGGGTTTCCCGATTCCGAGCACGGCTTCGGCGTAGATCGAACCGATCAGTCCGTACTGCGCCAGCACTTCGGGCTTGCAGTCCACGTTCAGCCCCACGTCCAGCAGAAGCGCGGGACGCCCCGCAATCGTGGGAACGATGGACGAGATCGTGGGCCGGATGACCCCTTCGATCGGTTTTACCGCATACATCGAGCCGACCATCATGGCGCCCGTACTGCCGGCGCTGGCAAAACCGTCGATGGCGCCTTTGGCCAGATAGCCGAAGCCTACCGTAATGCTCGAATCGGCCTTGGCCTGAAAGGTCTTGGCGGGATGGTCGCCCATCTCGATGACCTCCGTGGTCGCAACGATGTCGAAGCGCTCCGCGGAGCAGCCTTCGGCTTCGAGTACGGCTTTGATTTTCGCTTCGTCGCCGAACAATACGATGCGGCTGTCCGGCCCGATCGCTTCAAGTGCCAATACGGCGCCCTGAACCGCCGCCTCAGGAGCGAAATCGCCGCCCATGGCATCTACACCAATCTTTAACATAATCGTGCGATTTGGTTTAACTTCATATCCCGCTCTGTACCCGTCGGCAGGCCCGCATCACGGACCGTCCGGCCGCACACGGCGAAGACAGGGAGCTTCTGTAAACTAAAAAGAGAGCAGCCTCGCGGATGCACTCTTCTTGCCGTCTGATTTATTCAGCAGCCTTTTTCTCGATCGCCAGCTTTCCGCGATAGAAACCGCACTCAGGGCATACACGGTGGTACAGCGTGGCTGCGCCGCAGTTCGAGCAGGTAACTACCGTCGGAACGACAGCCTTGTAGTGGGTTCTTCTCTTATCGCGTCGCGTCGACGAGACTTTGTGTTTAGGATGTGCCATTTTACAATATAAATTATAAGTTTAACGTATTATCGATTCTCCTTATTGCCGCCGGCGCTATTTTTCCGGCGTTCGGTCCTCTTCCTGCGGCTCTTGGGCCTCCATCCGCTCCTTGAGCGCGGCCAGCTTGGCCCATTCGCCGCCGTCGTGCTCCTGCGCTCCGGCCCGCGCCTCGACGGCCGCGAGTTCCGAGTCGGATACGATGCGGAAGCGTTCGAGCATCTCCGGATTGCACTCCCCTTCGGGATGCACCCGCTGGTAAGGCAGCGACAGCACGATGCTCTCGTAAATGTACTGCTTCAGGTCGATTTCGTCTTCCATGGGCAGCAACCACATCACCTCGCCGTCGTATTCGTGCACCTCGTCGGAGAACTTCACCAGCAGCCGTCCCTGATAATGCACGGGAATCCGGCACTCTTCCAGACAGCGGTCGCACTCCACGACGACGCTTCCGTCCACCGTAACGTCGAGCGTAAGCATCGCTTCGCCGCGCTCCAAGGCGACCGTCACTTCGCATGCTCCGTCCTTGATCTCCGGACTTTCGAACTCCTCGAACAGCGAGCCGTCGACCTCGAAACGAAAGTCATGCAAACCGGGTTTCAGCCCTTTGTAAGCAATCGTATACCTTTTAGTTACCCCCATACGAGCGCATTTAGGGCACAAAGTTACGAAAAAATAAGACATTTGCAAAGAAATCGCTCAGTTTTAGCACCCCGCGCTCCAGACGCCCGTCCGGCAAACCGTCTGCGGCGGGGCGGAGCGATTTTCCCGGCACGAAATTCGCCGAAGAGCGAAAAATCGCTATATTTGCACCGTATGGCAGCAACTGAAGGATTCTCGATCGAAATATCAAGCCGTTACGACGGCTGGTGGCGTTACAACGCAGCGCTGATGTGCGGCTGCTTCGACGCCGGCGACGAACGCATCGGATTCGCCTCGGCCGAATCGCACGTCGCGGACGTCGGCGCGAACCTGACGGCAAAACCCGCGGACATGGCGGGCGACCGCAGCCTGCGGCTCGAAACCGCTGCGTGCGACCACCTGCTGCTCTATATTTATATTGTACCCCACACGCTGCCCGCAGGCAACGACATCGCCGACACGCAGCCGTTCGAAATCACCCTCCGCATCGCATACGGCGGCAAAGTGCTCCGCAGCGAAAAACGCCTTATCAACCAGTGGTCGGGCGCATCGGTCGAGATGCGGGTGGATCGTCAGGACAAATAACAATAAACGACAAAAAAAGAGGGATCCGGTTTCCCGAATCCCTCCGCTTTATGCGTCGGCTTACGACTATTTGTTGTTGTAAGCGGCCATCTTTTGGATCAGCATGACTACCTTGTTCGAGTAGCCCCACTCGTTGTCGTACCAAGCCACGAGCTTCACGAAGTTCGGGTTCAGCGCGATACCGGCCTTAGCGTCGAAGATCGAAGTGTTGGCGTCGCCCGTGAAGTCGGTCGAAACCACGTCGTCCTCGGTGTACTCGATGATGCCTTTGAACTCGTTCTCCGAAGCCTTCTTCATGGCAGCCTTGATCTCGTCGTACGAAGCGCCCTTCTCCAGACGGCAGGTCAGGTCTACGACCGAAACGTCGAGCGTCGGAACGCGGAATGCCATACCGGTCAGTTTGCCGTTCAGGGCGGGGATCACCTTGCCTACGGCCTTTGCAGCGCCGGTCGACGAGGGGATGATGTTGCCGCCGGCAGCACGGCCGCCGCGCCAGTCCTTCATCGAGGGACCGTCTACGGTCTTCTGCGTTGCGGTGGTAGCGTGTACGGTGGTCATGAGACCCTCGACGATACCGAAGTTGTCGTTGATGACCTTAGCCAGCGGAGCGAGGCAGTTCGTGGTGCACGATGCGTTCGAAACGATCTGCTGACCTGCGTAAGTATCGGTGTTCACGCCGCATACGAACATCGGGGTGTCGTCCTTCGAGGGAGCCGACATAACGACGTATTTGGCACCGGCTGCGATGTGGGCCTCAGCCTTCTCCTTGGTGAGGAACAGACCGGTAGACTCGACGATGTACTCGGCGCCTACTTCGTTCCACTTCAGGTTTGCGGGATCCTTCTCGGCGGTTACGCGGATGACGTTGCCGTTGACGATGAGCTGGCCCTTCTCCACGTTGTAGTCGATCGTACCGTTGAAACGGCCGTGTACCGAGTCGTACTTGAGCATGTAAGCCATGTAGTCTACCGGAACGAGGTCGTTGATACCTACCACCTCAATGTCTGCATTGTTGCACGCAGCACGGAATACCAGACGGCCGATACGACCGAAACCGTTGATACCTACTTTGATCTTTGACATAATGTTATGATTTATTTGTTAATAAAAAATGCGTTATTTTTTCACTGCACAAAAGTACATACTTTATGTATATTACGCAAGTAAAAAATTAAATTTTTTTAGGAATCCGATTCCTGCCTACTTCGCCGCCCTCTTGGCCCGTTTGGCCATCGCCGAAGCGAAGACGAAGTCGTTGAGTTCGGGGTTGTCGGCGTGCAGGATATCGTCTTTGGTGCCCTCCCACCATTTGCGGCCTTCGTGTATGTATACAATTTTCTCGCCGATTTCCATCACCGAGTTCATATCGTGCGTATTGATGATGGTGGTGATATTGTATTCGCACGTGATTTCGTGAATCAGGTTGTCGATGACGATCGAAGTCTGCGGGTCGAGTCCCGAATTGGGTTCGTCGCAGAAGAGGTAGCGCGGATTGAGCACGATGGCGCGGGCGATGGCCACACGCTTGATCATGCCGCCCGACAGTTCGGCCGGATAGAGGTGGTTGGCCTCTTCCAGCCGCACTCGCTGAAGGCAGAAATTCACACGCTCCATCTTCTCCTTCTCGCTCTGCGAGGTGAAGAGGTCCAGCGGCAGTTTGACGTTCTCCTCGACGGTCGAAGAGTCCAGCAGCGCCCCGCCCTGAAAGATCATGCCGATATCCTTGCGGATGGCGCGCCGCTGCTTGAAATCCAGCTGCGTGAAGTTGGTGTCGTCGTACCAGACGTCGCCCGAATCGGGTTCATGGAGTCCCACCAGCGTCTTCAGCAGCACGGTCTTGCCCGAACCGCTGCGGCCGATGATCAGGTTGGTCTTTCCGGTCTCGAATTCGATCGAAATATCGTCGAGCACCACGCGACCGTCGAACGATTTGGTGATATGTTCGGCGCGTATCATATGAGCAGGACTTGCGTCAGTATAAGGTTAAAGATCATGATCACTACGGAGCTGGCCACCACGGCGCGCGTCGAAGCGGCGCCCACTTCGAGCGAATTGCCCTTGGCGTAATAGCCGTAGAAGGCCGAAATCGAGGTGATGATATAGGCGAAGACGGCGGTCTTGATCAGCGAATAGACGATCGAATAGGGCTTGAAATCCATCAGCAGGCCGTCGATGTAGTCGGCCGGGATCATGATGCCGGTCAGGTAGGCGATCGCCCAGCCGCCGATAATGCCGATCGCGATGCTCAGGATGGTCAGAAAGGGGAAGAAAACCACCGCGGCGACGATCTTCGGCAGGATCAGGTACGACGCGGAATTGACGCCCATGATCTCCAGCGCGTCGATCTGTTCGGTGATGCGCATGGTGCCGATCTCCGAGGCGATGCTCGACCCGACCTTGCCGGCCAGAATCAGCGCCACGACCGTCGATGAAAATTCGAGGATCATCGTCTCGCGCGTGGCATAGCCCACCAGCGAGCGGGGGATGAAGGGCGAATCGAGGTTGATGCACATCTGCAGGGTGATGACCGCGCCGATGAAAACCGAGATGATCGCCGTCAGGCCGATCGAGTCGATGCCCAGCGACTCCATTTCGTAAACGATGCGGCGGCGGTAGATGGCGGCCTTCTCCGGACGGGAAAAGACTTTCCCCATCAGGATGAAATAGCGGCCTATCAGCTCGAATATCTTCAGCATACGCTACTCTTGTTTCGGCTCTTTCGTCTCTTCGAACTCGACGTAGTCGCCGACGTCTTTCGACACCCGTTTTTCGGGCGCCCCGGAGGTTTTGCGCACCTTCACTTCGCCTTCGCGGCCCTTGCGAGGCTCTCCGGCGAAGGGCGAGCCGAAACCCTGTCCGCCGAAATTGCGCGGATCGAAGCCTTCGCCGAACTGCTCCTCCATCTGGCGGCGGACCTTGTTCATCCGCCAGCGGAACACCAGTATCAACGCCACGGCCAATATCAGAATACTCATAACGACATACAGAAAAAACAGTGCGACGCCCTTCAGCAGCGCCGGAGCGGCGATGGCGAGGATGAGAATGACCAAAACCGTCAGCGGATTGCGCTGCACGAATCCCACCAGAGCGTTTATGATTGCGGTCAGAAAATTCATTGCAATTTAAAGTTTACAACCCTACAAAGGTAGGGAAAAATATGCGGATTTCAATTAATTGTCGTAAATTTGGTGCCGGAAAACAAATCACAACACAATATGCTCAACAAACTTACAGCCATTTCGCCCGTAGACGGCCGCTACCGTAATACAACGGAAACGCTCGCCGATTATTTTTCGGAACAGGCCCTCATCCGCTACCGCATCCGCGTCGAAGTGGAATACTTCATCGCGCTCTGCGAGATTCCCCTGCCCCAGCTGGCCGGCATCGATCGTACCAAATTCGCCGCCCTGCGCGCCCTATACCTCGATTTCTCGCCCGCCGACGCCGAGCGCGTCAAGCAGATCGAGTCGGTCACCAACCACGACGTCAAAGCCATCGAGTACATCATCAAGGAAAAAATGGACACGCTCGGACTGGAAGCCTACAAGGAATTCGTTCACTTCGGGCTTACCTCGCAGGACATCAACAACACGGCCATTCCGCTCTCGCTGAAGGAGGCGATGGCGGGTTTCTACTACCCCGCCGTCGAAGAGGTGCGCGACAAACTGGCGGCTTTCGCCGACGAGTGGCGCGAGGTGCCGATGCTGGCGCGCACGCACGGCCAGCCCGCTTCGCCCACGACGCTGGGCAAGGAGTTCATGGTTTTCGTCGAACGCATCGAGAAGCAGCTGGCCATGCTGCACGACATCGCCGTTCCGGCCAAGTTCGGCGGCGCGACCGGCAACTTCAACGCACACCGTGCGGCCTATCCGCAGTACGACTGGGTGGCATTCGCCAACAGGTTCGTCGGCGAGACGCTGGGGCTCTGCCGCTCGCAGTACACCACGCAGATCGAACATTACGACAACTTGGCCGCGATCTTCGACAACATGAAGCGCATCGACACCATCCTCATCGACCTCTGCCGCGACATGTGGACCTATATTTCGATGGAATACTTCAAACAGCAGATCAAGGCCGGCGAGGTCGGATCGAGCGCCATGCCGCACAAAGTCAATCCGATCGACTTCGAGAACGCCGAGGGCAACTTCGGCATCGCCAACGCCCTCTTCGAACACCTCTCGTCGAAGCTCCCCGTCTCGCGCCTCCAGCGCGACCTCACCGACTCGACCGTGCTGCGCAACATCGGCGTTCCGGTGGCCCACGCCGCCATTGCGCTGCGATCGCTGATGAAGGGACTCAACAAGGTGATCCTCAACCGCGAAGCGCTCGACCGCGATCTGGAGAACAACTGGGCCGTGGTGGCCGAAGGCATCCAGACCATTCTGCGCCGCGAGGGCTACCCCAAGCCCTACGAGGCGCTCAAGGCCCTGACCCGCACCAACGTCCACATCACCCACGAGTCGATCGCCGCATTCATCGAGACGCTCGACGTGGCCGAAACGGTCAAGGAGGAGCTGCGCGCACTCGCCCCCTCGACCTACACGGGCGTATTCCGCTAAGACGGAAGGATACTCCATACGGCAGACGAGTCCCGGTCGTGGGGACCGGGACTTGTTTTTGGCACGGGCTTTGCGATTCAGACAATCAACTGCGGAACAGCAACCGCAGTGAGGTTTCTTCATTTATTTAAGTTTGGGTTAGTAGTTTTAGGAGGGCAATCCTCCGCAGGCAGCAGGCAATCGTGAGATTCCCTGCTGTTTTGTCATATATTGCGCCCGTTTCCGCTCCGGCCCGCCCATCTTGACGTTTTATCCGGTCCTGCGGCGACTTAAGCGGAAAAATATTTGGATTTATCTGCAGGAAACCTTACTTTTAGCCCGTCACTTGCCGCAGAACGGATCTTCCCGCAGGTCCCGACTGCACCCGAACAAAAACTGTTATTAATTACTAATCCCAAAAATCACATCTATGATTAGATCGATTCTTTCGTGGAGTACTGCGCTGCTGGTGCTATGCTCCGGTCTTCTGGCCTCGTGCGACGACAAAGACGAGGGGGGGGGGAATCCGCCTGCTCCGGCCGTCACGCTGGCTGTCGGTGACGCCGCATCCAACACGCTGAAATTTACGCTCACCCTGAGCGACGCGGACAAGTGCACCTATGTCTGCACCAAATCCTCCGAAGCCGTTCCCTCGGCCGAGAAAATTCTCGCCGACGGCAAATCCGTAACCGCATCGGGTCTCATCACGATCGGCGACCTCGAACCCAGCACCACCTACCGCCTCTCGGCAGTCGCCTCCAACGGCAAGGTCAACGGCAAGGTCGAAACCATCGAACACACCACCTCCGCCCCCGACGTACACCCGGCCGTCGTTCTGACGCCCGGCACGCCCACTTCGACGACCCTTTCGTTCACCGCGGCCCTGACCGACCCCGAAACGGCCGCATACGTCTGTCTCGAAAAGACCGAAGGGACGACCGTTCCCACGGCCGAAGAGATTCTCCGCGACGGCACCGCCATCGCCCAGACGGGTGAGCTCCTCGTCGAGAACCTGAAACCCGCCACCGTCTACCTCATCGCGGCGGCAGTCGCCAACACCGGCGTCTATTCGGAGGTCGAAACCCTCGAAATGGAGACCGTCGCCCGGACGCCCGTCGTCACGGTCATCGCAGGCACTCCGACCGAAACGACCCTCTCGTTCCATTTCAAACTGACCGATGCGGAGAAAGCCGCATACGTCTGCATCGAGGAAACCGACAACCCGACGATTCCTTCGGCCGAGGAGATTCTCCGCGACGGCACCGACCTGCCCGTATCGGCAGATGCAGCGGAGATCCGGGAGCTGAAACCCGGCACGACCTATATCGTCGCCGTCGCCGCGTCGAATAAAACAGTATACTCCGACGTCAAGACGGTCGAGATGACCACCGACCAAGCCGTCGAAGGCCCGATCGTGTTCGACCGGCAGGCTGCAGGCGGATACTATCCCACCGAGAGCAGCTACATCGGTGAATTCCTCTTGGTGCTCGCCGACGGCGAAACCACCGAATCCGGGGGCGTCTACGCCACCACCGGCGCAGGCCGTGCCATGAGCATCGACCTCTACCAGATGGCGGTAAGCAATCCCAATACGACGATCACCCTGCCGGCCCGCGACTACAGGTACGCCACCAACAAGGGCCTGACGACATTCGACCCGGCCAAAACCTACTGCATGGTCAACGACGGCAAAGGCAATATCACCCGAACCGACTTCAAGGCCGGCACGATCTCCGTCAAGAAGGTCGGCTCGACCTACACGATCACCGCGACGCTGACCACGACCGACGACGAGGAGTTCACGGCCAGCTACGAGGGGCCGCTGACGATCGAAAACAAGACCTCCACCGAAATCCCCGATCTCCCCACTCTCGACAAGGACGTAACGAACCTCTCCTTCATCCGCGCGCTGGGCAAATATTACAGCGATTCCGACACGGCAGACCAGTGTATCGTAAATCTTTACGACGTCGAGCCGACAATCTCCTACGGTTCCGATTACCTCGGACAGGCAGGACATCTGGTATCGCTCGATCTCTCGACCGCCGTTTCGACGGAAATGCAGTTGCAGGAGGGAACCTACAACGTCTCCGCATCGGGCACGCCGGGTTCTTACGAAGCCGGCCGCCAAACGGAGTTCATGGATACGAAACTCCCCGTAGGCACCTACTGCGAAGAGCGTAACGACAATTTCCAGTCGTTCTACGGATTCGTCGCGTCCGGTACCGTAACGATCACCAAATCGGGCAGCGGTTACCGCTTCGTACTCGACTTCACCACCGACAAGGGGCACAAGGTCAGCGGCACCTACGAAGGTAACGTGGAGATGACCGACAAACGATGATGATACGGCCCGGCATTCGGGCCATGCCGAAAACGGAAACGGGCAGGATGTCTTCGCGGACATCCTGCCCCTCGTTTGTGACCGTCCCGTTCGCAGTTCTGTCAGTTTGCTGCCCGGCCAATTCATGTCCCGGCCCGCAGGCGTCACACGCCCCGCCCCCGCGAACCGCATAGGCGCCCTTCCGGTCCGCCGCTCCGGCACGGGTTTTGCAATATACCCTGTCAACTGCGGAACAGCAACCGCAGTGAGGTTTCTTCATTTATTTAAGTTTGGGTTAGTAGTTTCAGGAGGGCAATCCTCCGGAAGGCAGCAGGCAATCGTGAGATTCCCTGCTGTTTTTGTGTGTTTTCGCCTGCAAAAAAACGCCCGCACGAATCACGCACCCGCCCGAAACGACATTCCGCCCGTCCGGTTACGGCACGGAAACTGAGTGGCAGTCAGGTGTAAACCACAATTCCACATTATGGCAAAAAACAGAAACATCACCACAACGCAGCTCGCGCTGATGACCGCGGCGGCCGTCATCAGTCTGCGCGGGCTTCCGATGATGGCGCAGGAGGAGCTTACCATGTTCTTCTACATCTTCTTCGCCACCTTCCTGTTCCTGATTCCGGCGGCGCTGGTAGGCGCCGAGCTGGGCAGCGCCTTCGCCTCGAAAGGCGGCGGCGTCTACACATGGGTCAAAGAGGCCTTCAACAAACACATGGGCTTCACGGCCATCTTCCTGCAATGGATACAGAACGTCGTCTGGTACCCCACCGTACTCGGCTTCGCCGCGGCGTCGATCGCCTACATGATCGGCATGCCCGACCTCGCCCAGAACGGACTTTTCGTCGGGCTGTTTTCGATCGCCATGTACTGGTGCGCCACGCTTGTCACCCTGCGCGGCACCTCGGCCATATCGGGCATCACGAGCAAGGGATTCCTCATCGGCACGGTGTTGCCCGGCATCGTCGTGATCGTCATGGCGGTCGTCTGGATGATCGGCGGCAACTCCGTCGCGCTGGAGCATATTCCGGACACCGTCAGCCAAGTCGTCAATATCGACGCCGCGCACCACGTCCATCCGCGGCTGTTCCCCCACATTACGGGCATGAGCGACATCGCCTTCCTCGCGGGCATCCTGCTGCTGTTCGCCGGCGTCGAGGTGCACGCCGTGCACGCCCCCGAACTCAAAAAGCCGCAGACGCAGTTTCCGCGTGCCATGTTTCTGGCGGCGCTCATCTCGTTCGGGCTTTTCACGCTGGGCGCGCTGGCCGTGGCGATCATCACGCCCTATGACCAGATCAACCTCCAGTCGGGACTGTTCACCACGTTCCAGATCGTCTTCGAACACTACCATGTGGGGTGGCTCACGAACGTCATGGGACTACTCGTAGCGTTCGGCGCACTGGCCGGAGTCATGTCGTGGATTTCAGGCCCCAGCCGCGGCCTGTTATGGACGGCGCAGGAGGGCGTGCTGCCCTGCTTCCTGCAGAAGACCAACAAGAACGGCGTGCAGATCAACATTCTCATCATCCAAGGCTGCATCGTCACCCTGCTGTCGTCGCTCTATATCGTCATGAACGACGTGAGCGTGGCGTTCTTCCTGCTGAGCGCCCTGACCGTAGGACTCTATCTGCTGATGTATATGATGATGTATGCCGCGGGCATCCGCCTGCGCTACACGCAGCCCGACCTGACACGCAGCTACCGCATACCGGGCGGCAATGCGGGCATGTGGCTGGTCGGCGGCATCGGATTCCTCGCGGTGCTCTTCTCGTTCATCGTCACCTTCTTCCCGCCCTCGCAGCTGCCCGTCGGCAGTCCCGCCATGTATACGTGGCTGGTGGTCGTCGGCACGGCGGTCTTCCTCTCCATCCCGTTCGTCATCAGTTTCGTCATGGACCGCAGGGCCGCCGGCGCGGCGGACAAGCCATCCGGCCGATAACCGCAGCGGAACCGCCGGAACCGGCACGCCCCGGAAAATTTCCTCACGCTTCTTCCGTCCCGTCCCATGCGACGCGGACGGAAGAAGTTTTTTGCATGCCGCAGAAGGCGGCAGGACACCGTGCGGGCCGCAACGAAGCCCCCGCAAAGGTCGTTTTTCACCGGCTCGGCACATTCTTCCGGAATATAATATTTTTTTATTCCGTTTTTTTTTAATTTTGTGTGAGACTATGACTCCGGAAAAAGAAAAAGAACTGCTGACCGCTCTGTCCAAAGGGAACCAATCCGCATTCGATTCCCTCTACCTGTTTTATGCTCCCAAGGTCAGGGAATTCGTGTTCCGGCTGCTTAAAAACCCCGGCGAAGCGGAAGACGTCACGCAAAACATCTTCCTGCGCGTCTGGGAGAAGCGCCGCGAACTGGGCGGCACACGCTCGCTGCGGAGTTATCTCTACACGATGGCCCGCAACGCCGTATTCGACATCTTTTCGCACTCGATCGTAGAAGACAAATACATGCAGGAGCATATCAACTCGGCCGCCGAGCGGCGCGACGCTCCGCTCAGCGAGAAAATCGAGACCGAGGAGCTGGCGCTGCTCATCGCCGTCGCCGTGGACCGCATGCCCGAACAGCGCCGCCGGGTTTTCAGCCTGAGCCGTTACGAAGAGCTTTCCAACAAGGAGATCGCCGAGCGGCTCAACCTCAGCGTCAAAACCGTCGAACGCCACATGACCGCCGCCCTGAGCCAGCTCCGCCGGCTGCTGACGCTCCTCGCCCTCTTCGTCTGAAAACGCGCTCCGAAAACGCCCGTCCGAAGGCGCCTTCCGAAAAAATACGAAAAAAAATCGCTGCCGGGTGGGGGTTGCGCCCCGCCATGCCGTCTTAATCTATAAAAGCATATCCCGGATAAAGACCGCATACGATGGAGAGACGACAAATAAGAGAGCTCATCGGCAGATTCCTGCACAACGACGTCCCCGGCGAACTCCAGACGCAGTTCCGCCGCTGGATGCTCCAGCCCGGCGACGGCGACGAAAAAGAAGCCGCGCTGCGCGAGGAGTGGACCGCCGTCGTGGAAAGCCCTGCGGCGGCCGACCGCAGCGAAGAGCTGCAGCGGCTCCGTCACACCATCCGCATGCGTGAAGCGCAGCAGCGGCGCAGCCGCATTTTCCGCCGCATACGCTACGCCGCGGCCGCAGCCGCCGTGCTGCTGTTCGCCGTCGGCGAATATTACTACGTACGCTCGGCGTCGGCCGTTCCGGCCGAAATCCGCCTGCTGACGGCGCGCGGGAGCAAAGGCGAATTCCAGCTGCCCGACGGCACGAAGGTATGGCTCAACGCATCGAGCCGCCTGACCTATCCCGAAACATTCGACCGCAGGGAGCGCCGCGTGACGCTCGAAGGCGAAGCCTATTTCGAAGTGGCGCGCAACACGTCGCATCCCTTCGTCGTCGACATGAACCGCATGGAGATCGAAGTGCTCGGCACCACGTTCGACGCCCGTTACGAACGCGCCAGCGGCATCGCCGAGACCACGCTCAACAGCGGCTCGATCTGCGTCCGCACGTCGCGTTCGCAGCAGTCCGTCCGGCTCCGGCCCGACGAACGGCTGGTCTTCAACGAGACCACCGGAAGCATGATCATCGAACAGGTGAACGCCTCGAACTACAACAGCTGGATACAGCCCAACCTGACCTTCTTCGACATGACGCTCGAAGACATCATCACCAACCTCGAACGCTGGTTCAACGTTCCGATCGGCACCGACGCCTCGGTGGACCGCACCATCCGTCTGTCGTTCCACGTACGCCACGAATCGCTCGAAGAGACCCTGCAGGTCATCTCGCTCATCACGGGACTGCAATACACGCTCGACGGCGAGTCGGCCACGTTCCACACCGCACGAACCACCAGATCAAGATAACCTGAAAAAACCGAAAAGCCTATGGGAATTCCTCCTCCGTGATCCACGAAAAAAAGCGGATGCTGCAACATCCGCTCCGACTTAAAACCCCGACGTGCTTCGTAATGTAACCGAATTACGAAATGACAGAACCTTAAATCGTTACAAAATTATGAAAAAATCCGGAAAATCCGGCGGAAAAGGGATTATTCCACTTCCGCCCGGAAGATTCTTTTTGCTGACGCTGTTATTCACGCTGCTGACCGCAGCCGGCGTCCGGGCCCAGAACCCGCCCGTGAGCATCAACGCAAAGGCAATCACAATCAACGAATTATTCACCCGCATCGAGAAACAGGGCGTCTATACCTTCGCCTACAACAATGCCGACATCGACCTCAAGCGCGTCGTGACCGTGCACGCCAAGGAACGTCCCATCGAATCCATCGTCCGCGAATGCCTGCCCGAAGTCAACGTGCAGGTTTCCAACAACAAGGTGATCCTGACGGCCCGCCGCAGCGACCAGAGTTCGATGCCGATGCACAAGCTGACGGGCACCGTGACCGACGAAAACGGCGCGCCGGTGACGGGCGCCACGGTGATCGTCGTCGGCACGCAGCGCGGCACGACCACCTCGGCGACGGGCGCCTATACGCTGCAGGTCCGCAACGGCGAGATCCTCGAATTCCAGTATCTCGGCTATGAAAAGCAGGCCGTCTCGGTCGGCGGGCAGACCACGCTCGACGTCACGCTCCAGCCTTCGAAGGCGATGGCCGTGGACGAAGTGGTCGTCATCGGCTACGGAACGGTGAAGAAGGGCGACGCCACGGGTTCGGTGGCCAACATCAAAATCTCCGACGTAAAGGACCTCCCGGTGCTGTCCGTCGACCAAGCGCTGCAGGGCCGCGTCGCCGGCGCCGACATCATGTCCACCACGGGCGAACCGGGCGCCACGACTTCGATCCGCATCCGCGGTACGCGCTCGATCTCGGCCTCGAACGAACCGCTGATCGTGGTGGACGGCGTGATGGACGCCGTCAGCGACCTCAACGACCTGAACATGGCCGACATCGAATCGGTCACGATCCTCAAGGACGCCTCCTCGACGGCGATCTACGGATCACGCGGCTCCAACGGCGTAATCATCGTAACGACCAAGGGGGGGGGTAACCAGACCAACACCAAACCTTCGATCACGCTCAAGGCCGACATCGGATTCTCGCAGCTGCCCCGCAAGCTCGACGTGATGAATGCCACGGAGTTCGCACTCTACCGCAACGACTTCGCCTACTTCAGCACCCAGAGCGGCTACGAGGACATCGGCGAGGGCACGCCCCAGTCGAAATATCCCTTCAAAGCCCCCTTCTCGCTGGGCAAAGGCACCGACTGGATCGACGAAATCACCCGCACGGCACCCTACCAGAACTATTCGCTCTCGATTTCGGGCCGCTCGAAAAAGAGCAGCTACTACGCCTCGCTGGGTTACAACGATTCGCAGGGTATCATCGACAACAGCGGTCTGCAGCGCATCACGGGGCGTCTGAATCTCGCCCACCAGCTGTTCAAATGGCTGAAGGTCGGCTACCGCGGCAGCTACACATGGCGCGACAACGCCCAGAACCTCGCCGAAATCGGCGGCACGGCCTACTACCGCGCAGCCATGTATCTTTCGCCCCACATCGACCCGCAGGAGAACTACAACCCGCTTTGGGGCAACGGCCAGCGGATCAATACGCCGCGTGCGACGATCGACCAGAACACCTACTCCATCGAGCGGACCTCGCTCAACCACACGGCCTATCTCGAAGTGGCGCTGGCCAAAGGCCTGAAGCTGCGCAGCCAGAACTCCTACTATTCGTTCCAGCGCCACACCTACCGCTACTATCCGGGATCGCTTCCCGCCAAGAACGAGGGTGAAGGCGGTCAGGCCTACCGCGCAGAATTCCACGAATTCAGCCTTTCGAGCGAGAACACCCTCAGCTACAAGCTCGAAACCAAAAGCGGCCACAACATCGACGCGCTGGCCGGTTTCACCGCCTACCGCTACAAGAGCGACAACTTCACGCTGAGCGGACAGGGCTACATGGACGACGACGTGCTGTGGAACAACATGAACGCCGTGACCGACAAGGAGACCTATTCGGCCGCCACGGGGCTGACCAAGCGAACGAAAATGTCGCTGCTGGCCCGCTTCAACTACAACTACAAACAGCGCTACTACCTCACCGTAACGGGGCGTTACGACGGTTCGTCGAACTTCGCCGCCAACAACAAGTGGGGCTTCTTCCCCTCGGTGGCCCTCAAATGGAACGCCGCCAAGGAGAATTTCCTGAAGGACGTACGCTGGATCGACGAGCTGTCGCTCCGCCTGAGCGCCGGACGCACGGGTAACGACGCCATCTCGGCCTACCGTTCGCTGGCGGCCATGTCCAGCACCACGAGCGGCTATCTGTTCGACGGCATGCAGCCGGGCGCCTACTACCGCAGCCGTCTGGCCAGCCCCAACCTGACGTGGGAGAAGACCGACCTCTACAACGCGGCGCTCGATCTGGCATTCTTCAACAACCGCCTGATGATTACGGCCGAAGGCTATATCTCCAAGACGCGCGACCTGCTGCTCACGGTGCAAACCGCTTCGGCGACGGGCTACACCAGCCGTTACGCCAACATCGGCAAAACCTCGAACAAAGGCGTCGAACTGAGCATCGAGAGCCGCAATATCGTCCGCCCTAAATTCTCGTGGACGACCAACCTCACCATCGCCCACAACAAACAGAACGTGGACGACATCGGCAGCGAGGATTTCGTCACGGCGCTCTCGTCGCCCGGCAACAACCCCTACATGATGTACGGTTACGTCAAAGGCTACCCGCTCAACGCGCTTTGGGGATTCAAGTACGGCGGCACGTGGAAGAGCGTCGAGGAGTTCGAGCGCAACAGCGTGACGAACACCTACGTTTCGGCGCTGGCGATCAACAGCGACGCCGCGTCGCGCAAGGCCTCGCTGGGCATGCCCCGCTACTACGACATCAACAACGACGGCTCGCTCAACAACGACGACCTCGTCTATCAGGGCAATGCCGACCCCGACCTGTACGGCGGTCTGCAGAACAACTTCCGCTTCGGCAGGCTCAACGTCGGCATCTACTTCACCTATTCGCTCGGCGGCAAGATCTACAACTACTCGGAGCTTTACATGGCCGGCAGTTCGATGTCGAACCAGTACCGCTACATGCTCGAAGCGTGGCATCCCGTGCGCAACCCGCAGTCGAACCTGCCGCGCGCCGGTGCGGTGGACGCGCACGTGCCGAGCGACCTGATGATCTACGACGCATCGTACATCCGCCTGAAAAACATCACGGTGGGTTACACGTTCGACCTGAGCAAGCGTTCGAAGTTCATCCGCGACATCACGCTGAACCTGAGCGCCGAAAACCTCCACATCTGGAAAAAGTACAACGGCTTCGACCCCGACGTCTCGACCGACAGCAGCGATTCGGCGCTGCGGCGCGTCGATCTGGGCGCATACCCCAAGCCGCGCACCATCGTGTTCAGCATCCAGCTGCGTTATTAACCGTAATCCGAGAACATTATGAAAACAAAATACATCTTGCTGATTCTCACGGCGTGGCTCACGGCGTCGTGCTCACTGCAGGAGGACACCGAAGGGTTCTCGACCCCCGGCGACTTCTATAAGACCAAGACCCAGTGTCAGTCGGCGGTGAACTCGTGTTATATACCCCTGAAAAATCTCTACACCTACAAAATGATGATCGCCACCGAAGGCGTCACCGACCTGATGTATATCGCATCGGGAACGCAGGACGCGCAGCTCGACATCTCGCCGTCGCAGCCCCGCTTCGGCGCCGACATGTGGACCTACGGCTACCGCGGCGTCATGTACTGCAACATGGCCGTGACGGGCATCGAGAATTCGCCGATCGACGAAAAGGACCGCAACAGCCTCGTGGCCGAAGCCAAGGTGCTGCGCGCGTTCTACTACTACCTGCTGACGAGCTTCTTCGGCGACGTGCCCTTCTACACGGACGACGTCTCCGACCACGAAGTGCTCGACCGCGTGGCCAAACTGCCGCGCATGTCGGCCGAGGCGACGCGCACCGCGCTGATCGAGGACCTCGAATCGTGTCTGGGCGCACTGCCCCTCATCCGCACGAGCGAAGCCGCGGGCAACCGCGCCGGAGCCGCCATGGGCCACATGCTCATCGCCAAACTCGCCATGTGGAACAAGGATTACGACAAGGCGCTCGAAGCCATCGCCGTGCTGGAACAGATCTACGGCGACGACCTCTCGGTCTACCCGGTTTCGGATATTCCGTTCCGGATGAAGAACACGCCCGAATCGATCTTCGAGGTGCAGCACACCTATACCGCCGGCGGACTGATCTACACCTCCAACGTCGCCAGCATCTGCATGCCCTATCCGCGCAACAGCGACAACGTCTACTCGAACGTGGTGATCGAGGAGCTGGGCGACGCCGCCACGACATGGTCGCCGCTGCGCCCCAACAGCTTCTTCTACGGCAACCTCATGCCCGAAGGCGGCGAAGACCTGCGGCGCGACATGCAGATAATCACCGAGTGGAACGGCGTGAAGTTCACTTCGGGCGACGCGATCGTCACCCGGCCGTTCATGGGTCCCAAATTCTGGTGCCCCGACCTTCAGGCCGCCTACGACTCGAACAACTACAAGGTCTTCCGCTATGCCGACGCCGTGCTGATGGCCGCCGAATGCTACTGCGCCCTGCTCGACAAGGACAAGGCCATGGAGTACCTCAACAAGGTCAAACGCCGCGCGGGCATCGCCGAATACACGCGGTTCCGCACCTATCCGCTGCTGCTCAACGAGATCCAGAACGAACGCGGCCGCGAGCTGCTGGGCGAATTCCAGCGCAAGTTCGACATGGTGCGCTGGGGCATCTGGTACGAACGCACGGCGGCGCTTTCGGACTATGCGAAGGTCAAGACCTCGATCCAGCCCTGCCACGAATACTACCCCATCCCCGACACGGAGGTGATCTATTCGGGCGGCGCTTTGGACAACAACGAATACAAGAAGTACGGATTCTAAATCAACCGACATGAAACCGAAAAACAAAATATATCCCCTGCTGCGCATGCTGGCCGTCGCGCTGACCGCCGCACTGCTCGGTCCGGGCTGTCAGAAGGACTTCAAATGGAACGAGCCGCTGGCCGTCACCCAAAACGGACTCAACCTCACCTCCGCGGCCGGTTCGACGCGCGTCACGGTCTACTCCACGGGGCGCTGGAAAGCCGAAATGGCCGAAGGCGCATGGGGCGAAGTGAGCGAGGTGTCGGGCAACGGCATCGGCGACTTCCTCTTTACGTACGAAGCCAACAACGGCGTATCGCGCCGCGCGCGCATCCTCGTCAGCGGCGAGGGCGAAGAGCAGGAGATCGTCCTCACGCAGGCCGGCGCGGTCACCGAACCGACGCTGGCGCTCGCCGAAACCGAATTCGAGTTCGTGCGTCTGCCGCGCGAACGCGTCCAGATCGGCGTTACGACCAACATGACGCAGGCGCTCGAATGCATCCTCATCACGGCAACCGACGTCACCGACGCGGAGAATCCCGCCGAAGCCGGCTGGCTGAAGGAGATCCGGCTCGAAAAAGACGCCGAGGAGAACATCGTGCTGGTCTTCGGAATCGACCGCAACGACGGCAGCAGCGACCGCAAGGCGGCGATCCGGCTCGAAATTCCCGACGCCGACGGCAAGATTCTCGCCCAAGCCGAAGCCTCCGTCGTCCAGACCACCGACAATGCGACGGTCGTTTTCAAGGACGAAGATACGATTGTCTCCGTTCCGGGCGACCAGCACAACCGCAGCGCACTGCTGACGGCCAACTTCGACGTCGATCCGGCGCACTTCGCCTTCGACATCGCATACGACCCCGCAGGCACGCAGTGGATCACGGACGTGACCTTCAGCGAATCGGCCGTATCGTTCGTCGTTGCCGAGAACACGGGCGACCAGCCCCGTTCGGCCAGTCTGAAGATCACCTACAAGGATACCGACGTGGAGTGCAGCTCGACGCTCCGGCTGACGCAGGAGGTCAAGCAGCTCTCGATCGCCGACCTGCGCGCACTGATTCCCGGCGCGGAAGGCGAAGTGGAACTGACGGGCGAGAAGATGCTCTCGGCCGTAGTCATCAGCGACGCCGGCAACTACAACATGGAGACCAACCCCAACCTGACGGACACCTCGATCGACTTCTCGGTCAACGAGAAGACCGCCTACATCGAGAGCCTCGACGGTCAGTACGGCCTGCGCATCGTCGCCAAACTTCCGGCCGACAACATCCTGAAGCGCTACAGCTCGGTACAGCTCTCGATCAATGGACTGAAGCTGGTCAAGGAGTCGAACCCCGAACGCTATACGCTCACGGGCTTCACCAAAGAGCATGTCCTCAACCAGAACGCCGGAACGGCCGCCGACCTCCCGAAGAAGGAGAAGCACATTTCGGAGCTTACCGACGCCGACATCTACACCTATGTGACGCTCAAGGAGTGCGAATTCATGCTCAACGGCGGCGCCTACATCAACGTTCACGACGGCTACTGCTACAAGACCGACCTCAACACGCAGGGCGTACTGGATCCGCGCTTCGACTGCGCCATCCGCGGCGTGATCGACAGCCGCGGCGATAAGATCAACATGGTGCTCAACACGCAGGTGCGCTGGCGCCGCAAGGGCGACGGCGTTCCGGCCGGTTCCGGCCCCATAAGCGGCATCATCGTCCACACCAAACTGCCGCGCTACGGCGTGAAGGGCGACGTGGGCACCTACCAGATCCGCCCGGTCGAAGAGGCCGACATCGCCTTCTCGCGCGAGGAAAGCACCCGCAACTACTCGACGCTCGTACGCTGGGCATGGCCCGGCATGACCACCAACGCCGGCATCAAGCAGCACGCGGACGGCAGCATCGTTCCCTATCTGGGCGAAGGCCGCATGTTCTCGTCGGTGAGCAACAAGCTCAACACGTCGTCAACGGTGGCAGGCGTCTCCTGCACCCTCGACTACAACACCTTGGACTACGCCAAAGGCATCAAATCCCCGGCCGTGCGCTACAACGGCATCTGGTGGAACTCGTCGCGCAACGAGGGCGAATGGGTGGCCTTCAACTTCTCGACCGAGGGCGTCAGCGGCTCGTGCATGAAGATGATCCTCTCGGCCGCACTGGGCAACCTGAGCGCCGCCACGATCGTCGCTCCGCTCTACTGGGACGTCTCCTACTCGCTCGACGGCAGCACCTTCACCCGGTTCGACACCGTGCCCATCCGCACGCTCGTCTACTGGGCCGGCCCGCAGTGGTACGTTCCGGGGCTTTACGAAGTTGACTTCGACCTGCCGTCGGCCTGCTTCGGACAGAAGGACGTCACCATCCGGCTGCAGGCCGCCAGCAAGGTATGCGGCAGCACCACGGGCGAGGACAACGGCACGACGACGAAGACCTACGTCTATTTCCGCTTCGGCGACGTTTCGGTCAAATATTTCTAACCACGTAAAAAACGCAATCATGAAATACGCAAAGAGATACATGGCAAAGATCGGCTCGGCAGGCATCCTGCTCGCGGCGCTGGCCGCGACGGCCTGCATGGACCACGGCGACGATATTCCGCTGATCGAGCTGGGCGCGGTCGAGAATTCGTTCACCGTCAACGCCACGGCGGGCCACGTCGACATACAGGTCTATTCCAACCAGCCGGCCGTGCTGTCGTTCCTCGACGACGGGGCCTCGTGGGCCGACCTGAGCGACACGCGCCTGCCGCTCGACGGAAAATTCTACATCGACTACGCCGACAATGCGGGCTTTCCGCGCATGACGCGCGTACTGATACAGAGCGCCGACGCAGTACGGTCCGACACGGTCGTACTGCGCCAGCGGGGCGCCCGTGTCCCCGCAATGGCGTTCGAGGGCGGCACCTCGACCAACGTACCGGGCAGTTCGGGCGGCAAGGCGTCCGTATGGTTCGGCACCAACATCGCCCCCGACGAGCTGACCTTCACCACACAGTACGACGCCGGGGAGGAACCCGCCGAAGAGTGGCTTTCGGAAATCTCGCTCCAACCCGCCGGGGAGGAGGAATACACGTTCAATTTCGACTACGCCGGCAACGACACGGACGAACTCCGCACGGCTACGGTCACCGTCTCCTACGTCAACGGCTGGGAGGAGACCGAACAGCTGACGCTCAACGTCATCCAGCGTACGAAGAACGACATGCTGGGACACGACATTTCGTTCGCCGAACTGCGCGAGAAAGCGCTCACGGTCTCGAAAGTCGATGAGTACTGGCTGCTGGAAGGCTACGTCGTCAGCGACCGGGATTCGAAGAACGCCGGCAACAACCCGATGCCGACCGACATGAGCGTCGATTACAGCGGATGCGAGAAGACCGTCTACCTCGAATCGCCCGACGGCCGTTACGGCTTCTGCGTCGAAACGGCTACTCCGGAGGACAACGCCTTCACCCGTTACGACAAGGTGAAAATCCTGCTCAAAGACGCCGAGCTGGTCTTCGAACCCGATCCGGACCGCTACATGATCAAAGGCATCCGCTCGTCGATGATCGTCGAGCGCGTGACGGGCAACGACGCCTCGGTGCTTCCGGTCAAGCAGAAATACATCTCGGAGCTGACCGACGAAGACATCTACACCTTCGTGACGCTCCGCGACTGCGAATTCGCCGTCCGCAAAGGCTCGCTCACCCCCGTGCACGAGGGCTACACGCTGGCCGACGCGCAGGGACGTCTCAACATGTACCCGCGGCTGGTGCGCGACAACAGAGGCGGCCTGATCCACCTGCTGACCAACACCACCTGCCCCTACCGCCGCAACGGCACCCGTCTGCCCTACGGTTCGGGCGAACTGGCGGGCGTGATCGTCCACGAGCGGTTCCCGCAGTACGAGTACGTCGATACGGCGGACGATCTGGCCAACGGCATCATCGGCTCCTACCAGATCCGCCACATGTCCTTCGCCGACATCCGCTTCGCCGAAGACCGCTCGCAGAGCTTCTCGGAGACGCTGACCGAATACTGTTACGTCAAGGGCAAGGCCGCGGCCGCCGACGGCTACGCCTACTGGTATCCGACGTGGGGCACCAACGGACGCTTCACGCAGACCGCCTCCAAGTCGGCCTACCCTAACGGCGTCTACAATGCGGCCTGCTGGCACTACTTGGGCTGGTGCGGCACGGCGCGCGGCACGGCTCCGTTCCGCAGCCACATCGGCAACGACGGCTATTCGGGCTTCGGCGTCATCCTCGAAGACGGCACCAATTACGCCGTGAAAAGCACGGCAGTCAATACCGACGGCAAAGGCACCGACCAAGCCAACTGGCTGGCGTGGGTGACGACCTACTGGTGGAACGCTTCGACCGACCGGCCCTATGCGTGGGTCGTGGAGTTCTCGACCGCCGGGCTTTCGTCCGACCGGGTATCGCTGATCATGAGCGTGCAGAGCGGCCGCGCGACACTCAACGCCGGTCCCTACTTCTGGAAAGTGCAGTGGTCCGCGACGGGCGATTACGAGAGCGACGAAGGGTGGTTCGACGTCGAAGCGGCGCAGACCGCGCCCGACGGCAGCGCCTACACCTTCACGCAGCCCGACTTCCCGGTATTCGCCACGCAGCGCAGCTGGCAGCTCCCGGCCTATAAACAGGTCGAAATCCCGCTGCCCGCCGAGATCATGGGCCGCGAAAAGGTCTGGCTCCGCATCCAGCCCGCCAGCCGGCTTTCGTCGGGACTCGGTTTCCTCGACGGCACGATCCCGATGGGCTACAACGCCGCCGGAGCGATGGACTACTTGGCCGTACGCTACAACAGATAACCCGAACTCCAAGATCTAAAAACCAAAACAATGAAAAGATTCCTATTTTCGATAGCTCTGTTATTCACCGCTCTGGCCGGATGCTCCAACCACGAAGGCGAATCCGCAGCCCCCAAAAGCGAACTCAACGTCATGAGCTACAACATCCGCTATGCCAATGCGAGCGACAAGGGCGACGCGGCGTGGGACGCCCGCAAGGAGGCTTCCGTCACGATGATCCGCGACGTCAAGCCCGACGTGATCGGCATGCAGGAGCCTCGCTTCTCGCAGGCGCAGTATCTGATCGGCGAATTGACCGAGTACGAGCACTACTATCTGGCCCCCGATGACAAGGACTCGCAGCACCGCAATGCGGTCTGGTGGCGCAAAGACCGCTTCGAGATGCTCGCCCAAGGGTATTTCTTCCTCAACGAAAAGGACATCACCCAGCCGATCAAGGGCTGGGGGCACAACCAGTTCCGCACGGCATTGTGGGTCAAACTGCGCGAGCGCAGCACCGGCAAGGAGTTTTTCTTCTTCAACACCCACCTCGCGCACCGCGCGTCGCCCGTCGAGGGCGGCGATATCGATCAGGTGGCGCGCACCGAGTCGGTGAAACTCATCGTCGAACAGATGAAGCAGATCGCGGGACGCTACGCTCCGATCTTCGTCACCGGCGACATGAACGCCTCCTACGCCGCGGGCGACGGCCGCCGCACCTGCCTCGACGGCTTCTTCGAATTCATGTGGTCGGCGCGCGAAACGGCGCCCGACGGCGAAGCCGACGACGTTTACAGCTACAACAACTTCGGCGAAGGCACTCCGCGCTTTACGTGGAACATCGACCACATCTTCTACCGCAAGGTGACGCCCGTCCGGTTCCGCACCATCAACAACGACGGCTACGGCGTTCCCTACATCTCGGACCACTTCCCGATTCTCTTCACGTCGGAATTCTGATGAACACTGCATGCGGGGCGGCTCCGGCCGTCCCGCACGCATAAAATCCCGCAACATGAAAAAACTGCTGTTTACGCTTCTGTTCTGCGCCGCGGCTGCCGCCGCAGCGGGCAGCGAACCCGCGGAGCTGAAACTGCTCTCCTACAACATCCGCTACATCGGCGCGCCGGGCGACGAAGGCGACTTCGCGTGGGACGCCCGCAAGGAGGCTTCGATCCGCATGATCCGCGACGTGCGGCCGGATGTCATCGGCTTTCAGGAACCCCGCCGCCAACAGGTCGCCTACCTCGTCGAACAGCTGCCCGAATACGGCCACATCGAAATGGGACGCGACTTCGGCGCCAAGGACGATCCCGGCGAGCATCTGATGATCATGTATCTCAGGGAGCGATACGAACTCCTCGACCACGGCCACTACTGGCTGAGCGAAACGCCGGACGAAGTGTCGCAGGGCTGGGACGGCCGCTGCCGCCGCGTGACGGTGTGGGCGCGCCTGCGCGACCGCGCCACGGGGCGCGAATTCTGCCTTTTCGATACGCACCTCGACCACATCGGCAAAACGGCCCGGCTCGAAGGCGCCCGGCTCAACGTCGAACGGATGCGAAGCATCGCCGGCAAACGCACGCCGCAGTTCATCGTCGGCGACATGAACGCCACGGCGGGCACGCCGGGCGGCGTATGTCTCGAACCCTATTTCAAATGGCTGAAATCGGCCTGCGAAGAGGCTCCCCTGACCGATCCCCGGCCGACCTATCACGGCTTCGGCAAGGCCAAACCGCTCCACATCGACCACATCTTCTACCGCTGCGCCGAACCGCTGCGCTACCAGCTGCTCGACAGCACGGGATACGGCGTGCAGTACCTCTCGGACCACTACCCGATCGTCTGCACGTTCCGCTTCTGACCGGGCGGCAGTGTATACACGACAAAAACCGCAGAAACCGTTTTGTCCGGTTTCTGCGGTTTTTCATTCCGGACAACGCCCGAAGAAAATTGGGCCGCTCCGTCCAATATCGCCGCGCGGCAAACACGCACGCGCTCCGGATAATCCGCCGCCCGCCGTTCCAGCCAACCCGCCGACCGACTAACCAACCAGCTAACCGACCGACCGGCCAACCGGCCAACCGGCCGCAATTCCGATCAAGGGCGGTCGAAGGCGGCCGAAACCGGTCGGCACGACGCCGTTCGCGCCCCGCCGCTTAAAATTCGACGGTGATTCCCAGCGTCGGGATCAGCGTCCCGCTCTCCTGCCTGATGTATTTCATGCGGTAACGCTGTTCGGCGGCGGGCGCTTCGGGATTCTCCACCACGCCCGTGGACATCAGCACGTCGGGCTGGCGCAGCTTGCTGCCCGTTACGTTCTGCAGGTCGATATAAAGCCCCAGCATGCAGTGCCGGAAATAGAAGGTCTTGTCGATGCGCAGGTCCAGCTGGGCGAAGGCGTCCAGCCGCCCGTCGTTATAGCGCGCATAGTCGTAATAAGGCCGCCCCTGCGCGTCCCATGCCTCGACCAGCGACGATTTTCCGACATCGTAAGGCGTATAGGGCGTTCCGCCCACGGCGCTCAGGCGCGCCCCGACGCTCCAGCTGCGCGGCAGGTCGTAGGTGCCGCTGAGGTTCACGACGAAACGGCTGTCCCACGCCGAAACGATATAGGGAGCCGCTGAATCGCGGCGGTATTCGCTGCGGAACAGCGTGACCGAACCCACGAGATTGACCTTGCCGGGAATCTGCCAGCGGGCCATCGCCTCGACGCCGTAGGAGCGTCCCTCGGCCGACGAGCGCAGCTCTTCGTTGCCCACCACGCCGTAATCGTTGCCCTTGCAGGAGAGCGGAATCCCGTCCGCGACCGAAAGCGGAATATCCCCGTACAATTTGTAAAAACCCTCGACCGACACGATCAGCCGGTCGCGCAGCCGCCATCCGACACCTGCGCTGAAAGCCCCGACGCGCATATAGTGCAGGGATTTGTTCACCCACGCATCCGCCTCCTTGAATCCGAGCGCCGTATAGGGCGGCAGCTGGTAATAAAGCCCCGCGCTTCCGCTCAGCGACCAGCCCCTGCCGAGCCGATAGCCGACCGAAGCCCGCGGCGAAAGCTGGTGCCAGAGCCGGGCCATGCGCGGCGAGTAGTCGTTCCCGTCGGCGCGCAGGCCGAGCGAAGCCGTGAAACGCTTGTCCTGCGAAGCGTAATCCGCCCCGGCGAAAAGCCCCCAGCCGACGATTCCCAGCCGGGTCCGGTAATCGGACAGCAGCGTCTCGTCGGTGAAAAGCCGCTGGAACGTGCGGTTCGTATAACTCGAATAACTCAGCTCCGCGCCTTCGCGCACCGTCCAGCGACCCAGATAGCTGCGGTTTTCAGCCCGCAGCGTGGTTTTCTGCTCCACGGAGCGCAGCCGCAGGGTGAGGTTCTCCTCCGAAGAGTCGTCGTTGTCGCGGTATTTGAGGTTGCGGTTGTTCAGGTAAGTGTGGCTCAGCGTGACGGTCTGCACGTGACGGCCCGCATAGTGCCGCCACGACGTGCCGACGGTAAAGGTCTCCTGCCGAATCCGGGGCAGGTAGCTCAGCAGGTATTCGGCATCCTCGCCCTCCTCGTCGAGGTTGAGTTTCATGTTGTCGAAGCCCGCCAGCCCCAGCACCGTCAGTTCGTCGCGCTCCGAAAAACGCGTCTTGACCTTGAACTGTCCGTCGATATAGTTGGGCAGGAACGGCAGGCCGATCATCTTGAAGAGCAATTGCAGGTAGGACTGCCGCAGCGAAAAGAGATAGGAGGTTTTCCCGCCGATATGTCCGCTGCCGCTCAGCCCGACTTCCGACGCTCCCAGCGTCGCCTTGAAGGTCTGCTTTTCGGGATTCCCGTCCCGCAGCCGGAAATCCAGCACGGAACTCAGCGCCCCGGAACGGTCGGCCGGGAAAGCCCCGGTATAGAAGCTGATCTCGCGGATCAGGTCGGCATTGACGATGCTCACCGGACCGCCCGTGGCTCCCTGCGTGGCGAAATGGTTGATATTGGGGATCTCGATGCCGTCCATGTAGAATTTGTTCTCCGAAGGGCCTCCGCCGCGCACGATCAGGTCGTTGCGATAGCCCACGGGCGAGAACGACACGCCGGGATAGGAGCGCACGATGCGCGAGACGTCGCGGTTGGCGCCGGGACTCTTCTCGATCTCCCGCAGGCCGATCACCTGCAATCCGACGGGACTTTCGGCCGTGGCCCGGAACGGCGAGGGCACGACGGTCACGGCTTCGAGCTGCGTGGCGTCCTCCTCCAGCTCGATCTCGATAAAGGGCGTGGCCGCCGACACGATGTATTCCGGCGTAACGACGCTTTTGTAGCCCACCGACGAAGCCGACAGGCGGTGAATGCCGGGCCGTACGCGCCGGAGCGTAAAGCGTCCGGCGGAGTCGGTCGAGACGCCCCGCTGCTCCTGCCCGACCGGCACGACCGCCGCATAGGCCACGGGGCGCCGCGTCAGACGGTCGATGACGCGGCCGTTTACGGGATAGCCGCTCTCCGGCGTTCCGGCCGCCGCCCGCGTACAGGCAAGCAGGGCAGCGAAGGCACATATGATTCGTAATCCGAGAGACATCATATGGCAAAAGTACAAAAAAAGTACAAAACCGTTCCGGTTTTCCAGCGGCTTCGCCCGGCAAATTCCCCGGCCGGTCCGCGAAGACTCCGCGGACCGGTTCCGCACGGCGCTCGCTCCAATAAAAAAGCCGTTTTTACCAACCGGATGTTTCGAACATTATTAATTCGATAAGCGAACAAACCGCAGCCAAGAAAAAAATCGGCGGTTTTCTTGGCCGCTCCGCAAAACGTATTATTATATTTATATATAATAATAAAACCGCCTGCAACTTTTTCCGCCGGAAAAACACCTTGAAAAATTTCACAAAAAGCTTGTATTTCAGCATATTATCTTTTACCTTTGCAAAACCATTACGACAGTGCCCGTCACTGCCGCGCCGTGCAGCCCCGTTCTTTTCGGAGGGTGTACCGGTTTTTCGACGCAACACCAGACAGACCACATTCCGAACCGGACAAACCGGTGAAATTGCAGCGCACGACACACGCTGTCCTCCGGTCGGTTCCATATATTTTCGGAGGTCTGTGGCCGAAAATGTCTCACCAGTCGATTTATATAAAAATAAAAAGTTATGAGAAAGCAACATTACACAGCCGAAATTCCAGTTTCCAATCCCTACAACATCGCCGCGTTCGAGGATCTGGTATCCAATATCCAAGCGGGATACAACGAAGAAAAACGACTGAAGAACGCGGCTTTCGAATTCATGATCGACCGGGGGATTTATCTGGAATTTCACGAATGGCTGCACGCTCCCGAACACAAGGAGCACGGCAGCGACGTCATGGGGCGCCTGCGCATGTACATGACGGGCAACAGGCTGACGAAAATTTTCAGCCGGTAACGACCGTAAGACCGGATTCCGATACGACGCAACCGAGGCTCCGGCTCACACAGGACGAAAAAACCACTCCCAGACAGGGAGTGGTTTTTTCAAATCGGAAGGACGACCGCTTCCGGTCACTGCAGATAGACCCCGATGTTTCCGCTGATCTGCTGCAGCGATATTTCGCAGAGCTTGGTATTGTACTGCGCCGTGAGGATGCGCTCCTCGGCGTCGAGCAGGCTCTTCTGCGCCTCGCGCATCTCGATGCCGGGCAGATCGCCCAGCAGGTAACGCTCCATGGCGATTTCGTAGTTCTCGCGGGCGGCGATCAGGTTCTCGGTTTCGAGCTGGATCACTTCGAGGTTGTTGCGGTAGGCCTGCCAGAAATTAGACAGATTCGCCATGAGCGACTGCTCCAGCTGCTGACGGGTCAATTCGGTGTTTTCGATCGTGATCCGGGCGTTGCGCTGCTCGCGGCGGCGGTTGCCGTCGAAGATCGTGAATCCCAGCTTCACCCCGGCGTTCAGCCCCAGCGTACCGCGCGACTGAGTGGCGCCGTTGCCGAACCGGTTGTAGGTATATCCGTACCCGGCGGTCAGGTTCAGATAAGGGTAGAAGCGCGAACGGATGCTTTTCAGGTCCAGTTCGGCCAGCGTGTTGTCGTGCCCGGCCAGCAGCAGCGAAGCGTTCGCAGCGCGCGTTTCAGCCTCCAGACGATCCCATTCGAGTGTGCTGTTCACCTCGATCAGCGAATCGCAGATCGAAAGCCTGCCGTTGAGATCGTCGTTGGCCAGCAGTTCGTTGATGCGGATGCGCGATGCGGTCACCAGCTCGTGCTGGGACATGTATTTCGAACTGTCGGCATTGAAATCCACACGCGCCTGCAACAGGTCGAGACGCGAGAAGCTGCCGATCTTGAACCGCTCTTCGGTAATTCGCAGCCGCTCGCGCGAGAGCTGCACCGCATAACGGAAATTGCTCAGACGCAGGGTCTGCTGCACATAATTGTAATACTCGGCCGTAAGCGTGGCGACAAAATCCTCGATCGTGATGCGGGTTCTGAGCGCCCCCATCTGCTGCAACTCCTGCAGCCGCTTGTAGTTGGTGCGGATGCGGAATCCGTCGAAAAGCGTCCAGTTCACCGCAACGCCGGCGTCGAAGGTCTGATCGTAAATGCCGTTTTCGATCACGGCGTCCCCCTCGCGCGGGGTCGTGCGCTCGTTGTCCAGCGCCCCGCTGTAGCCGGCCGTCAGATCGACGCTCGGCAGCATCCCGGCGTTGGCCGCCGTCGCGTCGTTGTCGCTAATGCGCTGCTCGTTGCGTATGATGCGGACGTCGTAATTCTGCTCCAGTCCGAGCTCCAGACACCGCTGCAGGGTCATCGGCTCGCCGCACTCCTGCGCCGCGGCCGCTCCGACAGCCCCCGCGGCCAGAACCGTTAAAATCAGTCGTTTCATTTCGCGTTCTTTTTCGTTTTTCGGATCCGGTCGGTCGATACGTAACTGTAAATCGCCGGCACGATATAAAGGGTCAGCAGCGTCGAAACCACCATGCCGCCCACCACGGCGACACCCATGGCGATACGTCCCTGCGCCCCCTCGCCCGAAGCCATCGTCAGCGGCAGCAGGCCCAGAATGGTCGAAGCGCTGGTCATCAGAATCGGGCGCAGGCGCTGCAGCGAAGCCTGCTCGATGGCCTCCCGCTTGTTCAGCCCCGCATCCTGCTTCTGGTTGGCGAATTCGACGATCAGGATACCGTTCTTGGCGACCAGACCGATCAGCATGATGATGCCGATCTGGCTGAATATGTTCATCGTCTGCCCGTTGGCCGCCATGAACACCAGCGCGCCGGCAATGGCCAGCGGCACGGTCAGCATGATGACCAGCGGGTCCTTGAAACTCTCGAACTGCGCCGCCAGAATCAGATATATCAGCACGATAGCCAGCAGGAAGGCGAATATCAGGCTCGAAGAACTCTCGCGGAACTCCTTCGAATCGCCGGCCAGCGCCGTACGGAAGTCGTCGCCGAGCGTCTGCTCGGCGATACGGTCCATTTCGTCAAGCCCCTGCCCGATGGTCTTCCCCTTCGCCAGTCCGGCCGAAACCGTAGCCGACAGAAAACGGTTGTAGTGATAGAGCTGGGGCGGCGCGACGTTCTCTTCGAGCGTGATGAGGTTGTCGAGCTGGATCATCTCGCCCTTGTCGCTGCGCACATAGATCGACTTCAGGTCGGCGGGCTTGTTGCGCTGCTGGCGGTTGATCTCGGCCAGTATCTCGTACTGCTTGCCGTTCATGTAGAAGTAGCCCAGACGCTGGCCGCTGAGTCCGTACTGGAGCGTCTGCGCGATATTGCGCGTGCTGACGCCCAGCAGGTTGGCCTTGTCGCGGTTGATCGCGATGCGGGCTTCGGGCTTGCTGAATTTCAGGTCCACGTCGGCCATCTGGAATACGGGGCTTTCGTAGACTTTCCGCATGAATTCCGGCAGCACCTCCTGCAGCCGTTCGATATTGGTCGCCTGCAGCACGTACTGCACCGGCATGCTGCCGCGCCGTCCGCCGAAGGTGCTCTGCTGCTGCACGAACGCGCGCGCCTTGGTCCTCGTGCGCACGGCGGCCGACACCTCCTCGGCGATCTCCATCTGCGTACGCTCGCGGGTCGCGATGTCCTTCAGGGCGATCTGCACGTTGCCGCGGCCGCTGGAGACGCGCGCCGTCACGGCACGGGCTTCGGGCACGAGCGAATCGACGAGCCGGTTGATGCCCTCGGTATAGTCGCGCAGGTATTCGTAGGTCGCGCCCTCCGATCCGCGGGTGTTGATCGTAATCTGCGAACGGTCCTCCAGCGGCGCCATCTCGGCCGGGATGCTCCCCCACAGCCACCCGATCAGGCCGATCATCAGCGCCACGAGCGGCAGGGCTATCCAGCGCCGCCGCAGGAACCCGGCCAGCGTGCGGCTGTAGAAATTATTGAGCCAGACGAAAAACGGCTCGGTCTTGTTGTAGAACCAGCTCTGCTTCTCCTGCCGCACGAGCAGTTTGGTAGCCAGCATCGGAGTGATGGTCAGCGCCGCGAAGGTCGAGATGACCACGGCGCCCGAAATCACCAGACTGAACTCGCGGAACAGACGCCCGGTCATGCCCTCCATGAAGACGATCGGGAAGAAGACCGCGATCAGCGTGATGGAGGTCGAAATGACCGCGAAGAAGATCTCCTTCGCCCCCTCGATACCCGCTTCCTTGGGCGACATGCCGCGCTCGATGCGGATGTAGATGTTCTCGGTCATCACGATGGCGTCGTCCACCACCAGTCCCACCGAGAGCACCACGGCCAGCATCGACAGCACGTTGATCGAGAATCCGGCCACATACATCAGGAAGAAGGTGCCGATCAGCGACACCGGAATCACGATACACGGGATCAGCGTCACGCGCCAGTTGCGCAGGAACAGGAAAATAATGATGATCACCAGCAGGAACGCCTCGTAGACGGTCTGTTTCACCTCGTCGATCGAAGCGCGTATGAAGCGCGTATTGTCGAATCCGTAATCGGTCACCACATCTTCCGGCAGGTCCTTTTTCATCGACTCCATGCGTCTGTAGACCTCGTCCGCGATCTCAATGTGGTTGGCTCCCGGCTGCGGCACCACCACGATGCCGACCATCGGAATGCCGTTCATCTTCATATAGCTGCGCGTATCCTGCGGTCCCAGCTCCGCGCGGCCCACGTCGCTCAGACGGATGATGCGGTCGGCGTCCTCGCGCACCACCAGATCGTTGAACTCCTGCGAGGTGTGCATCAGTCCCAGCGTGCGGATGGTCAGCTCGGTGGTGTTGCCCTCGATGCTTCCCGACGGCAGCTCGACGTTCTCCCGGTCGAGCGCGCTCTTGACGTCCGCCGGCGTGATGCCGTATCCGGCCATCTTGGCCGGATCGAGCCACAGTCGCATCGAATAACGCTTCTCGCCCCATATCTGCACGCCGCTCACGTCGCTGATCGTCTGCAGCTGCTCCTTGACCGTCAGGTCGGCGATCTCGCTCAGCTCCAGCAGCGAACGCTTGTCGCTCTGAATGGTCACCATCAGGATCGGCGTAGCGTCGGCGTCGGCCTTGGTCACCGTCGGCGGGTCGCAGTCGCGGGGCAGGTAACGCTGCGCGCGCGACACCTTGTCGCGCACGTCGTTGGCGGCCGTTTCAAGGTCTACCGAAAGTTCGAATTCGACCGTGATGCGGCTCTGGCCCTGACTGCTGACGCTCGACATCGACCGGATGCCGGGAATGCCGTTGATATTCTGTTCGAGGGGTTCGGTGATCTGATTCTCGATCACATCGGCGTTGGCGCCCGGATAGGAGCACGTCACCGAGATGATCGGATTGTCCACGCTCGGAAACTCCCGCACGCCCAGATAGCTGTATCCGATAAAGCCGAATAACAGAATGATGATCGTCAGTACCGTGGACAATACGGGACGCCGGATGCTGAGTTCGGAAATATTCATACGGCGGCGGGATTATTCGACGACGTCGAGTTTGACGGGCAGATCGGTCCGCAGCTGCAGCGTGCCGGAGGTAATCAGCGTGTCGCCCACGTTCAGCCCCTCGATAATCTGAATGCTGGACTCGGTCCGCAGGCCGGTCTTCACCTCGACGGCCTGCGCCTTTCCGCCTTTGTAGAGATATACCTTGTCCACGCCCATCTCCGGCACGATGGCTTCGGTCGGCACGGCTATGGCGTCGGGAATGTCGTGCAGGCGGATTTTCACGGTCACGAAACGTCCCGGCAGCAGCGTTCCCCGCGTATTGGGATAGAGCGCCCGCACGGCCAGCGTGCGCGTGGCGATATCCACCTTCGATTCCTGCGCGTAGACCTCCGCCCGGAAGGTCTCGTTCCGGCCTTCGACCGTAAACGAAAGCGGCGTTCCCGGCCTGATCTGGCTGGCATAACGCTCCGGCACGAAGAGGTCGATCTTGAGCGGCGAAATCTTCGTCAGCTTGGCCACCACCACGCTGGGCGAGGCGTAGGCGCCCTCGCTGACGTTTCGCAGACCGATAATTCCGTCGAACGGCGCACGCAGCTCCGTCAGCGCGATATTGGCCTTGACGATGTCGATATCGGCGTTGAGCATCGCCAGCTCCGTACTGGCCTGCTCGTAGGCCTCCTGACTGACGGCGTCCTTTTCGAGCAGCGCGCTCTGGCGGTAAACCCGGTCCTCGGCCAGCTTGAGCTGCGCTTCGTAGCGCGACAGCTGCGCCAGCAGCGGTTTGTCGTTGACCTTGGCCAGCAGCTCGCCCTTGCGGACGATCGACCCTTCCTTGAAATTGATCTCGACGATCTTGCCCGAAGTCTCGAACGAGAGGTCCACCTCTTCGTCCGGCAGCAGGTTGCCGACCATCGTAATGCCGTCGGCGAGGGACTGCGGACGCACGACGAGTCCGTTCACGTTCAGAACGCTCTTCTTCCGGGGCGCGCTCACCGCGGCCGGATCGGCGTCCGAAGCGGAGGAGCCGGGGCCGAAGTGTCTGTAAACGCCCAGCACGGCACAAAATACGACGAGGATAACGGCCGTAACGATCCATTTCTTTCTTTTATTCATTGCAGCGAGTAAGGTTTGATTTCGGAGTCAGGGCAAAGATACGAAAAAAGCGCATGCAACTGCTATTCCCGACCGGCCCGATTGCGCTCCCTGCGGATAAAATCCGCAGCTTCCGGCCATCCGGCAGACATCGCAGAGGGCCAAACGGCAAAAATCGGGGGTGAAACGCCGCCGGCATTCCGCAAAACCGGGCATGCGCGCAGCCGGAAGCCGTACCATTCCGGTGCGAAAAATCACGACGCTCCGGACGCCCGAAACAGGGAATACGCCCCCCACCGCCGCCCTGCGGCAGCCGAAAGGCACAGAATTTGAACGACGAACCGCAAACAGAACACCGTGCCGCAAAGTTTTGCAAGAATCGAATCATTTCATTAGAAACCAAGACTTTCCGGACACGGACGTCGGTCCCGGAAAACATCCGATATTAAAAATTTAACGTATCGCAATCCCGTTTCCTGAAAAATTTATGTACTTTAGCCCCTGTTTGCAATTTACACACCCGGATAACACCCGGATTTTCGACCACACGACGAAAGAATGGACAAGCAACCGGACGAATTGATCTTGCAGAGCCTCCGGCAGGGCAGTTACGATGCATTCGATGCGTTGTACATGCGTTACGCCCCGCATGTGGAGGCGTTTGCCTTCTGCATGCTGAAAAACCGGAGCGAAGCCGAGGATCTGGCGCACGATATCTTTCTGAAAATCTGGGAAACCCGCGAGTCGATCGGCCGCATCAAATCGTTCCGCAGCTATCTGTTCCGGATGACCAAGAATGCCGTTTTCGACATCTTCGAACACAAGAACGTGCAAACCCGTTACGAACAGCGGCTCCTGCACGTCGAGGACCTTCTGACGGACGACATTTCGACGAAGGTCGCCACCGAGGACCTGCTGATGATTATCGACATGGCCGTGGAGCAGATGCCTGAGCAGCGTCAGCGGGTCTTCCGCCTGAGCCGCTACGAAGGGCTTTCCCATCAGCAAATCGCACAAAAACTGGGCGTAACCCCCAAAACCGTCGAATATCACATCCGCACGGCGCTCGCCGAACTGAAAAAAATCATCGGCGTCATCGCCTTCTTCTTCTGATTCTTCCGCCTCACGCCTCCCGGCAGACAAAGACGACACGAAAATTGTTGTCTTTTTTTATTTGCAAAAAAAATTCAGATCCCGACTAGGGACGCCCCTCTTTTTCCCGTCATACTATTACAAACGCACAGAAAGAACGGACATGATAAAAAAGATAATACACACGTTCCTGCACAATCCGATGCCGGAACAGGTACAGCAGCAGTTTCGGACATGGTGCCTGAACAAGGAGCGCGCAGGCGAAAAGACCGACGCCTTATGGAAGGAATGGGAGCGGCTCGACCCGGCGTCCGTCCTCCCGGCGGACGAAAAGGCCTACCGCCGCAAGCTCGACCGGCTGCACCGCGAAATGACGCCTCCGGCCGCCCCGAAACGGGGACTGTTCAGCATCACCCGCCGCACGGCCGCCGCTGCGGCCGCAATCGTCCTGCTGGCGATGTCCGTCGAATTCTTCGTCGTGAAACGTCTCTCGGCCGACACCACGACATGGCTGGTGACCGCCGAAAACAGCAAAGGCCGCTTCATGCTGCCCGACGGCTCGGTGGTATGGCTCAATGCCGACTCCCGGCTGGCCTACTCCGACCGCTTCACGGCTTCGGGCAGCCGCGCGGTCCGGCTCGAAGGCGAAGCCTTCTTCGACGTGAAACGCGACACGCTGCGCCCCTTCGAGGTGGAGATGGGCAAACTCCGGGTCAAGGTTCTCGGCACGCGCTTCACGGCCAGCCATATGCCGGCGTTCAACACGGAAGAGGTGACGCTCCTTTCGGGCAAAGTCGAGGTGTCGGGCTACCGCGCCGACCAGTCGGTCGTCCTCACCCCGGACCAGAGCTGCTCCTACGACGCCGGTTCGGGCGCGGTCGCCGTGCGCAACGTCGCGGCCAGCAACTATTGCAGCTGGACGGGCAACTCGATCATCTTCGACAACATGACGCTGGCCGACATCGCCGTCAATCTGGAACACTGGTACAACATCCGCTTCCGGATCGACGAACGCATCGACACCTCCATACGCATTTCGTTCACCCTGCGGCCCGAAACCCTCGAAGAGACGCTCAAGATCATCGAAACGCTGACACACCTTCGCTGCCGCCAGATAGACAAACACTACGTAATAATACACAAATAACCAAGAAAACCGACCATGGAACGCAACACATGAACGCCGGGAGACCTCCCCGGATCTTCTTTCAAAGAAACTCAAGAAACTATCAATCAAAACTTAAAACTCAGTCATGAAAAAAGATGAACGCCTGAATTTTTCCGACCGGACACCCTCCGTGCGGAGACTTGTCGTGTCGCTTGTCCTGATGCTGCTGGCCGCCCTGCCGGCAGCGGCGCAGAACAAGAAAATCACCGTCGATCTGGACAACGTCCCGGTCCGGGAATTTATCAAAACCGTGGAATCGCAGAGCGGTTATACATTCGCGTATAACAACTCCGAAATCGACCTCACGCGCCGCGTGAGCGTCAAGGCGGCCGACGAAAACGTCGTGGACGTCGTCATCCGCGCACTCAGCGCCCAGAACCTGACCGCCCGCATGGAGGGCAGCCGCATCGTCGTCAGCCGCAAACCGGCCGCCGCACGCGTACAGACGGCGCAACCCGTAAGGGGGGGGGTAGTGACCGGAACGGTCAAAACGATTTCGGGCGAGCCCGTCATCGGCGCCAGCGTAATCGTCTTGGAGACCAACCGGGGCAACGTCACCGGTCTTGAGGGCGACTTCTCGGTCGAGGCCACGCCGGGCCAGACGCTCTCCGTCTCCTTCCTCGGCTACAACACGCAGCAGATAAAGGTCGGCAGCCAGACGTCGTTCGACATCACGCTGACCGAGGACAGCAAGCAGATCTCCGAAGTGCTGGTCGTCGGCTACACTCCGATGCGCAAGAGCGACTTTACGGGATCGATCGCCAGCGTCAAAGCCAGCGAACTCTCCGCTACCACGCCCACCGTGGGCCAGTCGTTAGTCGGTAAGGTCGCCGGCGTCGAAGTCCACCAGACCAGCGGTGCGCCGGGCGACGGCGTAACCATCCGTGTGCGCGGCGTCAATTCGCTCTCGGCGAGCAGCGCGCCCCTTTACGTCATCGACGGCTATCCCGCTTCGGAGGACGTATTCATCAACCCCAACGACATCGAAAGCATCGACATCCTGAAGGACGCCGCTTCGGCCGCCATCTACGGTTCGCGCGGTGCGTCGGGCGTCGTGCTCATCACCACCAAGCGCGGCAAGGACGGCGAAGCCGCCAAAGTCAGCTACGACTTCTCGTACGGTATCCAGCAGCTCGACCACAAGGTGGACCTGCTGAACTCGACGCAGTTCCGCGACCTGCTGATCGACGCCCGCAACAACTCCTACCGCCTGCGCGCCACGGCCGCCGGCGTGTCGTGGAGTCCCTACGACGACAACACGATCCGCGCCGCCAAAGGCTTCTCGCTGGCCGAAGTGGGCATCCACCCGATGTGCTACGACTTCACGACCCGCACCCCCGTAACGCCGCAGTACGACACCGACTGGCAGGACGAACTCTTCTCCAACGCCGGCATCATGCGCCACAACGTATCGGTCATCGGCGGCACGAAGGCCATCAAGTACATGGCCAGCGTCGGTTACATGGATCAGGACGGTATCATCGCACCGTCGAACCACAACCGCATCAACGCCCGCATCAACCTCGACGCCCAGATCACCAAGCACCTGACGGCGAGCATCAGCTACTCGATGTACGACGCCAAGAACACCGTCGTACAGGCCGAGGGCCGCATGATCAACGACGGCGTGATCCAGAGCGCGCTGATGTACCTGCCCAACCTGCCGGCCTACGAGGAAAACGGCGATTACGCCCGCAGCGCCATGATCCGCATGAAGACGGACTGGGGCATGAACTTCCCCGAAAACCCGCTGGCGATCGCCAACGAGCTGGACATCAACGAGAAGATGTCGCGCCACAACCTCAATCTCAATCTGGTTTACGAGTTTCTCCCCGACCTCAAGCTCTCGGCCCGGCTCGGCCAGCAGTAGTACAACTACCGCTATTTCTATTACCGCCCGATGAGCATCGGCCGCGATGCCGCCCCCGCCTACAGCGAGGAGCTGCGCTCGTCGAACATCGCCCGCACGACCTCGACCTACGACGTGGACCGTCTGGGCGAGTTCACGCTCAGCTATAAGAAGAAGATCGGCCGCCACCACATCGACGCGCTGGCCGGCTACACCCTCCAGAAGAAGACCTACGACCGTCTGGGCGTCGAAGCCACGGGCTTCGCCGACGACCGCATCCACGAGGTTACGGGCCACGGCTCGAACGCCTCGGACATTTCGCTCTACAGCACCCGCAAGGCCGCATGGGCCATGATGTCGTTCCTGACCCGCGTCAACTACTCGTTCGACGACCGCTACACGCTGACCGGCTCGTTCCGCGCCGACGGTTCCTCGCGTTTCGGCATCGACAGCCGCTGGGGTTACTTCCCCTCGGTATCGGCCGGCTGGACGCTCTCGAACGAACCCTTCCTCAAGGATGCGCTCAAGGACGTGGCTTCGATCCGTCTGCGCGCCAGCTGGGGTAAGAGCGGCAACAACGACATCGGCAACTACGCCAGCCTCGCCGGCATCTCGTCGGGCAGCTACGCCTTCGGCCAGACTCCCGTATCGACGACTTACGAAGGCTCCTTCACCGACGCCGCGCTGGGCTGGGAAACCACCCGCCAGACTAACGTCGGTATAGATCTGGGCTTCTTCAACGGCCGCCTGAACGTGATCGGCAACTGGTACAACTCCATTTCGACGGACATCCTCTACAAATACCCGATCTCCTCGATCTCAGGCGCGACCTCGACGACGACCAACATGAGCGGCGCCAAGATCCGCAACCGCGGTTTCGACGTCCAGCTCGACGCACGCCTCTTGACAGGCAAGGTAAACTGGAACTTCAGCACCAACATTTCGGTCAACCGCAACAAGGTCGTCAGCATGGGCGGTCTGGACGACATCATCTCCACCACCGAACGCTCCGTAGGCTCCCACATCACCAAAGAGGGCAAGCCCATCGGCTCGTTCTACGGCTATCAGGCCGTAGGCATCATGTCGAAGGCCGACTATGCCAACGCCCTGCTCGACCGCGACGTCTACATCAAGAACGGCAACAAATTCCCTGAAGGCTACCAGCTCAAGGGTCCGGCCGTGGCTTCGTACGCCCTCGACAACCTCTCCTACGGCAATGCCATCTGGAAGGACGCCAACGGCGACGGCGTCATCACCACCGACGACAAGACGATCATCGGCGACGCCTACCCCGACTTCACGGGCGGCTTCTCGACCAGCCTGTCGTGGAACGGACTCGATTTCAGCGCCAGCTTCGCCTATTCGTACGGCGGCGAGGTCATCAACTTCCAAGACTACTACCTCTACAACATGGAGGGATCGGGCAACCAGTATTCGATCGTCGCCGACCGCTACATCTCGGACGCACAGCCGGGCCGCAACAACGTGCCCATCGCGTCGCGCATCTCGACGACCAACACCTCGCTCAAACTCTCTTCGTATTACGTGGAGGACGCTTCGTTCTTCCGCTGCGCGAACATCACGCTCGGCTACACGCTGCCCAAACGCTGGACCAGCAAGCTGCACATCACCTCGTGCCGCGTCTACGTCAGCGGCGACAACCTCTTCACCATTACCCCCTACCGCGGTTACAACCCTGAGATGTCGTATAAAAGCAGCAACATGATGCCGGGCTTCGACTGGGGATGCTACCCCCTCTCGCGCATCTATTCGGTCGGTTTAAACTTAACTTTCTAAATCTTGTACGAATATGAAGATCAAACATATGTTCATCCTGCTCGCCGCCTCGGTCTCGACGGCGTCCTGCGGATTCCTCGACGAATACGACCCCAACGCCACGACGGTCGGCAACTTCTACAAGTCCGAAGCCGACATCGTCACCTCGCTCAACGGCGTCTATGCGTCGCTCACGCAGAGCTACTACTACACGAACAACCACTACTTCACCGACGTCCGCTCGCATGACACGGCCGTGACGGACAGCGGCGCCAACAGCGGCATTCCCTACCAATTCTACAACTATACGCTTACCGAGGAGAACTCCTACGTATACAACCGCTACACGCAGCTCTTCAAGACCATTTCGCGGGCCAACACGCTGCTCGCGCATCTGGACGACGTGAGCTATTCCAACGGCGACGCGCGCAACACCTACGAAGCCGAAATCCGCTTCCTGCGCGCGCTGACCTATTTCCATCTGGTGACCGAGTGGGGCGACGTGCCCCTGATCCTGACCGAACTCAAGACCAAGGACGAGGTGCAGGCCAACAACTACCGCCGTCCGAAGAGCGAGGTCTACAAGGCGGTCTTCGCCGACCTCGACTACGTACTCGGCAGCCCGCTGGCCGACATGCAGCCCGCATCGGAGTGCGGCCGTGCAAGCAAGGCTGCCGCATGGACGCTCTACGGCAAGGCCAAACTGCAATACGCCTGCGACGAGGATTTCGCCTCCGAGAAGTCGGCGTCGCTCACTTCGGCCATCGAAAAGCTCACCGCCGCATGGAACCTGCGGTCGTTCGGCGAACTGTCCGACATCCCCTACAACGCGATCTGGGACCTCTCCACGCAGAAGTCCTGCGCCGAGAACATTTTCCAGATCAACTACATCCAGAACAACGCCGACCTCGGCTCCACTTGGAACTACCTCTTCGGTCCCAGCAAAACCGGCATCACCTCGAACAAGGTGGGCCTGATGCAAAACATGACCACCAAAAGCGTCTACGACGCCTTCGCCAAGGAGGACGTGCGCAAGAACTACCTGCGCGAGACGACCGTTGCGGGCGTGACCTACTACCACACCATGAAGTACGCCGATCTGGAGTGCGGTGCGAACGGCTACGGCGGCAACAACTGGATCGTCATGCGTTACGCCGACGTGGCGCTGATGCTGGCCGAAGCCTACTACTGGCAGGGCACGGAGCCGACGGCCAAGAGTTTCCTGAACATGGTCCGCAAACGCGCCGGACTGGGCGACTGGTCGGGCACCGACCTGCGTCAGGGCATCTACGACGAGCGCCGCAACGAGTTCATCCAAGAGGGACTCCGCTGGCAGGACCTGCTGCGCATGTACTCCAAGCAGGAGATGATCGAACATTTCAACGCGATCAACCCCAACTTCGGGCTGAAGGACCTGCTGCTTCCGATCCCCTACAACGAACGCATCCTCAACACCGAGGGACTTTACCAGAATCCGGGCTACGGCGTAAAATAAACCGACGACGTCATGCGATTCACAAACAGAATCATATTGATCCTCTGGGCGATCGCGTGCGGGCCGCTCGCTGCCTGCTCCGACGGCGGCACGGAGGCCCCCGGACCGGAAAACGGGACTCAGACCATCGTCTGGACGCCCGCAGTTCCGGTCAGGGACGCCGCAGTCGTCTTCTCGCTCGAAGGCAGTCCGGATAACGTCCGCAGCGTGCTGTGGATGTTCGGCGACGGCGCGACCGCGACTTCGGGCGCAGACGAATCGGCCGAACACACCTACCGGACGGCCGGCACCTACACGGTCAGGGCGACCGTCACCCGGCTGCATGGCCCGATGACCGAACTCTCGGCCACGGTCGCCGTCGCCGATACGGAGGCCGCGATCGTCGTCAGCAACGACCATCCGGCCCGGATGGAGCAGGTCGCCTTCGCGCTCAGCCGCATCCCCGGCGTGTCGGGCGTCGTCTGGAATTTCGGCGACGGCAGCGCGGCGCAGCGCGTGACCGACCCGACGCAGCGGGTGGAACACCGGTATGAAGCCGACGGACAGTACAGGGCCGGCGCCGCCATCTCCTACACGGACGGCACGACGCAGACCCTGACGCAGACCGTCACGGTCGAAGGAGCTTCCCTGAGCCGCTCGTGCCTGAATTTCGACACCGGCAAAATGTGGATCATGGCCCACCGCGGCAACTTCAACAACGGCTACGATCTGGCCCCCAACTCTATGGCGGCGTTCCGCAAGTGCGTCGAACTGGGATGCGTGGACTTCATCGAAACCGACGTCCAGATCACCAAGGACGGGCAGGTCATCTGTCTGCACGACAACTACCTCAAGCGGTTCACCGACTACAGCTCCTATGCCGGCGACGAAGGCTACGTCATCAACTTCACGCGCGAGGAGCTGCGGAAATTCCGGCTGAAAACCACCGACGGCAAGGTGACCGGCGAACAGATTCCGACGCTGGAGGAGGTCCTCACGGAGCTGCGCGGCAAGGTCTGGTTCAACCTCGACAAATGCGGCAGCGACGACGTGGACATCGCCAAGGTCTACGAGGTCGTCAAACGCTGCGGCTGTCTGGACCGGGTGCAGTTCTATGTCGGAACCAACAGCGACAGAGCCGCTTGGCTGGCCCGTCAGGAGCAGCCGGGAATCATCGCCCCGCACGCCAACAACGCCTCGGCGCTGGCCGCCATGTCGGCATTCGCCCCCGTCTACATGATCCAGACCTCGACGGGCTATGTCAACAGCGCATGGATTTCGTCGCTCAATGCCAAAGGGCTTTCGGTCTCGAACCTGCTCGACGACGAGGGCGCGGCCTTCCGCAACGGCAACACCGTCACGATGGACGGCTTCGTCGCCGCGGGCCTGCGCATGATCCAGTGCGACTACCCCGCCCTGATGGACGAATACCTGAGAGACAAAGGGAAACGCTAAACCTTAAAATTTCAAAAAATCAATTTCAATGAAAAGAATACTATCATATCTGAGTATCGTGTTGCTCTCCGCATCGGTCGCATGTTCGGACAGCAGCGAGATGGACAAGGCCTACAACTCGGTCATCACTCCCGGCTTCACGTTCGGCGAAGAGGAGATCATCGCGGGCATCACTCCGGTCACCTTCACCAATACGACCACGGCGGAAGGGACGACCGTTTCCGAATACTTCTGGCACTTCGGCTTCGCCGGAGAGGGCAACTGGTCCGAGGAGGCCGCTCCCGACCCGATCGTCTACAACCGTCCGGGCGACTACACGGTCACCCTCACGGCATGGGGCGCCGACGGCAACCGCGCCACGACGACCAGAACAATCACCGTCCTTGCGGACAACGTGCTGCCGACGGCCGACTTCAGCTACTCGCCCCAGATGATCAGCATCGGCACGACCGTGACCTTTACGGACAAATCGACCGATTCCGACGGCGAAATCGTGTCGCGCGAATGGCTCTTCCCCGACGGCACGACCTCGACGGACATCAACGCGACCTACACGTTCGAACAAATGGGCATGTTCAACGTCCAGCTGACCGTGACCGATGACCGCGGCGGCTCGAACAGCACCTCCAAGGCCATCAACGTCCGCGCAGGCGACGTCAACGCCTTCACGCTGCTCTGGTCCACTGCGGTAGCCTCCGCCGATGCGCTCTGCGCGGCGAGCGTCGTGGCCGCGAGCGACATGGGCTATATCTATTCGGTATCGGGCGACGGCAAAATGGTCGCGCTCAACACCGACGGCGCCAAGGTATGGGAATACGACGCCATGGCAAAAGACGGCGTATACCTCAAGAGCGAAATCTCCTATCCTTCGGTGGACACCGACGGCACGGTTTACTGGGTGGCGCACGGATACGGCGGCTCCTCGTCGGCATCGCTCGTCTATGCGTTCGACGGCGCGACGGGTTCGGTGCTCTGGAAGAACACGACGGCCTACGCCCCGGCGGCGCGCATCGCCTTCTCGACGCCCTGCATCAGTCCGAGCATGGTCATCGTCGGCAGCCGCGGCACCAACGGCGCGATCCGCGGATTCGAGAAGGGCACCGGCAAGAACACCGCTACGGCCACCCCGGCCAACGGCGGCGGCACCTCCGGCACGATCGCGCTCAAGAACGGCGTGGTGATCTTCACCAACACCGCCCAGTACGGCTACGGCATCATGGTTCCCGACGCATCGTTCGTCTGGTCGCCGGTTCCGACCTCCGACACGTTCGCTCCCAACAAGATTCTCTCGGCCGGCCGCTGCCAGCCCTGCGTCGATGCCGACAACTGCGTCTACCTTCCCGGCATCGCCGAAGGATCGGGCACTTGGAACCTCGCGAGCTTCGACTGCACGAACCTCACCGCATCGTCGAAGAAGACCCCGAAATGGAGCGTGAACCTGCCCGACGGATTCCAGCAGACGGGCGCATCGCTCAGCGCCGACGGCACGACGCTCTACATCGTCGCCGACAAGGCCACCCCCTCGGTGGTCTACGCGCTGAACACCTCGAACGGTTCGACCCGCTGGTCGTACACGCTCGACGCGGCAAGCAACAGCATCCCGGCCGTCGATAATCTCGGCCAGATCCACCTCTGCACCAAGACGGGCGATTACGTCGTGCTGAGCGCCGAGGGCGAACTCCGCTACAAGGAGCATCTGGCCGACTCGGTGGACGGCTCGCCGACGATCTCCGAATGGGGCTACTCCTACTTCCTCGGCAAGGACTCGGCGGCAGGTGCGCTCAAGGTTTACTCCGTAGCGCTGCCCGGCGTCACTTCGCCCGCAGCTTCGGCGTGGTCGCAGTACGGACAGAACGCACGTCACAGCAACTACCAGAAATAACCGAATGTAGAATTCCGGAGGGGCGGCGGTCCGCAGGGCCGCCCCGCCTTCCGGGAAATATAAAGAACCTGAACATGAAAAAAACAATAATTCTCGCGATGTTCGCGGCGCTCTGCACCCTGACAGCCGGATGCGCCGACGATTTCAAAACGGTACTCAACGACAAGTACTACGAGGACGACACGCCCTCCCGCGAACCCGACATCACCGAGCAGACGCTCACGCTCGGCAGCTACAACCTCTGGATTTCGAGCAAGGGCACGGGCGACTACCTGTGGACCAACCGCCGCACGGTGCTGGCGCAGTCGATCGTCAAAAACAAATGGGACATCTTCGGCTTCCAAGAAGCCAACGGAACGATCCAGAACGAGCTGCCGACGCTCGTCGGGCAGCAGGGCGGCAAATACGAATGGTGGTTCGTAGGCCGCGACTCGCAGGACGGCGTCAGCGGCGAAGCGCTGGGCATCGCCTACAACCCCGATCGTTTCGAGCTGACCGACAAGCACTTCTTCTGGATCTCGCCCACGCCCGACGAAATGAGCTACGGCTGGGACGAGCTGGGCTATCACCGCATCGCCGCCTGCGCCATGGTGACCGACAAACTGTACAACAAGCAGTTCTTCATGATGGTCACCCACGCCCCGCTGGGCGCCACGGCGCGCGCCGAGGGCGCCAAACTGCTGATCGAGCGCGAAAAGATGTACAACCCCGACGGCATCCCCTCGATTCTGGTCGGCGACATGAACGCCGCCATGGACGACGCCTCGTCGAAGACGCTCCGCACCCATTGGAACGACTCGTTCCTCACGGTGGAATCGGATTTCGTCAGCGGTCCCGTCGGCACGTTCAACGGCCACAAAATCACCGCCGACCTCACGCAGGCCACGGCGCGCATCGACTACATCTACTCGCGCGGCGACGTGGAGCTAAAATCCTACAAGGTGGACAACACCGTTTACGGCAACATCTACCCTTCGGACCACTGCCCCCTGACGATTCAGTTCGACACCGACTACGAGAAACCCGCACCCGACGTGGTCGAGGGCTCCGGAACGGCCGCGGACCCGTGGCAGCTCAACTCCGTAAGCGACTGGAACACGGTCGCCGCGTCGATCAACGGACAGGCCGAAGACGCCGTCTACACATCGGCGGCCTACTACCGTCTCACGGCCGACATCGACTTCGACAACAAGAACCTCACGCCGATCTCCTTCACGGCCGACAACACGATCTACTTCGAGGGCGAATTCGATGGTGCGGGACATAAGCTCCTCAATGTGAAGATCGTCGCTCCGGGCAAATCCTGCGGCGTATTCGGCGCCAACAAGGGCACGATCCGCGATCTGGCCGTCGAAGGTGCGCTTTCGACCGAATTCGAGATCGCGGGCGGCATCGTCGGCATAAACGCCGGCGTCATCGACGGGGCGACCTTCAAGGGCGACATCACGGGCGGCACCGGAGCCAAGACCATCGGCGGCATCGCGGGCCAGAACAAGGGTACGCTGGTCAACTGCGCCAACCTCGGCGGCACGATGAAGACCGACGCCCCGAAAGACCCCAACATGGGCGGCATCGTCGGCCAGATCGCCAAAGGCGACGACGGCTTGGGCCGCTATGTCATCAACTGCTACAGCCGGGTGGACCAACTCGAAGCGAAACACAACGACGTCGGCGGCATCGCCGGCATCGTCAGCGACGACAGCTTCGTCATCAACTGCTACTCGACCGTGGAAAAGATCACAGCCAACAGCTCCTACGCATCGGTGGTGGGTTACAGCAAGAAAGGCAACCTGCAGAACATCTACGGCAACTCGGCATGTCCGTCCAAGTCTGCGGCGAACTCCGCCGTCGGCAGCGACAAGGCGGCCGGAACGGTCTGGAAAAAGACGACCTTCGCCCTGCTCTCGCTCGACGAGATGAAGTCGGGCGCCGTCACCGTACCTTCGAGCGGCGAGTCGTGCGCAAACTTCGCCGCAGCGCTCAACGCCGGCGCAACGCTCTTCAACGACACCCCGGCGGCAACGCTGCCGGGCAAGCCCGACGTCGTCCTGCGCAAGTGGACGGCATCGGAGAGCTATCCCGTACTGGAAAAATAACTCTTCAGGAGAACCGGAACTTTCCGGTTCTCCCTTTTTAACCCGAACGAAATGAAACGTTACCTACTCATCCTCTGCGCAACAGCCGGTCTGTACGCCTGTTCGCAGCCGGCGGCCGAAACGACGGACAAAGCCCGGTTCGTCCGCGCGGAACTCCACAACCCCTCGTCACGGTACGTCGTGGTGGTCTCGCACCGCGGAGACTGGCGCAACTGGCCCGAAAACTCCATCCCAGCGATTGAATCGGTGATCGGCATGGGGGTAGACATCATGGAGCTGGACCTCAAGCTCACCAAGGACAGCGTGCTGGTCCTGTGCCACGACAAGACGATCGACCGCACGACCAACGGCCGCGGCCGCGTGTGCGACATCACCTACGACTCGATCCGGCGCTGCGTGCTGAAAACCGGCCACGGCGTGAAGACCTCGCTCAAAATGCCGACCCTGCGCGAAGCGCTCGCCGTCTGCAAGGACCGCATCGCGGTGAATATCGACCAAGGCTACGAATATTACGACCTCGCGCTCGCCATCACCGAGGAGCTGGGCGTCACGGATCAGGTGCTCATCAAAGGCAAACGTCCGGTGGAGACCGTCTCTGCAAAATTCGCGGAATACGGACACAACATGATGTACATGCCGATCATCGACATCCTCAAGCCGCAGGGCAGGGAGCTTTTCGAGGAATATGCCTCGAAGGGCGTCGTCCCGCTGGCTTACGAAGTGTGCTGGGACGACTATACGCCCCAAGTCGAAGCCTGCATGCGGCAGGTCGTCGCAGGCGGTTCGAAACTGTGGGTCAATTCGCTCTGGGACTCGCTCTGCGGCGGTCTGAGCGACGACAAGGCCTTCACAGAATCGCCGGACGAGGTGTACGGCCGCCTGCTGGACATGGGCGCTTCGATCATCCAGACCGACCGGCCCGAACTGCTGATCCGCTACCTCGAAGCGCAGGGACGGCGCAAATAACCGAGCGACATGAACAAATTACTGATCTGCATGGCCGTCGCATGCGTGACGGCCTTCAACGCCGCGGCGCAGAGTTTCTCGGCCGCGACCTACAACATCCGCCAGCTCAACGCCAAGGACACGGCCGAGGGCAACGGCTGGGAGCGGCGTCTCCCGGTGATCTCGTCGCTGATCCGGTTCCACGACTTCGACATCTTCGGGGCGCAGGAGGTCTTCCACAGCCAGCTGCAGGGCATGCTCGCGGCGCTGCCCGGCTACGATTACGTCGGCGTCGGACGCGACGACGGGGCCGCAGGCGGCGAATACTCCGCGATCTTCTACAAGCGCGGCCGCTTCCGACTGCTCGATTCGGGCCATTTCTGGCTCTCTGAAGACCCCTCGAAGCCCGGCAAGGGCTGGGACGCCAAATACGTCCGCATCTGCACATGGGGCCGGTTCTATGACAGACAGAGCCGTCAGCGGTTCTGGTTCTTCACGACCCACACCGACCACCGCGGCGAACAGGCTCAGGCCGAGAGCTGCCGCCTGATACTGGCGAAGATCGAAGAGTTGTGCCGCGGCGAGCGGGTCATCCTCACGGGCGACTTCAACGTGGGCGAAACGAGCCGGAGCTACGCGATCCTGCGCGACTCCGGCATCCTGTCCGACACCTACGACACGGCCGAAATCCGCTATGCCGAAACAGGCACCGAAAACTGGTTCGACCCCGACATCAAGACCTTCCGCCGCATCGACTACCTCTTCGTAACGCCGGGCTTCCGGGTGCTCCGCTACGGAATCCTGACCGACACCTACCGTTCGGAAAACCCGGACGGCGGGGAGCGGAAATTCCGGGCCCGGACTCCATCGGACCACTTCCCCGTGCAGGTCGAACTGGAATTCACGAAGCGGTAAGACTCCGATTAACCTGATAACGCAACCAACCTGCTTATGTCAATACTCTCATTTTTCAGAAAAAGCGCACCGGCGCCGCGTCTGCCGAAGGACGACGACGCCATGATGCGTCTCTACAAAAAACTCCGCTGGCAGAGCTTCATCGCCGGCACCGTCGGCTACAGTCTCTATTACGTCTGCCGCACGAGTCTCAACGTGGTGAAAAAGCCCATCCTCGAAAGCGGGGCGCTGGACGCCACGCAGCTGGGCGTCATCGGTTCGGCGCTGCTGTTCGCCTACGCCATCGGCAAATTCGTCAACGGATTCCTCTCCGACCACAGCAACATCAAACGCTTCATGGCCGCGGGTCTTGCGGTATCGGCGGTCGCCAACCTGCTGGTCGGCATCCTCGGCTTGGCCAACGGAGGCGGCATCGTCGGCAACATGGTGCTGTTCGTCGCCTTCGCCGTCATGTGGGGCGTCAACGGCTGGAGCCAGTCGATGGGCGCGCCCCCGGCCATCATCGCCCTCTCGCGGTGGTACCCGCTCAGCAAGCGGGGCACCTACTACGGATTCTTCAGCGCCAGCCACAACCTCGGCGAATTCCTGTCGTTCCTGTTCGTCGGCGCGGTCGTCGGCTTCTTCGGCTGGCAATGGGGATTCGTAGGCTCGTCGGTCGCCGGCGTGCTCGGCGTACTGACGATCGTACTGCTGATGCACGACACCCCCGAATCGAAAGGGCTGCCCCCGATCGAGGAGCTGACCGGCGAAGAGACTCCCGGCACGCCCCGCGACCACGGCAAAACTTCCGACCTGCAACGCTCCGTGATCCGCAATCCGCTGGTCTGGGTGCTGGCGCTCTCCAGCGCGTTCATGTATATCAGCCGCTATGCGATCAACGGCTGGGGCGTGCTTTTCCTGCAGGAGATCAAAGGCTATACGCTGGCCGCGGCCACGCAGGTCATTTCGGTCAATGCGCTCTGCGGCATCGTGGGCACGGTCTTTTCGGGCTGGCTCTCCGACGCCTTCTTCTACGGGCGGCGCAACGTGCTGGCCTTCGGCTTCGGTGTGCTGAACACCGTCGCGCTCTGCCTGTTCCTCTACTCCGGCGACGGGCTGATCGTCAATATCCTCAGCATGATTCTGTTCGGCGTGGCGATCGGCGTGCTGATCTGTTTTCTGGGCGGCCTGATGGCCATCGACATCGTACCGCGCGAAGCGACGGGCGCCGCGCTGGGAATCGTCGGCATGGCGAGCTACGTCGGCGCCGGCCTGCAGGACATCGTCAGCGGCTGGCTCATCAACTCCGGCAAAACGGAGCTGGACGGCGTGACGAGCTACAATTTCGACTCGGCGATCGTCTTCTGGATCGCCGCGTCGGCCGTATCGTTCATTCTGGCGCTCTTCGTCGCCAAACGCTCGCACCGGTAAGCCGCACACAACTCATCCTCCGAATCAGGCTGCAAGAGATCCCTTGCAGCCTGATTTTTTACCCCGCGGTCCCCTTTTCCGCACTTTCGCCGGCATAGGCCGATCGTTCAATTTATAAATTCTATGCGTTGATTTTTAGAAACATCCGGTTCGTTGAATTTATTTGCACGTAAGAAATCCGCGCTGTTTCTTTGCTTTCGGAACAGAAAAACAGCTCCATTTTTCAGTCAAACTAAAAACGCAACAAAGATGAAGAAAATCATTATCGTACTGCTTGCAGCAGCTGCAAGCTTTACGGCGGCCAACAAAGCTTCGGCGCAGGAGAAAGGTTTGTGGATCGGCGGCAAGCTGGGCTACTGGCACGACAAGACGGAAGGCGTCAAAACCGATTCGTTCTCGATCGCTCCCGAAGCGGGCTACGATTTCAACAAGAGATGGTCGGTGGGCGTGGCGCTCGGTTACGAGTACCTGAAAGTAAAGGACGGCGGCAGCGCCAACGTCTTCACGGCGTCGCCCTATGCCCGTTACAAATATTATAACAAGGGGATTCTGTCGCTCTTCCTCGACGGCGGCGTAGGCTTCGCCTGCTGCGACCACGAGGGCTTTCAGGCCGGTATTACACCGGGACTGAGCGTGAAGATCAACGAGCACTTCAGCTTCCTGACGCAGGTCGGCTTCCTCGGCTACCGCAAGGACTACTTCAACGGCGGCAGCGGCGAGGCCTTCGGCCTGAAACTCTCCTCGTCCGATCTGAAATTCGGATTCTACTACAAATTCTAACCGACAACGAGGATATTCCCGCCGCGCCGGTCCCGCTGGCGCGGTGTTTTTTTGACAACACGAATCCGCTGCACATACGCACATGCCCATCGGACCTCAGCCGTCGGTTCACCGTGCAGTCTACCCGTTCCACGCAAACCTCATGGGAAGCCCCTCCGCCGAGGGCATGAAAAAAGACAGCCGCACTCCTGCAACTGTCTGATTTTCATTGGTGGGAACATGCGGATTTGAACCGCAGACCTC